>Ga0189288_10004_pt1 | contig 516447 bp, 485 predicted proteins | sample UW105minimetaG_FD_130316 | JGI IMG/M metagenome (GOLD analysis project Ga0189288, IMG submission 130316) | Marine microbial communities from the Costa Rica Dome - UW105 mini metaG | ecosystem: Environmental > Aquatic > Marine > Oceanic > Photic zone | place: Costa Rica: the Eastern Pacific... | reverse complement strand
TCGATCGCCTCGCCGATGAAGCGGCCGTAGTTGTACGACGGGATCACGATCGACACGAGCGGGTGGGCGAAGGGGACGGGGGTTGCAAGCTCGGACGGGCGCTCGGCTCCACCATCGAGGGCGCGGTCGACACGGGGGCCCGGGAGCGATGTTGCGATGTGAGTGATGCCGACCGCCAGTCGGAGCGCGAGTGGGCCGTGCTTCGTGGCGTAGCACGACCAACCGTTGCGGCGCTCTCGGTCGAGTTCGGAACGAGGGACCTGCCGGAGGCTTGCGCCCCCGATGTGCTCGACCGTGTGACTCCATAGGACGCGGTTCACCCGTCCGCTGCCGAGCACTCGTTTCGACAGGTCGACATCGTTGAACAGGATCGGCAGGTCGCGGTCGAAGAAGACCCCGTCGAGAGCGCCGGTGATCAGCTCTCGCCGACAGGCGAAGAAGGCTCCAGCGACCTGTTCGACGTCGTCGACGCCGAGCCGCGGCCGATCGAGCAGCTTGAGGCGTCGGTGGGCTCGACGGCCGAACACGCGATGATCGAGCCAGGCCCCCCACCTCGTCGCGGTCCACAGGAACATCCCGGCCGTGGGGAGGCGACGATGCAAGGTCTGCGCACGCCTGTCTGGACCGACGAGGCAGGTCGACACGAGGCCGACCCCGTCGTTGTTCGCGACCTCCTCCAGTACGGCCTCGGCGGCGGCGCGGGTGAGGAGCACATCGGGATTCAGCACGATCACGTCGTCGCCTCGGCTCGCCGCGAATGCCTGGTTGTTCCCGCCTGCGTATCCCAGGTTGTCCGTGTTGTCGATGACGACGACCTCGGCGCCGTCGAAGGAGATTTCCCGAATCGCCGCAGCGGTCCCGTCACCGGATGCATTGTCGACCACGATCACCTCGAGGTCGTACCCGCGCAGCGCGTCGACAGCATGTTGCACCGCCTGACGGGCAAGTTCGCGGGTTCGCCAGGTCACGATCAGCACACTCACCGATCGATGCCCAGTGTGCTGGCGAGGCAGCCTGTCGACATCGTCGTTCGACATGGGCGCAGTCTCGCAGCAAGGACCGGCTCCCGTGCCCCGCGTGTGATACTGCGAGAGTGCGTCTGGCCATCGTGGTTCGTAGCGGGCCTCGATATCCGTCGTCTCGCGTTCGAGCGCTGCAGTTCGTGCCCCGATTCGAGTCAGTCGGGTGTGATGTCCGGTGGATGCCATGGCGAGCTACCAGCCGCACCCATGTGGCCGTCGACGCGGCCCAACTCGCCCGGCTCGCTCGTTGGGCCGATGTGGTGCTGTTGCAGCGCCCAAACCAGCCCGAGTTCGTGTTGCGAGCTGTCCAGCGCATGCGGTGTTCGGTCGTCATCGACATCGACGACGCACTGTGGGTGTCGTCGCAGGGAACCTGGTCGGGGTCGTATGGCGATCGAGTGGTCCGTGCCGTCCGGTCGGCGTCGGCCGTCACGGTCGGCAGCGATCATCTGCATCGCTGGGTTCGTGACGTCGAGCCGTCGGTGCGCTGCGAGGTCATCCGGCCGGCGACACCCCTCGAGTCGGCTGTTCGCCCAGCGATGAATGACCGCGACGTGGTGCTCGGATGGATCGGTACACCGGGCAACTTCCGGGATCTCGAGCTGATCGCGCCCGCGTTACAGGCCCTCGTTGGCCAACCCGTGGCCGGTGGAGCCGGCCGGATCCGTCTGCGGGTCGTGTCGAGCGAGCCGTACTCGCCCAACGGTGTCGACAGCGAGTTCGTCCCGTGGCACGAGGCGACACAAGCCGATGCACTCGCTGGCTTCGACATCGGTCTCATGCCACTCCACGACGACGAGCGCAGTCGAGGGCGCTGCGGCTTCAAGGCGATCCAATACTTCTCTGCTGGGCGCCCCGTCGTCGCTAGCCCCGTCGGCGCAGCCGAGGAGATCGTCGACGACGGAGTCAGTGGACGTCTCGCGGGGTCGGTCGAACGCTGGGTGGATGCCATCACCGAGCTCGCCGAACGCCCCGACCTGCGGGCACGGTTCGGCCAGGAGGGTCGCAGGTGGGTCAAGGAGCATGCCTCGGAGGAGGTGTCGTTCGGTCGACTCCTCGACCTGCTGGAAGCGATCGCACCGTGAGAGTGCTGCAACCCGGGTAACAGCCGACTCAACGCGGCGCCGAGATCTTCGCTCACGATTTCACCAACCACGTGCGATCCGGCGGCCACGAGCTGCAGGTCGTGTACCTCTACGGAGACGATGAAGCTGACGGCCCCCAGTCGACGAGTCATGATGTGGGACAGATCTGGCTGAGGCCGGCCGGCCGCCGACTCGTGGTCGCCGCGACGCTGCATCATCGAGCGGGAGACGAAGTAGACAGTGCTGTGTGGCTCGGCTTCACGGAGTGTTGGTGACGTATCGACGTCGGGACGCCCTGTCGAACTACGTCGGTCATCTTCGTCCGCAACAGTGCCACTTCGACACGCTGACGGTTGTCGACAACGACCGCAACCGTTCAGCGGAGTCGGTCGTCCACGCCCATGGACTCAAACACACTCGTGTGACCTACCTGGCCAACGACGACAACGTGGGCCCGGCGGGTGGCATCGCGCTGGGTATGGCACATGTTCTCGAGACGGCTGATGACGACGATTGGCTCTTCACCCTCGACGATGATGACCCGCCCCGAGAGCTCGACATGGTCGCCGAGTCTGAGCGGTTTGCTGAGGAGCTTGTCGCTGAAGGCCATTCGGTCGGGGGCGTTGGCCTCGTCGGCGGGCGATTCGACGAACGGCTCGGACGCTTCGTCACCGTCGATGACGCGGAGCTGACCGGAGCGGTCGACTCCTCGTGTATCGGGGGAAATCAGCGTCCGTGCTACCCCGTGCGGGCGGTGCGATCGGTCGGCGGCTTCGATTCGATCTGGTTCATCAACTTCGAAGAGCTCGACTACGGGCTTCGCATGCGCGACCACGGCTACCGGCTGTATGCCCATGGGGAGTTGTGGCGACGAGAACGAATCAGAGCTGGACGACTCGGCCGCGTGGTGGCGCCTTTGCGTGTGCTCGGAGAACCACAATGGCGGCGCTACTACAGCGCGCGCAACCTGGTGTTCCTGCTTCGTCAGCGAGGGCATGCAGGCCGGGCCGCCCGGGTCGCGGCACTCCATCTCGGGAAACCTCTCGCCAATCTTGTCCGACCGCCGACTCTCGCGTGGGGCCATCTTCGATTGAACACCCGGGCTGTTTGGGACGCGTATCGCGGGAACATGGGCCGAACCGTCGATCCTCTTCCCAAGTCACATGTCTCGAACTGACGGACGCGCTCACCCCGCTCTCCGATTCGGCGTGATGTGCCGCGGGCCTCAGCTTGCCCTGTGGCAGCTCGACGTGTTGCGGCGACTGCTCGACATCGACGGGGTCGAACTCTCCCTGGTGATCGTCGACCCGAGGTCATCGGCGTCGCAACAACGCTCGGTTCGGCAACGACTGGCACGCCAACGCTCGGGCGGTTCGTTCCTGTGGAACCTGTTCAACAACGGGTACGTCGGGCGCCGAGCACGGTCGCTGCAGCGGCGAGATTGCACTGACCTGATCGGTGATGCGCCGCTCATCCACGCCGAGCCGACGCGCCGAGGGCGCTACTCCGAGGTGTTCGCAGACTCCGACGTCGACGCAATCCGTGCACACGACCTCGACTTCATCCTGCGCTTCGGTTACGGGATCATCCGCGGAGACATCCTCGACGCAGCGACACACGGCGTGTGGTCGTTCCACCACGGCGATGAGGAGCACTTCCGCGGAAGTCCGCCAGCCTTCTGGGAAATCGTCACGGGGACGCCGGTCACCGGGGTCACGCTGCAACGCCTGACCGATCGTCTCGATGGTGGCATCGTCCTCCGCAAGGGTTGGGTACGCACGCGGATGCACTCGTACGTTTCGAACACCGACGCAGCGCACGTCGCCGGTGTCGACTTTCCTGCCCAGGTGTGTCGTGACATCCTCCACGGCGACACGGCGGCGCTCGATGCCTCACCGAGTTCGACCGAGGCCCCCATCTTCCTCAAGCCGACGAATCTCGAGTTCGTCCGGTTCGCTGCACGCCTCGCTCGGTCGTTCGTGGGTCACCAGTGGCGACACCTCACCACCGCCGACCAGTGGAACGTCGGTCGTATCCAAGCACCGCCCGCCCGACTGCTCGACCCAAGCGCCGCACCCGAGGTGGAGTGGTTCACCGACGCTCAGGACCGCAACCGGTTCGTGGCCGATCCGTTCCCCCTGCCCGGACCCGACGGCTGTCACGAGGTTCTTGCCGAGGAGTACGACTATCGGCGGCGCTCCGGCCGGATCGTTCGGCTCGACTTCGCTCGGATGCGGTGCGAGCCCATCGACCTCGGCGGTGATCGTCATGCGTCGTATCCGTACACGGTCGTCTCGGGTGACTCGACGTTGGTGATACCGCAACGCTCCGGCTTGGAGCCCGCCGCGTTCGCGTACGGCCCCGGCGGTGCGATCGGTGAACCTCGACAGCTCGGGATCGACGATGAGCTCCTCGATCCGACGGTCGTCTGGCGTGAGGGCCGTTGGTGGCTGTTCGCCACCAAACCGGGCGTTGCCTCGTTGACCGACCTGTACCTCTGGTGGGCCGATGACCTGTTCGGGCCCTGGGAGCCGCATCGAAAGAACCCCGTGCTCACCGACAGCCGATCAGCGAGGCCCGGCGGCACCCCGTTCGTACACGACGGCCATCTGTACCGACCAGCCCAAGACTGCTCCCATACCTACGGGGGAGCACTCCGCATCAACCGGGTCGACGAACTCACCGTCGACGCGTTCCGTGAGACCACCGTCCGCGTCCTGGAGGCTGATCCGAGCTGGCCATATCCGGTGGGGCTGCACACCCTGTCGTCGCACGGAGACGTGACATTCATCGATGCCAAACGGAGTGTCATCAACCTCCACGAGACGAGAGCCGAACTGACTGCTCGCCTCCGCAGACTCTGGGGTGCATCGACATGAGAGTGCTCTTCATCGTGAACGCGCTCGGTGAAGGCGGGACCGAGAAGTCGCTCGCCGACCTGTTGCCGGGTCTGCGCGATGCCGGAGTCGAGAGCCGGATTCTGATGCTCCGCTCCCGTGGTGACGAGGGTGTGGAACAGCCGCTCCGACGAGCGGGCTTCGACATCGGGACCATCGCTGCGACGAGCGCGGTTGGTCGGATCCGAGCGATTCGTCGTGTCATCCGCAGCTTCGATCCCGACATCGTCCACACGATGCTCTTCGAAGCGGGTCTACTCGGCCGACTCGCCGCGGTCCGTACGGGTTCTACGACCCTCGTCAGTCTGGTGAATCAGACCTATGGAGCCGAACGCCGAGCTGATCCCCGACTCAGACCATGGAAACTCCGCGTTGTGCAGGGAGTCGACCTGATACTCGCCCACCTCGTGACCGACCACTTCCACGCGGTCTCCGACGCAGTCCGAAGCGATGCGGTGAGCGGACTCTTGCTGCCTGACGACAAGGTCAGCGTGATTCGTCGAGGGCGGCGAGTGGAGAGTCTGCCGGTTGCGACATCCGAGCGCAGAGATCGTGCTCGGATGTCTTTGTCGCTCGAGTACGACGCCCATGTCCTGGTGGCCGTGGGGCGGCAGGAGTACGCCAAGGGACACCGGTATCTCGTCGAGGCCATGGAACGACTCGTCGACGTCCCCAACCTCGTGCTCCTCGTGGTGGGCCGTGAGGGGAACGAGACCACGGTACTCCAGCGACTGATGGAAGTGGCTGGACCGACCGTCTCGGCTCGGATCCGCTTCCTGGGCCATCGGCCCGACGTCGCCGCCGTGCTCGCCGCGGGAGATGTCTTCGTGTTCCCCTCTTTGTTTGAAGGCATGCCGGGGGCCCTGATCGAGGCGATGGCAATCGGCTTGCCGACCGTCGCGTCTGACATCGATCCGATTCGCGAGGTCACCGAGGGGGTGGAGTGCGGCCTGCTCGTACCGACGCGGGACGCCGATGGTCTGGCCGCCGCGATCCGGCGGCTGCTCGACGACCCTGAGGCAGCCCGTCAGATGGGTGGAGCGGGCCGTCAGGCGTTCGAAGAGCGGTACACGATCGATGCATCGGTCGCCGCCTTTCTCGATCTGTATCGAGACCTGGTCACGACGAGGTGAGGCCTCGACGTCGAAGCGTTGTGCCGTAGAGGTCGACGTATCGCTCGCCGACAGCCTCGATCGAGAAGCGTCTGTCGAATTCGGCTCGCGCTGACCCGCCGAGGCGCTCCTTGAGCGCCGGATCGCGGAGAACCCGGATCACTTCTCGGGCAAGTTCCCGTTCGTCGTCTGGTGCACACAGCAGACCGTTCACCCCGTGCGTGATCGCGTCGCTGACGCCGCCGACCTCGGTCGAGATGGTCGGCGTCCCGAGCGCTGCCGCTTCGAGCATCACACCTGGGAGCCCTTCGGTGTCGCTGGTGAGGATCAGTGCGTCCGCTGCCGCGAGATAAGAACCGACATCGTGGACTCGGCCGACGAAGCGGACCCGGTCGGCCACGCCCGTGTCGCGGACCGCTTGTCTCAGTTGCTGCTCACAGGTGCCGTCACCGATCACCCAGAGTTGGGCGTCGGAGAGGTCACGGGCGACGTCGGTGAAGACCCGAGCGAGTCGATCGGGACGCTTCTCTACCGACAGGTTCCCGACGAAGGCGACGACCGGTGCGGTCGCATCGCTTCCGAGGTGCTGTCGAACCTTGGCTTTCGGTGTCGTTGGAGCAATCGCTCCGGCGTCGACACCACGGGGGATGACCTCGACGACCTTGTCGGCGAGGTCGTAGAGCTGGCGGAGCCCCGCGAGTGTGTGGGTGCTGACAGCGGCGATGCCATCGATCGGTGGCATGAACACGTGCCGGTAGGTACTCGTCTTGATCCGACCGCGGACCCAGACGAGGGGATCACCGATGCTCCGGTAGATCACGGGTACGTCATCGAATCGGCGCACCATCGAGCCGTACTTCAGGGTGCGGGCCCCGTTTGCTTGGATCACGTCGGGAGCGAAGTCGCTCACTACACGCCGGAGGCGACGGACGACCATCGGGTTGATGCCCGGAGCTCTTTCAGCGATGTGGTCGATTCTCGCGCCGATGAAGACATCGTCTCCACGGGCCGGCAGCGCCGGACCGTCGGGCGAGTCGTACAGATACGCTGTCGCCACCTCGTGGCCTGACGACAGCAAGAAGTCGCTGAGCTGGAACGCGAAGACCTCGGCACCGCGGAGCTGGGGTTGTTGAACGATCTGGAGGACTCTCACCCGCGGGCTCTCTCGCGGTGCCAGGCCACCTGACGCTCGACTCCAGACGTGATGTCGATCTGTGGGGTCCAACCCAGAGTCTTCGCGGTGCGACTGATGTCGCCACCCGTCCGGTTGACGTCGCCCGCACGGACCGGTGAGGACTCGAGCGGTATCGGTTGACCGACAGCTCGTCCCACGAGGTCGATGAGTTCGTTCATCGACGTCGATGCTCCGCCTGCGACGTTCAGCACGGCCCCTGGTTCGATCGCGACGGTGCCGGCTCGCACCGTCGCGTCGACCACGTCGTCGACGTACGTGAAGTCGCGGACGTGGTCGCCGTTGCCGAAGAGCTGGAATCGCCCGTGGCCGAGCGCCGCTTCGATCATTCGGTGGATCGCCATGTCGGGACGCTGGCGGGGGCCATACACCGTGAAGTACCGCAGCGATGCGACGGGGAGGCCGTGGTTGGCGGCGTAGGCGTTGCACAACAGTTCTCCGGCGAGCTTCGTCACGCCGTACGGGCTGTAGGGCTGAACCGGATCCGACTCTCGCGTCGGATAGGAGGCAGCGTTGCCGTACACCGACGAACTCGACGCGTACACGAAACGGTCGACGTCATTTCGATGGGCGGCCTCGAGCAGCCGCTGGGTGACCTCGACGTTGATCTCGCTGTAGTGCTTGAAGCCGTCGGCCCAGCTCATGCGTACACCTGGCTGGCCGGCGAGATGGAAGACCACGTCGACGTCGGCCACCAGCGGATCGAGATCGCACGTGAGCAGATCAGCCTCGACCAGATCGAACCCGGCGTGATCAGCGGCGAGCAGAAGGTTGCCGCGCTTCTGCGCCTCGCCGTAGTACGCCGTGAACCGATCGGCGCCGCGGACTCGCCAGCCGTCGTCCAGCAGTCGGTCGGTGATGCTGCTGCCAATGAATCCGGCGGCTCCGGTGACGAGTGCGAGCACAGGTCAGGACGGTATCGGCCTCAACGGATGGGCCAGGACCCGATCGTTCAGGCACCGGTTGGTTGCTCCGTTTCGAACGCACCTGGCATCGAGCTGTCGGACCGATCACGCGCGGCGTCCGGTCGTTGCAGCGGGGAAGGTCCAGATCGCTCGCGCACGGTGGGCCCACTCGCTCGAGTTCGGGGAACGAGGGGCAGGCACGGGATGAGCAACAACAGCGGAAACAGCAGCGACTTCTGGCGGGTGAGCACACCAAGGTTGGCGAAGCTTGCGAATGCCAGCCCGGTCAAGGCGATCGCCGAGACGACGAACAGGACGAAGGGCTTCGAGAGCAGCAACCGCGGGAACCCGACCACTCGCCGCCACGACCACACGTAGAGCGCCACCAGGCCGGCGAGTTCGACGGCCGATACGAGCTGTGCGATTCCTCTCGCCTCGATCGGCAGCGGTCGCAACAGAGTCCGGACGATCGCGTACGGCCACTGCAGCGGGCTGTCGACGCTGGGTGGGATGTAGTTCGACCCGGCCTGGGCGGTTCGGCGAGTCGTCTCACCGAACAGCTCGGTGAGGGTCTGATCGCCACCCGGACGTGGTTGGAGGAAGCGAACGGTGAAGGCGGCGATCATGGCGAGGCCGATGGTGGACCCGACCAGAACGAGCACGAAGCCGATCCGACCCCGGCGCCGGCCATCGGTCGACCTCAACCCACGAAGTACGGCGAGCACGAGTGCGGGAATCGCCGCTGCCACCCAGATGCCAGCCATGTGGGGTCGGATCACACCTGCGAACCCGAGCCCGACACCGATGGCGACGAGTGCGGCCAAACGCCCGCCACCCGACAACAGCCGGGCGATGCCCAACGTCGCCACCCCGAGGCCGCAGATCACCAACGCTTCCTTGCCGATCGACGCAGGCCAGTAGACGAGGCTCGGCGCGATCGCGCAGAGCCACGCGTACTTCCGCACCGCCATGTCGGGCAGTGCTGTTGCGGCGGCTCGCACGAAGCAGATCACGCCCAGGTACGCGATGAAGCTGAAGGTGACGAATCCGGCCAGCTGGCTGCCGCCAGTGAGCGTGTACAGCAGGCCGGTGAACTCGTCGACGAAGTCGGTGCCGGTGGTGGTCGGGATCAGGTCGAACGGCGAGCGCTCGCCGCTCCACACCTCGGCTGCCCGAATCCGCGCGAAGTCGTGGTACCTGGCGGCGTCGATACCTCCGTCGTAGGCCTCGAAGCCGACCCAGTAGCGGGCGGCGGCGCCGCCGAGCTTGAGGAACAGGCCCCATGCGAGTGCGACGCGCACCGTGCCCCAAGGGCCTCGAAAGGCCAGGGAGATGGCGATGTGGCCGAGCAGCCCGTAGATCGGGATCAGGAGGAGTGCGCCCCAGATGTCGAACGACACTCGGGGCATCGCGATGGCCAGAAGCACGAGATACCCGAGGCCAGCGCCGACGGCGAGGGCTTCGAGGCGACGCCCGGTCATTCGACCGCGTTGCTGTCGAGCGTGAGTCTGTCGTCGACGCGCATATCGTCGTCGAGGGGCGGCCGCTTCGACGAGACGTCGTCGACCGACGGTGACGGCGCGAGGTCGTCGTCGCCGAACGCCGAGAAGGACCCGGTGTCGTCGGACTGCGGATCGGCCGGTGTTTCGGCAGCCCGTGATCGGCGGCGTCCGAAGCGTCGCTTGGTGGCTGGCGCTGTCGCCTCCTGCCACCCCGCCGTCACGCGGTGGTCGTCGTACTCGTAGTAGCCGCTGCCCTCGGCTCTGACACCGCTGACGGCGAGGAGCGTGGGGACATCGGTGAGGTCTCGCAGCAGGCCGATGGCTCGCTTCGACTGGGTGGTCGTGGTGTTGCCGACACGAACCGTCAGCACGACCGCGTCGGCGTGCGGCACGAGCTCGAGTACCTCAGCGGTTGCGCCGATCGGTGAGGTGTCGATGATGACGTGGTCACACATCGCCGCGAGGTCGACGAGCTTCGACGCCGTGGCGCGCACGAGGTCGCTCGCTGGCGCTTCAACGCGAGACAGGTCGAGGAGCCGGAGCCGGCGGATGCCAACTCGGTTGAGCAGCAACGGGCCGTCGAGTAGTTTGACGTCGTCGAAGGTGTACGGCAACGGTGACTCGGCGTCGGGGCCGAGCGTCGCAGCCAGCTGTGGTCGGCGGAAGTCGGCGTTGACGAGCACGGTGCGTTGCCCGGCAGCAGCAGAGGCCGCTGCGAGGTTTGCTGCCAGTGAGGTCTTGCCGTCGGCTGGTGAAGGCGACACGACGATCGTGATCGGCGCAGGAGCATCGGCTGGGCGATCGGAGTACGCGAACGCGACCACGGTCCGCACGGTTCGGTATGCGTCGGACAGCGGGTCGTGGCGTGTCGGCTGCACGACGAGCTGCTGCCGATCCTTCTTCGCCGCGACCGGGATCGTGACCTGCGCCCTCAGGCCGAGCACTTCCTCGGCCTGTTCTTTCGTACGGATCTTGCGGTCGAGCACGCCGAGCATCAGGGCGATGCCGACACCGAGCGCACCCCCGACGATGCCGCCGAGGATGGCGCGGCTACTCCGAGAGCGCGGTGCTGTGATCCCCGTATCGGTGATTTCGACTGCCTGGGCTCGCTGCAGAGTGGTGAACCCGATCACCGGCGGGCTCGCCGACAACGCTTCGTTCTGCTCGAAAGCAACGCTGTACTGGCGGGCGATCGCTGACTGCTGTGCGAGCAGCACTGCGTCATCTGGGTCGGTCGCGAGTGCCGCCGTGATCTCTGCGAGCTGCTGCTCGACATCGGCGAGTCGCTCGAGCGCGGCAGCGAGTCGCTCCTGGTACAGCAGGTCTTGACGTTCGGCGAGGTAGACCACCAGTTCGTCGGCAAACGCGTTGGCGATGTCCTCGACCCGATCAGGGTCCTGCCCGTTGCTGGTGACCGTGAGCGCTCCAGTGGCGAAGTCGAAGCCCGACGACACCTGGCTCGCCAGCGTCGCCGGGTTGCCCGTGAAGTCGAGCTGTTCGGCAACCCGCGCCGGAACTTCGCCGGTGGTGACGAACAACGACACCTGGTTCGGCGAGATGACCGTGCCGATGGTCTGCGACGACGTGTCATTGAGCAGCAGGGTGTGGGTGGCGGTGAAGGTCCGGTCGACCTCTTCGACCTCGGCGGGGGCTGGTAGGGCCCCAGCTGCGGCGCCCGCCACCACGAACAGCGCGACGACCCACCAGCGGCGGCGGAGCGAATCGAGAGGCGAGTTCTGAGTCATGACGTGGTGGTGCGGGGGCGGAACTCCGTCACGGTATCAACGCAGCGCCGGTGGCTTTCGTCGATGCGGCCAGCACGATTCGTATCCTCGGGGGCGTGGACATCGGCGACGTCGTTGGGTTGATCGCACGGATCGTGATCGGTGGGACCTTCCTCGTCGCCGGATTCGCCAAGCTCCGGATGGGGCCAGCGTGGCCGCGTCAGGCTGCCGGCATGGGCGTGAGCCGACCGGTCGCCCTCCCGGTCCCGTGGGTCGAACTCGGCATCGGCGCCGCAGCGATCATCGGTCTCGCATCGCCCTGGCCTGCCATCGCCGCTGCCGTGATGCTCGTCGTGTTCACAGTGCTGATCGTGAAACGGCTGAGCGAGGGTGTTCGCCCACCGTGTGCTTGTTTCGGAGCTCGCGTCGACCAGCCACTCGGGGCCGGTCACGTCGTTCGCAACGCGGTGCTCCTGATCGTCGCCGTCGTCGCCGCCGTGCTGGGCTGACCGCCCCACGGACTCAGCGGCGTAGCTTCGACGCGACGTACCGGACACGCTCGCCCAGCCCTCGGCCGTCGCCACGGAAGAAGCCAGACGTGTAGCGCCAGCGATCGCGCCATCCGTCGAGTGCTCGCAAGTGCGCGAACTCCAGGGCGATCGGGCGTGGATTCGAGCTCGCATAGGCGCGCTCGAGGACTCGATCGTGTTGCTGAGCGGGCTCTGCGAGCGCAGGTTCCCAACGATCGGGGAGCGCCATCGACCCACGCTCGTGGGCCTCGATCAACGCCCGATCTACGAGTGTGCGGATGCCGAGCGCGTCGATGCGCTCGACGAAACTCACCGGGTCGACGTCGGTCGCTCGCATCATCACCACGATGTCCGACAGCGTCGACCACTTCGGCTCCTTCCCGATCGCGTGAACCGCTGCGTGGAGTAGGCGATCGTCGGGCGCGAGCGCTCGCACGGTCCGACCGGCGATCGTGAACTCGACCGATCGGTCGAGGAGGTCGACCGGTTGCACCAGCCGCCCGAGCGCCCGGCGAGCGATTCGTTGGTGCAGGTCGAGTTCCATGCCCGAACACACGAACGTGATCGCGTGCGTGAAGCGGTCGTGGCCCGCCGGCAAGGGGTAGCCCTGGCTCCAACCGGCGGCCTCGATCACCCGCGCAGCCTCGTCGAGGTGGTGGGGCTCCACGAGCAGGTCGACGTCGCTGAACTCGCGCATCGTCGGTTCGTCGTAGTCGAGATGGGCGCTGGCACCACCCTTCAGGACCACCGACCTGATTCCCGCCGCCCGGAGGCGTTCGCTGATATCGATCGCGTGGTGTTCGAGCTGCACGAGGCGACACATCGTGGCGCCGAACACCTGGCGGAGATCCGCTCGTTGTGCATCGCTGAGGTCGGTGGGGTGCTCGTCGACCAGCCGGTACAGCAGCGGGACCACCCCCTGCGTACGGGCATCGATCAGCCACGAACCCCAGTCGTCGGCCGTCGGTACCGCCAACGGCGACTCACCGACCGCGACTCGGAGCAGCGCCGAGCACCGGCCGATCAGGCCCGATGGATCAGCCGTGGTCGAGGAGGTCGTCATCGTCGAGCGCGGTGAGAGTCGATGCTCGAGCAGCTGCGCGCTCGGCGACGTCGATGTCGGGGTGACGCTCGGCGAGGGCAGCGTCGAGCTCGTCGGCGGTGCGCCAGTCGTCGAGCAGGGTCCACAGGTGAGCGGCAGTCGGAGCGAGCACCACGGGCGCGCCGTCGAGAGGACGGGCGACCACGATCTTGTCGGCGAAGCTCCGGGTGGGTGCGGCCCGACGACGAACCCGTCGCTCGTTGCTGGCACCGACTCCGGTCATGGGCGCACGATAACGTTCCAGCCGATGGCTGCAGGCCGCACCCCGAGCCGCTTCATCAGTCGTGGGTTCGCTGCGGGCGCCTTCCGGTTCGCCGTCGATGCGAACGACCGCGACGATGTCGATCTCGTCGAGCGACTCTTCGCCGACCTCGATCGTCCCGGCCCCGACGAACCGCTCACCGGGACCTATCAGCTCGACCGGGTCGAGGGCACGGTCCCGGTCGAGTGGGTCATCGATGGGCCACGCCTCGAACAGCAACCACCGCTCGGCCTCGCTGCGATGCTCACCCGGTTCATGTCGGCGGTGAATATCGCCGCGCTCGACCTCGAACCCGGCTCGCTGCATCTGCACGCGGCAGCCGCCGCACGTGGCGGTCGGGCCGTCGTGATCGCCGCCGAGCAGAACACAGGCAAGACCACCACCGTCAGCCACATAGTGAGCCGTGGCTGGGAGTTCATCACCGACGAAACGGTTCGCCTCGGACACGACGACGGCGCCGTCCACGGCTTCCCGAAACCGGTTTCGATCAAGCCCGGCGGCGCCCATCTCGTCGAGTTGCTCGTATCGCACATGGTTCCAGCGCACGAGGTCGGGGTCGACAGCTTCCATTTCGTCGCGCTCGGGGCGGCGGGTGCTCGCACAGCAGCGTCGGCCGCGCCGATGCTGATCGTGCTGCTTCGCCGCAACGAACACAGCTCGGATTCGCCGACGAGCCGGGAGGTGCCCGCGGCCGACGCAGTCGTTGCCCTGATGCAGAACACGCTCGACGCCGAGCGGCACGGCAGCGCAGCGAGTCGGCTTGCGGACCTCGTCGCCATCGCACCGTGTGTCGAGGTCACCGTCGGCCCGCCGGACGAAACCGCAGCGCTGATCGAGCGACTCGCCGAGGCACCGACTCGGCCACCGTTCTCCGTCGACGTGCTTCCCGGGTCGCCGACGGTCGACGTCGACGTGGTGTCGGTGAAGATCGACGATCGCATGGTCGTCCACCATCGGCGAACAGGGCAGATCTTCGCTCTCGATCCGATGGGTTCGATCATCTGGGAGCAGCTGGGTGGTTGGGTCGACCACGGCATCGACCTCGCCGGCCCAGGCGTGGCCGACCTGGTCGGGCAGCTCGCCTCACTCGACGTCCTCCGAGACACCCCCGGGCGTTCGCGGTGAGCGATCCGTCGACGGTCGTTCCGGAGGTGCGGCCAGACCTCCTCCGTCGCGTCGTCGACGACGGCGTGGTCGTGTGGTCGCCGGTGGCTCCTGAGCCCGTCGCGCTCGACCCCGTATCGGGAGTGATGCTCGACGTGATCGACGGCGACGCTTCGGTCACCGTGCTGGCCCGCGAAGTCCACGAGGAGGTCGGCATCGATCTCGCGCTCGCCCAGGCGCAGGTCGAGCGGGCCGTCGACGTGCTCGGCGCCGCAGGGGCGCTCATGTCGAGCCGCGGAGTCGACGCGGCTGCACAGCTGTCGATCGACCAGCGCGAGCTGTTCGTCAACCCTTGCCTTGCCTGCATGGCCGAGTCGGCGGCCACGATGGCCACGCTCGTCGTGCGCATCGGCGGGCACGCCGTTGGGGTCGCGTGCGACTCGCTCCGAGCGATCAAGCGCCTGAAACGCTCGCTCGGCGATCTTGCTGACGAGTCCGCCGTCGACCCCGAACGGCTCGGCTTCGTCTTGACCGCACCCGCCGGGTTGCATCGGAACCACTGTCTCAACGAACGGTCGGGCTTCGTACTCAGCGACTCGCGTGGGATCGACAGTGGGTTGGCGGCGCTGGCCAGCCACCTCACGTCGCTGCTCCCGGTCGCCCCGGGGCATGTCCGTTTCCGAGCGACGGCCATCGCTGGACCCGACCGGCTGGCGATCTGTCTGTACCCCATCTCGCTGATACCGCCGCTCGTCGGGCGAACGCTCGCCGACGCCGGCTATCGCCGGGTCGATCGACTCACCATCGACGTCGAGGTCGCCACCGGACGGTTGGTGCCGGTCGCCGTGCCGTGGCCGGAGCTGGTCGAGCTCGATGCGGCGCCGGGTCATTCCGGGCCCGAGATCGGCGGCTCCGTCGATGTGGTCGTGACCGCTGCACACCCGGGCATGGCCCGCACGAGTCGAGCCGCCGCGGTCGCTCAGCTGGCGAGCGGGGCGCTCGGTGGAACCCCCAGCGAGGCATTCGACGCCGCCGTGCGGCTCGTCGAGGGAGCCACCGTGGTCGATGTCGCGCCAGAGCCCGACTCGATCACCGCCGACGTCGTCGCTGCACTCGACGCCGCACGCCGACGCTGATCAGTTGAGGCAGCTGATCGGGGCGCCCGACGTGTTGCAGCTCGCCGTGATGGAGTAGCGGGGGCGTGTGTCGCCGTTGACCAGCGTGATGCACGGCGGGTGTTGGATCGCCAGGGTCCCGGAGCTCGACGGGCCAAACAAGAACGACGCCTGGGTGCCGTTGACGGGCCCGGTGCATGCTGGCGGGCCGACCACGAGCCGCACCTGACAGGTGATGCCGGCGGGGAAGTTGAGCGTTGCGACCCAGCCCTGGTCGCACCGGCGGTCGAGCCCGACCGCCGGGTTGGCATTGTCGATCGAGTAGCCGGTGGGGAGGTCACTGTTCCGGAGATTTCGGTAACGGTAGAGGGCATCGCCGTTGGCGTTAGCGAGTCGCCTGCATGTCGGGCGGAGGTTGAAGTCGACGACGAACGTGCAGCCTGCTGCGTACACCGGAGTGGCGCCGAGCGAGGTGATGGATCCGCCCGCCCAGGCGGCGACGCCGACGCCGGCCCCCACACCGAGCTTCAGCGCGTTTCGACGGGTGGTGCCAGCCCTCGAGGGCTCGGGTGATTGTTCGTCGGGGGCGGGTGGCTCGGTGGGCGACATGCGGCTTCGATCGGATGTTGCACGAGGCAGGCTGTGCTGCACTCTAGAGCGCGGGGAGTGCCAAAGCCGCCACGACGCGCAGGCGGTTCGTCAGCTGAGGCAGTCGAGCGGATTGCCCGTCGCCGTGCAGATCGCTCGCAGCCGGTAGCGGTCGTTGGCGCCAGCGAAGTAGAACGGGAACTGCCAGCTGACTGTGCCCGACGATGGTCCGAAGTCGTCGATCAGATTCGGCCCCGGACCGCAGCCGAATCCTCGCTCGAGCCGTACGACGCAGGACACGCCTGGATCGCCGATGGTGAGCGTGTAGGTGGGGGTGGGAACGAAGATGAGGCCGGCGGTCGCAGATCCGCCTGGGGTCACCGAGTAGCCGGCTGGGAAGGAGCCGCTGAACGAGTTCTGGTAGCTCACTCCGATCGTAAAGCCGATGAGGACGAACCGGTCGACCGGCTGGCAGCCGTTGCTCATCTCGATCTGAATGGCGAACGTGCAACCCGCTGCGTAGGCAGGCGTGCCGCCGAGTGAGGTGATGGAACCCCCTGACCATGCGGCGAGGCCGATACCGGCGCCGACCCCGATCTTGAGGGCGCGACGACGGCTGGTCGTGTCCGGCTTGTCGTCGACATCCGCTGGATCGTGCTCGTCGTGCGTCATGGTCACATGGCCCGAGATCGGGCGGCCGTCTCACCTGCACGGTACGGAGCATGACCTTGTCGCGCAACGGTCACATGTTCTGAGCAGACGTGACGTTCAGAGCGCTTCGCCGTTGAACGAAGCCTCGTGCAACGAATTCTTGGTGTCGAGCACCAGCTGGGCGTGTTCGCCGACGAGGTTCGGGTCGAACTCGTCGTGGTCGACCAAGAGGAGGACGAGGTCGGCCGCGGCCAGCTCAGACGGCTCGAAGTCGACCATCGAGTGGTTGATCGGTGGGCCAGCTGAAGCGGAGATGTGAGGGTCGCAGACCGACACCTCCGCACCCGCCTCGGCGAGCAGGTCGGCGATGACCGCGCTTGGGCTCTCTCGCCAGTCGCTCGTGTTGGCTTTGTAGGAGAACCCGAGCAGGAGCACCTTGCTGCCGTTGACACTCCGACGCTCCCGGTTCAGCATGGCCGCCGCTCGAGCGACCACGTAGTGCGGCATGTGCTCGTTGACCTCGTTCGCGAGCTCGATGAATCTGAACGGGGTGCCCAGGTGGCCGTTCACGCGCCAGGCCAGGTAGCTCGGGTCGACCGGTAGACAGTGGCCGCCGACGCCGGGACCCGGCGTGAACTTCATGAACCCGAACGGCTTCGTCGATGCGGCGTCGATCGCCCGCCACAGGTCGACATCGAGCTCGCGGGCGAACATCGCCAACTCGTTGACCAGCGCGATGTTGACGTGTCGGAAGGTGTTCTCGAGCAGCTTGACCAGCTCCGCCTCGGCGGTGGAGCCGACCGGCACCGTTCGCTCCACCAGCACCGAGAAGAAGGCATCGACCACGTCACACGACGTTGCGTCGATGCCGCTCGTCACCTTCGGCGTGTTGATCAGCGTGAAGTCGGTGTTGCCCGGATCGATCCGCTCAGGTGAGTAGCCGAGGTGGAACTGCTCCGAGCTCAGGCCCGATCCGCGTTCGAGGATCGGGAGCAGGAGCTCGGTCGTGGTGCCGGGATAGGTGGTGCTCTCGAGGATGACGCACGCTCCCGGTCGGAGGTAGCGAGCGAGCGTCTTGCCGGCTTCCTCGATGTGGGAGAGATCGGGGGTGCCATCGCGGAGCGGTGTGGGGACGCTGATGATCGCGATGTCGAAGTCAGCGAGGTCATCGGGGTCAGCGGTCGGGGTGTATCCCGCGGCGAGCCCTGCCAGCAACTGCGCTGCAGACACGTCGCCGACGAAGCTGGTGCCCGCAGCGAGCGCGGCGACGCGTTCGGCCGAGACGTCGTAGCCGACGACGGTGAACCCGACGTCGGTGGCGCGCATCGCCACGGGGAGTCCGACGTATCCCTGGCCGGCGATGATCACGCGCGCCGACCGATCACGAATGCGCTCGAGGAGGTCGGTCATGGTCGACGAACCCTGTGGTCCGATGTCACGGCGTCAGCGTATTCCCGTCGACGACGGCACGGCCGTGCTCTCGATACGTTGCCAATACTGGCTCGAGCACCTGGGCGACACGCTCTGGCATTGGCGTAGCGGTTCCCTGCCGAGACATCGCATCAGCCTGCCAGTCGACCTCGCCGCGCGGTCGGCACGAGTTCACATTCGTCCTCAGAGATCCGACCGACCCGAGCTTCAGTCACTGACGCCGCGTTCAGCTTCGAGTGAGGCCGCCAACGCCAGGAGTATGCGTTCGGTGCCAGGCCGGCCCGACAGCTGCACGCTGCCCGGCAGCGGCGATCCGTTCGGTCCGTCGACCGGCATGGCCAACGACGTCCAGCCGGTCACGTTGAAGAGGAAGTTGTACGGGAAGAGTGCGCTGTTGCGCTCGAGGTAGTCGTCGAACGGGACGATCTCGCCGTGCACGTGATCGAGCGGGATCGACGGCCGCCCGAGCGTCGGCGTGAGCAGCACGTCGTAGCCGGCGAGTTCGGCGCCGAGGTCGTGGGTGATGCGGCCCTGTTCGATCTGGGCATCGGTGATGCGATCGACGGTGAGTTTCTCGACAGCCTCGACGACGAGCAGCGTCGTCGGCTCGAGGGTGGTCTCGTCGACCGGGCGCCCGGTCCGCTCGGCGAGGTCGCGCACGTCGCGGGCCACCCACCGGGAGAAGCACGCGTTCCACACGCGCATCAGACGTTCGTCGGAGATCGGCGTGTTGACGACGTCGACGTGGTGGCCTGCGGTTTCGAGCGCGGCGCCTGCCCGTTCAGTCCATTCGACGACTGCGGCGTCGACCGGCTCACCGGCCCAGTGCGCGGTCGACATGGCGATGCGGGTTCGGTCAGGCACCCTCGAGTAGCCACCGGTCATCGCCGGGTCGCCGAGCACGTCGAGGAACAGACCCGCGTCACGCACCGTGCGTGCGACCACGAACTCCTCGGCGATGCCGCCCCAGCCGCCCTTCGGCCACGGCACTCGACGCCGTGACGGCTTGAGGCCGACGAGCCCGCACGCAGCCGCCGGGATGCGGATCGATCCGGCACAGTCACTCGCATGCGCAGCGGGCACGACGCCAGCGGCAACAGCGGCTGCTGCGCCCCCTGAGGAACCGCCCGCCGACAGCGTCGGATCGAGCGGGTTGCGGGTGACCCCGAACGCGCGTGACTCGGTCGTGCCGTGCTGGATCAGTTCGGGCACTGCGGAGCGTCCGACGATCGTGGCGCCGGAGTCGGCGAGGCGCTCGAAGAACGGGCTCGTCGTGTCGGCCACCACACCCTCGGCGAGACGGCTCCCCATCTCGACCAGCCTCCCCGCCTCGGTCGAGCCATAGTCCTTGCGCAGGAACGGCACGCCCGCGAGTGGGCTGAGCGCTGGATCGGCATCGGGCGACGGCGGGGTCGGCTCGTCGTACCACTCGACCACGGCGTTGATCGTCGGATGCGTCGCTTCATGCCGAGCCGTCGCCGCAGCGAACACCTCATCGGCGCTCACCTCGCCGGCTCGCACCAACCCGGCCAGCGCCGTCGCATCGAGCGCCGCGTACTCCTCGTCCCTCACGTCACCATCCTCCCAAACCTGGAACGTTTCGTGAGGTTGTGGATCGGATCGAGCGCGCAACCTCACGAAACGCGCGGGGAGAGGAGGGGCAGGCTCGTCGCCATCTCGTCGCAGTCGTCAAAGTCCGGCCCGTTTCGTGAGGTTGTGGATCGCATCCAGCGCGCAACCTCACGAAACGCGCTGGGACGCGACGGGTGGGATCTGGGTCAGGAGGGGAGGGTGACGGGGCCGGTCGTGTCCCACAGCTCGCCGGGGCCGGGGTTGTCGGGGTGGGCGGAGCCGCCGAGGTGGTTCACGATGCCCCACACTGCGTTGAGCGCGGTCTGCACCGCGCCCTCGGCCCAGCCGGGGGTCCACGACACGTCGTCACCGGCGAGGAAGATGCCCCGCTGTTCGGGCGTGCTCGACCGGTGGAGGAAGTGGCCGTACATCCGGTGGTTGTAGCGGTAGTGACCCGGCAGTGCGCCCTTGAACGCGCCGAGGAAGTTCGGGTCAGCCTCCCACGACACCGTGATCGGCTCACCGACGATGTGGCTCCGCAATCCGGCCGTCGGGTAGATCTTCTCGAGCGTGTCGATCGCCAACTCGGCCCGCTCGCGTGCCGACATCGGCAGCACCTTCATCGCGTCGCTCATCCACGCGTACGAGAGGCAGATGACGCCCGGCTGATCAGGGCCGTGATCGAACAGGTAGGTGCCGCGCGTGTTGCGGTCGGTGAGTGTCATCGACATCTTCGGACGACCCGTAGCGGGATCGATGTCGTTCCAGAACGGTCGGTCGACCATGACGAACGTCTTCGACGACTGCATGTATCGAGTGCGGTCGAGAGCCATCCAGTCGTCGGCCGAGAACAGCGACTCGTCGACGTCGATCGCCGTCGTGAGCAGCCAGCTCTGGGTGGTGACGAGCACCGCGTCGAACGACTCGGTCGTGCCCCACTGATCGGTGACAGCGATGCGGTCGCCGTCCCGAGCCAGCGCGGTGACGCCGGGCCGTGGTGAGCCGCCGGGGTGCAGATCGGCCACCGAGGTGCCGGGCCGATGGTGAGCGGGAGCAACGGCGGCGAGCCCCCACAGTCGCCGCGGCAGTCGTTCGGCACCGCCGACGATGAAGTGTTGATCCTCGTCGAAGGCGGCCATCACCACGCGGAGGATCTCGAGCATCGAGTTCGGGAAGTCGGAGTCCCAGCCGCCGGTGCCGAACCCGACCTGGCCGAACACCTCGCGGTGCCGGAAGCTGAGCTGGGAGAAGGAGTCGGACGTGGCGACGAAGTCGTAGAAGGTGCGGTCGTCCCACGCCTCGACCAGCGGGTTCCAGATGGCCTTGACCGCAGCGCTGTCACGGTCGCGCATCGCTGCTTGGATGTCGGTGAACGACGCATGGGTGTTCAGCGCCTCGTCCCACGCGTGAGCCACCTCGCTGAACAGCTGAGGGAGATCGTCGAGGGTGCGGGCGAACTCGGTCACACCCAGCAGATCGACCACCGTGGTCGGCGCTGCCTCGGTGAGTGGATTGGGGAATGGCTTCACGTCGAGGCCGCACCGGTCGACATAGTGGAAGAACGAGGTGCCCGAGCGCGGGAACCGCATGCCGCCGAGTTCGGCCACGATCGGATCGACCCCGTCGCCACCGCCAACCCCGGGTCGAAACGCCTCGGTCCGCAGCCGTCCGCCGAGACGCGCGGCCTCGTACACGACCGGTGTGAGGCCCAGTCGCATCAGCTCGTGGGCGGCCACCATCCCGGCCACGCCGCCACCGACGATCGCCACCCGGGTTCCCGACATGTCGGCGGGCACGCTGCCCAGCCCGGCCGGATGCGCGACCCAGTCGTCGAACGGAAACGTGAAGTCAGGACCAAAGACACGCACGGTCCTGACGCTACTGCATGCGCGTGTCAATCCCCCTCGGTGTCAGACGCGATTCCCCTGGGTGTCAGACACACGTGGGGATCGGGGTGGAGTCAGGGAGCAGCGTGGTGGCGGAGGTGTTCGTCGAGCGCTGAGCGGAACAGCGCTGTCACCTCGGCGTAGGTCGTTCGGAGTGCCTGGCTGGCCGAGCTGTCGGCGAGGTCGACGGGGAGCTGGGGTTCGGTCCGGAGATGGCGGACCGCCACGGCCGACACTTCGAAGGTCAGCGGCAGCAGCGACGCTCGTTCGTCGCTGCCGACCTCAGTGGCGGCCAGCGCGGTGCCCAGCGGGCCGAGGACGTCGACGATGGCGGTCGATGTCGACTCGATGGAGTCGACATCCCACAGCTGCCTCGCCAGCGCGGCGCCGTCGCCGACCGTCAACGGGCCGCGAGTGGCGACAACGCCTGATTCGCAGAAGGTCGCCACCACCTCGCCCGGTGTCTCGGTGTTCGCGGGTCGCATCCACGTGTCGGGTCGGAGTTCGCCGAGCAGTGCACCCTCCATCGCCGATCGGAAGCGCCGCCGATCGGCCACCGATCTCGCGTCGGCGGTGACCAGCACGGTCCACCACTCGCCGCTCCACCCACTCGCAAGCGACCGCTGGCCTCGGTCGAGTTCGCGCTGGCGCTCGAGCAGTCGGCCGGCCAGTCGGTATCGGCCATCGTCGGCCTCGAGGTCGCCGGCGGCGGTCAGGCGTGACAGCGCCGTCCGAACCGTGCCGGCGCGGAGTCCGAACAGCTCGCCGACATCGACCAGTCGAGCCGCTGGCACGTCGGGCGGGTGGGTGCCGAGCAGATAGGAGAGAAGGAGCGATCGTGCAGAGAACGGCGTGAGCTCCTGTTCGGTGAGGAGTCGGCGCGCCCACCGCTTTATGTCACGACGTGTGCTCACAGCGATCAGGGAGTGTAACATTTGAGGATGACCGACACGGCCGATCCAGCCGAGCTGGCCGAGCACCCGCTCGTTCCGCGCAACCTGCCCGACGTGTTGCCCACCGAGCTCTTCAACGAACGAGGCATCCCGACGCGTCCGTGGCGCGACGAGCTCCGCAAGATCGGCAACACCCGCAACACAGTCGCCGTCACCAGCACACTGCTCCAGTCGTTCGGCGTGGTGATCGCCGCCGCATGGATCAACACGTGGTGGTCCTACCTGATCGCCTTCTTCCTCATGGCCCGCGGCCACGTGTGCCTCAACATCCTCGCCCACGAGTCCGCCCACCGGCTGCTGTTCACCAAGCGGTGGGCCAACGACGGCGTCGGCCGCTGGCTCATTGGCTACCCCACCTTCCAGCCCACGCTTCTCTATCGGCGCTCTCACTTCGCTCATCACCGTGACGAGATGGGCCCGGAAGAACCCGACCTCAACATGTACGCGGGTTACCCGATCCCCGCCGACTCGTGGCACCGCAAGCTCAAGCGTGACATCTCCGGGCGCACCGGCATCACCCGCCAGAAGGGGCTGTGGCGGGCCATCCGCAAGGGCAACACCGAGGCGCGCCAGGTGCTGGCCGTGCAGATCGTGATGCTCGGTGCCTCACTCGCGTTCATGCGGCCGATGGCCTACGTGGTGTGGGTCGCGTCGTGGATGACGATCTGGCAGTTCACCAACCGCCTGCGGGCCATCGCCGAACACGGCGGGATGATCCGGTCGAAGGATCGGCGTGAGACCACCCACGTCATCCACCAGACCCTCATCGCCCGCTACTGGTTGGTGCCGTACCACACGGGTTGGCACCTGGCTCACCACGTCGACATGGGTGTGCCGTGGCGGAACCTGCCCAAGCTGCACGACGGGTTGGTCGAGGCCGGCTGGATCACGCCCGAGATCGAGTACCCGAGCTATCGAGCCTTCTGGAAGTCGCTCACGCGGTAGCGGCCGGTCGCGCTCTGATCATGAGGGCGCCGATCAGACCGAAGGCGGCGACCACGGCGCCGAACGCGAAGGTGCGGGCGAAGTCGGAGGGGTCTCGCCCCTCGCCGAGGATCACGAACATCGACTGGATGCCGGTGAGCATGCCGATGTTCATCGTGGTGGTCCCCATTCCGTTGGCCACACCGAGGTCGCCGTCGTCGACCGACCCGGCGAGCGCCGTCGAGTACGACGGCGAGGCCAGACCCATCGCCAGCCCCGACAGCGAGAGCGCCAGGATGATGAACGGCACGCTCTCCCACATCGTCCCCGGGATCCACACGAGCATCGACGCCACGATCAACACCGACCCCGCGATGATCATCGGTCGCTCACCGATGCGCGTGGCGAGCCGTCCGCCCACCGGCGAGCTGATCGAGTACACCGCCGGTCGGCACAAGAGGATCAGCGCGATGGCGTTGACGCTGTAGCCGAATCGCTCGTCGAGCAGCAGTGGCGCGATGAGGAAGCTGCCCATGTAGGCGAACTGGCTGAGCGGCTGCGCGATCAGCGGCCCAGCGAAGTTGCGTCGGCGGAGATACCCGAGCTTGAGCATCGGGTCGTCGACGCGACGCTCGACCCACACGAACCACCGCAGGCTGACCGCCGAGAGCAGGAGCAATCCGAGGGCCAGGGGGTCGCCGAACCCCGCCGACGAGCCGCGCTCGAGGAACAGCAGGAAGCTGAGCGTGGCGACGCCGAGCGATGCCGCACCCCACCAGTCGATCGTGCGATCACCCACCGGCGGCGTCGGCCTGATCACCCGCCATGCGAGTGCGACGCCGACGAACGAGATCGGAGCCAAGACGGCGAAGAGGGTCCGCCAGCCGAACGCCTCGATCAACGGCCCACCGACCACCAGACCGATCACGGGCGCGCCGGTCATCGCCATCTGGAACCAGCCCATCGCTCGAGGTCGCTCCTCGACTGAGTACGCGTTCATGATGAGCGCCGTACCCGTCGGCAGGGTGCCAGCGATACCGGCGCCGGTGATCATTCGGGCGATGACGAAGCCGAGCGCGTTCGGCGCGAGGCCGCACAGCACCGTTCCGATCGATAGCACCACGGCGCCGGCGATGAACACCTTGCGGTGGCCGATGACGTCGCCGAGTCGCCCGAGCACCGGCGTGCCGACCGCCATCACGAGGAACAGGCCGGTGACCGACCAGGCGAGGAACGACTCGCTCGTGTCGAGATCGTCGGCCATCGTCGGGAGTGAGGCTGACACGATCGTCATCGACGACGAGAACACGATGATCGCCGCGATGACCGTGCGGAGCAGCCGCACCGGATAGTCGTCGTCGGCACTGTGATCGGCGGAAGATGCGAGCGCCGGATCGACGTGCTCGTCGACGGACGGATCGGCGGACGCGGAGAGCGTTGGCTCGATCGTCTCGTCGGTGCTCACGTTTCGACGCTACGACCGCTCACGGACACACCCCGAGTCGCGATCGGCGCCAGCCCTGTGACATGTGCTGGCCGAGCTCGGCTGACTTCTGCGGTGGCTGAGTTTCGGATTCCGTGACCCAGCCACCGCAGAACGGCGGTGAGATGCCCGACAGCCCAGCGTCGGTCGGTCAGCTGTCGGCGATGGCGCGGGACTCGCGAGCGGCGCCGGCGAAGATGCCCTTCGCCATGAGCGACGACTCGTGCTTGCGTCGGGCGAGGTACACGTCGGCGCGTCGCCCGTGGACCGCCGGGTCGTCGGGGGCAGCCCACCCGGCGAGATCCGCGAGGTGACATGCCAGCCGGTGATCGCCCGCCTCGCTCAAGGCGACCGCCCGGGCCGCAACTGCGTCGGCGCCGCCCGCCATCGACGCGAGCTCGGCGCCGAGCGCGGCGTCGGCAGCGGGCTTCAGCCGGCTCGGGGCGCCGTCCCACCAGCCTCCGAACTGGCGCCACACGTTGCGCACCACGAACTCGGGCTCGTCGTAGAGCGGCTTGAGGTATGGCCGCTCGAGCAGTGACGGTTCGACCCGCACCGTGTGGATGATCTCGTCGAGCGTCGACCCGGCGTTCATCATGTCGATCACGTCGGCAACGATGCCTTCGAGCGCGCCAGCGATCGTGGTGAGCACGTCGACGATCCGCTCGGTGCCGCCGATCGGCAGGCCGTGGGCAGGGAGCAGCACCTCGGGCTCGCGCGCCGCCATGTCGCGCAGCGCCGCGGCCCACTCGAGCGGGTAGCGCTGCACCTTCTGCGGGTTTCCTGCGTTCGGGAACACCCACGTGACGAAGTCGCCGACGAACAGCCACCGCTCGTTCGGCATCCACCCCCACACGTGATCGTCGGTTTCGCCGCGAGCGTGATGGAGCTCGAAGGTCCGATCGCCCACGGTGAACTCGGCATGGTCGCCCACGACGTGGTCGGGTTCGAGCGTGTTCGACGGAATGAAGTCGGGTTCGTCATCGCCCATCGGGAACTCGGCCCGCACCCCACCGAACTGCCGGGCGTTGATCGCCACCTGCCAGCCGTTGGTCTCGCGGTAGCGGGCGAATCGCGCGGCGACCTGCTCGTGTCCGTGCACGTCGAGGTCGCCGAACTTCGCGGCGAACGCCGGCGAGCCGCCGACGTGATCGGCGTGGCCGTGGGTGTACACGAGGTGGCGGACCGGCTTGTCGGTCCAACCGGAGATCGCATCGACCACGGCACCGCCGGTGTTGGCGTGCGACGCATCGAAGGCGACGAGCTCGTCACCGGCGTCGACCAGCACCGAGTGACTGAACGACTCGACCATCGCCAACCCGTCGGTCACCTCCGACAGCTCGTTCGTGATCCGGTTGACGATGTGGTTCGTGTCGTCGTTCGCGTCGGCCGAATCGAGCACGTTGGCGGAGAGCGCGAGCAGGTCGTCCATCCGCCAACCGTACGTTGAGCCACACGCGTCGCGGCGAGCCAGGGGCGTCCGGTCGAGTGGAAGGAGTCGGCCGTCAGCCTGTGGCCGTGCGAGCGACGACGACGCTGCCGGGAACCGGCTGATGACGCTCGCGTCGGACCGACAGCTCGTCGACGACGATCACCTCGAAGCCGGCCGCAGCGGCGGCTCCCCGCACCCAATCGTCGTCGTGAACGAAGCGTCCGCTCAGCGAGCTGGCGTAGCCACGCTCATCAGCTCGGCCATCGATCGACCGTTCGAGCGTCGCCACGAGCCAACCGCCGGGTCGCAACGCACGCGACGCAGCATCGAGCACGGGACGGAGGTCGCCCACGTAGATGAAGGCATCAGCCGCGACCACCGCGCCGAGCCGACACGGGTGTCGGTCGAGGAAATCGACGAAGTCGGCCTCGGCGACCTCGTCGTAGACCGGGCGACCCGCTGCGTGCCGGTCTGCGCTCCGGGCGACCATCTTGGGTGCGAGGTCGACGCCGATCAGCTGCCCGTTCCACCCGGTGCCCGACGACGTCGTGGTGTCGGCCATCGGCTCATCGCGGAGATGAACACCGACGAGCCCCGTGCCACAGCCGAGGTCGGCGATCGTCGCGTCGAACGGCAGCTGGCCGTCGCTCACGAGATCGGCGACCAACCCGGCCACCACCTCGGGGCCTCGGTAGCCGAGTGACGACAGGTGGTCGTCGAACCGATCGGCGTACCCGTCGAACACCCGCCGCACGTAGCCCTCGCTCGCCCGAGCGTGGTCATCACCATCGCGAATCGAACGCGCCGCCTCGGCGAAGTGTCCGATCATCGGGTCGTCGGGGCAGGCCGCCGCCCAACCGATCGACGCCTCGACGAACAGGTCGACGTCGAGCGTCTGCCGAGCGCGGCGAGACAGCCGGGCCCACGCAGCATCGTCGGTCGGGTCGAGTTCGACGGCGAGACGATCGGCGGCGAAGGTCTCACCGGCGAGCCGCAGCAGGACGACGAGGTCGGCACGCAGTCGATCGTTGTCGGGCGTCGCCGCGATCAGTCGGCGCAGGAGTCGGACAGCCCCATCGAGATCGCCCTCGCGTTGACGGCGGCGGATCTCGTCGTGCACCTCCCGCACCGTCCGTGCGGCGGCCCCGCCTCCACGACGTGCGCCGTCGATCAGCGTCGCGCCCATCAGGCGCCGTCCAGCCCGAACCCACCATCGTCGACGGGATCGGTGAACTCGTCGACGATCTCGTCGCCGACCAGTACGGCGCCACCGCTCGCGTCGTCGAGCGGCGCCAGTGCGTCGCCGACGGGGTCGGACGGCTGCTCGTCGGCGACGTTGATCATCACCGTGCCGCCCTTGACGGTCGCCATGCCGTCATCGATCGGATCATCACCAGTCTTCACGCCGTCGGCCTTCAACCCGTCGGCCTTCAGACCATCAGCTTTCAGGTCCTCCGCCTTGTGGTCGACGACCTTCTGATCGATCGTGGTGATGTCGTCGACCACTGCGTCGACCTTCCACTCGGTGATGTTCTCGTTCGTTGTGAGGATCGCGTCAGGATCGGGGGTGATGCCGTCGATGTCGAGTTTGAACCCGTCGGGATCGGGCTCGGCCGCCACACCGGTGACCTCGACCTTGAATGCCCTGGGGTCAGCCTCGGTCACCTGCTGCGACTCGCCCTCGATCTCCTCGATCTTCAGGTAGCCCTCGGCGTCGGGCTCGGTGAATGCATCGTTGTGCTTGACCGCCAGGTCGGAGCCATCGTCGGAGTCGACGATGGCGCCCGTCTTCACGCTCACGTCGCCGACGATGTCGCCCGTCTTGACGCCGAGGTCGCCGACGATGTCGCCGGTCTTGACGCCGAGATCGTCGCCGAACTTGAACGACCCCGACACTGTCGCGTCGTCGTCTGGATCATCGCTGCGACCCTCCTCGCGGCGCTCTCGAATCCGTTCGCGGATGCGGTCCTCTTCCGGAAGGCGGCGGGTGATGTCGTCGGGCAGATCGGTCATCTCGGTTCCTCTCTCGATCCGGGTCCCTCGCCCGGTGACCGTCATCCTGCACGACCGCGATGGGTGCGCGCATCGGGAATCCTCCCGACTGTCGAGGGTGATACGGCGCCCACGTTGGGGTAGAACCGTTGCGATGCGCCAGACCCGAATCGACGAGATCGAGTTCGCCGACCTGTTCGAACTCGAACCCCACGGCCCCGACACCTATGTCGGGATCACGGTTCGGTACCCCTGGGGGCCCCGGTTGTTCGGCGGCCAGGTCGTGGCTCAGGCCTTGCGCGCCGCGATCAACACGGTCGAGCCTGATCGGCCTCCGCACTCGCTCCACTCGTACTTCATCCGGCCGGGTTCGCCCGAGGAGCCGGTTCGTTTCGAGGTCGAGCGCCTGCGTGACGGTCGGTCGTTCACCACCCGACAGGTGGTCGCTCGACAGTCGTCGGGGGCGATCCTCAACGCGTCGGTCTCGTTCCAGAACCCCGAGCCCGACCAGGCCGACGTCCCGGTGTCGTCGATACCGGCCGAGCTGCCGCCCCCGACCGAACCGAGCCTGCGCGACGACTCGTGGGGTCGGTTCCTCCACCGCAAAGCGACCGACTTGCCCGGTGGCCGGCACGGCTACTGGATCCGACTCGACGCCGAGCTGGGCGATGACCCGGCCAACCAGTACTGCGCGTTGATGTTCATGTCCGACTCTGCACCGTTCCGTGCCGGCCGCCTCAGCCATCCCGATGCCACCAACGAGCCGACCGACCGTGACCTGTTCGTCGGTGCGAGCCTCGATCACTCGGTCTGGTTTCACCGACCGACCGACGTGAGCGAGTGGCACTGGTTCGACATGCGTTCCCACGGCCTCTCGGGCGGACGCGGCCTCAGCTCGGGCGACATCACCACGATCGGTGGGGTCCAGGCCGCGAGCATGGCCCAGCAGATCCTCCTCCGTCGCAAACGCGACTGACGCCCAGCTGGAGCGCGGCGAGCCGTGGAACTCATCACCGGTGCCGACGGACAGCCCCGCTGCTGGTGGCCGGGCGAGCACGACGACTACCTCCGCTACCACGACAGCGAGTGGGGGAGGCCCACCACATCGACCGAGCGGCTCTTCGAGAAGATCTGCCTCGAGGGCTTTCAATCCGGCCTCTCGTGGCTCACGATCCTGCGCAAGCGTGAGAACTTCCGCGCTGCGTTCGCCGACTTCGACCTCGAGCGGGTCGCCGCGTTCGGCGAGGCCGATGTCGAGCGGCTGCTCGGCGATGCTGGGATCATCCGTCACCGCGGCAAGATCGAGGCCACGATCAACAACGCTCAGCGCGCGCTCGAGCTGATCGAAGCCGAAGGCAGGAGCGACACCGCGCTCGTCGATTGGATCTGGAGCTGGGCGGTGGTCGAAGCCGAGCGAACCGACGACGGGGGAATGCCCGCTGCCACCGAACGGTCGACCGCATTGGCGAAGGAACTCAAGCGGCGGGGCTGGCGGTTCTTCGGGCCGACCACCGCCTACGCGTTCATGCAGTCGGAAGGCCTCACCAACGACCATCACGCCGAGTGCTTCGTACGCGACGAGTGCGACGCGGAGCGCCAGGCGTTTCTCGTCGGCCGCGACCTCCGCTGAATCGCTCGCCTCTTTCGACGCGCCTGGTGCGGGCGCGGTACCGTCGGGTCATGACGACTGGAACAGCGTTACAACCCGACGTCGACGTGCTGATCGTGGGTGCGGGGCTGTCGGGCATCGGGATGGCCTGCCACCTCACGCGCGAGTGCCCGGGTGTGAGCTACGACGTCATCGAGTCCCGCGACGCCATCGGCGGTACCTGGGATCTGTTCCGCTACCCGGGCATCCGCTCCGACTCCGACCTCTACACGTTCGGTTTCGAGTTCAAGCCGTGGAAGAGCAACCAGTCGATCGCCGAGGGTCACCTCATCAAGGAGTACCTCCAGGAGGCGGTCGACGAGTACGACGTCGAGCGCCACGTCACCTTCCGCAGCCGCGTCGTCGCCGCCGAGTGGGACACGCCGACATCGGTCTGGACCGTCACCATCGCCCGCACCGACGACGACGGCAAGCCGACCGACGACACCACCACCCGCACGTGCCGGTGGCTGCAGATGTGCAGCGGCTACTACTCCTACACCGAGCCGTACCGCCCCGAGTTCCCGGGCGAGGCCGACTTCACGGGCCGCATCGAGCATCCGCAGTTCTGGCCCGACGATCTGAAGACCGCCGAGCAACTCGACGGCAAGAAGGTCGTCGTCATCGGCTCGGGCGCCACGGCGGTCACGCTCATCCCCGCGATGACCGAACTCGGCGCCAAGGTCACCATGCTCCAGCGAACCCCGACCTGGATCTTCCCGGCGCCGTCGAAGAACCCTGTCGCTGCCGTCCTCCGCAAGGTGCTCCCCGAGGAGAAGGCCTATGCCGCCGTGCGCAAACTCAACGCGTGGCGCACCGAGTACGCCTACACCACGTCGCGCACCAAACCCGAGAAGCTGAAGAAGTTCCTCAACAAGCAGATCGACAAGTACGCGGGCGACGACTTCCCGCTCGAGCGTGACCCCCACTTCACCCCGCCATACAACCCGTGGGACCAACGGCTCTGCCTGTCACCCGACGGCGACCTCTTCACAGCGATCAACAGCGGCGACGCCACGGTGGTGACCGACCAGATTGATCACTTCGACGCCGACGGCATCGTGCTCGAGAGCGGTGAACGGCTCGACGCCGACATCATCGTCACCGCCACCGGCTTGTCGCTACTCGCGCTCGGCGGTGTGTCACCGGTGGTCGACGGTGAAACGGTCGATATCGCCAAGGTGTTCACCTACAAGAGCTTCATGTACTCAGGCGTGCCGAACCTCGGCACCGTGTTCGGCTACATCAACGCCTCGTGGACGCTCCGAGCCGACCTGGTCGCCAAGTACACGTGCCGGGTCCTGCAGACCATGGATGACAAGGGCGCCACCCGCGTCATGCCGGTCGCCCCTGAGGGGTTGCCCGAACGGCCCTACATCACCGACTTCCCGGCCGGATACATGCAGCGCAGGATCCACGAGTTCCCCAAGCAGTCCGATCACGATCCGTGGACGGCGAGCCAGTCGTACAAGCACGACAAGAACGTGCTGCTCGCCCCCGACGCCGAGATCGACGACGGGGTGCTGGAGTTCGCAACCGCCCCGGCGATGGCCGACGCCTGAGCAGCGACCGACCCTGGGCGTGCTTCAGTAGCCGCGGGTGCGGTCAACGAGCGCGTCGGCTGGTTGTACGTCGTCGCGGAGCCAGCGAGCGATGTTGCCGGCTGCGATGATCGCCGCGGTGTCGGGGCTCGTCGGGCCCGAGATGTGGGGGAGCACCGTCACCCGCGGGTGATCCCAGTACGGATGATCGTCGGGCAGCGGTTCGGTCACGAACACGTCGAGCACCGCGTGTTCGAGCCGCGACGCGAGGGCCCGCAGCAGCGCACCGTCGTCGATGGTGTGGCCGCGTCCGAAGTTGATCACCGACGCGCCATCGGGGAGACGCCCGAACGCTGCGTCGTCGAGCAAGCCCCGGGTGCTGGGCGTGTCGGGGAGCAGGTTGACCACGATGTCGGAGCGTTGCAGCAGGGTGTCGAAACCGACGGTGCCGGAGAAGCATTCGACGCCGTCGATGTGCTTGGGTGAACGGGCCCAGCCCGCCACGTCGAAGCCGTGTTGGGCGAGGGTGGAGGCGGCGAGCGCGCCGAGCGCTCCGAGTCCGAGCACGCCGACGCGGCGGGCGCGGGTCGGGACGAGCTGGTGCATGATCCAGTCGTGGTCGGCCTGTTGGCGGGCGTACCGAGGCATGTCACGGTGGAGGTACAGCGTCCACGCGAGTACCGCCTCGCTCATCGTGTGACCGAGTTGCGGGTCGATCATGCGAGCGATCGGAACGTGCTCGGGAACCACCGCGAGCAGCTGCTCGACTCCCGCCCACGTGCTCTGCAGCCACTCGAGGTTCGGCAACGCCTCGAGCTGCTCCTCCGACGGCCCGTCGACGATGGCCACCCGGACGCGCTGGCGTTCGTCGGGTGAGAGTTCATCGAACGGTCGCACGTCGATCGGAGCCTCGTCGCCCCGACGTGCGAGTTCGGCGGCGAGCTCGACGAGCAGCGGTCGGTTGACCGGCCAGTCGGGTCGCCGCAGGTACGGAACGATCTCCACGGGTCGCGAGCTTCGCGCATCGAGACGCAGAACGGGAGCGCTCGTTCGAATCTCAAGACGCCGTCAAGGCGCACGTAGTGGGTCGACGATGCGGTGGCGCAGCCCGGCGTCCGGGTGGCGGTGGCGCGCTACGGTCGGCGCATGACGACGTGTGAGCGGTGTGAGTTCGACCCGGCGCAGTGGAACGAGCGAGACGCCACCCGCACGGTGATGCACACCGACCTCTTCCTCGACCTCTGGTTGGCCGATACCCCGCCCGCGCTCATGCGGCGGTTCGACGCTCGCCGTGCCGATGTCGTCGCCGCCGTCGAGGCGGCGCCCGACCCGACCGAGGGAGCCCATCATCTCTGGCACGGTCTGGTGTCGATCGCCGATCAACGCCGGATCGCCGACGACGCCCCGCCGAGCTCGACCGGCATCGTCGCCGGGCTCCACCGTTCCGACGGCGGCGTCCCGAAACTGGCGATTGACGAGGCGACGGTTGGCGTTCGCGGTGTCGATGGCGATCGACAGGATGCGCGCCTGCACCACGGCCGACCCTGGCAGGCGTTGTGCCTCTGGAGCGCCCAGGTGATCGAATCGCTCGCCGCCGACGGGCATCCGATCGCGTTCGGATCGGCCGGTGAGAACGTCACGATCCGCGGGCTCGACTGGGGCTCGATGCGCGCTGGCGGCATCATCGACATCGGAGGGGTGCGGTGCCAACTGTCAGCCCCGGCAGTCCCGTGCAAGAAGAACGCCCAGTGGTTCTCCGACGGTGACTTCAACCGGATCCACCATCACAACGATCCCGAACTCACCCGCTGGTACGCCTCGGTGCTGCAGCCCGGATCGGTCTCGATCGGCGACGAGGTCACGCTCAGCCCGTAGGCCCCTCACGAGCGGCTGTGTCGCGCGGCACACCGGGAATCGTTTGCTTCTCCCAGAGATCCGGACAATCTGTCTGGTGATGTCCGAGGCACCCACGATCGAACGGCCGACCATCGAGTGGGCTGACGAACCGCCACCGGAGGGTCCGGTCGACGGGTCGGTCTGGGCTCGCCTGGGCGGCTTCGCCTTCCGCAACCGGCGCGGCGTGCTCGGCGCATGGGTCACCGTGCTCCTCGCCGTGATCGTCTCGGTCGGCTTCATCGGCGCCTCGGCCGATTCGTCGTTCGAGAGCCCCGACTCCGATTCGGAGGCGGGCTTTCAGCTCCTCACCGAGCAGTTCGGCGTCGGCGGCAGCTTCCTCTCCGGCTCCATCGTGTTCCAGGCGCCCGGCGGGGTCGACGACCTGGCGGTCGTCGCAGCGATGACCGAACTCTTCGACGATGTTCAGGCCGCAGCAGGCGACGACATCACCATCACCAGCCCGTTCACTGAACTCGGGCAGCAGCAGGGTCTGGTGTCGCCCGACGGCACCATCGCCTACGCCACGATCGCGTTCGCCAGCGACGTCGACGAACTCCGCGCCAGCGAGATCGGTCGCGAGGTCGAGGAGTTGGTCGGTGAGGTCGAGGAGCAGATCGAGGCCGGTGAGCTGCCGAGCGACCTCCGCATCGAGATCGGCGGGCAGGCACTCGCCGAGTTCGAGCCGCCCGAGTCGGAGCTGATCGGCCTGTCGTTCGCCGTCGTCATCCTGATCGTGTCGTTCGGTTCGGTGCTCGCGATGGGTCTCCCGATCGGAGTCGCACTGTTCGGCGTCGGTATCGGCGTCGGCACCATCGCCCTGCTGACCAACGTGATCTCGATCCCGGAGTTCGCCACGTCGCTCGGCGCGATGATCGGGCTCGGCGTGGGCATCGACTACGCCCTCTTCATCGTGACTCGGTATCGCGAGGGGACCAAGGCGGGCATGAGCCCGTATCAGGCGACCGTCACGGCGATCGACACCGCCGGCCGCGCGGTCGTGTTCGCTGGCGCGACCGTGGTCATCTCGCTGCTCGGCATGTACGTGATGGGCCTGTCGTTCATCAACGGCATGGCCACCGGCGCCGCCGTCACCGTGGCGATCACGATGCTCGCCTCGATCACGCTGCTGCCCGCACTGATCGGCTTCGCCCAGCACCGCGTCGAGATCACCCGCTGGCGCGGCCTGATCATGGCCGGCGGGCTGTCGCTCACCTTCCTGCTCGTCGGCGTCGGGCTCGGCTCCCTCGCTCCGGTCGGCCTGCTGATCATCGTCGGCACGTTGGTCCTGTCGTTCTTCATCCCGAAGCTTCGCGAGGCGCTGCCGCCCCGGGCCGAGAAGCCGTTGCGTGATACCTGGTCGTACCGCTGGAGCCGTTTCGTGCAACGCCACCCGTGGTCGATGGCCATCGGCGTCACCCTCGTGCTGCTCGCGCTGACCCTGCCGGTGCTGGGGCTGCGGCTCGGCTTCGGCGACGAGTCGACCTTCGCCGAAGACACCACTACTCGCCAGGCCTACGAGCTGCTGGCCGAGGGCTTCGGGCCGGGCAGCAACGGCCCGCTCGTGGCCGTCGCCGAGGTGTCCGACCCGGCCTCGCAGCTGCCGGTCGCCGTCGAACTCGTCGCTGTGCTCGATCAGTCCGAGGGCGTCGAGCGCGCGGTCGGCCCGATCCCATCGCCGTCGAACGAGGCGTTCCAGATCATCATCATCCCCGAGACCGGCCCGCAGGAGGAGGCGACCGACGCGCTGGTTCGCACCCTGCGCGCCGACGTGGTGCCCGCTGCCACCGAGGGCTCGGGTCTCGACGTGCTCATCACCGGTTCGGTTGCGTCGAGCATCGACTTCTCGACCTACCTCAGCGACCGCATTGTCTGGTTCTTCGCCGCGGTGCTGCTGCTGTCGTTCCTGCTCCTGATGATGGTGTTCCGCTCGATCCTCGTGCCGCTCAAAGCCGTGGTGATGAACCTGTTGTCGATCGGTGGCGCATATGGGCTCGTGGTCGTCGTGTTCCAGTGGGGATGGGGCGTCGAGCTGTTCGGCACCGGCGCCGGGCCGATCGAACCGTTCCTCCCGATGATGCTGTTCGCGATCGTGTTCGGCCTCTCGATGGACTACGAGGTGTTCCTCCTTTCTCGCGTGAAGGAGGAGTACGACCGCAGTGGTGACGCCGTCAACTCGGTCGCCGATGGCCTCGCCGCCACCGCCCGCGTCATCACCGCTGCCGCAGCCATCATGGTGGTGGTGTTCGGCAGCTTCGTGCTCGAAGACACCCGCGTCATCAAGATGTTCGGCCTCGGCCTCGCCGCCGCGGTGTTCCTCGACGCCACGCTCGTCCGCATGCTCCTCGTGCCCGCGACGATGGAGTTGCTCGGCGAGCGCAACTGGTGGCTCCCCAAGTGGCTCGACCGGATCCTCCCGACCATCAACGTCGAAGGCGGCACCCTCGACGAGCCGGCACGAGTCGACGATCTGTCAGCTCGCTGAGTCGCCGCGGCCCGTCGGTCCGAGCACGCTGAGGGTGCGCTCGATGAGCTGCGCCGTCGCGTCGGCGTCGTGGCTCGGGAGCGAGGCGTCGGCGAAGAGGTGCTGCTCGCCGGGGTAGAGGAACAGCTCGGCATCGGCGACGGAGCCGATCAGATCGAGAGCGGCATCCATGTCGCCGTGCTCGAGGAAGAGTGGGTCCTCCTCCATCGCGTGGATCTGGAGTGACACGCCGTCGGGCCACTCGCCGCCGAACTCACCGAGTGGCACGCACGAATGGCAGAGCACCGCTGCCGACACCCGCGAGTCGGTCTGCGCGAGCCGTTGCGCAGGGAGCACGCCGAGCGAGAAGCCGATGACCACGACGGGTTCGGGGCCCAACTCGAGGGCGTCGAGCACTGAGGTGCCGCGTTGTGCGAGCGCACCGAAGCCGATCGCCGAGGCGTGGGCGACGCCGGCTTCGATCGAGTCGAAGGTCTGGCCGTCGAACAGGTCGGGGGTGTGTACGGTGCGGCCGGCCTCGCGCAGCGAGCCGGCGAACTGCGCGACGCCCGGCGTCAGCCCGAGCGCGTGGTGGAAGACGACGAGCGTGCTCACCGCTTCATCATCGCAGCGTTGACGGGGCGGTGCGGCCGTCGGTGCGTGCGGAGTGCGAGCTCTTCGCCGCGCGGTCGGTTGTCGTCGGGAAGACTGGGCGGATGGAGTACCCGATCGCACTGGTCAGCGGTGCCAATCGAGGGATCGGCCGGGCCGTCGCGGAGCAGCTCACAGCCGCGGGTGTGGGGGTGCTGATCGGCAGTCGGGATCTCGATGCGGGTCGTGCCGGGGCGTCGGAGATCGAATCGGTCCCACCGGTCAGTTCCTCCGAGACGGCGAGGCGACCCCCTGGTGACTGACCGACCGAGTGACGAGGGTCTCCCCGTCGACGCGCCCGGGCCGATCCTCGCCTCAGGGCGAGCCGCCGACGTGTACGACCTCGGCGACGGCACTGTGCTGCGTCGGCACCGAGGTGCCCACGGCGACCTCCATCTCGAGGCGCGAGTGATGGAGTACGTGCGGAGCCGGAAGTACCCGGTGCCCGAAGTCCACCGAGTCGAGGATCGTGACCTCGTCATGGACAAGATCGATGGCCCGACGATGCTCGAGGCGCTCGAACGTTCGCCGTGGCGGGTGCTCTGGTACGCATGGCGGCTGGCTCGTCTGCAGCGGCAGCTCGCAAAGATCCCGGCACCCGACTGGCTGCTCGCACCGGGCGTCGACCGCGAGGCGCTGGGTGGCTCACAACGGATGCTGCACCTCGACCTCCATCCGATGAACGTGATCCTCTCGCCTCGCCAGGGTGTGCACGTGATCGATTGGACGAACGCGGCCGCCGGCCCGGCTGGTTTCGATGGGGCGCTCAGCTACGTCGAGATGGCGACCGTCACCCTTCCGGATGATTCGTCCACCAGTCGGATCGGGTTGCGTCTGTTCGTCGAGGCGTTCCGCACCTTCCGTGGGCGTCGTCTGATCGCGCCGTACCTCGTCGCCGCCTGCGATCACCGGCTCGCCGACCCGAGCACCGATCCCGACGAGCGGGTCGCCGTCGGCGAGTTGCGAGCGCGTCACGTCGGTCGTCGTTGAGCGCTGCGTTGACGAGGCGGTCGCGCGTGACGCGCGTCGACGATTGTCGCCGACGACCGTCTGATCGGTAGCGTGGCCGGTATCCGCGAACCCTCGCGGGGTCGGGTGAAAATCCCAACCGGTGGTCACAGTCCACGACTCCCTCGCCGACCCGGAGCCGATCGTCTGATCGGAACAGCCGGCAACACGAGGGACTGAGCCTGCGGAATTCAGGCGCCGACGGTCACAGTCCGGATGGTAGCGAGGGACTCGGTGGCGGTCGCCTGTGCGCGCTCGCTGTCGGATCCCCAGTCCACGGGCGCGGTTCCTGAACAGTTCCGTCGCCCCTGATGTCTGGGAGACAACTGAACATGTTCACGGGAATCGTGGAGGAACTCGGCCAGGTCGCCGAGCGAGACGGATCACGTCTGCGCATCGACGCCACCGACGTCCTCCGAGACGTCCATCTCGGCGATTCGATCGCCGTCAACGGCTGCTGCCTCACCGTCGTTCGGTGGGGCGACGCCACCTCCACCGTCACCAAAGCACCCGACGACGACTCGTTCGTCGCCACCTGGTGGGAAGCCGACGTGACCCAGGAGTCCTACGACCGCACCAGTCTCGGTGAGCTCCAGGCCGGCAGCCCGGTCAATCTCGAGCGGCCGGTGCGGTTGCAGGATCGACTCGGCGGCCACCTCGTGCAGGGCCACGTCGACGGCGTCGGCACGATCGTCGACCCGGTGCCCGACCTGCGCGTCCAGTGCGACCCGGCGCTCACGCGCTACATCGTCGAGAAGGGATCGATCACCGTCGATGGCATCAGCCTCACCGTGGTCGACGCCCTCGACGACGGCTTCACCGTCGCCATCATCCCTCACACCGCCGAGGTCACCACGCTCGGCCACAAGGGTCCGGGATCGAAGGTCAACCTCGAGGTCGACGTGACCGCCAAGTACGTCGAGAAGCTCATCACGTGGCACGCATCTGCTGGCGATGCTGTCGAATCGAGCACCGAGGCGGTGGCGTCATGACCGATCAATCGAGCATGCTCGACACCGTCGAAGAGGCGATCGAGGCGATCGGCCGCGGCGAAATCGTGGTGGTCGTCGACGACGAAGACCGCGAGAACGAGGGCGACCTCATCATGGCGGCCGAGTTCGCCACGCCCGAGACGATTGCGTTCTTCATCCGCCACACGTCGGGCTTCCTCTGCACGGCCATCACGTCCGAGTGCGCTCGTCGGCTCGATCTCGACCCGATGGTCACCGAGAACACCGAGAGCATGCGCACCGCGTTTCTCGTGAGCGTCGACGCCAAGGCCGGGACCACCACCGGCATCTCGGCCGGCGACCGCGCGGCCACGATCCGGGCGCTCGCCGATCCGGCCACCGTGCCGAGTGACCTCGCTCGGCCGGGCCACATCATGCCGCTCGAAGCTCGGGCGGGTGGTGTGCTCAAGCGTGCTGGTCACACCGAGGCCTCGGTCGATCTGCCGCGCATGGCCGGGCTCGAGCCAGCTGGCGTCCTGTGCGAGATCACCACGAGCGACATGACGGACATGGCTCGCCTGCCCGAGCTGCGTTCGTTCGCCGACGAGCACGGCCTGAAGCTGATCTCGATCGCCGACCTCATCCGGTACCGCCGCCGCCACGAGCAGCTCGTGAAGCGGATCGCCGACGTCGGCATGCCGACCGAGTGGGGCACGTTCCGTTGCGTCGCGTTCGAGTCGACCCTCGACGGCATCGAACACCTCGCCTTCGTCTACGGCGACGACGACGCCTTGGCCGCGGCCGACGCCGATCGTGGTGTGCTCGTTCGAGTGCACAGCGAGTGCCTGACCGGTGATGTGTTCGGCAGCCGCCGGTGCGATTGCGGTCCGCAGCTCGAGGCGGCGATGCAGATGGTCGCGGAATCGGGTGCGGGTGTCGTCGTGTACCTGCGCGGTCACGAGGGCCGCGGGATCGGCCTCGGCCACAAGCTCCGCGCCTACGAGTTGCAGGAGCAGGGCCGCGACACCGTCGACGCCAACGTCGAGCTCGGCCTGCCCATCGACTCGCGCGAATACGGCATCGGTGCCCAGATCCTGGTCGACCTCGGGTTGAGCCGGATCAAGCTCCTCACCAACAACCCGGCGAAGTACGGCGGGATCCAGGGCTTCGGGCTCGAGATCGTCGAGCGCGTCGGCATCGCCACACCGGCGACGCCCGAGAACCTCGCCTACCTCACCACCAAACGCGAGCGCATGGGCCATCACTTCGACGCCGAGCTGTCGCCCGCGCCCGACCCGACCACGGCGGGGGGAGCCAGCTGATGGCGACCCCCGAAGCCAAGCCAGCGCCTGGTGGCGAGATCGATGGTGCGGGCCTTCGGGTCGGCGTCGTGAACGCTCGCTGGAACAGCGACATCTGCGACGCCCTCACCGCTGGCGCTCACCGAGCGATCGAACGCTGCGGCGCGACCGCCACGTCGGCGAGTGCTCCGGGTGCGTTCGAGCTGCCCTTCGCCGCACGCACGCTTGCGCTGTCGGGCGACGTCGATGCGATCGTCGTCATCGGCTGCGTGATCCGCGGTGAAACCACGCACTACGAGCTCGTCTCCGAAGGCTGTGCCCAGGGTGTGATGCAGGTGCAACTGTCGACCGGCATCCCGATCGGCATGGGCATCGTCACCGTCGAGAACCACGAGCAGGCGGTCGCCCGGTCGGAGGGTCCCGGCGGTCACAACGTCGGCGAGGACGCCGCGCTGGCCGCCATCGAGATGGCCCTCCTCGCTCGTTGACGGGTCGCCGCCGGTCGTCGAGGCTGCGGCCGGGTCGGCTCGTCAGCGCCCCCGCCTACACTCGGCCAGCGTGAGCAACTCCGAACAGCCGCTCGTCGGCGTCGTCATGGGCTCGGGGAGCGATTGGCCGACCATGTCGAAGGCCGTCGACATCCTCGCCGAGTTCGACATCGTCCACGAGGCACAGGTGGTGAGCGCGCACCGGATGCCCGACGAGATGTTCGCCTACGCCGAGGCGGCTGCTGGGCGAGGGCTGCGGGCGATCATTGCGGGTGCCGGCGGCGCTGCCCACCTGCCCGGCATGTTGTCGGCCAAGACCACGGTGCCCGTGCTCGGTGTGCCGGTCGCATCGCGCCACCTGTCGGGGCAGGACTCCCTGTATTCGATCGTCCAGATGCCCGCCGGCATCCCGACGGCGACGTTCGCGATCGGCGAGGCGGGTGCCACCAACGCTGCGTTGTTCGCCGTGGCGATGCTCGCGGTCGACGATGACGATCTCCGCGGGCGGCTCGAGGTATACCGGGCCGCTCGGCGTGATGCTGCGGCCGGCACTGCGCTGCCGCCGGAGTGAGCCACGTGAATCCCATCGTTCCGCCAGCCACCATCGGCATGCTCGGCGGCGGCCAGCTCGGCCGCTACGCCCTTGTCGCTGCCAACGCGATGGGGTATCGCACGATCGTGCTCGACCCCGACTCGGGCGCACCGACCGGTGTGGTCGCCGACGAGCATCTCGTCGCTGCGTACGACGACCCCGAGGCGCTGGCAGAGCTCGAACGTCGCTGCACCGTCGTCACCACCGAGTTCGAGAACCCGCCGGCGGCTGCGCTCGATCGGCTCGCCGAATCGGTCGCCGTCGCCCCATCGCCTGACGCAGTACGCGTCGCCCAAGATCGCATCGCCGAGAAGTCGTTCCTCGCCACCAATGGGTTTCCGGTCGGGCCGCACCTGGCGGTGCGGGCAGGCGAGCAGCCCGATGGTGCGACCCTCGCCCAGGTCGGCGGCGGCGGCGCCATCGTCAAGACCGCTCGCCTCGGCTACGACGGCAAGGGGCAGCGCTCGCTCGAGTCGGCCGATCAGTTCGCGACGGTTCGTGCCGACCTGGGCGATGTCGACCTGATGGTCGAGCAACGTCTCGACCTCGTCACCGAAGTCAGCGTGCTCGTCGGTCGAACGATCATCGACGGCGAGGTCCACACCGTCACGTGGCCCGTCGCCGAGAACGCTCACGTCAACGGCATCCTTGACGTGTCGGTCGTGCCCGCTCCGATCGACCCCGCGCTCGCCGACCGAGCCATCGACCTCGCCCTCGGCATCGCAGGCGCCCTCGAGTACGTCGGCGTGTTGGCGGTCGAGATGTTCGTCGTCGCCGGCCCCGGTGGTGGGTTGGAGCTGTTCGTCAACGAGCTCGCACCTCGCCCTCACAACAGCGGTCACTGGACGATCGACATGGCGGCGACGAGCCAGTTCGAGCAGCAGATCCGAGCGGTGTGCGGCGTCGGCCTCGGCGCCACCGACCTCACTGCGCCCGCTGCGGCGATGGTCAACCTGCTCGGTGACCGCTGGTTCGAAGCCGGCGGCACCCGGCGCGAGCCAGCCTGGGAGCGTGTGCTCGCCCATCCCGATGCCCGCCTCCACCTCTACGGCAAGGCCGAGCCCCGTCCCGGTCGCAAGATGGGCCATCTGACCGTCGGCGCAGCGAGCTCGGCGGAAGCTCGAGAGCTCGCGCTCGACCTGCGCGCTCAGCTCACCGCCGACTGATCAGACTCGCTCGTACCAGAGGTCGACCGGAGCTCGGCCGGCGTCGATGCCGCGCTGTTCGAAGCGGGTGAGTGGGCGAGCGTCGGGCCGTTCGATCACGCCGCCGGTCAGGCGGGGTTCGGCATCGCAGACCGCCTGCATCTGCTCGGCGTAGTCGGCGATGTCGGTGGCCAGGTGCAGCACACCGCCCGGTCGAAGCCGATCGGCCAGGGCGGCGACCACGTCGTCACGGACGAGACGGCGATGATGCTGGCGGACCTTCTTCCACGGGTCGGGGAAGAAGATCCGCACCACGTCGAGGGAGTCGGCCTCGACCCGGCGGAGGAAGCGGAGGACGTCGCCGTGAACCACCCGGATGTTGCGCAGCGGCTCGTTCTCGATCGCGTCGAGCACGGTCACCACGCCCGGATCGTGGACCTCGACTCCGATCACGTCGAGGTCGGGCTCGGCCTGCGCCATACCGACCGTCGTCTCGCCGTGGCCGAAGCCGATGTCGAGCCCGTTGCGGCGCTGATTCGAGTCGGCCGACATACGGTCGAAGATCGTGTCCCAGTCGAGTGGCGGTCCGTCGACGTCGACGCTCCACTTCACGATCCACTCGTCGAACTCGGCTTGCCGCTTCGCGGACAGGTGTCGTCGGCGCACCTTGAACGTGTACGCCGGCCGGACCACCCGTCGTGCGCCGTCACCATCGTCGAACCATGGCTGCTCGTGGTCGAGGTCGAGCGACAGATCGAGCCGGCCTGCTTCGTCGTGAGCTCGTTCGACGAGCCCGAACGTCGGCCGATCGTCACCGGCTGGTCGATGCCGAACCTCACGTACGAGTCCGCTCGCTGACACGCCGGCCACGTCGTCGACCGGCAGCCCGTGCACCTGGGCATCGTCAGCTGCCTCGACCACATCGTCGACACGGACCGCCACGTGCCTGCACACCATCCCGTTCTCGTGCTCGAGTGCGTGTCTGGGACGCACGTCTGTGCATGAGATGAGGAGCTGGGGGAGGCGATCGTCGTGGCGGACGAGGCGGGCCGGGTCGTCGGCTGCAGGCGACCAGCCCAGCGACCGAAGCTCCGTCAGCGAGTCGTCGTTCGGTTCGTCGATCACGAGGTGGTCGATCACGTTGGGCTCGCCTCGCTCGGCGCGCTGGCGGAGCTGGGTCAGTGCACTCGGGATCTGCTCGAGCGCTGCGGCGGCGAGTTCGGAGACGAGTCGGCCGGCATCCACGAGGGGATCGTCGCCGTCGGCGATCGACGGCGTGATCCACTCGCGGACACCCTCGATACTCACACCGTCAGTCTGCAGCCGTTCTCCGTTCGATCCGTGACGGAATCCGCAACGAACCGAACGGAGAACGAGAGAGCGGCTGAGATCAGTTGGCGGTCAGGTCGCCGAGGCCGGCCCGGAATGCCCGGAGCCCCTCGATGAGCGAGAGCGACAGCTCCTGTAGCTCGGTGCCTTCGACGTCGATCTCGATCGGGACGTCGAGCCGGACGGGGACATCGACGTTGATCGGGATCGACTCGTTGATCGGGATCTCGGCGACCAGGTCGATCGGCACGTCGACGTCGACCGGCACGTTGATGTCGAGGGGGATGTCGATCCCGAACGGGCCGTCGACGGTGATCGTGGTGTCGAAGTCGGTGCTGATCGGCACGGTCGTGTTGATCGGGACCTCGACGGTGCGCTCGATCGCGAAGTCTTCGCTGATCGAGATCGTCTCGTCGATGTTGACCGTGAAGCTGATGGTCGACGCCCCGAACTCCTCCAGCCCGCTGATGGCCTGGTCGAGCCCGTCATCGATCGACGGGCCGAGCCCATTGACCGTCTCGACGAAGCCGTTGATCTGTGACGCGTAGATCGCCGCACCGGCCTCGACGCGGTTCATGTCATCCTGGGTCGCGGCGAGCTCGGCCCGGGTGTCGTCGAGGTCGCTCCGAGTCGACGACAGCTGGAACAGTGCGAGCGCGAGCAGACCGAGCGCAGCCAGCAGCATGAGCGCGAACGCACCCACCACCGTGGTGAGGTTGCGGTGCACCCACGACGCCTCGCTGTTGGCGTCGTCGCTCGACAGCGACTCGACTTCATCGTCGGCGCGAAGCGCGATGACCGGCATCTCGTCGGTCGGTGTCGAGTCGTCGGCCGCCTCGTCACCCTGGGTGTCAGACACCGAGGGTGATGTGACTTCGTCGTCGTGATTGTCGTGGTCGGTGGTCATCGGGACCTCCTCGTGGTTGGTGGGCGCAGCCATGGCGCGCAAGGGGGATGCAGAACGGGTGTCGGATTCGAGGCGGGCGAGCGCCTGGGAAGGACGTCGGACGACGACGAGTGCGAGGAGGAGGCCGAACCCGAGGGCCACGGCGCTCATCGCGAAGGTGTCGGCGATCGACTGGGAGGTGAGCTCCTCGGTGGCGGCGGCGACCGCATCGGAGAACTCGGGGTCGGTGATGGGTGGGAGTTCGATGTCGCCGCGGCGAGCGTTGAACCGGGCGAGACCCCATGCGGTGAGCGCCGAGAGTCCGACGCTCAAGCCGACCATGCGCACCACCATGACCACGCCCGCAGCTGCGCCGCGTGCGTCGGCCTCGGCGTGATCGACGACCGCCGAGGTGGTCGGGGCGATCGTGAGCCCGATGCCGGCGCCGAGCAGCGCCAGCTGCAGGGCGAGGACCGGATACGGAGTGTCGCCGGCCCACGTGAGTCCCATCATCGTGTAGGCGGCGGTGGCGAGTGCCAGCCCGGCGATGATGGGCGGCCCGTACCACGTGCGTTCGGTGTAGCGACCGCCCGCGTACGACGCGATCGCCATCGTCGCGGTGAGCGCAGACAGGATCCATCCGGCCACCACGGCCGAGCGCTCGAGATCGAGTTCGACGGCGTTGACGAAGAGCGGGACGTCGACCATCGCGATCACCAGCGCAGCACCGACGAGGAAGTTGACGATCAGCGCCACCTTCACGTTGCGGCCGCTGAACAGTCGCGTGTCGATCAGTGCGTCACGACCGAGGCGGCGGAGGCGACGCTGGTGGAACACGAAGGCCGCGCCTGCGACGAGTGCGACGGGGTAGAGCCAGCCGAAGCCACCCTGATCGTTGCCCGTGAGCTGGTCGAGCCCCTCGACGCTCTGGACCTCGGCCGAACCGAGGAGCGCGAGGTTGAGCGACACGATCGTCGTCGTCACGAGCCCGGCACCGAGCCAGTCGATCGACACACGCCGGTCGGGGGTGTCGTGGTCGGCGAGCGCGCACCACGTGGCGACAGCGCCGGCGACGGCGAGGGGTACGTTGAGCCAGAACTGCCACTCCCACGAGAGGAAGCGGACGAGCATCGCGCCGTAGAGCGGACCCCAGACCCAGCCCATCGTCTCGATCGCACCGAGCGACCCGAGGGCGCGGGCTCGCTTGTCGGGCGGGAACACATCGCCGACGACCGCCAAGGCGACCGGCACCATCGCGCCGCCACCGATGGCGGTGAGCACGCGCCCTGCGAGCAGTGCGCCGAGCGAGTCGGCGAGCGGGATCCAGATCGTGCCGACGAGGAAGATCAACCACGACGCGAGGAAGGTTCGGCGTCGACCGATCACGTCGGACAATCGGCCGGCGAGCGGCATCACCGCGATGAACGCGATGAGGTAGGCGTTGACGATCCACGCCGCGTCGTCGAGACCGTCGGGCATCACCAGCCCGAGGTCGGACACGATCGGGCGCAGCATCGTCGAGACGACCGTGAGGTCGTCGGCAGCCACGAACACGCTGAACCCGACGACCCAGAGGATCGCCCGCGGCGAGATGTCGCGCTTCGTGTCGGCCACCGACTCGGTGGGTGAGTCGATCACGCCGTCACCGTTTCGGAGTCGGACACGTTGTTCGTCACCACGCCCTCGGGCGGCTTGATGTCGAAGTCGGCGCCGTAGTCGGACAGCGTGAGCGTCCAATCGACGTCGCCCTCCGGGAAGTCGGTCGTGAACTCGGCGGCCATCACCGCGCCGTTCACCGGCTGGAGCCAGAAGTCGATGTCGACGCTCACGTCGCGCACGAGGCGCGCCGTGATGATCTCGATCTGCGCAGCTGGTGCGGTAGCCGACAGGTGGTAGCGGTCAGCCCCGTCGCGTTCGACCAAACCGTGCAGGGTGACGTCGGTGAGGCCGGCCATGAGCGGTTGCCAGCCGTTCTCCGGATCGAAGAACATCGACGGATCGAGCTCGATGCCGGGCGGCAGCGGCTCGAAGTCGCCGGTGACCGGGTTCGACAGCCAGATCTCGTCGTCGAGCGCAATCGCGGCGAGTTCGGTGGTGAGGTCGCCGTTCACCTCGACCTCGAGGACGGCCTGCGCAGAACGGGGAACCTCGAACTGCCCGTCGGCGCGGTTGATCGAGATCGAGTCGAACTCGTCGATGTAGACCGGCGCACCGGAACGTTCGAGTTGAAAGGCGACGCTGGTGGTGGCCCCCATCGTGGCCGACGAGGCCTCGAGAATCGCGTCGACGTCGGCGGGAATCGGGTCGCCGGTCGGCTCGGGTGCGCCGGAGGCGGCGTCTCCGTCGCCCCCTCCGCAGGCAGCGGTGATGAGCGCCAGGCCGAGCACGGCGACGGAGAACGTACGGCGAGCGGTGAGGCGGCTCGGGCGTGAGGTGGGTTCGGGTGGGTGGGGAGTCGGTTGCATCGGTCGAGTCCTTTCGGTGATCGATGTCGACGAGCGGCGCTTCGCCCGATTTCGTGCCTGATCGGCACGCAACATCTGTCCAACCTGACCGGAGGACGCTGTATTCCGGTCTGAAGTCGCGACAATTTCTGGCTCATCTCGAACAGGTGCGCGACGGTTCGGTTGTCTCGTCGTCAAGAATGCCTCTGTTCTGGTCGGTGATGCTGGGCAACCTGCCGAAGACAAGAACATGTCACGTTGGCTGCGCAACGGTGCGCTCGCTCTCGTCACCGCCACCGCCACCGTCATCGGGTTCGCCGTGTCGGGCACCCCGACCGAGGCCACTCCGCCGAGCCAGCGGGCCTTCTCGGGCACCGCGACCGTCACCAAGGAAGCCGAGCGCGGCGAGCGCCACACCGTCGCCCAACCACCTGCTGCGACCCCTCCGGCGATCGCATCGCTCGATCCGCTACTGGTGCGTGTGCTCGAGTTGACCAACATCGAACGTGCGAGGGTCGGGCTGCCGGCTCTGACCGTGGATGCGCAGTTGAACGAGGCGGCACAGTTCCACAGCGACGACCAGGCACGCCGCAACACCCTGACCCACCACGGACCGAACGGCGAGAGCCCGGGTGATCGCATCGAAGCGACCGGCTACCGATTCCGGATGTGGGCCGAGAACGCCGCCATGGGGTATCGCACGGCGGAGACGGTCATGCGAGGGTGGATGAACAGCTCGGGCCACCGGGCCAACATCCTGCGGGCCAACGTGAGCGACATCGGCCTCGGCCTCGCTTACACACCGTCGGGCACGCCGTACTGGACTCAGGTCTTCGCCGAACCCCGCTGACGTGTTACAGCTGGTGTCAGACACCAGCTGTAACGCTTGACCGATCAGGCTTGGGTGCGCTTGCTGCCCCAGTGGGACATCGCACCGGGGCGCTGGAAGCGCTCGGGCCGATCGTCAGGCTCGAGCACGTCGGTGGCGAGCCACAGCCGCTTCAGCCACCTGATCTTCCCGTTCGCTGCGTCGTCGGTGTACGAGCGGCGCCCGTGGAGCACGTGGTAGTTGTTGACGAACTGCATCTCGCCCGGCTCGAGCCGCATTTCGACGCGTCGATCGGGGTCGGCGACGAGCTCGTCGTAGGCCTTCATCGCGGCGCGCTGCGCGTCGGTCAGCCGAGGCGCCTCCTCGTGTCGCTGTGAGGCGTGGATGAACGCCGGGATGTAGCGGACGAACAGTCGACCGTTGCGGGTCGAGAACGCTGGCACCGAGTAGTACGGCCTGGCTCCGTCGCGCTGTTCGCCTCGGAAGTCGTAGGGGAGCGGTGCATACAACTCGGCTGCGAGCTCGGGGGATCGGCGAACGAGTTCGTTGTGGGCGGCGAGCGCGTTGGCGACCATGCTCTCACCACCCGACACACCGGCGTCGAGGCACAGCAAGCCGACCAGATCGGAACCGTCGCTGTGGAAGCTGAGACCGGCACCGCCGATCTCGTTGCCCCGAGCGGTTGGATCGTCGATGGCTTTGCCCTGGTCTCGCACGTTGCCGAGCAGGTGTCCCTTCGCGTTCTGCGGCCACGGTTCGCCGAGGTGCATGCCGATGCCCCAGTAGATCCACGACGCGTCGTCGGGTCCGAGCCGGTCGACGTCGAGTGCGGCGATGCGTCCGAATCCGCGTCCATCGATCAGCTCGCCCGCGAACTCGGCCAGGCGTGGCGCCAGAGAGGGGAGCGGGAAGTCGGCGGCCGTCACGTCGAGCAGGTCGGTGCGCACACGGCGTGCCTGTGCGAGCGCGTCGTCGAGTTCGACGAGGTCGTCGTCGGTGAGCCGCAATGTCCAGTCGGCCGGGTCGGCGACGTCGGCCGCATGCCATTCGGCGTGCGGTTCGAGCGGCTGTAGGTCGTCGACGGCGGGAAGATCGATCGTGCTCACGTCAGGCTCCCGCCGGTGCAGCTTGGGCGCCCCGCACGAGCCGACCGGGCAACTCGCCCGTCGCCTCGCCGGCCCGATAGGTCTCGTGCCCGGCAACGATCGTGTGCAACCAGCCGTCGGCTCGCTGCAGAAGTCGTCGGCCACCGGCGGGCAGGTCGTAGGCGACCGTGGGTTTGTGGACCCGCATGCCCGCGTGGTCGATCACGTTGAGGTCGGCCCGATAGCCGGGAGCGATCACCCCGCGATCGTCGAGGCCGACCGTTTGCGCCGTGCGTTGACAGTGGCGATGCACGAGGAAATCAAGATCGAGTCGCCCGTCGGTTCGGTCACGACCCCAGTACTGCAGGAGCGTGGTGGGGAAGCTGCCGTCGCAGATGGTTCCCACGTGGGCGCCGCCATCGCCGAGGCCGGGCACCGTGTACGGGTGGGTGAGCATCTCGCCGCACGCATCGAGCCGCCCGTCGACATAGTTGAGAAACGGCAGGTAGAGCATGCCGTGACCACCATCGGCGAGGAGCACGTCGAGCGCCTCCTCTTCGGGCGTGGTGCCGTTGCGGGCGGCTCGAGCGGTCATCGACTGGTCGAGCGAGGGTTCGTAGTCGGGGTCGTCGCCGAGTTCGAACAGCAGGTCGAACCGGTGGATGAGCCGGCCGCCGAGCTTGTCGCCCGACCGTTCGGAGTTCGCGCGGTGTTCGTCGAGGAGACGCTGGCGGAAGGTCGGGTCGGTGAGCGCAGCGATCTTGGCGTCGAACGGCTGGTCGATGACCTCGCGGTACACGGCGTTGGTGAGGAACGGGTTGAGGGTGAGCTCGAAGCCGAAGATGAGCCCGACCGCCCGCGGTGCCACCTGGCCGGTCACCTGCAGCCCGGCCTCGTTCGCCTTGGTGATGTGGTCGAGCACCTCGCGGTAGTGATCGGGCAGCATCGGGTTGCGCACGACCGACAGCGACAGTGGTCGCCCGGAGCGCTCGACCATCGAGCGCATGGTGGAGAACTCGTCGTCGACGTCGAACAGGTCGGACACCACCTGGAGCACGCCGGTTCCGGTCGAGCCGACGGCTTCGGCGATGCCGATGAGCTCGTCGGGTGCGGCGGTCAGCGTGGGCGTGTACTCACCGGTCGAGGCCCGGTGGTTGCGGGTGCGGCTCGTCGTGAAGCCGAGAGCGCCGGCGAGGATCGCCTCGCGTGCCTGCTCGGCCATCGTCGCGATCTCGTCGGGGGTGGCGTCGTTCTCGTGACCGGCGCGGGCGCCCATGGCGTGGAGGCGGAGCGCGCCGTGGGGGACCTGGGCGGCCACGTCGAGATCGTGTGGCTTGGCGTCGACGGCGTCGAGGAACTCGGCGAACGACCGCCAGTCCCAGCTCAGCCCTTCGTGGAGCGCGGTACCGGGAATGTCTTCGACACCCTCCATCAATTCGATGAGTCGGTCTTGGTCGCCGTCGTGCAGCGGCGCGAATCCGACGCCGCAGTTCCCCATGACGACGGTGGTGACGCCATGCCACGACGACGGTTGGAGCCGTGACTCCCAGGTGGCTTGACCGTCGTAGTGGGCGTGAATGTCGACGATGCCCGGAATGACCTGCGCGCCGTCGGCATCGATCTCGCTGGTGCCCGAACCGGTGATCGTGCCGGGGTCGGCGACCTCGGTGACGACACCGTCGGACACGGCGATGTCAGCATGGCGCCGAGGGCCACCGGTGCCATCGATGACCTCACCGTTGCGGATGACCAGATCGTGTGCAGCCATGCACCATGATCGCGCCCGTCCCGAACGCGAACAGCACCGGACCGTCGCTCCCCCTCGGTGACCGAGGCGGGGGGTGGTGGGAGCGGGGTCCGGTGCGGTGAGTCGTCTCAACTGGGGTCAGACCCCAGTTGAGACGACAGCTGATCGGAGTGATCAGGCGAAGGTGGGAAGCGGTGCCTCGTCGACCTTCTGGCGAGCGGTGGCGAGCGAACCCTCTGGATCCATGTTGAGTCCTTCGGCGGCGATGAGCGTGACGTCGGTGATGCCGAGGAAGCCGAGGAAGGTGGTGAGCCAGGTGCTGGCCTGGTCCATCGGCGACCCGGCGGGCACGCCACCCGACGCGTAGACGATGTACGCCGGCTTGTTCGGTACGAGGCCCTCGGGGCCGGTCTCGGTGTACCGGAACGTGGTGCCAGCGCGGGCGACGAGGTCGGACCAGGCCTTGAGCGAGGCGGGCGGGCCGAAGTTGTAGATCGGGAGGCCGATCACGATCGCGTCGGCATCGACGAGCTCGCGGATGTACTCGTCGGCGACGTGGAGGTGGGCGCGCTGTTCGTCGGTCTGCTGGTCGGCGGGGGTCCACATGGCCTGCAGCGTGGTCTCGCTGAGCAGCGGGACGCCGTCGGCGAGGTCGCGATGGGTGACGGTGACCGACCCGTCGGCGGCGCCGATGCGGTCGAGGAGGCGGGTGCCGAGTTCGCGGCTGGCCGAGCCCTCGGTGCGGGCGGAGGCGTCGATGCGCAGGATGTTTGTCATGACAACAGTATCTACTCGGAGATACTTGAAGTTTCAAATGTGACGCGCGCTACATGGGTGTCGTCGGGTCGCGTTGCTTGCGCTTCGGAGCGTGGTTCGGCGTCCGTATCCTGCAGGCATGTTCCTCGGAGAGGATCTGCTCGCCTACCTCGTGCTCGCCTTCGGCGGCGCGCTGTTCGTCGGCAACCTGCTCGCGGTGCTGAAGCCGCCCGAGCGTCAGCTCGACGACTCGAATCTCGAACGTGCGCCGGTAGCTCGCAGCCTCGTGTTCGCTGCGATCGGGTTCGTCGCCGCGATCTGGGCGGTCGCCTCCCTCATCTCCGGCTGACCCGGGTCGTCGGAGCGCTCGAGGCGGCGCGATGATCGGGCGGCATGGAGTACGGCATCTGCGTCGCCTCGCGCCCGGCCGACATCGACTACGTGGTCGAGGCCGAGCGCCTCGGGTTCAGCCACGCCTGGATGGCCGACAGCCAGATGATCTGGAGCGACGTGTACGCGATGCTCGCGCTCGCTGCTGACCGCACCAGCACGATTCGACTCGGCACCGGTGTTGCGGTCGCCGGGACGCGGATCGCCCCGGTCACCGCCGCTGCGATGGCGACGATCAACCAGCTCGCGCGCGGCCGCACCTTCTGCGGCATCGGCACGGGCAACACGGCCATGCGAATCATGGGGCACCCGCCAATGCGGCTCGCCGAGTTCGAGCGCTACCTCACCGACCTCCGGCCGCTCCTACAGGGCGACGAGATCGACTACGAGTGGCGCGGCCGGGTCGCGCCGATCCGGCACCAGATGCCCACCGAGGGTTTCGTGTCGTTCGAGCACCCGATCCCGCTGTACGTGTCGGCGTTTGGGCCGAAGGCGCTCGACATCGCCGCCCGATGCGGCGACGGGCTCATCACCTCGGTGCCGCCGGACCCGGTCGCCGTCACCAACATCCGACGTGCTGTGTCGGAACGACGCGAGGCGAACGGGTTGTCGAGTGAGCGCTCCGACTTTCCGATCGCAACCCTCACCACCACCTGCGTGCTCGAGCCGGGCGAGGCGATCGATTCCGACCGCGTGAAGGCCGAGGTGGGTGCGTTCGCCATCGCGGCGCTGCACTACACGTACGAGCAGTACTCGCAGTTCGGCCGCGAGCCCGGTCGACACCTCCACGACATCTGGCGTGACTACGTCGCCGCGGTCGAGTCGGTGCCACCCGAACGGCGCCACCTCCGAACCCACCTCGGCCACAACTGCTGGGTGGTCCCCGACGAGGAGCGGTTCGTCACCGCTGCCCTCATCGAGCGCTCGTGTCTCGTCGGTACACCCGAGCAGTTGCGTGACCGTGTCGTCGAGCTCGACGAGGTCGGCCTCGATCAGATCGTGCTCCTCCCGCCGCTCGACGCGAAGGAGCGTGTGATCGCCGACGCAGCGCGTACGTTGATGACGTGATCACCTCTGCGGCCGGAGCCGTTCGATGAGCAACCCGCCGCTCAAGCTGAGCTTCGTCGAGTCGGCAACGCGCTCCCGGACGTTGCCCGAGTCGCCGGTCGAAGTCGCCTTCGTTGGTCGCTCGAACGTCGGCAAGTCGTCGCTGGTCAACGCGCTCGCCAACAAGAAGCAGCTCGCCCGCGTGTCGAACACACCTGGCCGAACCCAGGTGATCAACCTGTTCCGCCTCGACGAGGGCCGCGGCCACGGCGGCCGCAGCGACGCTGAAGCCGAACCCAGTGGCACGGTCGTCGACCTGCCGGGCTACGGCTACGCCAAGACGTCGAAGGCGATTCGCAACGACTGGCCCGAGATGATCGAGGGCTACCTGCTCGAGCGTGACGAGTTGGTGATGGTGTTCGTACTGGTCGATGGGGCGATCGGGCCGACCAAGCTCGATGTGCAGATGCTCGACTGGCTCCGCTACCACGGGGTGCCGCACACCGTGGTCGCCACCAAGCTCGACAAGGTCAAGTCGTCGAAGCGACCCAGCCGGAAGAAGGAACTCTCGGCGGGATGCCAGCTCGACCCTGGCGACATCGTCTGGGTGTCGAGTACCAAGGGCGACGGCATCGACCGGCTTCGCTCGCTGGTTCGCACCCACCTGTCCTGACCTGGCCTCTGAGCGGGGCAGGAATCGACCCGGAACCGGCGCATGGCGGTTACCCGTGGGTAGTGGCGTACGGTCGCGTGCCGTGACTCCGAGTGCCCCCGCCGTCGTTCCTGTCTCGATCACCGGAACCGGGTTGTTCACCCCGCCCGATTCGATCTCGAACGCCGAACTCGTCGCGTCGCTGACCGCCTCGGTCGAGAAGTTCAACGCCGACCACGCCAACGAGATCGCAGCGGGCACTGTTGCCCCGCGCGACCTCCCCGACGAGGAGTTCATCGAGAAGGCGTCGGGCATTCTGTCGCGCCACGTGATGGAGAAGGACGGCGTGCTCGATCCCGATCGGATGCGGCCTCATCTGCCTACACGCAGCGAAGACGAGCTGAGCATCACGGCCGAGATGGCGCTTCCTGCGATCCACGAGGCGCTGAAGCAGGCCGGCCGCCGCCCCGACGAGGTCGATGCCGTCATCCTCGGCGCCTCGAACCTCCAGCGTGCGTACCCAGCCGTGGCCATCGAGATCCAGGCTGCCCTCGGCGCCGGGGGTTGGGCATTCGACATGAACGTTGCGTGTTCGTCGGCGACCTTCTCGATCCAGAACGCCGTCGATGCGCTCCGCAACGGCTCGGCCTCGTGCGTCGTGGTGGTCAACCCTGAGATCACGTCAGGCCACAACAACTTCGAACTGCGCGACCACCACTTCATCTTCGGCGACGCCTGCACCGCACTCGTGCTCGAACGCACCGCCGACGCTGTTGCCGACGTGGTCAGCGCACATGGTCGCTGGGACATCCTCGGCACCCGACTCGCCACCCAGTTCTCGAACAACATCCGCAACGACTTCGGGTTCCTCAACTCCTCCGAAGACGACAAGCGCGACGATCACGAACTGGTCTTCCGTCAGAACGGGCAGAAGGTGTTCAAGGAGGTGTGCCCACTCGTGGTGCAGCACATCACCGGGCACCTCGCCGATCACGACCTTCAGGGTGACGAGGTTCGGCGGTTCTGGTTGCATCAGGCGAACCTGAAGATGAATCAGCTGATCGCGAAGGGTGTGCTCGGCCGCATACCCGACACCGACGAAGCGCCCGTGATCCTCGACGAGTACGCGAACACGTCGTCGGCTGGCTCGGTGATCGCCTTCCACCTGCATCGCAACGACCTGTCGAGCGGCGACCTCGGTGTGATCTGCTCGTTCGGTGCTGGCTACTCGGTTGGCAGCGCGATCGTTCGTCGGGCCTGAGTCACACCGGTCCACCTGTGGGTGGAGGCGGATCACCCGGAAGTCGTTCGTTCTCGGTGGTCGGGCGGTCAGACTGGTGACATGTCCACCCCTTCCATCACCGATATCGCGGTCGAGGCACATGGCCTCGTCAAGCGCTTCGGCGACAACGTCGCAGTCGACGGCGTCGATCTTCAGGTGCCGCGCGGCGCGATCTACGGCTTGCTCGGCCCGAACGGCGCGGGCAAGACCACGACGGTCCGGCTGCTCACCACCCTGCTGCGTCCCGATGCCGGGAGCGCCACCATCGACGGCATCGACGTTGCCAGAGAACCCACCCGCGTACGTGCACGCATCGGACTGACCGGTCAGTACGCAGCGGTCGAGGAGCGGCTCACCGCGACCGAGAACCTTCAGATGATCGGCCGCCTCTACCGGCTCGACGCCACCGAGGTTCGCACTCGAGCCGGCGAACTGCTCGAACGTTTTGACCTCGTCGACGCAGCCGACCGAGTGGTCAAGGGGTACTCGGGCGGCATGCGCCGCCGACTCGACATCGCGATGAGCCTGATCGCTCGGCCGTCGGTGCTGTTCCTCGACGAGCCGACCACGGGCCTCGACCCGAGGAGCCGGCTCGCCATGTGGGAGCTGATCGAGGAACTCGAAACCGACGGCACCACCGTGCTACTCACCACGCAGTACCTCGACGAAGCCGATCGGCTCGCTGAGCGCATCGTCGTGATCGACACCGGCCGCGTGATCGCGCAGGGATCGTCCGACGAACTGAAGGACCAGATCGGCGGTGACCGTCTCTCGGTCACCATCGCCCGTGCCGAGAACGCGGGTCGGGCGATCGAGGCACTGCGCCCACTGTGTCGCGGTGGCGTCGACGTCGACCCCGTCGGCGACGGCCGGCACCTCACCGCGTCGATCAGCGCGGGTGATCGCGTCGTACCGAGCGCGATCCGAGCCCTCGACGATGCCGGTGTCGACGTCCTCGACGTCGAGGTTCGTCGTCCGACGCTCGACGACGTGTTCCTCACCCTCACCGGGAAACGAGCCGACGACAACGGAGAGGAGGCTGCGTGAGCCTCGACGACGAGCCGCCCGCATTCGGTCATCGCGCTGCCGTCGGCGCCGACCCGACGTCCGGGCCCTCACCTGCTCCAGAACGGGCCGCCGCGGTTGCCGACGTGGCCACGCTCGACCGACCCGAGCCGGCGACCGGACCGATCTGGGTGGTGCGCGACTCGTGGGTCGAGGCGACCCGCCACCTCCGTGTGGTGCCGCGCAACCCCGAGCTGCTCATCTTCGCGACGATCCAGCCGGTCATGTTCGTGCTGCTGTTCGTGTACGTGTTCGGCGGCGCCATCGAGGTCCCCGGCTTCGAGAACTACGACCAGTTCCTGATCCCCGGCATCTTCGCCCAGTCGATCGTGTTCGGTTCGGCGTTCACCTCGGTCGGGATCGCCGAAGACATGCAGAAGGGCTACATCGACCGGCTCCGCTCGCTGCCGATGTCACGGTCGGCTGTGCTGATCGGCCGCACCGTGTCCGACCTCGTCCGGAACATCATCACGTTCCTCGTGATGCTGGTCGTCGCGTTCGCCGTCGGATTCCGATTCGAGGGCACGTTCGTCGAGGCGCTCGTCGCCACGGCGCTCCTGCTGGCGTTCAGCTACGCGTTGAGCTGGATCCAGGCTCTCATCGGGTTGAGCGTCAGCTCGGTCGAAGCGGCGAATTCGGCGGGCTTCATCTGGATGTTCCCGTTCACGTTCGTGTCGTCGGCGTTCGTCGACCCGAGTCAGATGCCCGACTGGCTCGAGCCGATCGCGCGGAACAACCCGTTCACCGTGGCGACCAACGCAGCGCGAGCGCTCTACAACGGCCTGCCGGTCGGCACCGATGCGATGGTCACCCTCGGCTGGTCGGTCGGCATCACCGCCGTGTTCGCCGCACTCTCGATTCGGAAGTTCGGCTCGTCGACCGTCGCCTGACGGTCCGATCGAGCGATCGACCAGCTCGTCAGGCGGGCTGAATCGAGACCTCGGTCGCCTTCACCGCAGCCCACACCTCACTGCCAGGGGCCAGCTTCAACGCATCGGCCGCCGCCGCCGTGATGTCGACGGCGAGGTGGATCGGTTCGCCGAGGGTGAGCCGCGTCGTGTCGCCCATCGGCTCGATCACCTCGATCGTGGTCGACCAGACATTGCGTTGCGAGCCGCTCGGACGGTCGGGATGCAGCGAGACGGCCTCGGGTCGGATGGCGAGTCGCACCGGGCCGAGATGTGATCCGTCGGCGACGGTGAGGTGGTGGCCCGACGCGAGTTCGACCGTGGTCCCGTCGGCGATGCCGTCGAGCAGGTTGGTGCCGACCAACGACGCGGCGTACGGCGTCGCCGGGTGCGTGCGGACCTCGTCGACAGTTCCGACCTGTGTGATGCGGCCGTGCTCGATCACGGCGACGCGGTCGGCGAGGACCATGGCGTCGGTCGGATCGTGGGTGACGACGATCGCCGGACCCGGGAACACCGCCAGCTGCTCGACGAGTGTTCGACGGATGTCTCGGCGAGTCTCGACATCGAGCGCCGACAGCGGCTCGTCGAGCAGGAGGAGGTCGGGCCCCGGTGCGAGGGCGCGGGCCAGGGCGACCCGTTGCGCTTGGCCGCCCGACAACTCGGACGTCTTCCGGTCGCTGTACGCGCCGAGTCCGAGCGCAGTGAGGAGCTCCGATGCTCGACGCCGAGCCTCGGTTCTGCGGACACCTCGGCATCGGAGGCCGAACGCGACGTTGTCGGCAGCCGACAGGTGGTCGAACAGCAGGTGATCCTGGAACACGACCCCGGTGCGGCGCTGCTCGGCGGTGATGAAGACGCCGCTGCCGGGATCGTCGACGAGCGTCTCGGCGAGTCGGATCGATCCGGCGTCGACCGGAGTGAGACCCGCGAGCAGTTCGAGGATCGTCGACTTGCCTGCACCATTCGGACCGACCAGCGCAAGCACTTCTCCCGGCTCGACACGGAGCGTTGCGTCGAGTTCGAGATCGCCGCGCTGGAACTCGAGTTCGGCGACGAGGCCCCCTCGAACGGTCGTGCTCATCGATCGACCTCCGTTCGGCCGGCGCCCTCGCGGGTTGCGCCGGTCGGCCACCAGCGTTCGCGCAGGGTGACGAGCACACCGATCGACACGGCGACCATGAGGAGGCTGATGGCGATGGCGGTGTCACGCTCGCCGTCGAGTTCGGCGAAGACGGCGAGCGGCAGCGTCTGGGTGCGGCCCGGCAGGTTGCCTGCGAAGGTGATGGTGGCGCCGAACTCGCCGAAGGCGCGCGCCCAGGCAAGGACGATGCCGGCGACCAGGCTGGGTCGGATCATCGGGAGAACGACCCGTCGGAACACGGTGAGGCGTGACGCTCCGAGGGTTGCTGCGGCCGATTCGTGGCGGCCGTCGAGTGCGGCGATCGCTCCCTCGACCGTGACCACCAGGAATGGCAGCGCGACGAAGGTGTTGGCGATGATCACGCCGGTCGTCGAGAACGGCAGCACGATCCCGAACTGCTCGTCGAGGAACTCGCCCACTGGAGATCTGCGTCCGAACGCGAACAGCAGTGCCGCACCGCCGACGACCGGCGGGAGCACCATCGGCAACGTGACCACGGCCCGGAGCAGTCGTCGCCCCGGAAACTGGGTGCGGGCCAACAGCCACGCCAGCGGGACGCCGACGACCGTGGCGATCGCGGCCGCCGCGACCGAGGTGATCAACGAGATGCGGAGGGCCTCGAGGACCGCGTCGTCACCGAGCCGTTCGAGCAGGCTGCCCCAGGGGGCACGCCCGAGGAGCCCGACGAGTGGGACCAGCACGATCAAGGCACCCAGCGAACCGAGGACGATGAGGACGGCGGGTGGCCGATTCGCTGCTCGTCGAGAGCGAGACGAGGCTCGGCGGGTCGGTCGTCGATCGGCGTGCTCGTCGTTCATGGCAGCCCGAATCCGTGCGCCGCGATGATCGACCGAGCGGTGTCGGTTCCGAGGAACTCGACGAACGCACCGGCCAGCTCAGGCGAGGCAGCGTCGGCGAGCTGGACGATCGGGTAGACCACGTCGAGCTCCTGCACGTCGACCGATGATGGCAGCTCGACAGCTGCCAGTCGGGTGTCGGCGAGGACGTCGGTGACGTACACGAGGCCCGCGTCGAGTTCGCCCTCGGCCACTTTGCTGGCGAGTGATCGAACATCGGGCTCCTGGGTGTCGAGCGACGGTTCGACGCCGGCGGCATCGAACGCGACGGCTGCGAAGGCACCACACGGGACCGATGGTGCACACGCGCCGAGGACGAGTCCGGAGTCGCCGTACCGCTCGATCCCGATGGGGGGCTCATCGGCTCGGTGGGCCGACACGAGTCGATTGGTCGCGAACACGACGGGTTCGCCGACGGTGCCCGCATCGAGAAGCAGCAGTTGCTCGGTGTTGGCCGGGGTGAACACGTCGCCGTTCGCCCCTTCGTCGAGCTGGAGGCGGAGCGTCGAGCTGCCCGCCGCGTTGACGACGACGTCGACCCCGTCAGTCGCTACGTCGCTCGTCTCGAACGCAGTTGCGAGGTCGGTCATGAGGTCGCTGAGTGATGCGGCAGCGAAGACGCGCAGGGTGGCACCTGAGTCGCTGGTGTCACCACAAGCCGACACGAGTGTGCCGATGGTGATCGCGGCGGCCACGCCGACCCGTCTCATCCGCGCTGACCGTAGCGGTTGGCGTGAAGCCGCCCGAGTTCGCCTCGATGGAATCGAGAGAGGTCGGTGCCGCTCGAGGTCACCAGCTCACCCTGGATGGTCGTTCACGACCGCCGACAGTCTTGCCGTGAAGAACGCGTGGAAGCTCTGTCTCTTCGGGGTCGCCTCGGTTGCTGCGGCTCACCTCAAGCTCGATGCGCTGTTCAACTCCGGAACGGGATGATGAAGCAGCGGTCGCCCAGGCCGCCGAGCGCGTAGCTCGCGTAGTCGACGCCAAAGTCGGAGTAGAGGCCCCGGCAACTCTCACTCCATCGCAAGGCGTCGTCGCCACCGATGCGATGGACGAGGTGCATCACACCGCCCTCGTACACACGGTGTTCAGCCCACGTCGCGGGGAAGTCCTTGGTGCACCCCACCTCGATCGAGGGCACACCCGATTGCGTCATCGCCCGCCGGCGATGGCGATGGGTGTGCCCGGCCGTGTAGCCGATGATCGACGGGTGCCGCAAAGCGACCCGGTCGAGCCGGTCGCTGTCGTCAGGGTGGATGCCGAAGTAGTCGTCGGGTCGATGATCGGATTCGCCGCCGACGATCCATTGCTGGTGGTGACCCATCACCAGCACGGGCCGGTCGGACTCGGCAGCGATCGTGCCGAGCCAATCGGCTGCCTCGTCGTCGAAACGGCCGGTCGTCCGTTCGGGAATCACGGTGTCGAGCAATGCGATCGTGAGCCCATCGACCTCGATCCGCTGATGACCGGCGTATCGCGACTGGCCTCGGTATGCATCGTGGTTCCCCCGCACGACGTGGAGGCGCTCACCGAACGCCGTCCTGTAACAGGCCTCGAATGCCTCCCATTCGATGTCGTGGCCGTCGTCGGAGAGGTCGCCCTTCACCACGACCGCGTCGGGGGTGACGGTTGCCATGTCGGCAACGGCAGCTGCGTTCATCAGGTCGGGGTATGGCGGAGCACCGGGGTCGGCTCGGCGGATCGGGCCATCGGTGAGGTCGTCGATCCGGCCGGCCTCGACTTCACCGAAGTGCACGTCGTTCGCCGTGGTGACCACGGCGAGCAGCTCACCTTCAGGGCGCGGCAGCGTGCGCCCTTCGACGACGTGACCGTCTCCGAGATCGATCGTGAAGTCGCTGTCGGCCGCGAGCCCTGCTTCGACGTGGACGTCGACGCCGCCGTCGCGTCGCGTGATGTGGACGCTCGCGACGTCGTCGCTGACCGTGGTGAGGTCGATCGGCTGGTCGTGCACGTCGGCGTCAGGTGATGAGCGGTCGGCTCAGACCTTGATGACGTGGGTGCCAGCGACCTTGTCGTGCAGGGTCTGCTTCTTGTCGTCCCACAGCATCCAGAGGTACCCGATGTAGATGATCTGGACGGAGATGAATGATGCGAAGAGCTGCCGACCGATCGCCTTCCCCCAGCCCGGTGGCTCACCAGTGCGCTCGTTGATGACCTTGATCCCGACGATCTTGCGGCCCCAGGTCCGGCCGCTCTTCGCGAGCTGGCGCAGATAGATGAATGCAACGACGAGAAAGCCGATGAACATCAGCGCGAAACCACCGATGAAGCCGCCGGACGCATCGTCGGAACACACCGTCTCGTTGCCGAACGTCACGCACTCGTCGCTGGCCGTGTTGGCGAGAAGGACGATCCCGGGGATGGCGAAGACCGCCATCAGCAGGCCGTACAGCAGACCGTCGAGGAGCCAGCCGCCGAGGCGAACACCGAAGGTCGCCAGCTCCCCGTACTGGGTGGCGGTGGTACCACCGGGGCCGAGTTGGCCACCGCCAGCGTACGGCTGATAGCCGGGGGGAGGTGGCTGGCCACCGGGTGGCTGCGGTTGATAAGTGGGTGGGGGAGGCGGTGCTTGCGGTTGTGGTGGCGGAACCTGTGGCGGCATGCCGGGTGGTGGGGGCGCGCCCCCGGAAGGTGGCGGGGTTCCGGGTGGGACGTCACTCATGGCGCGATCTTGGCAGACCAGTCGCGGATCGCGCTGAGAGAACGATCCATTTGCTCGCTCAGGGACGATCGCGGCCGAGCGGAGTCGGCCGATTCCACCAGCGTCCTGAGAAGCGCCATGAGCGAGACCGCTGTGGTCCGCGAGCTGGCGCAGCGGCGACCGGCTTCGGCCACAGCGCCTCGGCCGCCGCCATGATCGCGACCGCTTCCTCCTCGGTCGGTGCAGGAGAGACCGCAACACCGGTCGGAGGTGGGAGCAGCGGAGCACTCATGTGATCGATGCTATGCCGACTCGACGAGCCTCCCCGCATCGACCCCCGTCACCGTCGGTGCCAGACACCCGGGGTGACGATCAGGTCGGCCGGGCGTTCTGGTCGGGCGTCCAGACCTCGCGGGTGCGCGTGATGACCACGCTCGACGCGAAGCGGTCGTGGAACGTTCGGCGCTGGGCGTCGAAGAGCGCCGGCAGGTAGCCCAACATGAAGATCGGTGAGATCGCGTGTCGGAGCACCACCCGGGTGGCGGCCGCACCGATGTCGAGGTGCGCACCATTGTGGGCCTTCACGACCGTGGTCTTCGCGATCCGGTTACCGACCCATCGACCAGAGCGAGCGATCGACCGCGCTTCGAGCACGCAGACGGCGACGAAGCCAGCCAGCGACAGCACGATGCCCAGCGCCATGAGCATCGACGTTCCCCCAGCGACGGCGATTGCGACGCCGGGCGCGATGAACACATTGACCAGCAGCGTGTCGATCAACCAGCCGAGGCCGCGGGCGGGCAGCCCTGCGAACGAGGGATGGAAGTCGAGGCCACCCTCGGTCGTGACGACGATGTTGGGGGCGTCGGGGCGTTCGAGATCGCGGGCGTCGGTGAGTTCGTCGCCGACGCCGAGCACCTGACTCTGCTCGATGCCGAGATCTTCGTGGATGCGATCGAGCAACTCATCGAGGTCCTGGTCGGCGGCTGCGGGTGCGACGGTCGGCGGCGGAGATGGTCGAGGTGGCGGCGATGGCGGAGTTGATGGTGTCGATCCGGTTCCTGGGTTGGTGGTCGGTCCGCCGAGGGGAGGAGGCGCCACGCCGGCGTGCTGGGTCGGCGCCGACGTAGGTGGCGGTGGAGGCGGGGGTGACGACTCCGACGCACCGAGGGTCGGTGCCGTAAACGTCGGTGAGGGCGCGGCCGTCGGCGCTGTCAGGGGCGGCAGCGCTGACGATGTCGTCGGTGGCGGAGGGGGTGCGGTTGGCCCGGGTGGAGGGGGTGCGGTCGGCCCGGGTGGAGGGGGTGGGTTTGGCCCGGGTGGAGGGGGTGGGTTCGGCCCGGGGGCAGGGATGTATGCGCGCGGCGTGATCGGATGTGGTTCCAGCTGCGGCGGAACGTCGGGCTCCTGCACCCCGGCGGGTTCGTCGTCCGGTTCGGGTTCGTCGGCGACGATGCGGACGGGTGCGCCGAGGCGAACCGGCGGGGCCTCATCGACGTCATCATCGATCTCGTCGAACTCACCGACGTCGTCGTTCGCGTCGTCGGTCACCGCCGCAGGCATGCCAGGAGCGTCGTCGCTCGGATCAGACATCCGGTCAGCCTGCCACTCGCGGCACGCCGATCAGCGGTTTGTCGGTTGAACGTTCGAACGCCGAGGCGTGTGGTTCGGGCTCGCTCAGAGGGGCACGTTGCCGTGCTTGCGCCGCGGCAGTTCTTCGCGCTTGGTCTGCAGCATGCGGAGTCCGGCGACGAGCTTGCGGCGCGTGTCGGCTGGATCGATCACGTCGTCGACGTAGCCGCGCTCGGCCGCCGAATACGGGTTCGCGTACTTCTCGGTGTAGTCGGCCACGAGTTCTTCGCGGCGAGCGGCCGGATCGGCTGCCTGCTGCAGTTCGCGGCGGTAGACGATCTCGACTGCACCCTGCGGGCCCATGACGGCGAGTTCGGCCGACGGCCAAGCGAAGGCGAGGTCGGAGCCGATCGACTTCGAGTCCATGACGACGTAGGCGCCACCGTAGGCCTTGCGAGTGATGACGCTGATGCGCGGGACCGTGGCCTCGCAGTAGGCGTAGAGCAGCTTGGCGCCGTGGCGGATGATGCCGCCGTACTCCTGGTCGACACCCGGGAGGAAGCCGGGCACGTCGACGAAGGTGATGAGCGGGATGTTGAACGCATCGCAGGTACGCACGAAGCGGGCGGCCTTCTCGGCCGACTCGATGTCGAGCACGCCGGCGAGGACCTTCGGCTGGTTGCCGACGACGCCGACCGGCATGCCATCGACGCGAGCGAAGCCACACACGATCGACTTGGCCCAGTTGGCGTGGTATTCGAAGAACTCGCCGTCGTCGACGCAGTGCCGGATGACCTCGACCATGTCGTACGGCAGGTTGGGGCTGTCGGGGAGGATCGTGCGCAGCTCGGGGCATTCGCGCTCGGGGTCGTCGCCCATCTCCTCGACCGGGGGCTCCTCGAGGTTGTTCTGCGGGAGGAACGAGAGCAGGTAGCGAACATCGTCGAGACACGACTTCTCGTCGGCCGACACGAAGTTGGCGACACCCGACTTCGACGAGTGGCTCATGGCGCCGCCGAGCTCCTCGAGGGTGACGTCTTCGCCGGTGACCGTCTTCACCACGTCGGGGCCGGTGATGAACATGTGGCTCGACTCGCGGACCATGAAGATGAAGTCAGTCATGGCGGGGCTGTACACGGCGCCGCCGGCGCAGGGGCCGAGGATGACCGAGATCTGCGGGATCACACCGGATGCGGCGACGTTGCGACGGAAGATGCCGCCGTAGCTCGCGAGGCTGACGACGCCCTCCTGGATGCGAGCACCGGCACCGTCGTTGAGGCCGACCACTGGCGCACCCACCTTGGCGGCCATGTCCATGAGCTTGTGGATCTTCTCGGCGAACACCTCGCCGAGCGCGCCACCGAACACGGTGAAGTCCTGGGAGAACACGAAGACCTTGCGTCCGTCGACGGTGCCCCACCCGGTGATGACACCGTCGGTGTAGGGACGCTCCTCGAGGCCGCTGGTGTGCGCACGGTGACGAGCGAGCAGGTCGAGCTCGTGGAACGAACCGTCGTCGAGGAAGTAGTCGATGCGCTCGCGGGCGAGCATCTTGCCCTTAGCGTGCTGCCGCTCGACCGAGCGTTCGGACCCGGCGTTGAGTGCCTGTTGGCGCCGGTCGGCCAAGTCGTCGATACGCGCTTGCATGCTGTCGCTCACGGCGGAGAACGGTACCCGCGATGCGCCCAGTCCGCGAAGTCTGTGGGTGCGAGCGTGGTTGGATGGTGGAGTGACCGAGGCGTGGACGTTGCCGATCGAACCGCCGGTCGAGCCGATGCTCGCCAAGCTTGCTCGTTCGATGCCGTCGGCCGACCTGGGCAGCCTGCTGTTCGAGCCGAAATGGGATGGCTTTCGCTGCATCGTGTTCCGCGACGGCGACCGGATCGAGCTGCAGTCGCGCAACAAGAAGCCGCTCGGCCGCTACTTCCCCGAGTTGATCGATCCGTTGCTCACCGCACTCCCACCACGGTGTGTCATCGACGGTGAGATCGTCGTGCCCGACGTGCACGGTCACGGCCTCGACTTCGACGCACTCCAACAGCGCATCCATCCCGCCGAGTCGCGAGTGCAGCGGCTCGCGGCCGAGACACCAGCGCAGTTCGTCGCATTCGACGCGCTCGCGCTCGGGGACCGTCTGCTGCTCGATGAACCGATGCGCGTCCGCCGTGACGCATTGTCCGGTGGGCTCCAGCCGTCGTCGGTGGTGCGGCTCACCCCTGCGTCGACCGACGTGAGCCGGGCCGAGGAGTGGTTCGGTCGATTCGAGGGTGCCGGTCTCGACGGCATCATCGCGAAGCCGATCGACGGTCGATACGAACCGGGCAAGCGGGCGCTCGTCAAGGTGAAGCACGAGCGGACTGGTGTATGCGCCGTCGCAGGCTTTCGGGTCCACAAAGACGGTGAGGGCGTCGGCTCGCTGTTGCTCGGGCTCTACACCACCAACGCCGACGGGCAGCCCGCCGAGCTGAGGTCGGTCGGCGTTGCGGCTGCGTTCAGCGCGTCACGCCGGGCGGCGCTGCTCGGCGAGCTCGAACCTCGCGCGGTCGACGCGCTCACCGATCATCCGTGGGCCGACTGGGCCCGTCATCAAGAGCGCGCTGCAGCCGACGCTGCGACGGCGGGCAAGCCGACACCCCCGACGAACCACAGTCGGTGGAACGTCGGGAGGGACCTCTCGTTCGTGCCGATCCGGATGGGTCTCGTGGCCGAGGTGACGTTCGGACAGCTCGAGGGTCGACGGTTCCGTCACGGCGTGAAGTTCGTTCGGTGGCGCGATGACCTCGATCCGACCGATTGCACCTACGACCAACTCGAGGTCGCCGAACCGGTCGACTTCGACGCGCTCTTCGATTGAGCGGCCGATTCGCTGACGCCGATGTGTGGTCAGCCGCCTGCGGTCGTCACCGGTACCAGGCTGGCTTCCGGCACCAGCAGCTCGGTGGTGGCAGTGGTGCCGTCGGCTTCGAACACGATGAAGGGCCGAATGTCGCTCTCGACCGGGCCGAGCGGCGTGGTCGCTGTGACCTGCACAGTCCATTCGCCAGACTCGGCGAACGGCAACCCATTGGCGGCGAGACGAACGGCGACACCGGGGCCAGTGAGTGGTACCGGTTGGATGATCTGACCGATTCGGGTCGCGGTGGGTGGTGCAGTGAAGATGACCTGCAGGTTCGCGAGACCCTCGTCGGGGGCGCGAACTTCGACCTCCATCCCGATGAAGCCGACACGATCGTCGGTGAGGCGGACGATCACGTCGAGCGCCTCTTGGCCTTGCTGCTCGACCGTGAACTGGGTGCTCACCTCGTATGGGATCTGCGGTGAGTCGTCGATCGAGTTCGGTGTGAAGGCCAGCAGCCAGGCCGACACTGCGAGGACGAGCGTGCCGATCGCTGCCTCGGTGCCGAAGGCGCGGCGGAGTCGGTCGGCTTCGCGCACGCCCATCTCGTGGGCACGGGCGAGGCGCTGGCCGACCACCTGTCGAGCGGTGATCGCGAGGAACACCAGCACGGCCACGATGACCGCCTTGAGGAGCACCACGCGCCCGTGGCCCGAGCTGAACAGGTCGCCTCCGTCGAGGCGGACGAGGAGCACGACACCGGAGGCGACGGTGACGATCATCGCCCCCATCGAGATTCGGCTGAATCCACGGACTGCGTGAACGAGGTCTTCCTCGCCCGGACCTGCCAGAACGATGCGAGCGACGAAGACGACACCGCCGATCCAGATCGCCATCGCGATCGCATGCACGATGCCGACGACGATGCCGACGAACGCCAGGTCGCCGACCGTTCGGGTGACGCCGATCATGGCGGTGGCGAGGCCGACGATGCCGAGCGCTCCGAGCTGCGTCGTCGGATCGATCACGAGGTCGGGTCGGAACGCGACCGCACCCGAGGCGGCGACGAGGAGCAGTCGTGCGAGCACGGCGATGCCCGCCCAGCCGCCGTCGGCGAGTTCGCCCCAGGTGCCAGGACTCAACCCGGCACTGAAGCCTTCACCCGACACCGCGCCCGCCGCCGCTGCGGTGAACAGGAAGGTGCTGATCATCGCGACGATCCACACGACTCGGAGGAACCGAACGGTGATGAGGTACTCGACGCCCTCGGGCCACGCCATCGTGATGATGACCAGGGCGCCGAAGAGGATCGCGATGCTGGTCGTCGACAGGAACCGGCCCAGCCAGACCGCGCCGTCGCCGGTGCCCGAGACCGAGAAGTCGTTGATCGGCACGGCGTCGGAGGTGTCGGGGGTGGTCGTGGTGCCCGTTGACGGCACCGTCGCCGTCGGCGTGCCGGTGTCGGTGCCCCCGTCGGTGCCGGGAGCTGCGGTGGTGGCGGGCGCGCTCCCGACCGACACGTTGAAGGTGATGATGCCGTCGCCCGATTGAACGCCGTCGGGGTCGAAGCTGGTCCAACGGATCGAACAGGTGCTGCTGCTCGGGATGGTGGCGCCCGCGAGGTCGATCGTCAGCGAGAGGTCGTCGTCGGCGAACGTCGGCGGCGGCAACGTGACGATCTCGGCATCGCAGTTGAGAGCGACTGTCGTGGTCTCGCCGATCTCCTGCGCGAAGTTGAGGATGATCGCCACCGGTGCCGCATCGAGCACCGATCCGTCGGCGGGCGACGACGACACGATCGTGTTCGGTTCGGTCGGTGTGGCCGACACCCCGGTCGACAAACCGGCGACGGAGATGAGCGCCATGAAGAGGGCGAGGAGCCGCGGTACCCAGCCGAGCGGGGACGCGCCAGAGCGAGGGAGTGCCCGACGCATCGGCGTCGTCGTGGCGACGTGCTGGGCGGTCACGATCGCCCGAGGCTAGTGGCCACGTCGCTGACGGGGGCGGAGGGGCCCAAGCCTGTGTTCGTCATGGTTGCTCGGTGCTGGTGCTTCAGCCGCGCCGACACTCGGCCACGCCGAGCTCGTCGCTCAGATCGTCGCGTCCGAGTGAGAGCTCGGCGATCTCGGTGGTGAGTTCGCCGACTCGCGGATCGGCGGTGAGGTCGGCTTCTGAACCGAGGAGCTCGCTGAGGCTGCGCCACGCCGCTGCCTGAGCAGCCGTGTTGTCGGCGAACGCTCGGACGTCGATTCGCTGCTCCTCGTCGAGCAACACGAGCGCGTGCACGTCGGCCGCCTGCTCGTCGAGGACGTTGGCGATCTCGCCAGCCCACACGGCTTGACCTGGTACGTCGGAGGGTTGGGGGAGCTGCGACAAGCGCTGATTGGCCGCGACGCATGTGGCGGTCACACGTTCGGTGGCCTGTTCGGTGGTGAGCGCGCCGCCCGAGGTGGTGCTGTCGGAGGTGCATCCGAGCGCGGTCATCGAGCCGGCCGCGACCATGAGGACGACGTAGGAGACGCTGGCGCGAGCACGTGCTCGTCGCATCGCTCGAGCGATCGGCCTGGAATCCACGGCGTCAGGGTAGATCGCGCGGCGCGCTGGACTCGTTCGCGACAGGTCGCGGGCCGTGACGCGGCGTCGACGACGGGGCGGTCGGGTGACCCTCGGTAGGGTGGCGAGCGATGGCCACGCAGTCGCTCTACCGCCGCTATCGACCGCGTCGATTCTCCGAGCTCAAGGGGCAGGACCACGTCGTCCGGGCACTTCGGACCTCGGTCGCCGAAGGGCGTGAGGGTCAGGCGTACCTCTTCTCCGGGCCGCGGGGCACGGGCAAGACCACGTCGGCGCGCATCCTCGCGAAGGTCCTCAACTGTGAGAACCCGCAAGACGGCGAACCGTGTTGTGAGTGCAACTCCTGTCTCGCCGTCGAACAGGGCACGAGCTACGACGTGCACGAACTCGACGCGGCATCGAACAACGGCGTCGACGCCATGCGCGACCTGATCGAGAAGGCGTCGCTCGGCACTCCGGGTCGCCACAAGGTGTACATCCTCGACGAGGTCCACATGCTCTCGAAGGGTGCCGAGGCTGCGCTCCTCAAGACCCTCGAGGAACCGCCGCCGCACGTGGTGTTCGTGCTCGCCACCACCGACCCACAGAAGATGTCCGACACCATTCGGAGCCGAACCCAGCACTTGCAGTTCCATCTGCTGCCGGTCGACACCCTCGAGGAGCATGTGAAGTGGGTGGCGTCGGAGGCGGGTCTCGAGGTGACCGACGCTGGCATCGCGCAGGTCATCGAGCAGGGGGCGGGCTCGGCGCGTGACACGCTCTCGGCACTCGAACTGGTGGCCAACACCGGAGGCGACGCTGACGAGGTCGTCTCGCTCGACGAGTTCGTCGAGGCCATGATCGATCACGATCCCGGCCGAGCACTCACGATGGCAGCGCAGGCGATCGGTCGTGGACGGGACCCGCGCACCCTGACCGAGGAGCTCATCCGCGAGCTGCGCAACGGCTTCCTCGCTCTCATGGCCCCCGATCTCGTGCAAGTGCCATCGGGTCGGCTCGAGGTGCTCACCGACCAGGCCCGTCGGCTCGGCCCACCAGGGTTGGTTCGCGGCATCGAGCGGCTGGGTGCGGCGCTCACCGACATGCGTCATGCACCCGATCCGCGGGTGCTGCTCGACGTCGCCATCGTGCAACTGACCTCCGACGAGGCGGGCAGCGACGTGGGTGCGCTCGCCGACCGGCTGACGCGACTCGAACGCAAGGTCGCCGAGGGCGTGCCGGCCGCAGCTGGCACCGCCTCGCCAGCCACTGGTGCTGCACCGGCCTCGGCGGCCGCCGCAGCCGAGGCCGACCCTGCACCCGCCGACTCGGCGACCGGCCGCAAGGCGCTCGGTGGTCGAGTCAAGCGCGCCGAGGCCGCTGCCCCGGCGTCTCCGGCCGAGCCGACCGGCGAGCAGTCATCGGCGTCGGCCGACCAGCCTGTAGCAGCCGTCGAACCGCCTGCTGATGCGGGAGATGCCGCCGGTGAGTCAGCGGCAGCCCCGGCGGCAGCGTCCAACCCAGTCCCGGCGGCAGCGTCCGACCCAGTCCCGGCAGCTCCCGAGCCGGAGCCTGTACCGGCTCCGGCCGCGGCGGTCGCCGGCGGAGCTCCGACCGCTGCGCAGTGGGACCAGGTTCGAGGTGGGCTCAAGGGCATGGCGCGAGCGGTGTTCTCGCCGGCCGAGATGGTCGGGTCGGAACCCGGCTCGATCACGCTGCGGCTCCCCAACGACACGCACCGCCAGAAGTGCGAACAGCACCGGCCGGCGGTCGAACAGGCACTCGCCACAGCGCTCGGTGACCCGGTCGCTCTCGTCCTCATCACGGGCGACGGCGGCGGCTCAGGACCCAGTGGCGGCAGTGGTGGCGGTTCTACGCCCGGCGGGGGCGGTGGAGCGCCGGCGGCTCGACCTGCGGAGGTCGAGCCGTCCGCCGAACACGCGACACCATCCGAGCCTGCTGGCCGACCCATGGCAGCTGGCCGCGTCGCCGCCGTGGCGTCGGTGGCGGCGCAACTCGCCGACGACACCGACGAGACGCCCCATCTGCAATCCGTGCCCGAGCCTGAGCCAGCGGCCGATGGGGGCGTCGAGTCCCCCGCCTCCGGTCGGGCCATCGCCGAGGCGGCGCGTGCCGGAGAGGTCGCCGACCCCGATACCGACCCGGACGTGGTCGACACGGTGGCCTATGCCGAACTGCCCGACGACGACGACGTCGATCTCGATGATCTGGTCGATGCCCCACCCGAAGCGGTCAAGACGCCGATGGACCGACTCGCCGAGGCGTTCCCCGGTTCCGAACTCGTCGACGACGTCTACTGAGTCACGCCCGAACTCGGGCGGTTCGGCAGGTTCCGAGCCACGGGCCCATTGCTGACGTAGCGTCTTCACTCTCATGGCCAGCACGTACACCGCTCCTGTCCAGACCCTCATCGACGAGCTCGGCCGGCTGCCCGGCGTCGGGCCGAAGTCGGCGCAACGAATCGCGTTCCACCTCCTGAAGATCCCGACCGACGATGTGGCTCGATTGGCGGCGGCGATCACCGACGCGAAGCAGCGCGTCCGCTTCTGCGAGCGGTGCTTCAACGTCGCGGAGGACGCGCTGTGCCCGATCTGCTCCGACCCGAACCGCGATTCGACGGTCGTCTGCGTGGTCGAGGAGTCGCGTGACATCGTGGCGCTCGAGAAGACCGGCGAGTTTCGTGGGCGGTATCACGTGCTCCTCGGTGCGATGAGCCCGCTCGACGGCATCGGCCCCGAGCAGCTCAAGGTCCGCGAGCTGGTCACCCGTCTCGGCACCGAGGACATCCAGGAGATCATCCTGTGCACGAACCCGAACACCGAGGGCGAGGTGACCGCGATGTACCTCGCTCGGCTGCTGAAGCCGCTCGGCGTCACGGTGACCCGCATCGCGAGTGGTCTCCCCGTGGGCGGCGACCTCGAGTACGCCGACGAACTCACCCTCGGCCGAGCGCTCGAAGGTCGACGGAACGTCGACGAGGTGTGATCTCGACGGAACGTCGATGGTGAAGAAATCTGCGGTCCGACTCGTCGCTCCCCGTCACCAAGTGACTACTTTGAGTGTTGAATCCAACTCTCTCTGTCAGTTCAACCGTCTATTGTTGCGATGGGTTGACAGCATGACCGCTGATTCGTAATCTAAATGACACATAGATGATCGCTCGATCGCAACAGCCGCCTGGCATCGTGATCGACAGTTGCTGAGGCACCGTCACCACGAACCGGCCCGTCCGCCCGCTACCGGTTCGAGGAGGCGGTGCCTCGCTCATTTTCCGCCACGATCGTCCCCGATCATCGTTCTCCTGTCGAACTGCGCGCCGGAGCCGCGCAGTTCGACAGGAGAACGCAGACGGCTGGTCAGACGGTCTTGACGATCAGAGCGTCGCCCTGGCCGCCACCGCCGCAGAGGCCGGCGGCGCCGACGCCGCCGCCACGACGACGGAGCTCGTGGAGCAGGGTGAGGGCGAGGCGGTTGCCGCTCATGCCGATCGGGTGGCCCAGCGCGATGGCGCCACCGTTCACGTTCACCTTGTCGGGGTCGACACCCAGCTCGGCGACCGACGCGATGCCCACCGCCGCGAAGGCCTCATTGATCTCGAGGAGGTCGAGGTCGCCGGTTGCGACACCGGCCTTGTCGGCGGCCTGCATGATCGCCCGGCTCGGCTGGTGGAGCAGCGACGCGTTGTCGGGGCCCGACACCATGCCGTACGAGACGAACTCGCCGAGCGGTTCGACGCCGCGACGTTCGGCCTCGGCCTTCGACATGACGACCACGGCCGAACCGCCGTCGGACAGCTGCGATGCGTTCGCGGCGGTGATGTTGCCCTCGGGGTCGAACGCCGGGCGCATCTTTGCGAGCGTCTCGACGGTGGTGCCGGGGCGTACGCCCTCGTCGTGTTCGACCAGGATCGGGTCGCCCTTGCGCTGCGGCACCTCGACGTTGACGATCTCGTCGGCGAGTCGGCCTTCTTTGATTGCATTGGCGGCGAGCTCGTTCGAGCGGGCGGCGAACTCGTCTTGCTCGGCGCGGCTGATCGACGAACCGGTGTAGGCCTCCGTGCCGGCGCCCATGAGGCAGGCATCGAAGGCGCACCACAGGCCATCGGCGATGATGGCGTCACGCAGTTCGGTGTTGCCGTAGCGGAAGCCGCCTCGGGCGCCGTCGGCGAGATACGGCGCGTTGGTCATCGACTCCATGCCGCCGGCGACCACGATGTCGGCGTCGCCCATCGCCACCATCTGGTGGGCGAGGTAGATCGAGTTGAGGCCCGACAGGCACACCTTGTTGATGTTGATCGCCGGGACGTTCATCGGGATGCCAGCCTTGACCGCCGCCTGGCGCGAGGGCACCTGGCCCTGACCAGCCATGAGCACCTGGCCCATGATGACGTGGTCGACCTCGTCGGGCGCCACGCCCGCTCGGGCGAGCGCTTCGCTGATGGCGAAGCCACCGAGGTCGGCTGCGGAGAACGACGCGAGCGCTCCGCTCATCTTTCCGATCGGAGTGCGGGCGCCGGCGACGATGTAAGAAGTCATGGCGCGAAGGTACATGAAGTTACCTCTGGGTAACAAGTGCGACCCGTGCGTCGTCAGCCCTGGAGCCCCGGCGAGATTTCTCGCGCGGGGTTACCCGCCGGTAACGTCGCCGTATGGAGCACATTCTCGAAGCCATCCAAGCCGGAGCGAGCGGTGACGAGCTCGCGAACCTCCCCATCCCCGAGAGCTACCGAGCTGCCTTCGTCAAGCGTGACGAATCGGCCATGTGGGAAGGCGTCGACTCGTGGGACAAGGATCCACGGAAGAGCCTGCACGTCGACGAGGTGCGCACCCCCGAGCTCGCCCCCGACGAGGTGTACCTCGCGGTCATGGCCTCGAGCATCAACTTCAACACGGTGTGGACCTCGATCTTCGAGCCGCTTCCGACCTTCGGCTTCCTCGACCGGCTCGCCCGCGAGAGCGAGTACGCGGCCCGTCACCAGCGTGACGAGCACATCGTCGGCTCCGATGCGTCGGGCGTGGTCCTCCAGGTCGGTGCCGCCGTGCGCAACTGGAAGCCCGGCGACCGGGTGACCGTGCACTGCAACCACGTCGACGACCAAGACCCCACGGCGCACGACGACTCGATGCTCGCGGCCAATCAACGCATCTGGGGCTTCGAAACCAACTTCGGCGGCCTCGCCGACCTCACCATCGTCAAGGCCAACCAGCTCATGCCGAAGCCCACCCATCTCACGTGGGAAGAGGCAGCTGTCAACGCGCTGTGCAACTCCACGTCGTACCGCATGCTCGTGTCCGACAACGGCGCCCGTATGAAGCAGGGCGACTCGGTCCTCATCTGGGGTGCGACCGGCGGCATCGGTGGCTACGCCGTGCAGTACGTGCTGAACGGCGGCGGCACCCCGGTCGGCGTCGTGTCGTCGCCCGAGCGTGCCAAGGTGCTCAACGACATGGGGTGCGAGGCGGTCATCGACCGCAAGGCCGGCAACTACCAGTTCTGGTCCGACCCGTACACCCAAGACGAGTCGGAGTGGCGCCGGTTCGGCAAGGACATCCGCGCCCTCAACGGTGGCGAAGACGTCGACATCGTGTTCGAGCACCCGGGTCGTCAGACCATGGGCGCGTCGATCTTCGCAGTGAAGCGCGGCGGCACAGTCGTCACGTGCGCCGCCACCTCGGGCTACATGGTCGAGTTCGACAACCGCCACTTCTGGATGAAACTCAAGCAGCTCGTGTCGTCGCACTTCGCGAACTACGCCGAGGCCTACGCCGCCAACCGTCTGATCGATCAGGGCAAGATCCACCCGCTGCTGTCGAAGACCTACGCGCTCGACGACGTCGGCGAGGCCACGCTGGCGATGCACCACAACAAGGCCGAGGGCAAGCTCGGCGTGCTGTGCCTCTCACCCGAAGAGGGCCAGGGCATCGACGACCCCGAGAAGCGCGACCGCATCGGCGAAGAGAACATCACCCGCTTCCAAGGCCTCTGAGACCCGACCGCCGCCTCCCCTTCCGATGAGAGGTGACAGCCCCGTTCGACGACAGATCTCATCGCAGGGGCCGGTGCGCTCAGCGGGTGAGAGTGTCGAGGTCGGCGAGGGTTCGGCCGGTGAGGGTGTCGAGCTTCGCCACGCCGTCGGGCGGATCGAACCGGACGACGTGGGGGATGCAGATCGTCCGGCATCCAGCGCTCCACGCCGACCGGACGCCGGTGGGTGAGTCCTCGATGGCGATGCAGTCGCCGGGGTCGACCTCGAGCAGGTTGCACGCGGCGAGGTAGGGCTCGGGGTCAGGCTTGCCCCGGCTCACCTCATCGCCCGTGACCGAACCGGTGAAGGTGCCGGCTGGGGCCGCGTGCAGCACGGCATCTGCGAGGGGTCGCCACGACATCGTGACGAGGACGACGGGTACCTCGTTGGCCTTGCAGTCGAGGAGGAGCTCCCGAGCGCCGGGTCGCCATGGCAGCTCGACGCGGCACCGTTCGATCACACGGTTCAGCATCCAGTCGACGGCGTCCTCGCGGCTGAGCGTCACACCACCACGGTCGCGGAGCGCGTCGGCAGCATGCAGCAGGTCGAAGCCGACGATCGAGTGGGCGTCGGCTTCGGTCCAGATCTCGCCGTACTCGGCGACGAGGGCACGTTCGGCCTCCATCCAGTACGGCTCGGTGTCGACGAGCGTGCCGTCCATGTCGATCAGCAACGCAGCGACCATCCGGCCACCCTACGGCCGGCCTGCGCGTCAGAGATGTACCGGGTACATCTCGGACGCTGCGGTGAGATCTGGCTTCGGAGGGGGCTGTCACCTCTCAGCGGAGGGGCTGCTCGCGCCGGGGTCAGGAGTACTGCTCGAGGATGGCCGACTCGGTGAGGCGAGACAGCGTTTCGCGCACGTTGGCGGCGAGCTCGCCGTTGATGCCCTCGACGGCGGTGAGGTCGTCGAGGCTGGCTCGTTGCACCTCGGCGAGATTGCCGAACTGGGCGGTGATGGCTCGGGCGGCGTCGGGGGTCATCTTGTTGACCCGGCGGAGGAGTCGGAGCCCGCGCGGCTGGACCTTGTCGCCGAGGTTGACCTCGTCGTCGCCACCGACGAGTCCGAGTGAGCGAACCGCAGCACTGAGCTTGCGGACCTCGTTGTCGGGACGGTCGGCCATGTCTTGCAGCACCTCGACCACCTCACGCTCGGCGGGAACGTGATCGGCGATGACCAGTTCGAGTTCGTCGTCGATCTCGGCGTAGAGCTCATCGAGCTGCATGCGAAGCAGGCGGGCGTCGACGCCGAGTTCGATGATCATCGTCTCGATCTCGTCGGCGATTCGGTGGACCAGATCGCCGCGCTGCACGACGCGAGCCACGTCTCGCAGCGTGGCCAGATCTTGCAGCTCGGCGGCGGTGAGCTCGGCGACCGACTCGTCGAGCTTGGTCTTGTAGCGGCCCAACGTTTGCAGCGCCTGGTTGGCTCGATCGAGGAGCCGCCCGATCTCTTGCAGCTCGCGCTTGGCCCCGCCGGCGTACACGTTGATGACGCCCATCTCCTCGCTGGCCGACACCACGGGCACGTCGAGCGAACGGCTCACCCGTTCGGCGGTGCGGTGGCGGGTACCGGTTTCGGAGGTGAACTCGGTCGGGTCGGGAACCAGATGGACGTTGGCCCTGGCGATGCGGCCGCCGTCGCTCGACACGATGATCGCCCCGTCCATCTTCGCCAGCTCCGACAGACGCTGTGGGCTGAAGGGTGCATCGACGAGGAACCCGCCGGTGCAGATCGAGAGGACCTCGGGGCTGTCGTCGAGCACGATGAGCGCCCCGGCCTTGGAGCGAACGACTCGGTCGATGCCCTCGCGCACGGGTGTGCCGGGGGCGACGCGGGACAGCGCGGTACGCATCTGATCGTTCGCTCTCCCGAATCGGGCGGCCATGTCCTGATGATACGAGGCGGAAGGGGCGGGCAGTGGGGCGAGGTGCGTGTTGGTGTCGTGGTGTGAGGCTCCGCGCCGATCAGACGGCGCGCAAGGCGTCGCTGCTGGCGCCCACACCGGCCACACGGAGCGCTTCGCCGAGGGTGGCCACCCGGGTCAGTCGGATCGAGCCGACGACCTCGGGCTCAGGTTCGGGCGAGGTCGCGGGAACGATGAGGTGGCGGAAGCCGAGCCGAGCCGCCTCGGTCATTCGACGTTGCGCCTGGCCGACCTGACGGACCTCGCCGCCCAGACCGACCTCGCCGAACACTGCGACGTCGGCGGCGAGCGGCGTGTCGGCGAGGGCGCTCGCCACCGCGAGGCACAGACCGAGGTCGAGGCCGGGTTCGTTGAGCCGAGCGCCGCCCGCGGCCGACGCGTAGACGTCGTTCTGCCCCACGGGCAGCCGGCCACGTCGACCGAGCACCGCCATGAGCATCGACAGGCGACCTGAGTCGAGACCCTGTGCACTGCGCCGACACGGCACGTTGGGCACGGCTTCGCTGGTGAGCGCTTGCAGCTCGACCACGATCGGGCGACGCCCTTCCATGGTGGGCACGATCGCTGAGCCGGGCACGCCCGTGCGCCGATCGGCGAGGAACATGGTCGACGGGTCGGGCACCGCGATGAGGCCGGCGCCTGCCATCTCGAACAGGCCGAGCTCGTTGGTTGGCCCGAAGCGGTGCTTCACGGCTCGGAGGAGGCGAAGGGCGTGGTGGCGATCACCCTCGAACTGGAGCACCGTGTCGACGACGTGTTCGAGTACGCGCGGCCCGGCGAGGCTGCCCTCCTTGGTGACGTGGCCGACGAGGACGACCGCGATACCGCGATCTTTCGCCTCGGTGACGAGGCGATGTGCGCAGCCACGAACCTGACCGACGCTGCCAGGAGGTGACGACAGCTCGGGGTCGTGCACCGTTTGGATCGAATCGATCACCACGAGCTCGGGAGCGGTGTCGTCGATCGCCTTGAGGATGTGGGGGAGCGACGTTTCGGCGTGTAGCCACAGGTCGTCACGGATCGCACCGAGTCGCTCGGCGCGGAGCCGTACTTGCTGTGCCGACTCTTCGGCGCTCACGTAGAGCGTGGTGCCGGTGCGCGCAGCGAGCAGCTGGAGCAGGAGGGTGCTCTTGCCGATGCCGGGCTCACCACCGAGCAACGTGACCGAGCCGGCGACCAATCCGCCGCCGAGCACACCGTCGAGTTCGTCGATGCCGGTCGGCACCGGACGTCCGGTGGAGGTGCCGACTTCGCCGATGCGGGTCGGCCCCGATCGGGTCGACGGAGCGAGTTGGACCACCTCGGCATCGGCTCCACCCGCCAACTCTTCGACGAGCGTGTTCCACTCACCGCATCCGGTGCACCGCCCGGCCCACCGCGGTGTTTGCGCGCCGCACTCGGTGCAGCAGAAGATCGTCTTGGTCTTGCCAGCCATCCTGAGATGGTGCACACACGGGTGTCACAGCCTGCGTGATCCCGCGTTACAGCTGGTGTCTGACACCAGCTGTAACGGTCAGGTGGCTTTGGTGCGTTCGCCGGTGTTGAGGTCGACCACGTCGCCACGGTCGATCGACACCCAGTCGCGCGCTTCGAGGTATGGCCGGAACGACTCGGCGATCGCCGCACCGTGCGCACCGTTCTTCGGGCGCTGCAGCTCGAACAGGTTGGCGAACTCGAGCCACGCCACCGTCGCGTCCCACAGTCGGAGGGCGGCCTCGCCGCTCGGCGGGTCGATCACCACCGGACCGAAGAAGCACTCGGGCTGACCCTGAGCGTTGAGCACCTCGGGGAAGAACAGCGTCGGCACGCCGAACCCGTTCGCTCCCACGACCCGCTCGTGTTCGGCGCGCACCTCGTCGTGGGTGGTCTGGTCGGCGATCGCCTCGTCGACGAGCGAGGGGTCGAGGCCCAGCTCGGCGAGCAGGTGCTTGGCGACGGCTGGCTCATGCGGCTTGTGTCCCTCTTCGTGCAGCGCCCGACCGGCACGCTCATACCAGCGATCGCAGTCATCCATCGAGGTGCGGCGGAGCAGGGCGCCGATCCGCATCATCGACCAGCCGTACGACCACTCCCGCTCCCACGGGTGCTTCTTGCCTTCGATCCGGTTGACCTCTTCGAGGCTGAAGAACTTCCAGTCGATCTGCAGCATCTCGCCACGCTCAGCGAGGAGCGAGCGGACCTCTCGGATCCATTTCGACGTCTGATACGCGAATGGACACATGACGTCGAAGTGGAAGTCGACGATGGTCGGTCGGACGGGAGCGCTGGCCATCACCCCACGCTTGCACACCCCTCCGCTACCGCTGGTGTCAGAGGTCGTCACCCTGGGTGCCTGACACCGAGGGTGACGGTGGGGTCAGCTGGCGTCCCACTCGGGGAGGTCACGGGGGTTACGGCGCTGGTACTGCCGCGCCCGTCGATAGCGCGCCGCGACCACGTAGAGGATGAAGAGGGTCATGAAGCCGACCCACACGAGGAGGAGGATCAGCGCCACGATCGACAGTGGCCGGGCCCACGCGTTGCCTTCGGCCGGAGCCTGCTCGCTGCGGGCCGACACCTCGAGCACGCTGATGCCGTCGAGCGGTACCTGCCAGACCATCGTGCCGTCGTCGAGCACCTCGGTCGGGTTGGTCTCGTCGTCGATGATCTCGCCGGGCAGCTGGAGCCGGAAGATCGCCGACATCGAGTTGGCGGGCGTCGCACCGTTCTCGGTGAACTCGCCGGCGAACGGGACGCTGCCGACCGCTGCGATCAGGTCGTCGTCGGCGAACGCCTCGAATCCACCGGGGAGGCCGAAGCTGCCGGTGAACCGGTTGTTGGTGGTGTCGCCGGTGTCGCCACGTCCGAGCTCGGGGTCGTTGTAGGGCGGGCCCAAGCTTCGCAGCAGATTGGTGGCCTCGGCGGCGCTCTCGAAGTCGTGGATGAACGTGACGGTCAGGCCGCCCGACTCGGTCGGTGTGGGCCCGGAGATCTGCCAGCCCGCCGCTGCGATGTCGTCGAGGACGAGCGCCGTCGCCAGGTCGGGGATTCGCTCGACCAGCTCGGCGTCGGCGGTGGCGACGAACGTGATGGTGCCCGTGCCGTCAGGCGCGACACGCACGTCGAGTTCGAGATCGACCTGGCAGCCCGTGAGCACGAGCACGCCGACGAACAGCGCCGCGACGCGTCGAATCAGTGACTTCGGACCGGAGGGGGACACCGCCGCCCAGTATGTCCGCGCGATCACCCGATCAGGGTGCATGCGTTACCGCTGGTGTCTGACACCAGCGGTAACGGTCACTCGGCTTCGGGCGGGGGCAGTTCGCCGCCGGGCTCGGGCGTGGTGCCCTCACCGGCTGCGGTCACCTCGAGCTCGACCGCTGACGGGGGCACGAAGCCCTCGACGGCGGTGAACGTGAAGCGCTGCTTGCCCTCGTTCTCGGGATCGTCCTCGGCGTCGACCACGATGATCTCGCCCGCCGAGAACTCCTTGTAGAGGATCTTCTCCGACAGCGGATCTTCGATGTGGCGCTGGATCGCACGGCGCAGGGGCCGACCACCGAGCTGCGGGTCGTACCCCAGATCGGCGAGCAGTTCCTTCGCAGCGGTCTTGATCTCGATGCCGAGACCCTGACCTTCGAGCTGATCGACCAGACGCTTCGTTTGCAGGTCGACCATTTCGAGCACCTCGCTGCGGGCGAGCTCGTGGAACACGATGATCTCGTCGATGCGGTTGAGGAACTCGGGCCGGAAGTGCTGCTTCAGCGAATCGTTGACCTTCTCCTTCATGCGCTCGTAGCTCATCGCGGAGTCGTCGGTGGTGAAGCCGACGTTGGCCTTGCGCAGATCTTGCGTGCCGAGGTTCGACGTCATGATCAGCACGGTGTTGCGGAAGTCGACCGACCGGCCCTGCGAGTCGGTGAGGCGACCCTCTTCGAGGATCTGCAGCAGTGTGTTGAAGACGTCGGGGTGGGCCTTCTCGATCTCGTCGAACAGCACGACCGAGAACGGTTTGCGGCGCACGGCCTCGGTGAGCTGGCCGCCCTCTTCGTAGCCGACGTAGCCGGGAGGCGAACCGACGAGGCGTGACACCGCGTGCGGCTCCATGTACTCCGACATGTCGAGCGTGATGAGCGCCTGGTCGTCGCCGAACAGGAACTCGGTGAGGGTCTTGGCGAGCTCGGTCTTACCGACGCCGGTGGGGCCCAGGAAGATGAACGAGCCCGACGGACGCTTCGGGTCCTTCAGGCCGGCGCGGGTGCGGCGGATCGACTGCGACACCGACTGGATGGCGCCGTGCTGGCCGATGATCCGCTTGTGCAGCTCGTCTTCCATGTTGAGGAGGCGCTCGGTTTCCTCCTCGGTGAGCTTGTACACCGGGATGCCGGTCCACAGTGAGAGCACCTCGGCGACGGCCTCTTCGTCGACCTCGTCGAAGAGATCGACACCTTCGGCCTTGACCTCGGTCTCCTTCTCGGCCTTCTCCTCGAGGAGCTTCTTCTCCTCGTCACGCAGACGGCCGGCCTCTTCGAACTGCTGATCTTCGACGGCGCGCTTCTTCGCTTCCTGCACCTCGTTGAGCTTCGTTTCGAGTTCGCGTAGGTCGGGCGGGGTGGCCATGCGCTTGATGCGCAGGCGTGAACCGGCTTCGTCGATCAGGTCGATCGCCTTGTCGGGGAGGTGACGATCGGAGATGTACCGATCGGCGAGGTTGGCTGCAGCGACGAGCGCCTGGTCGGTGATGGTGACCCGGTGGTGCGACTCGTACTGATCGCGGATGCCCTTGAGGATCTCGATCGTGTGGGCGAGGGTCGGCTCGTCGACCTTGACCGGCTGGAAGCGGCGCTCGAGCGCTGCGTCCTTCTCGACGTGCTTGCGATACTCATCGAGCGTGGTGGCGCCCACGGTCTGCAGTTCGCCACGGGCGAGCATCGGCTTCAGGATCGAGGCCGCGTCGATGGCGCCTTCGGCGGCGCCGGCACCGACGAGGGTGTGGATCTCGTCGATGAAGAGCAGGATGTCGCCGCGGGTCTTGATCTCCTTGAGCACCTTCTTCAGGCGTTCTTCGAAGTCGCCGCGGTAGCGGCTGCCAGCCACGAGCGATCCGAGGTCGAGCGTGTAGAGCTGCTTGTTGGCGAGCGTGTCGGGCACGTCGTTGTTGACGATCTTCTGCGCGAGGCCCTCGACGATCGCCGTCTTGCCGACGCCTGGCTCACCGATGAGCACCGGGTTGTTCTTGGTGCGGCGGGAGAGGATCTGCATGGTGCGCTCGAGCTCGCGGGACCGGCCGATGACCGGATCGAGCTCGCCGTCGCGAGCGGCCTGGGTGAGGTTGCGGCCGAACTGGTCGAGGATCTGGCTGTTGCCGCCCTTCTCGTCGCCCTCGGGCGAGCCCTTGCCGACACCGGCCGAGGCCTCCTGGCGGCCCGAACCCGAGCCACCCGACGACGAACCACCCTGCGAGCCCGACGGGCCCTGGTAGCCCGACAGCAGCTGGATGACCTGCTGGCGAACCCGGGAGAGGTCGGCGCCCAGCTTCACCAGCACCTGTGCGGCGACGCCCTCACCCTCGCGGATGAGGCCGAGCAGGATGTGCTCGGTGCCGATGTAGTTGTGGCCGAGCTGGAGTGCCTCGCGCAGCGACAGTTCGAGCACCTTCTTGGCCCGCGGCGTGAACGGGATGTGGCCCGACGGCGACGAGCCGCCCTGGCCGATGATCTCCTCGACCTGGCTGCGCACCGCTTCGAGGCTGATCCCCAGCGATTCGAGTGCCTTCGCGGCGACGCCCTCACCCTCGTGGATCAGCCCGAGCAGGATGTGCTCGGTGCCGATGTAGGAGTGGTTGAGTAGACGCGCTTCTTCCTGAGCGAGTACCACGACTCGCCGGGCTCGGTCGGTGAAGCGTTCGAACATCAGTAGCCCTTTCGTACTGGTCGCTTCGCCACACCCCACACCGTCCGGGGAGGTGCGGAAAAGCTCGTGGGCCCACACTACCGGGGCGCGTCGACAACGGCCGGTCGTGCTCGGGTCCGGCTTCGGTCAAGTTTCACGGCCCGATCGGGAATACGCGGCTGCGTCGCCCGGTGCGGCGGCTCAGATCGGGTCGCCGAACGACACGATCAAGCCGACGAGGGTGATGCTGTCGTCGGAGCAGAAGTGGAGCGTGGCGGTGCCCTGAGCCGGCATGTTCGATGTCGGGATCGTGCCGAGGCCCAGACCGAGGTTGGTGGATCGGTTGTCGACGACCGAGATCGAACGAAGCTCGCCGGAGGCGGTCTGTGGGGCGTCGACGTCATTGACGAGCAGCCGTTTGATCAGGTCGTCTTCCTCCAACTCCGTCCCGGGTGCCGGGTTGAGCGCGGTGGCATAGATCGCGATGTCGGCGGACCCCGAGGTGCCCAGGTATCTGACGTCGACGGCGGAGACCGACCGCCCCTCGGGAACGTCGATCGGGAACACGATGCAGTCGGTGGCACCTGCAGAGCGTTCCCAGGTTCCGAATGAGCCGAACTCCCACTCCGAACCGGTGGAGAACCCGAGCGAGAGTTCGACGCTGCTCTCGGTCGGCGCCGGGTTCGCGCTCGTGTAGTAGCCGACCACATCGATCACGGTGTGCACCGAACCACGCAGATTGAACAGGTTGAAGGTGCCGGTCGACGAGAGCGGGACGGTGACGGCGTTCGGTGTGGGTGGCTGGTTCGGTGCGGGGTTCAGGGAGGCTGCGTTGGGCCTCGCACCGCTGGGCCAGAAGGTGAAGAAGGTCCGCTCGGTCGCCTGGAGCGCGGTGACGTTGAGTGACAGGGCTGTGGCCCCAGCCGGCAGGTCGGCCGCCGTGCATTCGCCCTGGGCGCCCCGCGCGTTCACGGTCATCGTGTCGTTACCGCCGAGCGGCACCGAGCGTGGCCCGACCTGGGTCGCCGATCGGGTGTCGGTGAGTCGGCAGGCGGTGATCGGTGTGAAGACCGACGCGTCGTCGGAACTGCCGTCGGCGCCGACGGTCGCGATGGTGCCAGCACCCAGGGTGACGGTGATCGCAGCACCGATGGCGGCCCAACGGGCGCGGAGCCGAGCGAGCGACTTGTGTTCGTGCATCGGCACATCTTGGGGGAAGCGCCTGCTCCCGGGTCGAGAGTTTGACGAAATTTCCGGACTTGAATGCGTATGTCGCTACGGCAGATCGTATTCGATCTCGACACCCTTGATCGAGAGGTTCGGCCCGACGCCTGGCCACACGGTGCGGACCACGACGGCGAGGTGCAGCGTCTCCCCGGCGACGATGACGTAGTCGGGAGTGACCGTGCTGCTGCGAGGCGACGAGTTGGCACCGCCGCTCTTGAAGAACGAGTTGGGGACCGTGCCCTGTGAGTTGGACGTGAGGCTCGTCCGGTTGATCGAGAACTCGATGGCGCCGAGGAGCAGGGTCGAGTTGTCGACGTAGTGGTAGCTCAGTGACGTAATTCGTGTCCCGACCGGGAGGTCGAGTGGCGCGACGGCGATCTGATTCGCTCCGTTCAACGAGTTCCCGCCGGAGAAGTAGGCACCGGAGATGGTCGAACGGCTGAAGCTGGGCCGGACGCTGTCGCTGCCCGAGATGGTGCTGGGCGAGAAGCTGGCTGCAGGGATGACGACCCGCTGCGTCTTCGACGGGTAGCGGTCGTCGTGGTTGTGGTCGGTGTAGAAGCCGACGACGTCGATGACGACGTGGACGTTGCCGCGGAGGTTGTAGAGGTTGAAGTTGCCGGTGTTGGAGAGGGGGACGGTGACGGCGTTGGGGGTGGGTGGTTGGTTTGCTGCGGGGTTGAGTGAGGCGGCGTTGGGTCGGGTGCCGTCGGGCCAGAAGGTGAAGAAGGTTCGTTCGGTGGCGAGGAGTGCGGTGACGTTGAGTGCGAGTGCGGTGGCGTCGTTGGGGAGGTCGGTGGCGGTGCATTCGCCTTGGGTGCCGCGGGCGGCGATGGTGAGGGTTTCGTCTGCGCTGAGGGGTGTGGAGCGTGGGCCGACTTGGGTGGCGAGGCGGGTGTCGGTGAGGCGGCAGGCGGTGATGGGGTTGTAGACGGCGCGTTCGCCGGAGGAGGTGACGGCGTTGACGGTGGTGATGGTGCTGGCGCCGAGGGTGATGGCGATGGCGGCGCCGATGGCTGCCCATCGGGTGCGGAGCCGAGTCAGCGACTTCTGTTCATCCATCGCCACATCGTTGGCGAGGTGGTCGACTGGATGGGTCGATTTTCGGACTGCTGCGCTCAGCCGACTCGGCGCAGTGCATCGTTCGCCTGTTGTTCACCCCGCTGCCGGACGTTCCGCGTAACGTCGGAGCGTGGCCGGGAAGCGAACGTGGACCTGGCGAGACACTGGTCTCGCCGTGCTGTTCCTCGCGCCCTCCACGCTGGTGCTCGGGGCCTTCATCGTGTACCCGCTGGTGAAAGCCGTGGGTCAGGGAACGCAGCGATGCAACGCCCGCGGCGACCGGTGCATCGACACCGGGTGGAACCAGTACGTCGACGTGTTCCGATCGAGTGAGTTCCAGGACTCGCTGCTCGTCACCGCCAAGTTCGCGCTGATCTCCGTGCCGCTCGGGTTGGTGTTCGGTGTGGGTCTGGCGGTGCTCGCCGACAAGTACCTGCGCGGCATGTCGTTCTTCCGCACCGCGTTCTCGTCGACCATCGCCACGTCGGTCGCGGTCGCCAGCCTCATGTGGCTGTTCCTCCTCCAGCCGTCTGTCGGGGCGCTGTCGAATGCCGGGTGGTTCGAAGCGTTGTTCCCGTCGGTGAAGAACCCCGGCTGGCTCAACGACTCGGGCACGGCGCTCATCGCGGTCGCGTTGTCGAGCGTGTGGGCCGGGCTCGGGTTCACGTTCATCCTCGTGTCGGCATCGCTGCAATCGATTCCCGATGAGCTCCACGAAGCCGCAGCGGTCGACGGAGCGTCGGGCACCAAGCGGTTCTGGAAGATCACGGTGCCGATGATCGGCCCGACGATCGTGTTCGTGATCGTGGTGCTCACCGCACGGGCCTTCCAGGCATTCGGCGAGGTTGATCTCCTGACCGACGGCGGCCCTGCGCCCGACGACCCGACCACGACCCTCGCCTACCTGGTGTACGGCGACACGATCCTGAAGGACGACGCCGGACTGCGAGCGAACGGCGCCGTGCTGCTCTTCCTCGTCCTGCTCGTGCTGTCGGTGATCCAGGTTCGCGGCCTCGGCCGGCGGGCGACCCTGAGCGGGGGGTCGTCGTGACCGCAGTCGACGCGGCTGCGGGGACCCGCAGTTGGGATCAACCGGCTGGTGCCCGGCGGGTCGGTCGCTACCTCCTGCTGGCATTCGTTGCGTTCGTCGTGCTGTTCCCGATCTACACGACGGTGCTCGCCGCGATCTCGCCGTCGGAGCGGGTACTCGACGGAAGCCTCATCCCTCGCTCGATCACGCTCGAACCGCTTCGTGACGCCTGGAACGAGGGTCGCCTCGGGCGGTACCTCTACAACTCGACGGTGGTCGCGCTGATGGTGACCGTCTTCCAGATCACCACGTCGCTGCTCTCGGGCTACGCGTTCGCCCACCTCCGATTCCCCGGTCGGAACATCGTGTTCATCGCCTTCCTCTCCACGCTGCTCGTTCCGTTCGAGGCGACGGTCGTCGTCAACATCCGCACGGTCGAGTCGCTGGGGGAGTGGTCGTCGTGGCTCGGCGGCGTCAACTCCCTCCAGGCGCTGGCGTTGCCGTTTCTCGCCACGGCGGTCGGTACGTTCCTCGTGCGTCAGGCGCTGCTGAGCCTCCCCGCGGAGCTGCGTGATGCGGCGCGGCTCGACGGCCTGGGACACTTCGGCTATCTCCGGCACGTGGCGCTCCCGCTCGTGCGCCCGACGCTCGGTGCGCTCGGCCTGTTCGCCTTCTTGGCCACCTGGAACCAGTACCTGTGGCCACGCCAGATCATCACCGACGACGACATGCACACCGTTCAGTCGGGGCTCCGACTGCTGGGTGAGTCGTCGTTCAACCGACCGAACCTCGTCATGGCCGGCACCGTCATCGCGGCGATCCCGATCATGGCCGTCCTCATCTTCTTCCAACGCCAACTCGTCCGCGGCCTCACCGCCGGAGCCGTGAAAGGATGACGCCGATGCGTCCCGCCGCCCCCCGCCTCGCAACCCGAACCGCTGCCATCCTCGTCGTCGGCGCCCTCACCGCTGCCGCATGCGGCGGTGGTGACTCGGCGCTCGATGCCGGTCTCGACGACGAGCCCGAGCCGGAAACGGCGGAGCCCGCCGACGGAGACGACGAGGCCGATCCGCCCGAGTTGCCGCCGGCCGAGACCGACCCGGACCAAGACTCCCAGGTCGACTCCGACGACGGTGAGGCTGGCGACGATGCCGGAGCGTCGGACGGCGACGCCGACGGAGCGGCGGACGACGACCCCGACGCCGACTCCGATCCCGATGCATCGAACCCGGCGTTGGCCGGACTGCCCGACTGCCCGGTCGACGAGTTCGAGGTGGCCGACGTCGAGGGGCCGATCGAGATCACGATGTGGTTCGGACTCGCCGATCAACTCGCCGGAGTGCTGCAGGAGTTGACCGACGAGTTCAACGCCTCGCAGGGCGATGTCGTCGTGTCGATCGAGAACCAGACCGACTACGAGACCACGATCGACAACTACCTCAACCTGGGCGAGTCGAACCGGCCCGAGGTGCTGCTCGTACCCGAGTTCATCGTGCAGACCTTCGTCGAGTCCGACAGCTTCGTGCCGATCGAGGCGTGCTTCGACGCCGCGGGCACCGACACGTCGATGTTCCTCGAACGTGGGCTCACGACGTACAGCTACGACGGCGTGCAGTGGGGCGTGCCCTTCAACATGTCGTCGCCGATCCTCTACTACTTGAAGCCCCGCTTCGAGGCGGCCGGACTCGACCCCGACTCGCCGCCGACGTCGTTCGAGGAGATGCGGGCTGCGTCCGAAGCGCTCGTCGCCTCCGGAGCGAGTGCCTATGGAGAAGTCGTCGACGTGGCACGCGATGCCACCGGTGCGCGTATCGAGCAGTGGTTCGGGCAACTCGAGGAGCCGTTCGTCGATGGTGGCAACGGCCGGGAAGCTCGGGCCACCGAGGCGTTGTTCGGCACCGAAACCGGCCTCGACCTGCTTCGCTATCTGCGCGACATGCGGGCCGACGACCTGTCGTTCAACGTCGGGACCAACGCCGGTGGGCTCGACGCCTTCCTGAAGCTGATCGATCCCGCCGAGCCCGGCGCGATGACCGTCGCGACCTCGGCGGGCATCGTCCAGGTGCTCGATGCTCTCGGCGGTGGCATCGCCCCCGATCTCACGATCGACGACGTCGGCGTCGGATACCTTCCGGGTCCCGACGGTTCGATCGCCGCTCAGGTCGGTGGCGCGTCGCTGTGGATTCCGGCAGGCCGCGGCGATCTCGAGACCGCTGCGGCGTGGCGCTACATCGAGTTCCTCACCAGTGCTCAGTCACAGTCGACCTGGGCGGCCGGCACGGGCTACGTGCCCATGCGCTCCGATTCCGTCGAGCTCGATCCGGTTGCCACGCTCTTCGCGGAAGACCCGCGGTTCCGGGTGTCGTACGACCAGCTCGCTGCGCCGACCGGTTCGATCAACGCCGCTCGGCCGGCCTTGGGCCCCCAGCGAGAGGTCCGTCAGGTGCTCGCCGACCTGATCGCAACGATCTACCAAGACCCGTCGATCGACGACGCCACGCTCCAGACCTTGCTCGATGAGGCCGTCGCCGAGGCCAATTCTCTCATCAGCACCTACAACCGTCTCAACTGACATCTCAACTGGGGTCAGACCCCAGTTGAGATCGGAGCGTTCCGGGGCCACTCAGGCGCTCCGCGAAGGCGGCCCGGTCGCGGTGCTGCGAGCGGCCGCCGGTACCCTCGCTCGCCATGGCTACCGCTTTCCCGCCCTTCGACGGATCCGCCCCCAAGACTCAGCAGTTCTCCGAACCGCCGGAGATGGGGATCGACACTTCGAAGCGGTACACCGCCACGCTCGACACGACCCTCGGCGAGATCGTCGTCGCCCTCGACGCCGTGAAGGCCCCGAAGACCGTCAACAACTTCGTGTTCCTCGCTCTGAACCACTACTACGACGGCGTCATCTTCCACCGGATCATCAACGGCTTCATGTGCCAGGGCGGCGACCCCACCGGCACCGGCCGTGGCGGCCCCGGCTACCGCTTCGAAGACGAGCTGCCCAAGCCGCGTGAGTACCAGATCGGTTCGGTCGCTATGGCCAACGCCGGCCCGAACACCAACGGCTCGCAGTTCTTCATGGTGTCGGGTGCCTCGGGCGTCGGCCTTCCGCCGCAGTACTCGCTGTTCGGCCAGATCGTGAAGGGCCTCGACGTGCTCGACACGATGCAGAACGTCGCCACCGATCGCGGCGACCGTCCCCACGACGACGTGGTGATCAACTCGGTCGCCATCACCGTCGCCGACTGAATCATCCGCTGCGTCCCAACTGGGGTCAGACCCCAGTTGGGACGGTCAGCACGACCAGCCGGGTGTCGGCAGGTTCGCCTCGGTCATTGTGACGCCACCGGCGTGAATGCGGTCGGCCTGTCGCAGGCGGGTCTGACTGATGTTGAGGCGCTCGACGTCTCAGCGGCCGTCGCTGCGCTCGGTCGCGATCACCTGCTGGACGAGGCCGCCCGGGTAACAGTCGACGTGGGCGTGGTACCCGTCGTTCGAGCCGGTGCCATCGAGGTCGAGCTGGCGAATCCCGCCCAACTCGATCGCGTCGCACTGCGGATCAACGCCGCATGGGTTGAGTTTCACCCGTGGGGCGACGAACTCGGGGTCGACCTCGATCTCCACCGGATCGATCTTCGAGATGGTGGGTTCGTCGGTGTCGTGGAAGACAGGGATGTTCTCGGGGCGCGTCGTCGGTCCGAAGGTCGTGGTCGTCGGAGTGTGGAGCGTTGGGGTGTCGCCGGGTGGTGCGGCGTTGGCGTTGCCCGCGATGTGCGGAGTGATCGTGATCGTGCCGAGGAGTGCAGCGGCGATGGCGGTGATGGTGGTGGTGCGCGTGAACATGTGAGTCCAAAGTCGGTACCCCCGACGTCCTCGCGCTTGCCTGCTGGCGCATTACCACTGGTGTCTGACACCAGCGGTAACGCAAGATGGGGCATGGCCGGGATGCATCACACCGCGTATGCGTGCGCCGATCTGCACGCCACCGTCGACTTCTACGAGACCGTCATGGGGTTCCCGCTGGTACACACCGAGGTCACGTCGCACGGCGACGGGTTCCATCGTCACGTCTTCTTCGACACCGGTGACGGCACGTGCATCGCCTTCTTCGACCTGCACGGCGTGGGGGAATCCGACGGATGGACGCCGGCACCGACCGGTGCGAACGGTCAACCGATCTGGGTCACCCACATCGCCTTCGACGCCGACGAGGCAGAGCAGCAGGCGTTGCGCGACCGAGCGGCGGCGAAGGGTGTCGACGTGTTCGACCTCGACCACGGGTGGTGCCAGTCGGTGTATGCGATCGACCCGAACGGGATCATGGTTGAGTTCTGCCGCAACACGCCGGGCTTCACGCCCGACCCCGCCGAGGCCCATCGCCTCCTCGACGCCACCCCGTGATCGAGCTGTCGAATGCGCAGGCGCGGCGGATCGCGCTCGCCGCGCAGGGTTTCGGAGCTGCCGACAAACGCCCGACCGGGCGAGTCGATCGTCGCCACCTGAGGCGGGTGCTCGATCGGATCGGGCTCATCCAGATCGACTCGGTCAACGTCCTCGTCCGCTCACAGGAACTTCCGCTGTTCGCCCGACTGGGCCCGCATCCGCGCGACCTCATCCCGAAGGCGACCGCTGCCGGCGAGCTGTTCGAGTACTGGGTGCACGAGGCGAGTCACGTGCCGGTCGAGCAGCACCCGCTGTACCGGTGGGCGATGGCCGACGGGCGGAGATGGAAGGCGTTCGACCGCATGCGTCGCGAACACCACGAGTACCTCACCGAGGTCGTGCGGCGCGTGCGTGACGAGGGGGCGCTCGTGGCCGGCGACCTGAAGGAGCGCTCCGGTCCGAAGGGGGCGTGGTGGGACTGGGACCTCGGCAAGCTCGCCCTCGAGACCCTGTTCGTGTCGGGCGAACTCGCCGCCACGCGCCGTCCGAACGACTTCGCCCGCGTGTACGACTTGCCCGAGCGAGTGATCCCGTCCGACGTACTCGACCTGCCGACGCCCTCGGCCGACGAGGCGAAGAAGGAGCTGCTCGTCTTGGCGGCGAGCTACCACGGTGTCGGCACGGCGGCCGATCTCGCCGACTACCACCGGATTCGCCACACCCGGCCGCTGTTCGCCGAGCTGGTCGAGGAGGGTCGGCTCGTTCCGGCAGAGGTCGAAGGGTGGACGCAGCCCGCGTACCTGCATCCCGACGCCGCTCGGCCGCGCCGCATCGATGCCCGGGCGCTGCTGAGTCCGTTCGACCCGGTGGTGTGGTTCCGCGATCGAGCATTACGGCTGTTCGACTTCCACTACCGGATCGAGATCTACGTGCCAGCGCCGAAGCGGCAGTACGGCTACTACGTCCTGCCGTTCCTCCTCGGTGACCGGCTGGTGGCGCGAGTTGACCTGAAGGCCGACCGCAAGCGGGGGAAGCTGCTCGTGCAATCGGCGTTCGGAGAGGTGGGCATCGACGAGGCCGACGTGGCCACCGAGTTGTTCGCTGAACTCCGACTGATGGCGAGCTGGCTCGGCCTCGATGACGGCGTCGAAGTCGCTGGCCGAGGCGACCTCGCCCCCGCCCTGGCCGCGATCTCATCTGGGGTCTGACCCCAGATGAGATCGGGCTCGGTTCGACGCTGAGCCCGAGCGTGCTTAGGGTCGGGGGATGACTTTGATGGTGATCGTGATCGCTGGCGTGATCGCACTGGTCGGTGGTGGCATCGGCTATGTGCGGCGAACCGAACTCGAACCCGATGCGTGGCACGTCGATCCGCTCACCGCGCCGAAGCCCGACACACCGAACTCGTACCGCGTCGCACCCGCCTCGGCCGAGGTGCCGGTCGACGCCGAGGCACCCACGTATTCCGTGACGGCGACGGAGCTCGCCTCGCGTTTCGACGGCATCGCACTCGCTGCGCCTCGAACCGAGGCGATCGCCGGGTCGGCCGCTGACGGACACGTCACCTACGTACAGCGCAGCGCGCTCTGGGGATTCCCTGACTACGTGTCGGTCCGCTTCATGGAGGGCCCGGGCGGCGGCTCGACGCTCGCCGTTTTCTCACGCAGTCGCTTCGGAAAGAGCGACCTCGGCGTGAACAAGAAGCGCGTCACGGCGTGGCTCGCCAGCCTCCCGACCTGACGTCACCTGGCGCCGTCAACCCGCTGGCGGGATGGCCCAGCGGAGGGTGCGAGTGGTGAGCTCGCCGAGGGCTCGGCCGACGGTGGCCTCGCTCACCGGGAGCCACGGCAGCCGCAGCGGCCAGCGGCTCCACTGCGGCATGATGCTCACCGCCGCCGCACAGATCGCGGCGTAGGGAGCTCGTCCGGCGAGGGGCAGGGGCGGCTGCACCAAGAGATAGCGAGCGGCATCGCGGGCTGCCGGAGTACCGCGGAGTTCGCGACGGAATCCGGCGATCTGATCGCGTAGCCCAGCAACTGACGTCGGCGGTGCGTTCACACCCAACGCTCGGGCGACGACGGCGGTGTCGGCCACGTACTGGTCGCGTTCGGCGTCGGTGAGCGGCTCGGCACCGAATCGGTCGTGGGCGGCGAGGAAGCTGTCGATCTCAGCGACGTGTACCCACCGCAGGAGGTGTGGATCGTTGGCCGCATACGGTTCGCCGTCGGGTGTCGTGCCGACCACTCGTTCATGGACCCGGTGCACGACCTCGACCGCCCGCTCCGCCTCGCTCGCCGGGCCGAACGTGGTGGCTGCGAGGAAGTCGGCGGTCCGCTGGAGCCGGCCCCACGGGTCGTGGCGATAGTCGGAGTGCTCGGCGACCCCGGCCATGGCTCGGGGATGCAACGACTGGAAGAGCAGGGCGCGCATCCCGCCGACGAACATCGACGAGTCGGCGTGAACTCGGCGGATGGCTGCGTCGTCAGCGAACCAGCCGGGCTCGTCGGTATCGAACAACTCTGCGTGGCGCTGAGCAGCGTTCGGTCCGACCACACGCATGCGGACCTGCTCGCCGAGCCAGCCGCGAACACCCTCGGTCGACGGCCCCGTCACCTCCGATTCGAGCGATGTCATCGAACGTGACCCGGAGCGATCCGGGGAGGTCGAACTCGCCGCTGACATGCGCCCATGCTCGCACCTGTGAGGCACTACCGTCCTGTCCTGTGTTGAGAGAGACCCACGCTCGTGACTGACGACGGGTCACCCGACGACGCGCCGAGCCCGGCGGCGAACCCCGATCGTCGTCGCAGCGGCGACGGCGCGATCGATCCCGCCACCGGACGTCGATACGACCGGCGCGCCACCGACCGGGTGCTCCCGCGGTGGGCGATCCCGGCGATCTTCACCTTCTGGGTCGGCTTCCTGCTCACGATGGTGGCTCGGCACGTGTTCGATCGCCTGTCGGGGCTGCTCGTCCTGCTCCTCGTGTCGGTCTTCCTCACCCTCGCGATCGAGCCCGGGGTCAACCGCCTCGCTTTGCGGGGATGGCGACGCGGGACCGCAACCTCCTTGCTGCTCTTCGGCGTGCTGGGGCTGTTCATGCTCTTCCTCGTCGCGATCGGCACACTCGTCGGCACCCAGATCGCCGACCTGCTGTCGGAGTCCGACCGCTACATCACCGACACCGTCGACTGGATCAACTCGACGTTCGGCACCCAGATCAATGCCGAGGAAGTGATCGCCGAGTTCAACGATCCCGACGGCCGTGTCCAGCAGTTCATCCAGAGCCAGGGCGACGAAGCGGTCCGGCTGTCGGTCACCGCCGTCGGCGTCATCTTCCAGGTGCTGTCGGTGCTGCTGTTCACCTACTACCTCGTCGCCGATGGGCCCCGCCTTCGGCGTGCGATCTGCTCGCGCCTTCGTCCCGCTCGCCAGGAGCAGGTCCTCAACGCGTGGGAGATCGCGATCACCAAGACGGGTGGCTACCTCTACTCACGGGCGCTGCTCGCACTTCTGTCGGCGGCGAGTCACTGGGTCGTGTTCCAGTCGCTCGGCACGCCGGCGCCGATCGCGCTCGCGCTGTGGGTTGGCTTCGTCAGCCAGTTCCTGCCGGTCGTCGGTACCTACCTGGCTGGCATCCTGCCGATCCTCGTGACGGTGCTCGACAGCCCGCTCAACGCGGCGATCATCCTCGGCTTCATCGTCGTCTATCAGCAGATCGAGAACTACTTGTTCGCGCCGCGCATCACGGCGCGCACGATGGAACTCCACCCGGCCGTGGCCTTCGGGTCGGCGCTCGGCGGTGCTGCGCTGCTCGGCCCGATCGGCGCGATTCTTGCGCTGCCTGGCGCAGCCATGGTGCAAGCGCTCGTGTCGAACTGGGGTGACCGCTACGACATCGTCGACAACCACCTCACCAACCTCGATCCCGAGAAGACGAACCGTCTCATCGAAGCGGCCCGTGAACGCGCGCGCCGCGCCGAAGTGGAACTCGAAGCGGTTCGCAGCGAGCTCGACGCAGCCGGTCACACCGACCAGCCAGATGCTTCCGATGACGCGGGTGAGGGCGACTCCGGGCGATGACCGCGGCGCCGAGTGAGCCGGCTTCGAGCCGGTTCGCAGTTGAGTCGTTCGCGCCGATCGCGGTCGCTCGACGCAGTGGCTTCGACGAGTCAGTCCACACGGGCGCTGGCGTCGTGGTCGATGCCGACGGTCGCGTGGTCGCGTCGATCGGCGATCCCCACCTGCCGGTCTACTTGCGCTCGTCGCTCAAGGCGTTCCAGGCCGCTGCCATGGTCGATGCCGGCCTCGACCTTCCGTCCGAGTTGCTCGCACTCGTGTGCGCCAGCCACAGCGGCGAGTCATTCCACCTCGAGGGCGTGCTGACGATTCTCGCGAGCGCCGGCCTCGGCGCGGAGGCCCTCGGCAATGCGGCGACGCTGCCCTACGGCGAGGCGGCGCGCAATGAGGTGCTCGCCGGGGGCGGTGCGGCGTCGTCGTTGTTCCAGAACTGCTCCGGTAAGCACGCCGGGATGCTCGCCACGTGTGTGGCCAACGGCTGGCCGACCGGCGACTACCTCGCCGTTGATCACCCGCTGCAGCGCACGATCTGCGATTGGATCGAGGCATCCGGCGCCGCAGTTCACCACGTCGGCGTCGACGGATGTGGCGCACCGACGCACGCGCTCGCGCTCCGCGAAGGCGCTGATCTCTTTCGTTCGATGGCGCTCGCCGCGTCGCCGGTGCTCGACGCGATGGCGACGCACCCCGAGTTCGTCGGCGGCTCTGGCCGCGACGTCACCGACTGGATGGTCGCCGTGCCGGGGCTGGTCGCGAAGGACGGAGCCGCAGGTGTGCAGGCGCTCGTGCTCACCGACGGCGACCATCGGGGCTGGGCAGCGATGTACAAGGTCGCCGATGGCTCGTCGGAGGCGCGCAGTGCGGTGATTCCCGCAGCGTTGGCCGCCATGGGCGTCGATGTCGAACGCGCCACCGCTGGCTCGAGCCTCGGCACGGTGCCAGTGCTCGGCGGCGGTTCAACCGTCGGCACGATCGACCCCGTCGCCTGGACCTGACCGGACGGCCACAGCGCTCGGCACGGGGTGGGTGCAGCGATTCGGCCATGCTGTCGCGATGGAGTTCCTGACCCTCGACGAGGACGAGTTCACCTACGGCGAAGCGGCCTCGGTCGACTCCGGTACTGGCCTGCCGGTGCGGCGGGTGATCGCCAAGAACCCCTCGAAGTTCACCTACCGCGGCACCGGCACCTACCTGATCGGCGACACCGATCTCGTGGTGATCGACCCCGGCCCCGAGCTCGACTCGCACGACGACGCCCTCCGCAACGCGATCGGCGACGGCACGGTCCGAGCGATCCTCATCACCCATTGTCACGCCGACCATTCACCACTCGCGGCCCGCCTGCAGCAGGAGACTGGTGCCCCCACGTTCGCCTTCGGGCCCCACGCGGCGACCACCGATGCGTGGGATCTCGGCTCGCTGCCAGAGGACTTCGGTCGTGTGCCCGAGGGTGAGGTCGAAGACGAGTTCGCCGCCGCCCTCGATCCCGACGAGGCGCCGAAGGTCGAGGAGTCGGTCGATGAGGCGTTCACACCCGACGAGGTGGTGCGCACGGGCGACGAGGTGTTCTCGTACAAGAAGCTCTCCATGCGGGCGCTGCACACACCGGGTCACACGTCGAACCACACGTGCTTCACGCTGACCGACGGCGAGTCGAGGATGATCTTCACCGGCGACCACGTGATGGGCTGGTCGACCACGGTGGTGTCGCCGCCTGACGGCGACATGGCCGCCTATATCGAATCGCTGCGGGTGGTGGCAGGCCGTGACGACCACGTTGCCATTCCCACGCACGGCCCGCCCATCGAGCACGCGGGTGCGTACATCGGCGGGCTCGTCGAGCACCGCCTCGGTCGCGAAGCGCAGGTGATCGACGGTCTCCAACGGGGCCTCACCACGATCCCGGCACTCGTGACCGAGTTGTACGCAGCGGTCCATGTCCGCCTCCACCGGCCCGCCGCGTTCAGCGTCCTCGGTCACCTCGTGAAGCTGGTGGGCGAGGGCCGCGTCGAATCGTCGGCCGGCAACGCCACCCTCGACGCCACCTACGCCCTCACCTGACCCAGCCTCAGCACCTCCGATGAGAGGTGACTGCCCGGTCTGAAGGCAGATCTGATCGATGGAGTGCGCGTCGTCGTTGCGATGAGAGGTGACTGCCTCGTCCGAAGACGGATCTCATCGGAGCACCGTGCGGCGGTTCACCCGGTGGGGAAGGTGGCGAGGGTGTCGTAGCGGGGGCCCTCGGGGCGGAGGGTCGACTGAACGAGCGCGATCTCGTCGGCTCGCCATGTCGCGTTGATCAGCTCGCCGAGCACCCGCGGCATGTTCGCCTGTCGCTTCAGTCGGGCGATGGTGATGTGCCCGAGGAACCGCGGGCGGATCGGTTCGGTGCCCAGGTCGGCGGTGACCCGCACGACTTCGGCGGCGAGGTCGTCGGCACCGGTGATCGGAACGAACAGCGTGTGTTCGTTCTTCGTGCCGACGTCGACCGCCGGGCCCATCTCGATGTCGGCCGCAGCGAACGAACCCCGTCCGAGCGCCGCCGCCACGTCGTTCGGGTCGGCGTCGCCGAGGAAACGAAGCGTGACATGCCAGTTCTCCGGGCGGACGAAGCGCGCACCCACCTGATCCTTCCGATGGAGTTCGCCGAGGAGATCGACGACGTGATCGGGCGGCCAGAGGCAGACGAACAGTCGGCTCATCGGAGCAGTCTGGCGACCTCGGCCGATGGAACTGCGCATCGTTTCGTCCAGACTGTCGCGGTGGAGGTCACGATCGGCAAGCGCCCCGACGCGGTCGCGGCACTCGGGCGCCTCACCGCGGTGCTCGAGGCGATGCCGGATCGCGTCGTCGCGTGCAGTGGTGGCGTCGACTCGCTCGTGCTCGCCACGGTCGCTCATCAAGCATCGGCCGCCACCCGAGTCGCGCACACCGCCACGCCCGCAGTGCCCGGTGATGCCACCGCCCGCGTGGTCGATCATGCCCAGCGCAACGGCTGGCAGCTCGAGGTGGTACGCAGCGGAGAGTTCGACGACGAGCGCTACCTCGCCAACCCGACCGAGCGCTGCTACTTCTGCAAGAGCAATCTCTACGACGCGATCTCTGCCCTGCTCGACGACACGCCCGGCTCGTCGGGGTTCATCCTGAGCGGCGCAAACACCGACGATCTCGGCGAGTATCGACCGGGCCTCGACGCGGCCGCCGAGCGCGGTGTGCGGCACCCGTTCGTCGACGCCGGCATCGGCAAGCCTGAGATCCGCGCGATCGCCCGGCACCTCGGTATGGCCGAAGCCGACCTGCCCGCCTCGCCGTGCCTCGCCAGCCGTCTGTACACCGGCACCCGGGTGACCGCGTCGAAACTTCGTGCCGTCGAAGCCGGCGAGGCACTGGTTCGCGACCGCTGTGGCATCGGCGTCGTTCGCTGTCGCGTGCGCGACGCCGACGAGTCGGCGGAGATCGCAGTGATGATCGAAGTGTCCGACGTCGATCGGCCGCTCGTCACCCAGGTGATCCTCGCCGACGTCGCCGCCGTCATGAGCTCGGTCGAACCGTCGATCACCTCGGTCGAGCTCGACGCTGATGCGTACGCTCCCGGTCGCTCGTTCGTCGGTGCCCCGGCGTCGAGTGCTGGTAAAGAGGGCGACGGGGAGGCATCCGAGGGATGAACGAGTTCCACGTGCACGACCACAAGCGGCCGGAGCGACTCGGCATGCCGGAGGCGGTGCTGTGCGAGCCGAAGACCGATGCCCAACTCGCCGCGATCATCCGCGACCTCGCCGTCCACGGCGCGCCCGCGTTGCTCACCCGGCTTCCGCATGAACGTCTCGTCGCCCTGCCCGTCGAGCTCGCCGAGCAACTCACCTACGACCCGGTGTCGTCGACCGCGACCATCAATGGAACACTGCCGCGCCGCGCCGAAGCCGACATCGTCATCGTCGCAGCGGGGACGAGTGACCAGTCGGTCGCGGCCGAAGCTGCGGCGACCCTCGAGTTCTCGGGCATCACGCCGCAGATGATCGGCGATGTCGGTGTTGCCGGCATCTGGCGACTGCAGGATCGGCTCGACGAGATCGTGTCGGCCGACCTCGTCATCGCCGTCGCCGGCATGGACGCCGCGCTGATCTCGGTGCTGGGCGGCCTCGTCGCTGCCCCCATCGTCGGCGTGCCGACTTCGGTCGGCTACGGCGTTGCGGCCGGCGGCGAGACGGCACTCCACAGCGCGCTCGCCAGTTGCGCGCAGGGCGTGACGGTCGTGAACATCGACAACGGTTTCGGCGCGGCGTGCGCAGCGATCCGGATGTTGCGCCTCGTCGGCGCTGCGTCCAGTACGAGCGACGCGTGATCGTCTGGATCGACGGCTCGTCGGGCGCAAGCGGTGACATGCTGCTCGGCGCCCTCGTCGGTGTCGGCGTGCCGCTCGAGGTGCTCGCCAGTTCGATCGAGTTGCTCGGCCTCGACCTGATCCTCACCGAGCGCACCGTGCAGCGCGGTGGCCTCGCAGCGACCAAGGTGGACGTGGTCACCTCCGCTGGCGAGCCGGTCGGTCCCGAACACCATCACCGCGGGCTGAGCGACGTGGTCGCAATCCTCGATCAGCTCGCGGAGCCCATTCGCTCGACCGTCATCGCAGTCTTCGAGCGGCTCGCGCACGCCGAGGCCGAGGTACACGGGATCGACGTCGAGGCCGTCCACTTCCACGAGGTCGGCGCCCTCGACGCGATCGCTGACATCGTCGGGGTGTGCGCCGGCTTCGATCACCTGCGTGGCCAGCTCGCCGTGACCGAGGTGATCGCATCGACGCTCAACCTGGGCTCTGGGCAGACCCGGGGTGCCCACGGCCCCATCCCGATTCCGGCGCCGGCGGTCCTCGCCCTGCTCCAGGGGGTCGCACCCGTCGCTGCTGGGCCGGCACCGTTCGAGTCGACCACACCGACCGGGGCGGCGCTCCTCGCTGATCTGGTCGATCGATGGGGCCCGATGCCTGAGATGACCGTCGAATCGGTCGGGATGGGTGCCGGGGGGCGTGACAGCGACGTCGTCGTCAACGCCCTTCGGCTGATTCTCGGTCAATAGCCCGGCCTGGGGCGACGCGCCTACCTTGACATCAGTTGCTTCGTGGTCAGTGTTTCCCCTGCGTGACATCTGTTTTCGGTCGGGCTTTTGTGCAGCTGCGCCTTGCCTACCGTCCAGTAGGTAGGTATCTTTCGTTGTCGTGGACCAGGCAGCACTGATCTCCGAACTCGATCCGGTTATCGAACGCCTCTTCGATCGGCATCTCGAGTCGAGCAAGGAATGGTTTCCCCACGAACACGTGCCTCACTCGCGTGGCCGTGACTTCGATGAGGGCGAGGAGTGGTCGCCCGAACAGGCCGACCTCGCCGGCGCCGAACTGACCGACGCCGTTCGCAGCGCGCTCTACGTCAACCTGCTGACCGAAGACAACCTGCCGTATTACTTCCGCACGGTCGAGTCGATGTTCGGTGCCGATGGCACCTGGGGTGAGTGGGTTCGCCGCTGGACCGCCGAAGAGGGCCGCCACTCGATGGTGATCTACGGCTACCTCGCCGCCACCCGGGCCATCGACCTCAAGCATCTCGAGCGCGGCCGTATGGCTCAGGTGTCGAAGGGCGAGACGCCGCAGCCCGCGAACCTTCAGGAGGGCTTCGTCTACCTTGCGCTGCAGGAGCTCGCCACCCGGATCTCGCACCGGAACACCGGCAACCAGATCGGCGACCCGGTCGGCTACGACGTGATGCGTCGGGTGTGCGCCGACGAGAACCTCCACCAGCTCTTCTACCGCGATCTCGCGGCGGCGGCGTTCGAGGTCGACCCCGACATGATGATGGTCGCTCTCGAAGCGCAGGTGCGTACGTTCGCCATGCCGGGCACCGGCATCCCCGACTTCGATCATCACGCGGCGAAGATCGCGCAGGCCGGCATCTACGACCTGCAGATCCACCACGAGCAGATCCTCGCACCGGTCGTGCTGCGCCAGTGGGACGCCGAGAACATCACGGGTCTGTCCGGTGAGGGTGCGGCTGCCCAAGAGAAGCTGATGAAGCGGATGGCCAAGAGCGAGAAGGTCGCCAAGCGCTACGCCGAGCGCCGCGCCGCTCAAGCCGACCGCGACCTCCAGCTCGCCTGACACGGGGCCGATCGGGTTCTCCGGTCGATATCTGCTGCGGAATCCGCATCGGTCCGTGCGGAGAACGATTGCGTACAGTCGCGACATGGAGTCGGGGCGTGTCGATCAATGGCTGTGGTCGATCCGGCTGACCAAGACGCGAAGCGATGCTGCGGCAGCGTGTCGTGGCGGGCACGTGAAGGTCAACGGGAAGCCTGCGAAGCCGTCATCGCCGGTGAAGGTCGGCGACCGGATCGAAGCCCGGGTCGGCGGACGTGATCGAATCGTCGATGTCGACAAGGTGATCATCAAGCGGGTTGGCGCCTCGGTCGCCGTCGAGTGCTACACCGATCACTCGCCTCCTCCGCCCGAACGCGACACCTACCAGCCGCTGTTCGGGGCGCGCGACCGAGGCACCGGGCGACCCACCAAACGCGACCGCCGCAAGATCGACGAACTGCGCGGCCGACGCAGCTGACGCCAGAGATGTACCGGGCGCGTCTCTGACGCGAGTGAGTTGACGCAGCGCTAGATTCGCTCCGCTTGACCGGGGCCGACACTCCTTCCGATGCGCATGGCAACGTGCTCGAACCCCACTTCGACGCGCCCGGCGACGCCACGATCGGGTCGCTGTCCGAGTCAGCGATCGAGTCGCTCGTCGCCGGCGTCGACGCCGACATCGAGACCTCCGACACGATCGAGGCGCCCCTCGAGAACGCCCCGATGGCGGGCTTGTGGGCGCTGTTCCTCGGGCTGTTCCTACTCATGCTCGGCAACGGGCTCAACGGCACGGTGGTTGGCATTCGCACGGAGTCGGAGGGGTTCAGCGTTGCCGTCACCGGCCTGGTGATGGCCGGCTACTTCGCAGGGTTCATGCTCAGCCCGGCGGCCGTGGTTCGGATGGTGCCGCAGGTCGGGCACGTCCGGGTGTTTGCCGGCCTCGCATCGATGGCGTCGAGCGCCGTGCTCATCCACTCGGTCACGTCCGACCCGTTCACGTGGACCGCGATGCGGTTCGTGTTCGGCTTCTGCGCGGCTGGCCTGTACGTGGTGATCGAGTCGTGGCTCAACGACACCGCCACCTCAGCCATCCGCGGTCGGGTGCTCAGCCTGTACATGATCGTGTCGATGCTGGGCCTCGGCATCGGTCAGTTGCTCGTCGGTGTCGGCGACGTCGAGGGGTACGCCCTGTTCGTCGTGGCGTCGGTGCTCGTGTCGATGTCGCTGGTGCCGATGACACTGGCCGCGTCGACGACGCCTCCAGCAATGACCGCGTCGGATCGGACCTCGGTGCGTGAGCTCTGGTCGATCGCAGCGACGGGTGTGTTGGGGGCTGCGATGGCGGGCGTGGTGACCGGTGCCGTACTCGGCCTCAGCGCCGCCTACGCGACGCGGCAGGGTCTGCCGATCGACCGCGTCGGCCTCTTCGTGTCGATGCCGATGGTGGGTGCGGTGTTGCTCCAGTTCCCGATCGGGTGGGTGTCGGATCGTGTGCCTCGTCGAGGCGTGATCCTCGCGGTGGCCTCGACGCTCGCTGCGGCGTGCGTCGGACTCGCACTCGTGTCGGCGGAGTCGATCGCGGCGCTCGGACTGATGTTCCTGCTGGGCGGCACGATGTTCCCGCTGTACTCGCTGGCGTTGACCTACACCCTCGATTGGGCGCCCTCGAGCAAGACCGTCGCGGTGTCGGGCACCCTCATCCGGGTGAATGGCGTCGGCGCGCTGGTCGGGCCGCTGCTCGCGTCGGGGTTGATGGCGGTGTTCGGCGAGGCGTGGCTGTTCTGGACCGGCACCGGCGCGGCGAGCGTCGTCGCTGCCGTGACGGCATGGCGCATCGTCACCCGTGACGGCGTGCCGCTCGAGCGCCAGCGTCGCTTCGTCAACCTCCCCGGCCGAGCCTCGGAGTTCGCCCTCCGCCTCGCCCCCCGTCCCCGCCGCCGCTGAGTCAGTCCTTCGATGAGAGGTGACAGCCCCGTCCGACGACAGGTCTCAGCGGAAGGACGTGACCCTCGGTGATGGTGATCTCGGGGGAAGGGTGAGGGTCGACGTTCTCGCCTCGGGCGGGTGCCCGACGTTCGTCCTCCCGTGCTGCGGTCGACGCAGTGGCCGCGTGTGCGAGGTGAGCGGGTTCGGTGCCGTCGACGAGCAGATCATCGAGTACGCCCCGAACCTGCGGGCGTTCGCCTGCACCGCTGAGGCCGAGAAGCTGCCCGGCTTCGTGAAGGAGCTGAAGAACCGCTGGACGATCACGCCCGCCGCAGGCGAACGTTTGCTCGTGACGCTGAAACTCACCGCCGACATCACCGGACCGCTCGGTGCAGTGATGAAGGTGCTCGACCAGACCAACCCCGCTCCGATGAGAGGTGAGTGCACCTGTCGTCGCGAACTCTCTTCGGACCGGGCGATCGGGGATTTGAGTAGCGACTACTCACGCATGCCAGCGGGTGAGATGAACACCCTGGGAGCGTGAGCTCGCACCATCGTCCGATCGCCCTGTCCGTCGTCGCCACACTCCTGTTGGTCGCCTGCGGCGGTGGCGGTGACTCCACCGAGCCGCCCGAGAGCACCGCCGCACCGACCACCGATGCGCCGGCCACCACTGGGTCCGCCACCACGCAAGCCCCGGCGACCACCGAAGCTCCGGCCACCGCCGCGGCACCGACCCCGACCCAGGCGTCGCCCCCAACCGAGCCGGTGACCCGACAGCGGCTCGTCGTCACCGGGCCGGAGGAGGTCGTGTGGGACTGGACCACCGACCGCTGCGAAGACGCCCACATTCCCGACATCGCCGCCCGTGCCTTCCGCAACGCCGACGGCGAACTCAACCTCACGATCAGCCACTGGGACAGCTACCCGATGGTCGGCACGACGTTCGACGACCTCGTCACCGACTGCTCACGCCGCCAGCTCACGTCCGACTACGACCCTGACCCAGCGGCGTTCAACGACTCGGAGTGGATCGGTTCGGTGTTCACCGAGGACGGTCAGACCGTGTACGCCATCGTTCACAACGAGTACCGGGGCGACACCCACGGCATCGCCGGTCAGTGTCCGTCGGGACAGCGGCTGCCGTGCCTCGACACGTCGTTCACGATGGCGAAGTCGACCGACGGCGGCCGCAGCTTCGATCACATCGCTCCGCCGCCGAACCACCTGATCGCCACGTTGCCGTACACGTACCTCGACGACACAGTGCCGTCGGGCATCCGCCAGCCGAGCAACGTGGTCGATGGCGGCGACGGCTTCTACTACCTGTTCGGCAACGTCAGCGATCAGCCCGCCGAGGAGCAGTGGGTGTGTGCGATGCGAACGCCCGACCTCGACGACCCGACCGCCTGGCGCTACTGGGATGGCAGTGCGTTCACCGGCGAGTGGCAGAACCCGTACGTCGACGAGGTGACCGACGCCGACAAGTGTGCGCCGCTCGCCCTCGGGTCGCTGACCGGGTCGGTGCAGGAGACGATCGTGTTCGACGAGGCGCTCGACGCCTGGGTGATGGTCGGCGTCGCCTTCGATGCATTCGGCGCCGGACCCAACTGGGGCTTCTACTACGCCACCTCGGAGAACCTGACCGAGTGGACGATTCGCGAGCAGCTGCTGACCGTTCCGGTCACGCCGAGCGTCGCCGACCCCGACAACAACCTCTACTACGCCTATCCGTCGTTGATCGACCACGACAGCGAGTCGCTGTCGTTCGGCACGAGCGACGGCGAGCTGTACCTCTACCTGTCACGCTTCAACGCCGGTGGGGCCAGCCTCGACCGTGACCTGGTGCGCTGGCCGGTGGCGATCGAGGAGTACGAGGTCGAGGTGCCGGAGTGGACCTTCGACGACGAGTCGGATCTCCACGATGCTGCCGGCGGTTGGTCGGCGAGGTTCGACCTCGAGCCGCTCACGGTCGCCGATGGTGCGATGCAGTTCACGACGACCGGCGACGATCCCCACTTCCAGTCCGGCCCGATCGTGGTGCCGGCGGAGTTCGACGTGTTGAACATCCGGATGAAGTTGCCCGAGGGCCTGCGGACCTTCGGCGAGCTGTTCTGGGTGACCGACTTCGATGGCGAGCTCGACGGCATCAAGTACGAAGACTTCAACGTCGAGGGAACCGGCGAGTTCGTCGACACCCAGATCGACCTGAGCACCAACCCCGAGTGGCGAGGCACCATCCGCAGCCTCCGCATCGACCCGGTGGTGACGAGCGACCTGGTGACCGGTCAGATCGAGCGCATCTGGTTCGAGCGGTCGGGCTGAGGGACACACTTCAGCTTCGGCCGAGCCACGTGCGGAATACGTCGCACCTCGCGCTGGTTGTCTCTGATGTCCCCACGACAGGAGTTCACATGGCAACCACCAACATCACCAGCGCCGAGTTCGAGTCGACGGTCCTCGCCGACGGCATCGTGCTCGTCGACTTCTGGGCTGAGTGGTGCGGGCCGTGCAAGCAGTTCGGCCCCATCTTCGAAGCGGCCTCTGAACAGCACTCCGATGCATCGTTCGTCAAGGTCGACACCGAAGCCGAGCAGGAGATCGCAGCGGCGCTCCAGATCCGCTCGATCCCGACGCTCATGATCTTTCGTGACGGCATCCAGCTGTTCAGCCAGCCCGGCGCCCTCCCCGGCCACGCACTCGACGACCTGATCGGTCAGGTCAAGGCCCTCGACATGGACGAGGTCCGTGCCGAGATCGAGGCGAACCAGGGCGAGCAGGCCGGCGCCAACTAGCACCACACCAACAAGATCCTCCTCACGAACGCCCGGGGCGTCTGCGTTTCCTCCCCCTGACGCAGACACCCCGGGCGCTTCGCGTCCAGATGCGTCTCATCTGGGGTCAGACCCCAGATGAGACGGTCAGAGGGCGTCGGCAGCGAAGTCGGCGTGTGCCGACGACGACTCGCCGTGCTCGGCGATCGACTGCTTGCGGCGGGGGTTGCCGCGCAGCACGCTGAGTGGGTCGAGCTGGTCACCGACGTAGCCGAGCGCGAACGCTCCTTCGGCGTAGCCCATCATCCGGAGCAGCTCGTCGTCGAGGGTGCGCGCCACCTCGGGTGGGCAGGCGAGGAACTGGTTCTCCTCCTGGCGCACCCAGCCGACCGCATACGTGATGTTGACGCCCCGCCGCACCTGGTCGGACCGGTTGGCCCCACCACCGTGCAGTACCTTGCCGTCGTAGAACAGCACGCTGCCGCGCCGCATCGTGACCTGTCCGGCCGGCATCGACGCGGCCGCAGCCTCGGGCACCGCCGACGAGCCCGGCACCACCTGGGTGCCGCCGTTGTCGTTCGTGAAGTCGGTGAGCGCCCACATCGTGTTGCACTGCACGTGGTAGTCGTCGGGAAACGGGAAGAGGTCGAAGGCCATCTGGTCACGGTGCAGCTTCTGCGCCGACTCACCCGGCTCGATCGAGATGATCTGGGTGAGATGCAGCTGCACCGCCGACACGTGATCGAGGAACGACCGGACCGTACCGACCACGGTGGGGTGCATCACCAACTCGCGTGAGGTCGGACAGCGTTCGATGAGCGCACCGGTGCGGCGGGTGAACTGGCCGTCGTACGGATCGTCGCCGGTGGGCGAAGCGTCGATGAACGGACGGGCCTCGGCCTCGAGCCGGTCCATGGTCTCCTCGTCGACGAGTTCGTCGACGATCGCATAGCCGTGTTTGCGGAGGTGGGCAGCGATGTCGGCCGGATCGGCATCGGGCGCGAAGTGATCGAGCTCCATCCGCGGATCGTAGATCGAGTGTCCGCGTTACAGCTGGTGTCAGACACCAGCTGCAACGGAGGAGAGGGGTACGTTCGGGCCATGGTGCAGCGGGTCGTGATTCATGCCGACGACGTCGGGTTCTGCCACGGGGCGATCCGGGCGTTCGTCGAGCTGTCGCAGACGGGAGCGATCACCGCCGGGTCGGTGATGGTGCCGTGCCCGTGGTTCACCGAGATCGCCCAGATCGCCGCCGCCGACGCAGCTTCGGACTCGCCGACCCTCGACGTCGGCGTGCACCTCACGCTCACCTCCGAACACGCCGGCTACCGGTGGGGGCCGGTGTCGAACCCGTCGTCCACCGCAGGCCTCACCGACTCGACCGGCAACCTGTGGCCGTCGGTCGCCGAGGTGCGCGAGCACGCCGACCCCGACGCCGTCGAGATCGAGTGGCGTGCCCAACTCGAACGCGCCCTCGCCGCCGGGCTCGACGTCACCCACCTCGACGCCCACATGGGCGCCGCCCTCGCCCCCGAGTGGTGCGACCGATACGTGGCGCTCGGCGCCGAGTACCAGCTGCCCACGCTGATCACGTCGACCTTCGCCGGGTACGGCCCGCAGAACCACTTGCGCGGCACGAGCGAGGACGAGTTCGCAGCGTTCGTCGACGCCGCACGCGCCGCCAACATGCCGATCGTCGGCACCGTGCTCGAAACCGACTTCGGCCGCGCCCGAGGCGAGGCGGTCGACTACCGAGCGGTGCTCGGCAGCACCGACGACGACCTCGTCTACTGCGCGTTCCATCCGTGCGCGCCGGGGCCGGGTGAGGTCGAGGTGATCGAGCCGGGCGCCAACCACGTGCGCACCGACGAGTACCACCTCTTCTCGACCGATGCCTGGCTCGACTGGCTCGACGCCCAGCCGTTCGAACGCATCGGCATGCGCGAACTGCGCGACGAGATGCGCGTGGCCTGAATGACGGTTCGCTCGTCACCGGGGGTATCTGACACCGAGGGTGACGAGGTGCTCCGGGGCTGTGACACCCCGCGGGTACGTTGGTGGGCATCGCCTCATGGCGTGGATCGCTGGCGCTCTCGTCGGGTGCGGCCGACAAGCTCGTTCTCGATCGGAGCACCTTCGTGCCCACTCCCGTTCCTCCCCGGCCCAGCGCGGGTCACCCCCTCCACGCCGAGCCCGCTCTCGTGCCCGAGTGCCCTGAGTTCGAGATGGTGCTCAGCTTGCTGTCGGTCGAGGCCGATCTGCGCGATCTGTCGGTCGACCTGTGGGTCGCCGGCTGGACCCCCACTGCACTGCTCGATCACGTCAGCCGTGAGGTCGCCGATCCACGAGCGGTCGACCTGACTACACGCGGCATCCTGTTCGAGGACGCGACGCGCGCTGAACAGGCTCGACCGAGCCCGTGGCGTTCGGAGATCGAACGGCTGCGCCGTGATCGCGACATTGGTCGTGTCCAACTCCGCAGCGGGTGGATCCTCGACTGGATCAGCGACCACGCTCGAGGCGATCGAGTCGGCGATGCCGCTGCCGTCATCGAGGTGACCATGCACGTGCTCTCCGCGCTCAACCGCCCGGCGCCCGGACGTCTGCGGTTCGACGGGTCGGGGTGACGCCCCTCAGCGAGCGTCGAGCTCAGCGATCAGCTTCTTCGGTGCGGTGCGTCGATACGACGCATCGAGCAGTTCGCTCACTTCGTCCCAGTCGGTCTGCCCCGTCGCATCGACCAGGTCGATGCCGAGCCAACCCGACGGGCCGACGTAGGCGGGCACGTACACACGCGGGTCGTCGAGCAACCCCTGCCGGTCGTCGTGATCGGGTTGCACGAGGATCGAGGTCGTGCACTGCACCCACTCCCCACCGACTTTGAGCGACCCGCCGTAGTAGGCGAACACCTTCTGGGTGCAGAAGGCCGGGCGGCCGTGCGAGATCTTCTCGTGGGTTCCCGGGAGCTCGAGGGCCAGCCGACGGACCTCGGCGAGCAACGGATCATCGTCGTCGAACATCCGCGGGTGCGACATGGCCGCACCGTACTGCGGGTGGATGAGGTCGGCGGGGGCCTATGTCCGAGTGTCGCCATTCCACGGATCGCGGTCTGCGAAACTCTCCCCAACGTTCCGAGGAGGCGCATCGATGACCGACGATCAGAACCCGATGGGCGACATCCCGACCGGCGACGAGCCGTTCGCGCCGCCCCCGGCTGGCGGCGGTGCCGTCGATCCGACCATCGCGCAGCCCGCCACGCCCGGCCCGGCTGCGGGCGGAGCCGGCTACACGACCGGGCCCGGAACGCCTCCGCCCTCCGATCCCTCGATGGGTACTGCGGGCGCAGCCGCCGGAGTTGGCATGGCCGCAGGTGCGGCCGGTGCCGGTGGTGGCGACGACGGGTCGGGCCCTCCGCCTTGGCTGCTCCCCGCTGCTGGTGGCGCAGCTGCTGCGCTCGTGATCGCGTTGCTCGCGTTCCTACTGCTCCGTGGCGACGACGGCGACGACTCCATCGCGTCCGAGACCAGCCTCACCGAGACGACGGTGGCCCCCGAGACCACGGTCGCCCCCGAGACCACGGTGGCCCCCGAGACCACGGTGGCTCCGGAAACGACGGTGGCGCCCGAGACGACGGTGGCGCCCGAGACGACGGTGGCGCCCGAGACGACGGTGGCGCCTGAGACCACGGTGGCGCCCGAGACCACCGTGCCAGGCCCCGACTTCGTCCCGGCCCAGCCGGGGTTCGTTCGGATCGCCGACATCGAGTACCCGATCCAGCGCACGTGTCTCACGGTCCCCTTCGAGGGCCAGACCGCCGACTACCAGGTCACGAGTTACGTGTACCTCGACGAGTTCGGTGAGAGCGTCGTCGACCGTTGGTTCGATGAGGGCGGTGCGACCGGCAGCTACTTCTTCGGATCGGCGTACGACGTCACCGAGCTCAGCGAGGGCTTCGGTTTCGAGGCGCTCGAGGGCGACGCCGTGTTCAACGTCACCGCCAACCCCGTCGATCCGCCGAGCGACGACTGCCCCGGCACGGCGAACGAAGTCAGCGACTCGGGAGCACGGACGTTCTCGGTCGTGAGCGTCTGCACCACCCCCGACGGCGCCCGGCTCTTCCTCTCGGAGAGCGCCGACGTCATCACCACCGACTTGCCCGAGGGCATCGCATCGGTGCAGTACGGCAACGGGGTGGTCGAACCGTTCTTCTTCGGCACCGACGACGACGCCTCGTCGATCACCGATGGAACGAACATCATCATCTCGGCGACGTTCGACGACGGTCGGACGCTGGAGATCACCTACACCGACGACACCTACCCTGAGTGCTGATGCGGCCTGGGCGCCTCAGCGAGCGTGCTGTGTCGCCCAGGCGTACATTGCGATTCCGCTGGCCACGCCCGCGTTCAACGATCGCGTCGACCCGTACTGGCTGATCACACACGTCTGACCGGCGGCAGCGAGGAGGGGTGGCGACATACCTGGCCCCTCCTGGCCGAACACGAGGACACACCGCTCTGGCAGGGTGGCCGCCTCGAGGGGCTCGGCGTTCGTCGTGTTCTCGATGGCGACGATCGGCATGTCGGCGTCGGCACACCACCCGACGAAGGCTGCGACGTCGGGATGATGGTGGACGTGCTGGTACACGTGGGTCGACATCGCCCCGCGCCGGTCCCAGTGCCGGCGCCCGATCACGTGCACGCCACCGACGAGGAACGCGTTCGCGTTCCGGATGACGGTGCCGATGTTGAAGTCGTGCTCCCAGTTCTCGATCGCGACGTGCAGCGCGTGACGGAGCGGATCGAGGTCGGCGACGATGGCCTCGACCGACCAGTACCGGTATCGATCGACGACGTTCCGGCGGTCACCGTGCTCGAGGAGCTCGCGATCGAAGCGAGGGTCGTCGGGCCAGGGCTCGGGGTGCGGCCCCACGCCGACGTCGTCACTCACGCGCACCAGTGTGCCGTCACCACCGGTACAACTGGGGTCTGACCCCAGTTGCACCGGGGTTAGCGGGGGCGTGACCGGATCGGCAGGGTTCGTACGCCGCGGCCCAACAGCACCGGCGACCACTCGGCGGCAGCGGCCGGTTCGACGTCGAGTCGATCGACGAGCGCGTTGAGTGCGATGTCGGCCTCGAGGCGTGCGAGCGCCGCTCCGAGGCAGAAGTGGCGGCCCGATCCGAAGCCCACGTGTTGCCTCGCGTTGTCGCGGCTCACATCGAGCACATCGGGATCCTCGAAGGTCGCCGGATCGCGATTGGCGCTGAGCACGCCGAGCAGCACGGTCTGGCCCACCTGCATCTGGGCGCCGTCACGCTCGTGGTCATCGCCCACGATGCGGACCATGACCTTGGTGGAGCCGTCGAACCGGTGGAGCTCCTCCCACATGCCGACTCGTTCGGCGTTCGGCGTCGACCGGACCGCGGCGAGCTGATCGGGATTCGTGATGAGGGAGTGAAACGAGTTCGAGATGAGATTCGTGGTGGTCTCGTGTCCGCCGAACAACAGCAGGGTCAGGGCGCCGACGAGCTCCTCGGGCGTGAGCCCCACATCGGAGTCGTCGTGGGTGACGGCGATGAGCGCAGAGATGAGGTTGTCGTCGGGTTCGGCTCGGTAGCGCTCGATCAGACCGCGGAAGTAGCTGGCGAACTTCGCGCTGCCCGCCGCCGCTCGTTCGACGCCGCGCTTGCGGTCGGAGGTGCCGAACACGATCGCTGCGAGCTCGTCGCTCCAGTGCTTGAACTCGTCACGGTCCTCGGCGGGCACCCCGAGGAGCTCGGCGATGACGATCGCCGGGAGTGGGAACGCGAACTGTTCCACCATGTCGACCGAACCGTCGGTTTCGGCCTTGGCGAGCTGCTGTTCGACGTCGCCGAGGAGTTCGTCGACGATCGCCTCGATGCGAGGCCGGAGGTCGGTGACGCGAGCGGGGGTGAACGCTCGTCGAAGTGGCTCACGGAGCCGCTCGTGATCGGGTGGATCGTGGAACACCATCCACCCGCGCAGCAGCTCGAACGTCTGGCCCATCGCCTCGCGTTCGTCGTCGGAGAGCCGGGCCTCCAGTGGGGTGAGTCGGTCGCTGCTCAGCCGGGTGTCGTGGAACGCAAGCCGCGTCGCGTCGAAGGTGGTCGTGATCCAGGCCCGGTGACGCGTCGACCACACGACCGGCCCCAGCTCGCGCAGCTCGGCGAACACGGCGTGCGGGTCGTCGACCGCCTCGGTGCTGAGGAGGTCGAGGTCGGTGGTCGGGGCAGCCATCAGGTGCGACCTCGCAACACGGCGACGACGCAGGCGTTGGCGTCGACGCCCGCCGCTCCACCACCCATGGTCTCGACCAGCGCAGTACGCGCCCCTTCGACCTGACGGGGGCCGGCATCGCCGCGGAGCTGCCACACCGCCTCGGCGATCTGGGCGAGGCCCGTGGCACCGAGGGGATGCCCCCGTGACAGGAGCCCGCCGCTCGGGTTGACCGGCCTCGACCCGCCGAGGGTCGTCGCCCCGGAGGCGGTGAGGTCGAGGCCGCCTCCTGGTGCGGCCAGGCCGATCGCCTCGATCGTGAGGATCTCGCCGATCGTGAACGCGTCGTGCACCTCGAAAAGATCGATGTCGTCGACGGCCAGACCGGCGTCGGCGAGCGTCGCGGCTGCGGTGGCGCGAACCGTGTCGAACCCCCAGGGCAGTTCGGTGCTCGACCCCCACGGCGCACCCGATGCGAAGCGCGCGGCCACGATGGCGGCAGACCGCTCAGGTCGGGCAGCGGTGGTGGCCGGTTCGATCACGGCGGCCGCCGCACCATCGGTCATCGGGCAGCACTGCAGGAGCGTGAGCGGCCCGGCGATGGGGCGACTCTCGAGCACTCGTTCGATCGTGAGCGAGTCGTCGCCGAGGTGGGCGCGGTCGTTGCCCGCACCGTGGTGTTTGTTCTTCACGGCGACGTGGGCGAGCAACTCGGGGTCGAGCCCGTGGGTGTGGAGATGTCGATTGGCCTGCAGTGCGTACAACGCCGGCATGGCGAGGCCGGTGCGTCCGTCGGGATCGGTCGGCTCGGGCACGATCGCTCCGGCGAACCGGGTCGACAGCTGCTCGACGCCGACCGCAAGCACACGGCCGTATCGACCCGACTGCACGGCCTGCCACGCCTCGTGGAACGCCACGGTGCCGCTCGCACAGGCCGCTTCGACCTGGAACGTGGGGACGCCGGCGAGCCCGGCACCAGCGATCACTCTGTTGGCCAGGCCAGGCGGTCCGAACACCGAGCTGACGACGGCAGCATCGATGTCTCTCGCCTCGACACCTGCGTCGTCGAGTGCCTCGGTGATCGCCTCCCACGCCAGCTCCTCGATCCGGCGATCGGCGAATCGACCGAAGTGGGAGGTGCCGACGCCCGACACGACCGTCGGCTCATCGCTCAGCGGCAGGGCTCGGTAGCTGCCCGTAGCCGTGGTCGCCGGCGGGGCTGGGGCCGCTGTCGGATTGACAGGCGCTGCGCTCGGCGAACACAAGATGTCGTCGGTGCCGTCATCGGCCACGCCGATCACCTCGACTCGATCACCCGGTGCAGGCACATCGCCATTGGTGCTTCGCGTCAGCATTCGTGGTCCGGCGTCGTCGAGGTCGACGCTGACGAGCACGAATCCGGACTCGCGAGGCCCGACCGGCAGGTGGACGGCGGTGGCCGACCAGACGGTTCCACCCGGTCCGAACGCGGCGTCGGCGAGTTCCCCACCGCATGCCTCGCACCGACCCGCGCGGCGGGCGACCGCTCGATCGCACCGCACACACCGTGCGCCCAGCACGCGGCCCTGCTCGACGGGAGGGCGAGGATCGACCACGAGCGGTGCATCCATGCAGCCGATGAAACCAGAACCTCCCCCTCCGATTCGAAGGCGACCGCCCCGAGCACGTCATCATCGGGCAATGGACGTCCGAGCACTGATGGCCCAGGCGGCGAAGCTGAACTCGAAGCGGCTGGCGGTGATCCATGGCGGTCGTCGCCTCACCTTCGCCGACGCGTGGGAGCGGGGCGCCCGCCTCGCCAACGCGCTCCTCGCGCTCGGCCTCGAGCCGGGCGATCGCATCGGCGTGCTCGAAGACAACTCGATCGAGGCCCAAGACTTCTTCGCCGCGACCGCCATCGCGAATCTCGTGCGGGTGCCGCTGTACGCGCGCAACTCGGCCGACGCTCACACCCACATGCTCGGCCACACCGGCTGCCGCGCCGTGATGGTGGCCGAGCACTACGCCCACGAGATCGAGGCCATCCGCAACGACGTGCCGTCGCTCGAGCACGTCGTCGTGCGCGGCCAGCACGAGGGCTTCGACGGCTACGAGGACTGGCTCGCGTCGTTCCCCGCCGACCTGCCGGACGTCGCGATCGACCGCGACGATCCGCTCATCATCCGCCACACCGGCGGCACCACAGGCCGGGCGAAGGGCGTTGCCTACACCCACCGGTCGTGGCTGGCCGCAGGGCGCGACTGGTTCTACAACTTCCCGCCGATGGTGGCCGGCGACCGCTGCCTCCATGTCGGCCCGATCTCCCACGGATCCGGCTACCTCTATCTCCCGACGTGGCTGAGCGGCGGCTGCAACGTGCTGCTCGACCACTTCGATCCGACCGACACGATTGAGGTGATGGAGCGCGAACAGATCGGATACATGTTCGCCGTGCCCGCGATGCTCAACGCGCTCGCCCGCGAACCGAGCGCCCGCAGCCGTGACTGGTCGTCGCTCAAGATCCTCCAGATCGGTGGGGCGCCGATCGCCGACGAAACGGCGCTGCTCGGCCGCGAGGTGTTCGGCAACGTGCTCTATCAGGGCTTCGGCCAGACCGAGGCGGTGCCCGTGTGCATGATGGGCCCCGACGAGTGGTTCAGCGAGGTCGAGGGCTCCGAGCCGCTCCGCTCGACCGGCCGGGCGCTGCCGTTCGTGATGCTCCAGATCCGCGACCCTGACGACTCGACGCTCGAGCTCCCGCTCGGGGAAGAGGGCGAGATCGCCGTGCGCTGCGATGGTCAGATGTCGGGCTTCTGGGACAACCCCGAGGCCACCGCCGAACGCATCACCTCCGATGGGTTCGTGCTGTCGGGCGACATCGGCAAGCTCGACGAGAACGGCTACCTCTACGTGCTCGACCGGAAGGACGACATGATCATCTCGGGTGGCTTCAACATCTGGCCCGCCGAGTTGGAGAACGTCATTCTCGATCACCCGGCGGTCGTCGAGGCGGCGGTCTTCGCTGTGCCCCATGACCGGTGGGGTGAGACCCCGATGGCGGTCTGCACCGTCGCCGACGGCACCCCGGTCGAGGGCGAAGCGGCCGAGGCGATCGCCGCCGAGATCGTCGCGCTGTGCGCCGGTCGGCTCGGCAGCTACAAGAAGCCGGGCGCCGTCGAACTGCGCGCCGAGCCACTGCCGAAGAGCCCGGTCGGCAAGATCCAGCGCAAGCCGCTCCGCGAACCCCACTGGGCCGGCCACGCCCGCCGAGTCGCCGGCAACTGAGTCAGAGATGTACCCGGCACATCTCTGACGTGGGAACGCCGGGAGTCGGTGTTGGCCGAGGGGCTACGGTGCGCCCGTGCCCGTACGTCTGCCGTCGCTCGTCGTCGTCGGCCCCGCCGGGTCGGGCCGATCGACCGCGCTGCGCGAATGGGTCGCCGACACCGATCGGACGCGACGGGTCGAACCGCGGCTGATCGAGGCGACGTTGACGCCAGTCGGCGCCGGAGCGCTCGTCGAGTGGCATACCGCAACCGACCCTGATGTCGCGCTCGCGATCGACGACGTCGACCGACTCGACGCCAACACCCTCGGTGCCGTCGCAGGGATTGCGGCCGAGCGGCTCGTGTCGGTCTCGACATCGAGCGCTGCGACCAGCCCGGCACTCGATCGGTTGATCGAACGACTCGTCGACGGGACCACAGCCGCTGACCCTGCCGACATGACGAGGCTCGCCGCACTCGACGCGAACGACATCGCCGAACGCTTCGACGTCGACGAGCAGACCGCAGCGACGCTGGCCCGCGTCACCGGTGGCTGCCTCGCACTGGTGGGGGCGAGCGTTCGTTCCGACTGGACGGGCGACCTCGACGAGGTGGGCGCCGATCTCGCCGACGCGGCACTTCGCCGTGTCAGAGCGCAGCCGACGGAGGTCGGTGATGTCGTCCGGCTGCACGTCGTCGGGGTCTCGCCGCTTGCCGCCACCCGCATCGTCGGTCGGCGTAGTGACCACGACGTCGATCGCCTGCTCGCCAGCAGCGGCCTCGCCGTCGAGGACGCTGGTCTGGTCATCGTCCCGCTGGTGTCGACCGTGGTCGCCGCCGACATGAACGCCAGCGATCGATCGCGGCTCGCCGATGTCGTCATCACCGATCTCACCGACGACGCCCCCGGATCGCGCGAGGCGCTCGACGCGCTCGCCCCGGCCGACATCGCCCGGCTGCATCTCGCGAGCTCGATCGCCACGCCGACGCAGCGAGCCGCTGCCGCCACACGCCTCGGCACTCGGGAGGCGCCGGCGATGATCGCCTCGCTGCCCGACGCAGCCTCCCCCGACATCGCAGCGCTCGCCTTCGCCGACGATCTGCGGCACCTGCGGCTCGAACGGGCGGTCACCCGGCCCGTCCCCGCTACCCAGCCGTGGCCAGCGGTGATCGGCGTCGCGCTGTCGATGACGGGTCTCGCCTCGGCGGCCCCGGCTGCCGACGACCAGTCGATCGCGAGCGACATCTGGCGGACGGTCGACGAGTCGCTCTCGGCATTCGCTGACGGTGAGGTCGACCATGCGATCACGCTCGCCCTTCGCGTGCACGACGACGCGCGCCGAGCTGACGACCTCGCGGTCACGGGGATTACTCCGTCCGCCGTGATGGCGATGCTGCTGCTCCAAGCCGGCAGCGGTGGTCACGCCCACGACGTCGCAGCCGACGCCGCGGCGCTGCAGCTCGGAGGGCCGGGCGAACAACGCACACACGCGCTGCTCGCAGGAATCGCCGGGGTGCGACGCGGGGACTTCTCGGTCGCGCTCGATCTCGTTCGTGGTGCTGACCGTGCATCGCTGCGGAACGAATTGGGTCGCGACGCCGTGCTGTGCGCGGCACTCAACGCAGCGATCGCCCGCCGGTCAGGAGACACCGCTCGCCTGCGCGATGCATGGCAGCTCGCCCGGCCGCTCCTCGACCGAGGGCTGGAGACCTGGCTGCTCACCGATCAACTCGTCGATCTGGCTGCCGCCGGTGCACGTGTCGGCGATGGCGAACCGGGTGATCGGCTGCTCGCCCGACTCGACGCCCAACTCGACCGGCTTCCATCTGGTGGACCCGCGGCGACGATGCGGATGTGGGCGGAACTCCAGGTCGACCTCGCCGCCGAACGATGGGACCTCGTGGCGTCGGTCCCCGGCCGAGCTGCGTCGGTCGATGAACGAACGCTCGGCAGCGACGTCCGTTCGACGGCTCGGGTGCTGGCTCGGCGCGCCTGGGCTGAGGTCGCCTCGTCACGGCTCGGGGGTCAGGCAGTCGCCACGTCGGCGGCCCAGGGGGCGGCGACGGCGATGCAGGCCACCGGGGACGTGTGGGACGCATCGCGGCTCCTCGGCCAGGCGGCCCTCGACGAGACCGACCCCAAACGAGCCCGCGAACTCCTCGAAGCGGCACGCGGCCTGGTGAGCGAACCGGTCGAGACGACCGACCGACTCGTTGCGGCTGGGCTGTCCGAGCGCGAAGCCGAAGTGTCTCGTCTGGTCGCCGACGGCCACACCTACAAGGAGATCGGCGGCCAGCTCTACATCTCGCCGAAGACGGTCGAGCATCACGTCGCCAAGATTCGCCAACGCCTCGGCGCCGGCTCGCGGGCGGAGCTACTGGCCGCGATCCGCGAGCTCACCGGCTGATGTCACTCGGCCACGCTGCGTCGGCCGCAGCGTCGATCTCCACGGCCGAATCGGTCGGGCGCCTCGGATTTCGGCGCATCGGGAGCTGTTGATCGTGCAGGATCTGGCCCGGTTCACCTGGGGTTTTGTTCGATCCCCCATCGTGTCCCGCATCAATAGGGGATCTCACTCATGCCTGGCTCACGGGTCTCGTTCAGAGTGACCCTCGTTCGGTTGCACCGGACGACACCACGACACAGATCACCCGAGCGGTGGTCGAACAACCAGAAGGACCCAGACCGATGAGCGCAACCGACAAGATCGCCGAGATCCTCGCCGCCTGCTTCAGCAGCAACCGCGAGGCCCACGAGTACGCCAACGACCCCGACCAGTACGTCCACCGAGCGTTGAAGGACGTCGACGTCGCTGACTGCGACATGAAAGAGGCGGTGAAGCAGGCCTGCGAGCAGGCCGACCTGTCGCCCGAGAAGACCCAGGCGATCGAAGAGGCCGTGTTCCAGCCGGCCCAGACGATCCGCATCCCGTCGGAGAAGATCCAGACCGACGAGTCGGGCACCCCGCAGCCCGCCGACAACGGCCCCACCTTCGAGCGGGCGAATCCGGGCAAGCGCCCCGAGCCGGCCGACGACCGATTCGACGAGCCGCCGAGGCCCGCTCCCTCACCCGGTGGCGCTCCGACCATGGCGCCCGACCCCTGCGTGGTCGGCCCCAGCCAGCCCGAGCCGCCGACGATGACCGACACCCCCGGTGGCGGCAAGTGCGTGCAGCCCGAGGGTTGGACCAACGAGACGTACCACCCCGACGAGTGGGACCCGAAGGCGCCGATGGACGAGGAGTGCATCGAGTACTCGGTGTCCAACTGCGTCGTCACCTGCCACGCCGACAAGCCCGAGATCGCCGAGAAGATCTGCGAGGAGCGCGACTACAAGGACCCGTATCCGCGTGAAGATCCCGAGCACGTGTGCCCCACCGACACCGGTGGCCACCCGATGCCGGAGTGGATCCCCTGCGACGAGCTGCCGAGGTACGACAACGACGGGTACGACCAGTGGGGTTTCGACGAAGACGGCTACGACCGCAACGGCTACGACGCCCACGGGTACGACCGTGACGGCTACGACCGCAACGGTTGCGACCGAGAGGGCTATGACGCCGACGGCTACGACCGCCACGGCTGCGATCGTGACGACCAGCACCGTGACGGCGGCACTCGAGACGACCTGGCCCGTGACGGCGACGGCTACGACCAGCACGGCTACGACCGCAACGGTTGCGACCGTGAGGGCTACGACCGGGGCGGCTACGACGAGCACGGCTACGACCGTGAGGGCTACGACCGGCACGGCTACGACCGGCACGGCTACGACAACGACGGCTACGACGCCGACGGCTACGACCGCAACGGGTACGACCGTGACGGCTACGACGAAGACGGCTACGACCGCACCCACTGCGATCGAGACGGCCGTGACCGTGACGGCAACGAGCGTGAGTATGACAACGGCTACGACGCCGACGGCTACGACGAGCGCGGCTACGACCGTGACGGCTACGACCGCAAGGGCTACGACGCTGACGGCTACGACGCCGACGGCTACAACCGCTGGGGCTTCGACGCTGACGGCTACGACGCCAACGGCTACGACCCCCATGGCTACGACCGTGAGGGCTATGACCAGTACGGCTACGACGAGTACGGCTGGGACCGCACCCTCTCCGACATCCCGGCCTTCGACCCCGATGGCTATGACCGTGGCGGCTACGACCGTGAGGGCTATGACCGTGGCGGCTACGACCGTGAGGGCTACGACCGTGAGGGCAACCCGCGCCACGACGCCGACCGGGTCTCCGATGACGACATGGTCGAGCCTCCGATGCGTGATGGCTACGACGAGTACGGCTACGACGAGAACGGCTACGACCGCAACGGCTACGACCGAGACGGCCACAACGCCGAGGGCTACGACCGGAACGGCTACGACGAGTACGGCTACGACGCCCAGGGCTACGACGCCAACGGGTACGACCAGTACGGGTACGACGCCGACGGGTACGACCAGTACGGCTACGACCAGTACGGCTACAACTCCGACGGCTACGACCATGCCGGCAACCCCCGCCGTGACGGCGATGACCGCATGGACGACATGGACGACATGGATGCCCCGGCCGACATGGAAGCTCCTGCCGACGACGGGTACGGCACTTACGACGAGACCGGTGACCCCGACAACCGTGAGCCGATGGGGAGCAACACCAGCGAACGGGCCGATGACGGCTACGGCCAGGGAGACACGCCCGAATCGCCCTCCGCTGGCTCCGACGACGGCTACGGCGATGGCCAGGCGGCTGAGCCCCCGGCGATGGGGGAGTACGAGCCGGCGATGGAGCCCGAGATGGAGCCAGCCCCGGCCGACGACTACGGCTACGAGGAGCCGCCGGCCGACCCCATGCCGGAGCCGATGCCCGAGCCCGAACCGATGTCCGAGCCCGACCCGATGCCGGCCGACGACGGCATGGGCGATGCCATGGGCGACGACGACATGATGGAAGGATGATCGGAGCGAGCATCGCTCGACCCCGCCGTTGACCGGCGAGCCCCGGGGAAACTCCCCGGGGCTCGACCGCGTCACCGCCGGGACTCGATTGCTCGATCCCTTCGTCCACACACCACGACCCCAGGAAGCCAGCCCGATGTCATCGAACCCGACGCCCTCACCTGACTCGTCCACCGATGTCGACGACGTCGCTGGTGTCGATGCGCGCACCACCGCGGCACTCGAGGCGTTGACGAGTGGCGTGCGTGCCGCCGAGGCATACGGGCGCTCTGACCTCGGCGAGCGGCTCACCCGAGTTCGCGAACGTCTGTTGAACCCCGACGTCAACGTCGTGGTGATCGGTGAGTTCAAGCAGGGGAAGAGTTCGCTCGTCAACGCGCTGCTCAACTCCCGCGTGTGCCCCGTCGACGACGACATCGCCACCGCTGTCCCGACCACGGTCAGGCACGGAAACGAGCGACGCGCCTTCGCCCTCGTCGCTCCGCCCGCCCCCGAAGAAGCCCCCGGTGTCGCCCCCGGTTCGTCGTCGAGCGCATCGTCCGTCGACGACGTGGTGATCGATCGCCACACGATCGACTTCGGCGAGATCGGCGACTACGCCACCGAGGGTCGCCAGACGATGCACCCCGATCTCGACGTTCGAGGCGTCGACGTCGAACTCGATCGCAAGCTGCTCGAGACCGGTCTCGTGCTCGTCGACACCCCGGGCGTCGGTGGCCTCGGATCGGCACACGCGACGGCGGCACTCGGAGCGCTGTCGGTCGCCGACGCAGCCGTCTTCCTGAGCGACGCTTCCCAGGAGTACACGCGCACCGAGATGGCGTTCCTCGAGCAGGCCATCGAGATGTGCCCCCACGTCACCTGCGTCATGACGAAGACCGACTTCTATCCGTCGTGGCGCAAGGTGCTCGACATCAACAAGGCGCACCTCGAGCGGGCCGGGTACGACCTCCCGATCATCCCGGTGTCGTCGACGTTGCGGATCGAGGCGATCAAGCGCAGCGACAAACAACTCAACGCCGAGTCGGGTTTCGTCGACCTGGTCGCACGTCTGCGCGACGACGCGGTCGGCCAGGCTGCGTTGCGTGAGCAGACCGCGGCGCACGTCGAGTTGCTCTCGGTCGTCGACCAGTTGATCGCCTCGTTCGAAGCCGAGCGAACGATCATCGACGACCCCGAGGCGCGAGCTGCGCTGCTCCGCCAGCTCGAGGAGGCGACCGAACGATCGCAGCAGCTGAAGAGCCAGTCGGCGAAGTGGAGCGTCACCCTCAACGATGGCGTCGCCGACCTGACCGCCGACGTCGAACACGACTTCCGCGAGCGGGTCAGACGCCTGCTCGTCGAGTGCGACGAAGCGATCGAGGCATCGGACCCCGCCGAGACCTGGTCGGAGTTCGAGCCCTGGTTGTCGAACCGGGTGTCGTACGACGTGGTGTCGAACTACCGCATGCTCACCACCCGGTCGTCGGAGCTGAGCGGTGAGGTCGCCGATCACTTCCGGGTCGACGGCGGGGAGGTCCTCGAACAGCTCGACATCGGTAATGCGGGTGATGCGCTCGCCCGCGTCGGTGCTGGCGCAGGTGTCGAGTTCGACGAGCAGTCGACGCTCATGGCGGGCATGACGATGCTCCGGGGCTCGTACAGCGGCATCTTGATGTTCACGATGCTCGGCGGCATGTTGGCCGTGCCGGGCATCGGTGCGATCGCCGTGGGCATCGGCCTGGTCATGGGGCGCAAGGGCCTCAAAGACGAGAAGGTGCGCCAGCTCGCTCAGCGTCGTCAGCAGGCCAAGACCCAGGTGCGCAAGTACACCGACGACGTGTCGTTCCAGGTGACCAAGGACGCCCGCGACAACCTGCGCCGTACTCAGCGACAACTCCGCGACTTCTACAGCGCACGGGCCGAGGAGCTACATCGCTCGACCACCGATGCGCTGAGTTCCGCCAAGGCGGCGGCGCAGACCGACGAACGCGATCGAGCCACGCGGGTCCGCGACATCGATGCCGAACTCGAACGGCTCGGATCACTCCGCTCGAGGGTGACGTCGCTCGGCGCCGGAACCCGTGGCGCCCAGGGAGGTGCCCGATGAACGCCGTGGCACTCGTCGACCAGACCCGAGCGCTGCTCGATCTGGCACGGCGTGAGCTCGGCCCAGATGCGACTGCCGAACTCGATGCGATCGACGCGCGTCTCGCCGAGCCGCTCCGTGTCGCCATCGCCGGCAAGGTCAAGGCGGGGAAGTCGACCCTCCTCAACGCACTGGTGGGCGAGCTGCTCGCCCCGACCGACACCGGCGAGTGCACCAAGGTCGTCACCTGGTACCGAGACGGGCACACCTATCAGGTGCTGCTCTATCCGGCCGATGGGTCCCCGCCATCGCAGACCAGGTTCCGTCGCGACGACGGTGCGATCGACATCGAACTCGACGGACGATCGGCGCTCGACGTCGATCGCCTCGACGTCACGTGGCCCTCGGAGGGTCTCCGCCAACTCACGTTGATCGACACCCCGGGCGTCGACTCGCTGACCGAAGGGGTCGCGACCCGAGCGTTCGAGTTCCTCGACCCCGACGAGTCCGACACCCCCGCCGATGCCGTCATCTACCTGATGAAGCACATCCACTCGTCCGACCTCCGCCTGCTCGAGGCGTTCCACGACGACGCGGTGTCAACACCCAACCCGGTCAACGCCGTGGCGGTCCTCTCCCGCGCCGACGAGATCGGGGCAGGCCGGGCTGACTCGATGGACTCGGCACGCCGGATCGCCGACCGCCTGGGCGGCGACCCGCGCCTCCGTCGCCTCGTGCAGATGATCATCCCCGTCGCCGGCCTGGTCGCCGAGACCGGCGAGACCATCAGCGAACGCGAGTACCGACAGCTCGCGGCGATCGCCGCGTCGGACGACGTCGACGTCGACCTGCTGCTCCTGTCGGCCGATCGATTCGTCGAGGCCACGCCGTCGACACCGCTCACCGCCGTCGAGCGGGGCGACCTGCTCGGACGATTCGGGTTGTTCGGCGTGCGGGTCGCGATCGACATGATCCGTTCGGGCGACGTGAGCACCTCCCAGCAACTCGCCGACCGTCTCGTCGACCTGTCGGGGCTCACCGAACTACGACGAGTGCTCACCACACTCTTCGTCGACCGAGCCGACGTGCTGAAGGCTCGCTCCGGACTGCTGGGAATCGAGCGGCTCTGCTCCGAACGGGCCGGCACCGCCGGCAGCGACGCGGTCCTCGCCGAGCTCGAGCGGGTGATGGCGAGCGCTCACCCGTTCAACGAGATGGTCACGCTGGCAGCGGTGCGTAGCGGCTGGGTCAAGGGTCCGCAGGCCAAGCTGGTCGAACTCGAGCAGCTCCTCGGCGCGGTCGGTTCGTCGGCCCCGCAACGACTGGGGCTGCCGGCATCGGCGGCGGCCGACGAGATCCGCACCGCGGCGTTCGAGCAACTCGCCCGATGGCAACGGCTGGCGGAGAACCCGCTCACGACCCACGACTTCGCCACCGCCATCCGCGTCGCGATCCGCTCCCTCGAGGGAATCGTCGCCGGTGCGAGCTGACCGAGCTCGTGGAGCGCATGACGCGTGTCGTCGCGCTGGCGCGGAGTGTGACGTCGATCGCTCAGCCGTCGAGCAAGTCGGTCGGATCGTCGTCGAGTTCGGCGTCGGCGGCACCGTCGACCTCATCGAGGCCGATCGCATCCGGATCGTCGCTCGGCGCGGAGGTGAACGGGTCGAGCGGGTCGGTCAGCTCCGTCTGTTCGAACGCGCGCAGCGCCTGATCGTCGAACGAGGCGTCGGCCACCGAGTCGCCGTCGTCGGCGAGCAGTGGCTCGACGAGCTCCGATGCATCGGCCGGCTCGGCGCCCGCCCCGAAGTCATCCGGCTGCGTTTCGATGTCGCTGAGGGCGGAGCTCGTGCCACCATCGCCGTCACCCTGATCGACGGGTCGCGGCTCGTCGTCGGCTCGGTCGAACGCATCGGGGTCTGCACTCTCACCGCCGAGATCAGCACCGTCGAGATCAGCGCGGTCGAGACCAGCACCGTCGAGATCGGGGTCGACCGAGTCGTCGACGTCGAGATCGGCCTCGGGGTCGTCGGCGTCCCACGACTCGATGTCGGACTCGGTGTCGGGCTCGACGATCGGGTCGAGCTCGGGGTCGACCGGCACCGCGCTCGCCTCGACCACGATCGGTCGGAGTGCGTCGGCCTGTACGAGCGGCGTAGCGTCGGCGAAGTGCACGAGCGCCTCGCCGTACAACTCGCTCGGCAACTCGCCGTGCCCGTCAGCGTCGAGGGCGGCCCGCGCCTCGTCGGCGTCGGGCCCGGCCGTGCTCGCGCCCGAACCGTCGGGGCCCAACAACCCGTCGACGACGCGGCGCAAACTCATGGCCTCGACCGTAACCCGGCCGGTCGTCGAGGCGATGGGGGACATCCCCGTTTCGGTACTTCTCGGGCTTGTCACAGGCTGCGGTCAGCAGACACCACTTTCGTTCGTAACATCGGCAGCACGGAGCGGCGGCGCTCCACTCGATTCAGGGAGTTCTCCTCGTGAGCTATCAGCTAGGCATCGACCTCGGAACCACGTTCACCGCGGCAGCGGTGAGTCGTGACGGTCAGACGAGGATCATCTCCCTCGGCAACCAGACGGCCTCGATCCCGTCGGTGGTGCTGCTGCGCGACGACGGGACCGAGCTCACCGGCGACGCCGCCGTGCGCCGTGCACTCACCGAGCCCGAGCGGGTCGCTCGTGAGTTCAAACGTCGGCTCGGCGACACCACCCCGGTCATCGTCGGTGGTGCGCCCTACTCCGCCGAGCAGCTCATGGCGCGCCTGCTGTCGTCGACCGTGGCTGCGGTGGCCGAGCGCGAGGGCGGGGCTCCCGACATGGTCGCCATCACCCACCCGGCCAACTGGGGGCCGTACAAGATCGATCTGCTCAACCAGGCGGTGCGCCTCGCCGGGCTCCCCACCGACCGAGTGGTGCTCTTGACGGAGCCCGAGGCGGCAGCGATCCACTACGCCGATCAGGAACGTGTCGAGCCCGGCCAGGTCGTGGCCGTCTACGACCTCGGCGGTGGCACGTTCGATGCGGCGGTGCTGCGCAAGACCGACGTCGGGTTCGACATCATCGGGCAGCCCGAGGGCATCGAGCGTATGGGCGGTATCGACTTCGACGCCGCTGTGTTCGCCCACGTCGACCGAGCGCTCGACGGCAAGCTCGCCGAGCTCGACCCCGAGGATCCGATGGTGGTCAGCGGCGTCGCTCGGCTTCGTGATGACTGCATCGAGGCGAAGATCGCGCTCTCGTCCGACACCGATGCGACGATCCCGGTGCTCCTTCCCGGCATCCAGACCGATGTGCGAATCACCCGCGCCGAGTTCGAGAACGCGGTCCGACCATCGCTGACCGATTCGATCGGAGCGATGCACCGAGCGCTGGAGTCTGCGGGCATCGCTGCCGCCGACGTGAGCAAGGTGCTGTTGGTCGGCGGCTCCAGCCGTATCCCGCTGATCAGCCAGATGGTGTCGTCCGAGCTCGGTCGCCCGGTTGCGGTCGACGCCGATCCGAAGCACTCGATCGCGCTGGGTGCAGCCGCCTATGCGACCTCGTCGGGCGCAGCCGCAGGCGCCGCGGCCGCCGGCCTCGCCGGCGCTGGCGCAGGTGCTGCTGGCGTCGCAGCCGCAGCCGCAGCCGCGACGGCCGGTGGCGACGACGCGCTGGCGCCGACAGCCGAACCGACTCCGCCGACCGAACCGGTCGCGCCCACGCTGCCTCCGACCGAACCGGTCGCCGCGACGCCCGATCCGGCACCGACCGAGCCCATTCCCGCTGCCGCCGCTGCGACCGCCGCAGCCGCGGCAACGTCGGCCCCGTCAGCTCCCGCACCCCCGCCTGGTGCCGGCGCGTCGGTCGCCGCAGGTTCCGGTGATTCCGGCAGCAACTCGAAGACGCCGCTGCTCATCGGTGGCGTCGTGGCACTCGTCCTGATCGCCGTCGTCGGTTTCCTCGTCCTCGGCGGCGGTGGTGACAGCGACGATGTCGCCGAGCCCGAAGCCACAGTCGGCCCCGAAACGACGGTGGCACCCGAAACGACAGTCGCACCCGAAACGACGGCGGCCGTCGAGACGACGGTGGCGCCCGCGACCACCGCTGCGCCCGAGACCACGACCCCGCCGCCCGACGATGCGGCGATCGATGCGATCGTCCAACCGATCGTGGCCGGCACCGCCCCGCAGGCGACGGCCACTGTGTCGGGAGGCGTCATCACCCTCGCCGGTGAAGCGACCGACCAGCAGGCCACCGACGTGATCTCAGCCGTGAGCGGCGTCCAGGGCGTCGTCGGCGTCGACGATCAGATGATCCGTCGACTCGAGGACGAGCTGTGCACCGACGCGATCCAGTCGCTGAACCGTTGGGCCTGCATCACCTCGGCCACCTTCGACGGGACGACGATCGAAGCGTCGTTCGACTTCGCCGACGGCGGCGAGGGTTTCAACCAGTCGGGTGGCTTCCACATGCACGTGTTCTCCGACGAGGTCGAGCCGGAGCAGGCGGGCGTCGCTGGAGGCGAGTCGGTCGGCGGTGGCCTCTGGATCGTGTGGGACGACACCGACGGCTTCGTCGGGACGCCCGCCGACTTCGGCGGCACCGCTCCCACCCGGGTCTGCGTCCTGATCGCCCAGCAAGACCACAGCATCGCCTCACTCACCTCGGGCAACTGCTTCCCCGTCGAATCCATCTGACCCCGTCCGAGCCTGCGGCGTCAGAGATGTACCCGGCACATCTCTGACGTCACGGATGTGCCGGGTACATCTCTGACGGTGCTCGCGGGGCAGACTCGCGCCGTGCACTACATCAACGGTGAATGGATCGAGTCGGCGTCGACGTTCGTCAGCCGGAATCCGGCGACGGGTGAGGAGATCGGAGGGGTCGCCGACGGAGGCGCCGACGAGGCCGGGCAGGCGGTCGACGCTGCCGATGCTGCGTTCACCGACTGGTCAGGCCGAACCGCCTACGAGCGCGCCGACGCGCTGTACGACGCGTGGCGGCTGATGACCGAGCGCTCGGGCGACCTCGCGAATCTCATGACCCGCGAGCAGGGCAAGCCGATCAAGGCCGCTCGCAACGAGGTGAAGTACGCCGCCGACTTCCTGCTCTGGTACGCCGAGGAGGCCAAGCGCATCTACGGCGAGACCATCCCATCAGCCCGCCCCGACCAGCGGTTCCTCGTGATGCGTCAGGCGGTCGGTGTGTGCGCCGCGATCACGCCGTGGAACTACCCGGTCTCGATGCTCACCAGGAAGCTCGGGCCCGCGCTCGCCGCCGGCTGCACCGTGGTGCTGAAGCCTGCTGAGCAGACACCGCTGTGCGCGTCGGCGGTGTTCGAGATCTTCCACGAGATCGGCCTGCCATCCGGTGTCGTCAACATGGTCCATGCATCCGACCCCGTGCCGATCGGCGACGCATGGCTCGGCGACGATCGGGTTCGCAAGCTCACCTTCACCGGGTCGACGGAGGTCGGCAAGCTGCTGGGTACGTCGGCGTCCAGCACGGTGAAGCGCGTGTCGATGGAGCTCGGTGGTCACGCCCCGTTCATCGTGTTCGACGACGCCGATCCGGTGCACGCGGCCAAGGGCGCGAGCCTGGTCAAGTTCCTCAACACCGGCCAGGCCTGCATCAGCCCGAACCGCATCTACGTGCAGCGTTCGATCGCGGACGAGTTCACCGCGACCCTTGCCGACCGTGTGGCGAAGATGAAGGCGGGCGAGGGCTTCGGCGACGGCGTGTCGATCGGCCCGCTCGTCGACGAGGCGAGTGTCGCCAAGGTCGACCGCCAGGTGAATGACGCCCGCGACAAGGGCGCTCGTGTGCTCACCGGTGGTGAGCGCCTCACCGCCGACGGCCTCGACGCCGGCAACTTCTACGCGCCGACCGTCCTCGCCGACGTCACGCCCGAGATGGTGATCCACTCCGAGGAGACCTTCGGGCCGGTGGCGCCGATCATCGTGTTCGATGACGACGACGACATCCTCGCCAAGGCCAACGACACCACGTACGGCCTCGCCGCCTACCTATACACGCGCGACGTCAGCCGGGCCTGGCGAATCGCAGAGGGGCTCCGCTTCGGCATCATCGGCATCAACGACATCAACCCGACCTCGGCGGCTGCTCCGTTCGGCGGCGTGAAGGAGTCGGGCCTCGGGCGCGAGGGCGGCCATGTCGGCCTCGACGAGTACCTCGACACCAAACTCGTCGGCTGGTCGGTCTGACCCACACGCTCAGCACGTCCCACCCGGATCGATCGGGGGGCCGCTGACGTCGTCGGGGAGCCGATCGAGCGTTCCGTTGGCGGTCAGCTGTTCGTTGAACTCGCGGGAGTTCCGGGCGACGTTGGTCTCGAGTCCGTTGTCGACGACGAACGTCCTGTCGCCGTGGCCGAGTGTCCCGGGTGCACAGTCGGCGAGCGCGTCGATCGTCGTGGGATCGGGCAGATGGCGTTCGGCGAGGAACTCGGTGGTGCCGGGGAAGGCTCGGAACAGGTCGGCGTCGGCGTCGATGGCGCCCTGCGGGCTTCCGCCCACCAGTCGTGGAAGAGCCGATAGGTCGACCGCCCGGAGGAGTCGTTCGGCGAACTCACGGTCGACGATGGGCTCCGCGGTTCGAGTTTCTGCCATCGCTCGAACGAACTCAGGTGTCCGACGGCGATCGGGGGTCGGAACTGGGCTACGTTGCCGAGCACGGGCGTTCGGGGGATCGCTCGACATCGACAACGGGGGACGCAGTATGCGCCGACATAGCGCTCGACTTCTGGCAACCGCACTCTCTGCCGTGCTCGTCGCGGCAGCGTGTGGAGGGGGATCTGACGACGCCGAACCGGCGGAGTCAGACGACACCACTGAAGAGGTGGCCGACGCCGAAGGCGGTGACGACGCCGCTGATGATGGCGGCGCTGGCGGTGATGACGGCGACGAACCCGAGCCGAGCGACGACCCACCGCCATCGACCGCGGCACCGCTCGAAGACGAAGACCAGCTGACCAGTGCCGGCGAGGGCGGCGAAGGTGCTGGCGACGGCGAGCCGACGCCCGGCGGTGAGATCACGTGGGGTCTTGGCGGCGACGGCACCGGCTTCGACACCACCGGGGCCATCTCGCCCGGTTCGATCCGCGTCGTCAACGCGGTCGCCGATCCGCTCGTCGGGCTCGACGTCGACGCCAACTGGCACCCGAACCTCGCCGAGGCGCTGACACCCAACGACGACTTCACGGTGTGGACGATCACGCTTCGCCCTGGTGTGGTGTTCCACGACGGTGAGCCGGTCGACGGCGCCGCCGTGGCCGCCAATCTGCAGGCCCACAAAGACAGCCCGACCACCGGATTCAACTTCGCGTCGGTCAGCACGATCACGGCCGTCGACGACCTCACCGTCGAGGTCGCCATGTCGTCGCCGTGGGCAGCGTTCCCGTATCAGCTGGTCGGCCAAGCCGGCTGGATGGTGTCGCCATCGACGATCGGGCAGAACGACACGATCGTGTCGACCGGCCCGTTCATGCTCGAGAGTTGGACGCCGACCGACTCTGCCCGGGTGGTGCGGAACCCGAACTACTGGCGGGCTGATGAAGGCCTGCCGTACCTCGACGCCATCAACTTCAAGTTCCTCGACGACCAGATCGTTCGGACGCAGGCGTTCGAGGCGGGTGACATCGACGGCTTCATCAGTCCGAGCGAAGCCGACATCGTCGATTGGCTCGACGACGACTCGGTCGACGTGTGGATCGGCACGGCTGGCGCCAACGAGGCGTTGATCATGCTCAACACGACGGCACCGCCGTTCGACGACGTCCGGGTGCGGCGTGCCCTCGCCCATTCGCTCGATCGTCAGTTCCTGATCGACACCTTCCGGTCCGGCCTGACCGAGACCGCCGACGGGCCGTTCATCCCATCGTCGAAGTGGTATGCCGAAACCGACTACCCCGACTACGACCCGGCTGCCGCTCAGGCGCTCGTCGACGAGTACGAGGCCGAGGTCGGACCGATCGAGTTCGAGCTGAGGGTTCAGCCCGACACCGCCGTCGTCGAGGTGATCGAAGTGGCGCTCACCTTCTTCGCCGACGTGGGCATCGACGCGACGATCAGCGAGATCGGGGTCGGTCAGACCGTGCCGCTTGCGATCGCCGACGACTTCCAGGCGATGAGCTGGTTCCAGTTCGGTGCGCCCGACCCCGACCGCGACTACGTGTTCTTCCACTCGAGTGGCGGGTTCCTCAACTGGTCGAACCTGGTGAGCGCCGACATCGATGCCGGGCTCGACCAGGCTCGCCAGACCGACGACTTCGACACTCGCTACGCCGGGTACGCCCAGTTCCAGGAGGCGCTCGCCACCGAGGTGCCCATGATCTGGATCGATCACCTCAACGGGATCGAGGCCGCCGTCACCCGACCCGAGCTGAACGGCATCGGCACGTCGGGCATGTTCGCTGACGGTACGGCGTCGCTCCCGATGACCGACGGCAGTTTCTTCGCCTGGACGGGCGTGTGGCTCGAACAGTGAATCTCAACTGGGGTCTGACCCCAGTTGAGATCGGGGTGGGGTAGAAGATGGTGATCGCTCGGCGGGTGGCGCGACTGGTGTTCGTCGTCTTCGTCGTCACCTTCCTCACGTTCTTCCTGCTCGACCGTGCGCCAGGCGATCCGGCCGAGTTGAAGGCGGGGTTGAACGCCACCCCCGAGGTGGTGGCCGAGATCCGCGCCGAGCTCGGCCTCGACGATCCGCTGTTCGTCCGCTACCTCGACTGGTTGGCCGGCGCCATCCGGCTCGACTTCGGCGAGTCGCTCGTGACCGAGGGCTTCACCAGCTGGGATCTGATCCGCGAGGCACTGCCGAAGACCCTCGAGCTCATGATCCTCGCCGAGTTGATGGCGATCGGCATCGCGGTGCCGCTGGCCATCGCAGCCGCACGACGGCCCGGCGGAGTGCTCGACCGGGTGACGTCGGCGGGCGCGTTCGGACTGCTCGCATTGCCGTCGTTCGTCCTCGGCATCTATCTCTCGTACGTGGTCGGAGTGCAGCTCGGTTGGCTGCCGACGATCGTCGACGACCTTCCCGGCCTCAACGACGATCCACTCGAGAACCTGCGCCAGATGTTCCTCCCGTCGCTCACGCTGGCGCTCGCGTTGGTCGCCGTGTACCTCCGGCTACTCCGCAGCGACCTGATCGACACGCTGCAGCAGGACTACGTGATGCTCGCCCAGGCGCGCGGTCTGTCGGAGCGGCGCATTCTGTGGCGTCACGCGCTCCGCCCGTCGTCGCTCAACCTCACCACGGCGATCGGGCTCAACGTCGCCGGCCTCATCGGCGGCGCCTTCATCATCGAGGTCCTGTTCGCCATCAACGGCATGGGTCGCCTCACCATCCTGCGGGTGGCGCAGGAGGACTTCCCCGTCGTGACTGCGGTGGTCGCGCTGCTCACCGTGGCGTACGTGACCGTCAACTTCATCGTCGACCTGCTCTACCGGGTGATCGACCCGAGGATCCGCGATGGCGTCGCCTGACATGTCGGCGACCGACCAGCCGTCACCCCCGGTGTCGCGCTCGACGTCGGTCTTCCGGCTCGCGTTCGGACCGGTCGTGTGGCTCTCGATCTTCTGGATCGCGCTCCTCGTGTTCGCCGCTGTGTTTCGCGATGTGCTCCCGCTACGCGACCCCGACGAACTCGGTATCCGCACGCGCGAAGTCGAGAAGTTCGAGAGCCCGGGTTGGAATGCCTTCTTCGGTGGCGACAGCCAGGGCCGTGACGTGTTTTCGCGTGTCGTGTGGGGCGCGCGCCCAGCGCTGATCCTCGGCGTCAGCGCCACGGTGATCGCTGCGCTGGTCGGCAGCATCGTGGGTATGGCAGCCGGCTACCTCCGCGGCCGGGTCGACCTCGTCACCTCGGTCCTGATCGACATCGCGCTCGCCTTCCCCGTGCTGGTGTTGTTGATCACGGTCAGGGCGTCGTTCGGCAACTCGATGTTCGTCTTCGTCATCCTGTTCTCGGTCACGGGCATCCCGCCCTACGCCCGCATCGTGCGTGGCGCCACGCTGTCGCTCGCCGAGCGCGAGTTCGTCGACGCAGCGGCAGCACTGGGTGCGAACCGTCGACGGATCGTGCTCCGCGAACTCGCTCCGAACATCGCGTTGCCCGTGCTGTCGTTCGCCTTCATCGGCTTTGCGATCGTGATCGTCGCGGAGGGCGGGCTGGCCTTCATCGGCCTCTCGCTCGACGAGATCACGTGGGGGAAGCTCATCTCCGAGGGAACCGGCGACATCCAGAACGCTGCCCACGTCGCGCTCCTCCCGGCGACCACCATGTTCCTGACCATCCTCGCCTTCAACCTGCTCGGCGATGCGATCCGCTCGATCGTCGCCCCGAGGCAGGTGCTGACGCAGCGGCAGCTCAGCGTCGACGGCGAGCGTCCCGACACCGCACCGACCGAGGTCGAATCAAACGGTACGGCACCGCACGAAGATCGGCGAGTACTCGACATCGTCGACCTTCACACGAAGCTGCACACCCCGCTCGGTGACGTCCGAGCGGTCGACGGAGTGACGTTGCACGTCGATCGGGGCGAGGCCCTCGGCATCGTCGGTGAGTCGGGGTCGGGCAAGACGATGCTGCTCCGCTCGATCGTGGGCACCTTCGCGCTCGCTGACGTGTCACGCTCGGGCACGGTCGACGTCGCCGGCGTCGACATGCTGCGAGCTGACCCGGCGACGGTTCGCCACGCACTCGGCACCCGGATCGGCATGGTGTCGCAAGACCCGCTCACAGCGCTCAACCCCGTTCGACGCATCGAGACCCAACTCGTCGAACCGATGCGGGTCCACCTCGGGCTCGACAAGGCGGCTGCCCGCGCACGCGTCATCGAACTGCTCCGGAGCGTCGGCCTGCCCGACCCCGAGCGTCGCCTCCGCGCCTACCCCCACGAGTTGTCGGGTGGCATGCGCCAGCGCGTCACCATCGCCATGGCACTCGTGAACGACCCGGAGCTGCTGCTCGCCGATGAACCGACCACGGCGCTCGACGTCACCGTGCAGCGACAACTTCTCGAACTCCTCGGCGAGCTCCGCCGCGAGCGCACCATGTCGATGGTGCTCGTCACCCACGACCTCGCCGTCGTCAAGGGCTACACCGACCGGGTGGCGATCATGTACGGCGGGCGAGTGGTCGAGAGCGGGCCGACCGAGTCGCTGTTCGCTCAGCCGCGCCACCGCTACACGGTGGCGCTGATGCAGTCGGTCCCCGACCTGTCGTTGCCGTCACACTCCGAACTCGAGGTGATCGACGGGCTCCCGCCGTCGCTCGTCGACCCGCCTGCGGGCTGCCGCTTCGCTGCGCGTTGTTCGTCGGCGACCGACATCTGCCGCACCGACACGCCCGTTCGCGAGCACGTCGACAGCAGTCACTGGTTCCGTTGCCATCACCCGGTCGAGCCAGGCGAGCTGGCGTCGGTGCCGGTCCAGATCGCGGAGACCTCCTCATGACCGACACCGAACGGGTGCATCAGGCGGTGGGGAACGACGTGGTCGTCAGCGTCGAGGATCTCGTCGTCGAGTTCCCGGCCGGCCGAAAGCAGACCGTGCACGCGGTGTCGGGCGTGAGTCTCGAACTCCGCCGAGGCGAGACGCTCGGCCTGGTCGGGGAGTCGGGCTGTGGCAAGAGCACGACCGGCCGGGCGATGATGCGCCTCGTCGAGCCGACATCGGGGCGGGTCGAGCTCGACGGTGTCGACCTCACCCAGCTGTCGCCGAACGAGCTCCGACGCGTCAGGCGGAAGATGCAGATGATCTTCCAAGACCCTGTGTCGTCCCTCAACCCGAGCCGCCGTGTTCGCGAGGTCGTCCGCGAGGGCATCGAGATCTGGCACGACGACCATCCTGACGAGGCCGCCAACGACGCCAAGGTCGCCGAGGTGATGGCAGCCGTCGGGCTCGACCCGGCGGTGGGGGAACGGCGTCCGCACGAGTTCTCGGGTGGGCAGTGCCAGCGCATCTGCATCGCCCGTGCGCTCGTGGTCGACCCCGAGGTACTGATCCTCGACGAGCCGGTGTCGGCGCTCGACGTGTCGGTCCAGGCCCAGATCCTCAACCTGCTCGAACGGCTGCGCGCCCAATTCGATCTGACGATGCTGTTCATCAGCCACGACCTCGCCGTGGTGAAGAACGTGTCCGACCGAGTGGTCGTGATGTACCTCGGCCGGGTGTGCGAGGAAGCGCCGACCGACGAGCTGTTCGCCGCGCCGAAGCACCCCTACAGCCAGGCGCTCCTCGCGTCGATCCCCGGTATCGATCCGACCGAACGCTGGGGTCTGGGCGACCCCGATGAACTCGTGTCGGGTGAGCTGCCGTCGCCAATCGACCCACCGTCGGGTTGTCGCTTCCGCACCCGTTGCCCCCATGCGACCGATCGCTGCGCCACCGAGGTCCCTGAACTCCGCGAGGTCGCAGTGGGCCACCGCGTCGCGTGCCATCACGTCGACTGAAGCCGCTGATCGCTCGCGACCTAGGGTCGCCGCCATGAAGATCTGGCGACTGCAGGAACTCGGCGACCCCATCGATCAGCTCTCGATCGTCGACGAGCCGTCACCCGAACCCGGCGAGGGTGAAGTGCTCATCGACGTCGAAGCCGTCGGCCTCGCGTTCCCAGACGTGCTCCAGTGTCGCGGTCAGTACCAGGTGAAAACCGGCCCCGGCCACGTGCCGGGCGGCGAAACGTGTGGCACGGTGTCGGCCGTCGGCGCCGGCGTCGACACCTCGATGGTCGGCCAGCGCGTCGCCTTCCTCGGTGGCGGGCTCGCCGAGCAGGTCGTGCACCCGGCGGTCGGCGTGTTCCCGGTGCCCAACGGGGTGAGCCCAGCCGTGGCCGCAGCGATTCCGATCAACTACTGCACCACCTGGTTTGCGCTCCACGACCGGGCGAAGCTGCAGGAGGGCGAGAGCGTGCTCATCACGGGTGCGGCCGGCGGCACCGGCACGGCGGCGATTCAGCTCGCGAAGGCGGCTGGGGCGCGCGTGATCGCCGTCGCCGGTGGGCAGACCAAGTGCGATCTCGTCCGTGAGATCGGCGCCGACGTGGTGATCGACCACCGCGAGACGCCCGACTTCGTCGACGCGGTGCGCGAGGCGTCGGGCGGCGGCGTCGACGTCGCCTACGACCCCGTCGGGGGCGACACCTTCCACCAGGTTCGTCGCTGCATGGGTTGGGACGGCCGGCTGCTCGTGATCGGTTTCGTCGCCGGCATCCCAGAGATGGCCACCAATCACATCCTCCTCAAGAACTACTCGGTCGTCGGTGTGCACTGGGGTGCGTCGATGATGAAGTTCCCCGATTCGCTGCGCGAGCAGATGACGACCCTGCTCGACATGGCGGCCGCCGGCACGATCGACCCGCCGCTCTACCCGCCCTACTCGTTCGACCAGGCGGCGCGGGCGCTGCAAGACATCGCCGAACGCAAGGTCCACGGCAAGACCGTCGTGACCCTCTGACCGACGCGTCACCCCGCGAGGGGTCAGACACTCCTCGGATACCCCGCATCCTGCGGTGAGTCGGACACCTCGGGATCAGAGGGCCACGCGGCCTTCGACTTCGCCGTCTTCGACCTTGCCGGTGGGCTCGAAACCGAACTGGCGATACAGCGGTTCGGGTGAACCGGGCCCAGAAACCCAGCTGACCTCGAGGTCGTTCGCACCCCACGCACGGCACTGCTCGGCGACGATGCCGAGCACGAGCCGACCGATACCGCGGCGCTGGTGCATCCGATCGACGAGGAACCGCCACAGGTACGGCGTCGGAAAGCGCTCGGTCGGGGCGGCGACGAGCACATAGCCGACGATCTCGCCGTCGGCCTCGATCAATCGCTGCCACGGCACGACCGGGTCGCCCTCGTGCGGGCTCGGATGGGCGGCCTGTGCGAGCGAGACCTCCATCGGCGCCACGAGCGTGCGCTGCGAGTGGTGGGTCGCGAGCCCGAGCGCAGCGTCGACGTGCATGTGATCGATCTCGACCAACTGCACCACGCTCGGCGCCGTGCGTGACCGCTCGTTCCAGGCCCGCCAGTCGTCGGGCGTCATCGCGTAGATGAGATCGTCGGAGTTCTCGGCCGTGCCGTCGGCGCGGTCGAGCCAGTACGAGTTACGTGACCGTCCCTCGCACACCATGCCGAGGTGCTCGGCGACCCGAGCTGAGGCCCCGTTGTCGGGGTGCATCTGTGCCGACACGCGAGACACACCCAGGGACTCGAGGCACCACGCAGCGAGCGCCTGCGTCGCCTCGGTCGCCACGCCTCGGCCCCGATCCTCTGCGGTGACGGTCCAGCCGAGCTCGGCCACTCGACCCCCGAACGTGAGGTGGAGTGCGAGGTCGCCGACCGGTCGGCCCGTGGTTCGGTCGTCGACCGAGAGTTGCAGCCATCCGTCACCGGGTGGCACGCCATCGAGTTCGACGACCGCGTCGATCAGCCCCTGGGCGCGCTCGCGCGGGTACGGAACATCCCACGCTTGGTGCTGCGCCGCCGTCCCGTCGTTGCGCCTCAGCCACAGGGCATCGACGTCGTCGGGCCGCACCGGCCGGATGACGAGGCGTTCGGTCTCGATCGGCTCGAAGCGAGGCAGCGCACCATCTACGCTCGGCATGAACCGAGCGTAGATGGGCGCGTACGCTCCGGCGCCATGAGTTCACCGATCGCCGCCGTCGACTGTTCGATCTTCGTCGAACCCCAGCAGGGAGCCAGCTACGACGACTTGCTGGCGGTCGCCGCCCGAGCGGAGCAACTCGGATTCGGGGCCTTCTTCCGTTCCGATCACTACTTGAAGATGGGCGACGTCAGCGGCGAACCCGGTCCCACCGATGCCTGGGTCACTCTCGCCGGTCTCGCTCGTGACACCTCGACGATCCGGCTCGGCACGCTCGTGACCTCGGCGACGTTCCGGCACCCGGGGCCGCTCGCGATCAGCGTCGCTCAGGTCGATCAGATGTCGGGCGGTCGGGTCGAACTGGGCCTCGGAGCTGGCTGGTACGACGCCGAGCACGCTGCATACGGCATCCCTTTTCCCGAGCTGGGTGAGCGGTTCGATCGGCTGAGCGAGCAGCTCGCCATCCTGACCGGCATGTGGGAGACCCCGATGGGCGACACCTTCGACCACTCGGGCGACCACTACTCGGTCACCGACTCGCCAGCCCTCCCCAAGCCGGCCCAGTCGAAGCTGCCCGTCGTCGTGGGCGGTCGGGGACACCGGCGCACCCCCGAGCTCGCAGCGCGGTATGCGGCCGAGTTCAACCATCCGTTCGTCGACACGGAGTACTTCGTCGAGCAGTCGGGTCGTGTCCGTGCTGCGTGCGAGGCGATCGACCGCGACCCGGCGACCATGCGATTCTCGGCGGCGTTGGTGGTGTGCGTCGGGGCCGACGAGGCCGAGTTCGACCGCCGCGCGGCTGCCATCGGGCGTGAGCCCGCCGAGTTGCGGGCCAACGGCGTGGCCGGGACCTCGGCCGACGTCGCAGCGACGCTGGAACGTTGGGTCGAGGTCGGCGTCGAGCGCTTTCACCTGCAGGTACTCGACCTCGCCGATCTCGAACACCTCGACGCGATCGCCGAGCTGCTCGGCTGACGCGAGTCGGGTGGTCCGTCAGGTCGCCGGGGCGCCACACCGGTGGCCGTCGCGTTCGAGCAGTGCCATCACTCGACGAGCCGACGCACGGAGTTCATTCTCGTCGAGGTCGCCCGTGGCGATTGCGTCGACGATCGCCTCGATCACGGCCTCGGTTCGCTCTGTGCGGGTGAAGATGACGACGTCGATACCGGCGGCCAGCGCAGCGACCGATGCGTCGGCTTCGTCGAGACCGACGGCACCCATCCCGAGCGCATCGCTGACCACCACAGCGTCGCGATAGCCCGGGATAGAACGGAGGAGATCGACCGCAGCGGGGCTTCGCGTGGCCGGCTCCCCGTCGGTGAGGTCGGGCACGGTCAGATGCCCGACCATGACGAGCGCAGCGCCATCTGCCACGCGATCGCTGAGCACGCGGTATGGCACGAGGTCGCGGGGTTCGAGAGCATCGAGTTCCGGTGTGGTCGCGGCACCGTCGTGGGTGTCGGCCGATGCGGAACCGTGGCCCGGGAAGTGCTTCAGCGTCGCGATGAGACCGGCGTCGTTCCACGCGTCGACATAGATGCTCGCGAGTGCTGCGACGTCACCGGGGCCGCCCGGGAAGAAGCGCGAGTCGGAAAGTGGGGTGTCGCCGACCTCGGGCGCGACGTCGACCACCGGGCCGAAGACGATGTCGACACCGAGCGCCCTGATCGCTGCGCCGTGGGCTCGAATGACGTCGCCGAGGTCGTCACCCGGGCCGAGCTCGCTCCCCAGCGAGCGCTGTGACGCGAGCTCACCGACGATGGAGAGCCGCTGGACCACGCCGCCCTCTTCGTCGGTTGCGATGAGCAGCCCGTGATGGCTGGCCGCCTCGAGTTCGGCCAGCAGCAGTTCTACGTCGGCGGCGGTCGACGCCTGCGGCTCGAACAGGACCAGTCCTCCGACACCGAGCCGGTCGACGGCGTCCGTCGCATCGTCCCACTGTCCAGGTCCGACCGCTGGCCACACCGTGAGCGCTGCGACGGCCGACAGGTCGAGCGAATCGACACAGCTCGCCGACGGTGACGGCTCATCGGTCTCGGTCGTCGGGGGAGTCGTCGTGGGTGGGGTCGCCGCTGCGTCGGGTTCGGCCAACGTCGTCGGACCCGTCTCCAGCACGACCTCGTCGGTGTCGTCGCCATCGGGGGTCACAGCGGTCAGGTCGGTGCTGGTCGCCGGCGCCTCGTCGCTCGACGACGTTCCGGCCGAACACGCAGCGAGCCCGACGACGGCGAGCGCGATGACCGTGAGGCGGTGTGTCATGTGGTCTGGAGTCGAAGGGTGCCGGTGACCGTGTCGTCATCGGTGAGCAGGCGGGCAGCGCAGTTCGCGCGATCGAACCCGGCGTCGTTGCACCAGTCGAGCGCCGAGGCGGCGTCGTCGAAGTCGTGGTCGGCGAGGGTGATCCACCAGCCCGACATTCGTTCGCCGTCGATCAGGAAGGCGAGCGTGGAGCCCTCGACCAGCAGGGTCTCGCCGACCTGCTCGCCGAGTCGGCGGTGAAGATCGAGGATCGCCGGCAGGTCGTACACGACGCCTTCCCACTCGGTGCCGTCTTGCTTCGCGCTCAACTGTGGGACCCAACGACCCTGCAACGCCATGATGCGATCACGGTCGGTGTCGGCGATCGACGCGAGTTCAGCGGTGGCGTCCGCCGGGCTGGGGGTGGTCGTGGGTACTGCGGCCGACGTCGTGGTCGCCGACGCGGCCGGGTCGGGAGTGATCGTGGCGGCTGCGGCCGGCTCGCCGTCGGTCGTCGGCGCGGACGAGGAATCGACCGTGGGTTCGACGGGGGTCTCGGTCGAGTCGCCGGTGGAGCGGTTGCCAGCGAGGAGTGCGAGGAGTGTCGCAGCGAGCGTGATCACGACGACGACTGCGATCGCTGGGGCGAGCCAGGCGCGCGCCGGGGGTGCGACCGGCAAGGGAGGAGCGTGTTTCGCGGGTCGCGTCGGCGTACGTGATGTCGCAACCTGGGGCACTGCTGCCGCCACGGCTGGTGTCGGTTCGGCTGGTGTCGCCACGACTGCTGTCGGTTCGGCTGGTGTCGCCTCGGCTGGCGTCGCTTCGGTCGCCGTCGGCTCGGGTCGTTCGGCCGGGGTTGCCGCGGGACCGTCGGCGTCGACGAGTCGGGCCAGCCAGGGCCGGTCGCCACCTGCGGTCTCGATCGCGATGCCGCAGGTCGCGCAGTACTCGGCGTCGGCGAGGTTCTGGGCGCCGCAGTCGTGGCAGTGTCGCTGGGACATCATCGGATCGATCGAGAGAGCGGAGGAGTGAGGTCGGGTATCGGGAATGGCACGCACACGTGCAAGAGCCAGGGGAGCGCCGAATCTCGCGATTTTCACGCGACGCGTGGCGAGGTGCACCACAATCATGGCTGATGAGCGATGACAACTCTCCTGTTCCCGGTTGGTACCCCGACGTCGAGCGCCCTGGTGGCGAGCGATGGTGGGACGGCCAGGCGTGGACCGAGCACCGCCGTCAAGCCGGTTCGCAGCCACAGCCCGGGTCCGTCCCGCAGCCAGGTCAGATGCCCCAACAGCCCGGGCTGGCACCTGGACAGCCAGGTGTTGGCGGGGATGCTCCGGTCTGGGGCCAACAGCAGCCACCGCCCGTCGGGTATCAGCCCTACGGAGGGGCGCAGCAGTGGCCATCGTCGTCGAAGGCGGGGTGGGCGCTGGGTCTGTCGATCTTCGGACTGCTGTGCTGTGGCCTGTCTGCGATCGCCGGGGTCATCATGGGCCGTCAGGAGATGACGGCGATCGACCAGGGCCGTGCCAACCCGGCGAATCGTGGGCTCGCGCAGGCGGCGTTCATCGTCGGGATCATCGCACTGGCACTCGCCGGTGTCTGGATCGTGTTGTTCGCGATCGGGGCCGCTGCGACTCCCTGATGGCCATGACCCACATCCACACGACCACGCCTCGGCCGACGGAACGGTCGGGCGTGGGCGACGCCGTCAACAGCTGGTCGCCGCTCGCCCTCGGCGTCGCGGCGATCGGATCGCTCGGGCTGGTCGCCGTCGCTGCGGAGCTGGGTGGGACCGACGACGGACTGTCGTTGTGCACCGTTCGCCATCTCACGGGCGGCTACTGCCCGGGGTGCGGCGCGAGCCGGGCAGCGCGGCATCTGCTCCACGGCGACGCGGTCGCTGCGTGGCGTGACCACCCGTGGGTGTTGCTCGCCGCAGCTCAGCTGATCGTGCTCGGCACCGTGTTCGCCGCTTCGGTCGCCCGCAGGCGGAGGCCGGCGCTTCGGCTCGCACGGGCGTCGCGACTCGCATGGGCGTCGCGACTCGCTGTGGTCAATGCTGTCGCCTTGGTGGTGATCTGGGTGGCGCGTCTCGGCAGCGGGACGATCCCGAGTCCGCTCTGATCTCTCCCCGGCGGTCGACCGCCGGATTGCCGTTGTCGCCAGGCCCGCATCGGCCACGATGGTGACATGACCCTTGAACCGAAGTCGTCGGCACCCCGCGTTGCCGGTGTCGAACGTGGCACCTCGTTCGTTCCCGGGCGCCATGTCGCCCTCGTCGGCGATCGGACCCTCGGCGTGATCGCTGGGAACTCAGCGACCCGTCAGCGCTTGTGGGAGCTGGTCGACACCGACGTCGCCGTCGACGACATCCTCGACGAGCTCGCCGCCGACGGCATCAAGACGCTGCCCGATTTCACGATCGCCCAGCTCGAGGGCACCGATCTCCGAGTCGTGGTGCGCGGCAGCGGACGGGTCGCCGCGACGAGCCATGGTGAGGTCGAGCAAGCGATCGATGCGACTGGTGTCCGCACGTGGGTGGAAGACGTCGTCGCCGACGTGACCTCGGTGACCATGTGGCTCGATGCCGACGTCGACGACTCGTCGTTCGCGTCCGACGACCCGTTCTTCGTCGATGTCGGCGTCGTTCCGGCGTCTGCGCTGTCCCGGACGTTCGTGCCCGTCGGCGAGCCCGAGCCCGAGGGCGACTCGGAGCCGGAGCCGGAGCCCGAGCCGGAGCCGGAACCCGAGCCGGAGCCGGAGCCCGAGCCGGAGCCGGAGCCCGAGCCGGAGCCGGAACCCGAGCCGGAGCCCGAGCCGGAACCCGAGCCGGAGCCCGAGCCCGAGCCGGAGCCGGAGCCGGAGCCCGAGCCGGAACCGGAGCCGGAGCCCGAGCCGGAACCGGAGCCGGAGCCCGAGCCGGCACTGGAGCCCGAGCTGGAGTTCGGGTCGGTGCCCGAACCAGACCTCCCACCGGCACTGGAGTCCGAGACGCCGCCGGTGCCCGAACCAGAACCGGAACCCGAACGGTTCTCGGTGGCGACGCTCACGTTCTCGAACGGAGTACGGCTCGCGGCGACGGGGCCGATCCTCGTGGGTCGAAACCCCAAGGTCGCCGAGATGATCGACGGGGAACTCCCCCGCATCGTTCGCTTCGAAGGTATGACCGGTGGGTTGTCGCGCACGCATGCAGCGATCCGCGTCGTCGGCGACGACGTGGTCGTGGAGGATCTCAACTCCACCAACGGCACCGATGTCGAACTGCCGGGACAGCTCCCGGAGCGCCTTCCGGGCGGAATGCCGATGGTGGTGTCGATCGGGACCGAGCTCGTGTTCGGCGAGGAGCTGCGCTGCGTGATCGAGCCACCCGATCACGACGTGACCGACTGACGCAGATCGCCACTCGGTGCGAACGCGATTCGCAAGAGATTCGTCGATTTCTCCTCAAGTTCCTGCACCTCCCTGCCGATGGCGGGGATGAAGGGAGGTGTGGTTTCCGCCACGTCACCGCCAGGAGTGGCTCCGACTGCATCCTCAGTGCCGCTGCGGTGACATAGCGTTTCCACCACCATGGCCATGACTGCGACACGGTCGACTGCCGGGGTTCCCTGGCGACGAGTCCTCGCGCTCGTCGGCGTCGTCGCGCTCGTCATCGGCGTCCTCTCGTTCGTGTTCCGCGCCGACGGCATTCCGGCGGTCGACGCGTCGTCGTCCCAGGCCACCCGATGGTTCGTCCACCAACCGACCAACCGCGTCGTGCTCGTCGATGGCTTCGGTGGCCGAGCGCTCGCCAGCCTCGACGCCGGTGGCGGGGGCGATCGCCTGTTCACCGCCGAAGGGCCCACGCAGGCGTTTCTTCTCGACGACACCCTCGGCGACATCCGTCCGATCGACTCGGCGGAGTTGCGTCTCGGACCCAGCCAGCCGTCGGCTCCGCTCGGCAATGGCACGGCGATCGCCCGTGTCACCGCAGCTGGCCTCGTCGTGGCCGACCCCGACAACGGCGTCGCCGTCCTCATTCCCCAGGGCGGCGAACCCGTTCCCCTCGACATCCCGACCACGTCCACCTCGGTCAGCGCCGGTGAACAGGCCGTCATCGCTGCCGACGGTTCGATCCTGCAAGTCGTCGACGACACCCTCGTGCGCACCTCGTCGCAGGGGTCGGTCGCCAGCATTCTCGAGGCCCCTGGTGATGCGGTCACGGTGTCCGCAGTCGGCGCCGACCGATTCCTGCTCGATCGCCAGACCACCCGGGTCAGGTTCGGCGACGGTCCGTGGATTCCGATCGAGTCCCCGGCTGCCGGCGACGAGTTCGTCGTCCAGCAACCGGGCCCTCGTGCCACGTGCGGATGGGTGGTGGCCGATGATGATCTCTGGTGCGTTGGGTCTGGCGGGATCGAACGATCGGTCACCATCGACGGCCTCGACGCCGACGGCGGCGACCTGCTCGCGATCGCGGGTGATGCCGGGGCGCTCGTTCGTCGTGGGCCGACACAGGTGGTTCATCTCGACTGGCGAACGGCCGAGATCCTCGACGCCCAGCCCCTCACGATCCGGCCCGATGCGGTGCTCGACGTCATCGCAACGCTCGACGTGATCTGGATCGACGACGTGGCCGGCGACTTCGTGTGGTCGGTGCACCCGTGGGGGATCGAGGGGGTACAGAAGAACGACTCCGACCTCCTCGTCCTGGGTGAGGAGGGCGAGGTGATCGACCAGGGCGAAGGTGGGTCTGCCGGTCAAGGCGCCTCCGACGACGGCCAGCTCGCCCGTGATGAGCTGCGCGAGCCCGACGACAACGACGTCGACGATCCGCCGGTGGCCATCGACGACCAGGTCACGGCGCGGTCGGGTGCAGCCGTTCAGATCGCGGTGACCGCCAACGACTTCGATCCCGACGGCGAGGCCATCGCAGTCGCCGACGTGGATCGCGCCGACCGCGGCACCGTCGAGGTCGGGACGGCGACGACGGTCGTCTACACACCCGAGCCCGGATACGTCGGCCTCGACACCTTCGGGTACACCATCGTCGACGGCGATGGCAGCGAGGCGAGTGCCAGCGTCACCGTCGAGCTGTTGCCCCCCGACTCCAACAACCAGCCACCCATCGGCGCCGCCGACGTCGCACAGACCGGACCGGGTACGTCGGTGGTCGTCGAGGTGTTGCTGAACGACATCGACCCCGAGCGCGACTCGCTCCGCATCGCCCAGTTCTCGGCCGATCCCGCCTTCGGTGAGGTGACCGAGGTCGATGGCCCGGCCGGTCTTCGCTCGCTCCGCTACGTGCCGGCGCCTGGATTCGAGGGGCGAGCGGTGTTCTCGTACCGGCCGGTCGACTCCTTCGACGCCGTGGGTGAACCCGTCGACGTGGTCGTCGAGGTCGCCCGACCCGACGACGCCAACCGGGCTCCGATCGTCCGGCCCGACTCGGTGCGGGTGCGGCGCGGGACCCCGGTCGAGATCCCGGTGCTCGTGAACGACGACGACCCCGATGGCGACCTGCTAGTGCTCGAGCTGATCCGGCCGCTCCCCGACAGCCTCGACGTCAGCGTCGAGGGCGACCGACTGGTCGCGCTGGCCCGTCCCGGGTCGCCCGACCTGATCCCGTTCGCCTACAGCGTCGACGACGGCAACGGTCACGTGGTGCGCGGCTCGGTGCTCGTCGCCGTGATCGACGAGGTCGAGCCGAATCGTCCGCCGGTGGCGTCGCCCGACACTGCGACCACCGTCGTCGGGGAGACCGTGCTGATCGACGTGACGGCGAACGACACCGATCCCGACGGAGATCCACTTGCGTTGATCGACGTCGGCGACACCGCCGGGCGCGGCGTCGCAGCGGTCGCCAGCGGGTCGCAGGTCTCGTTCAGCGCCACGGCGTTCGACGACGAAGGCGGCGGCGACGGTGCGATCGCCCGCTTCACCTACACGATCGCCGATGGGAACGGTCACGAGGTCGAGGGTGAGGTCACCGTGACCGTGCTGCCCGAGGCGCTGCCCGACCCACCCATCGCCCAGGACGATCCGGTCAGCACCACGGTCGACACGCCGGTCACCATCGATGTGCTTCGAAACGACCGCGACCCGTCGGGTGAGCGTCCGTCACTGGTCGGATCACCCGGCTGCCCGGGGGGTGGCCGTGCGACGGTCACCGCCGACCAACAGGTCAGGTACGACCCACCGCTCGGCCGCGACGGCGCATACCGCTGTAACTACGAGGTGCAGAACTCCCAAGGCCTCCGTGCAACGGCGTCGATCCTGATCACCGTTCGTCAACCCGAGAACCTCAACCAGGCTCCCCGCGCCGTCGTCGACACGGCGACGATCAATCCCGGTGACTCGATCACCCGGGACGTGACACAGAACGACCTCGACCCCGACGGCGACGCAGCCGACCTTCGCGTCACGTCGTCGACCCAGCCGATGATCGGCACCGCGACCCGTGACGGCAACGAGATCACCTACGTCGCCGATGATGCGATCGGTGTGGTCACGATCGGCTACACCATCGAGGACCCCGACGGCGGGATCTCCGACGGCAGGTTCCAGATCCGAATCGTCGAGCCCGACCCTGTCGCACCCATCGCCACGCCTGACGAGCGGGTGATTCCGGGTCCGGGGGTGTCGCAGAGTTTCGAGGTGCTGGCCAACGATCTCGATCCGGATGGCGATCGCGGTGACCTCCGTGTGGTGTCGGCGGCGAGATCGAGTGGTGACGGCACCGTGTCACTCGTCGGTTCGGTCGTGCTGATCGAACCCGATCCGGAGTTCATCGGCGACATCGTCGCCGAGTACACCATCGTCGACGCCGACGACCTCATCTCATCGAGCACGGTCACACTCACCGTGCTCGAACCGGTCAACCGTCCCCCGGTCGCGAACGACGATTCGGCGGCCGTCGCCAACGGGGGGTCCGTCACGGTCGGCGTCCTCACGAACGACTCGGATCCTGATGGGGATCCGCTCACACTCTCGATCACGTCGCCGCCCGATAGTGCGCTCGGGCAAGCGAGTGTCACCGGTCAGTCGATCCGGTTCTCTGCCCAGCCAGGCCGCTCGGGGACCGCCGTCATCGGATACCAGGTCAGCGATGGCGAGGAGGTCGCATCGGCGACACTCCGCGTTGAGGTGGCCACGTGTGCGCAATCGACTCCACAAGCAGCCGATGGGTTCTTCCGGACCGGCTATCAACAACCCATCGGGATCGACTTCGGGTCGCTCGCAGCGAACGGCCAGATCGTTGATGTGAGCGGGCCCCCGGGCTTCGATGGCGCGGTCTACACACCACCCGCCGGCGAGAACGGCAACGTGTCGATCACCTACGCCGTCGTCAACGAGTGTCGGGAGCGTGCGACCGGCACGGTGACGATCGACGTCAACCAGGATCCCGCAGCGCAGAACCAGTCGATCTCCATGAGCCGTGGCGAGGAACTGAGTCTCCCGGTCTCGTCGCTGGGAAGCGACGACGAACCATTGACGATCGTGTCGTCGACCGGTGAGCCTCCATGGGTGGCCGTCGCACCGGGCGGCCTGACGCTGCGCCCCGACGAAGCGGTCGTCGATGGCGAGTACGTGTTCAGCGTGCAGGTCGCTGATCCGGGTGGTTTGAACGCAACCGCCACGATCAGCATCACCATCTCCAACGCTCCGCCGGTGGCTGTTGCCGATTCGGTCAACGTCGCCGATGGAGCGGTGACCGCGAAGCTGCTCGCCAACGACGTCGATCCGGATGGCCCCCAGAGCGAGCTCACTGTCCTGTCGCTACCTGCGGAGATCACGTTCGAGAACGGCGAGGTCGGGACGGTCGGCGTGCTGCCGAACGGTCACGTGCGCATCAATCCCGAGTCGGGCCGAGGGAACGCAGTGTTCAGCTACACGATCATCGACGCTGGTGGGGCGGTGTCAGAACCCGCTGACGTCACCGTCACCGGACCCCGACTCAATCGGGCACCGACGGCCTCCGATTCGTCGGTCACCATCTCGACCGGCGTCACTGCGCCAGTGACGCTCGTGGCCAGCGACCCCGACGGGGACGCCGTCGAGGTGATCGACCTCGTCGACGCCGGCGGCGTGGTCGTCAATGGTCCGAACGGGTTGTCGATCGATGTTCGATCGTCGACGCGCGGCATCTTCGAGGTCGCCTTCCGAGTCCGCGACCCCGACGGCCTCACCTCCCCGACCGCGACGTTGACGGTCACTGTTGAGGCTCCTGTCGCCACCACGTCGCCACCGACGACCGTGGCACCCACCACCGCGCCGCCGTCGACGACTGCACCGACCACAACGACCACCTCCGCACCGCCTACCACCGCGCCGCCCACCACCGCGCCGCCCACCACGGCGGCGCCGACCACCGTGCCGCCCGGGCCAGGGAACGGCAACGGTGCCGGTGCCGGCGGGGGCTGAGCTCAGACAGGGCTGCGAGTCATCGAGCGGAGACTGCGCACACTGAGCCGACGCCGCATCCGGAACCGGAGTGAGCGGCCGGTGTCGACCGACTCCTCGACGACGTCGAGACAGGTCGAGGCGTCGTCGGCGAGGAGATCTGGTCGGGCAGGGTCCCCGAAGGTGACGGCAGTCGACAGCGTCGCGAGCCGTTCGAGCTCGCGAATCGCTCCCGGTGCGTGCGGTCGACCCGCTCGCGCGATCTCATCGTTGGTCATCGCGGCACCGATCGACAGGCCGGCGTCGACGAGGTGATCGGTCGCCTCCTGCCATGCACCGTGGATCCGCTCCGACGGCGCCCCACTCAGACGTCGTCGCCGTCGGCGCCACTTCAGACCGAGAATGATCATGACGACGATGAGGAGCGGGAGGAGCACGATGCCGCTCACGGCGGCGACGCGCGTGGCGATCTCGACGACGTCAGAGACGCCGGTCGTGACGCCGTCGTTCTCGGATCCGTCCTGCTCGATCGCTTCCTCGGCGGTCTCAGGGGGCGGAGCGGTCGGGGGTTGGGGCGCTGCCGGGCTCTGGACGTTCGGTTCGACCGGCGGTGGCTCGGCGTTCGCCAGCGGCTCGGCTGGTACCGGGTCGAACGCAATCCAGTCGCCGCCGATCCGCACCTCGGGCCAGATCGCTGCATCGGTGGAGCCCAGGGTGAGCGACCGGCCGTCGGCTTGCGACGCTTCGACGACGAACCCCGTGGCCACTCGGGCGTCGACGCCGAGGGACCGGGCGATCAGGACGAACCCGGTCGAGAACTGCTCGGCGTTGCCCTGCTGCGTCTCTCGGAGGAACCGGTCGACGAGAGCTCGCTGCAGCCCCCCGCCGGATGCATCGGGGTCGAGGATGAAGTCGTTCCGCATCGCCTCCTCGATCGCCCGGAGGCGACCGAGCACCGTCGCTGGGAGCGAGCCGTCGACCTCGGCGAGACCCTCAGCGAGATCGACGAGGCCAGACACCGACTCGTCGACCTCTCGAGTCGCGATCTGGCCGTTGGTGACGTCGTCGAGCGTTGGCTCGACCGTCGACGAGATCGCGACCGATGTGCCCTCGGTCGGGCGTTCGGCGAGTCGGACCAGCGTCCGGTCGAGGTCGGTCTCGATCGCTGCGTCGATCGTGACGGGCTGACCGGGAAGCGGGACGAGCTGGAGGTCGTCGTCGAGGAACACGATGTCGGCGGCGACGACCGGACCGGCCACCGCCTCGGGAGTGGCGAGCCGTCGACCGATGGGCCGGAGCGACAGGTCTGGAGTCCAGCGGCGGCCGTTGTAGTCGGACAACGCTGCGGTTCGCCACCTCGTGGGCATCTCGTCGCCATCGGTGAGTTCGACCACGTGGAGCGGGGCGGCGGGTTCGAGCTGTTGGAGCGCCAGTGTCGCCTCGATCGGATCGAGGAGGGCAGCAGTCCGGTCGGGGTCCTCGGTCGCCCGGGGGTCGGCGCGCGGCGACATCGAGATGAACGTCGCGAACAGACCGGTGACGACGGCGACCGTTGCGAAGACGGCGAGTACGCGGCGCTCGCCACGCAGAACGCGAACACGGTCGCTGAGTGGCCCGACCGGACCGATCGCGGCGAAGGCGGTGGCGACCACAGCGAGCGCCGTCGGCCAGACCCACGACACGCCACGTGGGGCGGAGAATCCGATGACGAAGATCGCTCCGGCTGCGATCGGCGCGAGCGGGGAGAGATGGAGCTGACGACGGGAGGCGAACTCCGCCGACAGTGCCGCCCCCAGTGCGATGGCGACGGCGACGGTCCCAACGAGGTCGGGGCGGACGGGGCTCGGCCACTCGGTCGACAGGAGGCGCCGCAGGCCGGGCCCGAAGGGGGTGCCGATGTCGTCGAGGCCGCCTCCTTCGATCAGCACGACGATCGTTGCCGTCAGCGCGATTGAGACGACTCCGGTCGCGACTCTGACGAACCAGCGTTGGTGACTAACGACCAGTGCGGTGACCGAGGGGATCACAGCAGCGACGAGCAGCGACCACACCAGCTGGTCGAAGACGTCGCCGGCCCAGAGCGCCAGGATCGTCGACAGCGCAGCGACCCCACCGATGCGCAGCTGCGTCATACGACGTACCGCCAGGAGTTGGCGAACTCGGCGGCTGACTGGACTGCGAGCGCCACGCCTTCGCCCGGCATCGAACCCTCTCCCACCCGAATCGTGGTCGTCCGGTCGATCGCTCCGACTCGGCTCGACGGGCCTGACGGCCCGGTGACCAGCACGATCGAGGTGTGATCGAACCCATGCAGGAACAGTGCGCTCAGCGAGAGGGTTTCAGCCGGTGTGGTCTGCTGCACCGGCGTGAGCAGCTCGAGCACGGGGCCGTCGTCACCGAGCGCCGTCGCAGTGCCGCGATGATGGGCCGAGGTGGTGCGGACAACGACTTCGAGACCGGTGCTGAGTGCGTGGACCGCCAGCGACGCAGCGACGTCGACCGCCTCTTCGAAGTCGGCCGCCGTTCCGACGCCGTCGAGCGTGTCCAGCACCACGGTGAACTCCGGCCGACGGACCTCGATGTGTTCGCGCACCATGAGCGTTCCGGTGCGTGCCGTGGTCGGCCAGTGGATGAGTCGGGGGTCGTCGCCCGACACGTACTCGCGCATCGAGACGAAGCCGGACAGCGGGTCGGTCGCGGCGCGCCGGATCGTCGCCTCGTTCTCGGTGACCCGCATGGTGCCCTCGGGGCCGATGAGGTCGTACACCTTCGGGTGCACTGTGACGGTGACCGGAGTGTGTTCGTCGCGATGATCACGCCAGGCGCCGACGGCGAGCGCGAATGGATCGAGCCGGCGCACCTCGAGCGGGCCGAGGCGATGGAGCCCGCGACGGCGGGTGGGGATCGCGAGGGGCACGTCGACGACGTCGTCGGGAGCGACCTGCTCGAACGAGGCTGTGACCTCCTCACCGTCGCAGTGGTCGATCACCGTGGCGCCCGACGCTCGGTACTTGGTGTCGTTGCGGACCCGGTGGATCAAGCGGATCGCATCGCCTCGTGCGACCCTGAGGTTCGCGACGCGTCGTTGCACCGTCGAGCGAAGCGGGCGACGCGCAATCCACAGTGCAGCGAGGAGCGCGACCGAGATGGCGACCGCTGCGGCGAAGAGCTCTTCGTAGTTCCACACGAGCCCGGCGACGAGGAGCACCAGTGCGGCGACGAGCGCGCCGAGGCCTGACCGCGTCAGCAACGAAGGCCCCCGTCGTCGGCGGCCACGGTCAGCCTCCGCTGGCTCGTGGTACGGGAACGGTGTCGGCGATGTCGGCGAGCAGCGCGTCGACCGACTGCCCGCGCAACTCGGCCTCGGGTGTGAGTGCGATGCGGTGAGCGAACACCGGGTTGATCAGCGTCTTCACATCGTCGGGCGTGACGAAGTCACGTTCCTCGGTGGCGGCGTAGGCGCGTGCGACGCGGAGGAGCGAGAGGGTGCCGCGAGTCGACACACCGAGTCGGAGGTCGGGGTGACGTCGGGTGGCATCGGCCAGTTGAACGATGTAACCCTGGACGAGGTGGGCCACCGAGATCTCGTCGATCTCGTCGATGACATCTTCGAGTTCGTCGGTGTCGGTGACTGGCTCGGCCTCGTCGGTCGCCCGGTGTCGTGACCAGTCGTCGAGGATCGAACGCTCGGTGTCGGGGTCGGCGTATCCGAGGCTGAGCCGCATCGCGAATCGATCGAGCTGCACATCGGGCAGCGGGAACGTGCCCTGGAAGTCGCGCGGGTTCTGGGTGGCGATGACGAAGAAGGGGCGCGGGACCCGGCGGGACACGCCGTCGGCGGTGACCGTGCGTTCCTCCATCACCTCGAGCAGCGCCGACTGCGTCTTCGGACTGCCGCGGTTGATCTCGTCGCCGATCATCACGTTGGTGAACACCGGCCCCTCCCGGAACGAGAAGGTGCCGCTGCTCTGGTCGTAGACCATGACGCCCGTGATGTCGGTCGGGAGCAGGTCGGGGGTGAACTGAACGCGCTTCCAGGTGCCGGCGATCGAGTTGGCGATCGCTTTGGCCAGGCTGGTCTTGCCGGTGCCGGGGACGTCGTCGAGGAGGAGATGCCCCTCGGTGAGGAGGCAGCACAGAGCGAGCCGGATCTGCTCACGCTTGCCGCGGATCACCTGATCGACGTTGTCGATCAGTGCGTTCACCACGATGGTCGTGTTCGACGCCACGAACTGACACTACGTGGCCGCCGAGCCGGGTTTTGTGCACCGTTCGCGTCTTGACGCGCGCTTGAAGCCGCGATGTCGTGGCGGGCCGGGTGCTCAGGTGTTGAGGGAGCGGACGACCCACTCGAGCAGCCACGACAGGTAGTCGTAGAGCTGCGCTGCGGTCGACTCGCGTCCGCGGTCGTCGTCGTCGCCGTCGAGATCGTCGTCGATCTCGGGCAGATCGTCGTCGAAGTCGTCGTCGGTGACGTCGAGGATGGTGCCGAGCACCACCCGCACCGCATTGATCGACTGCATGAGCGCGATGGTGTCGGCCTCGGAGAACCGCTCGGGCCCGTCGGGACCGAGCAGGTTGTCGGCGGCGTCGATCTGAGCGAGACGACTCGTGATGAGGTCGTCACGCATCAGCCGGCGGTATTCGGCTTCCTTCTCCTCGTCGTCGACGTAGACGGGTGGAAACAGCCGGACCAGCGGGGGTCGGTCGGGGTCGCCGTCGCGCAGCAGCGCGCGGAGCTCGCCGAGCAGGTGCGACACCACCTCGCGCTGGTCGGCGGGGAGATTGAGCACCCACGTCGTGCGGCCTCCGGTGCCGGCGTCGTCGTCGATCGCTTGATGGACGGCCTCGATGGGCGCCGGGAACGGGTCGGTCATGCGCCCTCGTCGTGCTCCATGGTGGCCCACAGCGAGTGCTCGTGGAGGCGGAACACGTGCATCTCGCACTCCTCCCGGGTTCCGGACGCAACGACGGCGCGACCCTTGTGGTGGACATCGAGCATCAGCTCGGTCGCCTTCTCCTTCGAGTAGCCGAACAGCTTCTGGAACACGTGGGTGACGTAGCTCATGAGGTTGATCGGGTCGTTCCACACGAGCACGATCCACGGCTTGTCGGACGCGGGAGCGTCGTCGAGGTCGGGTTCGTCGGCACGAACCGGCTCCAGCGTGGTCGGCACCACTCCAGTATCGCCCGGTGCCCCGCAGGTCACACCCGATCCGCTCGCTCGGCGGCGGCTGGGACGCTCCGCGCCCGTACGATGGTGCCACCATGTCGGTCGGCTCTCGCCCCCTCGTCCCGTCGCGTCTCGCGCCGGGCGGTGTCGCGCACGGGAGCCGCCGTACCCCGACCACGGTCGTCGGCGCCTACATCGCGCTGATGAAGCCGCGCATCATCGAACTGCTGCTGATCACCACCGTGCCCACGATGGTGCTGGCCCAGCAGGGGTGGCCGCCCGCACGCCTCGTGATCGTCACCCTGATCGGCGGCACGCTCTCGGCTGGCGGTGCCAACGCCGTCAACATGTACGTCGACCGCGACATCGATGCGCTCATGGAACGCACCGCCGGTCGTCCCCTCGTCACCGGCATCATCGCCCCGCGCAACGCCCTGGTGTTCGCCATCGCCCTGCAGATCGGAGCGTTCGCTGTGCTCTGGTGGGGCGCCAACCTGCTGTCGGCGGTGCTGGCACTCTCGGCAGCGGCGTTCTACGTCGGCGTGTACACGCTCTGGCTCAAGCGCACGAGCCGCCAGAACATCGTCATCGGCGGCGCCGCGGGCGCCGTGCCCGTGCTCGTCGGCTGGGCAGCGGTCGAGAACTCGCTCAGTTGGACCCCGATCCTGCTCTTCGTCCACATGTTCCTCTGGACGCCGCCCCACTTCTGGGCGCTGGCCGTCAAGTACGCCGACGACTACTCGGCCGCCGACGTCCCGATGCTGCCTTCGGTTGCTCCGTTGCCCGAGGTGATTCGCCAGATGATCGCCTACACGGTGGCACTCGTGGCCGTCTCGCTGGTGATCTGGCCGGTCGCCGATCTCGGCTGGATCTACGGCATCGCCGCCATCGTGCTCGGCGCGATGTGGATCGGCGGCAACGTCTGGCTCGGCCGGAACCCCACTGCGTCAGGTGCGATGCGGCTGTTCGGGTTCTCGATCACGTACGTCACCGTCCTCTACGGGGCGATGATGGTCGACGTGTTCGTCAACCACGGTGTGTCGTGATGTGGCGCGCTTGCGCGTTCGTTCTTGACGAATCGCGAGCGAATTCACTCGTTTCGGCCGCGTGCAAGTAGTCTCGCGGCGTCGTCCTTCGGCCTCTGCCGGGGTGCCCCCGTGCCCCCGGTTCGGCGTCGAACGGCGGTCGCAGCAGGCAGACGAGATCCAGTGAGTCCCAACCACACATGACCACCATCGATTCCAGCCCTGAGCAGGCGGCAGGGTCGTCGACCATCGAGCGGTTCCTCGCCGCCGACGTCGACTGGCTCACGTCGACCGACTCCAAGAAGACCGGTCGCCTCTTCATCGGCACCGGCCTGATCGGACTCCTCGCCACCGTCGTGATCAACGTCCTCATCTCGGTCGAACGACTCGACGGTGCCGATGTGGCCCTCGATGCCGACTCGTGGGTGCAGCTGTTCAGCGCTCAGCGCTTCGGCCTGATCTTCGGTGCGGCGCTCCCGATCGGCATGGGCCTGGCCCTCGCTGCGGTGCCTCTGCAGGTCGGCGCCCGCTCGATCGCCTTCCCCCGTCTCGCCCAGATGGGCTTCTTCATGTGGTTCGGCGGGTTCGCGCTCGCCTACGCAGCCATCATCGGCAACGGGGGCTTCGGCGGCGACGCCGACATGGTCGACCTGTTCTTCGCCGCCCACGGCCTCATGGTGCTCGGCCTGCTCGCCGGTGCCGCTTCGGTCGTCACCACCGTGCTCACCACACGAGCGCCGGGCATGACCATGCGCCGGGTGCCGTTCTTCGCCTTCTCGGCCTTCATCTACGGCATCGGCCTGCTGCTGGTGCTGCCGGTGCTGCTCGGCTCGCTCGTCTACCTCTTCGTCGATCACCGCAGCGGCTCGGGCCTGCTGTTCGAGAGCGGAGTCAGCGAGTACGCCCAGTGGGCGTTCGGTCAGCCCACCTCGTTCCTGTACGCGCTGCCGATCATCGGCCTGCTCGCCGAGCTCCTCCCGGTCACCTTCGCCAAGCGCACCCCGTTCCGCGGCCTGGTGTTCGGCGGCCTCACCCTCATCGGGGTGGCCGCACTGGCCGGCTCCACCCAGCAGACGGTGTTCCAGGTGCCGTGGGAGGGCTCGCAGCTCTACATCGGTGACTCCGACGACGTCACCACCAAGCTCGGTGACCTCGTGCCGTGGGCGCTGTTCCATCTGCTGCCCCTCCTCGGGGCCGGCATCGTCCTGCTGATGACGCTGTTCATGGCCAAGCCCGAGAAGGGCGCCAAGATCAACATCATCGGCGCCTTCCCGTTCGCACTGTTCGGGTTCTTCATGGTCCTCGTCGGCATGGCCGGGGCAGCGATCCTGCCGTTCGTCGACCTCGAGCTGCTCGGCACCGTGTTCGACGAGGCAGCCCTCGTCTACGTGGTCTACGGCCTCGTGCTCGGCGCCATGGGCGGCGTCGTGTACTGGGCGCCCAAGCTCTGGGGTGTCGTGCTCGACCTCAAGGTGGTCACGCCGCTCGCACTGCTGGGCCTGCTCGGCACCATCGCCGCCAGCTTCCCGCACTACATCGCCGGCTTCCTCGGTCAGGAGGCGGGCTTCGCCTACTCCGATTCCGACCTGCAGATCTGGAACATCATCGTCCTCGTCGGTCACGCGCTCATGGCCGCCACCGTGCTCGCCTTCGTCGGCCTGCTCGCCAAGACCGTCGCCGGTCGTGACGACGAGCCGGTCGCCGACGATCCATTCGACGCCCACACCATCGAGTGGGCCACCACCTCGCCGGCGCCCGCCGACAACTTCGTCGACGTGCCCATGATCACCTCGGCCGAGCCCCTGCTCGACGCCAAGGAAGCCAACCGAGTCACCGAGGGGAGCGACAGCTGATGGAAGCTCTGCCCGCCGGTCCCGCACCGGCACCGCGGAATCAGATGGTTGCCGGGGCCACCGTGGCCTCGGTCGCCATGGCCATGCTCGTCGGCGGCATGCTCGGCGTCTGGGCGCTCGAGCGCCGCGAGGCGATCGACGCCGAGGGGTCGTGGCTGCCGAGCGGCGTCACCATCCCTGAGGTGCCGTCGAACGTGATGCTCATCGCGTTCCTCGGGATCCTGTCGTTCGCCCACTGGGCCCAGTGGTCGGCCAAGCGTGACGATCGCCCTCACACGATCTTCGCTCTCGGCTCGACGGCCTTCGTCGCCGTGCTGGTGCTCAACGCCCAGTTCTACATCTACAACCAGATGGATCTCGGTGTCGCCGACGGCCGATACGGCTCGATGTTCTATGCGATCACCGGGGCGTTCTGTGCGCTCATGGTCGCCGGCATCGTGTTCACACTCGTCGCACTGTTCCGGTACCTCGGCGGTCGCACCAACGAGAGCGAGTTGCTCGTTGCGCACACCGTCATCTGGTACGCCCTCGGCGTGGTCTACTCGGCCATCTGGTTCGTCGTCTACGTCACGAAGTGAGTCACAGGGACTGATGTTCACCACCGGATCCAAGACCCTCATCGGCGCCACGACGCTCGCCGTCATCGCCGCCATCGCCTACGGCATCGCTCAAGACGGTGTCCGAGGCACGATCGGCCTCGTGTCGGCCGCCGTGGCGCTCGGAGCGCTCGCTGCACTCAACGTGGCGCTGCGCGACTCGAACGTCTTCGTCGACGACCCCGCCCCCGTCGAAACGACCGCTGCCGCCCAGCGCCCCGCGGGCAAGAGCATTTGGCCGCTCGGCTTCGCCTTCGGCGCGGTCACCCTGGTCGTCGGCCTCGTCACCTACCAGCCGATCTTCGTCATCGGCGTCGTCATCCTCATGGCCACCGGCGCCGAGTGGGCCGTGCAGGCCTGGGCCGAGCGGGCGTCCGACGACCCCGAGTGGAACGCTGCCGTTCGCGGTCGCCTCACCCACGCTCTCGAGTATCCGCTCGCCGGTGCGGTCGGTGCGGGCATCATCGTGTTCGCCTTCAGCCGGGTGATGCTCTGGCTCGCTTCGAAGACCAGCACCACCGTGGCCTTCAGCGTGCTCGCCACGATCGTCCTCATCATCGGCTTCACCTTCGCCGGTCGCCGCAGCGCCAAGGCCGGGGCCATCGGCGGCGTGCTCGCCATCGGTGGCATCGCCATCGTGGCCGTGGGCACCGCTGCAGGCCTCGACGGCCAGCGCGACATCCCAGTGTTCGAAACCACCTCGCTCTGGATGCACGAGGCCAACGCTCACCCCGAGGAATACGCTGAGGGCGCCGAGAAGGGCAAGCACCCCGAGGGCTTCATCTGCGAGAGCCCCGAGAAGTTCCCCGAGGCCGACAAGAAGGCCAGCCAGACGGTGTCGCTCAAGGCCAACGTGGTCACGATCGTGCTCACCCCCGAAGGTGAGCTCGCCTTCGACGTGCCGGGCGCGACCGAGGAGAACCCGGCCGGCATCACCATCCCGCGGTCGAACCCGACCAACTTCATCTTCAAGAACGAGTTCGACGACGACCGCCGTCTGTCCGTCGACTTCGGCATCGACGACGACGGTTTCCGCGACATGGAATGCACCCCGCTGGTCGAAGAGACCGGCAGCCAGGTGCTCACCCTCACCGTCGGTCGCCCCAGCTTCGCTGCGATGGGCGTCGAGAACGGCTCGACCGACGATGCCGGCGACTACTGGTTCTTCGTCCCCGGCGTCGACACCGCCAAGCTCCGCCTGCTGGTGCCCTGAGCCGCCACATCACGATGGCAAATCACGATCGAACGAGAATGCCCCACCCCGAGACTGGAACTAGCGTGTACTCCGTGAGCAACTCCCCCCGCCGTCGCACCGGGCTGCGTGCCGGCGCGCTCGCCGCGATCGGCCTCCTCGGTGCCGGCTGCGCGCAGAACGCCCCGCAAGACACCTGGGATCCGGCTGGCGAGAACGCCCAGATGATCCACGATCTGCAGTGGCCCGTGTTCGCCATCGCCGGGATCGTCGGCGTCATCGTCCTCGCAATCATCGCGTTCGTCGTGTTCAAGTTCCGCGATCGCGGCCAGCCGATCCCCGAGCAGACCCACGGCAAGCCCAAGCTCGAGATCGCACTCACGATCCTGCCGGCCCTCATCCTCGTCGGCGTCGCCATTCCGACCGTCGGCACGCTCATGGCGCTGAACGAGACCGACGACACCGAGTGCGTCGTCAACGTCACCGGCCAGCAGTGGTGGTGGGAATTCGACTACCCGGTGCAAGACGGTTGCGGTGGCATCGAGTCACCGATCATCACGTCGGGCCAGATGGTCATCCCGGCCGACACCAACGTTCTCATCCGCGGCACCAGCCGTGACGTCATCCATTCGTTCTGGATCCCGCGTCTCAACGGCAAGCGCGACATGGTGCCCGGACGTATCCACACGCTCCGCATGCAGGCCGACGAGCCCGGTATCTACGCCGGTCAGTGCGCCGAGTTCTGCGGCCTCTCCCACGCCAACATGCGTATGGAGGTCGTTGCGCTGAACGACGCCGACTTCGCGGCGTGGAAAGCCAACCAGCTGGCCGACTACGAGTCGCCCACCGACGAGTTCGCGCTGCGCGGTGAGCAGACCTTCATCACCAACTGCTCGCGGTGTCACCAGGTCAACGGCCTCACCGATTCCGATGGCGAGCTCGTCATCTCCCGCCCCGATCTCCAGGTGTACTCGGGTGCGGCGCCGAATCTCACCAACCTCATGACCCGCAACACCTTCGCCGGTGCCACCTGGGATCTCATCGATCAGCAGCGCCGCGCCGAGGTGTGGGAAGCCGATCCCGACGAGTTCGGCGGCCTCTATCTCGAAGGGGTCACGGCCGACACCCTCAACTCGGTCGACCTTCGCGAATGGCTGCGCAACAGCCCCCAGAAGAAGCCCATGTACGCCGAGCCTGAACGTCTCGAAGAGACCGACGGCCTGGTGCGTGGCATGCCCTATCTGGCCCTCAGCGAGGACCAGATCGATGAACTGATCGCCTACTTGCTCGAGCGCAAGTGAGCTGACAAGGACCCGAGATGGCAATCATCGAACGCCCCTCCGACACCAGCACCGAGGTCACGGCCTACGAGCCGCCCCCGGTCACGGCAACGTCGTCGTACGGCTACCTGCGTCGCCCGGTCGAAACCACCGGTTGGCGGAGCTGGGCCTTCACCGTCGATCACAAGAAGATCGGCATCATGTACGGCGTCACCGCCATGGTGTTCTTCATTGTCGGCGGCATCGAGGCATGGCTGATCCGCCTCCAGCTCGCCTCGCCCGACGGCACCGTGCTCAGCGCCGACAAGTACAACCAGATGTTCACGATGCACGCCACCACCATGGTGTTCCTCTTCGTGATGCCCATGGCGGCGGCGTTCGCCAACTACATGATCCCGCTCCAAATCGGCGCCCGTGACGTCGCGTTCCCGCGTCTCAACGCCCTGTCGTTCTGGGTGTTCCTCTTCGGTGCGATCTTCATCAACAGCTCCTGGATCCTCGGCGGTGGCGCCGACGGTGGCTGGTTCATGTACGCCCCGAACTCCGACGTGCCGTTCTCACCGTCGAACGGCGTCGACTTCTGGGCGCTCGGCCTGCAGATCACCGGTATCGCTTCGCTGGTCGGTGCGGTCAACCTCATCGTCACCTGCCTCAACATGCGGGCGCCCGGCATGTCGCTCATGCGTATGCCGATCTTCACGTGGATGGCCATGGTCGTGCAGTTCCTGCTGCTCTTCGCCATGCCGGTCATCACCGTGGCGCTGTTCCTGCTGATCTTCCAGCGCAACTACGACGCCACGTTCTTCTCGGTCGAAGCCGGCGCCGACCCGCTGCTGTGGCAGCACCTGTTCTGGATCTTCGGTCATCCCGAGGTGTACATCATCGTGTTGCCGAGCTTCGGCATCATCTCCGAGGTCCTCCCGGTCTTCTCGAAGAAGCCGCTCTTCGGTTACCCATTCGTGGTGTTCTCGGGTGCGGCCATCGGCTTCGTCGGCTGGGGTGTGTGGGCGCACCACATGTTCGCATCCGGCCTCGGCCCCGTGTCGGTCGCCGTGTTCTCGGTGGCCACCATGGCCATCGCCGTGCCCACCGGTGTCAAGATCATCAACTGGACGCTCACCATGTGGGGCGGCAAGTTGCAGTTCACCACGGCCATGCTGTTCGCCGTCGGCCTGATCGTGCAGTTCACGATCGGGGGTCTGTCGGGCGTGACCCACTCGGTCGCCCCGTCCGACACCCAGCAGACCGACACGTACTACATCGTCGCCCACTTCCACTACGTCATCTTCGGTGGCGCCGTGCTCGGCCTGTTCTCCGGCATGTACTACTGGTGGCCGAAGATCTTCGGTCGCCAGTTGAAGGAGGGCCTCGGCAAGTGGAACTTCTGGCTCACCATCATCGGTATGAACATGACCTTCGGCCCGATGCACATCATCGGCCTGCAGGGTCAGCCGCGCCGCATGTACGTGTGGACCGAAGCCCGTGCGGGTGAAGGCTTCTTCAACCTCGGCTTCTGGAACCTGGTCGCGACCATCGGCACCTTCGTGCTCTCGCTCGGCGTCCTGCTCTGGATCGTCAACGTGTTCGTCACCCACGCCGGCAAGAACAAGGCACCCGCCGCTCCGCTCGATCCGTGGGACGCCCGCTCGCTTGAGTGGCTCACCACCAACCCGCCGAAGCCGCACAACTTCGACCGCACGCCCACCGTGCACGCACTCGACGAGGTCTTCCACCGCAAGTACGAGGACGTCGGCGAGCCCAACGAAGAGGGCATCATCCAGCACGAGTACGTGCAGCGGGCGACGCTCGAGGAACTGGTGGCCGAGGAAGAGGCCAACGCCGACGCCCACATCCACCTGCCGGCACCGTCGTACTGGCCGATCATCCTGGCCTTCTCACTGCCGGTGCTCGCCTATGGCGTCATCTACAGCACCTGGTTGATCGCCGCCGGTGCCGCCATCGCCGTCATGGCGCTGTTCGGTTGGGCGCTGGAGCCGGCCGATGCCGAACCCACCGATTTCGATCCGCCGTCCGACGACGGCGGCGACTCGTCGAGCAAGGAGCTCGCTCATGTCTGACGTCGTCAAGGAAACGGTCGACGAGGCCGCTGACATCGTCGAAGACCACGCGGCTGACGAGCACGATCACGCGTTGCTTGCCGATCACGATCTGCACGACAGCGACGAGCACGTGCACCACACGTCGCTCGGCATCTCCAACACCAAGTTGGCGATGTGGCTCTTCCTCGGGTCGGAATGCCTCCTCTTCGGCGGCCTCATTTCGACTTACATGCTGTACCGCAACCGCACGTCGGGCGACGTCGGTCCCGATCAGCTGTGGGACATCCCGTTCACGTCGGCGTCGTCGTTCGTGCTGCTCATGTCGTCGCTCACCATGGTGCTCGCCGTGTCGGCCGCCGGTCGGGGCGACGACAGGAACACCAAGATCTGGATGGGTTCGACCGCTGCACTCGGCGGCCTGTTCCTCGCCGGCCAGGTGTACGAGTTCACGGTGTTCTATCGCGAGGGCCTCGGCTACACCGACAGCCTCTTTGCGTCGAGCTTCTACACGCTCACCGGCTTCCACGGTGTCCACGTCGCCGTCGGCATCATCATCTTGCTGTCGACGCTGGCCATGCTCGCCAAGGGGAAGATCTCGGGCGACAAGGCCGAAACCGTCGAGATGGTCGGCCTCTACTGGCACTTCGTCGACGTCGTGTGGATCCTCATCTTCACCCTCGTCTACCTCATCCCGGCCTGATCAGGAGATCGCGATGACCGACACCACGATCGAATCGACCGACGCCGCCGAACACGGCGACGAGCACGGCCACGCCGGCGACCACGACGGTCACGGTCCGAGCGACGCGTTCTTCATCAAGACCGCACTGGTCCTCGCCGTCATCACTGCGCTCGAGGTGGCTGCCAGCTACATCGAGCTCGGCGTGATGTTCCTGCCGATCCTGATCGGCCTCATGCTCATCAAGTTCTTCGCCGTCGTGCTGATCTTCATGCACGTCAAGTACGACAAGAAGATCTTCGGCCAGATGTTCTGGATCGGGCTCGCCTTGGCGTTCTTCGTCTACCTGGTGATGCTCCTCTGCTTCCAGTTCTTCCTGAAGTAGAGAGCGCTCCAAGCAGCGCCTTCGGCGCTGCGTCGCTTCGGTCGCGCTCACTGGTACATGGTCGCGGAGTCGAAGAATCCCCCGGCTGCCTGCTGGCCGTTCCCCCGTGCGCGGGGACTTCACTCAGCAATCGTCACACTGCTCGGGAATGCCCGCGTGGCCCTCGCTGCGTAGCATTATCCTGTGATCCTTTCGCAGGCTGAGATCGACGGGGTTTCTCTCTCGCCGTGGGATTGGGAGTTCCATCCCGAGGTCTGGGTGCTCGTCGCGTTCCTCACCGGTGCCTACATCTACATGGTCCGGGTGATCGGGCCGAATGCGGTGCCCGAGGGCGTCGAGCCGGTGAGCCGCAAGAACAAGTGGGCCTTCGGGTTCGCCATGGCAACGCTGTGGATTGCGTCCGACTGGCCGATGCACGACATCAGCGAGGAGTACCTGTACTCGGCCCACATGCTCCAGCACATGATGCTGAGCTTCTTCCTCCCGCCGCTCGCACTGCTCGCCACTCCGACCTGGCTGGCCCGCGTGCTCATCGGCGACGGCAAGCTCTACAACGTCATCCGCTTCATGGCGAAGCCCGTGGTGGCCGGGGTGTCGTTCAACGTGATCATCATGGTCACCCACATCCCGCTCATGGTGAACCTGTCGGTGCAGAACGGGCCGCTGCACTACGCGCTGCACTTCTTGGTCGTGATGTTGGCGCTGCTCATGTGGACGCCGGTGTGCGGGCCGATCCCCGAGTTCCAGATCGGCCCAGTCGGCAAGTGCATCTACCTGTTCCTGATGTCGGTCGTGCCCACCGTGCCGGCAGCGTGGCTCACGTTCGCCGAGGGCGTGGTCTACAAGGAGTACGATGTTCCGGTCCGTGTGTTCGGTTGGTCGGTCGAGGTCGACCAGCAGCTCGCCGGCGCCATCATGAAGACCGCAGGCGGCATCTTCCTCTGGGCGATCGTCGTCACCATCTGGGTCCGCCACGTGTACGGCGACTACAAGAGCGATCAGACCTACCGCCGTGAGCCCGGCACCCGGTTCCCCGACGCCGAGGTGAGCTACGCCGACGACGATCCGCTCACCACCGCCGACGTCGAAGCTGCGTTTGCCTCGAGCCGTCCGCGGACCGAGTCCTCCGCCGAGAACTGACCTCAGAGTTGGCCGGGGCGGATGGGTAGCCTCGTGGCGTGATCGACCAACGGCTGCTCCGGACCGACCTCGACGGCGTCACCGCCGCCCTGGCGCGTCGATCGCGCCCCGCCCTCCTCGACGACGTCGCTCACGCCGCCCGCCTCGACCAGCGCCTCCTCGACATCACCCACGAACGTGACCAGATCCGGTCCCGAGTGAACAGCTTGTCGAAGGAAGTCGGCACGCTGCGGCGTGACGGCAAGATCGCCGAAGCCGAGGCATTGCAGGCTGAATCGAAGGAGCTCGGAGCGACCGAGAAGGCACTCGCCCACGAGCACGACGAGGTGTCGGCTGCCCTGCGTGAGGTGCTGCTCGGTATCCCCAACGTGCCCCACCCCGAAGCGCCCGACGGTGCGAGCGATGCCGACAACCCGATCGTCGTCGAACCAACGGGCCTGCTCGACGAGTACCCCGACTACCTCCGGCAGCCTCACTGGGAGACGGCCGCTGAGCTCGGCATTCTCGACAACGAGCGTGCCGTGAAGATCTCGGGGGCGATGTTCACCATGCAGCGCGGCGCAGGGGCCACCCTGGCCCGGGCCCTGTGCCAGTTCGGCCTCGACCGCAACGCCGACGTCCACGAGGAGATCCGCCCGCCATCACTGGTCACCACCGCGACGCTCACCGCCACCGGCCAGCTCCCGAAGTTCGCCGACGATGCCTACGCGATCGAGCGTGATGACCTGTGGTGTGTGCCCACCGCCGAGGCCTCGCTCACCTCGCTGTTCAACGACGAGATCCTCGACGACACCGAGCTGCCGATCCGGGTCATGGCGTACAGCCCGTCGTTCCGACGTGAGGCCGGTTCGGCCGGGCGTGACACGCGCGGCATGCTCCGGGCTCACGAGTTCGACAAGGTCGAGATGCTCGCGTTCTGTGCTCCCGAGCAGGCGCCCGACCTGCTCGACGACATGGTTCAGCGAGCCGCCTCGGCGATGGCCGATCTCGAGCTGCCGTACCGGGTGATCGAGATCTGCGCTGGCGACATGGGCCAGAGCCACCACCGCAGCCTCGACATCGAGGTGTATGCACCCGGCGCCGACGACTGGCTCGAGGTGAGCTCGGTCAGCTGGTTCGGCGACTACCAGGCGCGACGCGGGAACACCCGGTTCCGTCGCCACGACGCCGATGGCAAGCCGATCAAGGGCACCGAATTCACGCACACGCTCAACGGGTCGGCGCTCGCTGTGCCGCGAGTGTGGGCGGCCATCATCGAGAACCATCGTCAGCCCGACGGCTCGGTGAAGATCCCCGAGGCGCTCCACCCGTACATGCGTGGCATCACGACGATCGAGCCGTCATGAGCGATTCGATCCGTGATCGTCGAGTGCAGTACGAAACCGCTGGCCTCGATGTTGCCGACGTCGACGCCGATCCGGTCGTGCAGTGGCACCGCTGGCACGACGAGGCGATGTCGGCCGGGGTCGCCGAACCCAACGCGATGACCGTCGGTACCAATGGGCTCGACGGAGTGCCCGATGCCCGAATCCTGCTCGCCCGGGGCGTCGATGCCAGTGGCGTCGCGTTCTACACGAACTACGAGAGCGCGAAGTCGAAGCAGCTCGCGGCAGCTCCAACGGCCGTGGCCGTCTTCGCCTGGCTCGATCTGCATCGGCAAGTCCGGGTCCGTGGCCGGGTCGAGCAGATGTCGGCCGCCGAGAGCGATGCGTACTTCGCGAGCCGTCCGCGGGGGAGTCAGCTCGGCGCGTGGTCGTCACCCCAGAGTGAGGTGATCGCCGATCGTTCGGTCCTCGACGAGGCCGTGGCTGCGACCGAGGCCCGCTTCGACGGCGTCGACGAGATTCCCCGACCCGAGTTCTGGGGTGGCTGGCGCCTGATTCCCGACACGTGGGAGTTCTGGCAGGGCCGCCCCTCCCGCCTCCACGATCGACTCCGCTACCGCCCGGACGCCGGCGGCTCCTGGCTGATCGAACGCCTCGCCCCCTGACACGCTCGTCATCCTCGGTGTCAGACACCGAGGGTGACACGGATCAGGCGTCGATGATGGTGACGGTGCCGGTCGGGTAGGTCTCGTCGCCGGTGTTGCCGAGCGGGTGCGACGTGAGGCGTTCGACCGGGTCGGGGATCTCGCCGGTCAGCGGCTTCAGCACGAACGGAGCCGGGGAGTCGTCGTCGGCTGGCTCGACCGAGATCACGACGGTTGCGCCCGCCGCTGAGCGCGGGAACTCGAGCCCCTCAGGAGCGTTGCGGATGAAGTCTTCACCCGGCGTTTCCGGGCCGGAACCGTCACCGCTGAAGCCGTTGAAGTCATCGGCCATGTTCGGGTCGGTGAACCGACCGGTGGTCACCGGGATGCCGTCGAACACGGCCCAGCCCTCGTACACCCAACCCTCGGGGAGCTCGGGCAGCGTGAGTGAACCGGCGCCGTCTGCGAAGAACCAGACACCGACCGTTTCGGTACCAGGTGCGCCGTCGGCGGTGGGGGCCACGACTTCGACCGTGCCAGCGGCCGACAGGAAATCGGTTCCGATCGCTGCGGGGTGATCGATGGTGAGGTCGGCCACGCCGTCGACGATGTCGCCACCGAGCAGGTGGATCGCCGATGGGGCTGGATCGGGATCGTCGAGCGGCTCGATCGTGAGCACGAACGCCGACGCCTCGACATCGCTGATCGCCGCGTGATCGATCGGTTCGCCGTCGTCGTCGACGAGGGTGCCGTCGTCGGTGGCGTTGAATCGGCCGGTACTCACCGGTTCGCCGTCGACGATGATCCAGCCTTCGTAGACCGACGCTTCGCCGAGCATCGGGAGCCCGTCGAACTGGAGCGTCGCGATTTCCCCCTCGGCCATGGCGTCATCCTCCATGGCGTCGTCGTCGGACATGGCGTCGTCGTCCTCCATCGCCTCGTCGGACATGGCGTCGTCCTCGTCGTCCGTGGCCTCCTCGGCGGGATCGTCGGTCTCGTCGAGGGGCACGGTCGTCCCGTCGACGTCGGAGCCGCAAGCGGTGAGGAGCAGGGCGCCGGTCACGCCGAAGGCGGCGAGGCGTCGGGGGGTGGTGAGTTGTTGCCTGAACATGGCGGTCGACGTTGCGCCACGAATCGGAACCGTTCCGTTCGAGCAGCGAGCCGAATCCGAAACCAGTCTTTCCGAACGCGAAAAAGAAACGTAGGGGTTGAAGTGGTGAACCCGGACGAGCAACCTGTCCACATGGCAGCCGCAAAGGTCCTGGTGGTCGACGACGAGCCCACCGTTCGCGAAGTCGTCGTCGGGTACCTGCGGCGTGATGGTCACGAGGTCGCCGAGGCCGGCGATGGCAACGCAGCGCTCGAGCTGCTCGATGCCGAACCGCCCGATCTCGTCGTGCTCGACATGATGCTCCCGGGCGTCAACGGCCTCGATATCCTTCGTCGCGTCCGAGCCACGAGCGACATCCCGGTCATCATGCTCACCGCCCGGGCCGAGGAGTCCGATCGTGTCGCCGGGCTCGAACTCGGCGCCGACGACTACGTCGTCAAGCCGTTCTCGCCACGAGAGCTCGCTGCTCGCGTCAACGGAGTGCTCCGCCGCACCGCCGTGCGCGAACCGAGCACTCCGCAGTCGCTCGAGTTCGATGGCCTTCACATCGACCCGCTCAGCCGCGAGGTGAAGCTCAACGACGACATCGTCGATCTCACGCCCAAGGAGTTCGACGTCCTCGCATTCCTCGCCGCGTCGCCGCGGCAGGTGTTCTCACGTGCCCAGTTGCTCGAACAGGTCTGGCAGTCGTCGCCCGACTGGCAAGATCCCGCGACCGTCACGGTCCACGTCCGTCGTATCCGCAACAAGATCGAGGTCGACCCGGAGTCGCCGCGGTGGATCACGACGGTGTGGGGAGTCGGCTACCGGTTCGAGCCGTGATCGAACGGGCCGACTCGTCGACTGAGCAGGCTGCGTCGGTCCAGCGCGGCATCCGCCCGTCGAACGAACTGACCGAGATGCCGGGGTCGGCGCGCGGTATGAACCGGCTCGGCCGTCGGTTCCTCGCTGCAACGCTCGGCGTGCTGGCGATGGCCATGCTGATGATCGCCGTCGCCGCGCAGGCGATGTTCATCAACAGCCACGACCTGCGCCTGCTCATGTGGGCACTTGTGCCCGCCGTGATGGCGGCGGCGGTGGTGGCCATGCTCCTCGCTCGACCGGTCGCGCAAGACGCCAAACGCATCTGCGACGCGGCGATGCGCGTCGCCGACGGCGACCTGTCGGCGCGCACCGGTGTGCGTCGAAACGATGAACTCGGCGAGGCTGCCGAGATGTTCGACGTCATGGTCGCTCGCCTCGACTCGATCGAGTACGAGCGGGCCCTGATGCTCTCGGCGATCTCGCACGATCTCCGCACGCCGCTCGCGGCACTGCGTGCTTCGGTCGAGGCCATCCGCGACGGCGTCGCCCCCGACCCCGACCAGTACCTCACCGGTATGGAGCGGCAGGTCACGGCACTCAGCTCGCTGGTCGACGACCTCCAGCTCCACTCGCGGCTCGTTTCGGGCACGCTCGAGCTGCGCCGCACCCGCCTCGACCTCACCGAACTGGTCGACGAAGCCATGGAGACGCTGCGGCCGCTCGCCGAGCCGCGCCACATCAAGCTGCTGCTCGAAACCGATCGTCGCTACCTGATCGATGCCGATGGATCGCAGATCGCTCGAGTCCTTCGTAATCTGCTCGACAACGCCATCCGCCACGCCCCTGACGACTCGGTCGTTCTGGTGCAAGTCGAAGCGGTCGGCGGTGACGGTCTCGACTCTGGCCGTGCGCGGCTCCGGGTGATCGACCAAGGCGCCGGGTTCCCGCCTGAGTTCCGCTCTCGTGCCTTCGAGCCGTTCACCCGCGCCGACGAAGCGCGTGATGTCCGCACCGGCACCGCTGGGCTCGGGCTGTCGATCGCCCGGGGCATCGTGCTCGCCCACGAGGGCACGGTCGGCATCGGAGCCGGCCCCGGCGGAGTGATCGAGATCGAACTCCCGCTCCCCACCTTCTGACGCCCCAGCCGATCTCTCGAGCGAAGGGTCAGGGCCAGGTGGTGAGGGCGTCGACCAGGCCGTCGATGAGTGACTCGGTGTGTGGTGTGAGCCCCGGGCCTTCCCAGTCCCACCACATCGGGCTCGACCCGCGTACTCGCGGCGGCAGCTCGATCTGCACCCCGGCAGATGGTGGCAGGTTGACCGGATTCGCCTCGTGTTGCCCGCGCAGTGGTCGTGGGATCGCGTCGAGGTCGGTGAGCACCCGGTAGACGGGCAGGTGGCGCCGCAGCGATTCCCCGACGTGTTCGGCGAAGATGCGGTTGCGCCCTCCGAGGAGGAGTGCGTCGAAGTAGCCACGTCGGCCGTAGCCGTGAACGGTGACCGTGAGCTCGACGTGATCGAGGAATGACGCGAGCGCCGGCGACTCATCAGGGCGCACCTTGGTCGATGCGAGGTGACGCCGCATGCCGGCCGGTTGGATCACGGAATACAGCGATGCATCGGTCCGCTCGGCGACCCGATGGGCGATCACGTCGGTGAGCCACTCGAGATTGCCGCCGTGGTACGCCATGACACCGATCCGACCGCGCAGCTCGCACACCTCGTCGACGCCGGGCTCACTGAGGAGCTCGGTGAACGACTCGGCCTTCGTGAGCATCCCGAGATGATGCCGCATCCGGGCCGTACGATTCCCCCCGTGCTTGTGTGGATGGACCTCGAGATGACCGGCCTCGATCACACCTCGGACGTGATCGTCGAGATCGCAACGCTCATCACCGACGACGACTTGAACATCGTCGCCGAGGGTCCCGACCTCGTCGTGCAGGCATCGGAGGAGGCGTTGGCGGCGATGGACCCGTTCGTGGTCGACATGCACACCCGCTCGGGTCTGCTCGATCAGATCAAGGCGTCAGAAGTCACGCTCGAAGAGGCCGGCGCCGCCACCCTCGAGTTCATCAAGGAGCACGTGCCCGAACCACGTTCGGTCCCGCTGTGCGGCAACTCGATCGGCACCGACCGTCGCTTTCTCGCCGCCTATCTCCCCGAGATCGAGGAATACCTGCACTACCGCTCGATCGACGTGTCGTCCGTCAAGGAGCTGGTGAAGCGCTGGTACCCCTCGGTCGACAGGGGTCGCCCACAGGGCAAGGGCTCGCACCGCGCCCTCGATGACATCCGTGCCTCGGTCGATGAACTCGTCTTCTACCGCGAGCACGTCTTCGTCGGCGCCGAAGGTACGTCCGAGTCGGGTGAGGCGACCGCTGCCGAGTCGGCCAGCGGCTGAACGCCTGCCTCCGACTAGGTTCGACGCCATGCGTGCCGTCGTGCTCCGTGAGAAGGGTGGACCCGAGGTCCTGACGATCGAAGAGGTCGACGGTTGCGATGCCGGGCCTGACCAGATCGTCGTCGATGTGGTCGCCACGGCGCTCAACCGTGCCGACACGCTCCAGCGGATGGGTGGTTACCCCGACCCTCGAGGTCTTCCCATCGAGATCCCGGGCCTCGAATACGCGGGCACGGTTCGTGCCGTCGGTCAGGGTGTGACCGAGTGGCAGGTCGGCGACGAGGTGATGGGAATCGAGGCGGGCGGTTGCTACGCCGAGCAAGTCGTCACCCACGCGCGCCAGGCCCTGCCAGTGCCGGCCGGCATCGAACTACGTGACGCCGCGGCGATCGCCGAGGTGTTCCTCACGGCCTGGGATGCGCTCGTGGTGCAGGGTGGTTTGACCTCGGGACGGTGGGCGCTCGTGCACGCCGGCGCCTCGGGCGTCGGCACCGCAGCGATCCAGATCGCCAAGGCGATCGGCGCCCGTATCGCTGTCACCTGTTCGGTGGGCAAGGTCGACGCCTGCCGCGAGCTCGGCGCCGACCTGGTGATCGAGCGGTCGCCGAACGACTGGCTCGCCGAGCTCAAGTCTGGGGTGCCCAGTGGGGTCGACGTGGTACTCGACGTGGTCGGCGGCGACGAGGCGATGCGGAACATCAGCGCAGTCGCCCCCGATGGCACGATCGTGCAAGTCGGCCTGATGGGCGGTGCCGAGGCGACCATCAACATGGGGCTGATCCTGATGAAGCGGATCACGTGGGTCGGCACCACGCTGCGGGCGCGGCCGGTCGAGCGGAAGATCGCGCTGTGCCAGCGGTTCGCCGCCGAGATGGTGCCGCTGTTCGAGTCGGGCGCACTCGCGCCGGTGATCGACTCCCGATTCGCGTTCGACGACATCGCCGACGCGCACCGCTACATGGAGTCAGACGCCAACGTCGGCAAGATCCTCATCGACATCGCCTGAAGGCTCGTCGTCGGAGACGGTCATCCGTCGCCACGAGAACCAGCCACCGACCGTGATGATGATCGCTGCCAGTGGGATGAACACCAGCCATGGGAACGACGCCTCGTCGGCGACGACCGAGGGCTCGCCGAGGAAGAACGGGATGCTGCCGCTGATCTCGTCGTCGCTCTGTGCGTACCGGGCGAGGTAGTTCAGGAGGTAGGTGCCGTCGCGGTCGAGCTCGTCGAACGTGACGACGTAGTCGACGTCGGACTCGGCGGTCTGGGAGATCTCGATCGGCGTGAAGGTCTCGCCGTCGCCTTCGTCGTACGAGAAGAAGAACCGCACGTCGGCGACCGCAGCGGCGAACTCGACGGTCACCTCGGAGATCGGCTCGTCGATCGTCTCGCGGGCGAACGGGGTCGAGCGGAGCACGTTCGGGTCGTCGGACACGAACACCGTCGGTGCCCCGTAGGCGAAGCCGATCGCACCCGTGATCACGTGCGCATCGGCGGGCACCGGCGCGATGTAGTTGACGAAGTAGGTGCCTTCGCGTTCGAGGAGCGGGAAGTCGAGTCGGGCCGTGGTCGGGCCGGTGATGGTGACCTCGCCGCCGATCTGTTCGATCTCGCCGTCGGTGCCCTCGTAGCGGAGGAACATCTGCGTGGCGTCGCTGACCTCGGCCCCGAAGTCGATCGTGACCTCGTCGATCGGCTCGCTGAGGACGTCGCCGTTCGAGGGCGTCGACGACTCGATGTTCTCGTGGGCCACGGCCGGCGATGCACCGGCGAGTGCCGCGAGGACAGCGATGAGCAACGCAGCGGCGGCGACGATGATCCGGCGGGTCATCCCGTCATTCAATCAGCCCCCGCGGGACGGTACGGATCGCTGCTTCCACGTCACATCACGCCGAAGGACGAGAACCACGAGGCTGCGGACGAAGATCACGGTGAACACGACGACCAGCACCGGATAAGTGACTGCGGCCCACCACCGGGTGGTCCCGGCCGTCCGGCCCAGCATCCAGACCTGGAGTGCCGACAGCGGGTACACGATCGGTGCGGTCAGCCAGCCACCGGCGAGCGACCAGACCCAGCAGAGCACGGCGAGTGCCAGCAGTGTGTTGGTGAACCGAGCGCCTGTTGCAACGCTGCGCGTCCACCCGGCCACCAGGTCCCGGAGGCCGCCCGGGTACATGCGGAAACGCGTACCGTCGCGTGAACCGACGAACAGCCGTGAGCGGCCTGCTGCTCGAGCGAGCCCGATGTCTTCGGTGTGCATCGTGCGAACGGTCGGATCGGCATGGCCGCCGATCTGCTCGTACAGGTCGCGCCGCATTGCGAGCACCGGGCCGAACGCGACCGTCGCCGCCGTCCGATCGCCGAGTGGCGTGAACGCACCGCACCCCATCAGTGCGGTCACGTTGCTGAGCAGGCTCATCTGCTCGCCGGCGGTGGGCATCGTGTGCCACGGCTGGACCGACACGACGTGCTCGGGATGCCGCTCGACCTCGGCGGCGATGTCGTCGAGCAGCGTGGTCGCGGGGCGGACGTCGGCGTCGACGAAGAGCAGGATCGGTTCGGTTCCCGACGATGCACCGAGGTGACAGGCATGCGGTTTCCCTCGCCATCCCTCGGGCAGTGTGGGCGGCACGATCACTTCGGCGCCGTGCTGTCGAGCGACATCGCCGGTGCCGTCGCTCGAGTGGTCGTCGACCACGACGACCCGGTCGCCGAGTCGACGCTGGTCCACCAGGGGTGGAACGAGGTGGGGGAGTTGCTCGGCTTCGTCGCGAGCCGGTACGACGACGCACACCGGAGGTCGCGCCGTTGCCGGACCCGGCGGCGCCGGAGGGAGATGGCGAGGTCGTGCGAGCAGGGCCCAGCCGATGAGCCAGCCAGCGAAGAACAGCCCGTAGTCGAGGGGCGAGCCGAGTCGCAGCACGGTGCTGAGCCAGCTCATCGGGCAGAGCCTGGCACGGGTCGAGAAATTCTTCTCGGTTTTTCTGCAAGAAGTGCAGAGGTCGCGGCTCAGGACTCACATGAAGCGCAACGCACGCACCATGATCGCCGTCGCCGGGCTGGCCCTCACCGCCTCGGCCCTGTTCACCACCGGCTTCGGACCGGCGGTCGCCTCGGCCGCTCCGGTCGAGGTCAAGCGCAAGCGCGGGCGCCCTCGCAAGCACCCGAAGCCGGTGTTGGTGGTCGACGAGACGCCGATTCCGGACTGGGTCGCATGAAATTTCTGCCGATGGCGTGAAACCCGGTTGACCTCGGCGGCGCAGGTGTGGTTCCCTTGGCTCCGCACGGGCAGAACATCCGTGCGCGGTCTGGCCCCGGCAGGACCATCAACGAGACACGAGCGAGAAAGGACAGCGCGATGAAGAACGAACTCCGCTTCGCACCCGCCACCGCGGTGGGCCTGCTCGCGCGACCGCACTCGTACTCGATCGCCGCCTCGTGGCCGGCCTCGGTGTCGGCCTGCGGTGACTCGATGTTCGGCAACCCGACCGCGAATCAGGCTGTCGAGTCGATGTCGACCCACGCAGGTCTCGCCTTCGGTACGAAGCGAATCGGCACCGGCGCCCTCGGAGGACTGACGTAACCCCACGTCAGACTCACCTCTCCGAGGCCGCCGGGTTCCAGACCCGGCGGCCTTCTTCGTTTTTCTGCCGCCTTCTCACCCACCAACCACCACCCGAACCAACCCAACCCAGCACAGGAAGCACCTGACATGACCAACGCACTCAAGCCCCGGCCCCTCGCCACCCACGTCACCACGAATGAACTCAGGAACAACAACGACATGAACACCTCACTCGACATCGACACCGACTCCACCGTCTCCCTGGCCGGTGTCGCTCGGCCCGATCAACTCGATCCCGACAGTCCGCCTCCCCGCGACGAAGCGGCCGACGGGCTGCTCGATGAGTCGCTCGCTGCTCGGCGCCCGGTTGCTCGGTGCGCCGACGGCAACGGCACCCTCACCGCACTGTTCTTCAGCGACCACGTCGCCGACATCGCCCGCGCCAAGGCGATGTGCGGCCTGTGCCCGCTGCAGGCCGAGTGTCTCGCCGGCGCGCTCGAGCGTGAGGAGCCGTGGGGCGTCTGGGGCGGTGAGCTCATCTCGGGCGGCCGAGTGATCGCCAACAAGCGCCCGTGCGGCCGCCCGCCCAAGCGGCCCCGCCCCGAGGTGGTCTACGACGAGATGGGCCCGGTCGAACCGGTCGCCGTCGCCGTCTGAGCCAGACTGCACCGGGTCACTGACCCGCTCGGCGCACCGTCGCGCTCTTCCCCCCGGAGGGCTGGCGGTGCGCCGAGTGCGCGTCTGGCGGCAGATCGTGGCGACACGGGCGTTTCGCTGCGTTCCGTGAACGTTCAGGGCGTGTCCGCTGGTTCGTTCGAAGGCGCTCGGTACTCTCGTCTCCATGGCCTCGATCCGCCCCCGACTGCTCGCCGTGTCGCTGGTGATCGCCGTGGTCGTGAGCGCGATCGGCGCACTGGTCTGGGCGAACTCGGTCGGTTCCGACCGCCGCTCCGAGGCCGATGCCGTGCTCGACCAGCCCGGTGTCGTGCCGTTCCCCGATTCGGGCATCACCAACCCCGACATGGAGGGCGACGTCCTCCCGGTGGCCGATCTGTCCGATGCCGAGGGCAACCTCGTGTCAACGACATCGCTGCTCGGCGGCGAACCCCTCGTCCTCAACTTCTGGTACAGCACCTGTGCGCCCTGCCGCAAGGAGCTGCCCGACTTCGCCGAAGTACACGCCGAGCTCGGCGACGAGGTGCGATTCATCGGTGTGAACCCGTGGGATTCGTGGGAGGTGCAGGAACGCTTCGCCGCCGAACGAGGGGTCGGATACGAACTGCTCCTCGACGACACCCAGGAGCTGCAGCTCGACCTCGAGCTCCTCAACTATCCCACCACGCTCTTCGTCACCCCCGACGGAATGATCGTGGAACAAGCCGGCGTCCTCGACGCTGACGGCCTTCGGATGAAGGTCGATGAACTCCTGGAGTATTCGTCGTGAGCCTCTGGTTCGTCGCCGGCATGTTGGCAGCGGTCAACCCGTGCGGGTTCGTCCTCCTGCCCACGTATCTCGCCTATTACCTGGGCATCTCGAACGGTGAGGGTGCCGAACCCGTACCGCAACGCGTTGCGCTGCGCCGGGCGCTCAAGGTGTCGGCGGCGCTCGCCGGCGGCTTCATGGTGGTGTTCGTCATCGCCGCCGGCCTCGCGCACTACTTCACCAACTGGCTCACGGCCAACGCGAAGTACGCCACCGGCTTCTTCGGTGTGGCCCTCATCGTGCTCGGTGTGGGGATGCTGTTCGGCTACAAGCTCCCGTTCATGACCCCCAAGATCGGCCAGGGTCAGAACGACCAGACCATCCGTTCGATGTTCGTCTACGGCATGGCCTACGCGATCGCATCGCTCGGTTGCACGATCGGCTTCTTCATCTCGGCCGTCTTCGCCACCAGCGCCCGCGGCGGTGCCTGGGACGGCATCACCAACGGCGTGGCCTACGCCATGGGCATGACGCTCATCGTCGGTGGACTCACCGTGGCGCTGGCCTTCACCAACAACTCGTTGCTGAAGTTCCTGCGCCGTGGCCTGCAGTACATGGATCGGGTTGCGGCAGCCTTCGTTCTGATCTCGGGCTTCTACCTGCTCTGGTACTTCTACTGGGTCGACCTGCGGGAAGAGGGCAGCGCGATCACCGACTGGGTCGAGGGCGTGCAGGCCGACATCCAGACCTACATCAGCGATCACCAGTGGGCGGTCACCGTCGTGCTGTTCTCACTGTTCCTCGGCACGATCTCGTACGTCTACCAGCGGTCGTGGAAGGTGCTCGCTGGTACCACCGCCGCAGGGTTGGCTGCGGGGTTGATCTTCGCCAACGACACGACCGCCGTGTTGATCATCGTCGGCGTGTTCGCCGTTGCCGGTGCACTCGGTGTGATCGCCGAGCTCTCCGAAACCGGTGCTACTGGCGACGATGAAGCGGGTGAAGGGTCGGAGCCCGACGACTCGCCAGCCGACGAGGCGACGCTCGGCTCCGGCTGACCCCGCCTGGCCCCCTACGGTCGGGGCCGATGGCTGACGACTTCGACCCCGCCACCGTTCCGATCCGGCCCGCCGCCACGGTCATGACCGTGCGCGACGGCGACGATGGGCTCGAGGTGTTCATCCTCAAGCGGACGGTGGCCGCTGCCTTCGCCGGGGGCATGTACGTGTACCCGGGCGGCAAGGTCGACGACGCCGACGGCGCTGCGGCGATCGAGCCGTTCTGCGACGGGCTCACCGACGAGGTGGCGAGCGTCCGTCTCGGCATCGAACGAGGTGGCCTGTCGTACTGGGTCGCCGCGGTGCGCGAGTGTTTCGAGGAGTCGGGCATCCTGCTTGCGCTCGACGACGACGGCGCCATGGCGGAGGTGCCCGACGCTGAGCGTCACGCGGTGCACGAGGGCGAGCTGTCAATGGTCGCATTGTGCGAGCGGCACGGGCTCACCCTCGACTTGTCGACAACCGAGTACGCCGCTCACTGGATCACGCCGATGGGGGAGAAGCGCCGCTTCGACACCCGCTTCTTCGTCACCCAGGTGCCCGCCGATCAGAGCGGATCTCACGACGACAAGGAGACCACGGCGTCGTTGTGGGTACGTCCGGCCGAGGCGTTGGCGATGGTCGACGCCGGCGACCTGATGATGCTGCCGCCCACGATCGCGACGATGAAGTTCCTCGCCGATCACGGCACCGCGGGTGCCGCGGTCGCTGCTGCAGGCGAGCTCACCGACATCCCGGCGATCCTGCCCAAGCTGCGGATCGGTGACGACGGCAGGATCAGGGGCATCGCCATGCCCGGCGACGTCGACTACGACGCCCTCGACTGATCGCGTTCAACGCTGCGGTGTCAGACACCCTCGGCTGGTCAGGCGTCGAAGGCGGCGTTGACGGCGTCGAGGAGGCGGGCCGAGCAGCCCGACATGTCGATCACCTCACCGTCGGCGTCACGTGTGGCCGGCGGAGCGAGTTCGTCGATGATCGTGCGGGCGATCGAGCGGAATGCATCGGCGGCCACGCCCGTGCCGTCGAGCGCCACCGGCTCACCGGCATCGCCACCGGCCGACACGGCTGGTTCGATCGGGATCGTGCCGAGCAGTGGTGCGTCGATCGATTCGGCGAGGGACTCACCGCCGCCAGATCCGAACAGGGCGTGTTCGACACCGGCCGAGTCGGTGAAGGCGCTCATGTTCTCGATCACGCCGATCACCTTCAGGAACGACCGGCGTGCCATGTCGGCGGCGCGCTGCGCGACCTTCTGCGCGGCGAGCGCCGGCGTGGTGACGACGATCAGATCGGTGGCGGGCAGCATGCGGGCCAGACCCATCTGGACGTCGCCAGTGCCGGGCGGCATGTCGATGAGCAGGTAGTCGAGGTCGCCCCAGCGGACGTCGTTGAGGAACTGCTCGACCGCCTTGGTGAGCATGAGGCCGCGCCACATGAGCGCAGTGTCTTCGTCGACGAGGAAGCCGGTCGACACGACTTCGAGCACGCCCCCGGGGCCACCGTCGATGCCGGGAACCTCGCGTTCGTTCGGGATGATGAGCGGCTTCTCATGGCCCTCGACCCGCTCCGCCTCCATTCGGGTGTCGATCCCGAGCAGCCGCGGCACCGAGAAGCCCCAGATGTCGGCGTCGAGGACCCCGACCCGGTGGCCGTGCGCAGCCAACGCGGCGGCGAGGTTGACGGTGACCGACGACTTGCCGACCCCGCCCTTGCCCGACGAGATGGCGAGCACCTTGGTCGAGGTCGGCACGTTGGTGGGGGACGCGTTCTCGCGGGCGTTCCAGCGCGCCTTGCCCATCACCTCGCTGCGCTCTTCGGGCGTCATCTCCCCCCAGGTGATCTTGACGTCGGCCACGCCGGGGTGGCGTTCGACGCGATCTTCGACCTCGCGCTTGATCTCCGCCCGCATCGGGCAGCCTGAGATCGTGAGCTTGACCTCGACGGTGACGATGCCGTCGTCGGCGATGTCGATCGAGGGGACCATGCCGAGCGACACGATGTCGGCGCCGAGCTCGGGGTCGATCACCGAACCGAGCACGTCGCGCACCTCGTCGACCGTCGGCGGGGCCACGGTCGGACGGCCGGTCGAGGGAGTCACGGCGGACATGGGTCGATTTTACCGGCGAACTCCGTGTAATCTCCAGCTGTGCGGTCGCCGGTCCCACTCGACGTGCTCAAGGCCCTCGGCGACAACACGCGCTACGCCATCTACCTCGAGCTGGCGCGGGCGTCGCACCCGCTCACCACCGCCGACATCGCATCGTCGCTGTCGCTGCACCCCAACACGGTCCGGCCCCACCTCGAACGAATGCGTGATGCCGGCATCGTCGAGGTCGAGGCTGCCGGTCGAGGCGACGTGGGCCGTCCGCAGCACCGCTACTCGGTGTCGTCCGATGCGCCTTCGCTCGGGCTCGAGCCGCCGACCATCCCGGTACTGGCTCGGATGGTGCTCGCGATGGCGAAGCGTCTTGAAGCCAGCGCCGATGACGCCGAGGCGGTCGGCCGTGACGAGGGTCGCCGCCGGGCCGCTCCGCTGGAGGCTGCACCGTCGACGCTCGAAGCGCTCGTGTCCGACCTCGACCGACTCGGCTTCGACCCGGTCGTCGCCGACGTGCCCGCCGACCCCGACGCCGCCACGATCGGCTTTGCCAACTGCCCCTTCGCCGATCTCGCCCGGGAACATCCGGAGCTGGTCTGCGGTTTGCACAGGGGCATGGTGGCCGGGTTCGTCGAGCGGATGGGTGACACCGATGTCAACGAGTTCTGCTCGCTCACCCATCGAACGCCCTGCCAGGTGACCGTGCTGGCTCGATGATGCGCCCGCCCGTTGAGCACCCGACCGCTGCCGCCGATAGTTTTCAGCACCAAGGATCCGAATCTCAGGAGGAACCATGATCACGCTCACCGACCCCGCCGCTTCCAAGGTCTCTCAGCTCCTCGAAGCCGAAGGCGCTACCGACCTCGCCCTGCGCGTGGCCGTGCGCCCCGGTGGTTGCTCGGGCTTCTCGTACGAGATGTTCTTCGACGGCGACATCGCCGACGACGACACCACCGCCGAGTACGTCGACGGTTCGGTGCGCGTGGTGGTCGACCCGGCGTCGAAGCAGCTCCTCGAGGGTGCCACCCTCGATTACAAGGACGGCCTCGACCAGTCGGGTTTCGCGATCACGAACCCGAACGCCTCGCGCACCTGCGGTTGCGGCCAGTCGTTCTCCTGAGCTGTTCCTGATCTCTCCGCTGGCGTACCGCCTGCGGGCGACCACCAGGCGCTGATCAGGCGAGCGCTCGGTCGAACGCCTCGCGCAGCTCGTCAGCGTTCCACAGCCCGTCGAGCCGATCGGAGATCGTGCCGTCGGGGCGAGTGATGTAGACCGCTGGCTCGAACGAGAGCCGCGACGCCGTCATGGCGGGCGTCAGCGACGTGGCTGTGGTGTCGGCGTAGACCTCGGCGTGGACGGCCACGGCGGTGTCGGCGTAGTCGGGCATCGTCTCGACGAGCGCCTCGAGCGCCGGGATGCACGTGCCGGTCTGGCAGAAGGCCGGTGTGCCGATGAAGTACGCCACGCTCTTGCCGGTGCTCAGCGCCTCGGTGAGGGTGATGGAGTGGAACTCGCACGCCGGGTCGCGTGTGCAGATCGGATCGACTCCGTCTGGTGCGTCGGGCGTCGGCGTGTCGAAGCCGGGCAGCAACTGGCCGGGCGTGGCGATGTTGACGTTGGCGGGGTCGGACACGCTGAACGCCACGCCATCGGTCGGGCCGCCGTCGACGATGAGCCGGTACACCCCCGGCTCATCGATGGCCATGCGGAAGGCGTAGTAGTTGTCGGGGGTGGCGGTCCGCCGCACCGCTGCAATGCGGCTGCCCAGTGGGTTGCCGTCGAGGTCGGCGAGCACGGCGCCGAGTTCGTCGGGTCCGTCGTTGATGAATTCGGCGTTCTGGCTGAGCTGGAGCGGGTAGCGGACCTCACCGGGGACGAGGATGCCGTCGGGGATTCGCTGCACGATGATGAACTCGCCGCCTCCGGGCTGGGTGCCGTCGGTGAAGTCGATGTCGCCTGCGCTCGAGTCTGTGGTGTCGGTGCCAGCCTCGTCGCCGTCGCCGTCGCCGTCGCCGTCGCCGTCGCCGTCGGAACCGGCACAGGCTGCGAGCAGGCCGGCCGCAGCGAGGCCGGCGGTGCCAGCGAGGAACGAACGGCGACCGACGCGGGCGGTTTCAGCAGCGCTGGGTGAGCCGAGATCGCTCTCGGTGGTGCGAGGTGTCATGTGTTCTACATCCGGGTGACGAAACGATGGCGTGCGTTGAAACACGGGAGGTGACCTGCGAACGTGGCCGCATGTCGGACGCGACGGCGGCTCCGGATCGACGTTACCGGCGTCGAATCCTCACGCTCAGCGCGATCCTGTTCGTTCTCTGTTTCGCCATCTCTGCGCCGTTCCTCCTGAGCGCCGTCGAATCCGATCTCGAGGGGCGTGCGCGCAGCGAGCTGGCTGATGTCGGCATCACCGGCGTGGCCGTCTCGTTCTCGGGACAAGACGGGTCGATCGCCTGCAGCACGCCACTCGACGATCCCGAGGCGGTCCAGGCGTTGCTCGAGGCCGAAGACGGCGTGCGCGTCGTCGCCGTCGACGACACCTGCCACGCCGACGCGCCACTCGAGGATGACTCAGGCGATGCCGATACCGACGCCACCGACGACACGACCGGCGGCGACGAAGACGGCGACACCGGCGGCGACGACGCGGTGAGCACATCGACCACCACGACCACTGCGCCACCGCTCGACTCGATCGCTGCCATCATCGCCGCCGACCCCGAGTTCTCCCAGCTCGCTGGACTCCTCGCGACCACAGGGCTCGGCGAACGGTTCGAGACCGGGGAGGCGATCACCTTGTTCGCGCCGACCGATGCCGCCTTCGACGCAGCGTTCGAGGCGATCGGCCCCGATGCCTTCGCGTCACTCACCTCCGATGTCGAGCTGATCGAGCGGCTCCTGCTCCACCATGCGACCGAGGGCAGGGTCAGCTCCGATCAGCTCGCCGCCGGCCCGCTCGACATGCTCGACGGTGAGACGATCGAGGTCGTCGCCGCTGAGTCGGAAGCTGCCGACGTCGCCGGATTCACTCTCGTGTCGGGCGAGACCACGGCATCGTTGGTGCACGACCAGTCCGACGCAGTGGCTGCCAACGGCGTCGTCCACGGCATCGATGGCGTACTGGTGCCTGCGAACGTCTCGCTCGACGGGCAAGCACCCGCGCCCGATGTGCTGGTGGAGTATCAGGGTGGCGTGGTGTCACTGACCGGCTCTGTGACCGACGAGTCGCAACGGGTCCAGCTTCTCGGTGCCCTTGCGGGTATCGCCCCCAGCAACCTCGACGATCAGTTGCAGGTCGACCCAGAGGCATCGGTGGCCGACGGCGACGTTGCCCGTTTGGTACCGGTCGTCGCCGCGATGCCGACCGACTTGGCGTCCGGGTCGACGCGGCTCGCCGGCCCCGAGATCGAGCTCACCGGTGTTCACCTCGGCGACCAAGCTGCCGAGCAGCTGGGAGCGATCGCCGAGGCCGCGGCAGCGTCGTTGCTGATCGCGCCGCAGCCGCTGGCCGACGAGGTCACTGCGGCCGAGCTGCAGTCACGGCTGAACGACATCGTCGAGGCGACACCGATCACGTTCGAGTCGAACTCGGCAACGCTCACTCCCGAATCGGCGGCAGTGCTCGACCGAGTCAACGCCACTGCGCAGGAGTTGGCGGGTGTGGCCATCGTGGCGATCGGCCACACTGACTCCGATGGACGCGAGGCCACCAATCAGGCATTGAGCGAAGCGCGCGCCGCCGCAGTGGTCGATGCACTCGTCGAGCGAGGCCTCCCTGCCGACGCCTTGTCGTCGGAGGGCCGCGGACAGACCGAACCGATCCTCGTCGACGGGGTCGAAGACAAGGCGGCGAGCCGCCGCGTCGAGTTCGCGGTGAGCGTGCTCGAGGTCGTGCAAGGATGAGCCTCCGGAGTTCATGACGTGCCGTACACCCTGATGAAGTTCCTGGCCTGGGGCGTGGCGTTCTTCGCCGTGGGCATGCTCACCGGCTGGTTGCTCCGCTCCCTGCGTGCTCGTTCGGAGGTCGCGGCCGCCCGGTCTGGTCGTACTCCAGATGAAGCATCGGCGGCGACCGCCGCCGACGACGACGACACCGACGACGACCCCGACGACACCGACGACACCGACGACCAGCTGGTCGGCGACGAACCCGAGATGGCATCGGCACCAGTACCGCCTCCGGATCCGATGCCAGGCGCCGACGACCCGTCGCCGCCAGAACCAGAACCCGTTGCGGGACCCGAACCAGAACCGGAGCCCGCACTCGAACCTTCGCCAGGCGCCGAGCCCGAGCCCGAGCCCGAGCCCGAGCTCGATCTCGAGGCGGCGTCGGCGATCCTCGGCTGCACCGTGAAGTCGAACGACCTGACCCTCGTCGACGGCATCGGCCCGAAGATCGCCGAGCTCTGCACCGGGATCGGGGTCATCACGTGGCAGGCACTCGCCCACACCGAGGTCGTCGCCCTGCAGTCGATGCTCGATGCCGCCGGATCTCGCTACAAGATGCACGACCCGTCGACCTGGCCGACCCAGGCGGCGTTCCTCGCCGCGGGCGACTGGGAGGGTTTCCGCCGCTTCCACGACGAACGCACCGCCAGCTCGTGAGCGCCGATCGAACAGCGGCCGTCGAGTTCGAACTCGACGGCCAGCCGGTGTCGGTCAGCGACGGCTGTTCGCTGCTCGAGGCACTTCGCGACCAACTCGGCGTCCGTGGCCCGAAAGACGGCTGCAGCCCACAGGGCCAGTGCGGGTGCTGCACGGTGCTTGTCGACGGCTCGGCGCGCGTTGCGTGCGTGACCCCGGCCGCCCGAGTGCGCGGCCGCTCGGTGACGACGGTCGACGGTCTGGAGGGTGCCGAACGATGGGCCGCCGCATTCACGGCGACCGGTGCCAGCCAGTGCGGGTTCTGCACGCCGGGCATCATCGCTCGGCTCTCGACGCTGAGCGACGCCGACCTCGCCGACTCGGCGAAGGTCGACCGGGCGTTGCTCGCTCATCTCTGTCGATGCACCGGATGGCAGACGATCCACGAGGCATGCGACCTCGTCGTCACCGGACGCACGCCAGCGGCGACGGCCGAACCGTCGCTCGCAGCGCAGCGAGCGGCGCTCGAGGGCAGAGCCCCGCAGCTGGTCGGGCCCGACGTGGCGCTCGGCCGGGGAGGGTTCGCGGACGACAGTGCCCCGCTCGACGCGCTCGTCGCTGTTCGAAGCCCCGACGGGTCGTGGGCGGTCGGAGAAACGCTCACCGAGGCCCGTGCGGCCGCTGGCAAGGTTCAGGGGCGGCGCACGACCGTGGCGCCGTCGTGGCCGGTCGAGCTGCCCGCCGGCGACTGGGACCTCACCCTCCAGACCACCTGGGTCGAGCCGGCCTACCTCGAACCCGACGCTGCCTGGTGCGAGTCTGGCGGCCAGCCCGCCTCGTCGCTCGGCAACGGAGGAGCCTTCGGCGGCAAGACCGACACCGATGCGGGCGCCGTCGCGCGTCGTCTCGCCGATGAACACGGGCGTTCGGTACGGGTGCTGTGGTCACGCGAAGACGTCGTCCGATACGGGCCGAAGCGGCCACCGCTCGCGATCGGTCTGCGAGTCGATGGCACGGGAGTCGCTCGGCTTGCGCGTCCGGCTGCGGGGTCAGTGGAGTTGCCCGACGCCCACTCGCTCGGACTCCCCGACGGCGTGTCGATCGAGTGGGTCGACGTGACCGGCCCTCCGGTGTCGCTCGATCTGCGTGGCGCCGTGTGGGCCGAGGTCGCCGCAGCGCACGCCGTGCTGGCATCCACCGACGACTCGCCCCTCGTCGTGCGCGGACGATCAGGTGGTGAGGTCCGGGCCCAGATCGAGGTCGACGATGCCGGTGCCGAGACCGTTCGGATCGAGGTCGCCGCCGGGGCGCCGCTCGACGAGACGGTGCTGCGGTCGTACTGCATCGGCGCGGCGCACATGGCGATCGGGATGGTGCGATCGGAGTCGCTGTCGGTCGATGACCAGGGCGAACCGCACGATCTGACGATCCGGTCGTTCGGGGTGCTCCGCGCCGTCGACACGCCGACCATCGACGTCGTCATCGAATCGAGTGACGACGAGCCGGTCGTGGCATCCGACGCCGTGTTTGCCGCTGTGCTGGCGGCGGCGTGGCGAGAGGCTGGCCTCGCAGGGCGCTGGCCCGTCGGCTGAGCGATCTAGCATCGCGTACATGAGCAAGCCCCTCGGCCCCTACACACCGATCGTCCGCGCCGGCGACACCGTCTACGTTTCGGGCCAGGGTGGCCTGCGCGACGGCAAGCTGGTCGAGGGTGGCGTGGCTGCCGAGACCGAGCAGGCGATGGCCAACATGGCGGCGCTGCTCGCCACCGAGGGCTGCACCCTCGACGACCTCGTGAAGACCACGGTGTTCCTCGTCGACATGGACGACTATGCCACCCTCAACGAGGCCTACATCGCCGCCCTCGGCAACCACCGTCCCGCCCGCTCGTGCGTGGCCGTGAAGCAGCTTCCCGCCGGCTTCAAGGTCGAGATCGAAGCCATCGCCCACAAGCCCGCCTGATGTCTCAACTGGGGTCAGACCCCAGTTGAGATCTGGAGCGTGGGACGACCGGGAGATAGGGTGCAGGCATGGCTGGAGCGATCGCCCTCATCGTCGTGATGATCCTCATCCCCGTCGTAGTGCTCATGAGCGGCGCGGCGGCATCGGCGATCATCGGCGAGGTGTTCCGCCGCGACGGCATCGCCCGCTACGAGGGCAGCGAGCTCCTCGAACTCCAAGACTGAGTCGCTGGTGGTCGACTCCTTGACCACCAGCTCCGAGCCAGGCGCTCCCGAGCGAGCCGACCTGGTCGTCGCCAATGCCCGCTGCGTCGCCACCGTCGACGCCGAGCGGCGTGAGCTCGACGGCGGCTGGGTCGCCATCACCGACGGGATCATCTCGGGCGTCGGCACTGGCCCCGCACCCGACGCCGACCGGGTGATCGACGCCACCGACTGTTTGGTCACCCCGGGCCTGGTGAATACTCACCACCACCTGTATCAGAACCTCACGCGTGCGTTTCCGCCGATGACCGACAAGCCGTTGTTCGGGTGGCTCCAGTCGCTGTATCCGCTGTGGCGGTCGATCGACACCGAGTCGGTCTACGTGTCGGCGTGGGTCGGGCTCGCCGAGCTGGCGCTGTCGGGCTGCACCACCTCGACCGATCACCTGTACCTGCACCCGCACGGCGCTGGCGACCTCCTCACGGCCGAGATCGAGGCGGCGCGCGATCTGGGAATGCGATTCCACCCGACCCGGGGGTCGATGTCGCTGTCGGAGAAGGACGGCGGGTTGCCACCCGACGACGTGGTGGCCGACGACGACGAAATCCTCGCCGCGAGCGAGGAGGCGGTGCATCGCCATCACGATCGCTCCTTCGGAGCGATGACCCGCGTGGCACTCGCACCCTGCTCGCCGTTCTCGGTCACCGAGCGGCTCATGGTCGAGAGCGCCGAACTCGCCGAACGGCTCGACGTCAGGCTCCACACCCACTTCGCCGAGAACGCCGAAGACGACGAATTCAGTCTCGCCACCTTCGGATGCCGGCCGATGGAGTACCTCGAACGGACCGGCTGGTGCACCGACCGGACCTGGGTCGCCCACTGCGTGATGCCGGATCACGACGAGATCCAGCGGCTCGGCGCCGCCGGCGTCGGCGCAGCGCACTGTCCCTCGTCGAACCTGATCCTCGCCTCGGGCATCGCCCCCGTCGTCGATCTGCGTGCTGCTGGCGTGCACGTCGGGCTCGGTGTCGACGGCTCATCGTCGGCCGACTCGGCGTCGCTGTGGCTCGAAGCCCGCCAGGCGATGCTGCTCGCCAAGCTGCGCAACGGCGCCGACGCCGGCACCGCTCGTCTGGCCCTCGAGGTGGCGACGATCGGCGGTGCTGGCTGTCTCGGCCGCATGGGCGAGATCGGCGAGCTGTCGGTCGGAGCGGTCGCAGATGTCGCCATCTGGTCGCTCACCGGCCCGGCCTTCGCCGGGGCCATCGCCGATCCGATCGAAGCGTGGCTGAGGTGCGGCCCGACCGGAGCTCGCCACACGATCGTCCACGGACGCCTCATCGTGGCCGACGGTCAACTCGTGTCGGATCGGCTGCCCGAGATGCTTCAGGCCCACATGACGTGGTCGGAACGTCTCCAGCGGCGAGACTGAGGGGATGCCGTTCACCCCCCGACGGTCGGCTCGAGCCCGGGCCACCTCAACACGCGCGCTCGCACTGGTCGTCGCTGTACTGCTCGTCGCGTCCGGGTGCACCGACAATGCCGCGTCAGGGTCCGGCACGCCGGGCGTGGCGACCGCGGCCGGTGCCGACATCCCGTTGCCGACGATCGGGCTGGGCTCCGACACCGGTTCGGGCTCGGCCGCCCGAGCCGCCGATGCGTCGGACGTGCAGCGGGTGGTGATGGTCGGTGATTCGATCACCGTCGGCTCGACGCCCTATCTCGTCGAGTACTTCGGTGCCGCAGGGTTCCCGATCGAGATCGGCGCGCAGGAAGGCAAGCGGATCAACGTCAGCTCATCGAGCAACCCATCGGGCACCCGAGTGGCCGACGGACTCGCCGCAGCCGCAGCCGCCGATGGTTCGACCACCGACGAGCTCTGGGTCGTCGCGCTCGGCACCAACGACATCGGTCAGTACGAGGCTCAGGCCGATGTCGAGGCCGAGATCCGCGAGCTACTCACCGTGGTGCCCCCCGATGCGGCGCTCGTGTGGATCAACACCTGGTTCCGTGACCGCCCCGACTTCACTGCGCAGGTCAACGCCGCCATCCAGACGGTCATGGCAGAGCGCGGGAACGCGACGATCGGTGACTGGGCCTCGGTCGCGCCGACCGAGGGCGTGCTCCGGAGCGATGGCGTGCACCCGAACGACGACGGCGCGAAGGTGTTCGCCGAGCTCGTCCTCGCGACCACCCGCGGGTTCTTGGCGCGCTGACGCGCCGGCGGAGCGCGCCGGGGTCAGGAGTCCCAGCGGGACTGACCGAAGCGGTAGCCCACCGAGCGCACCGTCTGGATCAACGCGGCGTGCTCCTCGCCGAGTTTCGCCCGGAGGCGTCGGACGTGGACGTCGACCGTGCGGGCACCGCCGTAGTACTCGTACCCCCACACTCGGCTGAGCAGGATCTCGCGGGTGAACACCTTGCCGGGGTTCTGAGCGAGGAACTTGAGCAGCTCGTATTCCATGTAGGTCATGTCGAGCGGGCGGCCTGAGATCGACGCCTGGTAGGTCTCGAGGTTGAGCACCAGTTCGCCGTACTCGACGAGATCGGCCTGCTGGACGTCGGTGTCGCTGGCGAGCAGGTGGCGCAGGCGCGCCTCGAGCTCGGCCGGATGGAACGGAGCGAGACAGAAGTCGTCGAACAGGTCGTCTCGGTGCTCGAGCTCGTCGAGTTGTGCACCGCCGACCAACAGCAGCACCGGCACCGAGGAGCCGTGCTGCTTGCGGAGGGTGCGCAGGAAGTTCCACGCCCCGTCGGATTCGTTGCTCGCGTCGATGATGACCCCAGCCCAGCCCCCCGACGGCTCGTACTCGTTGACGTCGGCGATTGAGGCGACCGCCTTCCACGCGTACGACGCCAGATCGAGCGTTCGCGCCAGCTCGGGCGGGACCGGATCGGGAACGACCGCCAGCATGCGGCTCGAGTCGCTCACAACGACCTCAGGTATCGATCGCGTTCGAACTGGGTGACCGTGGTCTTGTACGCCCGCCACTCGTGGCGCTTGTTGCGCAGGAACCACTCGAAGATGTGCTCGCCGAGCGTTTCGCGAACGAGTTCGCTGCGCTCCATGACGTTGAGTGCGTCGTAGAGCGAGTGCGGCAGCTGCTGGATTCCCATCTTGTCGAGGACGTCGTCATCGATCTCGAACAGGTTGGCGTCGGCCTCGTCGGGCAGTTCGTAGCTCTCGCGGACACCCTGCAGGCCCGCCGCCAAGATCAGGCTGAATGCCAGGTACGGGTTGCAGGCCGGATCGGGTGAGCGGAACTCGATGCGGGTCGCCAGCGGGTTCGAGTTCTTGGTGATCGGCACTCGAATCAGTCCCGACCGGTTGTTGCGGGCCCAGCTGATGTGCACCGGCGCTTCGAAGCCGGGCACCAACCGCTTGTAGCTGTTGACCGTTTGGTTCGTGACCGCCGTGATCTCGGCAGCGTGACGCAGGAGGCCAGCCATGAACGCCTTGGCCGTGGCCGACAGGTCGTAGTCGTCGGACTCGTCGTAGAACGCGTTCTCGTCGCCCCGGAACAGCGACATGTGAAGGTGCATGCCCGACCCCTGCACACCCTCGAGCGGCTTCGGCATGAACGTGGCGTGGACCCCGTTGCGTGCCGCCATCTCCTTGACCGCGATGCGGAAGGTCATGAACGAATCGGCCATGGTGAGCGCATCGGTGTGGCGCAGGTCGATCTCTTGCTGTCCGGGAGCGTCTTCGTGGAACGAGTACTCGACCGGGATGCCCATCGTTTCGAGTGTGCGGATGGTCTGCTTGCGCATCTCGCCCGCCACGTCGTTGGTCGTGTGGTCGAAGAACCCGCCGTGGTCGAACGGCGTCGGTGGTTCGTTGCCGTCGAGTGCGTCGAAGTAGAAGAACTCGATGTCGGGCGACAGGTAGAAGCTGAGACCCTCGGCGTGCGCCTCGCGCACGAGCCGGCGCAGCACCTGGCGAGGGTCGCCGGCGAAGGGTGAGCCGTCGAGTTGGTGGATGTCGCAGAACACCCGTGCCTCGGGTTCTGACTTGTCGGCCCACGGCAGGATCTCGAAGGTGTCGGCATCGGGAATGGCCAACACGTCGGACTCCTGTACACGGCTGAAGCCGTCGATCGAGGATCCGTCGAAGGTCATGCCGTCGTCGAGTGCGTTGTCGAGCTCGGCCGGCGAGATCGCCAGCGACTTCAAGTTGCCGAGGACGTCGGTGAACCAGAGTCGGATGAGCCGGACGCCGCGGTCTTCGACCTGGCGGAGTACGTAGGCGCGCTGCGCTTCACTGGTCATTCGGGGGCAATCCTTCCAGAAAACGGGGGAACGAGAAAGGGCGGGGGCCGAAGCCCCCGCCCGTTCATCGGACTCAGATGTCGGTCAGATCACTTGCCGGAGCAGGTGGTGTCGACGATCAGGCGAGCGACGACGTACGGATCCATGTTGCCGTTGGGGCGGCGATCCTCGAGGTAGCCCTTCTTGTCGACGGCGACCTGCCACGGGATGCGGATCGACGCGCCACGGTCGGACACGCCGTAGCTGAACTGGTCGTAGCGCTGGGTCTCGTGGGCGCCGGTGAGGCGGTCTTCGATGCCCGGGCCGTAGTTGGCGATGTGGAGGTCGGCCTTCTTGCCGAGGGCCTTGCAGGCGGCTTCGATGTGCTTGTAGCCGTTCTCTTCACGCATCTCGACGGTCGAGTAGTTGGTGTGGCAGCCGGCGCCGTTCCAGTCGCCCTTCATCGGCTTCGGGTCGGTGCTGATGACCACGCCGTAGTCCTCGGCGATGCGGTGGAGCAGCCAGCGGGCCACCCAGATCTCGTCGCCGACCTCGAGGAGGCCGCGCGGGCCGACCTGGAACTCCCACTGACCGGGCATGACCTCGGCGTTGATGCCTGAGATGCCGATGCCGGCCTCGATGCAGGCGTCCATGTGGTCTTCGGCGATCTGACGGCCGGTGATCGCGAGCTCGCCGACGCCGCAGTAGTACGGGCCCTGCGGGCCGGGGAAGCCGCCCTCGGGGAAACCGAGCGGCTCACCGGTGACGCGCATCATGGTGTACTCCTGCTCGATGCCGAACAGCGGCTCGTGCTTCTTGTACTTGCGGGCGGTGCGAGCGGCAGCCGCGCGGGTGTTGGTCGGGTGCGGCTTGCCGTCGACCAGCATCACCTCACACATGACGAGCACGTTCTCGCCCCCACGGATCGGGTCGGGGAACACGCGAACGGGCTTCAGCACGCAGTCGCTCTTGTCGCCGGTGGCCTGGTTGGTCGACGAACCGTCGAAGCCCCAGATGGGGAACTCGTCGGGGGTCTCGTCCAGCACCTTGGTCTTGGAGCGCAGTGCGGCGGTCGGCTCGGAGCCGTCGATCCAGATGTACTCAGCTTTGATGGCCACGTTGTCCTCGTTTGTGGGTTGGGGTGTGTGGGTTAGGGGAGTTGTCAGCGCCCGAGCCATGGAGGGTACCGGCCGCCCAGTTGACGCCGGAAGCTTGGCGAGAGGCGTTTTCGGAGCGGTTGCCCCACTGTGAACGGCGCGTGAACTGGCGCGCGATCAGTGGCCCTCGTGGGGGTGCTCTGGAACGGATCAGGAGAGCGAGACGATCCGTTCGATCGCCTCGTCGTCGTTGACGATGGCGTCGCGGTCGAGCAGGAGCGGCCGCCAGTCCTTCTCGGCGAAACGAAGGGTCTGCGAGAGGAACGTGGCTGATTCGATGTCGTCGGTCTGGCCGTAAGTGAGGAGTGCCTGCGCCACCGGCTCGTCGCCGCTGTAATCGACCATGAAGACGAAGCTGGTTCCGAAGTTGGTCTGGAAGCCCTCGGGCCGGATCGTTCCGCCGGGGACCTCGGCGTCGCCTCGCTCGGGTTGGGGCGCGCTCGACGAGTTGCCGCCACCCCACTGGATGACGTTGGTGACACCGTCGGCATTGGTGCCGCCGTGGACGGCGATGCGTTCGCCCGCTCGCTCGGTGAACTGAGCGGCACCGAGCGTCGCGTCGAGCTCGAACCCGATCTTCGTCAGCGTCTGCACGGCGCGGGCGAGTGCCGTGAGGACAGGGGCGATGTCGTCGGCGAGCTGCGACGGCGAACCGACCGGGTCGGCCGGGTCGAACTCGTCACCGAGCAGCGGTCCGGTGGTGCGGAGTTCGGCACCGGAGAACCGACCCATCGTTTCTCGCCAGAGCACTGGGCCTGAGCGGTCGAGGTCGTAGCGGCCGTCCCACGCCTCGAGCACGTCGCACGCAGCCGTGAGGTCGACCGTTTCGGCCGGGAGTGCCACCGAGCCATCGGACTCATCGATCAGTTCGGCCACTTCGACCAGCGGATTGGCGCGGCAGGCGGCCACGACCTGCGGCCGGAGGAGGAGTGCACTGTGTGAGGTGTTGTCGAACGCTGCCGTGAGCACCTCGTCGCCGGTCCAGAGACCGTCGTCGCCGGCGAGGCCGAGCGGGTCGGCCGGGTCGAGGACCGTGGCGTTCTGTCGGGTGCGCATCGACTGCGGGATGTCACTGCGTCCGTGCAGGACCGAGTACTCACCCTCGAGCGGCTGCGTCGCGTTCGACACCCAGTACGAGTCGTTGGCGTTGAAGACGTGATCGGTGCGTAGCGTTTGTGGCTGCAGGCTGAACGGGACGAGGCCGTCGTCACGGGCACCGAGTGAGATCTGCCAGCGGTTGCCACTGTCGGAACCGTCGAGCAGCACGACGCCGTTGTCGCGAGCGATCGTCGTCAGCAGGTCGCCACCGAGCAGCTTGAGGTTGTACTGCTCCTCGGCCTCGGGCGAGAGGTTCGGCGTTGCCGATGTGTCGGCGTACCACGCCCGGCCGTCATCGCTCACTGCGACGGTGTTGAACAGCGGGACGCCCTGGTGGAGTTCGTGGGCGGCGATGAACTCGTCGAGGTCGACGGCATCGACGATGTCGGCGTAGAACTCGATCATCTCGTCGTTGTCGATGTTGGCGTCGCGATACGTGAGCACCGTCGACTCACTCCAACCGATGCCGGGGAAGTCGATCACCGGTCCATACTCGGTGGCGTAGAGCGTGCGGGTCTCGGTGTCGATGGAGCCGTCGGGTCGCAGGATCTCGACCGAATACCCGGTGGCTTCCATCGGTCGTGACTCGCCGTCGACGAGATAGGAGGTGGGCGACTCCGGGTCGAGCGCCAGGGTGTAGGCGGTGAAGCGGTTGCCGGCCGACACCGTGTGCGACCAGGCGAAGGTGTCGGTGAACCCGAGGGCGACACCGGGCAGCCCGATCAACTGCGCACCGTAGATGTCGACGCCGTCGTCGGTGGTGAGGTGGACCTCGGCGAACCGGAGCGGACCCTCCCACGGGAAGTGCGGATTGCCGAGCAGGATGCCGCCGCCGTCGCCAGCCACCTGGTCGGTGCCGATCGCCCAGGCGTTGCTGCCGAGGCCCTCGGGTCGGAGGCCAGCAAACCCGGCACCGGCCGCCGAGGCACGTCGGGCATCGGTGGCTTCGGGGGCAGCCGGGTCGTCACCCTCCAACACCTCGACATCGGTGTTCGCTTCGGTGGCGGGGTCGGCTTCTGCGGCCTCGGCTTCGGGATCGATCGGCGGCTGTGCGGTCGGAATGAAGTCGGCGAGGCGCTCACCGCTAGCGAGGAGCGAGACCGACCGAGCGTAGGTGTAGGCCTCGACCGCGCTGACGGGCCGGACCCAGTCGGCGTCGCCGCACCATCCTTCGAAGCCGTCGTCGCCTGCGTCGGCGAGTCCCTGGTTCCATCCGTCGGAGAACGCCTCGAACTGCTCGACGACACGATCGGAGGCATTGGCGAAGTCGGCGGCAGCGCGATCGGCGAGGCCGATCGCCTGCCAGGCGAAGTCACTCTCGATGTTCTCACCGTCGGGACCGGGGCCCTGGGCGCGCGATCGCTGGCCGGTGACCCGGAGCACCTGGTCGATCAGGGTGCACCCGTGATCGTCAGCGCTCACATACCCCTGGCCGAACGCCACGTCGGAGAGGTCCCGGCCGCTGATGTGGGGAACGCCATCGGCCGTTCGGACGATCGTCGCCTGCAGCCGCGGCGGCGCGGTCGACGTCGTGGTCGTGGTGGTGGTCGTGGTCGTCGTGGTGGTGGTCGACGTCGTGGTGGTGTCGGGCGAGGTGGGCAACGGGATCGACTTCGGACCCTCGCTCGGGGTGCACGCAGCGAGCACGAGCAACGCTCCGATCACCCCCGCACCTCTCGCTCTCGACACCGTTCGCCATGGTGCCAGATCGAAGCCCCGCTCCCACGTCCGCAGACGACATCCGAGACAATTCGTCCGTGTTTGGCCCCTTCCGCCGCGTCTCCATCTCCGATCTCGCGTCCTCGTGCGTCGCCGAGGCGCGCACTCGTGCACGAAAAGGGTGAGGAGAGGGGGACCGGGATGAGAGGACGAGGCGGAAGCGGGAGCGGGGGATCTCGTAGCCTGTAGGCGTGACGGTGTTGCGGATCGCGATGGCACAGCTCAACCCGACGGTCGGCGACCTCGAGGGCAACCTTCGGCTGCTCACCGATGCGTACGACGCTGCCGAGACCGCCGGTTGCGACGTGGTCGCGTTCCCCGAGTTGTCGACGACCGGCTACCCGCCCGAAGACCTCGTGCTGAAGCCCGGCTTCGTCGACGACAATCTCGAGATGCTCGGCAAGTTCGCTGCCCGCACGCGCCGTTGCGCTGCGGTCATCGGCTTCGTCGATCAGGACCGCGATCTCTACAACGCTGCGGCGGTGTGCGCCGGCGGCGAGGTGCTCGGGACCTACCGAAAGCGGCTCCTTCCGAACAACACGGTGTTCGACGAACAGCGCTACTTCACGCCGGGCGACGAGAGCGATCCGCTCGAGCTGTACCTGGTCGGCGGGGTCAAGGTAGCGGTGTCGATCTGCGAAGACATCTGGTCGGCGCACGGCCCCGTTGCCGTCCAAGCCGCCGCCGGGGCCGAGGTCAACATCAACATCAACGGGTCACCCTTCGCCACGGGCAAAGGGGCGCGTCGCGAGCGGATGCTCGCCACACGCGCCGCCGACGCGCACTGCGCGATCGTCTACGTCAACCAGGTCGGTGGGCAAGACGAGTTGGTCTTCGACGGCCAGTCGCTCGCCTTCGATCACGAGGGCACCCTGCTCGCTCGCGGCCCGCAGTTCACGAGTGACCTCATCGTGGTCGACGTGTCGGTGCCGCCGGTGTACCGCAAGCGGCTCCTCGATCCACGCGGTAAGTCGACCCGCGAGCTGCTACCCGTGGTCGAGGTGTCGACCTCGCCGGTCGCCCAGGCGGAGCCGCTGGCCTCCCCGATCACCGCTCCCTTCGACGCCGACCGCGAGTTGTACGACGCGCTGGTACTCGGCACCCGTGACTACTGCCGCAAGAACGGTTTCTCCGACGTGGTGATCGGCCTGTCGGGGGGCATCGACTCGTCGATCATCGCGAGCATCGCCGCTGATGCGCTCGGCGCCGAGCACGTGCACGGCGTGTCGATGCCATCGCGCTACTCGTCCGATCACTCGAAGTCCGACGCGGCGCAGCTCGCCGGAGCGCTCGGCATCGACTACCGCACGATCGCGATCGAGCCGGCGTTCACGGCCTTCGAGCAGATGCTCGGCCCGTCGTTCGAGGGGCGCGAGGTCGGGCTCACGTGGGAAAACGTGCAGTCGCGCGTGCGCGGCCAGATCCTCATGGCGTTGTCGAACGAGTTCGGCTGGATGGTGCTCACCACCGGCAACAAGAGTGAAGTCGCCGTCGGCTACTTCACGATCTACGGCGACTCGGTCGGGGGGTACGCGGCGATCAAGGACGTGCTCAAGACACGGGTCTACGACCTGTGCCGCTACGTCAACCGTCGCGAAGGGCGCGAGATCATCCCCGAGAGTGTCATCACCAAGCCGCCGTCGGCTGAGCTCCGGCCCGACCAGCAGGACTCCGATTCCTTGCCCGAGTACGAGGTACTCGACCCGATTCTCGAGCTGTACGTCGAAGACGACCGAACCGCCGGTGAGATCATCGAACTCGGCCACGACGAGGAGATGGTGCGTCGCGTCACCCGACTGGTCGACATCGCCGAGTACAAGCGCCGCCAGTGCCCGCCTGGCGTGCGGGTGACTCGCAAGGCCTTCGGTAAGGATCGGCGCATGCCGATCACCTCCGGATATCGCGGCTGATCCTGCGCCGGTGTTCGGCGTTCTTGCCAGAGCATTCAACGGCTCTTGACGGAACCTTCGCGTCCACCGTGCTTACGATCGAGTCCATGCGGACTCCCCTCGCCATCGCGGCTGTTTCCACTCTGGCCCTTGCTGCATGTGGGTCTGGCGGCGACGATGCTGGCCAGCTTCCCGACGCTGAACAGCTCATCGACGACGCCGAACAGCTCGGCATCAGCCCGCTCGCGGTCGCGTTCGGTGAGACGGCGGCTGCCCCGGCCTTCCAGATGGAGATGTCGGTGGGCATGTCGATGGACATCGGGTTTGGCGATGCGATCGACATCGAGGCCGACCCGTCGAGACCGATGATCACCGCCGCGTACGACGTCGAGGGTGAGCAGCACATGGTGATGGACATGGGCGCGATCATGGACGCCGCTGGAGTCGGTGGTCTGCTCGGCGACGACATCGGCATGGAGATGTGGCTCGACGGCACCACGATGTACGCCGACTTGGGCTCGCCCGGCCCGATGATGTCGTCGGCAGGTCTGGGCATTCCCGACGGGATCTTCACCGTCGATCTGTCGGCGGTCGGAGCGTCGGTCGGTGGGGCCGACATCGCCACGTCGGTCACCGGCCAGGCCATGCCCGACCCGGTCGAACTCGCCACCGTGCTCGGCGAGGTCCTCACCGATGTCGAAGGCGACGGCTCGTCGTACACCGGTACGATCGGCTTCCTCGACTATGCCCGGGCGATGGGGCAGGAACCTGCCGACCTCACCGGCGGCCTCGGGGACCTGTCTGCCGGTGACGGTGCGCTCGTCGGCCCGATGCTCGAGGCCTTCGAAACGCTCGAGGTCGCCGTCGCCGTCGAGCTCGAGGGCGAAGCAGTCGACACGGTCCGGTTCGACGTCGACATGGCGCCGCTGTTCACGGCGATGCTCGAGGCCTTCGGCGACGCTGGCGCCGAAGGCGATGTGATGAGCAGGATGTTCGCCGACGCGACCATGACGATGGTGATGGTCATCGACTACGACATCGATCCGAGCATCGACGTGCAGATCCCCGAGGGCGACTTCCCCGACGTCACCGCCGACTTCGTCGAGTTTCTCTCGATGGGCGGCGGTCCCTTCGGCTGACATCGCCAGCGGCCGTTGCGCCACACTGACGTCGATGGCTGAGGTTCCCGACCCACTCGCCTACGACGAGTCACTCCGTGCGCGTGTATGCGAACGGCTCGCCGACCACGATCGGATCGAGTTGCCGCTCGACGGTCGGCGCCACGCTGCGGTCGCGATCCTGCTCGTCGACTCCCAGCTCGGCGACGACCGGATCGACCCCCACGCGTTCGACGACTCCGACATGACCAAGATCCCGGGATTCGTACCGGGGGAGGAAGCGGCCCTCGACGGGCGGATGGTCGACGTGGCCGGAGGCGCGTCGTTCGTGCTCTGTCGGCGTCCCGCTCGCATGGGGCGGCACGCGTCGCAGTGGGCGCTCCCCGGTGGTCGCCTCGATCCTGGTGAGCATCCTGTTGAGGCGGCGCTGCGCGAGACCCACGAAGAGGTCGGTGTCGAACTCGACGAGTCGGCGGTGTTGGGCGTGCTCGATGACTACGCGACTCGATCCGGGTTCGTCATGACCCCGGTGGTGGTGTGGGGCGGCTCGGCTGCCGTCATCACCCCCGACCCGGGCGAAGTGCTCGCTGCGTACAAGATCGGTCTCCACCACCTCCAACGGCCCGACTCGCCGCGATACGTCGACATCCCGGAGAGCGATCGGCCCGTGGTGCAGATCCCGTTGTCAGGGGATCTGATCCATGCCCCGACCGGCGCAGTGGTGCTCCAGTTCCGTTGGCGATGCCTCGACGGCCTCCCCAGCGATCAGACGAGGGTGGGCGACCTCGAGCAACCCGTGTTCGCCTGGGGGTAGCCAGCGCGAGTAGCGCCTAGCGGCCCGAGTGGCCGAAGCCGCCGCCGCGGTCGATGCCGTCGAGCGTGTCGGTCACCTGCCACGCGACCGACTCGACGCGCTGGATCACGAGCTGGGCGATGCGGTCGCCGCGGGACACCTCGTAGGGCTCGGTCGGGTCGGTGTTGAGCAGCACGACCTTGATCTCGCCGCGGTACGCGGCGTCGATGAGGCCGGGCGCGTTCACGACGCTGATGCCGTGTTTCAGTGCCAAGCCCGAGCGGGGGAGGACGAACCCGCCGTGGCCCATCGGGATGGCGATCGAGATGCCGGTCGGTACCAGCGCACGACCGCCGCCTGGTGTCAGCGTCGCGTCCTCGCGTGCATACAGATCGAGTCCGGCATCGCCCTCGTGGGCGTATGCAGGAAGGGGGAGGTCGGGGTCGAGTTGGACGATCGGGACCGGGAGCGACATGGATCCGGATCGTAGACTCCCCCTGTGCGAGTTCCGAGATGGCCGGCGGCCGGCCCATGACGGCGGTCGACCGTCCACCGTCGGTGGACAAGCTGGCCCGCTCACTGAGCGACTCCGGGCTGCCCCATGCGCTGCTGGTCGACGTCGCTCGAACAGCGATCGCCGAGGGCGACCCGGCCACCGTCACCGATCGTGCCACCGCTGCTGCCGATCACCTCCGTCGCACCTTGCTCACGAGGGTCGTGAACGGCACCGGGGTGTTGCTGCACACCAACCTGGGGCGTGCCCCGCTCACCGACGAGCAGTCGGGTCGGGCCATCACCGTCGAGTTCGACCTCGACACCGGCCAGCGCGGATCTCGGCAGCGCGCCGTCGGATCGCTCCTCGCCAAGCTCGTCGGTGCCGACGACGCCATGGTGGTCAACAACAACGCCGCTGCCGTGTTGCTCGTGCTCGCAGCGCTGGCGGCCGGGCGCGATGTGCCCGTGAGTCGCGGTGAGAGTGTCGAGATCGGCGGATCGTTCCGCGTGCCGGAAGTGATGGAGCAGTCGGGCTCGCGTCTCGTCGACGTCGGCACCACCAATCGCACCCGACTCGCGGACTACGAGCGGGCGACTGAGCGCAACGACACCGACGTCGCCCTGGTGATGAAGATTCACCCGAGCAACTTCCGGGTCGAGGGATTCACCGAAGAGACCACCATCGCCGAACTCGCTCAGCTCACTGCCCGCCATGGGGTACCGGTGGTCGCCGACATCGGGAGCGGCCTCGTCGACGCCAGCTGCCCGTGGCTCCACGGCCCGCCACCTGCCTGGCTCGCTGGCGAGCCCGCCGCGGTGCAGGCACTGGCCGATGGGGCTTCGCTCATCACGTTCTCGGGCGACAAGCTCTTCGGTGGGCCACAGGCTGGCATCATCGCCGGCCGCGCCGACTTGGTCGCCGCATGCAAGCGTCATCCCCTCGCCCGCGCACTGCGCCCGGGCGGCCTGGTCCTCGAATCATTGCAGGCCACGGCGCTCGCCTACCTCGATCGACGAGCGGCGTCCGACATCCCGTTCTGGCGGATGGTCGCCGCGCCGGTCGCCGACCTCGAAGCCCGTGCCACAGCGATCGTCGATCAGCTGCCGGCGGAGCTCGGTGTCCAGGTCACCTCCACCGATGCGCTGCCGGGGGCTGGATCGGCGCCGGGTGTGACGATGCCGTCGATCGGCCTGTCGTTTGCAGGCGACCATCTCGGGAAGCTGCGCTCGGGCGACGTCCCGGTGATCGCCCGCTCGCGAGACGGTGTGAGCGTGATCGACCTGCGCTCCGTCGACCCGTCCGACGACCCGATCGTCGCCGATGCGATCGCTTCGCTCCTGACATGACGGTCGTCGCTGTGCTGGATCGGCTCCTCCCATGACAGTCGTCGCTGTGCTGGATCGGCTCCTCCCATGACAGTCGTCGCTGTGCTGGATCGGCTCCTCCCATGACAGTCGTCGCTGTGCTGGATCGGCTCCTCCCATGACAGTCGTCGCCACTGCGGGGCACGTCGACCACGGCAAGTCGTCGTTGGTGCTCGCACTCACCGGGACCGACCCCGACCGGTTCGAGGAGGAGAAGCGGCGCGGCCTCACCATCGACCTCGGGTTCGCCCACACCACGATGCCGTCGGGCGCTGACCTGAGCTTCGTCGACGTTCCCGGTCATGTCCGATTTCTCCGCAACATGCTCGCCGGCGTGGGCGGCGTGACCGCGTGTGTCTTCGTCGTCGCTGCGACCGAGGGCTGGAAGCCGCAGTCGGAGGAACACCTCCGCATCCTCGAACTGCTCGGACTCCGTCACGGGATCATCGCGCTCACCAAGGTCGATCTCGTCGACGACGAGATGATCGAACTGGCCACGATGGACATCGACGATCACGTCGCCGGCACCTTCCTCGAAGGTGCCCCGGTGTTGCCGGTCGCCGCCACCTCGCCGACCGACAACGGTCTCGACGAGATGCGGACAGCGCTCGATGCACTGATCGAACGGGCTGACGCTGCTGCCGACCGCGGGCGAGCGCGCCTGTGGATCGACCGGGTGTTCGCGGCCAAGGGGTCGGGCACGGTCGCCACCGGCACGCTCGTGGGAGGCGCGCTCGTGACCGACGAGAACGTCACGATCGAACCGGGTGGCCATCGAGCGCGCATCCGCACGATCCAGACCGCTGGATCGACCGTCGATTCGATCGGTCCCGGGAACCGTGTGGCCGTCAACCTCAACGGGGTCGATCACACCGATATCCAGCGAGGTCATGCGGTGGTCGAACCCGATCGCTGGTTCCTCGCGGAGCGTTTCGATGCTTCGCTCGACGTGCTCGCCTCACTCGATCACGAGGTGTCGCGACGCGGCGCCTACGTGGCCTACCTCGGCGCAGGGGAGCACGCCGTTCGCATGCGCGTGCTCGGCACCGACGCCCTCGCCCCGGGATCGTCGGGCGCGGTGCGGATCTTCCTGCCCGAGCCGCTTCCGCTCCTGCCGGGTGACCGCTTCATCCTGCGTGAGTCGGGACGCGACGAAACGGTGGGCGGGGGAGAGGTCCTCGACATCGACCCGGTCGTCCGGGCGTCACGTGCCGCGCCCGATCGATCGATCGAGCGAGTGGTGAGTGAGCGAGGCTGGGTCACGGTCGATCAGCTGGAGCTGCTGACCGGCGAGCGAGTCGAGCCGACGCTCGGTACCTGGGTCACCACACCTGAGGCGTTGGCCGCCACCGTCGAGTCGGTCAACGTACGACTGGCCGACGCCGGCGACGGCGGGGTCGACATCGCGGTGTTCGACGAGCGCGAACGGGCAGCGATCGACACGATGGACGATGTGGTGGTCGACGCCGGGCTGGTGCTCCCGGCCGACGCAGTCGATCCGTTCGCTGAACATCCCCTCCTCGATCAGCTGCTGGCTGGTGGGTTCTCGCCGCCTGCACCAGATGGCGTCGACAAGAACGATCTTCGGGAACTCGCCCGGCGAGGCCACGTGGTCCAGCTCGACGGGGTGGTGTTCCACGCCGCCACGCTCGATCGGGCAGCCGAGGTGGCGGCCGAGCTACTCGTGGCGAACCCCGACGGCTTCACGGTGGCCCAGTTCCGCGACGCCACCGGGGCGAGCCGGAAGTACGCGTTACCGCTCGTGAGCGAACTCGACAAGCGAGGGGTCACGCGCCGCCGAGACGACCTCCGCATCGGCGGGCCCCGTCTGCCTGCGCGTTGATCAGGCCCGTGCAGGTCGGCCGCTGACGACGTTCAGCTCGCGATGCTCTGGTCGCGGCGTTCGCCGCCGGTGAGGCCGCCCCAGATACCGAAACGCTCGTCGTGGCGGATGGCGTGGTCGAGGCACGCCTGCTGCACCGGGCAGTGGGCGCAGAGGTTCTTGGCTCGCCGCTCGCGCTGGATCTTCGCCTTCTTCCGCTCACCGGCCAGCGGTGGGTAGAAGAAGGCCGCGTTGTCACCAGTGCAGATCGCCTGCGCTTGCCAGTCGTCGAACCGACGAATCGCCGTGCTCATGATGTTCCACCTTCCTGCACCCTCGGTGATCACACGGTGTGTGGAAGCAGTCTGGGTGTCAGTCCCAGCCCTCACGGTAAAACCCCGTTGAGGGCAAGTCAAGGTGAAATGCCGCGCAAAAGGGAACAAGTCTGGTGGTTTAACCCCTGTTCAGAGGCAATATGGTCCGACGTCGGCCATTATTCGCGGGGTGAAGCGTCGTCGCCGTGAGTCGCCAAGTCGTCAGTGCTCTGCCGGTTTCGCATCTCGCGATAGTCCTTTGCGGCGCCCTCGAGCGGCTCGACTTCGAGGGTCGCGCCGTCGATCGCTGCAACCCGCACGGTGTCGCCGGCCAGCACCGGCGTGGCCCGGTTGGTGCGGGCCATCCAGGTGCCGTCGCCGATCGCCACGGTGCCGTCGGGGTCGACGTCGGTGACGACGGTGCCCTCTTCACCGATCATCCACTCGCGGCCGATGGTCGGGGTCGCGAACCTGGTGCGGACCATGTTGGGCATCCCGACGATGAAGGTCAGCGCGATGCCGCCCACGCCGGCGATGAGTGTGATCCACGATGGGCGCACCGTCGTGCCAGGAAGGCTCTCGAACAGGAACCACGAGCCGATCACGGTGAACACGAGGCCGACGCCGGTCCAGAATCTGGGTATCCCCACCTGCACATCGACGGCGAACGCGAACATCGCCAAGATCAGGAGTGCGAGCGCCCACGTACGAGTGGGCAGCACGGCGAGGCCCGTGCAAGCGAGGATGAGGCAGACGGCGCCGACCACGCCCGCCACGCCGATGCCGGCCGTGTAGAACTCGAAGACCAGCAGCGCAAGGCCGGTCAACAGGAGGAGGTAGGCCACCGGTGGGCTGGCCACGGTGTGGAACAGCTGGTTGACCAGGCCCAGCTTCGAGAACCGCACCACGGCGGTGGTGTCGTTGCGGCCCTGGCCGTTCTCGAGCACCACGAACTCGGTGGTCTCGAGCACGACCTCGCCCTCACTCGTGAGCACCGTGCGACCGTCGAGCACCTGCACCATGCTCGTGATCGTGGGCACGCCCTCGTCGCTGATCTCGGTGAACACCGACAGCGCTCGGGCTTCGCTCAACCCGAGCGAACCGTTGCGCAAGGCGTCTTGGGCTGCCCCGCTGAACTCGACCTCGGCATCGTCGGGGTCGAGCAGCGTGCCGATGTAGCCGATGCGTGCGCCCGGCGCGATGCCGGTGACGTCGGCCACCCCGAGGAGCTGGGCAGCGGTGCCGTAGAAACGCGCTCCGTTCGGGCCGACCCAGATGGCGATCGGGACCGGGGCGTTGGCCACGTCGCTCAAGAGCGACTCGATCTCGTCGTCGGACACCACGGTGCCGTCGGAGTTGATCTGCAGCACCAGCGCCTGGGAGCCGTCGGCGGTCGCCCGGTCGATTGCGTCACGGATCTCGGAGATGAGGATCGGGTCGAAGTAGCCCGACACCTGGAGCACGTCGACCGTCGGAAGGCCGGCCACAGCGCGGTCGCTGTCGGTGCCGTCGTCCGACTGCGCGCCCGCAGGATCGGCGAGGACGAACAGGCCAGCCAGGATGGCGAGCAAGCTGATCGCTAGTCTGCGCAAGGGTGCCTCCGGAGAACGAGAGTCCGCTTCGGTCATCGACCGCCACCGGCGTCGTGATCGTCGCCGGCAAAGGGGGTGTTGGGAAGACCACGGTAACGGCGGTCCTGGCGCGCGCCGCCACGGAGGTCGGCCGTCACGTCTTGGTCGTCGAACTCGACGGCAAGCCCACCCTCGACGAACTGGTCGGCGAATCGAGCGGCTCCGACGCCCCGATCGACGTCCTCCACCTGTCGGCGCCCGAAGCGCTCAACGAGTACCTGCAAGAACACGGCTTCGCCCGCATGGCGAAACGTCTCACCAAGACCGGCGTCATCGACGTGGTCGGCACCGCCGCACCCGGGATCGACGATGTGGTGGTGCTCGGCAAGATCAAGCAGATCGAACGGTCGGGCGTGTACGACCTGATCATCGTCGATGGCCCCGCTGCGGGGCATGCCGTCACCTTCCTCACGTCGGCCTCAGGTCTCGGCGAAGCGGCTCGCGGCGGCCCGGTGAAGGCGCAGGCCGACGAGGTGCTCGAACTCCTCGGCGACCCCGAGCGGTGCTCGGCGATCCTCGTGACCCTGCCCGAGACGACCCCGGTCAACGAGACGATCGAGACGGCGTACGCGCTCGAGGACGAGGTCGGGATCCGGCTCGCGCCCCTCGTCGTGAACGGCGTCGACCAGGTCGACGGCGGCGATCTGCCGTCCGAGGGCGAGGTCGATGCCGCGCTCGTCGATGTGTCGACCGACGAAGCTGCGGCGCTGCGCGCTGCGCTCGCGTTCCGGCGATCACGTGTCGAGATGGAGACCGAAGCGATCACGCGGCTCGATCAGTCGCTCCCGCTCGGCTTGCTCACCCTGCCCCGGATTCCTGTCGCCGGTCTCTCGTCGGCCGACATCGACACCCTGGCCGCAGCGTTGGTGGGCGATGACTGAGCCCGTGGTCGACACCGTCGTCGACGTCGTCGATGCTGCTGACGTGATCGTCTGCTGCGGTTCGGGCGGGGTCGGGAAGACCACGACCGCTGCCGTGATCGGGATCGAGGCGGCCGAACGCGGCCGGAGCGCAGTGGTGGTCACGATTGATCCGGCCAAGCGCCTGGCCGACGCGCTCGGGCTGGTGAACGGGCTCGGGCCCGAGCCGCAACGCATCGACCTCGACGGGAAGAGCGACAAGGAGGGTGACGGCGAGCTGTGGGCGATGATGCTCGACACCGCAGCGACGTTCGACGGGTTGGTGCGGCAACACGCCGGCGACGAGGAGCAGATCGAGCGGATCCTCGACAACCGCCTCTACCGCAACATGGCCAGCGCCATGAGCGGCACGCAGGAGTACATGGCCGCCGAGACGCTGCACGCGCTCCACGGCGACGATCGGTTCGACCTCGTCATCGTCGACACCCCGCCCAGCCGGAACGCACTCGACTTCCTCGAAGCTCCCGGCGTTCTGTCACGCTTTCTCGACCACCGCGTGTTCAAGCTGGCGATGCTGCCGACCCGCGGTGGGTTGAAGATCGTCGGCACCGCAGCCCAGCCGGTGCTGAAGGCGATCGGCAAGGTCGTCGGCTCCGACGTGTTGTCCGATTCGCTCGCCTTCTTCCAGTCGTTCGCGGGCATGGAAACCGGGTTTCGTGAGCGAGCCGACGAGGTCGTGGCGCTGCTGCGGGCCGAGCGAACTTCGTTCGTGGTGGTGGCCTCGCCGAAACGAGACACCATCGCCGAAGCCGTCTGGTTCGCACAGCAACTCGCTGATCAGGAGGTCGGGGTGGCCGCAGCGATCGTCAATCGCGTGCAACCCGCATTCACCCGCTCGGGCGATGTCGATTCGTCAGATGGAACCGACTCGGTCCTCGCAGTCCTTCGACGCAACGCAGCCGAGCTCGCTGCGATCCGCCAGGCCGAACTCGCTGCGCTCCGGCCGCTCGTTGATCTCGTCGAGCCGTCGCCGGTCGCACTGCTTCCCCTGCTCGATGCCGACGTCCACGATCTCGAGGGGCTGCGGGAGGTCGCTGCGCATCTCTTCGATCGCAGCGATGAACCGGCTGCGGAGAACGGATAGCGTCGGGCGCCGTGCACGTGCTGCTTGCCACCGATGCCGACTGGATCGTCGATGCCGTCACGAACGCGCTCGGCGGACCCGACGACACCTTCACGGTGTGCCGTGACGGTCGAGTCGTCACCGAGCAGATGAAGGAGCGCACTCCCGATCTCGCGGTGTTCGACCTGCAGGCCGGGTCGATGGGCGGGATGGCGGTGACCATGTCGCTGCGTCTCGACGAGTCGGCGGGTGCCCTGCCCCACGTGCCGGTACTGATGCTGCTCGACCGCCCGGCCGACATCCACCTCGCCCGCCGCTGCGGTGCCGAGGGCTGGATCATCAAGCCGCTCGACGCGCTTCGCCTGAAGCGTGCGGCCACGGCCGTCGCCGGCGGCGGCACCTACACCGAGGGCCTGCCCGTCGACGCCGAGCCGGTCGAGTCGATGATCGGTGACGCTGGTGACGTCGGCGAAACGGCCGAGGAAGAACCCGCAACCGCCGGATAGCATCATCGGCCGCTACGGGGTGTAGCGCAGTTTGGCTAGCGCGCCACGTTCGGGACGTGGAGGCCGGAGGTTCAAATCCTCTCACCCCGACGCTTGAAGCCCTGACCGGTCCACACCGGTCAGGGCTTCATCACTTTTCGCCCTCGATCGCGCCTGGCGACCGTTGTTCTCGCCGGGTGGGGTCGTCTACCGCCGAGGAGGCGAGTCGCCCTCAGTGGGAGGCGAGCACGGTAGCGAAGGCGTCGAGCATCTCGGCGATGTCGTCGTCGCCGATGACGAGCGGTGGGCACAGCGCGAGGGCTGTGCCGATCGCTCGCACCACGATGCCGGCGTCACGAAGCGCTTCGCGCGCAGGCATGGCGTCACGGCCCAATTCGAGTGCCCAGATCGCGCCGACGCCGCGGACGTGCTCGGCCATGCCGTCGCCCACCAGGGCCTGGAGACCCGGCTGGAGCAGGCCCCCGACGTGGTTGGCCCGGTCGACGAGCCCCTCGTCGGTGATGATCTCGATGTTCTTGATGCCGGCCGCCGCACAGGTGGGGTGGCCCGAGTACGTGTAGCCGGTGCGGAGCATGCCCTCCATGCCCTCGAGCACCTCGGCCACCTGCGGCCCGACGATCACACCCGACAGCGGCAGGTAACCCGACGACACGCCCTTCGCGAAGGTCATCAGATCGGGGTTGACGCCCATGGTCTGGGCGCCGAACCAACTGCCGGTTCGGCCGAAGCCACAGATCACCTCGTCGAAGATGAGGAGTGCGCCGTGGTCGTCGCAGAGGCGGCGGGTCTGTTCGAGGTAGCCGGCGGGTGGCATGAGCACGCCGCCTGCACCCTGGATCGGCTCGGTGAGTACCGCGGCGACCCGCTCGCCATGCTCGGAGAACACGGTGGCGAGCGGCTCGATGTCGTCGTGGGGGACCTCGATGAAGTGGGGGACGAGGTCGCCCCAGCCTTCACGGTTCGGGGCGATGCCCTGGGCGGTGGTGCCGCCGAAGTTGGTCCCGTGGTACCCGTGGGTCCGGCGCACGATGATCTGGCGGTCGTGGTCGCCGCGCAGCTGGTGCGTCACGCGGGCGAGCTTGAGGACGCTGTCGATCGCCTCCGACCCCGACGACCCGAGGAACACCCGTCCGGTGTTGAATGGCGATCGGTCGAGGATCAGCTCAGCGCAGCGGGCGGCCGGCTCGTTGGTGAACGGATCGAACACGTTGTACGAACCGAGCGCATCCATCTGGGCGACGACGGTGTCGCGCATGTCGGTTCGGCCGTGACCGATCTGGCAGTACCAGAGGCTGGCCAACCCGTCGATGTATCGCTTGCCGGCGTCGTCCCAGAGGTGGGCGCCTTCGGCGCGGACGACGTTGACGAAGTCGGCCTCGGCCTTCGCCGGCGAGGCGAACGGGTGGAGCAGCGCGTTGGTCATGTGTGGTTCTCCGAATCGTCGACGTTGACGTGGTGAGTTGAACGTTACGCGTTGGGATGGGGTGGCGAGGGAGCGATCGCCTCCGAACGCAAGGGACCAGTGCCGGCGAGTTCCCGAACTCGGGCAACCCGAACGAGATCAGCGAACAGTCGCTCTCGTTCGAGTTCACGATCACTCCCGAGTACGTCAGTGGCCAGACCTTCGCCCAGAACCCCGGGGGTGTCGGTGCTCATGGTCGACTCAGTCGCCAGCGGCGACGACTAGGTCCAGGTCCGGTTCGCTGCCGACGGGTTCCTCATGTGCCATTCGCTGTCGGGTGCCTACTCGAGCGGCTGCGCACTCATCGATGAGGCCCGCACCGGTACCGACTGTCTCCTCAGCGGACCGAGCGGCGAGACGATCGACCTCGAGGGCACCACACCCGGCGGTACCTACACCAGCGACTGGGTCTGGATTGCCGACGCCGGCCGCCGGATCGGTGAGCCCTAACCTCGCCGCATGGACCTCGCCGACCTGCAGGACGTGATCGAACGCACCTACGGCGACCGGGACCGCGAGCGAGGTGTGAGCGCCACGGTGGCATGGCTCGCCGAGGAGATCGGCGAGCTCGCCCAAGCGGTGCGCAAGGGGAGTCGTGACGATCAGCTCCACGAGTTCGGCGACGTGGTCGCCTGGGTGGCGACACTCGCCAATCAGCAGGGCATCGACTTGAACGAAGCGATCCAACGCTTCGCCGAAGGCTGCCCGAAGTGCAACGACATCCCCTGCGCCTGTTGACGCAGCTCGCCTGAGCGGTACGCGTCAGCGCGCAGCGACGAGTTCGGCGATCTGGATCGCGTTGAGTGCGGCGCCCTTACGGAGGTTGTCGTTGCTCAGGAACAACGCGAGGCCCTTGCCTGCGGGCGCGCCCTCGTCGGCGCGGATGCGACCCACGAAGGTGGGGTCGGCACCGGCGGCCTGGAGCGGGTTCGGGATGTCGGTGAGCACCACGCCAGGTGCGCCGTCGAGCAACTCGGTGGCGCGCTCGACCGACAGCTCGCGCTCGAACTCCGCGTTGATCGACAGCGAGTGACCGGTGAACACCGGCACGCGGACGCAGGTACCCGACACGAGCAGCTCGGGGATGTCGAGGATCTTGCGGCTCTCGTTGCGAAGCTTCTGCTCCTCGTCGGTTTCGAATCGACCGTCGTCGACGATCGAGCCGCACATCGGGACGGCGTTGAACGCAATCGTGCGGGCGAACTTGGAGGGCTCGGGGAAGTCGACCGCGCCGCCGTCGTGGGTGAGTTCGTCGGCCGAGTCGATCACCTTGGCGGTCTGGCTGTGCAGTTCCTCGACGCCTGCCAACCCCGAGCCCGACGTCGCCTGGTAGGTGGCGGCGATGAGCCGCGTGAGGCCAGCCTCGTCGTGGAGTGGCTTCAGCACCGGCATCGCCGCCATGGTCGTGCAGTTCGGGTTGGCGATGATGTTGCGCGGCGCCTCGCTGACGAGGTGACCGTTCACCTCGGGAACGATGAGCGGCACGTCGGGGTCGAGGCGAAATGCCGACGAGTTGTCGATGACGACGGCGCCAGCATCGGCGAACTTGGCGGCGTAGGCCCGTGACGACGTTGCTCCGGCGGAGAACAGGGCGATGTCGAGGCCCAACGGATCGGCGACCTCGGCATCTTCGACGGTGACGTCGGTCGTGCCCCAGGGCAGCGTCGAACCCGCTGAGCGAGACGACGCGAAGAAGCGGAGCTCGGAGATCGGGAACTTGCGATCGGCGAGTAGGCGGCGCATCACGCCACCGACCTGGCCGGTGGCGCCGACCACGCCGACTCGGAGACCGTCGCTCGAGAACTCGTTCGCCATGAGCGACAGGCTACCCAGCGTCGACATCGGCATCTTCGGCGGTTTCGACGTTGCTGACCTGGCCGAAATCGACTCGCAGTTGGCATGATGCGGGGGTGAGTCGTCGCAGTCAGTTCGTCCCCTGGCGGTCGGCGGGCCGAGTGTCGGAGGAGCAGCCGTCGGGTGACGACGTCGTGCGCACGACCGGATGGGTGTTCAACAACGAGACCGGCAACGACCTCACGCTCGAGCAGTTCGTCGCCACCGGCGATGCCGAAGCCGGCTCGTATCTCACGATCCTCGGCCTGCGGCCCGAGCGCCCCGAAGATGCGTCCTTCGTCGAGATCGGCTGCGGAATCGGACGTATGACGTGTGCGTTCACCCGCGAGTTCGGCCGAGTGGTCGCGTGCGACCTCGACGCCGGATTCCTCGAGCGGTGCTTCGAAACGGTGGGTCGATTCGGGCGCACTGAACGACTGCAGACCCTCCACGTCGCCGATGGCCAGACGCTCGACCTGCCGCCCAACAGCGTCGATGTGGCGTTCAGCTACATCACCCTGCAGCACTGCAACGACGACGATGCGCTCGAACTCAGCGCCGAGGCGGTTCGCATCACCAAGTCGGGCGGCAAGATCGCACTCAACTATCGAAGCCGGCGAGGCCTCGACGCCTTGGTGTTGCCGGCGGGCGCCGTCGTGCGGCAGCTCTTCCGGCTCCCGGTCATCGGGTCCCGGCTGGCTCGTGTGCGCTGGCTGACCCGCCTCGGTTGGCAGGCCAACCGACTCACCCCCGATCAGATCGTCGGTCCTCTCTACCCGCTGTTGTCCGACGTCGCCGTGTGGCGGAATCCGAAGTCGAAGAACAGTGCACACCGCGCCGATGCGCGGGAGTTCGACGGCATCAATCGTCATCACTACTGGGTCGTCGCAACCGTCCGCTGACCCCGTGTCGACCGACATCGATGTCGGCGGTTCGATGCTGGCCGCCGGATCGCCGGAGCGGTGTGTCGAAGACATCTTCAGCGACCGGTGAAGATTTGGTTCAGAACGTGGCGGCGCGTGCCGATCAACCGGCGATGGATCGGCGAGTATCAGATGATCACGCAGCGGTCGATCTCGTGCTCGATGCCCTGACGCGGCTCGAGCGCCCATGGACGGTGCTCCGCCGTCCGCGGTTCGGCCTCGAGCGGCCCGACGCAGTCGCCGTTCATCCACAGCACGGTGTGTGCGTCATCGTGGTGGCATCGGTGCGTCCCGGGGCGGTCGCCCGGAACGGCGACGGCCGCCTGCTCTCGCCCGCACACCGGAGTTACCTCGCCGACCAACCCCACCTGAACGCTGCTCGCATCGCGGACGTGGTCTACGACGGCTACTACGCCGACCCCGATGATCCCGTCGAGCGAACTGATGCTGTTCGGTCGCTGCTCGTCGCCCCGTGCTTCGACGACGCCGATGCGCGCGCCACGTTCGCACGGCGTGGCGACGCCGACGTCGAGGTCGCCCGCACGGTGTGGGGCAGCGGCTTCCTCAGTGCTGTCGAACCAGCTGTCGTCGGCAGTCCGTCGGCTTCGATCCCATCGTCGGCTGCCGCCTCGACCCCAGCGGGCGTTGGGCGGGTCATCCGAGGTGGCCTGGTGGCCCCTGCCGCCGAGCCCGTCGCTGCGCCTGTGCGCATCAATCCGGTCGCCCGCCCATGCGTCGATGATCCGGCGGGTGCTCGCTGCCGGCGGGTGCGCGGCCCTGGTGGCTCGGGCAAGACGTTCGTCCTCACCGCCCGCGCCGCTGCCCTCGCCGCGGCGAAGAAGCGGGTGTGCCTGCTCTCGTTCACCACCACGCTGCACGAGTGGCTCACCGACCTGGTCCGCGCTCGCTGCGCCGAACTCGGTGCCGATTCTCGTCTCGTGACCATCTCGAGCTTCCACGAACTCGCGGAGCACACGGTGCTCATGGCCGAAGCGGCTGGCTACCAGTCGGAATGGCCGAAAGGTGCAAGGTGGCCGCAGGCGACCCTCGACCGAGCGCGCCAGGTGATCGAGCAGGGGTTCGACTTCCACTATGACGCCCTCCTCATCGACGAGGGGCAGGACTTCCAGCGTGAGTGGTGCTCGATGCTGCAGCGGAACTACCTGAAGGCCGACGGCGAGATGATGATCGCCGTCAACCCGGACCAGGACCTGTACGGCATCGATCCGTGGTTCGACGACGATTCGATGTCGTCGCTCGGGTTCGTCGAGCCCTGGGTCGAACTCGAGGGGTCGATCCGGACCCCGGCCGACCTCGTCCCTGCACTCTCCATCCTGGGTGACACGCATCGACTGCACGATCCTTCGGCTGAGCGGGCGGAACTGATCGGCCCTCCTGTGCGAAGCGTCCGTCGCTGGGTCGATGCCGAACGAATCGCCGATCTGGGCCGGTTGATCGGACGCGAGGTCGTTCGGCTCGTTCGCGAGCACCCGACGTTGACTCCGAGCGACATCGTCTTCCTGTGCGACTACCACCACGACGGCCTCGCCGCCGTCCGAGAGATCGAGCGAGCCGGGATCCCGGTGCACCATCAGTTCTCACGGGATCCTGCAGGTCGTGGGATACGACGACGTCGGTTCTCGGTCTCGGCCGACGCGGTCAAGGGCGCGATCGTGCATGGGTTCAAAGGGCGGGAAACCGGTGCACTCGTCATGGGCGTCGGAGCCGATGTCGCCTCGACTGCGCTCGCGGTGATCGCCATCGAACGGATTGCGAACGTCGTTGCTGGCGAATCAGCGGTGATCACGATCGTGAACGGCAACCCCGCTCTCGCCGACGTCGCCGCCCGCCTCGGCTGGGACGATGACCTCGCCGATGCGGTGGCCGGTGCCGTCATGCCGACGCCAGCTCCGGCCGTACACCCCACTGCACTGCCCACCCCGGCCCGGCTGGTGAGTGCGTCGGCTCCGCCACCGCTCCCCGCAGTGGCCGCCATGCCCCCGCCGCTCGAAGGTTCGGCCACCGTTCCGCCGACGGCTGCTGGGCGGAGTGGTCCGGTGACCTCGCCCCCACCGCCGCCGGTCATGGCGCCGGCAGGAGCAAGCGGCACCCCGCCACCGCCGCCACCGCCGTCCGGCCCCTGATCGGCCGGTGCCGTGTTCGGCGAGCGGCACCGGACCGAGCTGCCCCACTCTCCCGGGGTGACGTGTCACGGTGACGATTGGACCTGCAGGGTCCACTGCTAGCCTCGCGCCCGGCCCGACCTCCGACGCGTGCCCCGACTTCGACGAGGATCCATGATCTCGAGCTTCCTGAACATCTTCAAGATCAGCGACTTGCGCAACAAGTTGCTGTTCGTGCTGCTGATGATCGCGGTGTATCGACTCGGTGTCGCCATCCAGGTTCCGGGCGTCGATCCGATCGCCGTCGAGCAGCTGCGGGCCTCAGCCGATCAGCAAGGTGCACTCGGCTTCCTCAACCTCTTCTCCGGCGGCGCGTTCGAGTCGTTCTCGATCTTCGCCCTCGGCATCCTCCCGTACATCACGGCCAGCATCATCATGCAGGTGCTCGGTGTGGTCATTCCGAAGCTCGAACAGCTTCAGCAAGAGGGTGCGGTCGGCCAGCGGAAGATCACCCAGTACACGCGATACGTCACCATCGGCCTCGCCGTGCTGCAGTCGACCGGCCTCGTGTTCATCTTCGGCACCGGCCGTGGCACCGCCTTCTTCTCTGCCGCATCGGCCGCTCCGACCGTGCCGCTGCTGCCCGACGGCATCTGGCCGCGCGGCTACCTGATCATCCCCGTGCTCGTCACCGGCACCGCCGTGCTCATGTGGATGGGCGAGCTCATCAGCCAGCGCGGCATCGGCAACGGCATGTCGATGCTCATCTTCGCCTCAGTCGTCGCTGCCCTGCCGGGGGGCTTCTGGGGGATACTCCAGCTGTCGGGTGCCTTCTGGTTCGTGGCGATGATCCTGCTGACCTTGTTCATCATCGCAGCGGTCGTGTTCATCGAACTCGGCCAACGAAGAATTCCGGTGCAGTTCGCGAAGCGCGTGGTCGGCCGTCGGATGATGGGTGGCCAGAACACCTACATCCCACTCAAGGTCAACCAGTCGGGCGTCATCCCGATCATCTTCGCCAGCTCGATCCTGCTGCTGCCGGTGATCTTCTCGAACGTGCTCGGCTCTGGGGAGGGCTGGCGTGGAGACATCGCCCGGTTCGTCGACGAGTACATCGTCAACCCGCAGAACTGGGTGTACATCACGCTCTTCGCAGTGATGATCGTTGCCTTCGCCTACTTCTACAACTCGATCGCGTTCGACCCGATCCGCCAGGCCGATCAGCTCCGACGCCAGGGTGGCTTCATCCCCGGCGTGCGCCCCGGCCCGCAGACAGAGCGGTACCTCGCCAAGGCGGTCAACCGCATCACGCTGCCCGGTGCGGTCTTCATCGCGATCATCGCGATCCTGCCGTTCATCCTGCTGCTCATCGCCAACGTCAACGCCTTCGCGTTCGGCGGCGCGAGCATCCTGATCTCGGTGGGCGTCGCCCTCGAGCTCATGCGACAGATCGACAGCCAGCTCACGCTGAGGAACTACGAGAGCTTCCTGAAGTAACCCGCCATGAACCCCGGCGCCCGCATCATCATCCTCGGGCGACAGGGCGCCGGCAAGGGCACGCAATGCGTTCGCCTCAGCCGTCACTATGTCGTCCCGCACATCAGCACCGGTGATGTGCTTCGCGCGGCCGTGCGGCAAGGGACCGAGCTGGGCAAGGTGGCCAAGGAGGTCATGGACGCCGGTGGCCTCGTGAGCGACGAGATCATGATCGGCATCGTGCGCGATCGGCTCGCAGCGAAGGACGCCCGTCGCGGCTACATCCTCGACGGGTTCCCACGAACGATCGATCAGGCCAACGCGCTCGACGGCATCGCCGACGACCTCGGTGCGCCACTCGACGTGGTGCTCGACCTCAATGTGCCGCGCGAGATCGTGCTCGAACGCATCTCGGCGCGCCGGGTGTGTCAGGTGTGCGGCACCAACTACACCTCCGATGGCAATGACCCGGTGCCGTGGATCTGCGACAACTGCGGTGGCGACGTGCAGCAGCGCGCCGACGACACTCCCGAGTCGGTCAACCGTCGACTCGACCTCTACGAAGAGCAGACGTTCCCGCTCATCAAGCACTACGGCGACCAGAACCGGCTCGCCGTCGTGAACGGGGTGGGTCACCCCGACGCCGTCTTCGAGCGCCTCACCCGGGCGGTCGCAGCCAGCCAGGCCTGACCGGCGAGCTGCGCCGACGTGGCCTGAGCCCCGTAGCGTGGTGTTCGTGAGCGAGTTCGGCGAGTTGCCATGGGCGGTGCCCGGCACGGCCACGCTCGCCTACGACGGGTATTGAGGATTCTGTACGAGGTCGGCCCGGTGGGTCAGACGCATCGACCGTCACCGGTTGCTCACCCTGGCCGCCGCGCAGGAACACGGCGTTCGCGACCGGCTGGGTCTCTCACCCGAGCAGACCGAGCGAGCGGCGTGGACCGTGGCTGCCGACGGCACCGTGGTGGGCGGTGCGCGGGCGATCGCGTTGGCCGTCGCCGTCGCGATGCGGAGCAGGGTGCCACTGTGGCCGTGGAGGATCCCAGGTGTTCCGTGGCTGCTCGACCGCGTGTACGAACTGGTCGCTGCGAACCGGCAGCGGCTCCCGGGGACGACGCCCTTCTGCGTCGAGGTCCCCGACGCGTGCGAGCCGCTCGACGCAGGGTGAGCCGAGCCTGCGTCGTCGAGTCGCCGAACGGTGCCATCCGAGGCCCGACCCTCCGGTGACAGATCGAGGTGTGTCGAACGTCATACTCGCGGACGTGGGGGAAAACGAGGCAACGCCTCGGCGACGCGGTCGACCGCCGGCGACGAAGTCGGCTGACACGCACCGAGCGATCCTCGACGCGGCGCGCGTCCTCTTCGCCGAGCGGGGCTACCACGGGGTGACCAACCGAGAGCTGGCCGCGGCTGCCGGGGTCACCACCAGCGCGCTCTACCACTACGCCGATTCGAAGCTCGACCTGTATTCACAGGTCGAAGCCGACTTCCAGGGGCGCTTCTACTCCCAGTTCCAGGAGGCCGAGGCGAGGAACCACACCTTCGTCGGCAAGTTCCGCGCGGTGCTCGCCGTAGCGCTCGAGATGATGTACGAAGACCCCTCGTTCGCACGCCTCGTCGGTTCGGTCCGCCGCGACGTTCGGCAGGATCCCGACGTGGCCGAGCGGCTCGGCAATCAGGTCCGGCAGCGTGACCGCTTCTTCCTCAACCTCGTCGACGTCGGGATCGAGACCGGTGAGATCGCACCGGAAGATCGTCGCCTCGTCGGCGAGTTCATCCGACTCGTCCTGGTCGGCATGATCGAAGGCGTCGCCGACAGCGCCAGCCAGCACGAGCGAGCCATCGACGCGGTCACTCGACTCCTCGACGGCGAACTCATCCGGCCGCTGCCCGACGCTGAGGTCGACGGCGGCGCCGCAGTCTCAGCCTGAAGATCGCCGGGCGTCTCTGCCCGTCGCACGCGTCAGAGGCAGAACTCGTTGCCTTCGGGGTCGGTGAACACGACGCATGAGTGCTGGCCCGACCCGATCGGGGTCGCACCCCGAGGCTCGAGGTCGGCACGCAGCTCCTCGACGTCGACACCCTCGGGTGGTCGGAGATCGAGGTGGCCCCGGTTCTTTCCGGCCTTCTCCTCCGGGACGCCCTGGAAGAACATGCGCGGTCCGGTCGCGCTGTTGATCACCGCGGCGCCACGCCCGACCAGGGCACCACGATGGGTTCCGGTGTCGGCTTCGGTCGCGAACTCCTGCTCGATCATCGAGCGGATGAACGCCTCGTCGCGCTCTCCGACCTCCCACTGCAGTGTCTCCGCTCACCAGTTGGCGAGATGGTGAGGGCGAGCGGCGTCGATGGTGACCTGGACCTGCCAGGCGGTGGTGGCGGTCGGGGTGTCGGTCATCTCGCGAGTGTTGCGCGGTAACGGGCGGGCGAGGTGCTCAGAATGGCTCGGAAATGCCGCGAGTAGGCGCTCTGGTCGTAGTAGCCGCACGCGGCGGCGATCTCGCCGACGGGTCGGTCGGTGGTGGCGAGCAGCACGAGCGACTCTTCGAGACGAAGGCGCATGATCAGTTGCTTCGGCGTGAGCCCGAGCACGCGTCGTGACGCCCGTTCGAACGTACGCACGCCCATGCCCGCATCGTCGGCGAGTTCCTTCACGGTCGGTCCGTCGGCGAATCGTCGGCGAGCGGTCGCCACCGCTGCGGCCAGCCCGACGAACGGGTCGGTCTGGCGGCTGGGCGCCCGCTGGTCGACCGATGCGACGACGATGCCCCCTGGGGCGCCCTCGGCGTCGAGCCATCGCGACTTCGAGGTGAGAAACCACCCCAGGTCACCGGTACCGTCGGTGATGAATTCGAGCTCGCTGGTGAGCACGTGACCGGTGGTGAGCAGGCGCTGGTCCTGCTCCCGATACGTGTCGGCGAGCGCGGTCGGGAAGAGATCGTGAGCAGTGCGTCCGACCACCTCGTCCGGTGCCGTCTTGCCCGCCCGGCGTGCGAACGCCCGGTTCACACTCAGGTAGACCCCCTCGGGCGACTTCACGCAGAACAACACGTCGGGGACCGTGGCCATCACCTCTGTGACGGCGATGAGCGAGCGATGCACGCGCCCATCAGATCACAGGCGAACCGCCCGAGACCGCCGTTCGGTACAAACACGACACGTGGCTCGTCGTTCGTGGCCAAGACGCCGACCGCCGGTGTGACTTCGATGGAGCCATGCCGAAGGTCGCCCCCGCCGCCGACCCTGTGCTCGATGATGCCATCGCCGTCGGAGAGGATGATCCGCGGCTCGCCGACCAGGCAGTCGTCCTCGCTCGACGGCTCCTCGACCGGTCGACCGAGCTCGAGACGCGAGGTGAGGGTCGGCGTGCCGCACGGCTCGGGCGGCTGATCGACGATGCCGGGGGGCGAGCCCTCTTGTTCGCGCTCACCGACGAGGTGCTCCGCATCAGCAACCCCTCGGCGGCCGCCGCTCGCTTCGCCGCGATCGTCCGAGCGAACCGGACCGATGCGATGGGTCCGATCGATCGGCTGCTTCTCGCCGCCGGTGCTCGAGTCGCGTCAATCGCACCGAAGCTCGTGATGCCACTCGTCGTTCGGCGAATCAAGGCCGAGACCTCGGGCATCGTGCTGCCGGCCGACGACCCTGGCCTGCGTCGTCACCTCGCCCGGCGTTCGGCCGACGGGGTCGAGCTCAACGTCAACCCGCTCGGCGAGGCGATCCTGTCCGATGCCGAGGCCGGCGAGCGCATGCGCCTGGTGCTCGAACAGGTCGCACGACCTGATGTCGATCACATCAGCCTCAAGGCATCGGCCGTCGTCGCCCACCTCGACCCGCTCGCGCTCGACCGCAGCGTCGAACGGATCGCCGATCGGCTGCGCGAGGTGTACCGGGCAGCCGATGTGGCGTCGCCGCCGACGTTCGTGAACCTCGACATGGAGGAGTACCGCGACCTCGAACTGACCTGCCGTGCCTTCATGGCGGTGCTGAGCGAGCCCGAGTTCAGCGGTATCGACGCGGGCATCGTGATGCAGGCCTACCTCCCTGACTCGCATGCTGCGCTCGATGAGCTCGGCGGCTGGGCGACGGCGCGCCGTGCCGCTGGTGGCGGCCGGATCCGGGTCCGAATCGTGAAGGGTGCGAACCTCGCGATGGAGCGCGTCGAGTCGGAACTCCATGGTTGGACGCCGGCGCCATACCCGTCGAAGGCCGACGTCGATGCGAGCTACAAGGCGATGCTCGACTCAGCGTTGCGTCCCGAGTGGGCCGACGCCGTGCTGATCGGTGTGGCGAGCCACAACCTGTTCGAGCTCGCATGGGCACACCTGGTTGCAACCGAGCGGGGTCAGCGTGATCGTGTCCGCGTCGAGATGCTCGAAGGCATGGCCCCGGCGCAGGCCCGGGCTGCCCACGAGCTGCTCGGCGGTGAACTCCGTCTGTACGCGCCGGTGGTGACCGACGATGACTTCGTCGCCAGCCTCGCCTATCTCACGAGGCGACTCGACGAGAACACCCAGCCCGACAACTTCCTCAGGTCGCTGTTCCGTCTCGCCGAGGATCGAGCCGAGTTCGACGCCCAGGCCGAACGGTTCCGTCGATCGGTCGACGCGCGCCACGGCGTGGTCAGGCGCCGACTTCGGCATCCGATCGAAGTCGCAGGCGATTCCTTCGACAACGAACCGCTCGCCGACATGACCGACCCCGACACTCGTTCGGCGATGCTCGTCGCCGCAGCACCTCGGGTCGACATCGAGCGCGCCGAGAGCACGGGTGACATCGACGGTGTCATCACCGGACTCAATGGCGTGACCCCGTCGATCGAGCAGCGGCGCACCGAACTGCTGGCCGTCGCCGAGCTCATGCGCGCTGAGCGCACCGAGACCCTCGCCCTCATGGCCCACCCTGAGCTCGGCGTCGGAAAGACCTATCGGGAGGGTGATCCCGAGGTGTGCGAGGCCATCGACTTCTGCCGTTACTACGGCAGCGTCGGCACCGAACTGCTCACACCCGAGCCCGAGGTGGCCGACCTCGTGGCGGTCGAGCCGGTCGGCACCGTCGCCGTGATCGCGCCCTGGAACTTCCCCTACGCGATTCCGACCGGTGGCGTCGCCGCGGCGCTCGCCGCCGGCAACCGTGTGATCCTCAAGCCAGCACCCGAAGCGGTCCACGTCGGCGCCCGGATCGTCGACCAGTTCCATCGAGCGGGCGTCGACCCGTCACGCCTTCAGCTGGTGGTGTGCGACGACGAGGTCGGGAGGCACCTCATCACACACGAGGGGGTCGACACGATCATCCTCACCGGTGCGTTCCAGACCGCTCAGATGTTCCTCGACTGGGTACCCGAGCGACGGCTGTTCGCAGAGACCAGCGGCAAGAACTCGCTCGTCATCACCGCGACCGCCGATCTCGATCTCGCGATCGCCGATCTCGTCCAGTCCGCGTTCGGCCACGCTGGCCAGAAGTGCTCCGCTGCGAGCCTCGCGGTCGTCGAAGCCGACGTGTACGACGCCCCGTCCTTCCAGCAGCGACTCGCCGACGCTGTTGAGTCGCTGCCGGTCGGACCCGCCCATGATCCCGCCACGATCATGGGGCCACTCATCGCGCCCCCGGCGCCCAACTTGCGGCGAGCGCTCACCCAACTCGAGCCGGGGGAGCGCTGGCTCGTCGAACCGCGTGAACTCGACGTCCAGCTCTGGACCCCGGGAGTGCGGCTCGGGGTCGCCCCCGGCTCGTGGTTCCACCGGACCGAGTGCTTCGGGCCCGTGCTCGGCCTCGTCCGGGCCGACGACCTCGATCACGCGATCGAGATCCAGAACGCCACCGACTACGCCCTCACCGGTGGGTTGCACTCCCTCGACGATGCCGAGGTCGACCGCTGGACGTCCCGCGTGCACGTCGGCAACGCCTACGTCAATCGCGGGATCACCGGCGCGATCGTGCGGCGCCAGCCGTTCGGCGGTTGGCGTCGCTCGTCGGTCGGGGGAGGATCGAAGGCCGGTGGCCCGGGCCACGTCGTTCAGTTCACACGCACGTCCCCAACGGATGAACTGAACGATGTGGGTCGGGCCACCGCCTCGTACCAGCGCGCATGGAAGGGTCACTTCTCCCGGGAGCACGATCCCAGCGGGCTCCACGCCGAGTCGAACGTGTTTCGGTACCTCCCGGTCACCGAGGTGGTGGTGTGGCACGACGCGTCGCGGCCGAACCACGATGCGCTGGCCCTCATCGAGCTGGCATCGGCCACGACGAGCGTCTCGGTGGCGCTGGTCGACGCATCGACCGACGGTCCGGACGCCCTGGTCGCCCGCTGCGCCAACGGCGATGAGCCCCTCGTCGATCGGGTGCGGGTGCTCACCGATCTGCCGGCCGACGCCCGGCGGGCGCTGCACCGGGCGAACGTGCCCGTCGACGACGATCCGCCGGTCGCTGACGGCCGTATCGAGCTGCGGAAGTGGGTGCGTGAGCAGGCGATCAGCCGCACCATGCACCGCCACGGCCGCATGCTCCGCTAGCGGGCGATCTTCGGCGTGCAAACGCCCAGTTCAGCGCCGCGATCGAACGCGTGCGCGACCAGCACGTCACACCGAAGACGCGCGTGGAACCGGTGTTCGCGCTCGTTAGCATGGCACGCCGGTCTGTTCGCGGACCGGTTCAAACCTGTCTGTCTTTCCCCAGCGCAGAGCGGCTGCTGCAACGGAGAACGACACACCATCACCGAGTGTGAGGAGAAGCCCCTGCCAAAGCCCAAGGAAGATGCGATCGTCCTCGAGGGAACCATCCTCGAGTCTCTGCCGAACGCCATGTTCAAGGTCAAGCTCGACAATGACCATGAAGTTCTCGCGCACATCTCCGGAAAGATGCGCATGCACTACATCCGCATCCTCCCTGGCGACAAGGTCCAGGTGGAACTCACCCCGTACGACCTCACCCGAGGCCGTATCACCTACCGCTACAAGTGAGTCAGTAGAAGCACCATGAAAGTACGTCCGAGTGTCAAGCCGATGTGCGACAACTGCCGCGTCATTCGCCGGCACCGTCGCATCATGGTGATCTGCACGAACCCCCGCCACAAGCAGCGGCAGGGCTGAGAAGAGAAGCAACGAATCCCATGGCACGTATTGCAGGCGTCGACATCCCGCGCGAGAAGCGCTTGGAGATCTCCCTCACCTACATCTTCGGCATCGGCCTGCCGACCTCGCAGAAGATCTGCGACGAGCTCGGCCTCGACCGGAACACCAAGGTGAGCCAGCTGACCGAGGACGAGGTCAACCAGATCCGTTCCTACGTCGATCAGAACCTCACGATCGAGGGTGACCTCCGTCGTGACGTCCAGGCCGACATCAAGCGCAAGATCGAGATCGGCTGCCTGCAGGGCGTCCGCCACCGTAAGGGCCTGCCCGTCCGCGGTCAGCGCACCCACACCAACGCTCGTACCCGCAAGGGCCCGAAGCGCACCGTTGCGAACAAGAAGAAGGCCGTCCGCAAGTGACGCGGGCCCACCGGAGCTGAGAAGAGATCATGGCCAAGCAGTCACAGAGCCGCCGCCCCCGCAAGCGCGACCGTAAGAACGTGTCGTCGGGCGTCATCCACATCAAGTCGTCGTTCAACAACACGATCGTGTCGGTCACCGATGCGTCGGGCAATGTCATCGCCTGGGCGTCGTCGGGCGTCGCCGGCTACAAGGGCAGCCGCAAGTCGACCCCGTTCGCTGCGCAGATCGCCGCCGAGAAGGCCGCCCGCGCTGCCCAGGAGCATGGGCTCCGTCGGGCCGAGGTGCAGGTCAAGGGCCCCGGTTCGGGCCGTGACGCTGCCGTCCGCTCGATCCAGAACACCGGCATCGAGGTCACGTCGATCAAGGACGTCACCCCGGTTCCGCACAATGGTTGCCGCCCCCCGAAGCGTCGTCGCGGCTGAGCTGATCAGGAGTAGTTGACACATGGCTCGTTACACCGGCCCCAAGGTGCGCGTTTCCCGCCGCCTCTCCACCAACATCTTCGAGAACGACAAGGGCCGTCAGGCCCTCGAGCGTCGTCCCTTCCCTCCTGGCCAGCACGGCCGTACCCGTCGCCGCAACAACGGCTCCGAGTACCTCGCCCAGATGCAGGAGAAGCAGAAGGCGAAGTACATCTACGGCGTCCTCGAGCGTCAGTTCAAGAAGACCTACAACGAGGCCAACCGCCAGAGTGGCCCGACGGGTGAGAACCTGCTGCGTCTGCTCGAGCTCCGTCTCGACAACGTGGTCTTCCGCGCCGGCTGGGCGTCGACCCGCCCGCAGGCTCGTCAGTTCGTGAACCACGGCCTCATCCAGGTCAACGGCAAGCGCCTCGACATCCCCAGCTACACCGCTCGCAAGGGCGACGTCATCACCCTGTCGCCGAAGGCGCAGAAGATGATCGTCGTGCAGCACAACATCGACACCCTCGACCGGTCGCTCGTCGGCTGGCTCGAGCAGGGCGACGGTGGCAAGCAGGTCACCGTCCGCACGCTTCCCGAGCGCGAGCACATCGATGTTCCCGTTCGCGAGTCGCTCATCGTCGAGCTCTACTCGAAGTGAGCTGAGCGTCCGCTCAGTCACGTCCGTCCCGCACGTCCAGCACCGTCCGAAAGGCACCGCCACCCATGCTCGTCATGCAGCGCCCCACGATCGAAGCCATCGGCGACGAGGTCGCGAACCGTCAGAAGTTCGCGGTCGGTCCGCTCGAGCCCGGCTTCGGGCACACCATCGGCAACAGCCTGCGCCGCGTCCTGCTGTCGTCCATCCCGGGCGCTGCGGTCACGACGGTCCGCTTCGATGAAGCCCTCCACGAGTTCGGCACCATCCAGGGTGTCGCCGAGGACGTCACCGACATCATCCTCAACCTGAAGGACATCGTCGTCACCTCCGAGTCCGACGAGGCCGTCACCGCTCGTCTCGACGTGCGTGGCCCGGCCGACGTCAAGGCGGGTGACATCGAAACGTCGGCCGACGTCGAGATCCTCAACAAGACGCTCCACATCGCGACCCTCAACTCAAAGGGGCGTCTCGCGGTCGATCTCACGATCGAGCAGGGTCGCGGCTACCTGTCGAGCAAGCGCGAAGACGATGGCCGCACGATCGGCATCATCCCGATCGACGCCATCTTCAGCCCGATCCGCCGTGTGGCGTTCGAGGTCGAGCCGACCCGTGTCGAGCAGTCGACCGAGTACGACCGCCTCGTCATCGACATCGAAACCGATGGTTCGATCACTCCGGCCGATGCCCTCGCCTCGGCGGGTGCCACGTTGCAGTCGCTGTCGGAGCTCATCGCCTCGATGTCCGACGAGCCACAGGGCCTCGAGCTCGGCGAGATCGTCGACGTCGCCGTGTCGTCGCCCGACCTCGACCTCCCGATCGAAGATCTCGATCTGTCGGAGCGTCCGAACAACTGCCTCAAGCGGGCGCAGGTCAACACCGTGGGCGAGCTGCTCACCAAGACCGAAGACGACCTGCTCAACATCACCAACTTCGGCCAGAAGAGCCTCGACGAGGTCAAGGCCAAGCTCGACGAGCGCGGACTCACGCTGCGCGGCTGAGCTCAGACGTACACCACGGAGAAGAACTGCAATGCCTACCCCACGCCGCTCCCGCCGCTTCGGCTCGTCGGCTTCACATCAGCGGCTGATGATGGCCAACCTCGCCGCATCGCTGTTCGCCGCCGAGGCGATCAACACGACCGAGGCCAAGGCCAAGCACCTGCGCCCCATCGCCGAGAAGCTCATCACCAAGGCGAAGAAGGCTCAGGAAGAGGGCCCGATGCAGGTCCACCGCATCCGCCAGATCCAGGGCTACCTCGGCGACCGCGAGATGACCTACAAGCTGGTTCACGACGTCGCTCCGCGCTACATGGAGCGCAACGGCGGCTACACCCGGATCCTGAAGCTCGGCACGCGCGAGGGCGACAACGCCAAGATGGCGCGCATCGAGCTCGTCTGAGCCACGTGCTCCGCGTCGAGTGACGCACGAACGATGACGACCCCCGCTTCGCAGGACGAGGCGGGGGTCGTCGCTTTTTCGCGGGCCCGCCTCACGGTCGCCTACGACGGCACCGACTTCCGCGGCTCCGCCGAGTCAGACGGTGTCCGGACCGTACTCGGCGAGTTGCGGGCGGCGATCGAGCGTGTCACCCAGCAGTCGGTCGAGTTGACCGGATCGGGCCGCACCGACGCAGGCGTGCACGGGCGCGGCCAGGTGGTCACCCTCGATCTCCCGGCCAACGCCGATCTCGACCGGGTGGCACACTCGTTGAATCGGCTGCTCGGCCCCGAGATCGCCGTGTCGGAGGCAGCGTGGGCTGCCCCCGACTTCGACGCCCGGTTCTCGGCCACGTCGCGTGCGTACCGCTACCACGTATGGAACGACGCGGTACACGATCCGCTGCTCGCTCGTACGGCGTGGCACGTTCCCGAGCCGCTCGATCTCGACGCGATGAACGCTGCTGCCCGACGGCTGCTGGGTGAACACGACTTCGCCTCGTTCTGCCGCCGTCCGAAGGTGGGGGAGGGCTACCCCGAGAAGTCGCTTGTCCGGATCCTCATGCGTGCAGAGTGGGAGCGGGTCGACGACTCACGGCTGCTCCAGTTCTCGATCGAGGCCTCGTCGTTCTGCCACCAGATGGTTCGCTCGATCGTCGGCACGTTGGTCGACACCGGCCTCGGTCGTCGCTCACCCGACGACATGCTGGCGACGTTGGCCGCACTCGACCGCAACGCCGCCGGCCGCGTCGCCCCACCCCACGGCCTCGTGCTGTGGGAGACGCGCTACGACGGAGTCCGCTGGGACGCCTGACTCGCCTGATCACCCCTCGGTTTCGTGAGGTGGTGAATCGCACCGAGCGCACCACCTCACGAGATCGCCTCGGTTGCCCCGGTCCCGACGCGTTTCATGAGGTCATGACTCGCACCGAGCGCGCCACCTCACGAAACGGGGAGGCGGGCCGGATCAGTTGATGGCGCTGTCCTTGCCGTCCCAGAACGGGGCGCGCAGGACTCGCTTGAGGACCTTGCCGGGGCCGGACTTGGGGAGCGGGTCGGCCTGGAAGTCGATCGACTTCGGGACCTTGTAGCCGGCGATGGAGGTACGGCAGTGCTCGATCAGCTCGGCTTCGGACATGTCGTGGCCGTCCCGAGGAACGACGACGGCGTGAACCAGTTCGCCCCACTTCTCATCGGGGATCCCGAACACGGTCGCCTCGAGAACACAGGGATGGGTGTAGAGCGCGTCTTCGACCTCGGTGCAGTAGACGTTCTCTCCGCCCGACACGATCATGTCCTTCGCTCGATCGACCAAGAACACGAAGCCCTCGGCGTCCATCCGGCCGACGTCGCCGCTGCGATACCAGCCCTGTTCATCGAGCACTGCGGCGGTCTGTTCGGGCTTGTTCCAGTAGCCGGCCATCACGTTCGGACCCTTGACCGCCACTTCACCGACCTCGCCGACGGGGAGCTCGTCGTTCGCCGAATCGACGATCCGGATCGTTACCCCGGGCGCCGCCACGCCGCAGGACTTGGCTCGGTCGCCGTCGAGCATCGTCTCCTCGTGGCGCATGATGGTGGCCAGGGGTGCGGTCTCGGTGGCCCCGTACAGATGGATGAGTTCGCAGCCGAACAGCTCGTCGGACTTGCGGAGCACCTCGAGCGCGCACGGCGAGGCGCCGTGAGAGATCCACCGCAGCGTGCCCACGTCGCGGGCGGACACGGCCTGGGTCTCGTTGAGCGCGGCGAGCATGGTCGGCACGGCGATGAAGCAGGTGATGCCCTCGGCAGGGATGATGTCGAGGCACGCTGCAGGATCGAAGCCGGGGACGATCACGTTGGTCGCGCCCACCAGCGGGAGCGCGACAGCCTGGTACACGCCCGCCGCGTGGAACATCGGTGCCATCGTGAGATAGCGGTCGTCGCGCAGGAACGGCTGGCCGAGTTGTGTGTGGATGCCGTTGGCCGTCAGGTTCTGGTGCGTCAGCATCACGCCCTTCGACGCGCCGGTCGTGCCACCGGTGTAGAAGAGCCCGGCGAGCGTCGACGGGGTGACGTCGTCGGCGAACGGCACGGGCTCGGCCGCTGCGATCAGGTCGTCGTACTCGCCGGTGTCGATGCGGATCAGCCGCTCGACGATGTCGCCCATGGCCCCAGGGTCGCGGTCGCAGATGAGGACCCGCGCTCGGGCATCGTCGGTGGCATACACCAGCTCGGGCTCGGCCCAGCGGGTGTTGTGCGGCACGATCACCCGGCCGGCGGCCGGGATGCCGAAGAAGAGTTCGAGGTAGATGTCGGAGTTGAGTGACCAGAGGGCGACCCGGTCACCCGGCTCGGTGAGCGACGAGAGCAGCCCCCCGACTCGGCGAACGCGATCGGCGAACTCGCGGTACGTGCGTCGACGATCGCCGAACACGCATGCCTCGTCGCTTCCGAACAGTCGCTCAGCGCGCTCGATCGGTTCCCGCAGTGTGTACACCTCGACCCCCTCGTCGATGCTCGATGTCGCCCACGTCGGCGTCGGTGCGACGTGATCGAGGCGAACGCTAGACGACGGCCCGAGGTGCGCGTCAGACGTGAGCGGGCGCGGGAACCGGCGTCTCGTCGAGGACGATGCGCGGGAGCAACGCGAGGAGTTCGTCGGGGTCGACGGCAGGGGCGTACAGCCAGCCCTGGAACGAGTCGCAACCGAGTGCGTGCAGCCGATCTCGCTGGAATGGCTGCTCGACACCCTCGGCGACACAGTTGAGGTCGAGGCTGTGCGACAGACCGAGGATCGCAGTGGTGAGATTGGTCGCCGTGGGGTCGACGTCGATACCCGCGACGAATCGACGGTCGATCTTCACGCCGTCGACCGGCAGTTCGAGCAGGTGCGAGAGGCTCGAGTAGCCGGTGCCGAAGTCATCGATCGCGATGTGGGTGCCAGCCCGCCGGAGCTCGTGCATGTTGCTGAGCAGCGCTGCGCCAGGCGCGAGCAGGTCGGTCTCGGTCAGCTCGATGACCACCTGCGGTGGGTCGGTGCCGTTCTGCTCACACAGGTGGAGGAATCGAGCGGCGAACGATCCTTGGGAGATCACCTTGGGGTCGACGTTGACGTGGACCTCGACATCGCTGTGGCCGAGCGAGGCGAGCTTCGCCGCGTAGTCGAGCGAGAGATCGAGCACGCGGTCGTCGATCACGTCGGCGAGGCCAGCCATCTGAGCCAGCGGCAGGATCTCTCCGACGCCGCGAACTCCACGGAGCGGGCTCACCCAGCGGACCAACGCCTCGACGGCGCGAATGGTGCCGTCGGCGTGGACGATCGGCTGGAAGTAAGGACGGATCTGGCCGTCGTCGAGCGCAGCGCGCAGCTCTTCGAGCTGGCGACGGCGTTGGTTGAGCGCGTCGACGCTGACGCCTTCGGAGCTCGGCGCAGCGTTGCGTTTGATCCGCATCATCTCGGTGCTCGCGCTCGCGAGGAGCGGCTCGAGACCGTTCGGCTGGTCTTCGAACGCCGTGGCGGTACGGACGCCGAACTTGATCTCCTGGTCGGCGATGTCGAAGGTCTCGCCCACGGCTCGGCGGACACGATCTTCGAGCATCTCGATCGAGCTGTCGGACGATGCGCGCACGGCCATGACGAACTCGTCGCCTGCGAGGCGGGCGAGGATGAGGTCGGGCCAGCGGATGCCGTCGAGGCGGTCGGCGATCTCACCGAGCAGTCGGTCGCCGGTACCTTCGCCGTAGAGCTCGTTGATCGACCGGAACTGGACCACGTCGATGAGCAGCAATCCGAGTCCCCCGCCGCTGCGCATGAGCTCGGTCGTCTCGCGGATGAAGCCGTCACGGTTGAGTAGGCCGGTGCGGATGTCGTGTTCGGCGAGGAACGCGACACGGGTGCGGGCGTCGGCCAACTCGGTGGCGACCTGCGCGGAGATGAGGTACCCGCCGACGATCGGGTCGTCGGCGAGGTTGTTGATGCTGAACTCGCATGCCCAGTGGTGTCCGCTGGCATCGGCGAAGCGCGCCTCGACCATGGTCGATGAGTGCGGCGCCGTGCGGGCCGCGAGATCGAGGACGTGATCACGGTCGTCGGGGTGGATGTAGGAGGCAAACGCACGGCCTCGCATGAGCTCGGGGTCGTGTCCGAGCTGCCGAGTGACCGAACCGTTGCATGAGCGAACATCGCCGTCGGGCTCGACGAGGAGGACCATGCCGTGCATGTTTGCGACGATCGATCGGAGCAACTCGACGTCGCCGGCGTCGACGTGGAGGGCGTGACGGCCCTCGGTGTCGCGGGCGATGAACACGGTGAGCTCACCGTCGCTGCTGCGCATCCCGCGTAGCTCGAGCGACTTCCAAGCTCCTTCGCTGGTGCGGACGCGAACGCTGATGATGCCACCGACCATCTTGTCGCCGACGGTTTCGAACGACGACAGGGCGAGGTTCAAGTCGTCGGGATGGACGAGGTCGAACACGCGGCGTCCGACCACATCGTCGATCCGCCATCCGAGTACGTCGGTGGCGATCGCGTTGGCCCACACCAGGGTGCCCGCAGCATCGACGGCGAACGTCGGGTCGGGGAGGAGATTGAGATGCGGCTCGACGCCGTTCGCTGCGCGACCTGTCGAGAGCGACACCACGGATGGTGATCGGCGCGACTCGTCCTCGACTTGAGGATTTTCTTCGGTCATCAGCTGTGAGAACCTACGTCCTCCGCCGCCTGGAGTGGTTGATGCTCGCACAGCGTGTTCGTTGTGTTCACAGCTGTACAGAAACTGGTTGAGTGGAGTGGCGATTCGCGATCGAGTGGGTGGTGGCCGCACGTCGGCGCGTCATGCCACCCAACGGCGCGTGTTGGGCCGATCGACGCGCGGCCGTAGCATTGTGAGGTCCCTTCTGGCGGGTTCGCCCGCAGCTGGGTGCTGCGATTCGTCGCAGTCGGAACCGATGTCGCCGCGCACTCGTGTTGGTGATCGACCGAGAGAGGGCCCCATGGCCACCTATTCCCCGAAAGCAAGTGAGATCACCCGCGACTGGCACGTCGTCGACGCCGAGGGCATGGTCCTCGGTCGACTGTGCACCGAGGTCGCCCGCATCCTGCGCGGCAAGCACAAGGCGATCTACTCGCCCCACATCGACACCGGCGACCACGTCGTCATCGTCAACGCCGACAAGGTCGTCATGACCTCCGGCAAGGCAGAGCGCACCTTCAAGTACCGCCACTCGGGTTACCCGGGCGGTATCAAGTCGGAGTCGTACGCCAAGCTGCACGCCCGCAAGCCCGCCGAAGCGGTTCGCCAGTCGGTGCGCGGCATGCTGCCGAAGGGCCCCCTCGGCCGTCAGCAGCTGACCAAGCTCAAGGTGTACGCCGGACCCGACCACCCGCACGGTGCCCAGGCGCCCAAGCCGCTGGCCCTCGACCACGCCAAGGCCCGCTGAACCGGCCGCTGACGAACGACGAAGAGAGACGAACGATGACCGCTCCACTCACCCAGACCACCGGCCGCCGCAAGGAAGCCGTCGCCCGCGCCCAGCTCCGCCCGGGCACCGGCCAGTTCACGATCAACGGCAAGTCGCTCGAGGAGTACTTCCCGACCGCTGCCTCGCAGATGATCGTCACCGAGCCACTCAACGTGACCGAGACCCGCGAGGCCTACGACGTCACCGCCACCATCAACGGCGGCGGCATCAGCGGCCAGGCCGGTGCGCTCCGCATGGCGCTCGCCCGCTCGCTCGCCGAGCTCGACCCCGAGTCGCGCCCGACCCTGAAGCACGCTGGTCTCCTCACCCGTGACCCGCGGAAGAAGGAATCGAAGAAGTACGGCCTCAAGAAGGCCCGCAAGGCTCCGCAGTTCACCAAGCGCTGACGCGCTGCTCGGAGTTCGTGTGCACTTCGGTACCGACGGTGTTCGGGGCCGGGCCCACACCGAGTTGACCGTCGAGTTCGCCGCCCGCCTCGCGCGGGCGGCGTCTCGCGTTCTGGGGGCTGCGGCTGGAGATGACCCGAGCCGTGTGGTGATCGGCGCCGACACCCGCGAGTCGTCGCCAGCGTTCGTCGCTGCGCTCGTCGCCGGCTTCGAGGCTGAGGGCGTTCAGGTGATCGACCTCGGGGTCGCGCCGACTCCGTTGGTGGCGTTCGAGTGCGGGCGTCTCGACGCGATGGGTGCTGTGGTCTCGGCCTCCCACAATCCGTGGTTCGACAACGGCATCAAGCTGTTCGCTCGCGGCGGCACGAAGCTGCCCGACGACGTCGAGGCGCGAATCGAAGCGATGCTTCACGACGTCGACCTGCCCGACGGGTTTGTCGCCGATGCGCTCCTCGGCTCGGTCGGCCTCGATCCGGTGGTGGTCGACGCCTACACAGCGCACATCTCCCGGGTGATCGAGGATCGCTCGCTGGCCGGGCTCCACGTGGTGCTCGACACCTCGAACGGCGCAGCTTCGGTGATCGCACCCTCGGTGTTGACGTCGCTCGGTGCAACGGTCACCGTCGTCGCCGACACCCCCGACGGTCGCAACATCAACGACGGCTGCGGTGCGACCGTGCCGAGCTTCGTCGCCGCGAAGCTCGTCGAGCTGGGAGCCGATGTCGGCATCGCGCTCGACGGCGACGCCGATCGTCTGATCGCCGTCGGTCACGACGGTGCGGTCGTCGACGGCGACCACGTCATCGCGATCTGCGCAGCCGACCTGCGTGCCCGCGGGCGTCTCGCGCACGACACGGTCGTGGTCACCGTCATGACCAACCTCGGGTTCCACCTCGCCATGCGCGAGGCTGGTATCGACGTCGCGCAAACTGGTGTCGGCGACCGGTACGTGCTCGAAGAGCTCGACCGTGGCGGCTTCTCGCTCGGAGGCGAGCAGAGCGGGCACGTCATCTTCCGCGAGCACGCCTCCACCGGCGACGGGCTGCTCACCGCCGTCGCGCTCCTCGACGTGGTGGCTCGATCGGGTCGACCTCTCGCCGACCTGGCGGCCAACGCGATGACCTCGTTGCCGCAGGTGTTGCTGAACGTCGAGGTCGTCGAGCGAGTTCCCGACGTCGCCGACCAGTTGGCCGCCGAGGTCGCGGCGGTCGAAGCCGAACTCGGTGAGTCCGGCCGGGTCCTGCTCCGGGCCAGCGGTACCGAGCCGCTCATCCGAGTCATGGTCGAGGCCCCGACCGAGCAGCAGGCGAACGCCGCCGCCGAGTCACTCGTCGCAGTCGTCGTCGAACGCTTCGCCTGACGCCAACTGGCGAGACCGGCCGGGGCTGGCGTCTGCCAGGATGCTGCGATGCGTCCTCGACCCATGATCACGGTGGCCGATGTCGAGGCCTCGTCGCAGTGGTACTGCGCTGTGTTGGGGCTTCGATCCGGCCACGGCGGCGACGAGTACGAGATGTTGCTCGCCGATGACGAACTGGTGCTCCAGCTCCATCACTGGGACGTCGACGAGCACCCTCACCTCGGTGATCCGTCCGATCGATCGCGAGGCAACGGAGCGGTGCTCTGGTTCGCGGCCGACGACTTCGACGGAACGGTCGAGCGAGTTCGGTCGTCTGGCGCCTCCATCATCGATGGGCCACTGGAGAATCCGCTCGCTCACCACCGTGAGGTCTGGCTCCGCGATCTCGACGGCTACTGCGTCGTCGTCAGCGGAGCATGACACGGCTGGACGACCTCTCGCCCGCGTGGCGCGCCGCGTTCGACGAGGCCTGGGCGTCTGCGAAGGTCGGCAATTTCGGCGTCGGCGCCGTACTGGTCGACCCGGCCACGGGACGAATCATCAGCCGCGGCCGCAACCGCGTCGCCGAGCAGCCGAGCGCACCCGGTGTGATCGCCGGCAACATGACCGCCCACGCCGAGATGAACGCGTTCGCGTCACTCGATCGGTTCAACGCCCAGGGCCTACACCTCTACACGACCCTCGAACCCTGTCTCATGTGTGCGGCCTCGGCCATGTTGCTCAAGGTGGAGCACGTTCATCTCGCTGTCGCCGACGAGTTCTTCGACGACTTGGACGACCTGTGGGCCGCCCACGAGCTGACAGCGGCCCGTCGACCCGACCGCTCGCTCCCGTTCGAGATCGAAGGCGACGAGATGCCGGTGCTGGCGGCGTTCGCCCGCACGCTCCCGATGCTCTTCACGATTCGGACCTTCCCTGAGTCGTCGGCGGCGTCGCTGGCGCGAGCGCGCCATCCAACACTCGCTGCGTTCTGCGAGCGACGAGCTGCGACTCCGGATGTCCATGAGGATTGGCTCGCCCTCGACCTCCACGACGCGGTCGAGTCCTTCGCCGCCGAACTCCGCCTCGACTGACCCTGACCGTGCCGGATGGGTGGTCTGGTGGGTCGCTAGCGTTGACGTGCATGTGCGGCATCATCGGCGTCGTCAGCCGACCTCCGACGCGGGTCGTCCCGTCAGGAGAGAACCTCCTCGGAGGGCTCGACGCTGCCCTCGAAGCGCGACCCGATCTCGTCGTCATGGCCAATGCGGTCTCGGTCGTCGACCGGGCGCTTCGGGGTGTCCCCGGAGTGATCGCACTCAGCGGTGCGCCAGATCTGGTCGCCGGTCTGACCAGCCGTCTCGACGAACTCGACGCCTTCACCGCCATGCGCGAGGCCGAACTCGACGGCGACTCGGTGACCTTGTCGGCCGATGAGCTCGAAGTCGAGAACGCTCGCCTCGTCGCTCTGAGAGATGTGCTGTGGGCCATTCGCCACGACCGGTTCCGGGCTGCTCGCGAGGTCGAGACGCTGGCAGGTCGTGACGCGTCACCGTCTGCCATTGCCGCCTACCTGGTCGCGCAGCAGGCGTTCTCGTCACTCGACCGTCTCGAGGTGCGCGGGCGCGACTCCGCAGGCATCCACCTCTACGTCTGGAATCACGACATCGATCCCGAGTCCCTCGATGCGATGCTCACCGACCGGAACGATCCGCTGTTCGAATCGGGATCGGTGGTCGCCAGCCGCATCGCCGAAGGCGGCGACGGCCGAGTGCTCTCGTTCGTCTACAAACGTGCAGCCGAGATCGGCGAGCTCGGTGACAACACGGCTGCCCTTCGTGCTGCGCTCGCCGCTGATCAACTCTTCCGTCGAGCGGTGTCGTCGCCCGGCGCACGTGTCGCACTGCTCGGCCACACCCGTTGGGCGAGCGTCGGCATCATCTCCGAGCCCAACGCACATCCGGTCAACTCCTACGAGGCCGAGCAATCCGGTGGAGCCACATCGCCGTACGTGGTCGCCGCGCTCAACGGCGACGTCGACAATCACGGTGATCTCCGCGTCGAGCACGGTCTCCGCGTGCCGTCAGCGATCACGACCGACGCGAAGGTCATTCCGACCATCGTGTCGCGCCAGCTCGCCGATGGCCTCGACCCGGTCGAGGCATTTCGTCGCACGGTGTCGACGTTCGAGGGATCGGTGGCGATCGGTGCGATGTCGGCCGATCATCCCAACACCCTCATGATCGCACTGCGTGGGAGCGGTCAGGGTTTGTACGTCGGCCTCGCCGACGACTGCTACATCGTGGCCAGCGAGCCCTACGGCGTGGTCGAGGAAACCGATTCGTACGTCCGCATGGACGGAGAACAGGGCGGCGAGATCATCGCGCTCGCATCGGCCGATGCTGGCGAACTCAGCGGCATCCGCCGCTGGTCGTACGGTGGTGCCGAACTTCCGGTCACGACCGACGACGTCACCGTTGCCGAGGTCACGACGCGTGACATCGATCGCGGAGATGCGCCGCACTATCTGCTCAAGGAGATCGGTGAGTCGCCGTCGAGCTTCGCCAAGACACTCCGAGGGAAGATCGTCAGCGGGTCCGACGACGTGCTGCGGGCTCATGTCGGGGAACGAGCACTTCCGCCCGACGTCGCCGCGCTGCTCGCCGACGGGACCATCCGTCGCGTTCGGGTGATCGGTCAGGGCACTGCGGCGGTCGCCGGACAGAGTGCTGCAGCGATTCTCGACGAGCTCACCAACTCCGAGCTCGACGTCGACGCGATCACCGCGACCGAACTGTCCGGCTTCCACCTCCGGCTCGACATGAGCGACACCCTCGCCATCGCGGTGAGCCAGTCGGGCACCACGACCGACACGAACCGGACGGTCGACCTCATTCGTGCGCGCGGCGGCAAGGTGCTCGCGATCGTCAATCGACGAGCCTCCGATCTCGTCGACAAGGCCGACGGTGTGCTCTACACCTCCGATGGTCGTGACGTGGAGATGAGCGTGGCCTCGACCAAGGCGTTTTACGCTCAGGTGGCCGCCGGTGCCCTCTACGCGTGCGCCGTGGCCGAGGCGGCCGGTGTGGGCGACGTGTCGCGTCGCTCGATGCTCTTGGCGTCGCTGCGTGTGATGCCCGATGCGATGCGCGCCACCCTCGACCTGAGGCCGGTCATCGCCGAGGCAGCGCAGCGTGTCGCCCCGTCGAAGCGCTACTGGGCCGCGGTGGGCAACGGGCCGAACAAGGTTGCCGCCGAAGAGGTTCGGATCAAGCTCAGCGAGCTCTGCTACAAGTCGATGGCCTGCGACTCGACCGAGGACAAGAAGCACATCGACCTGTCGTCGGAGCCGCTGATTCTCGTGTGTGCCGCCGGGCTCGAGGGCTCGACCGCCGATGACGTCGCGAAAGAAGTCGCCATCTTCAAGGCCCACAAGGCCACTCCCGTCGTGTTCGCGACCGCTGGCGAGACCAGATACCAGGCCGACGCCGTCATCGAGGTGCCGCAGGTCGACCCGACACTCGGCTTCGTGCTGTCAGCCATGGTCGGCCACCTTTTCGGCTACGAGGCGGCGCTCGCCATCGACGCGTCGGCGAATCCGCTCCGCAAGGCGCGCGAGCTCGTCGAGGAGCTGGCGGGCGGCGGTGCCAGTGGGCTGCAGCTCCTCCAGCAGCTTCAGGCCGAGGCCCGCCCCGTGGTCGCCTCGTTCCACGATGCTCTGCGCGCCGGTCGCTACGACGGTCACCTCGAAGCGTCGACCGCAGTACGAGTCGTCAGCTTGCTGGGCAACCTGGCTTCCGATCGTCCGGTCGAGTCGTACCAGTTCGTCACCGGCAAGGTCGCGACCCCTGCGACGCTCATCGACGATCTCGTCGATGCTCTGAGCGAAGCGATCGACGAACTCACCCGTCCGGTCGACACGATCAAGCACCAAGCGAAGACGGTGACCGTCGGCATCTCTCGCAGCGACGAGGGCATCATCGACCGGCCATTGGTCCAAGCGGTGCTCGAGGCCGGTGCAGGCCGCGACGTGCTCTCGTACCGGGTGCTCAAGGTGTTGGCCGACCTCGACCCTGCAGTCGCCGAAGTGCGCGGGTTCACCCGCTACGACATCGATGGCCAGCGGATCACGATCATCGACCGAGGTGGGATCTCCCGGAATCTCTCCAGTCGCGTCGACGGGCTCGCCGACCTGCGCGGCACCAAGCACCGCGTCGCGTCGGAGCGAGAAGTGCTCGTCGCTCGCGGGCGCAGCGACGGCCGCACGGTGATCCTGGTGCCCGAGGTGAAGTCGGGCGAGGCGACCGGGCTCACCTTGCTCCACGTCGCGTTCCACGATCACTGCGAACCGGCCGTCATGCGGTCGGTGCTGCAGGGCTACGACCGTCGATACGACCGCCTCGTCGACTGGGTGTCGGAGACCGAGGGCACGTTCGACGACTCACTGCTCGGAACGGTCCCGGTCGTCGAACTGCTCATCGGCCCGATCTCCCAGACCGCCGACCACTGGCGAACCAACGGCTCGTGATCATCGGCATCGGCATCGACCTGGTCGACATCGACCGGTTTCGGCGTTCGCTCGAACGAACGCCGACGATGCGTACACGGCTGTTCACACCGATCGAGCTCGACTACGTCGCTCCGCAGGTCGACGACGCAGCGTCGCTCGCCGCCCGGTTCGCTGCCCGAGAGGCGGTGATGAAGGCGCTCGGCCTCGGGCTCGGCGCCTTCGGATTCCACGACGTGTGGGTCGAGCGGGCCGACTCGGGAGCGCCATCGCTCGTGATCACCGGCCGTGCCGAGGAGCTGGCGATCGGCGCAGGTGTTCGCTCCTGGCACCTCAGCCTGACCCACAGCGACACCACGGCCGGCGCCTACGTGGTCGCCGAGGGCTGAACGTCCCGTCCAACCGGGCCGACGTTCCCCGGCCCGGTTGGTGTGATGGTGGTCACCGGTGCCACGATGAGCAGGTGATCGAGCATTACCAAGCTGCATGGGACGAGTTGACGGCGCCGGGCGCCCAGTTCGCGATGAAGGAGATCGAGGTCCGCGGGGTTCCGATCCGGGTCTTCGAGCAGGCGCCTCCGCACATGCGGTTCGTCTGGGAACTCGCTGCGCTCTACGCCGATCGCGACTACATCGTGTTCGAGGACGAGCGTGTCACGTATGGCGAGGCCGACCGCATCATCAAGGCGCTGGCCCACCATCTGGCCGATGCGCACGGCGTCGGCAGCGGTGACCGCGTCGCGGTTGCCATGCGGAACTACCCCGAGTGGGTGTTGTCGTACTGGGCGATCGTGTCGCTCGGCGCAGCTTGCGTCGGCATGAACGCCTGGTGGACCTCCGACGAGATGGCCTACGGACTCCGTGACTCGCGACCCAAGGTGCTCATCGCCGACGGTGAGCGTGTCGAGCGAGTGCTGCCGGTCCTCGACGATCTGCGTCATGGCGACGAAGGCCAGCCGCTCCACGTGATGGCGGTGCGCTACGACGGCGACCTGCCCGACGATGCCAGCCGCTGGGCCGAGGTGGTCGACCCCGACAACGCTCCCGATTCGCTGCCCGATGCCGACATCGATCCCGATGATGACGCCTGCATCTTCTACACGTCCGGCACGACCGGCTTCCCCAAGGGGGCGCAGCTGACGAATCGCGGCTCGGTGCACAACCTGGTCGATCTGGCGTTCATGAACACCGCGGCCGCGATGGCCGCCGCCAAGGCTGCTGCCGCTGCAGGTGAGGAGCCAGCCGCTGCTGACGAGCCCGCCCAGAACGTGTTCATGGCACCCACCCCGCTGTTCCACGTCACGGCCAACAACTGCCTGCTTCACCCGGCCACCCTCACCGGGTCGAAGCTCGTCCTCACTTACAAGTGGGACGCAGCACGAGCGATCGAACTGATCGAGCGCGAGGGGGTCACCAACTTCTCGGGCGTTCCCACCATGAGTCGCGAGATGCTGCTCCACCCCGACTGGGAGACGCGTGACACGTCGACGCTCCGCGGGATGGGAGGCGGTGGCGCTCCGGTTCAGCCCGATCTCGTCGACAAGATCGACAAGTCGCTCTCGCAGGGTGTGCCGTCGACCGGCTATGGGCTCACGGAGACCCACGGCATCGTCACCGCGAACTCAGGCTCGCTCTACGTCGAGAAGCCAGCATCGTGCGGGCGAGTCGTCCCGTGCCTCGACGCCAAGCTGGTCGACGAGATGGGCCAGGAGGTCACCGGCCCCGACGCCCGCGGCGAGCTCGCCGTGCGCGGCGCCGTGGTCATCAAGGGATACCTCAACCGGCCCGAGGCCACGGCCGATGCGATCGTCGACGGGTGGTTCCACACGGGCGACATCGCGACGATCGATGAAGACGGTTTCGTCTTCATCGTCGACCGGGCGAAGGACATGGTGTTGCGCGGCGGCGAGAACGTCTACTGCTCCGAGGTCGAAGCTGCCATCTACGAGCACCCGGCGGTCGCTGAGGCGGCCGTGTTCGGCGTTCCCGACGACCGACTCGGCGAGCTCGTCGCAGCGGCGATCGTGCTCACCCCCGACACCGGGCTCACCCAGCAGGAGCTCACCGAGTTCCTGGCCGAGAAGCTGGCAAAGTTCAAGATCCCCGAGAAGGTGTGGTTCCTCGACGAGCAGCTGCCGCGGAACGCCAACGGCAAGTTCCTGAAGCGCGAGCTCCGCGAGACCCTCACAGCCTGACGTCGTTCGGCCAGCGGGTCTCCGTCGGCCGAGTCAGAATGGAGCCATGGAGCCGATCGTCAGCGTCGAACAGATGCGGGCGATCGATGCCGCTGCGCCCGAGCCGGTCGAGGTCCTGATCGACCGTGCCGGTGCCGCGGTCGCTCGGGCTGCGATCGATCTGATGGGTGGCGCCTACGGCCGCACCGTCAACGTGATCGCTGGGCCCGGCAACAACGGGTTCGACGGACGCGTCGCAGCCGACAGGTTGGCCCGCCGGGGGGTGCGCGCGCGGGTGATCGAGGCGGCGATGCGACCGCCGATCCTGCCACCTGCGGATCTCGTGATCGATGCCGCATACGGCACGGGGTTCCGCGGCGAGTGGGTCGCTCCCGACATCGGTGGCGCACGAGTCCTGGCGGTCGACGTCCCGTCGGGGCTCGATGCCGCGACGGGCGCCGCCGCACCTGGTGTGCTGCGGGCAGACCAGACCATCACGTTCCAGGCGCACAAGCCAGGACTGCTGCTCGGTCGGGGCCCTGAACTGGTGGGCGACGTGATCGTGGCCGACATCGGTCTCGATGTGTCGTCGGCGATCATGCATCGCCTCGAGCCGTGTGATGTCGGCGCGTGGTGGCCGAATCGCCAGCTCGATGCGCACAAGTGGCGGGGCGCGGTCCGCGCCGTGGCCGGGTCGGCATCGATGCAGGGGGCTGCCTGGCTCGCGAGCCGGGCCGCGTTGCGGTCGGGTGCAGGCATCGTGTCGCTCACCACCCCGGGAGGCCGACTGGCTGCGCCCCCCGAGGTGATCGCCGATGGCGTCGACCCCGCCGAGCTGGTGACGTCGGTCCTCGGCGGCATCGCCCGATTCGGATCGTTGCTCATCGGTCCTGGGCTGGGTCGAGACGACGACGTCCTCACCGCGACCCGACAGCTCATCGCCGAGGGGCCACTTCCGGCCGTGATCGACGGTGATGCCATCTTCGCCTGCGCATGGAGCGCCGAGGGCGCTGGTCCGCTGCTCCGCGAGCGTCACCGGCCGACCGTGCTCACCCCGCACGACGGTGAGTTCCGGCAGCTCACCGGGGCCCCGGCCGGTGTCGACCGACTCGCTGCTGTCCGCAACGCGGCCGACGAGTCAGGGGCGACGATCCTGTTGAAAGGTCCGACCACGATCGTTGCGGGTCCGGCGACCGCTGATGGGCCGGGGGAGACGTTCCTCGTCGACCACGGCGACGACCGACTGGCGACGCCGGGCTCGGGCGACGTGCTGGCCGGGATGGTCGCCGCAGCGCTCGCGAACGGAGCCGACCCGACCCGAGGGGCCGCTGCGGCGGCCTGGCTGCACGCCGCCGCAGCCCGACGGGGACCGCGCGAGGGTCTGGTCGCCAGCGATCTGATCGATGCGATTCCCCCCGCCCTCGCCGAGTGCCGAGTTGCCTCCGCCGTCACTCGATGATGTGCCAGGCTCGTCGCCGTGACCGATCGTGACGAGCTGACCCCGCTTCGGTGGGCCGAGGCATCGATCGACCTCGACGCCCTTCGGCACAACATCGGCGTGCTCCGCGCAGCGGCCGATGGTGCCGACGCTTGGGCGGTGGTGAAGGCCGACGCGTATGGCCACGGGGCCGAACGGGTGGCCCGAGCTGCGCTCGATGCGGAGGCAGCCGGGCTCTGCGTTGCGCTGACCCACGAGGGCGTCGAACTGCGCCGCGTTGGGATCGAGGCGCCGATCCTGTTGTTGAGTCAGCAACCGCCAGAACACGCCGACTCGATCGTCGCGCATGGCCTGACGCCGACCGTGTACACCCAGACCGGGCTCGACGCCATCGCCGAGGCGGCTCGCTGCCGCGGAGGTGATCCGGTCGACGTCCACGTCAAGGTCGACTCGGGAATGCAGCGGGTCGGTGCATCGATCGACGAAGCCGAGTCGATCGTGGCCGCGATTCGCTCCGACCCGACGCTTCGGCTCGCCGGCATCTTCACCCACCTCGCAGTCGCCGACTCCGACTCACCCGAACACGTCGAGTTCACGACCCTTCAAGCCGATCGCTTCGCCGAGCTGCTGAGCCGTCTCGATCTGCCCACCGACGTCGTCGTCCACCTCGCCAACTCAGCCGGCACGCTCACGCGCCGGCGCATCGAAGCGCAAGGTCAGTACCCGTGGGCCGTTCGACTGGGGATCGCCATGTACGGCCTGTCGCCCGGCGGTGGCGTCGATCACCTGATCGGTGAGCTCCGCCCCGTCATGTCGCTGACGGCGCGTGTGTCGCACGTGAAGGCGGTGGCGGCCGGAACGAGCATCTCCTACGGGTTGCGGCATCGCTTCGAGCGTGACACGACCGTCGCCACGGTGCCGCTGGGCTACGCCGATGGCGTACCGCGACGACTTTGGGCAACCGGCGGGGAGGCCTTGATTGCTGGGCGACGGTGCCCGATCGTCGGCGTGGTCACGATGGACCAGTTGATGGTCGACGTCGGCGGGCTGAGTGACGTCGGCGTCGACGTGGTGGTGGGTGATGAGGTCGTCCTCATCGGACGGCAGCGTGGCGAGGAGATCACCGCCGACGACTGGGCCGACCTGCTCGACACCATCGGCTACGAGATCGTGTGCGGGATCTCGCTCCGAGTCCCGCGTGTCGCCCGTCGTCAACCGTCGTCGACGCCCTAGCATCGTGCCGATGGCTGACCACGGTGTTGAGTTGCGTGCGGCGTCGCTGGCCGACACGCACCGCGTCGCGGCCGCCGTCGCCGCCGTGTTCCGCGCGGGTGACATCGTCGTACTCGCCGGCGAGATGGGTGCCGGCAAGACCGCCTTCGCGCAAGGCGTCGGTCGAGCGCTCGGCATCACTGAGCCGGTCACCTCGCCGACGTTCACGCTGGTACACAGTTACCCCGTTCCCGAGTCGGCAGGCAGAGGTCGCTTCACATTGCACCACGCCGATCTGTATCGGCTCGACCGCACCGCCGAGGTCGCCGATCTCGCCCTGAACGAGCTCGCCGAAGACCGCGGCGCCGTGCTCATCGAGTGGGGCGACGTGGTCGACACGATGTTCGGCGACCATCTCCTCGTGCACCTCGATGCCGACCTCGACGATGATGATCTCGATGCCGGCCCGACCGACGACGGCGCCACCGACGACTCAGCCGACGACTTCGGGCTCGACGCTGGTCGCCTCATCACGCTCGCGGCGTCGGGTGGAGCCTGGGCCGGACGGTGGCAGGCGCTGATCGCCGGCATGGAGGATCTCCGATGCTGATTCTCGGGATCGAGACCGCCACCGAACGCGTGAGCGTCGCGATCGGCGGCCACGAGGGTGTGATCGGCCTGTTCGAGGTGACCAAGGGACGCCGTCACGCCGAGACGCTGGTGCCCGCGATCGACTTCACGCTTCGACAAGCCGGGATCGACCTCGAGGAGGTCAGCGTCGTCGCCGTCGACGTCGGCCCCGGACTGTTCACGGGCATGCGCGTGGGCCTCGCCTCGGCAACGGCGATCGCCCAGGCGCTCCGAATTCCGATGATCGGCATCTCGTCGCTCGACTTGCTCGCATTCACGCAGCAGCACGCCGACAAGATCGTCGTGCCCGTGATCGACGCTCGCAAGTCCGAGGTGTTCTACGCGATGTACCGGCCGGTGCCCGGCGGCGTGCAACGCGTGGTCGAACCCCAAGTCGGTTCGGTCGACGATCTCGTCGCCGACCTCATGGCGCGCAGCGACGACTCACTGCTGCTCGGCGATGGGTCGCGCCGATACCGCGACGAGATCATCGAGGGCTTCCGCTGCCAGATCGGGGGCGACGACCACCCGTCGGCGGCTCCACTCGTGCAGCTCGCACACGCGAAGGCGTTGCGCGAAGACTGGGTGCAGCCGCGCGACATTGAACCGATCTACCTGCGAGAGCCCGACGCGGTCATCAACTGGCAGACGAGGGCGAGCCGATGAGCGTCGTCGAACGACTTCGTCGTGAGCGGCGCAGCGACGCAGTCGTGTTCGGTGCGGGCGATCTGGTCGTCGAGCCCATGCGAAAGCGGGATCTGCGCGCCGGGGTACTCGACGTCGAGCGAGCGTCGTATCCGACGGGGTGGTCGCACAAGATCTTCCAGGCAGAGCTCGAGCAGATGCGCGCCGGCAATCGCTGGTACGTGGTTGCCCGAGCTGGCCGTGGTACCGATGCGGGCGGTGAGCCGCGGCCGGTCGAGAACACGGCGCTCCACGGTCACGCCGGGTTGATGTTCGTCGCCGACGAAGCGCACGTCACCACGGTGGCGGTGCGCCCCGACCAGCGGCGCAGCGGTACTGCCACTCGCATGCTGCTGACGCTCGCCGACGAGGCGCTGCGCCGCGGCGCCGAGGCCTGGACGCTCGAGGTCAGAGCGAGCGCCGACGGGGCCCAGGAGTTGTATCGATCGTTCGGTTTCGCGCCCGCCGGCGTTCGACTCGGCTACTACGAGGCGCCCACCGACGACCCCGATGCGCGGCGCGAAGACGCCATCGTCATGTGGTGCCACGACATCCAGGGCACGGCGTATCGCCAGCGACTCGACGAATTGTGGGAGCAGCACCGATGAGCGCCACGATGGTTCCCAATCCGGCCGCCGACGATCGCAATGAGCTCGCCTGGCCTGCCGACGATTCGACGCTCGTCCTCGGCATCGAGACCAGCTGTGACGAAACGGCAGCGGCGCTGGTGATGGGTGGCCACGACGTGGTGTCGAACGTCGTGTCGACGCAGGTCGATCTCCACGCCGAGTTCGGTGGCGTCGTTCCCGAGGTCGCGTCGAGAGCCCACCTCGCCGTTCTCAACCCGGTGATCTCCCGTGCCGTCGTCGAGGGCGGTGTCGACGAGGAGCGGATCGATGCGGTGGCCTGCACGGTCGGGCCCGGCCTGGTCGGCGCACTGCTCGTCGGGGTGTCGGCAGCGAAGTCGTTGGCACTCGCCTACGACGTGCCGTTCGTCGGCGTCAACCACATGGAAGCGCACTTGTACGCTGCCTCGCTCGAAGACCCGACGCTGGAGTTCCCGCTCGTCGTGCTCCTGGTGTCGGGCGGGCACACGATGCTCGTCGAGATGCAGGGCCACGGCCGGTATCGGCTCCTCGGTCAGACGATCGACGATGCGGCTGGTGAGGCCTTCGACAAGGTCGCTCGGTTTCTCGATCTCGGCTACCCGGGCGGGCCAGCGATCGACCACGTCGCGATGAACGGCGACCCCGATGCGATTCCGTTCCCGCGGGCGATGAAGGACGCCGGGCTCGACTTCTCGTTCTCGGGCCTCAAGACCGCGGTCATGAACTATGTCCGCAAGCACCCCGACGTCGGCGACGCCGATGTGGCGGCGTCTTTTCAGATGGCGGTGGTCGACGTGTTGGTTCACAAGGCCCGAGCTGCAGCGAAGCAGGTCGGCGCAACCGGCATCGTGCTCGGCGGCGGGGTCGCTGCGAACTCCCTGCTGCGCGAGGAGCTGTTGACCGCGTGCGGGCGTGACGGTATCCAGGGATTCCTCCCGAGCCGCGAGATGTGCACCGACAACGCAGCGATGATCGCCGCGGCCGGCTGGCACCGGTTGCGTTCCGACGGCCCGACCGGCCTCGACGCTGGTGCCGTGCCGAATCTGAAGTTGCGCTGGCTCGACGCCTGATCGCACGCACGCGGATGGCAGCCGACCACGCGTGCGACGTGCGAGACTCGCCCGGTGTCCGACGAAGAGCCGCCCACCCCCGACGGTGCCGCAGGGGACCCGTTCGCACCCCCGCCCGAGGGTGCTGAGCCGTCACCGTTCGCGCCGCCCGCTCAGGGTGCCGAGCCAACGGCAGCCATGGACGTCACGCCGGTCGATGCGAGCCGCCCGCCCGTCGATGCCACCCAGGTCATCCCCACGGTGGCAACCGTGCCTGCCGCCGCTGCTGCCGGCGGGGTTCCACCCGCGGGCCCGCACACGACTGCGCCGCCGACGCAACACCAACCCGTGCCCACTCCGCCGGGCCGGTCACCCGCACTGATCGCGGGGATCGCCTTCGCCGTCATCGCGCTGATCACCCTGCTCCTCGTGTTCTTCCTCACCCGCGGGGACGACGGCGGTGGGGCGGTCGACAGCGACGACGACGGGGTTCGGCTCGTTGTCACCCGGGCCGACGCAGCAGGCGTGCCGACGTTGATCGACATCACGGCGACGGTCATGGCGAACGAGTCGGGTGTGGCCCCGTTCGAGTGGGTGGTTCCGACCGATCTCGGCCGTGTTTCGAGCGCGGTGCGTCAGACCGACGCCTCTGGCCGAACCGAGTTCCGGTGGGCGCCGTTGCCCGCCGACGACCCATCGACGTGGACCTCGACGGTCGACTTCCGCGAGGCCTGGCCCGACCCGACGTTGGGGGTCGTGGCGGTCGGCTGCACCCTCGAAGGTCCGACCGACGAGCCGTTGCCGATCGCAGTCGAGACCACGATCGAACCCGGAGGGCTGACGATCAGCGGCATCAGCGTCGACGCACTCGTCACGACCTTCCCCAACATCCGCCTCCGAGTCGGCGACGTGGTCACGTGCGAGGTGAGTGGTCCTGTGCCGCAACCGTTCGACCCCGGCGCTCCGGTCGACACGACCACCACGACGGTGCCCGAGACGACGACCTCGCTCGAATCGACCACGACCGTTCCGGAGTCGACCACGACGACCTCGACGACGGTGCCCGCGACGACCACCACCACGAGCACGACGACGACCACCACGACGACGACCTCGACGACCACCACCACGTCGACGACCACCACGACGGTGCCAGCACTCCCGCCCATCACCGATGCGCTGGCCGATGAGCCCGATCTCGGCGAGTTCTTGACGCTGCTCACCACGGGCGGGCTGCTCGCCGACCTCGAGTCACCGATCCGGCCGGTCACCGTGTTCGCACCGACCGATGACGCGATCGCGCAGTTCGTGCTCGACCGACCCGACCTCGACCTGACCGATCCTTCGACCGCCCGCGTCGTCGGACTCGCTCACCTCTCGTTCGGAGAAGCGCTCGACGCCGCGATGTTGGCAACTCGCTCGTCGGTGCTCACCGAGGCCGGTGTCGATCAGCCGATCGATTCGCCAGATCCGCTCACGATCGCCGGTGCAGAGGTCGTTCGCGAGGACCTCGCCGGGCTCGACGCGCTGTCACAGGTGCTCGACGCTGTCCTGCCGACGGGGCTCTGATCGCGTTCGATCGCAAGCGTGTCCGATGGGGCCGCCGCTCTGCTCGATACCGTTGAGCTCGTGACGTTCTCGATCGGCCAGTACGGGCTCTCGGCCCCGGTGGTCCTCGCGCCGATGGCGGGGGTGACCAACATGCCGTTCCGGGCGCTGTGCCGGCATTTCGCCCCCGGACTCGTCTACGTCAACGAGATGGTCATGGCGACACCCGTCGTGCACGGGAACACCAAGACGCACTCGATGATCACGTTCCGCGACGACGAGCATCCGCGCAGTCTGCAGCTGTACGGCTCCGACCCTGAGATGATGGGCGAGGCGGTCCACGTGCTCTGCGACGCAGGACGCGTCGACCACATCGATCTCAACTTCGGCTGCCCGGCCGCCAAGGTCACTCGGCGCGGTGGGGGAGCGGCGGTGCCTGCTCGTCCCGAGCTGCTCCGCGCCGTGCTCCGTGCCGCCATCTCCAATGCCGCTCCGTACGGCGTGCCGGTCACGGCGAAGTTCCGCATGGGTCTGTTCGACGACTGGCTGACCCATCTCCGGACCGGAGAGGTGTGTGCCGACGAAGGCGTCGCCGCGGTGGCCATGCACGCTCGTACGGTCGAGCAGCACTACTCGGGTGAGGCACGCTGGGAGGCGATCGGTCAGCTGAAGGAGCATCTGTCCGACCTGGGCGCAACCATCCCGGTGCTCGGCAACGGCGACATCTGGGAAGCCCACGATGCCGTGCGGATGATGGAGCAGACCGGCTGCGATGGCGTCGTCATCGGGCGTGGTTGCCTCGGGCGGCCGTGGCTGTTCGGCGACCTCATCGATGCGCTCAACGGCCGTGAGGTCCGACCCTCCCGCACGCTCGGCGAGGTGTTCGAGGTGATGGTGCAACACGCACGGATGCTGTCCGAGCACTTCACCAGCGCCCGGCCCGACATCGACGGCGAGAACCTCGCGATGCGCGACTTCCGCAAACACACCGGTTGGTACATGAGCGGCTACCCGGTCGGCCCCGAGGTCCGGCGACGCTTCTCGATGACGAAGACCTTGGCCGAGCTCGACGACATCGTCGCCGACACACTCGATGCCGTCGGCCCCGACACGCCGATCGTCGAGGGCGGCGAGCGCATCAAGCGCGGCCACACCAACGGCCCGACGAAGGTGTCGCTGCCCGACGGATGGCTCGACGGCCAGACCCGTGACTCGTTGACCACCGACACCTCGGTCCCCGACGACGCTCACGTCATGGCCCTCTCCGGCGGCTGAGGTGTTTCACGCACCGCAGGATGTGAAGCATCCGAGGAGTGTCTGACACCGTGGAGGGGCCTGCATTTCCGTCGATCGTCGAGCTCCCCGACGGAGTCGAGCTCGTGCTGGCCTCCGGGTCGCCGCGGCGACGAGAGCTGCTGGCTCAGCTCGGATTCGAGTTCGAGGTGCGTCCCGCCGACATCGACGAGACGCCGCAGCCGGGTGAGGCGCCGGTCGACTACGTGCGTCGGCTGTCGGTCGAGAAGGCGACCGCTGTCGTCGGCTCCGACGAGATCGTGATCGCCGCCGACACGACGATCGACGTCGGAGGCGCGATCTTCGAGAAGCCGATCGACCGCGACGATGCCCGACGGATGCTGCACTCCCTCTCGGGATGCACCCATCGCTGTCACACCGGCGTCACAGTGATCGATGCCGGATGTGGTACCGAGCTCGCCGAGACGACCATCGTCACCACCGCGGTCACGTTGGTCGACCTCGACGACGCAACCATCGAGTGGTACGTCGACACCGGCGAGGCCGATGGCAAGGCGGGCGCCTACGCCATCCAAGGCGCTGCCGGCGCATTCGTGAGCGAGGTGAACGGGAGCGTCACCAACGTGATCGGTCTCCCGCTCGCCGAGACGCTGGCCCTGCTCCGCCGAGTCGTCACATGATCTGACTCCGTCGCGCGATCGGCGGTATCAGCGAGCCGTCGAGTGACTCGTGTTCACCGAGAGGCCGTGCTCGCTCTCAGCTTCGCCGGCGCAGTGATGACCGACGTGCTCGACTGGGCTGCGGAACAGACCGAGGCCGTCTTCGGCGTCATGATCGAGACCTGGGAGTCGGTCGGCGAGGACCTCGTCGACCTGTATCGCTGGGCTGCCGGGCTGGGCCTCGACCTGGCTGCGGTCGTGTGGGAGCGGCTCGGGCAGACCACCGTGCATCTCGGGAACTCGGTGACCTACGTGCCCAACTACCTCGAGGTCGACTTCGTCCCCGGTGTTCGTCGTTTCGTTCGGGGGTTGATCAACGCCGGGTACGAGATCGGCTCTCTCCTCGCACGCGTGGTCAGCCGCATGACGTTCCGGTGTGGCCAGGTTGAACGTTCGGTTGGCACTCTCGCGTTGCGGTTGCCAAGTGCCCGCGCGGTGCCTAGCATTAGCAGCCGGTTTCAGCGAGTGCTAACCACTCACCGAACCTGCTAGACACCGACTCAATATCACGCCACGGAGGCCTGATCACATGAACCTGAAGCCGCTGGAGGACCGCATCGTGGTCCGGCCGAACGAGGCCGAGACGCAGACCGCTTCCGGTCTCGTCATCCCCGACACCGCCAAAGAGAAGCCGCAGCAGGGCGAGGTCCTCGCTGTCGGCCCGGGCAAGCGCTCGGACTCGACGGGTGAGCTCATCGCCGTCGGCATCGAGGTCGGCCAGACCGTCCTCTACTCGAAGTACGGCGGCACCGAGGTGTCGAGCGGTGGCGAGGACCTCCTCGTCCTCAACGCTCGTGACGTCCTCGCGATCGTCGACTGAATCACCCCCATCAAGCACGCAACAGAAGAAGAGAGAAGAACGACATGGCAAAGATCCTGAAGTTCGACGACGAGGCTCGGCGCGCGCTCGAGGCCGGCGTCAACAAGCTCGCCGACGCCGTCAAGGTCACCATCGGTCCCAAGGGCCGCAACGTGGTGCTCGACAAGAAGTTCGGTGCACCGACCATCACCAACGACGGTGTCTCGATCGCCAAGGAGATCGAGCTCGAAGACGTCTTCGAGAACATGGGCGCCCAGCTGGTCAAGGAAGTCGCCACCAAGACCGACGACATCGCCGGTGACGGCACCACCACGGCCACGGTCCTCGCTCAGGCGATGGTCAACGCCGGCATGAAGAACGTCGCTGCGGGTGCCAACCCGATGGCGATCAAGAAGGGCATCGAGGCCGCTGTCGCTGCCGCGGTCGACTCGATCCAGGGCCAGGCCAAGGAGGTCGACGACAAGAACGACATCGCTTCAGTCGCCACCATCTCCGCTGCCGACGCCACCGTGGGCGAGGTCATCGCCGACGCCATCGACAAGGTCGGCAAGGACGGTGTGGTCACCGTCGAGGAGTCGAACACGTTCGGCACCGAGCTCGACTTCACCGAGGGCATGCAGTTCGACAAGGGCTTCCTGTCGCCGTACTTCGTCACCGACGCCGACCGCCAGGAAGCCGTCCTCGACGACCCGTACATCCTGCTCCACTCGGCCAAGATCTCGACCGTCCAGGCCATGCTGCCGACGCTCGAGTCGGTCATGCAGACCGGCAAGCCGCTCGTCATCATCGCCGAGGACATCGACGGTGAAGCGCTCGCCACCCTCGTGGTCAACAAGATCCGCGGCACGTTCAACGCTGCCGCCGTGAAGGCGCCGGGCTTCGGCGACCGCCGCAAGGCGATGCTGCAGGACATGGCCGTCCTCACCGGTGGCCAGGTCGTGAGCGAGGAGGTCGGCCTCAAGCTCGAGAACGTCACCCTCGATCTGCTCGGCACCGCCAAGCGCGTCATCATCACCAAGGACAACACCACCATCGTCGAAGGTGGCGGTGAAGGTGAGGACATCACCGGCCGCGTCAACCAGATCAAGGCCGAGATCGACAACACCGACTCCGACTGGGATCGTGAGAAGCTCCAGGAGCGCCTCGCGAAGCTCGCCGGCGGTGTGGCGCTGATCAAGGTCGGCGCCGCCACCGAGGTGGAGCTCAAGGAGAAGAAGCACCGCATCGAAGACGCCGTGTCGTCGGTGCGTGCGGCCATCGAGGAAGGCGTGGTCGCCGGTGGCGGCACCGCCCTCATCCGTGCTCGCGCTGCGGTGAAGACGGTCGTCGGTTCGCTCACGGGCGACGAGCAGACCGGCGCCAAGACGGTCTACGACGCCCTCGTGGCGCCGGGCAAGAACATCGCTGCCAACGCCGGCCTCGTCGGCGACGTGGTCGTGCGTGAGGTCGAAGCCGCTGAGGGCTCGACCGGCATGAACGCTGCAACCGGCGAGATGCAGGACCTCCTCGCTGCGGGCATCATCGACCCGGCCAAGGTGACCCGTGCGGGTCTCCAGAACGCCGCCTCGATCGCTGCGATGGTGCTCACCACCGAGTGCCTCGTCGCCGACGAGCCCGAGGAAGAGCCGGCCATGCCCGGCGGCGGAATGGGCGGCATGGGCGGAATGATGTAGTCATCCCGCCCGCTGAGCGACACCTCGCTCGGCACGAGCACCGAGGTGCTCGCATGCCGCATTCAGCGGCCCGGACCGCTTCACGCGGTCCGGGCCGTTTGCGCTTTTCGAGCGAAGAGGGGCAGAGCGATCGCGGCGTTCCGTATCGGGCTGAGCGTTACGCTCTGGGGTGTGGTTGGCGAGAACAGGGCGCTGCGACCGTTCTGGATGCACCAGATCGTCGAGTACATCATCGGGTTCGCGATGCTGTCGGTCGCGTTCCAGTCGCCGACCCCGGCGGTTCCGGCGATCCTCGGCGGCGTGGTCATCGCCAACCCGGCGCTCACCACCGGGCCTGCTGGGGCCTTCCGACTGTACGACCGAAAGCTCCATCGCTGGATCGATGTCGGCGTGATCGTCGCGGTGGTACTCGGAGCGGTGCTGCCGTTCTGGTCGATCGAGAGCAGCACGCGCATCCTGTTGCTGCTCCTCGCGGTGGTGCTGGTGTTCGTGTGGTGGCACACCGACTTCGCGTTCAAGCCCGAGCGCAAGGCTCGCCGTGCGGCGATGGCTCGCCCGTCGTCGGAAGATGTCGGCCGCTCCGCCGGCCGCACCGTGGCCAAGGGCATCACCGGCGCCCGGAAGCTGAAAGACAAGTACGCCCCCGGCGACGACACCTGATCGCGGCTGTCACGAGACACGAACGTTCTGCTCGTCCTGACGTTCGGATTCCGGCCCTGATCGCGAGCAGAACGGCGGGGGCTCGCGGTGGCGCCCGTAGGCTGGGGGGATGTCGACGTTCGAACAGCCGGCTCCCGACCTCTCCAAGATCGTTGCAGCGTGGGACGAATGGGAGCAGGGCGAGGAGACCCCGGGGCGGGTCCTCGCCAACATGAAGACCGCCGGGCTCGACAAGGTGCTCGCCCAGCTCTCCGAGTCGGGCTGGCAGCCCTCGAGCTGACATGAACCGGCGGCCGGGCGGGCAGCAGGTCATCCCGCGGCCACCGAACACGATCACCGACTTCGACGCCCCCTTCGACCTCGGGCGCAGCTGGGCGATCGACGAGCTCGTCGACGCGGTGCCCGGTGAGCACCAACCGGTGATGCCGACGTTCCCCGACGCCAAGCCGTCGGCGGTCCTCGCGCTGTTGGCCGACGGCCCGAACGGGGCCGAGGTGCTGCTCACTCGCCGTTCGATGCAGCTCCGAAACCATCGGGGGGAGATGAGCTTCCCCGGTGGGCGATGCGACCCGGGCGAGACGCCGATCGAGACCGCACTGCGTGAAGCGCACGAGGAGGTCGGCCTCGAGCCCCACCGCCCCGAGATCGTGGGTGAGCTGTCGCACCTGTCGACCGTGGTGTCGAAGAGCTACATCGTTCCGGTCGTCGCCCGCATCGATGAGCGGGTCGAACTCCGCCCGCAGACGGCCGAGGCCGACCGAGTGTTCTGGCTGCCGCTCGCCGAACTGAGTCGGCCTGGCACCTACCACGCCGAGCGATGGGGTACGCCGCCGCTCGACCGGCGACTGCACTTCTTCCAACTCGACGACGAGACCGTGTGGGGCGCGACCGCTCACATGCTCGTCGATCTGCTCACCCGAGTGGGCTGACCGCTGGCGTAGCGTCGGCTCATGGCCGACGACACCGTTCCCGCCAACGATCCAGCCGACGAGCCAGCCGCTGGCTCAGCCGCCGACGAATCGCTGCGACACCCTCGCCGTTCGGCGGTCAGTGCGGTCGACCCTGCGGCTGCGTTCTCCTGGCGGCGGGTGATCGCGCTCTTCGCTGGGCATCGAGCGCGGATCGTCTGGATCGTCGTGCTCGTCGTGGTCGGCGCCGTCCTCGGGATCATCAACCCGCTCCTGATCCAGCGCGTGTTCGACGACGCACTGTTCGGACCCGACGGTCTCGACCTCGGGCTGCTGTGGACCCTGGTGATCGTGATGATCGCGGTGGCGGTCGTGTCGGGTGCGGTCGGGGTGGTGCAGACCATCCAGACGAACCGCCTCGGCCAGCTCGTGCTCCGCAAGCTCCGCGACCGCCTCTATCGGCACCTGCAGACGCTGACCATGGCCTTCTACTCCGGTGCCCGTACCGGCGATCTGCAGTCACGCCTGTCGTCCGACGTGTCGAGCGCGCAGAACGCCGTCACCTCGACGCTGTCGTCGATCCTGTCGAACCTCATCACCTTCGGCAGCGCCGTCGTCGCCATGTTCCTGCTGTCGTGGCAGCTCACCATCGTCACCCTGCTCGCCGTGCCGCTCTTCGTGCTCGCCACGCGGGCGATCGGTGGTCGCCGCGAGCGGTACACGCGCGAGATGCAGGTCGAGAACGCCGAGATGTCGACGATCACCCAGGAGACGCTCTCGGTCTCGGGTGTCACGCTGGCCAAGCTCTTCGGTCAGCAGGACCGTGAGATCGAACGGTTCACCGATTCGAGCGAGCGGCTCTCCGATGCGGCGCAGCGGCAGCAAGTGATCGGTCAGGCGTTCTTCACAGTGGTGCAGACCTTCCTCGGGATCACGCCGATCGTGGTGTACCTGGCGGCCGGCTACGCGCTCGATGGCGGCACCGACCTGTCGGCCGGAACGATCGTGGCGTTCACCACGCTGCAGAACCGACTGTTCTTCCCGGTCGCTCGGATGCTCGAGACGTTCGTCGAGTTGCAGTCGAGCCGGGCACTGTTCGGCCGCATCTTCTCGTACCTCGACGTCGAGCCGGAGATCGTCGAAGCGGCTGACCCCGTCGAGCTCGACCCCGCCGAGACACGCGGTGTCACTGAGTTCGACCACGTGCACTTCCACTACCCCGAGTCCGACGTGGCGTCGCTCGGCGACATCGAATTCCGAGCCGAACCGGGCCAGCTCATCGCGTTCGTCGGGCCGTCTGGTGCGGGCAAGTCGACGATCCTGCAACTCGTCGCTCGCCTCTACGACCCCGACGACGGAGCGGTCAAGATCGACGGTGTCGATGTCCGCGACCTGTCGTTCCCCTCGCTCGCCGAGACGGTCGGCTTCGTCACCCAGGAGTCGTACCTGTTCGCCGGGACCCTGCGCGCCAACATCGCCTATGGCAAGCCCGATGCCAGCGACGACGAGGTGATCGCTGCGGCCACGATGGCCGCGATCCACGACCGGGTCATGGAGTTCGGCGACGGCTACGACACCGTGGTCGGCGAGCGTGGCTTCCGGTTGTCTGGTGGCGAGCGCCAACGGATCGCGATCGCCCGTGTCCTGCTCTCCGACCCGAAGGTCTTGGTGCTCGACGAGGCGACCTCGGCACTCGACACCGCGTCCGAGCGCCGCATCCAGGAAGCGCTCGGTTCCCTCATCCACGGCCGCACGACCCTTGCGGTCGCGCACCGGCTCTCGACCATCCAGGCGGCCGACGTGATCCACGTGATCGACCGCGGCACGATCATCGAGTCGGGTACCCACGATGAGCTCCTCACGCGAGGTGAGGCGTATGCGGCGTTGTATCGAGAGCAGTTCGGCGACGGCGACGTCGAGACCGAGACGGCCGACGGCCTCGTGCTCACCGACGGCTCGGTTCGACCGTTCGGCGACCCGGCCGAATGCCGGCGTCACCTCACACGGAGCTGACCGGCCGCACGTGTCGGCGGGTCACGACGCGCCGAAGTGATCGCGCAACGTCCGGTTCCAGCGGTTCGACGGGAGTTCGGGGTCGAGTGCGGCGAGACCCGTGCAGTACTTGCTGATCTTCACTGGCCGGAGGCCGCGACCCCACAGCATTCGATCGAGATCGGCGTTGCCCGAACCCGACTTCGATTCGAGGATGATCGCGTCGAGCGACATGGCCGGCGACGACTTGCCGGGTTCGCGTGGGCGGATGTCGAAGCACACCAGGTCGGTGTCGAACGTCGCTCGAGTGGCTGAGGCGTCGTGGAGGATGGTCGTGCGCCGATAGCGGGTGATCGACGTCGGCCGCAACGTCTTGGCGAAGCCGACGCCGAGGATCGGGCCGACCAGGCTGTCGACGAATCGTCGCATGTCGACATCGAGTCGCAAGGCCGGCCGTTCGATCGCCATCCGGTGCTTCTGCTGCATTCCTCGCTTGTCACGGAGCTTCACCTCGAGGAAGGTCGAGCCCGTGTCGACGTAACGACGAATGCGCACCTTCGCTCGCTGGCGTCGGCCCTGCACCGCCGCTCGATACAGCTCGAGATGATCGGTGTCGAAGTAGGTCGACTCGTAGCGGAAGGTGCGACGGCCGTCGATCTCGAGAACCCGGCGACCGCCGACGCCAGCAAGCTCCCGGGTCAGGGCAGCGCCCTGCGCGGGGGTGAGGACGTACTTGTGGTCACGTCGATGCTGGAGTGCTGCAGCCTCATCGAGTTCTCGGAGCGTGACGTCGGGGAGCGTGGTGAGCGCCCGTGTCGGATCGTCGACGTGCTCGTTGCGCTCCGCGAACAGCAGCGGTGTGCTCACGCGTCGATCAGTTCGTCGTCGGCGCGGTCAGCGGCGTGGTGATCGGCGTCGGCGACGACGTAGCGCACATCGACCGACGTGGTGTCGTCGACGAGGTCGACTCGCTTGATCCGGAGCCTCACGACGCGGGCTTCGAGGAGCTGTTCGAGGTGTTCGGTGAGGGCGCGCTCGCTCGTGAATGCCCGGTCGATGCGCATCGACTGATGCCGATGCCGAGCGAACAGCGACGGGTGATCACCGATCCAGAGGGCGCCGAGGACCACGCCCATCAGCGCAGGCATCAGCCAGTCGGGTTCGACGGCGACACCGCCGAGCATGCCGATCGCCAGGGAGGCGAAGTAGTACGCGATCTCCTCGTGCGACAGTTCATCCGAGCGGAGTCGGATGATCGACAGCACGCCGAAGAGACCGAGCCCGAGCCCCGCAGTGATCTCGGCGCGTGCGAGTACCGAGGTCACGGCCAGGACGCCGACGTTGATACCGAGCAGGGCGACGATCATGTCGCGCCGCCGGTAGCGGGGGAAGTAGAGCCCGAACGCCAGGATGCCGACAGCGACGGCGTCGATCAGGTAGCGGTAGGCGTCGTTCATCTCAGAGTCCTCACTCGCCGTCGTCGGCGGTGCCTGTGGGGCTGGCCAGGCCGAGGTCGACGCGGAGTTGTTGCACCGCCTGTTCCCAGCCTTCGATCGTCACGGCATCGTCGTGTGTGTTGTCGGCCTGCACCACCGAGCGCCGGATCTGCGAGGTCCACAGTTCGAGCTGCTCGTCGATGCGGGTGAACGGCCCATTGCGGAGCGCGGCGTCGATGGCGGCGAGCTCGGTTTCGAACGATGCTGCGGCGGCGAGGATCGGATCGCAGGCGGCCGACCGCTGAGGCTGGGCACCGGCGAACGCGAGGAACGGTTCGCAGTCGTTGCGGATCTGACCGAAGTCGTCGGCCACCCAGGTGATCTCGTTGACCTCCGTGCCGAGATTCTCGAAGGCACCGTCGAGGTCCCACGGGATCAGGTGGACGAGGTCGGCATCGGGCTCCTCGTACCAGAAGAAGTTGCTGTTCCCGCAGCCACGGCCACCGCACCACCAGTGCAAGGGGCCGTCGTCGTGTCGGATCGCCCGGTCGATCGCGAAGTAGGTGAGGAGAGTGTCCAGGTCGGTCCAGCGATCGAGCGCCGCACGTGCCGTCGTCGGGTCGGCGATCACATCGGCGGCGAACTGCTGGATCATCGCCGCCGACACGTCCGAGTCGTCTTCGTTGGTACGGAGCGCCGAGAGAAAGTCAGCTTCCTCTCGTACTGCTCCATGGGAGGCGGTCGGCCAAGTGGCTTTGTAGAGGTTGCCCGACCCGTCGTCGAAGAACTCGCGGACGAACCGACCGTCGATGTTCTCGGTCAGTGCGAACAGCCCGACATACTCGCCGTTGACCTCGACGCGGGCGTGGACCGAGCGGGGGGACGGCACGCCCATCTCGGCGAAGATCCAGTAGCCGAGTCGTTCACGCAGGTGGCTCGGGTCGAGGTTCTGGCTGTGGAACTGGAGTCGGCGAACGCCGAAGAACTCCTGCCCGTTGCCGTCCCAGTTGACCTTGGTCTTCATCGACAGCTTCGTGCAGGTCTTCGCGCCGCCGGGTTCGAGCACGATGTTGCTCTCAGTGCATCCGACGAACGCACCGACCGAGCCCTTGTACCGCAACCCGACCTCGCCGACGGCGAGACCGTCGACCCGGAGGGTGGCTGGCACGTACACCTCGGCCACCGGATCGGCGTCCAGAAAGGCGAGATCGGCCGGGTCGAGTTCGAAGGCGTAGGTGCGGAGCGTCTCCTGGTCGAACAGCTCCGACGTGTCGTCGGAGATCAGGCCGGGGTGGAGCCCTGCCTGGTTCGTGACGAGACCCGATGCCTCACCGGCAGCGTCGTCGCGCCCGGTGACGTCGAGCACCATGAGCGCGGCGACGGCGAGTACGCCGACGACCACGACGGTCTTGAGCAGGAAGAAACTGAACCGCTGCACGGGCAGTTCATCGGTCGAGGCCGACCGAATCTTGAAGAACGTGTGGTTTCGGATGACTGCGGCCCGGGTAGCGGGCCGCAGCACGTCAGTCGTCGGCGAACGATTGCAGGCGGTGCCACGCTGCGACCACGTGATCGCGAGTGGTGCTGGTCGCTCCGATCGAGATGCGCATCACCGAACGGCCGTCGAGCACCGTGCGGGTGTAGAGCGCAGGACCATCGGCGTTCGCCCGGTCGATCAGGGCGCCGGTGGCGGCGTTGGCAGCCTCGATCGAGTCGCCTCGTCGGGCGATGCACAGCAGGTTCAGCGGGTGAGGCGCGACGATCTCGAAGCGGTCGTCGGCTCCGACCAGCTCGGCCAGTTCCTGGGTCCACGCCACCTGGTCACGCATCATGGCCTTGGTCGGCTCGACGCCGTCGGCGCGCAGCATGAACCACAGCTTGAGCGCCCGGAACCGACGGCCGAGCGGGATGGTCCAGTCGCGGTAGTCGATGGCGGCGCCGGCCTGAGCGGCCTCGGATGCGAGGTAGGGCGGGAGGATGGACAACGCGCTGATGAGTGCTTCGCGGTCGGCCACCCAGAAGAGGTTGCAGTCGAAGTTGACGCCCATCCACTTGTGCGGATTGGTGGTGTACGAGTCGGCCCGGTCGAGTCCGTCGTTGACCCAGCGGAACTTGGGCTCGAGCGCGGCGATGCCCGACATGGCGCCGTCGACGTGGAGCCAGATGTCGTGTTCGGCACAGATGTCGGCGACGGCAGGCGTCGGGTCGAACGCCATCGACGACGTGGTGCCGTGCGCGGTGACCACGATGCACGGGGTGAGCCCGGCGGCGATGTCGGCCTCGACCAGCTCGCGCAGCGCGTCGGGGCGCATGGCGAAGTCGGCGTCGACCGGAACGTGGCGCATGCGGTCGGTGCCGAAGCCGGCGATCCGGAAGCCCTTCTCGATGCTCGAGTGCGCCTGTGCGGTCGAGTAACCGACGAGGTTGGTCGTATCGCCGTCGGCGTTGATCGCACCGCCGGTCGATCGCCAGCGTGCGGCCAGCATCGCCACGAGGGTCGCCTCGCTCGCCGTTCCCTGGATCGAGCCTCCGCCCCGTTCGCTGGTGGAGCGGAAGTGCGGTGGGAGGTCGAGGAGTTCGTGCATCCAATCGAGCATCAGCGTCTCGAGTTCGGTCGCTGCTGGCGATGTTGCCCAGGCCATGGCGTTGACGCCGAGACCCGCCGCGGCGAGCTCGCCGAGGATCGACGGAAAGGTGATGTTCGACGGGAACCACGCGAAGAACCCGGGGTGCTGCCACTGCGTGAGGCCCGGCACGATGATGTCGTCGAGATCGCGCATCACGTCGGCCCACGGCTCGGGCGTTGCTGGTGGGTGCTCGGGCAGGCGAGCGCGGATGTCGCCGGGCGAGATGTCGGGCAGTACCCGCGGTTTGCCCGCTCGGCTGGTGGCCAGCTGGTCGGCGATCCAATCGATCAGGTCGTGGCCGTGCTCGCGGAACTCGTCGGGGGTCATGGCTGTTCGGTCTCCTGCTCGCTCGCTGGCTTCGGAGTGGTCGGCCGCCCGTCGGCCGCCTGGTTCGCCCGGTTCTTCTTCACCCCGACGGTGATCCGCCAGAAGATGATGCCGAGGCCGGTGGCCAGCGCCAGAAAGATCAGTGTCATCTGGAGCCCGCCACGAGCTTCGGACCCGCAGCCGGGGCGCTCGACGAAGCCGACGCAGTCGGAGAGGTTGGCGTCTTCGGGCAGGAAGTCGTTGTCGATCAGCGGCGGCTGCGTGGTGGGTGGCTGGGTCGTGTCGGTCGATGCCGAGACCGTCGATGCCTCGGGTAGAAGCAAGAGCGCGACCGCGGCGATCAGGATGACCGCTGCCAGCGCGCGAACGAGCGCCGCGGGCGGGCTGGCCGGGCCTCTACGATGCATGCCTTGAGTCAAGCGCAATCCTCCCCCCGCGCCACGGTCCTGGTCGTCGACTTCGGTGCGCAGTACGCCCAGCTCATCGCCCGACGGGTCCGTGAGCTCCACGTCTACTCCGAGATCGTCCCGGCGACCATCAGTGCCGACGAGGTCCGTGACCGAGCCCCGGCGGCCATCGTGCTGTCGGGTGGCCCGGCCAGCGTCCACGTCGAGGGTGCCGTGTCGCTCGACCCGGGCATCTACGACCTCGGCGTGCCGATCTTCGGCATCTGCTACGGCGCCCAGCTCATCGCCCAGCAACTCGGTGGCACCGTCGGCCGTGGCATGGCGGGGGAGTACGGGCGCACCGACCTCAGCCGAGTGGGTAGCTCGTTGATCCTCCCCGACGACGCTCCCGACACCCATCAGTGCTGGATGAGCCACTTCGACGGCATCACCGAGGCGCCCGAGGGCTTCACCGTCACCGCCTCGTCGCCGGGTGCGCCGGTCGCCGTGCTGGAGAACGACGAACGCAAGATCTACGGCGTCCAGTTCCACCCCGAGGTCGTGCACTCGCCCCACGGCATGGCGTCCATGGCCCGATTCCTCCACGAACGGGCGGGGATCGAACCCACCTGGGCGATGGCGTCGGTGATCGACGAACAGGTCGCCGAGATCCGTGAGCGGGTCGGCGATGCCCGGGTGATCTGTGGCCTGTCGGGTGGTGTCGACTCGTCGGTCGCAGCGGCGCTCGTGCACAAGGCGATCGGCCACCAGCTCACCTGCATCTACGTCGACACCGGGTTGATGCGCAAGAACGAGTCGGAGCAGGTGGTCGAGACCTTCCGACGGAACCTCGGCATCGAGCTGATCCACGCAGATGAGGCCGACACGTTCTTCGAGGCGCTGGCCGGCGTCACCGAACCCGAAGCGAAGCGGAAGGCGATCGGTGAGAAGTTCATCCGGGTGTTCGAGAAGTACACCGGCGGCGTGTCCGAGGCGAAGTACCTCGTTCAGGGCACGCTCTATCCCGACCTGATCGAGTCGGGTGGTTCCGACGGCCAGGCGGCGGTCATCAAGAGCCATCACAACGTGGGTGGCCTGCCCGACGACATGGAGCTCGAACTCATCGAGCCGCTGCGTGACCTGTTCAAAGACGAGGTGCGCGCCCTCGGCACCGAGCTCGGACTGCCCGACGAGATGGTGTGGCGTCAGCCGTTCCCGGGCCCGGGGCTCGGCGTCCGGATCATCGGCGAGGTCACGCCCGAGCGGGTAGCGCTCCTTCAGGAGGCCGACGCCATCGTGCGCGAAGAGCTGGCGAACGCCGGGCTCGAGCGCCAGATCTGGCAGTCGTACGCAGCGCTGCTCGCCGACGTCCGCTCAGTCGGGGTGATGGGCGACGAGCGCACCTACGGCAACCCGATCGTGATCCGTGCGGTCACCTCTGACGACGCGATGACCGCCGACTGGGCCCGCGTGCCCTACGACACGCTCGAGGTGATGAGCCAGCGCATCATCAACGAGGTCGACGGGGTGAACCGAGTGGTCTACGACATCACCTCGAAGCCCCCCGGCACCATCGAATGGGAGTGAGCACCGCTCACTGAGTGTGACATTCGTCTGTCGCTGAATGTCATCCAACCGTCATCTTCCGCTAGGTTTGGCCCCCGTCATGAGGTCGCTCTTCCGAGTCGCTCCCGTCGCACTCGCGATCGTGTTCGCCGTGCCGGTGCTCAACCCGCACACCGCCAACGCGCAAACGGTCGACCAGCAGCGCGAACGCGTCGAGCAGATCGTCGACGAGCTCGAACGCCTCCAAGACCGTGCGCTCGAGCTGGCCGAGGACTACAACGAGGCGGTCCAGCGGCAAGCTGAGCTGGCCGACGAGATCGCGCAAGCCGAAGCCGACATCGCTGCCAAGGAGATCGAGCTCGCCGAGCTGCGATCCGACCTCGGTGACATGGCCGTCCGCTCGTTCATCGGCGGTGGCTCGACCCCGCTCGGCCCGCTGTTCGAATCGTCCGACAACATCAACGACACCATCCAGCGCGACGAACTCGCCCGAGTCGCCCTCAGCGCCGGTGATGTCACGAGCGACGAACTCGACGCATTCGTCTCCGACCTCGAAGAGGCCCGCGCCGAGCTGCAACGCAAGCGCCAAGAAGCGGTCGACCTCGCCGAGTCACTCGAAGGTCAGCGCCAGCAGACCGACCAGCGCACCTCCGAGTACCAGCAGGCCCGCGTCGAGGCCGAGGCGCTCCTCGGCGACCTGATCGTTCAGGAGGAACGCCGCCGGGCCGAAGCGGCCTACGCGCAGATCCAGGCTCAGATCGCCGCCGAGCAGGCGGCCAACAACGCCAACGCCGGCGGCGGCTCGACCAACTCCGGCGGGGGTTCGACCAACACGGGTGGCAACACCGGCGGTGGCACCACCGGTGGCGGCGGCACCCCCACGTCGGGCTCCGGGTCGGGCGGCGGTTCCGGCTCGACCACCGGCGGCGGGACCTCGGCGCCTCCCGTGTCATCGCTCGCGAGCGTCGCAGTGAACGCTGCACTCGGCCAGCAGGGCGTGCCCTACCGGTACGCCACCTCGAGACCCGGCGTGTCGTTCGACTGCTCGGGCCTCACCAAGTACGCCTGGGGCAAGGCGGGCGTGTACCTCCCACACCAGTCGCGGGCTCAGTACGCCTCGATCCCCCGCGTGTCGCAGGGCAATGCCCAGCCGGGCGACCTGATCTTCTTCTACAGCCCGATCAGCCATGTCAGCATCTACCTCGGTGGTGGCCAGCACATCCATGCGCCGGCCACTGGCGATGTGGTGAAGGTCGGCCCCGTCAGCTGGGGCAAGGTCACCGGCGTCGGCCGCCCGGGCTGATCCGGTTCGGCACGGCGCGATGCACGAGGCGCCGATCGCCCGACGACTCTGGCAGTGCCTCGAGACGCTGCACGCGGTCACCTACTTCGGGTCTCGCTCGCATGAGGCAGCCCGAGATGCCGGTCTCAAGGGCTTCTGGATGGGCTACTTCGGATTCCGTGCAGCCCCGCTCGGGGCCGTCGGGCCCGCGGTGGTCGATTCCACGTTTGCGAACTTCGCGCCGCGCATGGTCGCTCGTTCCGTCCCCGACGTGTGGTCGTTCGCGTCGCCTGCGTCATTGCTCGACGTGCGCCGATCCGCGGCGGTCGCCGAACTCCGAGCGGCGGTACCCGACATCGAATCGGTGGCCGCCAACACGATCGACCGACTGGGCGCCGTCGTCGACGCAGCACCGGTCATCGGTCGCCCGATGTTCGCCGCGAACGCAGTGCTCGAACCGGGCGGCGACCCTGTCGGGCGGCTCTGGCAGCACGCGACGTCGCTTCGGGAACACCGGGGAGATGGTCATGTCGCTTCGCTCGTCGCGGCTGGGGTCGACGGGTGCGAGGCGCACCTCCTCCATGCCGCCGAGCACCACACGCCGCACGAGGTGCTGCAACCGAACCGCGGCTGGACCGACGACGAGTGGACCAGTGCGAGCACCCGGCTCGCAGCGCGCGGGCTGCTGGTAGGCGGCCGGCTCACCGCTGCTGGTCGAGCGCTCCGAACCGAGATCGAGGTCGAGACCGACCGTCTCGCATCCGAGCCCTTCGATCGCTCACTCGATCAGCGGGAGCAAACGGTGCTGCTCGACGAGCTGACGGGGCCCGCTCAGGCGGTGACTGCATCGGGGATCATCCCGTTCCCCAACCCGATGGGTCTGCCTGCGCCGACCTGACTCGATCAGGACCTCGTCGGCTCGGCTCACTACGGTGCTCACGATGAGCATCGAGGGGATCGACCTTCCGAAGGTCACCGCCTGGCTCGACGACCATGTCGAGGAGCTGAGTGGGCCGTACGAGTTCGAGCTGATCACCGGCGGACGTTCGAACCTCACGTTCCTCGGCACCGACGGTGGTGGGACGCAGTTCGTGTTGCGCCGTCCTCCCACGGGCAGCGTGTTGGCTTCGGCGCACGACATGGAGCGTGAGCACCGCCTGATCAGCGCCGTCGGGCAGACGAGCGTGCCCGTGCCAACCACGCTCGGCGTGTGCCGCGACCCCGAGGTGAACGGTGCGCCCTTCTACGTCATGTCGTACGTGCGAGGCGTGGTGCTCGACTCGGCTGAACGTGCCGAGCAGCTCTCGCCCGAGCACCGTCGAGATACGGCGTGGCATCTGATCGACGTGCTCGCCGATCTCCACGACGTCGACATCGATGCCGTCGGGCTCGGTGACCTGGCCCGCCGCGATGGGTACGTCGAACGGCAGGTGCGCCGCTGGACCGGGCAGTGGGAGAAGTCGAAGACCCGAGAACTCGCCGAGGTCGACGAGGTGGCCCGCCGTCTCGCCGCCAACATCCCCGAGCAGCGAGGCGCCGTGATCGCCCACGGCGACTACCGCTTCGGCAACGTTCTCGTCGACCCGGAGTCGGCTCGGGTGGTGGCGGTGCTCGACTGGGAGTTGTGCACCCTCGGCGACCCGCTCGCCGACGTCGGCTACCTCGGCGTCTACTGGTCCGACCCGGGCGAAGCGAACTACCGCCCGAACGATCCGACCGGCATCGACGGCTTCCCCACGTACCGCGAGATGTGTGAGCGATACGCCAAACGCACGGGCCGTGATCTGTCGAACATCGACTACTACGTCGCCTTCTCGTCATGGCGACTCGCTGTCATCTCCGAGGGCGTGTACGCCCGGTTCGTGAAGGGAGCGATGGGCGACCAGGAGGTCGATCCGGCCGTGCTCCACGCGTTCAAGAACGGTGTCGAACAACTCGCCAACGAAGCACTGGCCAAACTGGGCGGATGAGCAGCGACCTCCTGGCGGGTTGGACCCGCGAACAGTTCACGTCGGCCGACATCACCCACGACACCTACCGGAAGGGGTCGGGGCACGGGGTGATCGTGGTGCACGAGATCCCCGCCATCACACCGAAGGTCGCCGGGTTCGCCGAGCAGGTCGTCGACCGCGGGTTCACGGTGGTGATGCCCGACCTCGTTGGTCGTCCGGGCATGGAGCCATCGAACGTCAATCTGATCCGCTCGATGACCTCGGTCTGTGTGTCTCGCGAGTTCACTGCGCTGGCGATGGGGCAGACCTCACCGATCATCGCCTGGTTGCGAGCGCTGGCGAAGGCACTCCACGCCGACGTCGGCGGACCGGGTGTCGGCGCGGTCGGCATGTGCTTCTCGGGCGGTTTCGCGCTCGGGATGATGGTCGACGACATCATGGTCGCCCCGGTGCTCAGTCAGCCGTCGATGCCGTTCGCCGTCGGCGGCAGCCGCGGCGCCGACCTGGGGCTCTCACCCGACGACGAGGCCGCCGTGATCGAGCGAGCGCAGGCTGGTTGCCAGGTGCTGGGCTTGCGGTACACCGGCGACCGGCTCGTGGGCAACCGCTTCGACACGCTGCGCGAGAAGCTCGGCGACGCGTTCGTCGCTGTCGAGTTCGAGAGCACGAGGTGGGACGACCACTCGGTGCTCACCGAGCAGCCCCAACCCGAGGGCATCGATCGAGTCCTCGACTTCTTCGCCGAGAAACTCCAAGCCTGACCTCGTCACCCTCGGTCCGACACCCAGGGTGACGACCGGGGTGGCGACGAGGATCACGGAGCGGATTCGGCGAGGGACTTCGCGGTCTTGTAGTCGGCCTTGCCGTTGGGGGAGCGGGGGACCATGTCGACGAACACGATGTTCTTCGGCGCCTTGTAGCCGGCGAGTTCTTGCTTGACCGACGCGATCACGAGGTCCTTGTCGATGTCGGAGCCGTCGGCGCGCGACGCCACGGCGGTCACCGCCTGACCGAACTTCTCGTCGTCGACGCCCACCACGAGGCAGTCGACGATGCCGTCGACACGCTTCACGGCCTCCTCGACCTCTTCGGGGTACACCTTCTCGCCGCCGGTGTTGATCACTTGGCTGCCGCGTCCGAGCAAGATGAGCGTGCCGTCTTCGGCGACCTGGGCGAGATCGCCCGGGAACGAGTACCGCACCCCGTTGATCGTGCGGAAGGTGCGGGCCGACTTCTCGGGATCCTTGAAGTAGCCGATCGGCACTGCGCCGCCAGCGGCGACCATGCCGATCTCGCCCGAGCCCGGCACCACCTCGGTGTCGTCTTCCTTGAAGACCTTGGTCTCGGGGCCCTTGGTGAACTTCGCCGTTTCGGTCGGCAGTCCCTTCATCGTGATCTGGGTGCCCATGGAGCCCTCGGTCGAGCCCATCGCGTCGACGATGATCAGCTGCTCGATCCGGTCGATGAGCGCCTGCTTCACCTCGGTGGTGAACATGACACCCGACGACGAGATCAGCGCCATCGACGACAGGTCGTACTGCGACCCGTCGGGCTTGCCCTCGTCGATCGCGCGCAGCAGGGGCTTTGCGAAGCTGTCACCCACGATCGTGACCGACGTGACCCGCTTGGTCTCGATCGTGTTCAGCACCTCGTGGGCGTCGAGGCTGCGCCCCTCGAGCGTGATCACGTGCGCACCCGCGCACATCGGGATCATCCAACCCAGCCAGCACCCCGTGCCGTGCATGAGCGGTGCGCCGGGTACCGACACCATCTGGCCGCCGCCGGCGATGAGCTCCTTCACCATGGCCCCGATGTCGTCGATCGACTCTGGTGGTGTGAGTCCGACGATCGGGAACCCGGAGTTGATGAAGCCGCCGACGAGGCCGCCCACCTCGTACATGACGCCCTTCGGCATGCCGGTGGTGCCGCCGGTGTAGAGCATGTAGATGTCGTCGGCGGCGCGTTCGATGCGGTCCATCGGTGCGTTGGCGGCGACCACCGTCTCGTAGCTCTGGGCACCCGGTACCTCGGCGCGGCCTCCGCCGGGCAGCTCGCCATCGTCGACTTCGATCAGCAGCTTCAGGTCGGGCAACCGGTCGACGACCCTGGCGACGCGGTCGGCGAGCGACGAGTGGTACACGATCGCCTCGCTGTCGGAGTTGTCGAGCAGGTACCAGAGCTCTTCGTCGAGGTAGCGGTAGTTGACGTTGATCGCCACGCCGCGCATCTTGAACGCGCCGTAGTGCGACTCCATGTACTCGAGCCCGTTGTACATGTAGAGCGCGATCTTCGAGTCGGGTCCCAGGCCGGCCGCGGTGTAGGCCTGAGCGAGTCGTGCGCTCCGTTCGTCGTACTCACCCCACGTTCGAGTGGTGCCCCCGTGCGAGATGGCGGGTTGGTCGGGGATCTGGTCGGCGATCGATTCCCAGAGCGTGGCGAAGTGCGCTTCCATGCGCTGAGGCTAGAGCTTCACGTGACGCCCATCGGGGGTCGGGCGGACGTTTGTCGATTCGCTCGACCCGTCAGCCCGTGATCGAGGTACGCGGTCCGCCGTCGATGTCGAGCAACGACCCGGTCGTGTACGACGATGCGTCGGATGCGAAGTACAGGGCGGCGCCGACGATCTCGTGGGGTTGTCCGCCTCGCTCGAGCGCGAACGATCGCTTGGCTGCCTGTTCGAATGCATCGAGGTCCCACGCCTTCGAGATGTCGGTGAGGAACGGTCCGGGCACGATGCAGTTGACTCGCACCTCGGGGCCGAACGTGGACGCGAGCCCCTTGGTGAGGTTGTTCACACCCGCCTTGGCCGCGCCGTAGACGAGCTCGTGCGGTGTCGGACGGTGCGATGCGATCGAGGACACGAAGATGATCGAACCGCCCGACTGTGACCCGGCGCGCACCGCTGCTCCCATCCGTGTGCCAATCAGTGCCGACAGACGGAAGGGGCCCTTGAGGTTGACCCCCATCACCTTGTCGTACAGCTCCTCGGTGATGGTGTCGACGCTCGGGTACAGCGGTGACATTCCGGCGTTGTTGACGAGGACGTCGCAGCGGCCGAATTCGTCGTACACCAGCTCGGTCAGGCGGGCCGCCGCATCCCACTCACCAGCGTGATATGCGACCGGCAGCGCTCGGCGGCCGATGGCCTCGACCTCGCGGGCGACCCGCTCACAGTTGTCGAGCTTGCGGCTGGCGACGACCACATCGGCGCCCTGCTCGGCGAATGCCAGCACCATCTCGCGTCCGAGGCCACGTGAGCCGCCGGTGACCACCGCGACGCGCCCGCTCAAGTCGAATGCATCGGTCGCTGCCATCGCTGCATCCTCGCGCGCGTCAGGTGCCGCTGCGAAGTGAGTGCTCTTCGCGTCGCAGCATCCGAGCGACGTTCGGCCAGTGTTTGGCGACGATCAGCGCGCACAGTGCCACGACGGCCAGGTATTCCCAGCCGGGCGTGTCGAACAGTACGAGCGCCGGTGGTACGAGCGCTACGGCGACGATCGAGCCGATCGCTGCCTTGCCGGTGGCCTTCGAGACGGCCCACCAGGTCGGCACGACGATGACGGCGATCAGGGGGAACAGTACGACCAGCACCCCGGACCCGGTCGCGACCCCCTTGCCGCCGCGGAACTCGCGGAACACGGGGAACATGTGGCCGAGGATCGCCGCAGCACCGCAGGCGTAGGCGACCGGGCGACCGTCGAGCCACAGGCCGAGCCCAGCGGCTGCTGCGCCCTTCGCGGCGTCGAGGACGTAGACCCAGATGCCCTTGCGCCAGCCGAGCGCCCGGGTGACGTTGCTCGCTCCCGGGTTTCCGGAGCCGAAGGTGGAGATGTCGACCCCGTTGGCACTGGCGATCCAGATCGCGCTCGGAAGCGTTCCGAGGAGATAGGCGACGAGCACGAGGACGACCGGCACGGGTACCGATCCTTGCAGGTCGTCGTGCCGGTTCCACCCATCCTCACCCCGCTTCGGCGTCCAGGGCATGACAGCACCGTCGTGAGATCAGGGGGTGTGCGGGGTACCGTGAGCGCCACACCTCAAGGGTGGGAACTGGTGAAACGACGACGGCAGGGGTCGGGTGCGGGCCCGACATCTCGCGATGTGCTCCGACGCATCGCCACGATGCTCGTCGCCGTCGCGGCCGGAGGTCTGTTGGTCGTCCTCTCCGACGTCGACACCGACCGCGCCACAGCCGTGTCGACCTGGCACGTCGCGCCGTGGGGCGACGACGAGAACGCCGGCACGCTCGACGCTCCGCTGGCCACGGTCGCCGCAGCGGTCGATCGGTCGGTGTCGGGCGACACGATCGAACTGCGTGGCGGGGTGTACCACGAGTCGGTCGAGGTCAACGGCGTCGGTGTCACCATCCGATCCCGAGATGGCGAGCGGGCCGTCTTCGACGGTGCCGTTCCGGTCGAGGGGTTTCGACCGGTCGGCGAACGCTGGGTGCACGATCGATGGACGCGTCAGTTCGAGCGCGAACCGAGTGGCGGGCCGGTCGGAGCCGATCACATCGTGGCCGGCTATCCCGACCAGGTGTTCCTCGACGGACGCCCGCTGACGCAGGTGCTCCAGCTGGTCGAGGTCGGACCGGGAACCTTTTTCCACGACACCGAGGCCGACCAGCTGTGGCTCGGCGACGACCCGGCGTGGAGCCTCGTCGAGGCCAGCCGGTACCGATTCGGGTTCGTCTTCCGCGATGCCGGGGGCTCGGTGCTCGAGAACATCACCGTGCGGCGATTCGCGACCGAGGCACGTGACATGGCGGCCGTTCGCGCCTACACCGACGACATCTCGATCATCGGCGTCGAGGTCTCGTCGAACGCTCGGATGGGGATCTCGGCGATCGGTGTCGGGATCAGGGTCGTCGACAGCCGCATCCTCGACAACGGCTACATCGGGGTGCACGCGGAACGCGCGAGCTCGTTCGTGCTCGAGCGCTCCGCCGTGCTCCGCAACAACCGCGAGGACTTCGACCCCTTCCACTCCGGCGCTGGGGTGAAGCTCACCCGTTCGAGCGGCGTGACGATCCGCGAGAACGACATCAGCTGGAATCGTGGGCCGGGGTTGTGGACCGACCTCGACACACGGCTGGTCACCATCGTCAGAAACCTGATCGAAGGGAACCGGCGAGCGGGCATCGAGATCGAGTTGTCGAGCGAGGTCAACGTGTTGTCGAACGTGTCGCTCGACAACGGTGAGGCCGGGATCTGGGTGCTCGAGTCGCAGAACGTGCAGGTGTTGCACAACGCGAGCTTCGGCAACGTCAACGGCATCGAGGTCGAAGAAGGACCGCGCCGCGAGGTGCGCGATGTTCGCATCATGAACAACACGCTCGGCGACCCCGCACCCGGGACGCGGGCGTTGCTCGACGTGAACGACTGGACCGAGGAGCGGTCAGCAACTGAGATGGGCGTGACGATCGACTACAACGCCTACTGGCTGGCGCCCGACCAGCGCGGTGACGCACTGAGTCGTTGGGGGCAGTGGCCAGACGGCCTCGTTCTGAGCAACGACCTCAGTCAGCATCAAGCAGCGACGGGCCAGGGTCGGAACTCGCGGGTGCAGCGCGAGGAACAGAACCCGTTCGCTCGTTCACCATTCGCCGGCGACTATCGCGGCTTCGACTGGCTCGTCGTCGGTGCGCCCGTCACCGGCTCGGCCGCGAGTCAACTCGGCATCCCACCGGGTGGCCAACGACGCATCGGGCCGGTCGCTCCGGTCGAGCGTCGCTGATCCTGGCGCGCCGTCGTCGGCCAGTCCCCGTTCTCGTGTTCGAGTGCGCGTGTTCGCCGCGCAACGGTGCACGAGACCGATCAGCGGCGGGTGAGGGCGACCGGGGTTCGGTCGGGCTTGGAGTGGTCCATCGCCGGCTTCGGCACGACCACATTCGACGCACTGGCGGCGAGCATCGCTGCTTCGCCGTGGCCGGTCACGCACTCGGGATCGGGACCGTCGAGGGGGATCCCGACGAAGAACTTCGCAGCCATACAGCCGCCTTGGCAGGCGTCGTAGTTGCCGCAACTCGTGCACGCACCCTCGGCCTCGGGCTCGCGCAGTTCGGTGAACAGCCCGCTCTCGCGCCAGACCTTGGCGAAGCCACCCTCGTCGCGGACGGAGCCCGCCTTGAACTCGTCGTGGATGACGAAGGGGCATGCGTAGACATCGCCGATCGGATCGATCAGGCACACGACGCGCCCGGCGCCGCACATGTTGAGCCCGGGCAATGGCTCTTCACCCAGCGCGTTGAGGTGGAAGAACGAATCGCCGGTGAGCACGCCGTCGCCGCGGGCGAGCAGCCACTCGTAGATCTGGCGCTGCTGGGCCTGGGTCGGGTGGAGATCGTGCCACGAGTCGGCGCCGCGACCTGATGGACGGAGTCGAGTGACGCGGAGTGTGGCGCCGAACGAGTCGGCGAGCGCCTTGAACTCGTCGAGTTGATCGACGTTGTGGCGGGTGACCACCACCGAGATCTTGAACTCGCCGAAGCCAGCGTCGCGCAGGTGCTCCATCGCCTGGATCGCGGTGTCGTGCGACCCGGTGCCGCGCACGGCGTCGTTGGTGGCGGCGTCGGTGCCATCGAGGCTGATCTGGATGTCGAGGTAGTCCATCGCCGCCAGTCGGCGGGCCTTCTCGGCGTCGATGAAGGCGCCGTTGGTCGAGAACTTGACGCCGATGCCCTTGCCGATCGAGTACTCGACGAGTTCGAAGAAGTCACGGCGGATCATCGGTTCGCCGCCGCCGATGTTGATGTAGAAGACCTGGAGGTCGTGAAGCTCGTCGAGCACCGCCTTGGCCTCGTCGGTGGTGAGCTCGCGAGGGTCACGTCGGCCCGACGACGACAAGCAGTGAACACAGTCGAGGTTGCAGGCGTAGGTGAGTTCCCAGGTGAGGCAGATCGGCGAGTCGAGCCCGCCCTTCAACTGCTCAACCAGTGGTTGGACGCTCATGCAGCATCTCCGATTCGTAGAGAGAGGTGAGTGCGCGATCGAAGCTGTTCCAGCGCTCGGGGCTGATGTCGCATGCTTCGAGGGTGGCGGCCACCGACGGATGGTCGGCGAGCGCTTCGACGACCCGGACGACGTCGGGGTGCTTCAGGAACACGAGGCGCCGCGTGTCGTAGTGGTAGGCGAGCGCACCGAACGGTTCGGGTCGTAGCGCCACCTTGGGGTGGAGTTCGAGCGCCTGATCGAGCACGGCGCAGCGGGCGATGACGTTGAGGAGTGCGAGCGTCAGTAGACGCCGCACATCCCGTCGATCGAGATCTCCTCGACGAGGAGTTCGTCGACCTGCTCGACCTGCTGTTCGCCCTGGTCGGCGGTCGTGGCCGTGTCGCTGCTGTCGGTGACGGTGGTCTCGTCCATGACCGGATCGTACTCAAGGGCGCACTCCACGTCCGCATGGACGTGGATACGTTCGCAGGCATGCGCGTGACAGAGATCTGGCGACACCCGGTGAAGTCGATGGGTGGCGAGTCGCTGCTCGAGTGCGACGTGACCGATCTCGGTCTCGTGGGTGACCGTGGATGGGGTGTGCTCGACCTCGAGACGGGGCTCACCCTGACCGGGCGCCGCACGCCCGAGCTGCTCATGGCATCTGCGCGGCTCGCCGGGGGTGACGTCGTGATCACGCTGCCCGACGGCAACGAGATCGGTGAAGGCGATGACGACGCGCTGTCGGCGTGGCTGAAGCGCGACGTGTCGCTCCGATCCGCATCGCTGGAGGCGACCGGGCGATACGAGAACCCGATGGATGTCGACAACGAGTCGGACTGGATCGAGTGGAACGGCCCCGAGGGGACCTTCCACGACTCGACGCGCAGCCGGTTCACGCTGGTGTCGACCACGACGTTGCGCAACTGGGACATCCGCCGGTTCCGCACGAACATCGTGGTCGACGGTTCGGGCGAAGACGAGTTCGTCGGCGGCCGAATCACGCTCGGTTCAGGCCGCGATCGAATCGTTGCGCAGGTGACCAAGCGAGTCGATCGATGCATCATGGTCACCCGGCCGCAGCCGGGCATCGAGGCCGACCGCAGTGTGTTGACGACGCTGCGCGACGAGGCCGACATGTGCCTCTCGGTCGGCTGCTTGGTCGACGAACCCGGTCGGGTCGCGCTCGGCGGTGCTGTCAGCCGCTAGCGCTGTCGGTCAGCCGACGGCTCAGCTCGCAACAACGGCGATGGTGTCGTCGAGGGCGCAGGGCACCAGCCGACTCGGGCGTCGAGGCCCCTCTGCGGCGATTGCGTCGGTTGCCGTGATGCGGCCGGTTGCGTCGGTCGAGACGATCGCCGCCGAGCCGTCGGGGGCGTCGATGCGACGTTGCGCCTGTCGCGGAACGTCGACCGGGCGCGCGCCGGGTGCATCGGGGAGATCGCTCGGATCGACGATGGTTCGCACCGGTCCGAGGATGTAGCCCGATCCGAGCAGCGCGTCTTCCCAGGCGACCCAGGCGCCGCACCTCGCACCGGTGGCGAAGCGCAGTGCGTCGCCGTCGATGTTCAATCCAGCAGCTGCCGCGCCCGGGGTGGTGGCGAGGGCGAGCAGCGGTGGGTCGGCTGCGTCGCGCTCGGACGCAGCGGCTGTCAACGCGTCGTCGAGGGTGTCGTCGAACATGGCATCGCCGAGTTCAGCGGCCGGGCAGGCCTCACCGAACGCTCGGAGGCCGACGACCCCCGGAACGGCGTCGAGCACCGCGACGACGTCACCGTCGGCGGCAGCGACCCATCGCCAGGCCGCTCCCTGCTCGCCGTCGAACTCGATCTGATGCCACGGGACGTCGATGAGGCCGAACGCGTCGGCACCCTGAGCGAGTGCGGCGGTTGGGTCGGCAAACTCGCTGGTCGGACGCCAGTCGATCGCCAGGGTCGACTCGGATCGGCAGCTGAGGACCGTCGCCGGCAGCGGCTCGCTGCTGACCGTGGTCGCCGACGTGGGCGGGGTCTGATCGACGGTGAGGTCGAGGCTCACCGGTTCCGCGATCGTCGGGAGTGCGGCGGGTGCGACGGCGTTGTCGAGCGGGCGCAGCTGCCGACGCCCCAACCTGGCATCGAGGTCGATTGCGAGCGGGGTGAGCGGAGACGTCGGGCACAGCACCCGGTCGGCTGGCGAAGCTGCGGTTCGAGCGACCGCGATGGCGACCGCGTCGGGTGATTCCCGGAGTGTCACGGTGAGCCGCGCCGAGACGTCGAGTGAACCGTCGCATCCGCGTTCATCGACCAGCAGGTGGAGGCGGGTGTCGTCGGCGGCCGGTGCCACGCGGAGTGTCCATGCGAGCTGCTCGGGTTCGAGCGGGGCACGGGGCGCCGCGCTCGCCTGGTCGCCGACCAGGGTCGTGGTCGTGGTGGTGGCCGCCTCGCGCAGCACGTCGTCGAGGTCGGCACCGTCGCGCACTGGTGTGGTCGGCTCGGGTTCGAACGGTTCGAGGTCGCTCGATGGCGGCTCGTCGGACCGATCGGCGGGTGCGCGTTCGGCGTCGTCGTCTGTCTCGACCCGCCGGTCGGCCTCGGTCTCGGCCGCAGCATCGGTCGCCGTACCGCTGGCCGATGGTGTCGTCGGCGTGGTGTTCCCGGTCGCGGTGCGATTGGAGTCTTCGGAGCAGGCCGCGACGACGAGCACAGCTCCGAGTATCCATGACGCCGCCCGGACCACGGCACGAGTGTGTCACGTCGAGAGTGCAGTCCCTCGGTGATCCGGACCGATGCCGCCGACGCTCGACGCGAGGATCATGCCCGTCACCGGTGGTGCGGTGACGTCGAGCGCAGCGACAGCACCGATCACGATCGTCGACGGCGATCGGAGCGGAGCGTTGCCGAGTTCGCCGAGTTCGAACCGCTCGGTGTGTTCGGAGCCGGTCGACGCTCGATACACGGCGGCGACCGGGGTGGTCGAGGGGAGGCCGCCTGCGGTGAGCGACGCGGCGATCTCGTGGCGCCGCGCAACCCCCATGAGGATGACGATCGTGCCGCCTGCGGCGGCGAGCTGCGCGAGGGCCGCCCAGTCGGCGTCGGGTTCGCCGCTGCGACGATGGCCGGTGACCACCGTGAACGAGGCAGCGACACCCCGATGCGTGACTGGGATGCCAGCGGCTGCCGGCGCGGCGATCGACGACGTGATGCCCGGTATGACCTCGACTGCGATGCCGGCTCGGACCAGTGTGATCGCCTCCTCGCCGCCGCGGCCGAACACGAACGGATCGCCACCCTTGAGCCGGATCACGTCGCGCCCCTGACGAGCCAGCTCGACGAGTAGTGCGGAGATCATCTCCTGTGGCGTCGGCCGCCCAGGGCGCTTCCCGACATCGATCCGTTCGACGTGTTCGGGGATGAGGTCGAGGACACCGTCGCCGACGAGTGCGTCGTGGACGACGACGTCGGCAGCTCGGAGCCGGCGGAGCGCTTTGACGGTGAGGAGCTCCGGATCGCCCGGCCCGGCGCCGACGAGTGCGACGGAGCCCTCGGTGGTGTGATCTCGATGCTCGCCCGAGTCGCTCACCAATCGCTGCCCGTCGTTCGTGCGGCCCGCCCGAAGGCCGTCGGCAGGAGTGCGTCGAGCTCGTCGAAGTGATTCCACGCCCAGTCGCCGAAGGAAGGTCCCTCGGTGCGGGCGAAGCGGTCGAGCACGACGCGCAGCAGATCCGGGATCTCGTCGAAGGGAACGTCGGCGCGCAGTCGGCGTGCGAGTCGGTCTCCTCCGGGGGAGCCTCCGACGTGGACGTCGTAGGTCCGCTTGGTGCGGCCGACGATGCCGAGTTCGGCGGCGTAGGGGCGCGAGCAGCCGTTCGGGCAGCCGGTCATGTTCAGCCGGAGAGGGAGGCCGGTCGTGCCGGTGTCGGCGAGGACCTTCTCGATGCGGTCGACGAGCTGCGGCAGTACCCGTTCGGCCTCCCCGAGCGCCTTGGTGCAGGTCGGTAACGCAGGGCAGGCGATCGCCAGGTTGCGTGTGGGGCTCTGGTCGGCGGCGAGTGGTACGCCGTTGGCGCGCAGCAGGTTCTCGACGGCGTCGGTCGAGCCCGGAGCGATGCCGACCAGCAGGAGGTCTTGGCGCGGCGTGACCCGAATCTGGGTGACCACGCCGTCGGCGACGAGTCGGCGCAGCGCCCAGCGAAGCCCTCCGGCGATGGTGCCGGACGGCACGGGAACGCCGAGGGTGCGCACCGGCTCACCGTGCTCATCGAGGTGGTCGTGCCAACCGTGGTACGTGAGGACCTCGAAGGCGCCGAGCTCGACCGGCGGCGCAAGCTCGAGGCCCGTGCGCTCGGTGATCTGGTCGCGCAACCACTCGACCCCACGAGCTTCGAGGAGATACTTCAGGCGGGCGCGCGATCGGTCGCTGCGGTTGCCGTGGTCGCGCTGGGTCGCCACGATCGCCTCGACGACGATGCCCAGGTCGGCCGGCGGAACCCAGGCCACCGGCCGGGCGAGGACGGGGTAGGTGTCGTCGGGACGCTGGTGATTCATCCCCATGCCGCCACCTGCGAGAACGACGAAGCCGGTGAGTTCGCCGTCGGTGTCGCCGCTGGTCCCGTCGGTGAGCGTCGGCACGATGCCGACGTCGTGGGTGTACACGTCGACGCTGTTGTCGCCCGGCCACGCCACGCCGATCTTGAACTTGCGTGGCAGGTAGGCCTGGCCGTAGAGGGGCTCGACGTCGTCGACCGGATCGAGTCCCTGCGGTCGGTCGGGAATCGGTCGGGCCGGGGCCTCGGCCGACACGGCGTGTTCACCATCGACCCACATCTCCCAGTACGACTCGGTCTGGGGACGGAATCGAGCGACGAGGTCGTCGACGACTGGGTCGAGGACAGCTCGTCGCCGGGGGTCCGGGAACGGGCTGCTCATGATGTTGCGCACGACGTCGCCGCAGGCGCCGAGTGTCGTGAGGAGCGATGCGTTGACGCCGGCGACGAGGGTCTGCAGGTCGGCCTTGTGGACCACGTGGTACTGCACGCCCTGGCGGGTGGTGAGCCGCAGCGTGTCGTTGGCCAAGGAGGCGACCCGATCGAGTGCCAGCCACTGGTCGGGTTCGATCACGCCGCCGGGGACCGACGCGCGGACCATGCAGGAGTAGTCGAGGGGGAGCTTCCGCGCGCGGCGGTTTCGCCGGACGTCCCGATCGTCCTGCTGGTAGATGCCGTGGAACTTCAGGAGCAGCTCGGCGTCGTGCTCGAAGTCGGGGCGGTCGTCGGCCAGCTCGGTGCCGATCGGTCCAGCGAGGTATCCGCTGGCGATCTTGATCTCCTCGGCATGTGTGCTCATGGTGCGCGAGTTAAACAGGAGATCCGCAAAATGTCGACAAAGCCGATCGGAATTAGCGGGAATTACTGAATACGCTGCCCGGATGGCCGCCGAATCGCACGTGTCGCGCTTCTCCTATCCCGTCTTCCTCGACCTCGACGATCTGCTGGTGCTCGTCGTGGGCGGCGGTCGGATCGGGGCGCGCAAGGCGGCGGGGCTGGCGAGAGCTGGCGCTCGGGTGCGCCTCGTCGCCGCCGAGGTCTCGCACCACGTCCACGAACTGCTTTGCAGCGAGGCCTGTGCGGAGGTGGTCGAAGAGGAGTTCGCCGAGCATCACCTCGAGGGCGCCCGGCTGGTGATCGCAGCGACCGGTGACCACGAGGTGGACCAACGCATCTCGCAGCAGGCGCGCCGCCGGCGCATCTGGACCAACGCGGCCGACCAGCCGGTCGATTGCGAGTTCATCCTGCCCGCCATCGCCCGCGCCGGGCGGGTGACGGCGGCGATCTCGTCCGACGGCGCCAGCCCGGCCCTGGCGAAGTGGTTGCGCGACCAGGTGGCCACCCTGCTCGACGAGCGGATCGCCGAGGTCGCCGAGTTGCTCGCCGATGAGCGGCGGGAGATCCAGCAGGCGGGAGGCTCGACGGAAGACATCGAGTGGGAACCTCGTCTGCGCGAGCTCGGCCTCGGTGGCCGTGGATTCGCGTCGGCCCACTGATCCCGAGTGTCCCGCACCGAACCGCAGCCTGCGCAGAAGTCGGGATGAGTAGCGTCGGTCAGGTGACTTCACAGCGGACGGCTCGGACGTGGCTCGCCCTCGGTCTGGTTGCAGCGCTCGTCGCCGCAGCGTGCACGAACGGCAGCGAGGTCGAGACACGATCAGCCGACTCGACCCCGGCCAATGCGAGCGGCGACACCGATGGCGCCGACGCCAGCGAGCAGAGTGAGCAGCCCAGCGACGATTCGGGGGATCAGGCTGCCGATGAGTCGGACGGCGGTGGCGCCGACGCCCCGGTCGCCGAGGCGACCCCGCCCGACTTCGATGGCTTGCCCTCCCTCGGTGAACCCGATCCCGGCACGCGCACCGGCACGCTCGACAACGGGCTGCGCTACCTCATCCGAGAGAACGACAACCCGGGAGCGAAGGCCGATCTGCGGCTCACGATCGATGCGGGCTCGGTGCTCGAAGACGACACCCAGCTCGGCGGCGCGCACTACCTCGAGCACATGTTGTTCAACGGCACCGAACGGTTCCCGAAGAACGAGCTGATCGACACGCTCCGGAGCTTCGGTGCAGCGTTCGGCGCCGACATCAACGCCTACACCAGCTTCGACGAAACGGTGTATTCGCTGAACGTTCCGAACGACGACGAGTCGGTCGAACTCGCGCTCGACGTGTTGGAGCAGTGGCTGTCGTTCGCGCTCGTCGATCCGGTCGAGGTCGAGGCCGAGCGGGGGGTCATCCTCGACGAGTGGCGCGTGCGCGACCAGACGGCGAACGGACGCCTGCTCAACTCGATCAGCGAGTTCTTCCTCGACGGCACGGCCTACGAGAACCGGCTGCCGATCGGAGGTGAGGAGGCCATCGAAGCGACCGAGGCGGCAGAGCTCCGCCGGTTCTACGACGACTGGTACCGCCCCGACAACGCCGGCGTGGTCGTCGTCGGTGACATCGATGTCGACGCTGTCGAGGCAGCGATCGTCGAGCGATTCGGGGATGCGACGAACCCGGCTGACGCGCCCGAGCGGCCTGCGCTGGTCATCGATCCGCTCGACGACACGCAAGCGTTGGTCATCGACGACCCCGACCTCGACGAGGGGTTCGCCTACATCTCGCTGCCCGCTGAACCGGTCGACGGGCTCGCGCCCGAGGCCGAGTCGATGACCGGGCTCTACCAGAGCCTCGCGCTCGACATCATCGCCACTCGGCTTCAGAACGATGCGCTGCGCGGTGACGCACCGTTCGACGACGCCTCGACGAGTTCGAGCGACTTCACCCGAGGTTCGACCGCTCCCGAGATCATCGTCAGCCTCGACGGTGACCAGGTCGAAGCAGGCGTGCAGGCCATCGCCGACGAGTATCAGCGCACCCTCAGATTCGGGTTCACACCAGCCGAGATCGAGCGCGCCGTCGAGTCACGACGAAGTGCCTACGAACAGAACTACGAGGGTCGTAACAGCCGGCAAGACGCGTCGTACGCCGACGAGTACGTGCGGCATCTACTCGAAGACGAGTGGTACGTCACGGCCGACCGGGAGTTCGAGTTCTTCACCGAGGCGCTCGATCGAGCCACTGCTGGCAACGTGCTCTTCGTGTTCGCCGAGCTGTTCGAGCGCGCCGGTCAGCACGTGGTGGTCGCAGTGCCGTCCGATGAATCGGGCGACGTCCCGGTTGCGGCCGAGCTCGTGGCGCTCGTCGACGGCGCGGCCGATCGCGAACTCGAGCCGCGGGCAGCCGAGGCGACGATCGGTGATTCGCTGATGGACACCCCCGACGCGGCCGTCGTCGTCGACGAGTTTCAGCTGTCCGACGACACGTTCATCGACCTCCTCGATCCGACGGTTGTTCGTCTCGAGAACGGCGCGACCGTCGCCTTCAACACGACCCAGATCGTCGAGGGGCAGGTGTTCATGGAGGCGCGTAGCCCAGGCGGCTTGCTCGCTGTGCCCGACGACGACGTGCCCGACGCCGATGCGCTGCGCGATGTGACCGGCCAGAGCGGGGTCGGCGATTTCGACCCGGTCGCCCTCGACGCATTCCTCGATGACAAGCAGGTCGCGCTCTCGGCCTACATCGACATCTTCGAGGAGGGGCTGTTCGGCACGAGCGCCACGGCCGACCTCGAGACCTACTTCCAGCTGATCCATCTGGCGATGACCGAGCCGCGCGTCGACCCCGTCGCGCTCGAGCAGTATCTCGACGACAACCTGCCGCAGGCGGAGGACCCGTCGATCGACGCCGACTACGCCGAGTTCAAGGCGTTGCGCGACGCCCGCTACGACGACCCACGTTTCTTGCTCCCCACGCCCGAGACGCTGTCGACCGTCGACGCCGACGGCATCCTCCGAGTGGCCGCCGACCGATTCGGCGACGCGGCCGACTGGACGTTCTCGTTCAGTGGTGACTTCGATCTCGACGAGGCGATCGACCTGGCGGCTCGCTACCTCGGGACGTTGCCGGCGGCCGGTCGGATCGAGACCACCGACTACGTGAGCCCGCCGCCGCCCGGGGGCGTGGTGGTGTCGGAGGTTCAGGCTGGTCTCGGCGAGCAGGCGAACGTGTCGTTCGAGTTCGTCGGACAGGCATCGGCCGAGCGCATCGACGACGTGATCGCCCGCGTCGTCAACGAGGTCATTCAGAACCGGCTCACCGACTTCGTACGTGAGGAGCTCGGCGACTCGTATTCGCCCTTCGGCGTGGTGAGTGTTGGAGGCGGGCCGACGCCCGAGACCGACGTGTACATCTCGGTGTCGACCGGACCGGAGCAGATCCAAGAGGTGTCCGACGCCGTGCTCGGCCAGCTCGACGATCTTCGGGCGAACGGACCGACCCAGCGCGAGTTCGACAACGCGGTGGCCACCGTGGCCGAGGAGTTGAACTTCGTCAACAACGGTCAGATCAACGACGAGGTGCTCGACGTGCTGGTCGACCCCGCAGGCAATGCCGACTTCGACGACTTCGTGTTCGAGTTCGAGCTGATCTCGCAGGTGTCGTTCGACGACGTGATCACCGCACTGAACGCATGGACCAGCGCCGATCAGTACATCGAGGTGCGGGTGTCGCCGCGCAGCTAGTGGCGGGCGGTGACGTTGCGTTGGCTGACCTCGACGAGGTCGCCGCCGCGGATCTCGTAGCTCACGACGTGGTCGACCTGGTGGCCGCCCTGTCGGGCCTTGCCCGACACCACGTCGAGCTCGGTGCCGTCGACAGTGGGGATGAGCGCGACCGCTCGGAAGCCCTCGTCGGTGCCCGGTGACGAGCGCTTGTCCTCGCGGAGGAGGAGCCCCGACTCCCAGATCCACACGTCGTCGACGCTGACGAATCGGCAGCGGTGGTTGGTCTTCGACTTGGCCACCATGCCGCCCGGGCACACGATGAGGTTTCCCTCGACCCAAGGCAGCACGCCCAAGCCGTCGCGTCCGAAGCCGGTCTCGAACGCCGAGGCGATGATCGCGTCGAAGTCGCCGGCGTCGATAGCCCGCTCGATCTGGACCTGGCGGATGACCTCGGCGAGGTTGTGCAGCTGATCGTCGTCGAGCTGTCGGACGAACTCGACGGTCTCCTCGGGGGTCACGACGTCACGCTACGGGACCTGACGTCGAGGTCGACGGGTCTCGGGTGTCGCGGCTGGCACGGCGATCGGATGCCGCGGTCGCCGCAGCATCCTTCTCGCTCGCTGAGAATGGCGGGCGTCACATGACCTAGGGTCGCCCGCATGCAGACCAAGGCAGCAATCCTCTGGGAAACCGACACGCCCTGGAGCGTCGAAGACATCGAGCTCGACGATCCGGGTCCCGACGAGGTGCGGGTCAAGCTCGCTGCCTCGGGCATGTGCCACTCCGACGAACACCTCGTCACCGGCGACCTGCCATTCGAGCTGCCGATCATCGGCGGTCACGAGGGTGCTGGCGTCGTGGAGGCGGTCGGCCAGAACGTGTCGTGGCTCGAGCCTGGCGATCACGTCGTGTTCGGGTTCATCCCGTCGTGCGGTCGGTGTCACAGCTGTTCGACCGGGCACCAGAACCTCTGTGATCTCGGTGCGCTCATGGGTGTCGGCCGGCAGATCGCCGACGGCACGTCGCGTCATCACGCGCAGGGCAAGGATCTCAACCTCATGTGCCTCCTCGGCACGTTCGCTCACCACACGGTCGTCCACGAGGCCAGCTGCATCAAGATCGAGAAGGACGTGCCGCTCGATCGTGCGTGCCTCCTCGGCTGTGGTGTGGTCACGGGCTGGGGCTCGTCGGTGTATGCCGCCGAGGTGCAACCGGGCGACATCGTGGCCGTCGTCGGTGTGGGCGGCATCGGCGCCAACGCCATCCAGGGCGCCAAGCTCGCCGGTGCCAAGCAGATCTGGGCGATCGACCCGGTCGAGTCGAAGCGTGAGAAGGCGATGGAGTTCGGCGCCACCCACACGGCGGCGTCGATGACCGAGGCGATGGAACCGCTCGGTGCAGCCTCGTGGGGCACCATGGCCAACAAGGTCGTCATGACCATGGGCGTCGGCTCGGGCGAGGTCATGGCCGAGGGTCTGGCGCTCGCTGCCAAGCGCGGCCGCGTCGTGGTCACCAACATCCACCCGGCCCTCGAGATGTCGGCCAACATGAGCCTGCTCGACCTGACGCTCATGGAGAAGCAGGTCGTCGGCTCGTTGTTCGGCTCGGGCAACCCCCGTTCCGACATCCCGAAGCTGCTGGGTCTCTACCGCGACGGTCAGCTCGATCTCGATGGGCTGGTCACCAAGACCTACGCCCTCGATGGGGTCAACGACGGGTACGACGACATGCGCGCCGGCAAGAACATCCGCGGCGTCATGATCTACGACTGATCTGACACTTCACCGGGTGTCAGACACCCGGTGACACACGAGTCGACGACAGCCGCCGGGTTCGCCCCGGCGGCTGTTTCGCGTCCGGGCCCGGATCGGTCGATCGGGTCAGGAGCGCCTGCGGCCTCAACCGTAATTACATAAACACATATTTATGTATGCGTGTCGATGGGGTATCCTCGGCGCATGCAGTTGGACGAGCTGGTCGACGCGGCGAAGGCCGTCGCAGAGGAGTCGCGTGTCCGGATCCTCTCGGTGCTTCGTCATGGGGAGCTGACCGTCACCGACCTCACCGAGATCCTGGGTCAGTCGCAGCCGCGTGTGTCGCGTCACTTGCGGGTGCTGGTCGAGGCCGGGGTGGTCACCAAGCAGCGCGAGGGCACCTGGTCGTTCTTCCGGTGCGTCGACGGGGGCGATGGCGCCAGGCTCGTCGGTGCTGCGCTCGCTGCGCTCGACGACGACGATCCGCTGCTCGTCGCCGACCGCGCCCGGCTCGAGGCAGTGCGAGCCCGACGTGCCGAGGCAGCGAGCGAGTACTTCGAGCGCATCGCTCCGATCTGGGACGAAGAGCGTTCGCTCCACGCCTCGGCCGAGGCCGTCGAAGCAGCCGTGATCGATCTGATCGGTGACCGACCCGTTCGCAACGTGCTCGACGTCGGCACCGGTACCGGGCGCATGCTCCAGCTGTTCTCCAATCGGGCCGACCGTGTGGTCGGACTCGACTCGAGCCACTCGATGCTGGCCGTCGCCCGAGCGAACCTCGAACACGCCGACGCAGCCGGTTGGGAACTCCGACAGGGCGATGTCTACAGCCCACCACTCGATCGATCGTCGTTCGACCTCGTCGTCGTCCACCAGGTCCTCCACTACCTCGAAGACCCTGGCCGAGCGCTCGTCGAGGCGGCTCGACTCCTGGCCCCGGGCGGACGCATGATCGTCGTCGACTTCGCGCCGCACGAGCACGAGTTCCTCCGCCAGGCGGCGCATCGCCGTCTGGGCTTCACCCACGAACACCTCGACCAGCTGTTCGACAACGCCGGGCTCGACCGCGCCCGGGTGATCGACATCGAACCCCCCATTGACATCGATGGCCTGACCGTCACGGTCTGGCTCGCGCTCGACCGCCGCATCATCGAGAAGATCGCCTGACACCATGTCATTCAAGAACCACCCGATCGCCCAGATCGCCCGTGAGCGGATCGTGGTGCTCGACGGCGCGATGGGTACCGAGATCCAGACGCTCGGGCTGTCCGACGACGAGTTCCGTGGCGATCGATTCTGCGACCACGGCTGCGACGTCTCCGGCAACAACGAGCTGCTGACGATCACCCAGCCCGACGCGATGCGCGACATTCACCTCCGGTACCTGCTCGCTGGTGCCGACATCGTCGAGACCAACACCTTCTCAGCGAACCGGGTGTCGCAAGCCGACTACGACACCGTCGATCAGGTCGTCGAACTCAATGAGGTCGCGGCTCGGTTGGCTCGCGAGGCGTGCGAGGAAGCCTACGAACGAGACGGCCGTCCGCGGTTCGTCGCCGGTGCCGTCGGACCGACCAACATGACGCTCTCGTTGTCGCCGCGGGTCGAGGACCCCGGCTACCGAGCGATCACGTTCACGGCCCTCGCCGACGCCTACCAGGAGCAGATCGATGCGCTGATCCGCGGCGGCGTCGACACGATCCTCATCGAGACGATCTTCGACACGCTCAATGCGAAGGCCGCCATCGCGGCCGCTCGCCGGTCGATGAACGCTGCAGGCGTGCAGCTGCCGTTGATGATCTCGGGCACGATCACCGACCGGTCGGGGCGAACTCTGTCGGGCCAGACTCCGGCAGCGTTCTGGCAGTCGATTCGTCACGCCAAGCCGCTCACCGTCGGGCTCAACTGTGCACTCGGCGCCGAGGAGATGCGGCCCCATCTGCTCGAACTCGCCACGGTCGCCGACACGCTCGTGCTCGCGTACCCGAATGCCGGGTTGCCCAACGAGCTCGGTGGCTACGACGAGTCACCCGACGAAACGGCGGGGTTCGCCGCTGAGTTCGTCGATGCCGGCCTCGTCAACGCCGTCGGGGGTTGCTGTGGTACCACGCCGGCACACATCGAACGGATTGCCTCGTCGGTGGCCGGCAGGGCGCCGCGGCTCGTCCCTGAGCGCACGCCCCGACTCGAGCTGTCAGGTCTCGAACCGTTCGTACTCACCGACGACATCCCGTTCGTCAACGTGGGTGAGCGCACCAACATCACCGGCTCGGCGAAGTTCCGCCGCCTGATCAAGAACGACGCGTACGCCGAGGCGCTCGACGTCGGTCGTCAGCAGGTCGAGAACGGTGCGCAGATCATCGACGTCAACATGGACGACGGCCTGATCGACGGCGTCGATGCGATGACGACGTTTCTCAACCTGATCGCGTCCGAGCCCGACATCGCTCGGGTGCCGGTGATGATCGACTCGTCGAAGTTCGAGGTGATCGAGGCGGGTCTGCAGTGTGTGCAGGGCAAGCCGATCGTCAACTCGATCTCGCTGAAAGAGGGTGAGGAGCAGTTCCTCGAGCAGGCCCGCCTGTGTCTCGAGTACGGCGCCGCCGTGATCGTGATGGCGTTCGACGAGGTCGGGCAGGCCGACACCGTCGACCGCAAGGTCGAAATCGCCCGCCGCGCATATCACCTGCTCATCGACGAGGTCGGGTTCCCCGCCGACGACATCATCATCGACCCGAACGTGTTCGCCGTCGCCACCGGCATCGAGGAGCACGATCGATACGGCCTCGACTTCATCGAGGCGACCGACCGGATCACCAACGAGCTGCCCCACGTCAACATCTCGGGCGGTGTGTCGAACTTGTCGTTCTCGTTCCGTGGCAACGAGCCGGTGCGCGAGGCGATGCACTCGGTGTTCCTGCTGCGCGCCGTCGAAGCTGGGATGCGGATGGGCATCGTCAACGCCGGCCAGCTCGCCGTGTACGACCAGATCGATCCCGAGCTGCGTGAACTTTGCGAAGACGTCGTGCTCGCCCGCCGCGCCGACGCCACCGAACGGCTGCTCGAAGCCGCTCCGCGCTTCGCTGGCGATGGCGAGGTGGCCGTCGACCCCGCCGCCGCCGAGTGGCGCTCGTGGGATGTCGAGCGCCGCCTCGAGCACTCGCTCGTCAACGGCATCACCACGTTCATCGATGACGACGTCGAAGAGGCACGGGCTGCGGCTGAGCGTGCTGTCGACGTGATCGAGGGCCCGCTCATGGGTGGCATGAACACGGTCGGCGACCTGTTCGGTGCCGGCAAGATGTTCCTCCCCCAGGTCGTGAAGTCGGCTCGGGTGATGAAGCAGGCGGTGGCCTACCTCACTCCGTTCATCGAGTCGGAGGGCGACGTTGGCTCGGCGGCCAAGGCAGGCCGTGTGTTGCTGGCCACGGTGAAGGGCGATGTTCACGACATCGGCAAGAACATCGTGGGCGTGGTGCTCGGCTGTTCGAACTACGAGGTGATCGACCTCGGCGTGATGGTGCCGGCGCAGACGATCCTCGACACCGCCAAGGAGCGCGACGCCGACATCATCGGGCTGTCGGGCCTGATCACACCGTCGCTCGACGAGATGGTGCGTGTGGCGTCGGAGATGGAGCGCCTCGGCTTCAACACGCCGCTACTGATCGGCGGCGCCACCACGAGCAGGCTGCACACCAGCCTCAAGATCGACCCGGCGTATCACGGCCCGGTCGTGCACGTCGGCGATGCGAGTCGCGCGTCGGGTGTGATCTCGGCGCTGCTGTCGAACACCCAGCGCGAGGACTTCCTCGCCGAGCTCGAAGCCGACTACGCCCGCGTGGTCGAGTCGCATGCTCGGGCCAAGGTCGAGCGCGAGCGCGTGTCGATCGAGGCGGCCCGAGCGAATTCGCTGCAGGCGACGTTCGATGCGAGCACCGTGGTCGAGCCGACGTTCACCGGCACTCGGGTGTTCGACGACTACGACCTCGCCGAGCTCGTCGAGTACATCGACTGGACTCCGTTCTTCCGCACCTGGGGAATCCGGGGCAAGTTCCCCGACGTCCTCACCGACCCCGAGCTGTCAGAGGCGGCCAAGCCGCTGTTCGGCGATGCGACGGCCATGCTCGACCGCATCGTGTCCGAGCACTGGTTCAAGCCGAAGGCGGTCGTCGGATTCTGGCCTGCCCATGCCGACGGCGACGACATCGTGGTGTACGCCGACGACTCGCGGTCGGCCGAGCGCGCTCGCCTCCACGGCATTCGTCAGCAGCATGCGAAGGCCGACGGCAAACCGAACCTGTCGATCGCTGACTTCGTCGCACCGGCGGGTTCGGGTGTCGCCGATCACGTCGGTGGTTTCGTGGTCACGGCCGGCCCCGAGGAGATCGCCATCGCCGAGCGCTTCGAATCCGAGGGCGATGACTACTCGTCGATCCTGCTCAAGTCGCTGGCCGATCGCCTCGCCGAGGCCTTCGCCGAGCGCATGCACCAGCGGGTCCGGACCGAGCTGTGGGGCTACGCACCCGACGAGGTGTTCAGTCCCGACGAGCTGCTCAAGGAGCGTTTCCAGGGCATCCGCCCGGCGCCGGGCTATCCGGCCCAGCCCGATCACTCCGAGAAGGTCACACTGTTCGACCTGCTCGACGCGCCAGCGGCGGTCGGCGTCGAGCTGACCGAGTCGTTCGCCATGTGGCCGGGTTCGTCGGTGTCGGGCCTCTACTTCGCCCACCCCGAGTCGAAGTACTTCGGCGTCGGCAAGATCATCGCCGACCAACTCGCCGACTATGCCGCCCGCAAGGGCTGGACCCTCGACGAAGCCCGCGAGCACCTGGCCCCCATCCTCGACTGATCATCTCGACTGGGGTCAGACCCCAGTCGAGATGGGCTGCGGTGATGCAGCTGTTCTCGGAACGAGGCTGATCTGTGCGGCGGTGACGTCGACACAGTTCTACGTTCAGACGCATGTGTACCGATGCATGTCGTGCGATGACCGGGCCGATGGTGGCGACCAGAACCACGGTTCCGCTCCAGCGGTTGCGGCCGCAGTGGACGCGCCGGAAGCTACTGCTCGACATGGGGCTCGGTGCGACCGGCGTCGCCATCCTCGCTGCGTGCGGATCTGATGGCGGCGCGAGTTCACCGTCGAGCACGGTCGCTGCTGGCTCGGCGACCATGTCACCCGCGACGTCGGCCCCTGACGTCACGGCCCCCGAGTCGACCGTTCCCGAGACGTCAGCGCCCGAAACCGAGCTTCGGCTCGAACACGTGAGTCTCGGGTTCGTGTCGGCCTACGTGCTGGCTCGGGGGAGTGAGGCTGCGATCGTCGACACGGGTGTCGCCGGGAGTGGCGCGGCGATCGAGGAGACACTGGCGGCGCTCGGACTCACGCCAGCCGATGTGCGCCACGTGGTACTCACACATGAGCATGGCGATCACGTGGGTGGCCTGGCCGAGCTGGAAGCCGGTCTGACCGGCGCCACGGTCTGGGCAGGTCCCGGTGACGTCGACAACGTCACCACCGACCTCCCGCTCCAGGAGGCGACTGACGGCAGCGAGGTGTTCGGCCTCGGCGTCGTGCACACGCCCGGTCACACCCCGGGCAGCATCTCGCTGTTCGACACCGAGACCGGCCTGCTCGTCGCCGGTGATGCGATCAACGGCGACGGCGACGGCGGCTTGCTCGGTCCGAACCCGAACTTCACGCCCGACATGACCACGGCTGAGGCCTCGGTCGGCACCCTGGCGGCCCTGTCGCCTGTGGTTGCTGCGTTCGGCCACGGGGGTCCACCCGTCACCGACGACGTCGCAGCGAAGCTGGCCGCCCTCGCTGGCTGACGCGTTACAGCTGGTGTCTGACACCAGCTGTAACGGGCGTCGGCAGTACGTTGCGGGCATGGGGAACTCGAGGGTGTGCCGCGCTGCGGTTGCGTATGGGATCGGGGACGACTGGACGATCGAGGAGATCGAAGTCGACGAGCCGAAGGCGGGGGAGGTGCTCGTCGAGTGGAAGGCCGCTGGCCTGTGCCACAGCGACGAGCACCTGCTCACCGGCGACATGGTCCCGCCGCCCGAGCTGCTGCCGCCTGAGCTCGACGGAACGATCTTCCCGGTCACCGGTGGCCACGAGGGCGCGGGTGTGATCGCTGCTGTCGGACCCGGAGTATCGAGCGTTGCGGTCGGTGATCACGTCTCGGCGTCGTTCATCCCGTCGTGCGGCACCTGCCGCTACTGCTCGCGTGGCCAACAGAACCTCTGCGATCTCGGTGGGGGCACGTTCCTGCCCGGCATGATCACGGATGGCACTCACCGCCACCACCTGAAGACGGGCCCGAAGGCTGGCGAGCCGCTCAACTTGATGGCCAAGCTCGGCACGTTCGCCGAGTACACCGTGGTCGCCGACACCCAGGTGATCAAGGTCGATCCCGACCTCCCGCTCGAGTCGGTCGCGCTCGTGTCGTGCGGTGTGGCGACCGGCTTCGGTTCGGCCGCCAACCGCGGCGGCGTGCAGTTCGGCGACACCGTCGTCGTGGTCGGCATCGGTGGTATCGGCATCAATGCCGTGCAGGGCGCCAAGGTCGCCGGAGCAAAGCGCGTCGTGGCCGTCGATCCGCTCGAGTTCAAGCGCGAGCAGGCGATGGAGTTCGGCGCCACCCACACGTTCTCGTCGATGGAGGAGGCCATGCCGTCGGTCATGGAGATGACGCACGGACACATGGCCGACGTCGTGGTGATGACCCCCGGCGTGCTGCACGGCGAACTCATGCAGCTCGGTGTCAACCTCGCCGGCAAGGGTGGCACCGTGGTGGTCACCGGCATCGCGCCGATGACGCAGACCGAATCGTCGGTCAACCTCTTCGAGCTGGCCATGTGGAACAAGGAGATCAAGGGGACGATCTTCGGGTCGCTCAACCCGCGGGTCGACATCCCCCGGTTGCTCTCGATGTACCAGGAGGGTCAGATCAAGCTCGACGAACTGATCACCAACACCTACCCGCTCGGCGGGATCAACGACGGCTACCAGGCGATGCGCGACGGCACGAACCTCCGAGGCGTCGTGGTGCACGAGCCCGTCGGATGAGCGACGATCTCCGCGCACTCGTCGACGGGCTGCGACGTGACGTCGTCGGCCGCGTCCGCGAGATCGAACTGCTCGTCGCCGCCGTCGCCGCCGACCGACACATCCTCGTCGAAGGGCCTCCTGGCACGGGCAAGTCGACGCTGCTGCGCGCCGTCGCCGATCAGCTCGGCGTGGGCTTCGAGTTCGTCGAGGGCAACGCCGAACTCACGCCAGCTCGACTGGTGGGTCACTTCGATCCCGCTCGGGTGCTCGAAGACGGCTACGACCCCGACGTGTTCGTCGCAGGCCCGCTCGTGCGGGCGCTCGAACAGGGCTCGCTGCTCTACGTCGAGGAGCTGAACCGTGTGCCGGAGGAGACGCTCAACGTGCTCATCACGGTGATGAGCGAACGGGAACTACATGTTCCCCGCTTCGGTCGGATCGCTGCGGCCGACGGGTTCCGGCTCGTGGCGGCCATGAACCCGTTCGACGCAGTCGGCACGGCCCGCATCTCGGGTGCGGTCTACGACCGGGTCTGCCGCGTCGCCGTCGACTATCAGTCAGCCGACGACGAAGGAGACATCGTGGTTCGCCGGGTCGCCGACGGTGCTGACCTCGAGCCGGTGTGGGTCGAACGAGTCGTCGAGCTGGTGCGCGCCACCCGCCAGCATCCCGACATCCGGATCGGGTCGTCGGTGCGCGGTGCGATCGACATGGTGTCGGTTGCCTCGACCCTCGCTGCGGTCCGCGGCGCTCGCCCCGCCGATCCCAGCGTCTCGCTCGATGCAGCGCTCGTCGCGCTCTCCGGCCGCATCCGGGTTCGAGAGGGGTGCGGTCGCACCGCCGACGACATCGTGCGCAAGCTCTGGGAGGCCATGTTCGGCCGAACCGGCGGCGATGGCGATGGGGGCGACGAGGGAAAAGCTGGCGCCCCGACTGGGGCCACGACCTCCCGCTGAAGCAGCCCCCTCCGGTCAAGGAGGGTGACGAGGCCGAGGAGGCCGTGCAAGAGGCACGGCGCAAGACCACCTCGCGTCGCGAGCTCGCGCAGCGGCCTGACTTCGAGCAGATCTCGCCCGAGGTCGGTGAGCTCGACGAGCAGGCCATGGAGGAAGCGCTGTCCGACGATCCCGACGAGACGCTCACCACCCTCGCCGAACTGACCGGCGCCACCGACCCGGCGCTGCGCGAACACGCACGTCGGCTCGCGGGACGCTTGTTCCTCGACCTCGCCCGGCGGGGCCCGTCGCGCCCCCGCGGCGTCGGACGCTTGCGGACCGAGCGGTTCCGCCCCGATGGCGGCGACATCGATCTCGACGCCTCGCTTCCAGCGATCGTCGATGCCCGAGCGAGCGGCTCAGCCGTCGATCCCGACGAGCTGTTCGTGCGGGCGTGGTCGACCCCCGACACGGCCTTCTGCCTTCTTGTCGACCGGAGTGGCTCGATGGGAGGGCGCCCGCTCGCGACCTCAGCCCTCGCAGCGGCAGCGATCGCATGCAGAGCACCCGATGATCACTCGGTGCTCTCGTTCGGGAAGGACGTGGTGGCAGCGAAGTCGCAAGACGCGCCGCGCTCGATCGAGATCGTCGTCGACGCCGTGCTGGCCCTCCGGGGGTTCGGGACCACCGACGTGGCCGGGGCGCTCCTGGCGGCCGAAGAGCAGCTCGCCCGAACGAACGCCGCTCGCAAGGTGACCGTGCTGCTGTCGGACTGCCGCACGACCGAGCTCGGTGGCGGCGACATCGACCCCGCCGACATCGCCCGTCGACTCGACGAACTGGTCGTGATCGCGCCCGACGGTGAGCACGACGAGGCAGAAGCGCTCGCGTTGGCCGTCGGTGCTCGGTTCGCGACCGTGGAGGGTCCGAGCGGCATCGTCGCCGCCCTCACTGCCACCCTCGACTAGCGCTCTGCCCCCGAACGCGTGGGGTCCGGCAGGTTTCGACGCTGGCCCCGAACGTGTCGGTCAGGGGCAGCGGACGTTGCCGTCGGGGACGATGCCGAAGGTGTTCTCTTCGGCCTCGACCTCGGGGATGGCCTCGAATGCCTGGGCTTCGGTCGTGGTGGTCGCGAGCTCGGTGGTCGTCGGGGCCTCGGTGCTGCTCGGCGTGATCGGCTCGCCCGTCTCGGGGTCGACGACCGTCGTCGTCGTCGCCGGGATCGTGGTGGTGGTCGTGGTGGGCAGCGGTGCCGTGGTGGCCACCACCTCGTCGCCGAAGTCGTCGTCCTCCTGCTCGACGGCGCTGGCGAGGGTCGCACGCCCCTGGAAGATGGCAAGCACGGCCTGCATGTTCGGACCCGACACCTGCGGGAACAGCACGGCGTTGCTGCCGACCGTTCCGCCCCGCGCTTGGATCTGATACGAGGTGATCAACGACGAGTCGAGACGCTGGACCACGCCGGCGAACTCGAGGAGACGGTCGAGGGTGAGTTGGTCGTCGGTGACGAGGTACTCGCGGTTGGTTTCGAACAGGCTCCGCACGACCGAGGGCGACAGCACGTTGGCGAGCAGCTCGTCGACCACCCGCTCGATGAAGTCTTGCTGGCGGCTGATGCGACCGAGGTCGGACGTGCCGTCGCGCTGCCATTCACCGTCGGCGTCGAGATACTCCATCTGCCGGGAGCGAACGTACGCAAGCGCATGTTCGCCCTCGAACGTGTAGCACCCGGGCTCCGGAACGAAGAGTCCGGTCTTCACGTCGCGCACCGGTGTGTCGAAGGGGACGGCGACACCGTCGACGGCATCGACCAGCACCTTGAACGCGCAGAAGTCGACCTGAACGAAGTGGTCGACGGGAATCTGGAAGTTCTGCCAGATCGTGTCGATCAGTCGCTGCGGATCGTCTTTCTCGTAGGCGGTGTTGATCCGGTTCTTGCTCGATCGGCCGGCGATGTCGACCCACAGATCACGGGGGAACGACAGGATGGCGGCGTTGTCGCCCGACGGGTTGATCCGCCAGACCATGATCGTGTCGCTGCGGTCGCCGAGCGAAGTGCGGTCGCCGAACGCTGGCGCGAAGCGGGAGTCGGGATCGATGCAGGCGTTGTTGTCGGCACCGGTGATGAGGAGGTTGCGAGCCGATGGCTCGGCCTGGGGGAACGTCTCGACCGGCACGGACTGGCCCTCGGCCGAACCGCCATCGATTCCGTCGTCGGGGTCGCCGATGGGAGCCCCGCTGGCGTCACCGAGCGCCTCGAGCTCGGCCGCCTCGTTGGCGGTCTGGATAACGACGAACTGGCGCTCTTCGAGGCGCTGCTGGGTGAACCAGACCACACCGGCCACGGCGAAACACACGACCGACAGGCCGACGGCGGCGGTGATCATCAGCCGCTGCGGCCACGTGCGCCGGAGACGCTCGCCCTGTGTCTCCTCCTCATCCATGACGAGACGACGATATCTACCCGCGTCGCCCGGACAGCTTCAGGGCCGAGGTCGAGCCGTCACTCGGTCGGAGCGAGCGTGACGTCGCAGGTGATGGTGTCGGCGACGCCCAACTCGATCTCGGCGATCGAACCGGCGGCGAGGAGGTCGGCGAGTCCGGAGGCGAGCGCGTCGTGAACGTCGGCAGGCGCGTTGACGACCACCCGCTCGACGTCGGCGCGTTGGCTGACCTTGGCTTCCGACTTGGCGCGGCGGACGAGGGTCAGCACCTCGATGACCGGTTCGAGGATCGACTTGTCGCCCTCGATGCCGGTGGGGGTCGGCCACGACTCGGTGTGGACGCTGCCGTCGTGCCACCAGCTCCACACCTCTTCGGCGGCAAACGGGATGAACGGTGCGAACAGTCGCTGCACCGCGCTGAGTGCGCTTCGCAATGCGGCGAGCGCCGATGCCTGCGCTGCCGGATCGACGCCCTCGCCGTAGGCGCGGTTCTTGACCAGTTCGACGTGATTGTCGCAGAACCACCAGAAGAAGCTCTCGGTTCGCTCGAGCGCCCGGGCGTAGTCGAACGCAGCGAACGCGTCGGTGGCGTCGGCGATGACCGCGTCGAGCCGGGCGAGCATCGCGGCGTCGACCGGCTCGGTCACCGCTTCGCTGAGGGAGTCGGCGGGCTCACCGAACGACAGCACGAACTTCGACACGTTGAGGAGCTTGTTGGCGAGCTTGCGGCCCACCTTCATCTGGTCTTCGCTGAACGCGGTGTCGATGCCGGGGCGAGCGGAGGCGGCCCAGTACCGAACGGCGTCGGTGCCGTGCTGCTCGAACAACCCCATCGGCGTGACGACGTTGCCCTTCGACTTCGACATCTTCTTGCGGTCGGGATCGAGGATCCAGCCCGACAGCGCAGCGTGGGTCCACGGCGCGCAGTCGTGCTCATGGTGCGAGCGAACCACGGTCGAGAACAGCCAGGTGCGGATGATGTCGTGACCCTGCGGGCGCATGTCGTACGGGAACACGCGCTCGAACAGCCCGTCGTCTTCGCCCCAGTGGCCGGCGATCTGCGGCGTGAGCGACGAGGTCGCCCACGTGTCGAAGATGTCGGTCTCGCCGGTGAAGCCGCCCGGCTGATCGCGCTGGTCGGCGCTGAAGCCGGCGGGGACGTCGGTCGACGGGTCGATCGGTAGCTGGCTGTCGTCGGGCAGGATCGGTGAGTCGTACATCGGCTCACCTGCATCGTCGAGCGGGTACCAGATCGGGATCGGCACGCCGAAGAACCGCTGGCGTGACACGAGCCAGTCGCCGTTGAGGCCCTCGACCCAGTTGTCGTAACGGTGCTGCATGTGGCCCGGGTACCACTCGAGTTCGGTGCCGCGGGCGACCATTTGGGCGTTGATCTCGGGTTCGCGGCCACCGTTCTTGATGTACCACTGGCGTGACGTGACGATCTCGAGCGGGCGATCGCCGCGCTCGTAGAACTTCACCGGGTGCTGGATCGGCTCGGGCTCGCCGACGAGCAGGCCCTCTTCGACGAGGTGCTCGACCACGGCGCGCTGGGCCTGGTTCGGGTACTTGCCGGCGATGCGCTCGTAGGCGACCGGGTCGACGCCCTCGGGCGCATCGGGCAGCACCCGACCGTCACGGCCGATGATCGCCCGCAGGCCGAGCTGCAGCTCGCGCCACCATGTGACGTCGGTGGTGTCGCCGAACGTACAGATCATGGCGATGCCTGAGCCCTTGTCGATCTGGGCCAGCTCATGGGCCTTCACCTCGACGGTCTGGCCGTAGAGCGGCACGGTGACGGTCGACCCGAAGTACGGCTGATAGCGCTCGTCGTCGGGATGCGCCACGAGCGCCACACAGGCTGCGAGCAACTCGGGACGCGTGGTCTTGATGTTGAGCGTTCCATCTTGGTCCGACAGCTGGAACGGGATCTCGTGATAGGCGCCGGGCCGGTCACGGTCTTCCATCTCGGCCTGGGCGACCGCAGTGCGGAAGTCGATGTCCCACAGCGTCGGCGCCTCCTGGCTGTACGCCTCGCCGCGGCGCACGTTGTTGAGGAACGCCTGCTGGCTCACCCGACGCGAGCGTGCGTCGATGGTGGCGTAGTGCTGGCTCCAATCGACGCTCAACCCGAGCCGGCGGTACAGCTGCTCGAAGATCTCCTCGTCCATCTCGACGAGCTCGTCGCAGAGCTCGAGGAAGTTGGGCCGCGAGATCGGCACCGCTTGGTGCCTCTTCGGCGGGTCGCCGCGGAATGGGGGCTCGAAGCCCTCCTCGTACGGCTGGCTCGGGTCGCACCGCACGCCGTAGTAGTTCTGCACCCGCCGTTCGGTGGGCAGGCCGTTGTCGTCCCACCCCATCGGGTAGAAGACGGCCTTGCCCGACATGCGCTGGAAGCGCGCGATCAGGTCGGTGTGGGTGTAGCTGAACACGTGACCCATGTGCAGCGAACCCGACACCGTCGGCGGCGGTGTGTCGATCGAGAAGACCTGGTCCCGTACGGCCGAATCGTCGAATCGGTAGGTGCCATCGGTGTCCCACTGGGCAGCCCAGCGGTCTTCGATGCCGTCCAACGTCGGCTTCTCGGGAATTCGGGTCATAGACGCCCGAGGCTATCGACGAGGCCGCCTCTCACCCGAGGGCGATTCACGGGTCGGGGCGCCGCATGCCGGGGCGCGGATTGCCCCGGGGGAGCGGGCAGGAGGCCTCAGTTCGGGAGCACATCGAAGTCGTAGCTGAGTGTGATCGTCATCCAGTCGATGTCACCGACACCCTCACCACACTCCACACCGACATCGACCGGCCCCTGAACGTTGCCGACCCACTCGGTGAGCGTGACGTGGTGGAGATGGTCGGAATCGGTGGTGTCGACACGCTCACCCATGCGAACCTCCCTGACCCCGGCCGGCGAGCCGTTCAACGTGAGTCGGCAATGCCCCCACGACGGTGCGCCCACCGCAGCCCAGCCGAGCTCCGCCGTGATGAAGCCGCGGAAACTTCGTTGCTCGTCGAGGAGGAGTGTCGCGCAGACGTCGAATTGCCCGGCCCTCGCGTCACCGTCGCCGGTGCTGTCGGCTCGACACGGCAGGAAGAGGGAGGCGCTCATCTGACGCGGCAGCCGATCGTTGATCAGGAACTCGGTGACCGGCTTCGTGTGGTAGCGGTCGTCGTGGTTGTGGTCGACGTGGAAGCCGACCACGTCGACCACGACGTCGACGTCGCCCGCCCGGTTGAAGATCTTGAACGAGCCGTTCTGGCTCAGCTTCACGTTCACCGCGTTCGGCGTGGGTGGCTGGCCGGGGCTGGGGTTGAGGCTCGCAGCGAGTGGCAGGGTGCCGTCGCCCCAGATCGTCAGAAAAGTGGGGGCCGTGGCGCCGACCGCGGTGACGTTGAGCGTGAGTCCGACGGCATCTGCCCGAATGGTGGCCGGGCACGGACCCGGCGCGTTGAGGACCTCGACCGTCGTGGTGCTGCCGGCGCTGAGCGGTTGCGCAGCGACCCCGACGTTGTGTGCGGGTCGGGTGTCGGCGAGCCGGCAGGGTGTGATCGGCACGAATACTGCCCGTTCGCCCGTCGTGAGCACCGCCGATGCGGTGTTCGTCATCGACGGGGCGAGCGCGCCGATCGACACGGCGATGGCTGCGCCGGTGGCCGCCCAGGTGGCCGCCCAGGCCGACCGTCGAGTCGGCCGCTCTGCTCCCTCGGCGGCTCGTCCCCGCAGGATGCTCACGGCAGCACCGGGAAGACGGTGACGGCGAGGCCGATGTTGCGGTAGTCGATGTCACGGATGAACTCCCGGCAGTCGACCGTGTAGGAGCCACTCCCGGTGAACGGGCCGGCATCGATCGTGAGGCCACTGTGATGGTGCGTCGACGGGAAGGTCGTATCGGTGCTCTCACCCATCTGCATCTCGGCGGAGGGGATGGGCACGCCGTCGCGCTCGATCCGGCAGAACCCGGTCGATTCCACCGCGTTCGTGAACCACTCCGCGTTCATGGTGAGGAGGACACGGTGCGAGCCGACGGTGCCGGTCGAGACGGTGGCACACGTCTCGTACACGCCCTCGTTCAGCTCACCCGGGCCGGTCGTGTCGACGTTGCAGTCGTTGCCGATCGTGCTCGTCATCGTCGGCACCGCCGCCTTGATCGCTGCTTCGACTTCGGCGCGGGTGTACACGTCGGACTTCGACCAGGTGTCAGCCGCAGGCGCGAACCTGCCGTCGGACTCGACCTTGCTGTAGTACAGCTGGGCGTGGTCGTGGTCGACGAAATACCCCATCACGTCGACCACCACGTGGACCGATCCGGCGAGGTTGTAGATCCGGAAGTCGCCGTTGTTCCCGAGCGGGATGTCGACGGCGTTCGGTGTGGGTCCGCCCCCAGGCCTCGGGTTGAGGTTGGCGGAGAGCGGTCGGGGGCCGTCGTCCCAGATGGTGAGGAACGTGTTGGCCGTCGGCGTGACCGCGGTGACATTGGTGGCGAGCGCGAGAGCGTTCGGCGGGATCATCGTCGGGCAGGGGTCCGACGCGCCGCGAACCTGGAAGACGAAGGTGTCGTCAGCGTCGATCGTGCCGGGGTTGACGCCGACGGTGCTGTCGGGCCTGGTGTCGATCAAGCGGCACGGGGTCATCGGAACGAAGGCACCCACGATCGAGCCGGGCCGGCCTGCTGCCACGGGAACGCTCGGCCCGCCGCCGATGCCCCCGACTGCGACGGCGATCGCTGCACCGAGCGCGATCCAGGCGGTCGCTCGCCAGGACCGAGGTGACCGCCCTGCGACCTTCGGCGCTGCGCCGAACGCCTTCGCGGTCGTCGGCGTCGGTGTGGGCGAGATGGATCGGCGCAGGAGGGGCATCCCTCGATTCACGCACCGATCGGCACGTGGCGCATCGGTGGAACCACCTAAATCGAGTCGAAGAACCGCGTGATCTCGTCGAGGATTCGGCGGGGTTGTTCGAGGTGGGCGAAGTGCGAGCACTGCCCGACCACGCTGATCTCGGCCGCCGGATACATGGCCTCGACGTCGGGCCAGTCCTCTTCTGGCACCAGCGGATCGTTGCGGCCGAGCACGATCCGCACGGGGACCTCGTCGAAGGGGTCGCGTTCCCACTCGGGCATCTCGCTCGCGAGGCCGAGGAAGTCGGCGCCGTCGGTGGTGCGCGAGCGCAGCACGGCGCGAGCGATCACCCGGGTGTCGATCTCGCCCGGATCGACGATGAAGCCGCGCAACGCAGTACGCACGGCCAACATCTCGGCGGCCTTCAGCGGGCCGGGGAGTCGGGGTCGACCGAACTGAGTCACTTGCGACAGCAGCTTCATGAAGAGCAGGGCGCGGCCGGTGCGGTCGACCGAGTCGCGTCCTCGCAGCCGATCGATCACGCCCGGTAGCGGTGAGTTGACGGTGACCACGCCGCGCACCAGCTCGGGATGCCCGCGCAGAATCAGTCCGGCGAGCACACCACCCATCGAGTGGCCGACGAGCCGCCATGGAGGCGGGGCCACGGCGGCCAACCATTCGACGAACGGGGTGAGCGACTCGGTCGGGCCACCGTCGGGTCCGACGAGCAGGTCGGGGGAGATGGTGGGAGCAACGACGGGGCCGCGCGCTGCGAGCGACGGCATGATCGGCCCCCAGACCGCACCGGAGTTGCCGACGCCGTGGAGGAGCAGATACTCGGCGTCGCCGTCGCCACCCGAGCGGTACGTCCGGGCGCCATCGAGCGGATGGTCGGAGCGCTCGATGCGCTGCCACCAGTCGTCGACGAGAATCTCGCCGTATGCCTCACCCGTCATCACCTCCGACGGTATCCACCCGACGATGGCTCGGCGACTCGACCTCGGGCCCTACAGCGGGAGGAACTCGACCATCAGCGTCATGTTCACCCAGTCGATGTCGCCGAGCGTCTCTCGACATTGGACACCCACTTCGTCGGTCGGGAGCGCTCCGATGATCCCGAAGGCGTAGGTGCCGCCCGCGTATCCGACCTGGTCCGGGTTCGTCGTCGCATCGATGGTCTCGCCCATGCCCCGCATGCTCTCGGCGAATCCCTGCTCGTTGAACGTCACCCGGCACCGGCCGCTCGACGGCCCTCCGATCGAGTGCCAGCTGGTGTCCCAGCGCACGACGAGGCCCCAGTTGCCGGCGCCCGGTACGAGCATGGCCACGCACTCGACGAACTGGCCGTCGTTCGGGTCGCCCGGACCGGTGGCGTCGGCCGTGCAGATGTCGTCGAGGTCCTCGAGGAAGTAGCGCTGCGGGAGCCGCGCTGCCACCTCCGCCTTGGTGTACACGTTCGACGACTGGGCGAAGCGGGCGTCGGACTCCGCTTCGGTGTAGTAGCGGTCGTCGTGGTCGACGTAGAAGCCCATCACATCGATCACGACGTGGACATCGCCGCGCAGGTTGAAGAAGCGGAACTCGCCGCTTCCGCCGAGCGGGACCGACACGGCGTTCGGCGTGGGTGGCTGTCCGGGGGACGGGTTGAGATTGGCGGTCCCTGGCTGCGGCCCGTCGCCCCAGAACGTCAGGAAGGTGCTCAGCGTCGGGGTGACCGCGGTGACGTTGAGGTTGAGCGCGCTCGCGGTCTGGTCGATGCCGGAGGGGCATGGATCGGTGTTGCCGCGAACCTGGATCGTGTAGGTGTCGCCGGTGTTCACTGGTCCGGGTGCGACGCCGACGTTGGTGGCGTGCCGGGTGTCGACCAGTCGACACGGTGTGATGGGTACATAGATCGCCCGTTCCCCCGACGACACCGTCGCGGAGGCGGTGGGAATCACCGAGGGTCCGACCGCGACGGCGACCGCAGCGCCGATCGCCGCCCAGAGCGTTCGCCGAGGCGTCGATGAGGATCGGTGCCGGTCGGGTTCTGGCCGTCGCCGTCGGCGCTGGAGTTCGAGACGCATGAGACCATCTGCCCACGGCGCGTCGGTCGCCGCATCGGTGAGAACACCTACCTCCCGCGGGAGAAAGCGCCGCATGTTCGGCGCGAACTGCAAGACCTCGGCGAGACCGTGCTCTGGACTCCCATCGCTACTCGATTCGAGGGCGACACTCACGAAAGGTTCAGTCTCATGTTCTCCTCCCGACGATGCCCCACCGGTGTCGCCAGTTCTGTTCTCGTAGGTGCACTCCTCGTCGGTGTGGTCGTTCCCACAGCTGCGACCGTCGATTCGGCGGGTGATCCCCCGACCTTGGCGGTCGAGACCGATGGCGATCCCGTCCGGTTCGCCCCCGTGCTGCCGAAGGCCATCTTCGAGCGCATCCTGCTGTACTGCCTGGATCACCAGCGCCCCGATGCGTGCCAGTGAGTGCATGGCGCTGAGGGCGGCGTGACGCCAACCGCGCCGAAATCGTCGCATTCGGCGCGGGAGGCCGCCTCCTACACTCGGAGCCGTGCTGCACCTGTACGACACCGCCACCCGTGAGGTCCGCGAGCTCGCCATGCGCGAGCCCGGGAAGGTGTCGATCTACCTGTGTGGCCCCACCGTCTACGGCCCGGCCCACCTCGGCCACGGCCGAGCGACGCTGAGCTACGACATCCTGGCCCGCTATCTGTCGTGGACCGGCATCGATGTTCGCCTCGTCTCGAACGTGACCGACATCGAAGACAAGATCATCGACCGGGCGCTCCGTGAAGGTCGCCCCTGGAGCGACATCACCACCAAGTGCGAGGCGATGTGGTGGAAGGCGATGGACGGCATCGGCAACCGCCGTCCCGACGACATCCCGCACGCCACCGACTACGTCGATCAGATGGTCGAGCTCATCGCGCAACTCGTCGAGCGTGACGCCGCCTACGTCACCGACGACGGGGTGTACATGAGCGTCGAGTCGGTCGACGACTACGGCCTGCTCGCACATCAGTCGGTCGACGACATGCGGTCGGGCGGCGGCGACCGCGAGGTCGTCGGCGCCGCTGGCAAGCGTCACGCGGCCGACTTCGTGCTGTGGAAGTTCAAGCACGACGAGCCGACCGAGAGCGATCCGGCCTGGCCGTCGCCGTGGGGCCCAGGCCGACCCGGCTGGCACTCCGAGTGCGTCGTGATGAGCCTCGACCTGCTCGGCGAGGGCTTCGATCTGCACTGCGGCGGGCAAGACCTCAAGTTCCCCCACCACGAGAACGAACGGGCCCAAGCTGTCGCGCTCGGCAAGGAGTTCGCCCGGCACTGGATGCACCACGGGTTCATCGTCGATGCCGAGGGCGAGAAGATGTCGAAGTCGATCGGCAACGTGGCCAACCTGCTCGACCTGATCGAGCACTACGACCCGCGCGCCTACCGACTCGTGCTGCTCCAGTCGCACTACCGCTCGCCGATCACACTCGGCCAGGCGGCCATCGACCAGGCCGTCGCCTCGCTCGAAGGGCTCGACTCGTTCGCCCGGCGCGCTGCGTCGGTCGCCGACGGCGCCACGTCTGATCCGGCGGTGCTCGACGCGTTCCGCGCGGCGATGGACGACGACCTCGACACGCCCAAGGCGATGTCGTTGGCGTTCGACACCGTGCGCTCGGCCAACGCCGCGATCGACGCCGGCGACGAAGCAGCCGGACGGCTCGCCGCGGCGGTGTTCGAGATCTGCGGTGCGGTCGGGCTCGAACTCGGTGGTGAAGGTGACGAGGTGCCTGCCGAGGTCGCAGCCAAGGCGGCGGCACTCGACGCGGCGCGGGCCGACAAGGACTACGCCGCCGCCGACGACCTCCGTGCCGAGTTGCAGGCCGACGGCTGGACCGTCGAGACGACCAAAGACGGCACCACCGTCCGCCGCTGAGTCAGAGATGTACCCGGCACATCTCCGCGCTGAGTCAGAGATGTACCCGGCACATCTCTGCGGCTGACCGGCGTCACGTCGGCAGCGACGTGGGGTCCTTCTGTCATGCGAATAGCGTTGCCGGTCGTGTCCGACGACCGCGCCGTCATGACCCGTTTCGGGTACGAGCCTGCGCTCGACGGCCTGCGGGCGATCTCGGTGATCGCCGTGCTGCTCTACCACGGTGGGTTCTCGTGGATGAAGGGCGGATTCCTCGGTGTCGAGGTGTTCTTCGTCGTGTCGGGCTTCCTCATCACGACGCTCTTGATCGAGGAGCGACGCCGAAACGGGTCGGTCGCCCTCGGGGCGTTCTGGGTACGGAGATTCCGCCGGCTGCTCCCGGCCCTGCTCGTCGTCCTCGTCGCGGTCACGGTCTGGGTGCTCACGATCGGCACGGCCGAGCAGGCGTCGCAGGTCCGCCGTGACCTGCCGTGGGCGCTGTTCTACGTCGCCAACTGGGGTCAGATCTCGGGCGAGACGCCGTACTTCGCGCCCGGCGACCCGCCGATGCTGCGCCACCTGTGGAGCCTCGCGGTCGAAGAGCAGTGGTACGTCATCTGGCCGCTCGTGGTCGTGGCCATCGCCGGGGTCGGCCTCACCGCTCGCCGTTCGGTGGGCTGGGCGATCGCGGCGGCTGGCGTCGCGGTGATGGTCGCGACCCGGTTGTGGTCGTACGGCGACCCGATCGTGTCGTCGACGCTGCCGGTGATCGACGGCGCCGACCGCATCAACGTCCTCTATCTCTCGACGATCACCCGGTCGAGCGGGCTGCTCCTCGGCGCAGGCGCGGCGTTCCTCTGGCAGCCGTGGCGGTCGATGCGCGACCCGGGCCCGGTCGGGCGGAACGCGCTCGGTACCGGCGCAGCGTTCTCGATCGGCGCGCTCGCCGCCATGTTCATCGCCGTCGACCTGACCGACCTCACGACGTACCGGGCGTGGTTGCCCCTCACCACGCTCGCCTCGCTCATGGCGGTGCTGGCTGCCGTCCATCACGACGGTGGCCCCGTCCGTGCCGTGCTGTCGACCGAGGCGCTGGTGGCGATCGGGAAGCGCAGCTACGGCTGGTACCTCTGGAGCTGGCCGGTCGCCGTCGCCTTCGGTGCGACCACCGGCGCCGTGTGGCCGTTCATCGCTGCGACCATCGTGGCGCTGGCCCTCGCCGAGGTCTCGTACCGCTACGTCGAGACACCGATCCGGCGCGGCGCGCTCGGTCGGGTGTGGAAGCAGCGGCCCGAGGTGGCCGGCCGTCTCGCGCTCGCCTCGACGCTCACGATCGCTGCGCTCGGCTTCGCCATGGTGCGCGTCGAGACCTTCGACCGCTTCGAGGGTGACGATCAGGCGACCTTCGACGTCACCGCCGCGGTCGGCAGCTCGGGCGAGTCAGCGGCCGGAACCGATGCGCTTCCCGACGAGCCGTCGCCGACGACGGCCGCAGATGCAAACGCCGCGCCTGCCGACGCCGCCACCCCGACCACGGTGGCTCCGGTGACCACGGCGATTCCGACCACGACGCTGCCGCCGGTCGCCGAGTCGGCGCGGCTCGCGATCGTGGGTGACTCGACCGCCAACGCCCTCGCGATCAATGAACCCGACGGCATCGAGGCGGTGTTTCCCTCGATCGAGAACGGCTCGGTCCCCGGCTGCGGCGTGTACGACTCGGGCAAGGTCGTGAGCGAGCGGGCGTTCAACAACGACTTCGCCTTCTGCATCGGCTGGGAAGACCGGTGGACGCGCGCTGCGGCGGAGTCCGATGTCGCACTCGTGTGGATCGGTGCGTGGGAGGTGTTCGACCTGACCGCCGTCGACGACGAGGCGGCGCCCGGCAGCGACATCGCGTTCGGGACCGCCGCCGCCGACCAGTACTTCACCTCGCAGCTCAGGTCAGGCGTCGAGCAGATGCTCGCGACAGGTGCAAACGTCGGGTTGCTCGAGGTGGCGTGCATGCGCCCGATCGATGCCGACGGCACGCCGGTGCCGGCGCTGCCCGAGCGCGGCAACGACGCTCGCGTCGAGCGGCTCAACGGCCTCCAGCGTCAGCTGGCCGACGAGATGGGCCCACGGGTTCGCTTCATCGAAGGGCCCGACGCCTGGTGCGACGACGAGGCCGTCGCCTCCGACACCGGCCTCCGTTGGGACGGCGTCCACGTGTACGGCCGCGGGGCGAACATGATCTTCGAGACCGTCGCCGGCGACCTGCTCGAACTCGCTGCCGTCGGCTGACGTCAGTCAGCCGCTGGCGGGAGGGTGTAGGTCACCTGTGCCGAGCAGATCGCGTGGTCGTCGCTGCTCCCGTGTTCGAAGCTGATGTAGGCGTAGTCGCCGTCCCCGATCACTCCGTCGCCGGCGATGCCGGGCACGTACGACTTCCGCTCGACCACCGGCAGGTTGATGGCCGAGGCACCGACCACACCGGCCATCGTGAGCTCACTGCTGCCGGTTCCGTCGAGGAACCGCTTGCGGAGGAACAACCCGAACTCGTTCAACGAGGCTGCGCCCGAGCGGATGTCGGTCCGGAAGCCCGTGACGGTGGCGCCGACGGGCAGCGAGACTGGGATGATGAGCTGATACGGCACCGACCCGTCGTAGAGACAGCCATCGACGGTGTTCGGTGCAGTGCCGTTCGCGGTCACGGCGCCCACGAGCGAGATCGCATCGGTGACCGTTCGACCCGCATATCGATCGTCGAAGTTCGCGACCTCGTAGTAGCCCATCACGTCGATGACGAGATCGACGCTGCCGTTCCGGTTGAACATCGAGAACTCGCCGTCGGTGTCGAGGCCGACCGTCACGAGGTTGGGCGTCGGTGGCTCGCCGGGTGCCGGATTGAGGTTGGCCGACAGCGGCCGCGTGGCGTCGGCCGGGAACAGGGTGACGAAGGTCGGTTGCGTCGCGCCGACTGCCGTGACGTTGGCGACGATCGCGGTCGCCGATGCCGGCAGCGCGCAGTTGCCCGATGGGCCGGTCGCATCGACCGTGTACGTCTCGCCGGGCCCGAGCGGACTCACCTTGGGGCCCACGTTGTCGCTCGGTCGGAAGTCGGCGAGTCGGCACGGCGTGATCGACCGGAAGGTCGACGGATCGGAGTCGCCGGCGGCCTCGGCGATCCAGAGACCACCTCCACCGAGCGTGATCGCGACGGCCGCGCCGATGGCGGCCCAACGGGTTCTGACAGCAGAGAGTGAGTGGCGCATGTCGGCGACGGTAGACAACACCTGTCGCGCGAGGGGTCGAATTGTCGACGTTCTGACGGTGAGCCACTCCCTCGCCGGTCGTGCGCGTCGGCGTGTCAAAGTTACCGAGGAGTAGACATCGCGGTTACTGGTGGGTAACTTGGCGCTATGACCGATTTCTCGATGGCCCTCAACGAAGACCAACTGACCCTGCAGAAGTGGGTCCACGACTTCGCCGAAACGGTCGTCCGACCGGCCGGCGAGGAGTGGGACGAGAAGGAAGAGTTCCCGTACCCGATCGTCGAACAGGCCAAGGAGATCGGCCTCTACTCGTGGGAGTTCATGGCCGAGGCCATGATGAACGACCCGACGGGCCTCTCGATGCCGATCGCCATCGAAGAGCTGTTCTGGGGCGACGCCGGCATCGGCATGGCAATCATGGGTTCGGGCCTCGCTGCCGCTGGCATCGCGGCGTCGGGCACACCCGAGCAGATGATGGAGTGGGTGCCGCAGTGCTACGAGAACGCCGAAACGGGCAAGCTCGCCCTCGGTGCCTTCTGCGCCTCCGAGCCGGATGCCGGCTCTGACGTCGGCGGCTACCGCACCTCGGCCAAGTACGACGAGGCCAACGACGAGTGGGTGCTCAACGGCACCAAGGCCTGGATCACCAACGGCGGCATCTCCGACATCCACGTCGTCGTCGCCGTCGTCGACCCCGAGCTCGGCTCGAAGGGTCACGCCAGCTTCATCGTCCCGCCCGGCACCAAGGGCCTGTCGCAGGGCCAGAAGTACAAGAAGCACGGCATCAAGGCCAGCCACACCGCCGAGGTCGTCCTCGACGACGTGCGGGTGCCCGGCAGCCTGCTGCTCGGCGGCAAGGAGAAGCTCGACGAGCGCCTCGCCAAGGTCCGTCGTGGCGAGAAGGGCAACGCCCAGGCCGCCATGCAGACCTTCGAGGCGACCCGCCCGGCCGTCGGCGCTCAAGCGCTCGGCATCGCCCGCGCCGCCTACGAATACTCGCTCGAGTACGCGAAGGAGCGCCACGCGTTCGGTCGCCCGATCATCATGAACCAGTCGATCGCATTCATGCTCGCCGACATGGCGACCGAGATCGAGGCCAGCCGCAACATGATCCACCGCGCCGCCTGGCTCGGCAAGCAGCGTGCATTCCAGAACGCCGAGGGTTCGATGGCCAAGCTCAAGGCTGGCCGCACCGCCACCTGGGTCACCGAGCGTGCGATCCAGATCCTCGGCGGCTACGGCTACACCCGCGAGTACCCGGTCGAGCGCTGGCACCGCGATGCGAAGATCCACGACATCTTCGAAGGCACCGAGCAGATCCAGCAGCTGGTCATCAGCCGGGCCATCTCCGGCCTGCGCATCGAGTGATCTTCTCCAGCTGCTGCAGCTAGAGCTGTCGACGAACGTCCGAACGGGCTGAGTCCGGGGACCAGATCCCCGGAAGCAGCCCGTTCGTGGCGTCTGGGGGACCGGACCTCGCGCGCGAGACTCGGGCAATGAGCGTGGAGCGCCTGGTGCCGACCGTCGACGTCTCGAATCCGTCCGCCAATGATCTTGCGGCCGTCGATCTGGCTTGCCGTGATCACGGGTTCTTCTTGCTCCGCGGTCATGGGCTCGATGATGTGATCGACCGAACGTGGTCGGAGGCGAGGCAGTTCTTCGAGAGCGACCGTGCGCTTCGAGCGGCGGTCGAACGTGACGAGGAGAATCCGCTCGGCTGGTTCGATCGTGAACTCACCAAGCGCCGCCGCGACGCCAAGCAAGTGTTCGACTTCATCGATCCGGCGTCGGACGCCGATCGATACAACCGCTGGCCGTCGAACGGAGCATTCCCGAACCTGCGACCAACACTCGCCGAGTTCTTCGATGCCTTCAGCGAACTCGCTGACACCACGGCGTCGCTGGTGTTCACAGCGCTCGGCCTGTCGTCGTCGGCCCATGTCGATCATCGGGGCGACCGGACGAACTCCACCGTGCGCCTCAACCACTATCCGGTGGGCGACCCGGTGCCCGCCAGTGAACGCAACGGTCTCGCACAACTCGGCGAGACCGCGCTCGGATTCCACACCGATCCGGGAGTCCTCACCCTGCTGCTGCAAGACGGAACCGGCGGTCTGCAGGCGCTCGCTGCCGACGGGTCGTGGGTCGACATCGAGCCGCAGCTCGGCACGATCGTCGTCAACCTCGCCGACGCAATGCAGGTGTGGACCAACGACCGATACCGGGCTGCGGTCCATCGGGTGCTGACGATGACCGACACCGACCGGATGAGCATCCCGTACTTCTCCAACCCGGTGCGTACCTCGGTCATCGCGCCCATTCCCGACGTGGCCGACGGACCGGCGAAGTACCGGGAGTTCGTCTGGCGCGATCACATGCGGGCGCGCACCGACGACAACTTCCGAGACCTCGGCGCCGACGACACCCAGATCACCGACTACCTCATCACTTTCTGAACCGGTCATGATCTGACCGGTTTGCTTCCTCAAGGTGTTGGTATGACATCTCCCACCAACACCAACACCAACACCGCCACCATCACCGCCGCAGCCACCGAGGTCGACGTCCGCGAGCTCCTCGATCGTGCGATCGTCATCGGTGGTCATGCCATCGCCAGTGTGCGTCCAGAGCAGCTCGCGCTCCCGACCCCGTGCACCGAGATGGACGTGCGCGCCCTCCTCGGTCACCTGGTCGGCGTGCTCGATCGCATCGCGGCACTGGGTCGTGATGACGACCTCTTCGCCATCGGCGACGGCGAGTCGCCCGACGATCGGTGGATCGACGTCTGGAACGCTGCAGCCGACTCGGCTGTCGATGCGTGGAGCGATGATGCGACCCTCGGCCGACCGATGGCCCTCCCGTGGGTGCAGGGTCTCGGTGGTGAACTGCTGGCTTCGTACCTGCCTGAACTCACGGTTCACACGTGGGACCTCGCCGTCGCAACCGGCCAACAGCCCGAGTGGGACGACGCCGTGCTCAAGACTGCCCTCGTTTCGAGCGACTACCTCCCCGCCGAGAACCGCCTCGCACTGTTCGAGGAGATCTCGGCGAACATGGGCCTCGACGAGGTCGCTGTGCCCTTCGCCGAAGCGATCGAGATGCCCGCCAACGCTCCGGCCATCGATCGCCTGGTCGCCTGGAACGGCCGCGACCCCAGGCGCTGAGTGGGGTGAGGTGCCAGGACGCCGAACTTCAGCGGTCGGCCGCGGTCGCTGGGCGTGAGCATGGAACATGGAATTCGCTCACGCCTGGTCCGCCGCCGCACTCCAGCTCCTCCACGACGATCTCGTGATGCGCACGGTGGCCGACGCCGACGCACTGCTGATGGGGGAGTGGATTCCCGAGCTGCTCCCGGCGGAGCAACAGCACTTCTTGCCCCATCTGTTCCCCAACATGCGGGCCGACACGCCGGAGGGAATGGCGCGCCTGGAACCCCAGTCTCAGTGGCGGCAGCGGGCCGGGAACTCGGGCGCGAGCGATGATGCTCGAGTTCACCCACCTCGGAGCGCTCGCCGCAGAGACGGGGTACCTGGACGAGAACGACGGCGTCACGGCTCGCCATGGAGCGGTTCTGGCTGGCGCCGCCGGCACCAACATCTGTTCAGATTGGCCGCATCGCTGCCGATACCCGTACATGGAACAAGGGTTGAGGATGTCTCGGGCGTGGGCGTGGTACCTCGCCCTCGTGGTCTTCGTCGGGCAGTACTACGTCGTATCTGCGTACGGTGCCGCAGCGAACGACACGTTGTACGTCGTGATCGGAGCGAGCGCCGTGATCGCTGCGATCGCGGGCCTGGCGATCAACCGTCCACCGCGGTTCGTGGCGTGGCTGCTGATCGCAGCATCGATCGGCGCCTACCTCGCCGCCGATGCCGTCCTCGCTCAACTCGAGGTCGACAACGTGATCGTCCCGTTCCCGTCGCTCGCCGACTGGATCTACCTCGGCATCTATCCGGTGCTGATCGTGGCGTTCGCGATGGTGCGCCGCGGCATCGCCCCCGGACCTGACCGTGGGGCGACGATCGACTCGCTGATGGTCGGGGTCGCCGGCTTCGGTGTGCTCGCGCCGCTCTATGCGGTCGAGGTCTGGAACAGCCCCTTCTGGTTCGAGCGCACCGAGCAGTGGGTCGCGATCGCCTACCCGATCGGTGACGCCCTGCTGCTCGCCGCAGGTGCTCGCCTCATCTACGCCGCCGGTCGCCGCGTGAATGCGCTCACCCTGCTTGGCGCAGCAGCGATCGCCATCGTGATCGGCAATGCCGCCTACAACGTGGCGGCGCTCGGCGACGGCTTCGTCGACGGTGGCCTCGGCTCGCTCGGTTGGCTCGGCTTCACCTCACTGCTCGGTGGGGCGCTGCTTCATCCGTCGGTCCGTTTCTCGGGGACGAGCGCCGACGCAGCTCGGCGACCGTGGCCGAACCTGATGCTCGTCGCTGCACCGGTCGCCGTCATCGGTGCGCACGTCGCCTGGGGCGACGCCGACAGTCGTCCGACGAGCATCGCGTGCCTCGCCGTGGTCCTCGTGCTCTCGGCGAGCCGGTTCGCCGTGTCTCGCTCGAAGCCGTCCGGCCCGGCCATCGACGAGTCGAGCGAGCGCCGTGACGAGGTGTCGGCCGATGCCGTCACCAGCTCCGTCTTCTGAACCGACGTTAGGGCAAGAACGTCGGACCCAGCGACGGCTGGGGTGAGCACGGTGGAGCGATCGTCGTCGTCACGTCCGGGTCGGTCTCGCTGGGATCGTCGGCGCCGTCACCGGGCGCGGCGCTCGAGTCGACCGCATCGGCCGAGAAGCGTTCGATCCACGAGTTGACGGTGGCGGCCCGGAGGCCGGACACGAACGACTCGAGCTGGTCGAGGGGGACGACGTCGCTCGACACCGCGAACACCGTCGATGCATCTCGCCAATAGACCGCGACGGGACCGATCTCGTCGCCGGTGGTGTCGAGGTCGCCCACCCCGACCGCTCTTTCGCCGAGCCAGATCATCTCCACCGGTTGGGCGCCGCCGGGCAGGAGCTGGGCGATCGAACCGTCGGGCACCTGGCGGAGCGTGATCAACCGGTCGTCGTCGGACCCGCTGTCGTCGTCACCGTCGGTCTGTCCCTCGATGCGGAACACCGTTCGGTACTCGGGCGAGCCGATCGCGGCTTCGACCACGCTGAGGCTCGCCGGGAGCAACGCATCCACGGCGCCGCCGGCATCGATCGACATGCCGCGGAACAGTTCGGTCATGAGCGGGCGGAACTGCTCCTGCGCCGGTGCATCGACCACTCGCACGGCGCCGCAGGTCGTTTCGATCGTGTAGATCCACGGGCCGCCCTCTGCGAAGGTGAACGGGGCGACTTCGATCGATCCGATCGGCGAGAAGTCGAAGTCCGAGGTCGCCCCCTCCTCACCGTCGATCGCCTCGAGGCGCACCCACGAGCCGTCGCCAGCACGCATGACGACGTACTCGCCTCCGACCGGTGCCTGATCGATCACGGCCTCTTCGACCGGGATCAAGCCGAGTGGGAACAGCACAGGCTCCTCGTCGGTCACGCCGGTCCGCGTGGGAGCGAGCGTGGTGGTCGGCGCTGTGGTCGTGGTGGTGGTCGTGGTGGCCTCGACCGTCGTCGTGGTGAGTGAGACCGCGGCCTCGTCATTCGAGTCGGCGTACCACGACCAGCCTGCTGCGCCCGCCGCCCCGACCACGAGGAGTCCGGCGCCCATCTTGGCGAACGATCCCGATCGTCGAGGCCGCTTCGGTCGCACGCGCACACGGTCGGCCCGGTACCCCCGGGGCGCTGTTGCGGTGACCGCTCCGCTCGCCGACCGCTCGCGGATCGTCGTGCGAACGACGTCGTCGGCGGCACCGAACAGTCGCTCTCTGACCATCCGCCGCTGGTCGAGTGGCATCGGGGCGACCTCGGGACGCGCGGCTTCGAGCAGGTCGACGACGTTCACCGGGCCGCCTTCAGAGCGCGGCGCGCCTTCGACAGCATCGACCGGACGGTGTTGGGTGACAGGTCGAGCGCCTCGGCGATCGACTGTGTGGACATACGCTCCCAGAGCGAGAGCAGCAGGGTGTCACGGAGGTCGGCGTCGAGATCGACGAGTGCGTTCATCGCTGCATCGAACGAGCTGCCGCCGAGCTCCCGCTCGCGTTCGGTGTCGGCGTCGTACGGCGTCTGCTCGACGACCAGCGGGTCGTGCGACATCGGAGTGTTGCGGAGCGACGGATCGGGAATCGACAGCAGGTATGCCCGCTCCCGGTCGGTGTGTCGGCGAAGAACGATCGTGGCGGCGCCGAGCAGGAAGTTGCGCTCGGTCGCGCCCGATTCCTCGTATCTGTCCCAACCCCGCAACGCATGTTCGAACACTTCGGCGGTGACGTTCGGCGCGTGTTCAGCGCCCACTCGACGGGCGACCATCGCGTGCACGCCATCGACGTGATCGTCGTACAAGCGAGCGGCGGCGAGCCCGGTCAGTGGCACGTCTGCCATCGTGCCTGATCCGTGACATCAGCTGGCGGAATGGCGGCCGATCGTCACGAGTTCGAAACCGCCTGGCGAGGTGGAGGAGAAGAGAGGCACCCCGTTGCGTCAGTTGACCGGGGTGACCGGTTCTCCCGTGGCCAGGAACGAGGCGACGTTCTCGGCGGCCAGCGAGGCCATGGCGCCGCGCGTCTCGACCGTCGCCGAGCCGAGGTGGGGGACCAGCACCACGTCGTCGCGGCCGAACAGGCCGGGGTGGACGTCGGGTTCCGCCTCGAACACGTCGAGTGCCGCACCGGCGATCTGTCGAGCTTCGAGCGCTCCGACCAGCGCCGCCTCGTCGACGATCGGGCCCCGGGCCGTGTTGACCAGGAATGCGTCGGAGCTCATCGTTGCGAGCGCGGCGGCGTCGATGAGGTGGTGGGTGTCGGGTGTGTAGGGGCAGTTGAGCGAGACGACGTCGCTCGTCGCCAGCAGCTCGTCGAGTGGGAGGCGGGTGGCCTGCAGGCGGCTTGCAGTGTCGGGGTCGACGTCACTCCGGTTGTGGTAGGCGATCTCCATCCCGAAGGCTTTCGCGCGGCTGGCGAGCGCCGTGCCGATGCCGCCCATGCCGACGATGCCGAGCCGTCGACCCTGGAGACCCGTCCCGAGCATCATGAACATGCCCCACTCCCACGGTGTGCCCGAGCGGATGAGACGCTCGCCTTCGCCGAGTCGGCGGGTGACCATGAGGATCAGGCCCATGGCGAGATCGGCGGTGGCGTCGGTGAGTACACCGGGGGTGTTGGTGACCCGCACGCCGCGAGCGGTGCACGCATCGACGTCGATGTTGTTGAACCCGACGGCGACGTTGGCCACGATGCGCAGATTCGGGGCCGCATCGAGAAACGCATCGTCGACGCGGTCGGTGAGCAGGGTCACCGCAGCGACGGCGTCGGCGAGTTCGGCGTCGCGAACCTCGCTCGGGATCGGGTCGTCGTCAGCCCATGACCACACGGCCGCCGGGTCGCCGTCGGTGCCGACACGGCGAAGCAAGTCGAGGCCGACCTCGGGGATTCGTCCGGTGACGACGATCTTGTTCATGTTGGTGCTCCAGCGGTGGTCGGGAGGCGGCGGAGGATGACCGACGCCTCGCCATCGGTCTCGGTGATGGCGAGTGTGGTCCACCCGGGCTCGTCGACCGGAAGCAGGGTGTGGAGTTCGCCCGGGGGTGCGTGAAACGGGCCTGCTCGGTCGGCCCCGACCTGTGAGAGCACGGTCACGACCAGCACGCCGCCCGGTACGACGAGTGACGGCAGGGAGAGGATCACGTCGCGATCTCGGAACCGCTGACACACGACCAACTCGAACTCGCCGAGATCGGTGGGGATTCCGTGGTCGAGATCGACGGCTCGCGCATCGAGCGCTGCGGTCGATAGTGCCGCGTGTCGGAGTGCCGCGATCGCGACCCTCGACACGTCGAGTGCCGCGACGGCGAGGCCGCGTTCGAGCGCCCACAGGGTGACCGGGCCCGTGCCGCACGCGACGTCGAGGACTCGACCGGTGGTGGGGAGCTGCTCGACGACATCGGCTGCCGTCGCGGCGTCGGGCGCTCGGGCCTGGGGTGCGCTGGCGTCGGCGTACCGCTCGTCCCACCGCTCCCTGTCGCGTTCCATCGTGTGATCCTCCCACGCTGTTGGTGCGCCGTCTGCTGTGGGTGTGAATCCGCAGCCTCGGGTGGTCGCCGTGGGAAGATTGACGGGTGAGCGACACGACGAGCGACGTCACCACCGAGACCGAGACGGGCTGGTTGTCCGACGAAGACCTCGAACTGGTCCGGGCCAACGTGCCCATCGTCTATGTCGATGCCATACCGGTTCGCGTCGACTCGCTCGGCCGGGTGACCGAGATCGGCCTGCTCTTGCGGGTCGCGGCCGACGGCACCATCAGTCGCATGGTGGTCACGGGCCGCGTGATGTTCGGTGAGTTGGTGCGCGAGGCCCTGATCCGACACTGCGAGAAGGATCTCGGACCGCTTGCCTTCCCCGAGATTCCGGCAAACCCGGCGCCGTTCACCGTCGTCGAGTACTTCCCCGACCCCTCGAAGTCCGGCTTCCACGATCCACGGCACCACGCCGTCTCGCTGGCCTACGTCGTGCCGGTCGACGGCGAGTGCGAGCCCACGCAGGAGGCGCTCGACCTCGCCTGGTTCACCCCCGAAGAGGCGGTGAGCCCCGAGGTGATCGGCCAGATGACCGGCGGTCACGACCGACTGCTCCGCCTCGCGCTCGCCCACTGCGGCTGCCTGCCCTGACCGAACGCTCGCTCGGCTGGCCCGGTGGTCAGGGGTCCGCCGCCGCTCTGACGGCGCCGACTACTGTCCGTGGTGACGCGTCAGTGTTGGAGGGAACAGCGTTGTCGGAAACAGCCACGATCCATCGAGCGGCGAGTGCACTCCGCACTGCGCTGACCGGTGCCCGGCTCGTCCGGTTCGAGGCGCCCCAGTTGATCGGCCCCGCGCCGCGAGCAGGTCGCATGATCGAGCACGTCGACGAGCAGGGTCGGGGTCTCCAGATCGAGTTCGACGACGGGTTGGTCCTCGACACCTCGCTCAAACGGTCGGCCGCCTGGCACCTGTACCGCTCGGGTGATCGCTGGCGTCGTCCGCACAAGGCCATGCGGGCACTCATCGTCGTCGACGACTGGATGGCGGTGTGCTTCGACTCCCCGTCGGTCGAGACCTACCGGGCGGCGTGTCGAGGCCGTCACCCGGCGATGGGGCGGCTTGGTCCCGACATCTCCGAACCCGATGCCGACCTCCGTGGTGCGGTCAACCTCCTCCTGTCGTACCCCGACGGTGACGTGCCGCTCGCCGACGTGCTGCTCGATCAGCGAGTGGTCACCGGGATCGGGAACGTGTTCCGTTCTGAGGTGCTGTGGGCAAACGAGCTCAGCCCGTTTGCTCCGGTGCGCAGCTTGAGTCAGCGCGCTGCGATCCGGCTGGTCAACGCGGCTGCCCATCAGGTGCGAGCCACCGTCAACCCGGGCCGCCAACCCACCGGCGAACAGACCCCGCTGGCCGACATGGCGGTGTTCGGGCGTAATGGTCAACGTTGCGGTCGCTGCGGTGAAACGATCGACATGCGGCCGATGGGGGTTCGTCACCAGTTGCTCTACTGGTGCCCCGGCTGCCAGACCCGGCTCGACCCACGACGTCAGCAGCGGATCGAGCGCCGGGCGATGGACCCGCACCCCGCGGCACAGAAGTTCCTCGCCGACCTGCCCTGGAACCGCGACGTCGGCTGATCGCTTGGAGCGTGGCCGACCCCCTCGAGTGACGGTCAGGGTCGACCGAGGATCTTGTCGACGTCGATCTCGATCACGACCCGGTCGTCGCGTCCCTTCGGGTCGCGGTAGCGGGCGGCGTAGCCCTCGACACCCGGCTTGATGCCGTCGGCGTCGGTCACGAGGCGGACCGGACCTTCGAACGTGAGCCATCGACCTCCGTCGACCTGGCAGACCGCAGCTCGGAGACCGGCGGATTCCATCCGGCCGGCGTTGAGCGCCTTCTGGGAGGTGGCCCAGGTGATGACTCGAGCGACGCGGGCGTCGGCGTCGTAGCTGAACCCGACCGCGCAGACATGGGGTGAGCCGTCGGCTCGCTGAGTGGTGAGGGTGGCGAGATGCCGCTCGGTGACAAAGGTGTGGAATCGCTCCTGCGTCTCGTCGTCGAGTTCGCCGAGCGCCGTCGGATCGATCGCCATGCACCGGATGCTGGCACGCTGTCAGTTCGGGTGGCCGACCGAGCCCCGTTCTCGTCACCCCCGGTGTCAGACACCGAGGGTGACGAGATGGGATGGTCAGTCGGTGGCGATGGCTTGGAGGACGTTCATTCGTGAGGCCTTCCAGGCGGGGTAGATCGAGGCGAGTCCGCCGGCGATCACGGCGCCGATGAGGATCGCCACGGTGATGCCCGGGCTGAAGGCCAGTTCGCTGATGACGTTGTCGGGGACTGCGAGCGACAGCACCACACCGAGGAACGTGCCGACCACGATGCCGATGATCGCGCCGAACACCGAGACGATGATCGATTCGATCGTGACCGACAACGCCATCGGACCGCGGGTCATGCCCACCGCTCTCAGGAGCCCGATCTCACGAGTCCGTTCGAACACGCCGAGCGCCAAGGTGATCGAGATGCCGATCACGGCGATGACGATCGCGAATGCGAGCAGGAACGTGATCAGCGTCAACAACTGGTTGATCTGGTTCTCCTGCTGTTCGAGGAACTCGGCCTGAGAGATGATCTCGATCTGCGGGAACTCGCTACGGACCTTGTCGACGGCGGCGTCGCCAGCAGCGGCGTCGACACCGTCGGCCAACTTGGCGAATCCGAAGGCGTCGCTCGCGCCGCCGGGGGTGACTTCGTCGTGCAACTCGATGTCGATGAACCAGTTGCCGAACAAGTCGTCGCCGTAGATCACGTCGACCTGCAGCGTCCGCACGTCGCCGCTCGGGAACGTGACGTCGACCTGGTCGCCGAGCGCGAGCCCGGCAGAGTCCGCAGCGCCGTCCTGCACAGCGACCGATGTGGCCGACAGGGTGCTGAGGTCACCCTCGATCACGTCGAGATCGACGAGCTCGACCGACTGGTCGGCGTCGACGACGGCGACGCCCTCGCGATCGCCCTCGATGAGCGCATTGGTGAACCGGACGGGCGTGGCCGCGGAGATCTCGGGGAGCTCGTTGAGCGTCACGATGGCGTCGGAGTCGAATCCGCCACTCGGACCGTCGGCCGCGCCAGCCGGCTGGATGATGTACTCGGCGGTGATCGCCCGATCGAGGGCTGCCGACAGGCTGTTGCGCAACGATGAAGCGAACACCGCGGCGGTGCTCACGAGTGCCACACCGATCATCAGGGCCGCTGCGCTCGAAGACGTGCGGCGTGGCGTGCGGGCCACGTTGTCGCGAGCCAAGCGGCCGACGACGGGGCCGAGCTTCGCTGCCGGCCAGCCGAGGACTCGCGCCATCGGCGAGGCGATGGTCGCCGAGAGGCTGGCGACGCCGATGAACATGATCAGTCCGCCGCCACCTGCGAGGGCGATGAGCCCGGCCGCGCTCCCCGAAGCGACGAACAGTCCGAGCAGGAGCATTGCGACGCCGACGCTCGTGAGTCCGACGCCGACAGCGAGTCGGCGGGCTCTGATGGCAGCGAACCCGATCTCGGGTCGCATCGCAGCGACCGGTGGGATCTTCGCCGCACGTCGCGAGGGAACGATGACCGACAGCATCGTGACGCCGATGCCGACGATCGAGGCGATGATGATCGTTCGAGGGGCCAGGATCAGGCCCGGGGTGGGGAAGCCTCCACCGGCCTGGTTGAAGCCCCAGACGATGAACCGTGCAACGGCGAGTCCGCCGAAGATGCCGACCACCGTGGCGATCACACCGATCACGAATGCCTCGAGGGTGATGAGTCGCCGGACCTGCTTGCCGGTCGCGCCGATCGCCCGCAGCAGGGCGAGCTCGCGCAGCCGCTGACCAATCGTGATCTGGAAGACGTTGTTGATGATGAACGCCGCCACGAACGCAGTGACGAAGGCGAAGATGAGCAGGCCGGTGCCGAACAGCGAGATGATGTCGCCGACCTGTTCCTGCGCCTCTTCGATCAGTTCTTCGTTGGTGACCACCTCGACGAGGTTCGGAAGTACCGCTTCGAGTGAGTCGCGCACGGCTTCGGGGTCGGCGCCGTCGTCGATGCCGACGTTGATGTAGTCGACGAAGCCCTGGGCGTCGTAGCGGTCGAGCGCGGTCGGGATGTCGAGCGCCAGTACCGAGGCGCCGAGGAAGCTGTCGCTGTCGCTCATGCCCATCGTGCCGACGAGCTCGGCCTGCCAGGTGCCGGTGTCGGTCACGTAGGTGATGGTGTCGCCGATCTCGAAACCCTCACGGTCGGCGGTGGCCTTGTCGAGAGCGAGCTGGTCGGGGCCGACCGGGTTGGTGCCTTCTTTCAGGGTCGCGCCGGTGAGACCGTCGGGCCCGCTCCACACGACACCGAGCAGTGGTCCGCCAGCAGGCCGAACGAGTTCGCCGTCGTCGTTGACGATCTGGACCGAGCCCTCGATGTCGGGCTCGACGATGGCGACCCCCTCGACCGCTTCGACCGTGTCGACGAGTTCGAGAGGAATCGGGGTGATCTCGCTGTCGTCGAATGAGCCTGCGTCGAAGGCTTCTTGGGCGCGAACCTGCAGGTCGACGTCGTCGACGAGTTCTTCGATCAGCTGATCGAACGATCGGGTGAGGCTGTCGGCGAGGACGAACGATCCCGACACGAAGCCGACGCCCGCCACGACGGCGAGGGTGATGATGATCGTTCGGCCGATCCGTGCGCGCAGACTTCGGCGCGCGATGAGTCCGGTGGAGCTGGCCATGATCAGGAACCGATCTCGCGCATGGTGTCGAACACCTCGTCGGCATTCGGGTCGTCGAGCTCGTGCACGATCTTGCCGTCGGCCAGGAAGATCACTCGATCGGAGTACGACGCAGCGACCGGGTCATGGGTGACCATCACGATGGTCTGACCCAGCTCGCGAACGGCGCGGCGCATGAAGTCGAGGATCTCCGACCCAGTGACCGAGTCGAGGTTGCCGGTCGGCTCGTCGGCGAAGATGATCTTCGGCTGCGACGCCAACGCACGCGCCACGGCGACTCGCTGCTGCTGGCCACCTGACAGCTCGCTCGGCCGGTGGCCGAGGCGATCGGCCAGTCCGACCGTTTCGACGACCTGTTGGATCCATGCCGGGTCACCCTCCCTGCGGCCGAGGAGCAGGGGGAGCTTGATGTTCTCCTCGGCTGTCAGGGTGGGGATGAGGTTGAACGACTGGAACACGAAGCCCACGTCGGTCCGGCGCAGCTCGGTGAGCTGCTTGTCGTCGAGCGACGCGAGATAGGTGTCGCCGATGTAGGTGGCTCCGGTGGTGAGGGCGTCGAGACCGGCGAGGCAGTGGAGCAGCGTCGACTTGCCCGACCCGGACGGGCCCATGATCGCGGTGAACTTGCCCTGCTCGAATGCAACGGTCACCCCGTCGAGGGCGCGCACCTCGGCATCGCCGAGGCCGTAGATCTTCGAAGCGTCGACGGCGCCGGCGGCGGCGACGCCATCAGCGGGGAGCGAGGGGGCGGGGGGAGCCAGGTCGGTGGTCATGGCTCCATCCTCTCGTCACGTTGCCGCTCGCGGGTCAACCCCCGGGTGGATCGTCGATCCGCCGGAAGTCGGTCACCTGAGGCTTGACAGTCGTGGCGGCCTTCACCACAATTGCATGCACGATCATGCAATCGTGAGATCCTGTGACGAACGAGCTGACCAGCCCCCCGACGAGCGCCGATGCTCCGAGTGCATCCTTCCTCGAGCAATACCTGCCGTTCCTGCTGTTCCGCTCCTATGCCCTGCTCACCGAGGAGTACCACGACGGGCTGGGCGAACTCGACCTCGATGTCACCGCGTCGCGAATCCTCGACTGCCTCGCCGACTTCGGGCCGTGCTCGTTGCAGGAGATCCAAGAACTCGCGGCCGTCCTGCAGACCACAGCGTCGCGGGCGTGTACCCGGCTCGAGGATCGCGGGCTGATCACCCGTCGCGTCGGTGACGGCGATCGACGCCACCGGATCTTCGAGCTCACCGACACTGGCCGAGCGACCAGTGAGCAGCTGATTGCGATGTCGAAGTCGACCCTGGCCGACGCCCTCGCCCGCACCGACATCGACCCCGACGCCTTGGCGTGCACCCTGCGCCAACTCATCGACGAACTGACTCCGGAGACGCAATGACCGACGTGACCGACGATCAACCCACCGACGTGCTCCGGCGCCGACCGTTCAGCCTCCAGGGGTGGATCGACGAGCACCGCCACGAGCTGGTGCCGCCGGTCGCCAACAAGCAGGTGTGGCGCGACGCCGACATGATCGTGATGATCATCGGCGGCGGCAACCAGCGGAACGACTTCCACGAGGACCCTCGCGAGGAGTTCTTCCATCAGCTCAAGGGCGACATGATCTTGTGGATCTGGGACGGCGAGGGCACCGAGCCATACCCGATGCCGATCCGTGAGGGCGAGGTATTCCTGCTCGCGCCAAACGTGTGGCACTCCCCGCAACGGCCCGACCCCGACTCGATCGGACTGGTGGTCGAGTATCAGCGCTCGGCCGGTGAACTCGATGCCTTCGTGTGGGCCTGCCCGTCGTGTACCTCGGTCGTGCACCGCGTCGAGGTGCAGGTGCAGGCGATCGACGAAGACCTGCCACCGCTCTTCGCCGCCTTCTACGGCGACGCCGAAGCTCGTCGCTGCCCCAACTGCGGTGAGGTGCATCCGGGCAAGGAGTATCGACTGGGCGAGGAGCACCGATGAGCGTTGGCCTGTCGACGCTCGACACCGCAACGGCGACCGCGGCCGAGCTCGACGCCGCTGATCGGCTCGCACCGTTCCGCGAGGAGTTCGAGATCCCCGAAGGGATCTACCTCGTCGGCAACTCGCTCGGCGCGCTGCCCAAGTCGGCTCGCGAGTACGTCACGACCGAGTTCGACCGGTGGTCGACGCTCGGCGTCGAAGGCCACTTCACCGGTGAGTTGGCGTGGAAGGACTACCACGAGCTCCTCACCGATCAACTCGCCAGCCTCGTCGGGGCCAACGGCGACGAGGTGGTGGCGATGAACGCGCTCACGGTGAACCTGCACCTGCTGATGATCAGCTTCTATCAACCGACGCCTGAGCGCCACAAGGTCATCATCGAGGGCCACGCCTTCCCCTCCGATCACTTCGCCGTCGAGTCGCAGATTCGCCAGCGCGGGTTCGACCCGGCCACCTCGCTCGTGTGTCTCGAACCGCGAGACGGTGAACAGAACCTGCGACGCGACGACATCCTCGCTGCCATCGCCGAGCACGGACCGGAGCTGGCGATGGTGCTGCTGCCGGGCGTGCAGTACTACACCGGCCAAGTCATGCCGATGGCCGACATCGTCGCCGCGGGTCACGACGTGGGCGCCGTGGTCGGGTTCGACCTCGCCCACGCTGTTGGCAACATCGAGCTGTCGCTCCACGACTGGAACGTCGACTTCGCCGCGTGGTGCACCTACAAGTATCTCAACAGTGGTCCGGGCGGCGTGGCCGGAGCCTTCGTCCACCGGCGCCACGTCGACGACCAGGCGCTGCCCAAGTTGCTCGGCTGGTGGGGCACCCAGCCGTCGACCCGGTTCCAGATGGCGACCGAGTTCGACCCGATCCCGACCGTCGAGTCGTGGCAGCTCTCGAACGCCCCGATTCTCCCGATGGCCGCGCTGCGAGCATCGCTCGACGTCATCGAGCGCGCCGGAGGGATGCCGGCGCTCAGGTCGAAGTCCGAGGTGCAGATCCGCTACTTCGATCGTCGCCTGGTCGAGACACTGAGTGGTCGGGTCGAGAACATCTCGCCGACGGCGATGCACGAACGCGGCTGCCAGTTCGCACTACGCGTCGTGGCCGGCGACGGCAAGCGCGTGTTCGAAGAGTTGGAAGCTGCACGTGTCCTGTGCGACTGGCGTGAGCCCGACGTGATCCGCGCCGCGCCGGTGCCGCTCTACAACTCCTTCGACGACATCGATCGATTCGTCGACGTCCTCGACGGGATCGTCCGATGAGCAGCGCCGGTTCGTTCACGATCGTCGGCGCCGGGCCCGCCGGTTCGCTGATGGCGATCTACCTCGCCCGCCAGGGCCATGACGTCACCATGTACGAGCGCCGCGCCGACCTGCGCCGCCACGACGTCGATGCCGGCCGATCGATCAACCTGGCCCTCGCCACCCGCGGCATCGTCCCCCTCGTCGAGGTCGGGGCGATCGACCGCGTCGACGCGATCACCATTCCCATGCGCGGCCGCATGGTGCATGCCCTGGGTGACCCGACGCCCGAACTCCAGGCCTACGGGAGCAAGGAGCACGAGGTGATCCACTCGGTGTCGCGCAGCGATCTCAACGCAATCCTGCTCGATGCCGCCGAAGCGACCGGTCGGGTCACCATCGAGTTCGAACGCCCGCTCAACTCTGTCGATCTCGACGCCCGTGAGCTGTGCTTCGCCGACGGTTCGACCGCTCACTTCGACACCGTGGTCGGGGCCGACGGCGCTGGCTCGCCCGTTCGGGAGGCGCTCGTCGTCGCCGGCGCGTGTGAGGCTCGCACCGAGTGGCTCGACCACTCGTACAAGGAGCTGACCCTGCCGCCCTCACCCGATGGCAGCCACCTGGTCGATCCACATGCGCTCCACATCTGGCCGCGGGGTGAGTTCATGCTGATCGCTCTCGCCAACCCCGAGGGCGACTTCACGGTCACCCTGTTCGCGCCGACAAGCACCTTCGACGCGCTCACCGAGGCTGCCGACATCGAGGCATTCTTCGCCGAGCACTTCGCCGACTTCGCTGCGATGGTGCCCGACCTCGTCGAGCAGTACCTCGACAATCCGACCGGATCGCTCGGCACGCTGCGGGCCACCGGCTGGAGCCACGGTGACTCCGCAGTGCTGCTCGGTGACGCCGCCCACGCGATCGTCCCGTTCCACGGCCAGGGCATGAACGCGGCGATGGAGTCGGCCCGGGCGCTCGCTCAGCAGCTCGAACATCATCCCGGCGACCGAGCTGCCGCGTTCGCCGCCTATGAGGCGCAGCGCAAGCCCGACGGAGACGCCATCGCCGACATGGCGCTGAACAACTACGTCGAGATGCGAGCGGGCGTGATCGACGACGACTACCTCGCTCGGCGCCAGCTCGCCCTCGAGCTCGAACAACGACACCCCGCTCACCTGAGCCCTCGCTACAACATGGTCATGTTCTCGACGATGTCCTACGCCGAGGCGAAGGCCCGGGCCGAACGGCAGGCCGAGCTGATCGGCCGAGCGCTCGCCGACCCCGCGCTCGATGTCGATGCGCTGGTGGCCGAGTTGCCCCCGCTCCCCGCGCTCGATCCGCTGGCCGACCCGGAAGCGCTGTCGGTCCGATGAGCCTTCCGTTCGAGAACGGCGACGATTTCACCTACGGCACCTATCTGCAGGTGCAGGAGCTGTTGTCGCTGCAGCAATGCGTGTCGGTCGACCCCACCACCGGCCGCCCCGAACACGACGAGACGCTCTTCATCGTCATCCATCAGGTGTACGAGCTGTGGTTCAAGCAGCTGCTCCACGAGATCGACCACATCGTCGACCTCCTCGGCGAGGGCGAGGTCCCGGCAGCTCGTCAGCACCTCAAGCGGGTCCTCAAGATCATGAAGACGCTCGTCGGCCAGGTCGACGTGCTCGAGACGATGACGCCGGCCGAGTTCGCCAGCTTCCGGTCGTTCCTCGCGAACGCGAGCGGCTTCCAGTCGGCCCAGTTCCGCGAGCTCGAGTTCGCGCTCGGCATCAAAGACCGCATCCAGCTCGATTGGTTCCACGGTGACGAGGGCGAGCGTCTGCGTCACCGCTACGAGTCGCCGACGCTGTGGGACGCCTTCGTGCAGGTGTGTGTGGGCAACGGCCTGAACGTGCCCGACGAGGTGCTGCACCGCGACGTTCGTGAGCCCGTCGAACCCAACGAAGCACTCCAGGCGGCCCTGGCCTCGGCATATGCCGACGAGCGCTTTGCTGCGCTCTGCGAGACCCTCACCGACCTCGATGAGGGTCTCCAGGAGTGGCGATACCGCCACGTGATGATGGTGCGCCGCACGATCGGGACCCGGCCAGGGACCGGCGGCTCCGACGGCGCCTCGTACCTCCAGACCACCCTGTTCCGCCCGGCGTTCCCCGACCTGTGGGCGATCCGGACCGCCTTCTGACCCGACTGCCGAATGGGACCCCGACATGACTTCGACGATGAGTGACCTCACCACCTCCTCCCACGCGTATCCCGACCTCGCCATGTACATCGGCGGCGAGTGGCGAACGACTCAGCAGACCCTGCCGGTGCTCAACCCGTCGACTGAGGCCGAGATCGGCCGCGTCCCGGTCGCCACCTCCGTCGATCTCGACGACGCCCTCGCCGCCGCGGCCGAAGGCTTCGAGGCGTGGCGCCGGACCTCACCCCGCGTCCGCGCCGACCTGATCCGGGCCGCTGCTGCGCTCATGCGCGAGCGGCAGGACGAGATCGCCCTCGACATCACCGCTGAGCACGGCAAACCGTTCCGCCAGGCGCAGCTCGAGGTCGAGCGCGGCTGTGAGTTCTTCGAGTGGGACGCAGGCGAGGCCGTGCGCACCTACGGCCGGGTGATCCCGAGTGGGCCGGGAATCAAGCACGTGGTCCACCACCAGCCGATCGGCCCGGTCGCTGCGTTCTCCCCGTGGAACTTCCCGATGAGTCAGCCGTCGCGCAAGATCGCCGGTGCGCTCGCATCGGGATGCTCGATCATCCTGAAGGCCGCCGAGGAGACCCCGGCCGGTGCGATGCACATCGCCCGCGCCTTCCGCGACGTGGGCCTGCCGCCCGGAGTCTTCAACCTCGTGTTCGGCGTGCCCGCCGACATCTCGTCGCACCTCATCCCGAGCCCGACGATCAAGCTCGTCGCCTTCACCGGGTCGACCAACGTCGGCCGCCACCTCACCGGCATGGCGTCCGAGCACATGACGCCGGTGCTCATGGAGCTCGGTGGTCACGCACCGGTCGTCGTCTGCGAAGACACCGACGTCGGGGCGGCGGCCGAGAGCTCCGCCATCAGGAAGTACCGCAACGCCGGCCAGGTCTGCACTTCACCGACCCGGTTCTTCGTCCACGAGTCGATCTTCGATCGGTTCCTCGACGGCTTCGTCCGCCGTGCCGAAGCGACCGTGGTCGGCGACGGCATGACACTCGGCGTCGAGATGGGGCCACTCGCCAACGACCGCCGCGTGCCCGCTCTGACCGAACTGGTCGACGATGCGCGAGCTGCTGGCGCCGATGTCGTCACCGGCGGCGGCCGCATCGGCGACGCCGGCTACTTCTTCGCTCCGACCGTGCTCGCCAACGTCCCCGACCAGGCCCGGGTCATGCAGGAGGAGCCGTTCGGCCCGATCGCGATCATCAACCCGGTCGACTCGATCGACACCGCCATCGCCCAGGCCAACTCGGTGCCCTACGGTCTCGCCTCCTACGGCTTCACCAACCGCGCCGACTACATCGACAAGCTGGTCGATGGCATCGAGGCCGGCAACCTGTCGATCAACACCCTCGAGGCGTCGCTGCCCGAAACTCCGTTCGGCGGTGTGAAGTCGAGCGGCTACGGACGCGAGGGCGGCGCCGAGGGCCTTCACCACTACACCGTGGTGAAGAACGTGTCGCAGAGCATCGAGATCGTCTGAGAGAACGAGCGGACCCCATGAACTACTCACGCAGCGACGCGAAGGCACACGCCAAGGCGACGATGACCGGCATCTGGGCGGCCGCTCTGATGCCCTTCACCGCCGACCACCGCATCGACGACGACGGCTTCCGCTCGAACATCGCCCACTGGGTCGACGACCTCGGCATCGCCGGGTTGTTCATCTCTGGGAAGCAGGGCGAGTTCTTCTCGATGAGCGTCGAGGAGCGCAAGCGGTCGCTCGAACTGGCCGTCGAGGCCACCGGCGATCGAGCGCAGACGATCATGTCGTGCTCCGATCAGAACCTCGACGTGGTGCTCGACCTCGCCCGCCACGCCGAGCAGGTCGGCGCCGACTACATCGTCGTGCACGCGCCGATGCTCCACTTCTTCAGCGCTCACGACGAGACGGTCATGGAGTACTACCGCACGGTGTCGGATGTGGTCGACATCGGGATCGCGCTCTGGAGTCATCCCGACAGCGGCTACCTGATGTCGCCGGAACTGTGCAACCGGCTCGCCGACATCGACAACGTCGTGGCCATCAAGTACAGCGTCCCCCGCGACATGTACTCGGAGCTGTCGGAGCTCGCCTCCGACCGCATCCAGGTGAGCACGGCGTCGGAGATCGAGTGGCTCGACAACATCATCGAACTCGACTGGCAGCTCTACCTCTGCTCGTCGCCGCCGTTCCTGCTGCAGACCGCGGTCGATCGCCGGATGCACGACTACACCCAGGCTGCGCTCGACGGACGATTCGACGAGGCCCGCGAGATCTCGCGCAGCCTCGATCCGGTGCGCGCCGCGCTGCGCGACACCCGTCCGCCCGAGAAGCCACATGCCCACCAGAAGTACTGGCAGGAGCTGCTGGGCCAGGTCGGCGGCACGGTGCGGGCGCCGATGCTCGAACTCACTGACGCCGAGAAGGCCGCCACCCGCGAGGCCTTCGAATCGTGTGGCCTGCAGCTGCCGTGATGGGCGTCCGGAGCCGGGCATGAGCGAGCTCCGCGTCGGCGTGCTCGGGTGGGGTGCGATCGGCTCTGCTGTCGGTGAGCGGCTCGTCGCCGGAACACTCCCCGGCGTGCGCCTCGCAGCAGTCGCCTCCCGCCGGCAGTCCGCCGACGCTCCCGCGCCAGTCGTCGATGCCGCCGAGCTGCCGAGTCGCTGCGACGTCGTGGTCGAGGCGGCGGGTCACGAGGGCGTGGTCGCTCACGTACCTGGTCTGCTCGCAGCAGGACGCCGGGTGATCCTGGTGTCGACCGGGGCGCTTCGCGACCGTGACCTGTTCACAGCGATCCAGTCGATCGGCGGCCACCGTCTCACCATCACGAGCGGTGCGGTCGGCGGGCTCGACATCATCCGAGCGTGCCGCTTCGCCGGCGACATCCAGGTCATCCGGCTCACGACGACCAAGCCCTCGCACACCCTGGTCCAACCGTGGATGGACGACGACATGGTGCATGCGCTCGAAGCGAGGGAGGAGCTCGTCGAGTGCTTCCGGGGATCGGCCGACGACGCCGCGGGGCGTTTTCCGGCGTCGGTCAACGTCGCCGCCACGCTGGCGGTCACGGCCGGGTCGTGGGATCTCATCGAGGTGAGCGTCGTGGGTGATCCGACGGCCACGTCGAACCGCCACGTGATCGAGATCGACGCCGACGCCGGGAGCTACCGGGTCGAGTTGGCCAACCGCCCGCTCGCATCGAATCCGCGGTCGAGTGCGCTGGTCGTCGCCTCGGTGCTGCGGGATCTCGACGATCTTCGCTGACGAGCGTCAGCCCCCGGGCGTGACGTGACCCGACTCGAATGCGATGACGACTGCCTGGACTCGGTCGCGTGCGCCGAGCTTGGCGAGGACCCGGCCGACGTGGGTCTTGATCGTGGCCTCGCCGAGAATCAATTCGTTGGCGATCTCGCCATTCGACATGCCTCGGGCCATGAGGGCGAGCACGCCCGCCTCGCGGTCGGTCAGGTCACCGAGGCCGGGATGATCTGCGGGGCTGGTCGTCGGCCGGCTGGCGATCTCGTCGATGAGCGTCTTCGTGACCGACGGCGACAGCAGGGCCTCGCCGCGCGCCACCACCTGGATCGCCTCGACCAACTGCTCGGGGGGCGCGTCCTTGAGTAGGAAGCCACTGGCGCCAGCCCGCAGTGCAGCATGGACGTAGTCGTCGAGGTCGAACGTGGTGAGCATCATCACCCGTGCGGTGTCGGCGGGATGGGTGGCGCAGATGCGTTCGCACGCCTCGATGCCGTCCATGTTCGGCATGCGAACGTCCATCAGGATCACGTCGGGCTTGGCCCGGTCGACCATGTCGATCGCTTCGCGGCCGTCGGCGGCTTCTCCGACCACGGTGAGATCAGGTTCGGCTTCGAGGATCATGCGGAGCCCCGTGCGGACCATCGTCTGATCGTCGACGAGCATCACGCGGATCATGCGCCGAGTCCCGACGTGACCCGAGCCGAACGCGACAGCGGCAACTCGGCGTAGACCTGCCAGCCTCCGCCCACTCGGTGTTCCGACACGACGAAGCCGCCGATCGCCTCGACGCGTTCCTGCATGCCACGGATGCCGTATCCCGGCTCGCCCGGATGATCGGCGGCGGCTCCGCGACCGTCGTCGAGGACCTCGAGGTGGATCACCTCGCCTCGGCGTTCGATCGTGACGTCGACGTTGGTGACTGCGCCACCGTGTCGGCGGACGTTGGTGAGCGCCTCCTGCACGATCCGGTAGGCGGCGAGCCCCACGGCAGGTGGTGCGTCGCCGACGATGCCAGCGATGCGGACGTTGATCGGCAGATCCGACGCCTCGTCGACGATCGTCGCAATGTCGGCGAGTGTCGGCTGCGGCGCGGTGGCGGGAGCGGCCGACTCGACCTCGGTGCCTTCGGCCATCGCCGAGCTCGCTCGGAGCACGCCGAGGGTCCCGCGGAGCTCGTCCATCGCTCGGCGGCCGAGCGTTTCGATGTTGCCGAGTGCTTCGGCGGCCCGGTCGGGGCGGCTGTCGAGGTTGCGTTTCGCTGCGGCGGCTTGGATCACCATCGCTGACACCGAGTGCGCCACCACGTCGTGCAGCTCCCGGGCAATGCGAGCGCGTTCGGCCGCCACCCGCTGGTGAGCGAGGAGATCGCGCTCGCGTTCGGCGCGCTCGGCGCGCTCGGCCATCGCCTGTACTGCCTCGCGTCGTCGGCGGAGGTTGTCGCCGAGGACGAAGGCGGTGATGAGGATGATGGTCGACGACAGGAAGTCGGCAACGACGAGTTCGTCGACGAACAACCCGGCGACGAACAGCACCCCGATCATCGCCGAGATCGCGACCAGGGCTCGGACACGCCAGACGCCGATCGAATGGGCGCCGAGGCTGTAGATGGCGACGAGCACACCGATGAAGCCGGTCCCGACGAAATCGAGTGCGGTGAACGCGACCTGCGAGACCGTCACCACCAGTGCGACGTGGATCGGGTGCGAACGACGCCATGCGATCGGGAACACTCCGGCGATGGCCAGCAGGGTCGACCACCAGGTCGGATCGCGTTCTTCGCTCGGTGACAGCGACTCGACGCCGACCAGATGGAACGTGACCGACGCGATCGTGAGCACGATCGCCAACATGAGGTCGGCGTGAGCGGGGTGCTCGCGCAGCCACACGATCGGTCGCAGACGTCGATCCATCATCAGCGACGCTAGCCACGACGCACGGTTGGTCGTCCGACCGCAGTGGGACCGCACCTCCACCGTTCGGGTGAACCGGCCGTCCGCGGGTCGCCGTACGATTCGGGTCGTGGAGTGTGCAACCTGCTCTCAGCCGCTGCCGAGCGGTGCACGCTTCTGCCCGTCGTGCGGGACGCCCGTGGCCTCGGAGGTCCTCGAAGAACGCCGTGTGGTGACGGTGCTGTTCGCCGACGTGGTCGGCTACACACGGCTCTCGGAGCACCTCGACCCCGAGCGGGTCAAGCGGCTGCTCGATGGTTCGTTCGCCCACCTCATCGACGACATCGAACGCTTCGGTGGGCAGGTCGACAAGGTGATGGGCGACGGCATCCTCGCCCTGTTCGGCGCACCGATCTCGCATGAAGACGACCCCGACCGCGCCGTTCGCTGCGCCATCGAGATGCATCGGTCGCTCGCCGAGTACGTCGCCGCCCAGCCCGATCTGGTGCAACCGGTGCGGTTGCGGGTCGGGGTGAACACCGGCGAGGTCGTGGTCGGCAGGGTGTCGGGCACCGACGACTACACGGCGCTCGGCGATGCGGTCAACGTGGCATCGCGGCTCCAGGTGATGGCGCCGCCAGGGGGGACCTTCATCGGGTCGTCGACCGAGGAGCAGTTGTCGGCCGACATCCGACGTGAACTGGTCGCCGACGCTGAAGTGCGTGGGCGTGAACAGACCGAGCGGGTGTGGCGGGTGCTCGGGCGGAGCGCCCGGGTGTTGTCGGCTGCGGCACGCACGCCGCACGACTACCGATTCGTCGGCCGAACGGTGCAGCGCGAGCTGTTCGATTCGGTGATGCGGTTGGTCGCCGACGGCAGCGGCGCCGTGATCGCGGTGTCGGGCGAGGCGGGATCGGGCAAGACGCGGCTCGTCGAGGAGGCCATCGCTCGGTTCCCCGGCAACGCCGTCGTGTTCTCGGGGGTGTGCGCGCCGTTCGGCGAGACGAACGTGTGGGCGCCGGTGGCCGACGCCATGTATCGGCTGATGGACCTCGATCGCAATGCGCCTCCTGCGCTCATTCGCGAGGTTGTTGCCGAGCGAGGTGCCGAGCTGTACGGGCTCGGTGGCGATGCCGGGCGACTCCATCGCTTCGTCGAAGGGGTGCTGCACCTGTTTGGCCATCCGTCCGAACTCGATCGGGTGCCGCCGGCGCAGTCGCGCGAGATCTTGTTCCAGTTCGTGGTCGAGAGCGTCGTGTGGCGATCGGTGGGTCAGCCGGTGATCGTGTGGCTCGACGACGTGCAGTGGGCCGACGGGTTGCTCCTCGAACTCTTCACGCGCCTCGCCCGAACGGCGGTCGAACGTCCGGTGCTCATCGTCACCGCGCAGCGTGACGAGCCGCCGGTCGACTGGCCGCCAGCCCACCTCGAGCATCCGCTCATGGTCCGGATGCCGCTCGAGCCGCTCACCAACGCCGACTCCCACGAGTTGCTCGCCCAAGTGGTGGGCGGGGAGTTGGCGCCCGAGCTTGCCGATCAGCTCTACGAGCGCTCGGGGGGCAACCCCCTGTTTCTCACCCAGCTCGCCCAGATCGCTCGTGACGATCCGACGGCCGATCGTCTCCCCGGGTCGCTTCGGAGCCTCGTTGCGTCCCAGCTCGACATGTTGTCGCCGGAGCTCCGAGCGGTGGTCGACAACGCCGCCGTTCTCGGGGCCACCGGCCCGGTGTTCGCGCTCGAGGGCTTCGCCGGCTCCATGGAGCAGGAGTTCGATCGATCGTTTCTCGACGAACTCGTCGCAGGCGGCTTCTTCCTCGTCGATGGCGACGTGTGGCGGTTCCGTTCCGACGTCGTCCGCGAGGTCGCCTACCAGACGCTCACCAAGTCGGCCCGGGCCCAGCGACACGCCGGGACCGCCTCGGTCATGGGCCGGCTCGACCTGGCTCCGATCGATCAGGTCGCCCACCACGCTGCGTCGGCCGCCGAGCTCGTGCGGGAGCTCGGCAGCGTCCCTGGGGTGCCCGCCGACATCGACCAGCGTGCGATCGACTGGCTCCTGCGGGCGACTGAGCGTTCACTCGAACTCGGTGCGTTCGGGCAGGCGGTCCACACCGCAGGTCGGGCGCTCGCCCTCGACCCTGACCCCGCCACCGTTCGACAACTCCGGCTCCTGCGCGCCGAGGCGGCATCAGAACGGCGCGAGTCCGAGGCCGCACTCGAAGATGCCGAAGCGGTGCTGGCGCTCGCCGTCGAGGCCGACGACGTGATGCAGGAGGCGGTGGCCCGACGCATCATCGGCGTGCTCGCCCAGCAGCGGGGCGACCTCCCGACGGCCCGCACCGAACTCGATCACTCGGTGGCGCTCCTCACCGAGCTCGTCCCCGACGGCGACTCCGACACCGACACCGACACCGACACCGACACCGATGCCGACACCGACGCCGACACCGATGTCGAACCCGACGATGACCAGGGGGGCGCTGACATCGAACGCGAACTGGCGTCGTCGCTGAGCGAGCGCGGTTTCGTCGAGGTCTTCGGCGGTTCGCTCGACGACGCCGATCGAATTCTCGGAGATGCCGAAGAGCTCGCGCTCCGGCTCGGCGACGAGCGCCGGCTCGCCTGGGTGCGTCAGCACCAGTCCTGGGTCGCCTTCCTGTCCGGTGATGCCGAGGCGGCCGAACAACGACTCGCTGCCGCTGCCGGGTTGTTCGACGAGCTCGGCGATCGGGTCGGATCGAGCTGGGCCTCGGGTCTGCTCGCCTACCTGCGGTTCTTCGAGCGTCGGTTCGACGACGCCGAACGTCTGGCGATCGAGGTCCGCAACGATGCCATCTCGCTCGGAGAGCGGTGGGCGCCATCGATGATGGACTCGCTGCTGGCGTCGATCCGGTTGTGGTCGGGCCGGTTCGGGGACGCTGAGGAGCTGTCCCGCAAGGCACTGCTCGGCTTCCGGGAGATGGGCGACCGATTCGGCATCATCCAGGCCTTGGTCCCGCGGATGCGCGCGCTCGTCGCGCTCGGCCGCGAATCCGACGCCGAGCGCTCGATGGAGGAGGTGATGTCGCTGGCCGATGCGTTCGGTGATCTCGCCATGCCGACCCTCGCTGCTGCTGGCACCGCCGTGCACCTTGGCCTCGGTCAACGCGCCGTCAGCCTGGGCGAGGACGGTCTCGCTCGGCTCGAAGCGATGCATGCCGATGGCACCGAGGCCAACATCACGCTGGCGCTCGCGTTCTGTCAGGTCGGCGAGCCGGAGCAGGCGCTGGCGCAGCTGGTGAACGTCGCGACCGAGCGGCCCTATTCGCGGGCGGTCCGGTCGATCGCGCTGGCGATGCTCGGAGCGGGTACCGAAGCGATCGCCGAGGCCGACGCAGTCGCCGCGTTCGGCGATGCCACCTACCTCGACCGTGTGATGAGCGAGGTGGCTGCCGCCGGGGCGGTGCTCGCCGCTGGCGAGGCGGACGCAGTCGAGGTCGCAACCGACCGGCTCGTGGGTGTCAAGCGGGTGGCTGACCGGGTCGGCGATGCGGTCGCACAGGGCGTGATCCGGGCGGCGCGCTCCCGGTGGCTCGACGCTGATCTGGTCGAACCCGAGCGACTCGGGGCAGGATGGTCAGTGGTGATCGACGAGATCGGGGCCCACATCGATCAGTCCGTCATCACCAGCAGTGCCACCCCCGCACCCCCGAGGCAGTAGCTCCATGTCCCACGGCTCCGAACGGTACGAGACCGGCCTGATCGTCGGCCGCTTCGACCCGCCCCACCTCGGCCACTCGTCGATGATCGAGTCGGCCCTTGCTCGGGTCGATCGCCTCGTGGTGTACGTCAACTGTTCGATGGAGCGAGACGCCGCGCCAGGCGAGCTGCGGGTCACCTGGCTGGCCGAGCAACATCCCGACGTCGAGGTCAGAGCGGTGCGCCACGACCTCGCGACCGACTGGAATGACGAAGAGCTGTGGGCTCGCTGGATCGCGCTGTTCGAAGATCACTGGCCCTACCCCGACGGGCCTCACGCCGTGTTCAGCTCCGATCACTACGTGTCGGGGATCGCCGACCGACTCGGTGCATCGCCGGTGATGGTCGACCCCGACCGGGTCCAGGTGCCGATCAGCGCGACCCAGATACGACAGAACCCCGGTGACCACCTCGATCAGGTGCTCCCCGGGGTTCGTCGTTGGATCCAGGCGAACTGGCTCTAGTTCAGCGCGTCGGCTGTTTCGTCACGCGCAGGTAGGGCTTCACCGGCTCCCAGCCCTGGGGAAACAGCTCCTTGGCCTCGTTGTCGGAGAGGGCAGGGACGATGATGACGTCGTCGCCATCGGTCCAGTTGGCCGGGGTAGCCACCTTGTGGTCGGCGGTGAGCTGGAGCGAGTCGATCACACGAAGGAGCTCATCGAAGTTGCGGCCGGTCGACGCCGGGTAGGTGAGGGTGAGCTTCACCTTCTTGTCGGGGCCGATCACGAACACCGAGCGCACCGTGAGGGTGTCGTTGGCGTTGGCGTGGATCATGTCGTAGAGGTCGGCGACCGTGCGGTCGGGATCGCCGATCATCGGGAAGTTCACCGCCTGGCCCTGGGTCTCCTCGATGTCACGCTCCCACTCGACGTGGCTGTCGACCGGGTCGACCGAGAGGCCGATGACCTTGACGTTGCGCTTGTCGAACTCGGGCTTGAGCTTGGCGACGGTGCCGAGTTCGGTCGTGCACACCGGGGTGAAGTCCTTCGGGTGCGAGAAGAGCACGCCCCAGGAGTCGCCGAGCCATTCGTGGAAGTTGATGTCGCCCTGGGTGGTCGGGGCGGTGAAGTCGGGAGCGGTGTCGCCGAGGCGGACGGCCATGTCGAGGTCCTTTCAGACTGAGATCGTGGGACGTTCCGCCGAGGGTATTGCGTTCCATCGCTAATCCCGACAAATCAGGTCGGAAAGATCTGGAATCGGCTCGTGTCGAGCCGTGGGGCACCGCAGAGGTGACGGTTTGGCAAACATTTGAGAACGTGTCTGCTCGAGGCGTCGCGACGTGCTGAGCTGACGGAGTGAGTATTCCCGTCGAGCTCGATGCCCTCGAAGCGGCCACGGCCGACTACGGCTACGCCTATCTGCTCACCGTCACCGACGGCGAACGTCCGAAGATCGTCGCAGTCCACCCCGAGTGGTCCGATCACCGCATGGTGATCGCATCGGGAGGCGGAACGGCTCGCAATGCCGAAGCCCGCTCGCAGGTCTCGCTGGCGTTTCCGCCGGCCGACCCCGAGGGCTACACCCTCATCGTCGACGGCCTCGCACGCGTGGCGACCGACGGCGAGGCCACGATCATCTCGATCGCGCCGTCGAGCGCCGTGCTGCATCGACCGGCCCCCGCCGGGTTCGTCAACACCGCCACCGGCTGTTCCCACGACTGCGCTCCGGTCGATTCGCAGAGCTGACGTCGGCGCTGGGCGTCTCCGCCGTCGAGACGTGTTCGGCGCTCTACGCTCCCCGTCGTGCTCGCTGCGCTCCAGACCGCTTCGTCGACCGGGATCGACGCGACGCTCGAGCGCACCCTCGACCTGATCGGCGTCTACGTCTTCGCACTGTCGGGCGGAATGCTCGCAGTGAAACACCACTTCGACGTGGTCGGAGTGATCGCGTTGTCGCTCGTCACGGCCCTCGGTGGTGGTGTGGTGCGTGACCTGGTGCTGGGCGCCACGCCGCCGACGGCGTTCAGCGACGTCTGGTACCTGATCGTTCCGCTGGCAGCGGCGGCCACCGTGTTCGTCGCGAATCAGCTCATCGAGCGCCGCCTGACGACGCCGGTGTTGGTGTTCGACGCCGCCGGCCTCGGACTGTTCTGCGCCACCGGTGCGGTCAAGGCGTCGGCGCTTGGAGCGAGCGCGGTGGGTGCGGTGCTGATCGGCGTGATCACGGCGACCGGCGGCGGCATCATGCGTGACGTGCTCGCCAACGAGCATCCGCAACTGTTCCAGCGCGAGAGCCGGCTCTATGCCATCCCTGCCGCGCTGGGTGCGACGGTGATCGTCGTTGCGTGGCGAAACGGCTTGTACTCCGGCGGCGTCGCGATCGCCACGGCCATCGGGGTCACCACGCTGCGACTCGCTGCGTTGCGGTGGGGATGGCGGGCGCCGATGCCACGACGCAGCTCGTAGGGTGGGCGGCCTGCCCTCGTAGCTCAGTTGGATAGAGCGGTCGCCTCCTAAGCGATAGGCCGCAGGTTCGATTCCTGCCGAGGGCGCGATGATCAGCACCGTGCTGTCGTTCTTCCTGACCGAGTGGTTCGAGACCTTCACCGATTGGCTCAAGGACTTCTCCGACGGCTGGTTGTTCCTGCTCGTCCTGTTTCTGATCGCGTTCCTCGATTCGGTGATCCCGGTGGTACCGAGCGAGACCCTCGTCATCATCGGTGGGGTCGCTGCGGGCCTCGGCGACCAGAACCTGTTCCTCGTGATCCTGTGCGGTGCGAGCGGCGCCTTCTTCGGCGACAACGCCGCGTATCTGATCGGGGCGAAGCTGACCCACGTGATCGAACGACGTGCTGCGCAGCGACCGAAGCTCCGTAGCCGGCTGCAGTGGGCAGCCGATCAGATCCACGAGCGCGGCGGCATGTTGCTGATCACGGCGCGCTTCATCCCCGGCGGGCGCACCGCCCTCACCGTGTCGTCCGGCATCACGGGGCAGCCCCGCCGCTGGTTCGTCGGGTGGGTCGCCGTCGCGGTCACCATCTGGGCCACCTACGCGGCATTGCTCGGCTTCATCGGCGGCAAGACCTTCGCCGACAACCACACGCTCGCGTTCCTCGTCGCGTTCGTCTTGGCGGTCAGCGTCACCCTGCTCGTCGAGCTCGTCCGCCACCTGCGGTCGCGACGCTCCGGAGGGGCTGGCGAGACGGCGACTGTGGAGTCGCAGTCAGACGAAGCGGAACGCGACGCCACCGATCACGTGTGACTCACCGCGTCGGGATCGGTCGTTGACGACCAGATCGACGGTGTCGAGCCCCTCACCGCGTTCGGTCGCCCTGACGTACTCGACGGCGTGGTCGAGCTCGAGTTCGGCCCACCTGGCGCGCATCGCGCCCGGATCGTCGGCGCCGATCGTGACGCCGGCGATCGAGGCGACGAGTCGGCCATGGTGCGGCGCCCACTCGGGTCCGCCCCACCGCCATGAGCCCGCTGGCTCGGGCTGGTCGATCGACACCAGCGTGCCGCCGACGTCACGTGGATGGAGGTGGCGGCCGCGGATGTCGGCGAAGTCACCGGCCCACACCGTCCGAACGCCATGGCCCTCGAAGTGTTCCATCCGGCGATCGAGGTCGTCGACTTCGAAGATGGCCATGTAGCCGCCATCGCCATCACGCTTCTGGAGAAGCCTCCCGGCCGTCGTGCCGTCAGTGGTCGGTGCGACCACTTCGAGGAACTGGTCGCCGATCATCATCAGTGCGTTGTGGAGCCCGAACTCGCCGACGCCCGGATCGTTGAACACGACCTCGAGGTCGAGGGTGCTGCAGAGCTCGTCGACCACCGGATCGAGTTCGGCAGCGACGAGTGCGACTTGGCGGAGCCGGATCATGGCCCGAGGGTAGGCGGGCGATGCCCGCCGGTGCGGCTCAGACCGCTCGGAGGTGGCCGGTGTCGGCCGGTCGTGCTCGGTCGGCTCGGATGCGGGCGAGGAGTTGGTCGATCGACGAGCCCGAGAAGTTCGGTACTCGAGCCTCCGACGCTGCTGGGGCCGCCCTTCGGGTGCAGGCGTCGACCACATGTTCGAACGGGTTCTCGACGCGGCCACCGGGGTGGACCTCGAAGTGGAGGTGTGGACCGCCGGCGTTGCCGGTCGAACCGACGTAGCCGATCAATTCGCCCGCTTCGACCATTCGGTCGTCACCCTCGAACGCATCGAGGTGGGCGTAGTAGAACTCGTCGCCGTCGTCGGTGGTGAGCCAGATCGCATTGCCGCCGAGGTTCGACCGCTTCATGTTCACCCAGCCGTCGCGCACGGCGTAGAGCTCGGTGCCACGCTCGTCGATGATGTCGATGCCCTGGTGGCTTCGGCCGCCGCTGCGCCGCCACCCCCAGCTGTCGATCAGGTCCTGGTCGCCCTCGATGGGGCATGTAGCGAGAAGGGGCTCGTCGGCGGTCTGCGCCTGCACCGGGTGGGCGGGGAGCACGGCAGCAGTGGCCGTGACGGTCGCCGTCGCGGCGATCGCGAGCGCGGTGAGGAGGGGGACGGCCCGGGGGGTTCGTGTCGTCATGGGCCGCACATTACGAATGGGTGACGAAAGAGTTACGTCAGCGTGGCGGATTGGTCGCCTGTGTCAGTCGACACGTCGGACGAGCCGGCCGCCGCCGTCCGAGGTCTCGCCGACGACCACCACGAGCCACACCGCGGTGGCCACGGTCAGCACGGCGAGTGCTGCGGCCGCAGTGTCGAGCCCGGCCTGCTCACCGATCACGCCGACCAGGATCGGGCCGAGTACCTTCCCCGTGTCCTGCATGACGGCGAACGCGGCGAGGAACGGGCCGGGTTGGCCAGGTGGGGCGAGGTCGCTGCCCAGCGTGAGGAGCGCTCCCGAGCCGAGCCCGTTGCCGATTCCGATGATCGAACCGGCGACCACGACGTCGGTCGTGGAATCGGCGACCGACAGGAGTGCGAGCCCGATCGCGAACAGGCCGTAGAAGGGGAGCAGCGCAGCGAGTCGCCCGAAGCGGTCCATGATCCAGCCGGCGGCTGGGAAGAGCAACAGGTCGGCTGCGGTGCCGACGCTGATGACGGCGCCGACGACCGACGGTCGGAGTCCGAGGTCGTCGCCGATGAGCGGGAGGACGACGAACCGGCCATCTCGCACCGTCATCGTGAGCATCGGCACGATGCCGGCGAGGAGGAGGAGCCGGCCGTGGTTCCGGAGGACCGACCCGCTGGTGGTCGGCGGCACTGTCGAACCGTTCCGTTCAGCCTGTTCGGCGAGTTCGGCGCGGGTCGTGTGATCGGTGAGTGGTGGATCGGCGGGGCGCAGCGCTGGCGGAATCATCGATGCCGCCATCACGCCGCCGATCGCGACGAAGGCCGCGGTGAACCCGATCGAGTCGGCGAGCACCCCGCCGACGATCGGGCCGATCAGCAGTCCGATCCGGAATGCGCCGCCGATCGATGACATGGCACGCCCGCGCTGCAGCGGCTCGACGCGTCGAGTCACATAGGTCTGTCGTGACAGCCGCAACCCGATGTTCGCCGCGCCAGCGCCGAGCCGCAGCGCGATGAGTACGGCCGCCGCATCGGTCGGCGCAAGGAGCGCGGCCGTGATCGCGAGCGTCGTGAGCGACCCGAACATCACTTGCCGCTCGCCGAATCGGGCGATCAACGATCCGGCGGGTAGGCCGCCCAACACCGCGCCGAGTCCGGCAGCGGCGAGCACGAGCGACGTGGTGGTGAGCGATGAACCGGCGGCGTCGAGCGCCAGCGGGAGCACCGGGATCAACATGCCCGTCCCGACCGACGCGATGATCATCGGGAGGTAGACCGGCGCGACGAGTCGTCGCAGCACGGTGAGGGTGGTCACCGACGTGACGCTACCGAGGCGGTCACCACGGCACGGGAGTGAGCGTCACAGCCCTTCACGATGGGAACCTCAATCGTATGTCTCTATGGTGGGGACTTCCGCACCATCGCCGGGCGAAGGAGTGACATGAAACAGCTGACGGGGCTTGATGCGAGCTTCCTCTACATGGAGACCAAGAACACCTACGGCCATGTCAACGGCCTGTCGGTCTTCAAGAAGCCGTCGCCCGACTACGACGCCTACGCGGTGGTGCGCGAGCGGTTCGGTGCGCTCACCGGCCACCTCGAACCGATGCGGCGCCGCATCGTCAACACCCCACTCGGTCTCGATCACCCGTACTGGATCGACGACCCGCACTTCGACCTCGACTACCACGTGCGCCACATCGGCATCCCGCCGCCTGCCAGCGACGAGCAGCTGTGCGAGCAGATCACCCGCATCATCGGCCGCCACATGGACCGCACTCGCCCTCTCTGGGAGGTGTACGTGATCGAGGGGCTGCCCGACGATCACTGGGCACTGCTCACCAAGTACCACCACGCCACGATCGACGGCGCTGCCGGCGTCATCATGTTGCGCCTCATCACCGAGGCCGCCGCCGACGAACCCTTCCCGTACGAGCCGATCGAGTGGGAGGGCGAACCGGTTCCGGCCGACTCAGAGCTGATGAAGCGCACCATGTCGACGCTGGTGTCGAACCCGGTCAAGGCCGCACGGCTGCAGTTGAAGGTGCTCCGCCAGCTCGCCGAGGCAGCGGGCGTCGATTCGGTCAGTGGGGCCGCCGGGCAGGCGCGCGATGCGATCAAGGCACTGGTCACCGGTAGCGACGACGCACCGTCGAACGAGCGCAACGTGTCGATCCCGCTCTCGCAGGCCCCTGCCACGCCGTGGAACGCGAATGTCTCACCGAACCGCCGGTTCGCCATGACCTCGGTACAGCTCGAGGACATCAAGGCGTTGAAGGACGCAACGGGCTGCACGATCAACGACATCGTCATGGCGATCTGTACGGGTGCCCTCCGGTCCTACCTCGATGAGCACGGCGTCTTGCCCGACGACCCGCTGCGGTCGATGGTGCCGGTGTCGATCCGGACTGGCGAAGAGGCTGATCCGTGGACCAACCGGGTGTCGGCCATCGTGGCCGAGCTGCCGACCAACATCGCTGACCCGCTCGAGCGAGTCGCCGGATGCCGCTCGGCCATGGAGGCTGCGAAGCATCAGTTCGACCTCGTTCCGGCCGAGGCGATGATGGAGGCGACCCAGATCACGTCGCCGGTCATCGCTGCGTCGGCGCTCCGGCTGGTGAGCCGCCTGAAGTTGGCTGACCGCGTCAATCTGCCCGCCAACGTGGTGATCTCGAACGTGCCCGGCCCGCGCGAGACGCGCTACTTCGGTGGCTGCGAGTTGGAGCGCTACGTGCCGATCTCGACGATCGCCGATGGCGTCGGGCTCAACATCACGGTGCATTCGTACCGCGACCGCCTCGACTTCGGGCTCGTCGCCGACCGTGAGCTGGTGCCCGACCTCTGGCACATGCTCGATCTGCATCTCGCCGAGATCAACACGCTCTTCGACGCGGTTGGCGTCGACCGGCCGAGCCAGGCCGGCGGGACGCCGAAGCCCGCGGCAAAGAAGGCCACCAAGAAGGTGGCAGCGAAGAAGCGTGCCGTCAAGAAGAAGCCAGCGGCGAAGAAGGCCAGCAAGAAGACCTCACCGAAGCCGCGCGCAGCGGCGAGCTGAACCGTCACCCCGCGAGTGGCGCGTTGCTGCGTCAGATCAGCGAATCGAGCGACCAGCCCGCACCGTTCGCGTCGATGGCGCGCAACCAGTACTGGGTGAGGACCACGGCGGTCACGTCGAGCGGGCCGTAGATGTGGGGGAACAACTCGTCGATGCCCGGCGCTGGCGGTTCCCACTTGATCTCGTGTGCGACCTTGAGTGGGTCGATCGTGAGCAGCACCAGCTCGTCGACGTCGGCGTAGAACCGATTGGCGACGCCTTCGACCTGGGCTCGGGTCGAGGTGTGGATGAACCCGACCTCGTCGAGGGTCATGCCACGAGTCGACATCGTGTACGTGCCGGTGTCGAAGGCGCGTGCCCAGTCCTCGGGCATCGCGGCGTGGAAGATCGGCTGGTCGTGCTGGGGGTCGTTCATGGGCGGTGTCGATCTTCTGGAAGGGGCGGCGTCGAGGGGCTGTCAGAGGGTGCCGGCGGCCAGACGCTCGCGCACCTCGACCGCTCGTTCGCGGACCTCGGCGAGGTCGGCGAGGTTCTCCGACGCTCGGACCTGGCGGGCGATGCGGGCGTTCTTGACGAACCGGTCGTGGTGACGGGCGAGGAAGTCCCAGTAGAGGGTGGTGAACGGGCAGGCGTCGTCGCCGGTCCGCTGCTTGCGGTCAAATCGACAGCCCCTGCAGTAGTCGCTCATCTTGTCGATGTAGTTGCCGCCCGCCGCATACGGCTTGGTCGCCATCATCCCGCCGTCGGCCCACTGGCTCATGCCGATCACGTTGGGCAACATCACCCACTCGGCGCCGTCGATGAAGTTCGCCCACATCCACTCGGTCATCTCCCACGGATCGACGGCGTGGAGCATGGCGAGGTTGCCGAGCACCATGAGTCGCTGGATGTGGTGGTTGTAGGCGCGGGTCTCGAGGCCGCCGATGCACTGGCTGACGCAGTTCATCTCGGTGGGAGCCTCGCCGGTGAAGGCTGGCGGCACGGGCTGGTCGGCGCCGAGCTCGTTCTTCGTCCGGTAGTCGGGCATCCAGAGCCAGTAGACACCCCACACGTACTCGCGCCAGCCGATGACCTGACGGATGAATCCCTCGGCGGAGTTGATCGGAACGCCACCGGCGTCGTAGGCCTCCTGCACGGCGTCGCAGACCTCGCTGGGGAGCAGGAGCCCGATGTTCATGTAGGGCGACAGCACCGAGTGCGCGAGATGCCAGCTCGACTCGACCATCGCATCTTCGTGTGGGCCGAACTCGGGGAGCACATCCTCGATGAAGTGTCGGAGCCTGGCGAGCGCTGCCCGCCGCGAGGTGGCCCAGGTGCCATCGGGGTCGGCGCCCCACGTATCAATGCCGGCGGCGTCGAGGTCGTCGAGCACCTGCTGGTCAAGGTCGTCGAGCCGTGACGTCTGGGGCTCGGCCCAGACGTTCATGCCTCCCTTCGGTGGCGGCTCTCGGTTCTCGTCGTCGAAGTTCCAGCGGCCGCCCTCGGGTTCGGCGTCGGGTGTCATGAGGTAGCCGAGGCGCTCGCGTTGCCAGCGATAGAAGTCCTCCATCTTGAAGCGCTTCTTGCCAGCTGCCCACTCGGCGAACTCGTCGTAGTGGCAGAGGAACTGGTTCGAGCGCACCAGCTCGACCCCGTCGGCGCGCAGCATCTCGAGCGCGTCCCAGCTCGCAGGCTCGGTCGCCACGATCGAGTCGGGCGTGAACTCGCGTCGGTGCTCGGCCAACCCCGCTCGAAGTGAGTCGGCCTGACGGTGGTCGACCTCGAACCCGGCCTCGCGCAGATCGGCGGCGAAGCGGCGCATTGCCGCAATCACGAAGTGGGCTCGCTGGCGGTGCCACCGCTTCGAGGTGAGCTTCGTGAGGCTCTCGACGAGCAGCACCCGGTGAGTGTCGGGCGAGGCGTCGGCGAGCGCGCCGAGCTCGCGATTGAGCTGGTCGCCGAGCACCCACACCGTGATCACCTGGCCAGCCTCCCCCAACCCAGAGGGCGGGGCATGACCGTGTTCGAAATGCGTGTCGGGTTGACCCTTCCGTCACCCATCACGGTGGTTCGAGCGGCATGGTCGCCATTGCGCGGTGGGTGACCGAGGGAAACAGACCGCCGATGAAGGGCGCGTCGGTCGGGTCGGTGGACGTGACGGTCACGGTCACGGCTCCCGCTGCGATCGACGTGGTGACCGTGACAGGCAGGCGAGTCGCCGCCGACGCCGCTCGGCTCGCAGCGCTCGACGGGTCAGCGGCGACGGCTGCCGCGCGTGCGCCGGCGCGAGCAGCGTGGACGACGGCGATCTCGTCGCGCACGATCACGCCGACCTGGGCAACGGCGATGACGGCAACGACCACGACCGGCAGCGCGAGCGCGAACTCGACCGCTGCCTGCCCATCATCTCGGCGAGGCTGAGACGACCGCCGCCGCCCAGGACGCAGCATGGTCAGACCCGGTCGATGACCGCGTCGACGACGCGGTTGAACAGCCGGTTGATGCGCGCCCCGCCGCCACCAGCTGTCGCCCAGGCGATGACGAGCAGCGCAACGAGCGCAGCTGCCAGCAACACGAGCGCGTACTCGGTGGTGGCCTGACCGCGATCGTCACGGAGCCGAGCGACGACGCGGCGAACCGTTCGTTCGAGCGCGATCTGGCAGGCGACAACGAAACGGAGGGCCGTTCCGAGGACCGCGGTCAAGGGAGTGGCCGGTGCTGATCGCGGGGTGATGGTGAGTGTGGACATGGTGGCTCCTTTGTGGAGTCGGACGGATGGTGTGACGCGGAGGCCGAGTGGCGAGGGGATCGAGTGAGTGATCGAGTGGGCTGCATCACCACCCAGGGGCAGAGAGCGAGCGGGCGGCGCCGATGACGGCGGGAGCGATGGCGATGAGCGCGAACGCCGGGAGTACGCACACGACGAGCGGAAACGAGAGCAACACCGGGAGGCGTCGAGCCGCCGCGCTCGCCTGGAGCTGCCGTTGTCGGGCGGCATCGGCAGCGAGCAGGTTGACCGTGTCGCTCAGCGGTGTGCCGTGGCGATGCGCTATCGCCAGTGCGTCGGCGGCAGGTGCTGCCGCAGGGCCAACCGCAGCAGGTAGTTCGACGATTGCGTCGGCAAATCCGACGCCCCGATCGAGGAGGGTGGCGATGTCGGCGAACGTCGGCCGGAGCGCCGGGGGAGCGTTGGTGGTGAGCACCCCGATGGTCTGATGTGGCGTGAGGCCGGCCTCGGTCGCCACCGCCAGGGCGTCGAGGGCCTGGGGGAGCGCCCGCAGTCGTGCCCGCGCGGTGTGCCTTCGTCTCCGGTGCGCCTGGATGTGTGTCCACATCGCCGAAGCCACCGCAACCATGGCGGCGATGAACAGGCTGCCGACGAGGAGTGCGGCCAGGGCCACGAGACTCGTTCGGATCAGCGTTCGGTGTGTCACCGCACCGCCCTCCGGACGATCGTGCGCATCCACCAGAACCCGAGCAGATCGAGGCCGATGCCGAGTCCGACGAGCGAGGCTCCGAGCGGGGTTCGGAGCGCATCGGCCGCCGACGACTGCGACACGATCAGCAGCCCGAGGACTGCGGGTGGGAGCGCAGTCATCACGATCGCCGACAGCCGAGCTTGCGACGACCATGAACGCCGTTCGTCGTCGGCAGCTGCGGTCTGGCGCAGGATCGCCGCCGACCGTTCGAGCGGCTGGGTGACGGCGCCGCCCACTTCGGCGGCCGTGGCGAGTGCCATCGCCGCGACCGCGAGGTGCCCGTCGGGGTCGAGCTGCTCGTGCCAGTGAACGACGGCGGCAGCCAGCTGTTCGCCTCGTTCGAGAGCGGTGTGAAGTGGCTGCATCTGATCGTCAAACGAGTCATCGGATCGCTGGCTGACGACGGCGTCGCGAAGTGAGCTGCCAGAGCGAACCGATGCGGCCACGGCATCGAGCCATGCAGCGACCACGACGGGGCCAGGTGCCGACCGTCGTCGGAACGAGCGGTTTGCCCGCAGCGCTTGCCGGTCGCCATGCATCGACCTGCGCTGTCGGGGCGGAACGCGGTCGTCCGGTCGTCGAGGGCGTGCCACCGCTCGGAGGACGGCATCGGCCATCAGCCAGCTGGCGATGGTTGCGGCGATGGTGCCGATGATCGGGTCGGGAGCGTTCATGTTCGCCGCCTCGTGAGGGGTGCGCCGGCGAGGAGTGGCCGGAGCGCGAGTGGACGATCGAACCGAGTCGGATCGTCGCCGGGCGCACCGGCGTCGACCTCGGCCACGTCGACGATCACCCGTTGCCCCCCTCGCCGTTCCACGTGGACGACGGCATCGATCGAGCTCGCCAACGCCTGACGTACCGCACTGATCGGCCACTCGGGGGCGGCCCTCACCGTGAGCGCCTCGATCCGGAGCATCGCATCGGTGGCCGAGTTGGCGTGGACGGTCGAGAACGAGCCGTCGTGGCCGGTGTTCATCGCCTGGATGAGCGCGATCACCTCGTCGCCTCGCGCCTCACCGACCACCAGTCGGTCGGGCCGGAGCCGGAGCGCTGTCCGCACGAGTTGCTCGACCGTGATCGGCGGTGGCCCGTCAGGAGAAGCGGGGCGCGCTTCGAGCCTGACGAGATGGGGCGATCGGCACGGCAGCTCGGCGATGTCTTCGAGGACCACGATGCGCTCGGTCGGGTCGGCCTGATCGAGGAGCGCAGCCAGCAGCGAGGTCTTGCCCGATGACGTTGCTCCGCTCACCACCACGTTGCAGCGAGCGGCGACGAGTTCACGGCAGCGGTCGGCTGCGGCCGCGAGGCCTGCGTCGCTTGAAGCGACGAACTCGTCGAGTGATCGGGCTCGATCGGCGAACCGGCGGATCGAGAGCGTCGGACCCGTGACGGCGACCGGTGCGACCACTGCGCAGACTCGCGCGCCGTCGGGGAGGCGGGCATCGACGATGGGCGATGTTCGGTCGAGTCGACGTCCGAGCGGGCCGAGCACTCGCTCGATGATCCGGCGAGTGGTCGCGTCGCCGATCGCGGCGACGTGCGCAATCTGCCCGCAACGCTCGGCCCAGACCGTCCCATTGCCCACCAGGATCTCGTCGACGGTCGGGTCGGCGAGCAGCGGCTCGAGCCGATCGAGCCCGTCGAGTCGGGCGGTGACGGCGTCGGTGAGCTGTCGTCGTTGACGGTCTGAGGCGAGCGGAGCGAGCTGGCGTACCCGTTCGTCGACCGCCCGCACAGGGTCGAGGTCGATGGGAGAACGACGGAGTTCGTCGGCGATCGCATCGGCGAGCTCGTCGATGCCCTCGACGTGCGGGCTCGTTGGAGCGGTCGAGTTCATGCGGCCGCCGATCGAACCGACTCGAGCGCTGACACGATCTGAGCGCCGCACCGTCGGAGCGGACGTGGCGCATCGCTGACCGTGAGCCCTGCGTCGATCGCCTGTGCGACTGCAGGGTCCCATGCGAGCGTGGTGATCACCGGGGCGCCGACCGACCGCTCGACATCGCGGCGGGTGAGCGCCCGCTGCGGTTCGTCGACGATCACGACCGCATCGGGCGGAGGCTGGCGAGTGGCGCGACGGAGCCCGAGGTAGCAGCGCCGCGTCACCAGCAGCGTGGTGGCGTGTCCGGTGCAGCCGGCGGCGAGCAGCGCCGTGCTGTTCGTCCCGCCATCGATCACGACCGGTGCCGACGTCTGGAGTTCACGACGGGCACACCAGTCGAGGAGGTCGCGCCATCGCTCCGGCGGCGCGGCCGTGTCCGGCGGGTTGCGCTCCCCGACCGCCCACGTGAGGATCGCCGGGTCGGTGGCGGCAGCGAGTTCGTCGAGCCGCTCGGTCGGGGCCGACGCCCGCAACCACTCGTCGACGGTTGGCGCAGCCAAGGGCTGACCGGCCGACCGGAACGCCGCCCCGGCGTCGCCCGCGAGGTCGACCAAGGTGGGTGTCGCCCCAGCGTGGGCGCTGGCCAACACGATGGCCGCCGCGATGGTGGTGGCGCCCGAACCGCCCTTGGCGGCGGTGACGAGGATCGGCATGTTGCCTCCAGACCGAACTGATCGGGCCGGGAGGAGTCGGCGTCGACGACGGTACCGGGGTGGCCCAGGCCGCCCGACGAAACGAGGACGCGCGGACGCCGCAAGCGCTCGGGCGGTTGGCATCCGCTACCGACCGCTAGGGTCGGCTGCGAACCAGGGCGGGTGCTCGCATCCGCAGGTCCGGGAGGTGTCTGGGTACCTGGTGGGCTCCGCCGCCTTCAAAGCGGTTGGGACGGGCGATCCCCGTCCGGCGGGTTCGATTCCCGTCCACCTCCGCCACGTTTGCCCCGCTCAGGCTGGGTTCCCGGCCCGAGCTGGGGCATTACAGGCGGCGGTTGCGCGTCTCCCTCAGCAGCGGTTCATTGCTCGGCTTGACGTTCTGGGTGAGCGTGCCGGTCTTGTCCGAGCAGGTCACCGTCACCGAGGCGAGCGTCTCGACCGCGGGCAGCTTCCGGTTCCGGGCGTTGCGGCGGAGCATCCGCTGTGCGCCGATCGCCAGCGTGAACGTGACGACCGCCGGCAGGCCCTCGGGGGTCACGGCGACGGCCACACCGATCGCAGTGAGCACCAGGTCGGATGCCGATTCACCCGCAGCCGCACCCATCGCCGCCACCGCAGCGGCCACGGCCACACCTGCCAGTGCGAGCTGCTTGCCGACGCGCTCGAGGCGCGCCTGCAGCGGGGTGTGCTCGGCGTCGACGTCTTGGAGCAGCGTGGCGATCTTGCCGAGCTCGGTCGACACGCCGGTGGCCACGACCACACCGCGCCCGCGCTCGCAGCTCGCCTCGGTGCCCGAGTAGGTCATGCAGTGTCGGTCGCCGAGCGCGAGGTCGTCACGATCGATGGTCGTCACCGACTTGTCGACGGGCTCCGACTCGCCGGTGAGTGCCGCCTCCTGCACTCGGAGGTTCGCGGCGTCGATGAGTCGAAGGTCGGCGGGGACGACGCTGCCCGCTTCGATGGCGACCACGTCGCCGGGCATCAACTCGACCGCCTCACCTCGCCTGGCGCCGTCGCGCACCACGCGAACCGTCGGCACCGACATCCGCCGGAGCGCAGCGATCGCCTGCTCGGCCGGTACTCCTGGACGAGGCCGAGTGCGGTGAACAAGACCACGATGGCGCCGATCGCTCCAGCATCGAGGCACGTGCAGAGGGCGAGCGACAGCAACGACTCGGCGATCAGGATGACGACCATCGCCGCGGAGATCTGCTCCCAGATCAACCGGAGTCGGTGGTGGTCATCAGGCGTGGTCGGTCGGGTACCAGTCGGATGGCGCGAGTTCGAACTGTTCGAAGTCGAAGCCGGGGGCGACCGTGCAGCCGACGAGCGTCCAGTCGCCGAGCGGTTCGGCCGCCTGCCAGCAGTCGACCGGCACGATCACCTGGGGTCGTTCGCCCGCGACGAGATCAGTGCCCAGGGTGTGCTCGTCGACAGATCGACCATCGGCCGACAGCGACAGTCGCAGCGGACCCCCGGCGTAGTGATGCCACACCTCGACGGCGTGACGAACCCGATGCCAATGCGAGCGCTCACCGCGGGCGAGCAGGTAGTGGATGGCGGTCGAGCGCACCGCGCCGTCGGGAGCGACGTCGCGCAACGTCTCGGCGAACCAGCCGCCTTCTGGGTGCGGCGTCAGCCCGAGGCGGTCGATCACCGATCGGGCCTCGGCCGACAGCGATGCGGGGCGCTCAGAGCTCATCCCTTCATGATCGCAGCACGCACACGCTCCGTCACCGGTGTGACACCCACCACGTAGATCGCCGCCGATGGTGAGCCGTCAGGCGGCGGAAACTAGCGTCGATGCGGCAGCCATCAGTGAGGAGACCTGAGATGAGTGGACTGGAATCGACCCCCGACATGTGGGACCTGCGGATGTCGGAAGGCGTTCGCCCTCTGTACGAGCACGTCAAGCAGTTCATCCGGGACGAAGTCGAGCCGATGTCGAAGGAGTACGCCGCGCTCGGTGCCAACCGTGCGGATCCCTGGTCGTATGCGCCCGGTCAGCTCGAAGCGCTCGAGAAGGTGAAGATCAGGGCCAAGGAAGTCGGCCTCTGGAACTTCTTCCTCCCCAACGCCGAAACCGGCGAGGGCCTCTCCAACCTCGACTACGCCTACATCGCGATCGAGCTCGGCAAGAACCCGCTGGCATCGGAGTCGATGAACTGCTCAGCACCCGACACCGGGAACATGGAGGTGCTCGAGCGTGTCGGCACCGCCGAGCAGAAGAAGCAGTGGCTCGAGCCACTCCTCGCCGGTGAGATCCGTTCGGCGTACGCCATGACCGAGCCCGACGTCGCATCGTCTGACGCGAAGAACGTGTCGACGCGAGCCGAGCGCGACGGCGACGAGTGGGTCATCAACGGCGAGAAGTTCTACATCTCAGGCGCCGGCGACCCGCGCTGCAAGATCATGATCGTCATGGTCAAGACCGACCCCGAGGCGGCGCAGCATCAGCAGCAGAGCCAGATCCTCGTGCCGATGGACACCCCGGGCGTCGAGATCCTCGGCCCGTGCAACGTGTTCGGCAAGGACGACGCTCCGCACGGCCACATGCACCTCCGCTTCACCGACGTGCGCGTGCCCTACGAGAACGTGCTGCTCGGCGAAGGTCGCGGGTTCGAGATCAGCCAGGTGCGTCTCGGACCCGGCCGCATCCACCACTGCATGCGCTCGATCGGACAGGCCGAGAAGGCACTCGAGATGATGTGCAAGCGCGGTCTGACCCGTGAAGCGTTCGGCAAGCCGACGGTCCGCCTCGGCGCCAACATGGAGATCATCGCCCGAGCTCGCATCGAGATCGAGGCGATGCGCCGCATGGTGCTCACCGCCGCCAAGGCGATGGATGAACTCGGCAACTCTGAGGCCCGCGTGTGGGTGTCAGGTGTGAAGGCCATGGTCCCCGAGCGGGTGTGCACGATCATCGACCAGGCGATCCAGATGCACGGTGCGACCGGTGTGTCGCAGTGGACGCCGCTCGCCGACATGTACACGAGCCAGCGCACGCTGCGTCTGGCCGACGGCCCCGACGAGGTCCACTGGATGGTCGTCGGCCGCCGCGAGATCGCCTCGCACGAAGATGCGGCCCGCGACTACAACCCCAAAGAGGAGTACTACCGCCGCCTCGAGATGGAAGAGGCCAGCCAGACGCAGATGTTCTCCGGCCCCGCCTGATTGCACGTTACAGCTGGTGTCTGACACCAGCTGTAACGGTCAGGCTGGGCGGGGGAGGCCGCGGGTCATGTCGAACAGGCCGAGGTCTCGGTCGTACTCGAACAATCGGTTCGGCTCGTGGTCATAGACGGCCAGCATCTCGATTGCGCCTGTCGGCTTCCAGCCGATCTTCTCGGCGAAGTGACGCGCTCTCGGTGAATCCTCGGGGACCCAGGCCGACATCCTGCCGATCCCCGACGCACGGGCGTCGTCCTCGAGCTTCGACACGATCGCTGCGGCTGCACCACTGCCCTGGCTAGCGGGGTGAACCCACAGGTCGTCGATCGTCAGCGCGAATGCATTGCTGAGCGAGCCGACGCCCCATCCGACGGCGTGGCCGTCTTGTTCGGCGATGTAGGTGTCGCTGTCATCGCTGAAGATCGTGCCGGTGCACTCGGCCAGGCGAGCAGCGTCGAAGTCGTCACGTGCGAAGGTGGCGGCGGAGAACATGTGGCGGAACCCATCACGCCATGCTGCGTTGTAGATGGCCACCATCTTCTCCAAGTCGTCGAGCGTGGCTCGGCGGACGGTCAGCATGATGGTGATATCGGCGCGCCAATCGCAGCCCTTGAGATGCTGTTGACGAAACGTCTGCGCCGGGTGCACCCGGCGGGTGCGCTCAGACGGCCAGGAGGTCGCGGGCGCCCGTGTCGCTCGAGGGGTGGCGCAGCTTCGACATGGCGCGTGCCTCGATCTGGCGGATGCGCTCACGGGTGAGGCTGAAGTGCTCGCCGACCTCTTCGAGGGTGCGCGGCTCGCCACGGTCGAGGCCGAACCGGAGCTTGAGGATCTCGCGCTCGCGCTCGTCGAGCGGTGCGAGCAGCCGGCTGATCTCCTCGGGGAGCAGTGCGGTGGCAGCCACCTCGAACGGCGACTCGGCCGAGCGGTCTTCGACCACGTCGCCGAGTTCGGCGTCGCCGTCTTCGCGCAGCGGCTCCGACAGCGAGAGCGGCTCGGCGGCGAAGCGCAACGCCTCGGTCACCTTGTCTTCGGGCATCTCGACTTCCTTCGCCAGCTCGGAGAGCGTGGCGGGGCGGCCGTACTTGAGCTCGAGGCGCGAGCGCGCCTTCTGCAGGCGAGCCAGGGTGTCGCCGGCGTGCACCGGGAGCCGGATGGTGCGGCCCGTGTTGGCGATGCCGCGGGTGATCGCCTGGCGGATCCACCACGTGGCGTAGGTCGAGAACTTGAAGCCCTTGCGCCAGTCGAACTTCTCGACGGCGTGCATCAGGCCGAGGTTGCCCTCCTGGATGAGGTCGAGGAGCGGCAGGCCCGACGCCTGGTACTTCTTGGCGATCGACACCACGAGTCGAAGGTTCGACTGGACGAACTGGCGCTCGGCCTCTTCACCCTTGCGAGCCGTGCGGCGCAGTTCGCGCTTGCGGGCAGCGGTGAGGTCGGAGCCGCCCGCGTCGAGTTCGGCGATGGCCTCGTTGCCGGCCTCGATGGCTTTCGCGAGTCGTACCTCGTCGTCCTTCGTGAGCAGCGTGTACTGCCCGATGTCGGTGAGGTACAGGCGGACGAGGTCTTCGTCGTCGCGCTCAACTCGGTCTTTCGCCATGTGGATGACCTTCTCCTCTGCGTGAACTCACGCTCGGTGGTGTTGTCGTCTGGTCGACGACGCTCCGCCGAGGTCGACGTGGCGACGAGATGACGAGACGTTGGACACGTTATCGACGGCGCCTCGGCGGGCAACACGCAGACACACGACCTGATCTTCGTATCTGACTTCCAGATGTCGTGACGATGATGATCTGTTTCCCCGATGCCCCTGTCGGTTTCGCCGATCACCCAAGGTCGCCCTGGGGTCTCAAGATCCGGGAAATCGGCGTGGTCGGCGGGGTGCATGTGACGTGGACCGGATGGCTCCGTCGATAATCTGTCGGTCATGTCGAACCCCTTCTTCAACGAAGCGAAGATGGAACGAGATCGCCAGGAGGCCGGCGAAGCCGGCTGGGGTGCTCCGTCCTCTTCCTCCATGAGCGGCACCGCCGTCATGGGCGACCAGATGCTCGCCGGTGCCCCGGTCACCGATGGCCCGATCAGCCGCCACGAGAAGGCGATGACGGTCAACGGCACCATCTCGGCTGCCGCCAGCCTGCTGATCCTCCTACTCATCTCAGCCGTGTTCGGCTGGAACGCCGCCTCGGGCCCGGTGAACGAACTCGGCGAAGACACGTACCAGTTCCCGGCGGTCGCCATGATCGGCATCGTCGTCGGCTTCGCGGCGGTCATCGCCTGCTACTTCAAGCCCACCTGGGCCAAGGTCCTCGGCCCGGTCTACGCCCTCGGCTACGGCTTCGCAGTCGGTGCCATCTCGAAGGGCTACGAAACGTTCTACGACGGCATCGTCGTCCAGGCTGCAGGCGCCACCGTCGCGGTGTTCGCCTCGATGTTGTTCCTCTACCGCACGGGCATCATCAAGGTCACCAACCGATTCCGCAAGATCGTGATCGGGGCGACCATGGGCATCATGTTGCTCTACGTGGTGTCGTTCATCATGTCGCTGTTCGGCGCCGAGATCCCGTTCATCAACAGCCCGAGCCCGCTCGGTATCGGCTTCTCGATCCTGGTGTGCGGCCTCGCGGCGATGAACCTCGCCCTCGACTTCGACCTGATCGAGCGAGGCGTGCAAGAGCGCTTCCCGAAGAGCTATGAGTGGGTGGCCGCGCTCGGCCTGGTCGTCACGATCATCTGGCTCTACCTCGAGCTGCTCCGCCTCTTCGCCAAGCTGCGCGACTGACCGGCTCCTGCGCCGAGGCCCACGCACGATGCGAGCGAGGCTGCTCGAATCGATCGGCCTCGGCGCGCTCGGCGCCACCATCGCAGTCGGGTTCGCTGGCGCTGTCGACCGCGTGCTCGACGCAGGGTCGACGCTCGCCGTGGCCGCTGCGGTGGTCGGCGGGGCGAACGGCGCCATCGCCGGCTGGCGGCAGATCTACTCGTGGCAGTGCTCCGACGGCGTGCTCGCGTTCGTCCTCGACTCGTCGTGGGCGTTGCTCACCACGTCGGCCGGCCTGTTCGCAAATGGCGTGGCCGCGCTCCAGCGTGACGCTGGATATGCACCCGAGCTCTCCGAGCGTCAGAACCACCAGGTGTTCCAGCGGGGTTTCATGCCACGCAAGGGGTACGCCATCACGCTCGGCAACGTGATCGGTGGGGTGGGCGACACGAGCCTGGCTCGCAAGCGCAAGCTCGTGACCGACCACGAGGCCGTCCATGTCTGGCAGGCCCGCTGGTTCGGTCCGTTCTACGTCGGGCTGTACGCGGGCTGGATGATCATCGGCGGTGTGGTCGGCGCCGTCTGGTGGTTGTTGCGTCGGCGATCCGATCCGTTCACCCGCGTGGTCGAGACCGCGGCGTACTACCTCAACCCCTTCGAGTGGTGGGCGTACAGCCGCCACGGATACTGGCCGCCATCGGGCAAGGTGGCCGACATGGGCTGGCAGCGTCCGTGCTGCCGTTCACTCGCCGACGTACGGGGCCACACGACCGAACCGGTCGGACCCGTCGCCCGCTGACCAGATCGAGCATCGGGCCGCCCATCGCCCCGGTTCTCTCTGGGTGGCGGTCAGGCGGTCGGGATCAGAGCCAGTAGCCGGTGATGTCGACGATCACGTGCACCTGGCTGCCGGCCTGTCCGCCGACGACGAGTTCGATCTCGCGCGAGCTGTTGAGCTGGAAGATGCCGCCGTTGGCGGCGACGCCACCATCCGACCAGTTGATGTGCGAGGCCGTCACCGCAGCGGTGCCGCCAGGGTTCACCGCGACGAAGCCACCGCCCGTCGTCTGAACGATCGTGATGTTGGCGGCGATGGCGATTGCTCCCTCGGGCGTCGCGTCGGAGGTGGTGACCGATCCGGTGACCGGATCGATCGCATCAGCCACGCTCGCCGTCCGGTTCGTCGGAGCCGTGAGGATTCCAGCGAAGCCAGAGCGACGGCTGTCGAAGACTCGGAAGGGAGTGACCGCGTGGAATGCGCCAGCGGTCGAGCTGCTGGCCAGCTTGCGCCAGACGCCTGACGACGGGCTCCACCAGAGGCCATCTGCATCGTCGCGGCCCAGCAGGCCGTTTCCGCCGGTGGTCGTCGGTGTGATCGCCGCTCCGGCGGCGACCCCGATGCGTCCGACACCGCTGGCCCGGAGGTCGGCGGTGGTTCCGATACCGTTGACGCCGGTGCCGCGGTCAGAACGACCGAGCACACCGGTACCGCTCAGAGTGTCGCCGAGATGCTGACCGTAGACGCCGGTTCCGGCGGAGCCCGTCGAGTAGCCGTGGACGCCGATGCCGCTCGAGCCGGAGACATCGCCGTACACGCCGACACCCTGCGATCCGCTGTGCCGACCGCGAACGCCGTAGTCGCCGGCAGTTCCTCCGGCCTGTTGGCCGTAGATGCTCGCACTCCCGGCCGACTCACCGTCGGTGACCTCGAAGGTGGTGCCCCCGCTCAGTCGCGTCGTGAGTGTGCCGGTGCGGGCTTGTCCGACATTGATGGTGTCGCCGTTCGCAGCGCTGGCGCTGCGAGAGAGCGTGGTCCCGGCGACCGCGCCGACGGCGGCAGCGAGCACGCCCTTGGTGATCAGTGACCGTCGGTCGGTGTTGTCGGAGGACGTGGAAGGGGTGGTCCCGTCGGCGCCGATCGCCTCGGGGCTGTTCGCTGATGGTGATTCGGACATGTCGGGTTCCTCCCGTGTGGTACGAAACGTCGGGTGACGAGTGCAATGAACGTAATTGGCCTGGAGATCGTGGTGCCCCAAATTTCGGAGGCCGTCGCGTTCTTCGAGGAGGTGCTCGGTCTCGAGGTCGCATTTCGAGGCGACGCCGAGCATGCGCCCGGGGAGGTCGCCGTGCTGAGCGGAGGGCCGATCGCGCTGACCCTCTTCCAGCCGACCGATGACGGCACCGACGCCATCGCAGACGCATCGCCGCGGGTGACGCAGCTCGTCTTCGGGGGCTCGAACTCGTCCGTCGAGCGGGTCGTCGATGCGATCCGCGATGCCGGGCTCCCGGTGACCGACACGCCAACGACGTCGTTCGTTCCACCCAAGGCGGCGGCCGGTGTGTTCGGCTTCCCGATCGCCGTGTCGTTTCGTGCCCTGCCGACCGACACGCCATCGTGAACACTGCCTCGATGCTTCCCGAGGTCGCATCGCTCGACGACGAGCAACTCGACCGGGTCGAAGAGGCAGCCGGCGCTCTCCGAGCCATCGAGAGCTCCGGCTCCGATGGCGCGCGTCGCTTGCTTCGACACCTGGCCCGCCGGCAGTTGATCGAATCGATCGCCACGCTCGAGCCGCTCGACGCACCGAACACGCCATTGCTGCCGGCCCGTCGACGATTCCTCGCCGACCAGTACCGCGAGCGTCGGCAGACGGTCGAGGCGGTGCTTCGGCATCTCGACGCTCGACTGGTCATGGTCGGAGCTGGTCACCTGGACGACCTGGTGGGCTCCGACACCCCAACGGTGTTCCATGCGATGCTCGAGTCCGCCGACGCGGCGGCGGTGCACTCGAACGCCGGCCTCATCAGGATGACCGAGGTCTCGTTCGCCGATGCGATCGCCACGTTCACGCCGCCCCAAGCTGAGATGTGTCCGTCGCTGCTCGCCGAGGTCGTCGCTCGGGCGAACGCCGGACCCCGGCGCGGTGACCATCCGATCGAGCTGGCGTCGTGGCTGGTCGTGTGCATGATCCTCGTGCACCCCTTCGTCGACGGCAACGGCCGAGTGGCCCGATGTCTGTTCCAGTTGGTACACAGCGCCGGTCTGCCGACATTCGACTGGGTCTCGATGGAGCAATGGGCCGCCGATCGATCGAGCTACATCGCAGTGCTTGCCGGCGTCGCGTCAGCCTCGGCGGGTGGGTGGTATCCCGACCGGATCGACGTCGCGCCGTTCCTCGACTTCGCGGTCGCTCGATTCGCCGCCGGAGTCGACCTGCATCAACGGCGCACCGAGTGGTGCGATCGAGCCTGGGACGCGCCGATGTTGGGAGCACTCGGCGAACTCGAACGGTTCGCAGCGCTGATCGTCGCCGTCGACCGCAGCGTCAGCCGAGCGGAGCTGGCCACCTCGATCGGCCACGAGTACACCTCGGAGGTGATCTCCACGCTCTCCCATCGCGGGCTCGTGTCGTGGAGTGCTCGTGGACTCCAGCCGACCGACGCGCTGGCCGAACTGCGCGGCCGGCCGGCCAGTTGATCGTCGTCAGGTGAGGCGGTCGAGGCTGCCGAGCAAGGCGTCGTTGAAGGCTTCGGGCTGCTCCTGTTGGGTCCAGTGGCCGGCGCGTTCGATTGTGATCGTCCCCCGGAAGTCGGGGAGCAGGTCGTTCATCGATTCGACGTACTCCGGGCGACCCGCGATGACCATGTCGAGGTCGCCGCCGATGAACGCCGTCGGCATCGATGGGGCGGGGAGGTCCTTCGTGAGTTCCCAGTCGGCGTCGAGGTTGCGGTACCAACTGACCGGTCCGAAGAAGCCCGATGCGGTGAACTGATCGACGTAGGTGGCGAAGTCGTCGGCGGGCAACCACCACGGGAGGCCGTCGGGAACCGATCGTCGGCTCGTGAAGGCGTCGAGGAACCCGGTGCCCGCGGCCGGCGGGAGGTCGGCGGGGTCGGGAGCCGGCGCGTACATGTCGGCGGACCCGCCCCACAGCACGAGCCGCATCGTCGTGGCGACGTCGGCGTCGAGTTCGGTCTCTGCCGGACCCACGTCTTGGAAGTAGGTCATGTAGAAGAACCGGTCGCCCCACATCTGCTCGAACAGTTCGGTGGGCCGCATCGGCCACGGGGTGTACGGCACACTCACGTTGATCACACCACGGACCCGTTCAGGATGCAGGCGGGCCAGATCCCACACGAGCAACGCACCCCAGTCGTGTCCGACGAACACCGCGTTGGTGGCCCCGACGTCGTCGAGCAGCGCCAACAGGTCGGCGGCCAGCCGATCAGACCGATATGCGGCCACCTCGGTCGGGGCTGACGATCGTCCGTAGCCGCGTTGATCGGGGACCAACACGCGCCAGCCCGCGGCGGAGAGTGGTTCTATCTGATGCCGCCACGAGTGCGACGACTCGGGGAAGCCATGGCTGAGGACGATGACGGGTCCGTCGGTTGGCCCCGCATCGATCACGTCGAGTTCGATCCCGCCGAAGTCGTCAGAAGTTCGAACGCGGCGCTGACTGCTCATGGCCTGAAGCTAGGGGGCGGCACATCGCTGCCGCCGGTCGGAGGCACCGTTCGGCAGCGGGATCAGCTCGTCAAGCCGTTCGCGGCGGCGGCGAGGGTCTCGAGTGCGACCTCGCGGGCGTGGGCGGTGGCGGCCACCTCGGGTGAGTCGATCAGCGAACGCAGTGTCGCCTCACCCTCGCTGCGGTCGTCGTGCAGGTCGGCGAGGCACAGCTTCAACACCCGGGCCGTCGGCCCGTCGGTGAGGGGCGACGTGGCCTGGAGCTGGGCGTCGTACTCGTCGGCCAGGCGGGGCAGGAGCACCCGGTACACGCCGACGAGGCGTTCGACAGTGCCGTCGACGCTCGACAGTGTGTCGACGAGCTCGACGGCGGCCTCGTGGCGTGGCCGGACCGCGTCGGCGGGGGGATGCTCGGCCAGCTCCGGAAGTCGATCACGCCAGAGCTCTGCGTGCCAGGCGTGGTGGTGGGCGTGCTCGGCCAACATGCGCGACAGCGCTGGTTCGGCACTCCGAGCGGCATCGGCGACCCAACTGCCGAGTGTCTCGAACAGCCGCTGCTCGATCCAGCATGCATGGCCTGCTCGCCGGCCAGCCTCGAGGATGTCTGACATCACGTCGCACCGCTCGACGCTGCCGCCCACCGGGCTTCGGCGGCGCCGAGTTCGGTGGCCGGTTCGCCGTCGGCGGTGTACTCGAGCAGCATCGCCCGCCAGGGGCCCTGTGCCTCGAGCTTGCCGAGGATCGCGCTCACGCCCCAGACGACACGGTCGAGGATGACGAAGCTCGGTGGCAGGTTGAGCTGCTCGATCACCGGAGCGTGCGGGCCCTGCACGTCGAAGATCACGGCGAGCGTGTCACGCATCCACTCACGGGTGAACGTGAACTCGTCGGTGAGGTACGGCACGTACGGGCTCGACACGTAGTCGTAGACGAGTGCGGGGTCGAGGCCATGGTCGGTCCGGAGGAAGTTCGAACGTTCCATCTCGCGTACGAGCAGCTCGGGGTCGCGGTCGACGATGATCGCATCCATGGTCGGCTTGAGTGACTCCCACTCGCCCGGCGACCACCGCTTGACGAGGCCGTAGTCGAGGAAGGTGACGCTGCCGTCGTGATGGAAGCGGTAGTTGCCCGGGTGCGGGTCGCCGTTGAAGATGCCGTACTGGTGGATCGCCCGCTGCGCGAACCGCCAGATCACCTCGGCCGACCGCTGCTTGGTCTCGTCGCTGGCCGACGAACGGAACTCGTCGAAGGTCATGCCGTCGACCCACTCGGTTGTGAGCAGCCGCTCGGTCGAGAGGTCGGGAACGAGGCGCGGGATGCGCGCCCAGGGGTGGCCGGCGAACCGCTCCGAGAACTCTGCGACGTTCGAAGCCTCGAGGCGATAGTCGAGCTCTTCGCGCATCCGCGCCCGGAGCTCGTCGACGAGACCCTTGGCGTCGAGACCCTTCAGCATCATCGCGGAGAACATGCCGTACATGACCTCGGCGGCGTCGAGGTCACTCTCGATCGCCTCGTGGACACCGGGGTACTGCACCTTGACCGCCACGTCGCGTCCATCGCGCGTGGTCGCTCGGTGGACCTGGCCGATCGATGCGGCGGCGACCGGGAGGTCGGCCCAGTCGAGGAAGATCCGCTCGGGCGGTTTGCCGAGATCGCCCTCGACGACCGACGCCGCGAGGGTGGGAGCCATCGGTGCCGCGTCGGCCTGGAGTGTGGCGAGCGCATCCTGTGCCTCGTCGGGCAGCGCTTCGAAGATGAACGAGATGAGCTGGCCTGCCTTCATCAGCACGCCCTTCATCTCGCCGAGTTCCTTCGCGACGTCTTCGGCGGTTCGGATGGCGAACTGCTCGTCGAGTTCAGCGCGGCGTTCCTCGGCGCTCCCGAGGCCGCGGACCCGGGCAACGGCGAAGCGAGCGGAGTTGCGTGCGGAGAGCTTCCAGATCTTCGCCGATCGGTTGAATCGGCTCGTGAGTGGTGACTCCTTGGCCCGCTGCGCTGCGGCGGCGAGGCCCGCGGCGAGGGCTGCGATCGAGGCGAGGCTGGCGACGGCTTTCTTCTGCATCGGCGGACTCAGGCGCTCGTGCGGTTGCGAGTGGCGGTCGGGTCGGCTTCGAGCACGCTCGTGTCGAGGGGCGCTCCGGTGACCTCGTCGGTCCAGTAGGTGCCATCGTCGAGGCGGCCCAGCGCCCGCTCGACCCCGGTGAGGTCGGCATCGATCTGGTCGAGGTCGAGATCGTCGCGGCCGGCGACGTCGGGTGCCGAGATCCGGTCGGATTCGGGAGCGTCGGTCGGCTCGATCGGGTCGATCGCGTGCGTCTCGGCGGAGTCGGTGGGCTGTGCGGCGTCACTCACGTCGGCCAGTCTGCCAGCGTCGGCGTCGGCGGGGACACGCCCGTGTCGGTGCACCGGGTTGACGGTAGTCCACGAGTCCGCTGGTCGGTCAACGGCCATGTCGCGTGATCGGGTCGCGGGATGGGTGAGGTGAAGGGGGTCGATCACTGCGTAGCCTGTCGAGCGTGTCGGTCGAGCGGTTGATCAGCCACGTCGGTGTCGAGCCGCCGCGCCCCGAACCGACCGCCACGCTGATCTCCGAGTCGGCGTCACCGCTCACCTCGCTGCCCACCACCGCCGACGACCGAGCACGGATCGAGTCGGCCATGCGGGCCGCAGTGGTCACGCCCGACGAGTACCTCACCGAGATCGCATCACACCTGATCATCGCCGGTGGCAAGCGGCTCCGACCGCTGTTGTCGGTGGTGGCGGCCCAGACCACCGGTGGCGATGCCAGCGACGACGTGGTGCAGGGCGGTGTCGCCTGTGAGCTCGTTCACCTCGGGTCGCTCTACCACGACGATGTCATGGACGAAGCCGACACCCGTCGTGGCGTCGAAACCGTCAACGCCCGCTGGGGAAACCTCCAGGCGATCCTCGCAGGTGACTTCCTGCTGTCGCGGGCATCGGAGATCGCCTCGTCGCTCGGTACCGAGGTCGCCGGGCTGCTCGCCCGCACCATCGGGTGGCTGTGCGAGGGCCAGATCGAGGAACTGCGCCACACCTACGACGTCGAGCGCACCGAGCCGAGCTACGAGGCGTCGATCCACGGCAAGACGGCGTCGCTCTACGGCACGGCTGCCCGCATCGGTGGCCTGGTCGCCGGTTTCGACCGCACCACGGTCGATGCACTCACCGACTACGGCGTGGCGTTCGGCATGGTGTTCCAGATCGTCGACGACGTCCTCGACGTCACGGCGACCGACGAGGTGCTCGGCAAACCCGCCGGCCACGACATGGAAGAGGGCGTCTACACCCTGCCGGTCCTGCGGACCATGTCAGCAGGTGGAGCTGGCGATGAGCTGAGCGAGTTGCTCGGCCGACCGCTCGATGCCGAGCAGCGCCGTCGAGCGCTGGCCATCGTCCGCTCGGGTGACGGCATCGCCAGTGCGATCGATCATGCTCGCGGTCATGCCGATCGAGCGGCCGCTGCGTGCGCCTCGCTCGGCGATTCGCCTGCGGCCGAGGCGCTCCGTGCTGCTCCGGCAGCACTGCTCGACACGGTCGCGCCGTCGGCCCGCTGAACCGACCCGGCCGACCGGCGGCCGTGGCACATCGGCTGCTGCCGATGTGCCAATGCTCACCGAATGGTCACGCCCGGCCCGCTCGTGGGGCATGCTGTGCAGCGATGCACGTGATCATCGTGGGTGCCGGCGAAGTCGGTCGGTACCTCGCACAGCGTTTGGGTGCTGAGGGCAACGACGTGGTGGTCGTCGAGCAAGACGAAGCCACCGCAGCGGCGCTCGGCCAAGAACTCGACGTTCAAGTCGTCGTCGGGAGCGCAACGGTGCCGTCGACGCTCGCGGCCGCCGGCATCGACAAGGCCGACCTGCTCGCAGGTGTCACCCAGAACGACGAAGTCAACCTGATCGCCTCGCTGCTTGCGAAGGACGCAGGGGTCGCTCAGACCGTGGCTCGCATCCAGACCGAGGAGCTGCGCGGTCCCGCCGGAGCGTCGTTGCTCGACGCGATGCGAGCCGACCTCATCATCGACCCCGACGCCGACACCGCCGACGAGATCATGGAGATCGCTCGCGTCGGTGGTGCCGACGAGGTGTATCCGATGTCGGTCGGCGAACTGCTCGTCATCGGTGCGGTGATCGGCGACGACTCGGCGTTGGCGGGCCAGACGCTGGCACAAGTCGGCGCCCGCTATGAGCCCGAGTGGCGGTTCCTCTTCGGCGCGCTCACCCGTCATGGCGAGACCGTCATCCCGCGCGGCGATCAGGTCCTCGAACCCGGCGATCACGTGCGCGTGCTCACCACCCGGTCGGCTCGCCGCGAATTGCTCTCGTTGCTCGGGGCGACGCAGCGTCGGGCGAAGCGGGTGATGGTGCTCGGCGGGGGAGCGATCGGGTCGCGGGTCGCCGAGCGCCTGTGCGGTGAGGGAGCCGAGGTCGTTCTCGTCGAGCGCGACATCGAGCGCGCCCGAGTCCTCAGCGAACGACTGCGCTACGTCCGCATCGTCAACGGCGACATCGGCGATGTCGACCTTCTCAACGAGGAGTCGATCACGCGGATGGACCTCGTGATCGCTGCCACCGGCGACGACGCAGCAAACGTGCTCGCCTGCGCGTTTGCGGCGGCAGGCGCGTCATCGCCGTTCACCGTTGCGGTACTCCACCGCCTCGCGTTGCTTCCGCTCGTTCGCCAGTTCGGTATCGATGCATCGCTCAGCCCTCGCACCGCCTCGGCGAACGCCGTGCTCCGGCACGTTCGCGGCGGGACCGCCTCGGTCGCCACCTTCCTCGAGTCCGACATCGAGGTCGACGAGTACGTGATCGAAGAGGGTGCGCCCGCCGTCGGCGCCCGCGTCGCCGACCTCCACCTCCCGCACTCGGTCGTACTCGGCGCGGTCATCCGACCCGGTGAAGAGGGGCGGATCGTCCGCGGCTCGACCGTGCTCTCGGCCGGCGACAACGTCGTCGTGTTCTCCCGTCCCGAGACCGTTCCCGAACTGCTCAAGGCGTTCTCGGTGTGAGCTCGCTCCGGCGGCGGGGCGAACGGCTCAGCCCCGAGAACCGGTGGCCCACGCTCACCGGCCACATCGTCGGGCTCACGATCGCCGTCATCGGCGTCGGCATCGTGGTGGCCGGCCTCGTCGACCTGATCGATGGTGGTCCCGACGTCGCAGCGCTGACGATCACCGGCCTCATCACCGCGGTGGTGGGCGCTGTGCTGTGGCGCTCGACCCTCGCGCCGCGTTCGATCCGCGTACTCGACGTGTTCACGGCGGTGACCGTGACCTGGGTGCTGATCTCTGTTGTCGGTGCGGTCCCGTACCTCGTGACCGGACACTTCACCCGGTTCGACAACGCACTGTTCGAAGCGATCTCGGGATTCACCACCACCGGCGCGACGGTCACCGCCGATATCGAGGCGGCGTCGAAGGGCCTGCTGTTCTGGCGTTCGACCACGCAGTGGATGGGTGGCATGGGGGTCATCGTGCTGGTCGTTGCCGTGCTGCCGACCGTCGGCACCGGTGGCATGAACCTGATGCAAGCCGAGGCGCCCGGTCCGACGGGGGAGCGGCTGACGCCGCGAGTCCGCGAGACGGCGCGTCGCCTGTGGGGTGTGTACCTCGCCTTCACCCTGGTGTTGACCTGCGCCTATTGGGCTGCGGGGATGAGTCTGTACGACGCGGTGAACCACAGCTTCACCACGGTCTCGACCGGCGGCTTCTCGCCGTACCAGGGGTCGTTCGGACAGTTCGAGAGCGACGTGATCCAGTGGCTCGCAATCGCCGGCATGTTCATCGCTGGCAGCAGCTTCACCCTGCTGTTCAAGCTCGTCCGCGGAAACCCCAAGCCCCTGCTGCTGTCGACCGAGTTCCAGGTGTATGCCCTCGTCGTCGCCGCGGTGACCACCTGGGTGTTCGTCACGTCGGGGAACGGCGACGGGCAGGCAGCAGGCTTCCGCGACGCATTGTTCACTACTCTCTCGACGATCACGACGACGGGCTACGTCACGACCGAGTACGGGCTCTGGAGCCAGACCGCGCAGTCACTGCTCCTGATCGTGCTCCCGATCGGTGCGATGGCCGGTTCGACGGCTGGCGGCGTCAAGTTGATCAGGGTCATGGCGGTGTCGAGCTTCGCTCACCGAGAGGCACTCAAGCATCTGCATCCGAAGCTCGTCCGCCCAGTGCGGATCGGCAGCGGCATCCTCACCGACGACGTCGCCAACAAGGTCGTGGGTTTCCTGCTGCTGACGCTGGTGATCTTCGGTGGCGGATCGTTCTTCATCGCTGCCACCGGCCCCGACATGATCACGTCGTTCTCGGCGTCGGCCACGGCGCTCGGCAACGTCGGGCCAGGGCTCGGCGACCTCGACCACACCGGCGACTTCCTCGCCATCCCGGCGCTCGGGCGAGCGATCGCGATGGCACAGATGCTGCTCGGTCGTCTCGAGATCTACCCGGTCATCCTGGCCCTGTCGGTGGTCACCCTTCGGGTCCACCTGCCGCGCCGTGGCGTCGACTGATCGTCGTCACCACGACGGGAGGAACCGGGCGATGCGTGCTGCGGTGCGGTACAGCCGTTCGGCGCCGCCGCGCTCGGCCCCCGGCCCGGTCCGGAGTTGCTGGGTGGCGATCCGCAGCCCGGCGCCCATGACGCGTTCGTTGGCGATGCCGAACCGGAGCGCGCTCCGAAGCACGGCCGGCCGACCCAGGAACCGCACCGCCAGACGAGCGACCTTCTGATACTCGGCGAGTTCGTCGGCTACCAGCGCGGGGTAGCGCTGCAGTGTGGTCGAGTTACCGACGTTCAGCGCCTCGTCGAGCACCTCGGCGCAGAGTCGAGCCGTGACGAGTGCGGTGTGGGTGCCGTGACCGTTCAGCGGGTTGGCCATGCCGGCGGCGTCGCCCACCACCAGGAAGGTCGGACCCATGGTCGGGGTGATCGAGCCGCCCGCTGGTGTTCGGACCCGAGCGGGCTCGGTGAGTGGGGCACCGGGATCGATCTCCCAGCGATCGGCATGGGAATGGACGAACCGGTCGAGCAGCTTGAGCACGTTGATGCCGAGCACGTCTCGGTAGCTCGACGACACGTTGACGCCGACACTCACCCGACCGTCACCCATCGGGTGGATCCAGCCGTGACCCGTGATCGGCTCGCCGTCGGGTCCGGGCAGCCCGAGCATCGTGTCGGCCCATCGGTCGGCGTGACGCTCGCTTGCGAAGTACGCCGCCGCCGACACCGTCGACGGCCATCGGCGGTCGCGATGAGTGCCGAGGGCACGCCCGAAGCGACTCCGGGCGCCATCGGCGATCACGAGGAAGCGACAGCGGATCGACTCGGTGTGCAGGTCGGGTGCGCGGCCGTCGGGCGTCGGGCCGTCGTCGGCGAGGTCGGTGCGTCGCACCACGGCCCCGCGGACGAAGCCGCGTTCGACGATCGGGGTGACCGCTTCGGTCCCCAGTCGGACCTGAACGCCGGCGCTCCTCGCCGCCTCGCGAAGTGTGGCGTCGAGCGACGCTCGGGGCCAGACCAGTGCGGGCGGCGCATGGTGGTTGGGCCAGGTGAGCGCGAGGTCGCGTTCGCCGGCCCAGGCACGAACTCCCTCGAGTTCGTGCGGGGCCCCTCCCGCTGCGCGCCCGCCCGCCGGAAGTACCCCGAGGTCGTCGAGCTCGGCGACGGCAGGGGGGACGTGGAGGTCGCCGCGGGCACGATCCCACGAACCCGCGCGCCGTTCGAGGAGCACCACTGCATGACCGGCGCGAGCCAGTCGGAGCGCCGTGGCGGTGCCGGCCGGGCCGCCGCCGACGACGAGGATGTCAGTCGACGTGGCGCTCACGGATGGCGACGCTAGCGGCGCGCAGATGTCGGGTCGAGCGGTACCGCGCCGTGGGCATTGCGCGGCGCACGCCGGTGGTGGCGAGCCGGATCAGTTCGAGCCGGGGATCGGTACCGAGCCGATCATGTCGGCCTCGAACTCGCCGTCGGGGCCCATGAAGGTGTGGGGCTCGTCGTCGGTGATACCGATCAGACCCTCCTCGAGCTCGATGAAGATCGGCGATTCCGGCGAGCACCACTGCTCGTACTCCTCGGCGTACTCCTCCGACGTCGGATCGGCGCCGCCGAGCGTGTATCGCTCGTGACAAACCACCGAGAGGATCTGGTACTGGGTGAGCTGTCCGCCGAAGGCGGGCATCACGCCGAGCTCGCCGGTGACGTGAGGGCCACCCTCGCGATCGGGGTTGCCCGGGATGTCGACGCCGGCGAGGTTGTAGCCCTCGGTGCCGTAGTAGACGTACCGGATCTGGTCTTGGATGCGCGGGTAGCTCTCGAGCACCTCGCCGCCGGAGAACGCGTAGCCCACGCCGCCACCGCCGTCGCCGCCGTGGCAGCTCGCGCAGTTCGAGTAGATCTCGGCGCCGAGGCCGAGCGGGCCCTCGGTCGACTCAGCCGGCTCGACGAGGGCACGGACGTACATGAAGCCCCACACCGGCATGAGCGACAGCGTCGCCATGGCCCACCACGGCACCTTGCGGCGCTGTTTGGCGGCGGTGACGTAGCCCGGGTCGGGCTTGGGGGCGGCAGGAGCAGCGGCTGCCGGAGCGACGGCGCGAGCGGCCGGACCCGTGGCAGCCGGAGCTGCGGCGGGAGCGGTCGTCGCCGGGGTGGTGGCTGGCGTGTCGCTCGACGCTGCTGGCTCGGCGGCGTCGCCGTCGCCCTTGCCCACGGCAGCGCGGCGCTCGCGCGATCGCTTGAGGAGATGCTCGGGGATCTCGGTCACGTCGGTCGAGGATAGGAGGCGAGAGGCCCGTTCGGGAAACCATCGACGCGTTTCATTTTCACAAGCGATCGTCGACGGCCGCTCCCGCTCCGTTGCTGTCCGGCTCGAGACGCGAGAACTTGCGCACAACCTCGCGCGGCTGGGGGTGCTCCGTGCCAGACTTCGTCTGTCCCGGCCTCACGACTAAGCTCGTGAGCGGCTTCACGACCGGGTTCCGACGCCGACTTTCGGGGCGGTTGAGGATCACGGGCGTGGCGCTGCCATGCTGGGCCATCGGGCGTCGTCCGAGTCCGCTCAGGCGATGCAACCGACAGCACCACCGAAAGATCGAATTCCTCCCAGATGACAGCCATCGACTTCTTCTCTTGGCCGGGCATGAACCAGGCGTTCCTGGTGTCGCTCATCGCGTCGTTCCTCATGGCGGGCGGGGTGGTCCTGTACGGCATGCGTCGCCCGGTCGGCAAGCGCCTCACGTGGGGCGAGGCGATGCTCGGGTCGGCCTACATCTTCTTCATGATGTTCCTGACGTACGGCATCATGCCGCACCAGTTCATCACCCACGCCGATGCCGACCTCGCGTGGACCAAGGACAAGCTCATCTTCGGCCCGGGCGACATCCTTAAGCCCGAGTCGCAGGGCGGCTGGCTGCCGCTCACCCTCCAGTACGAAGCGGTGCGCGACACCGTCGTCGTCCTGCTCCACGCCATCTTCTTCGTCATCCACATCGGCATTGCGATCTGGTGGCAGAAGCGTGGCGACGTCAAGCAGACGGCGCTGCCCACCTCGACCTACGGCCGCCCCCTCGTCAAGAAGGCCTGACTCGAACAGCAATGGACTCCCTGTACTCGTTTGACCGGACAGCGGCCTCCGTGGCCGTGGAACGGAATTCGTAATGGCGAAGACCGACGCCAATCCTCCCCTGATGCCGTACACCGACGATTACACGTTGGTGGAGGTCGACGCGGATTACCTGACCAAGGCCGTCAAGCCGAAGCAGTTCATCCACATCGATCAGACCGAGTGCATCTCGTGTGAGGGCTGTGTCGACATCTGCCCGTGGAAGTGCATCCACATGGTTTCCACCGACGCGGTCGACGAGGCCGTCGGTACCGAACAGCCGGGCACCGATCCGTCCGACGCGTTCATGTTCATCATCGACGACGACATCTGCACCCGTTGCGCCCTGTGCGTCGATCGGTGCCCGACCGGCGTCATCATCCTGGGGAAGGCTGGCCAGGCAACGGCTGCCGGCGACGGCCACACCCGCACCAACAATCACGGCTACGGCTACGGAATGAGGCTCTGATCTCCCATGGCGAAAGTGCTCGACGACAAGCCACGCAAGACCGTCGGCGACCGCGTCAACGACACCGTCGACGCGGTTCAGGGCTCCCAGGTGTGGAGCTCGATCTTCCGACCCGGCTCGATCTTCCGCAAGGGCTACACCGACAGCCCGCGTAACCGCAGCTACGTCATCATGAACTCGGTGCTGTACCACCTGCACCCGGTCAAGGTGAAGCGTCACGCGGTCAAGGTCAGCTACACGCTGTGCCTCGGCGGTCTGAGCTTCTTCCTGTTCATTCTGCTCACCGTCACCGGCATCTTCCTGATGTTCTTCTACCGTCCTGAAACCACGGCGGCATGGAACGACATCAACAACCTCCAGACCTCGGTCACCTTCGGGTTGTTGGTCAGAAACATGCACCGTTGGGGAGCCCACCTCATGGTGCTGGCGGTGTTTCTCCACATGGCCCGCGTCTTCTATCACGGGGCCTACAAGCCGCCGCGTGAGTTCAACTGGGTGATCGGGGTGATCCTGCTCACGCTCACCCTGCTCCTGTCGTTCACCGGCTACCTGCTCCCGTGGGACCAGTTGGCGCTCTGGGCGGTGGCCGTGGGTACGAACATGATGGGGTTCACACCTGTGTTCGGCCAGGAGGTCAGATTTGTCTTGTTGGGCGGTGCCGAGATCGGCTCCGAAACCCTCCTACGTTGGTACGTGTTGCACGTGTTGTTCCTGCCGTTCGTGATCGTGATCTTCATGGCGATCCACTTCTGGCGAGTTCGTAAGGACGGCGGTATTTCGGGTCCGTTGTGATTCCGTTCATCCGTTGTTGGTTGGATTGTTGCTGAGAGAAGGTTCGAGATGACCGAGATCCCCGAGCATCTGCTGAAGCGGGCCGCTGCGGCCCGTGACAAGGCCAAGAGCACCCCCGAACCTGCCGCCGAACCCGCAGCGTCCGGCGGTGAGGAGAGCGCGGGCGATTCGCGCATCCCTGCGCACCTGCTCCAGCGTTCGAAGGCTGCCAAGTCGGCGAAGTCGGGCGATGCCCCTGCCGCCGACTCGGGTGGTGCGGTCGCCGTCGCCGAGAAGGTCGGTGCCGTGGTCGCCGCTGCCCCAGCCGGTGGTGGCGTGCCGGTCGGCGCCGGTCCGGGTGGCCACACCCAGCGCCTGCTCACCGTGGTGAAGTCGGGCACGATCCAAGAGGTCAAGGCGACCCCCGTCGACAAGGTGCACACCTGGCCGCACCTGCTCGCTGCCGAGTTCGTCGCCGCCTTGGCGATGACCGCCTTCACGTTCATCTTCTCGATCTTCGTGCACGCGCCGCTCCTGCAGCTCGCCAACACCAACCAGACGCCCAACCCGTCGAAGGCGCCGTGGTACTTCCTCGGCCTGCAGGAACTCCTCGTCTACTTCCACCCGATGATCGCTGGCGTGACCCTGCCGGGTGTCGGCCTCATCGCCCTGGTGGTCGCGCCGTACATCGACCGCAATCCCTCAAACAAGCCCGAGGATCGCAAGTTCGCGACCTCGCTCATGACCGTGCACCTGATGTTCTGGGCTGTTCTGGTCATGATCGGGTCGTTCTTCCGTGGCCCTGGCTTCAACTTCGTCCTCCCCTGGGTGGACGGCCTGTTCTTCGAGCTCTGATCGAAACCACATCGAGACGAGCATCGGAAAGGAGCAACCAATGAGCACCGCAGCAATCATCGCCATCGCCGTTGCGATCGTGGTCGTCCTGGCCGCGATCAGCTTCATCACGCTGGCCCGCCGCAGCGATGTCCGCGGCGCGGGTGCGCTGAGCGGCGAGACCCTCCAGCGCGACAAGGCGAGCCGTCGCGCCTCGAAGGCCTTCGAGGCAGACCAGAAGGAGATGGCCGCCGCGGGCGCCTCCGCCAAGTCGGTCGAGGCTGCTGGCACCGCCGCCCGCGGGACCGCATCGTCGACCGAACTCGCCACCGTCGACTCCGAGCCCGAGATCGTCAAGTGGGAGGCTCCCGACCCCGAGGTCGTCGGCGTCTCGCGTCGTCAGTTCTTCAACCGCGCCACGGTCACGCTCATGAGCGCTGGACTCGGTGCGTTCGCTGCGGCTGCGTTCGTGGGTTTCCTGTGGCCGTCGGGTACCGGCGGCTTCGGTGGCGCGGTCAACGTCGGCAAGCTCGGCGCCATCAAGGAAGGCATCCGCTCCGGTGGAGGCTTCTACTACGCCCCCGAGGCCCGCTCGTGGATCACCGAGTACCCCGCCGAGGCGCTCCCGGTCGCTCGTGACATCTACCCGGCGAACCTGCTCGAGGCCATGGAGAACGGCATCGTCATCCTGAGCCAGAAGTGCCCCCACCTGGGCTGCCGTATCCCCGAGTGCGCCACCAGCCAGTGGTTCGAATGCCAGTGCCACGGCTCGCAGTACAACCGTGTCGGAGAGAAGAAGGCCGGCCCGGCCCCTCGTGGCATGGACCGTCACCCCACCACCGTGTCGGCATCGGGTGATGTCGTCATCGACACCGGTACCGTCGTGCCCGGCCCGGCCATCGGTGTCAACACCACCGGTCAGGAAGCCGAAGGACCACACTGCACCAGCGAGGGCAGCCACTGATGCTCGGACTCACCACGACGACGATCGCGATCATTGCGTTCGTCATCATCCTCCTCGCGTTCGCGACCTATGCGCTGTTCAACATCCGCGCCGGTCGCAACGAGGTGGGCAGCGAGCTCGAACTCGCACCGAACCGCAAGCCGTACTACGACGACGAAACGCTCGAAGGCCCACGCCTCGAGCGCATGCAGCTCATGGGTGTGCTGCTCCTCGTCATCGTCGTGATCGGCCTGCCGTTCTACTGGGTGCTCGAACCCGGCCGTCAGGCCGGCGCGCAAGAGGGCTGGGATCGTCGCTTCGCCAGCTGGGGCAGCCAGCTCTTCGCCACCACGGCCGACGGCGGCTTCAACTGCGCCGGCTGCCACGGCGGCATGGCAGGCGTCGGCGGTGAGGCGCCGTTCACGGTGGCCGACCCGCAGACGGGCGAGATCAGTGCAGTCAACTGGAAGGCCCCTGCGGTCAACACCGTCTTCTACAAGTTCGACGAATCCGAGGTCGAGTTCATCCTCAACTACGGGCGCCCCTTCTCGCCCATGTCGCCGTGGGGTGTCGTCGGCGGCGGCCCGATGAACTCCCAGCAGATCGAGACCCTCATCGAGTACCTGAAGAGCATCCAGATCCCGCGCGAAGGGTGCCTCCCCGACGAGCTCGGTGGCGAGGAGTACTTCGACGTGCAAATGTGCGGCTCGGGTGTGCTGCCCGCCGCCGAGAGGGAGGACATCCAGACCGCGCTCGATCTCGCGATGGCTGAAGATCCCGACATCACCCTTGGTGAGGCGGTCTTCAACCTCGAACTCGGTTCGGGCGCCTACTCGTGCGCTCGCTGCCACACCCTCGGCTGGAGCTGGGGCGACCCGGGTCAGCCGGGCCAGGGTGCGTTCGGCTGGAACCTCACCGGTGGCTCCACCAACTCGGCCTTCGATTCCGAAGACGACATGGTTGCCTTCATCCAGAACGGCTCCGAGTTCGGCGCTGTGTACGGAAACAACCGCCAGGGCAGCGGCCGCATGCCCGGCTTCGGCTCGATCCTCACCGACGAGCAAATCCGCGCGGTCGTCGAATACGTCCGGAGCCTGTGATCTGAGATGAGTGTGTTGGCGATCGGGTGGGAGCCCGAACTCCGAGGCCTGCTGACCGTCGTCATCGGGTTCGTCATCCTGATGGGCAGTGTCTACGGGATCATGGCGACCAACATGGGTGGACGCCTGGCGTTCCTCGTGTCGTTCGCCGCCCTGGCCGGCTGGATGATGATGATGGGTCTGGTCTGGTGGATCTACGGCATCGGCCTGCGCGGGCCCGACCCCTCGTGGCAGCCAGTCGCTGGCGCCACCGTGCTGCAAGACTCCGACTCGCTCGAGGCGGCCGGCGTCCTGATCCGTCTGCCCGAGATCCCCGAGGACGCCACGTTCTCCGAGGAAGTCGAACTGGTCAAGCAGCAGTTCGTCGAGGAGGACTACGTCCTTCTCGACCCGGCCGCACCCGCCTTCGGTCAGGCGGCAGCTTCGGCGTCGGTGTTCTTCGAGGAGTCGGGTGCGTTCCCGGCGGGTGGCTACGAGGTCACCAACATCTTCGACATCGGCGGCGATCGCTTCCCGCGCGTCAAGGCCGGCAGCCTGCCTGGTCTCACCGACGAATCGCTCGACTTCGTGGCCTTCTGGCACGAAGAGCACTTCGTGGTGGTCGAGGCTCGGCCCTACGTCCCGGTTCGTGAAGAGCCCGGTCGTGCGCCAGTGAGCCCCGAGATCGACGAAGACCGCCAGGCCCAGTACGTGTACATGGTCCGTGACCTCGGTGCCCGTCGTCAGCCGGCCGTCGTGCTCACGATCGGCGGCGCCGCCGTGTTCGGTGCACTCTGCTATCTGCTCCACCGTCGCGAGCGCATCCTCGAAGAGAACCTCGCGAACTCGAAGGCGGTCGCCACCGCCTGATCGGGCGGTACGGTGATCGGAGCCTCGCTATGAGTCAGTACCTGCCGATCGTCGTCTTGGCCCTCTTGGGCATCATCTTCGGTGTGCTGAGCTTCTTCGCCTCGAAGTTGCTCGGTCCGAAGCGTCCGTCAGCAGCGAAGGAAGCGCCGTACGAGTGCGGCATCGTTCCGACGCGTGAGCCTCCTGAGCGCTTCCCGGTGAGCTTCTACATCGTCGCGATGTTGTTCATCATGTTCGACATCGAGATCATCTTCGTCTACCCCTACGCCGTCGCTCGCGACTCGCTGGGTGCGTCGGGTTTCTGGGCGATCTTCATCTTCTCGGTGGTGTTCTTCCTCACCTTCGTCTACGAGGTCGCCCGCGGTGGCCTCGACTGGGGCCCGATCCAGCGTTACCGCAACCTCCTCGACGAGGCCCGCATGGTCAGCCCCGAGCGAACTCTCGCGTCGACCGTTCGCCGTGTCGGCACCGAGGGTCGACTCGACACCCCCACCGAACCCGCAGCGTAAGGAGCCCGCCCGATGGGCATCGTCAACAACGTGTTGGATGACGGACTCGGTGGTCTCACCCACAACGTCATCACCGGCAAGCTCGAAACGATCGTCAACTGGTCACGGTCGCGTTCGTCGTGGCCCGCCTCGTTCGGTCTCGCCTGCTGCGCGATCGAGATGATGGCGACCGGTGCGGCGCACTACGACATCTCACGCTTCGGCATGGAGGTGTTCCGAGCGAGCCCCCGCCAGGCCGACGTGATGATCGTCGCTGGCCGTGTCAGCCAGAAGATGGCGCCCGTGCTCCGCCAGGTCTACGACCAGATGATGGAGCCCAAGTGGGTCATCTCGATGGGCGTGTGCGCCAGCTCGGGCGGGATGTTCAACAACTACGCGATCGTCCAGGGCGTCGATCAGGTCGTTCCGGTCGACGTGTACGCCCCCGGCTGTCCGCCCACGCCCGAAACGCTCATCCACGCGATCGAGACCTTGCACGGCCTCATCGAGAACGACGAGATCCTGCGCCGTCGCGCCGAAACCGGTGCCGGAGCGAACATCCACGTCGAGCAGATCGAAACCGGCTCGACGCCCGTTCTGCTCGGAGCGAAGCGATGACCGACACCGACGCGTCACCGGTGTCCGACACCCAGGGTGACGAGACTCCCGAGTTGCACGGGTGCCCCACCTGGACCGTCGGTGGTGAGCAGCACGGCCAGCAGGTCGTGTTCCCCGACCGTGATCAGTACCTCGCCGTCGCGAAGGCGCTCGCCGACGAGGGCTTCACCATCTGCGTCGACCTGTGTGGTGTCGACTATCTCGAGCATCTCGATCGCCCGCTCCCCGCCGGCGTCGTGCCCGAGCGTTTTGAGGTCGTCGCCAACCTCGTCGACATCGGCAACCGTCGCCGCATTCGCATCCGCGTGCAGGTGCCCGAGGCCGACCCGACCGTGGCGTCGCTGTTCGATCTGCACCCCGGCACCGAGTCGCCCGAGCGCGAAACGTACGACATGTTCGGCATCGAGTTCGACGGGCACCCCGATCTCACCCGGATCCTGATGCCCGAAGACTGGGTCGGCCACCCGCTCCGCAAGGACTACGACCCCGGTCGCATTCCTGTTCAGTTCAAAGAGGCGAACGCATGAGCACCACGGAAGAACCGCTCGTCGATGATCCCGCGACTCCGCTGATCGACGAGTCGAAGCTCGGCGCTTCGGTCGCCGACGACGGCGACGACACCTCTGGCTACGCCGTCTTCATCCCGAACACCTATGAGGGTGCCCAGCTCCTGAAGCCGCGGTCCGAGACCACGGCGAGAGAGCTGCTGCGGGAAGTGGGTTCGGTACTGCGCATGAGCGAGGCCGAAGCCGCCAAGCTCGGTGACCTGCCCGAAGATCCCGACGAAGATCAGACGATGATCATCAACATGGGTCCGCAGCACCCGTCGACCCACGGCGTGCTCCGACTGATGCTCGAACTCCAGGGCGAACAGGTGCTGCGGTGCAAGCCGATCATCGGCTACCTCCACACCGGCATGGAGAAGACCGCCGAACAGCTCACCTACATGCAGGGCGGCACCAACGTCACCCGCATGGACTATCTGAGCCCGTTCAACAACGAGCTCGCCTTCTCGATGGCGACCGAGCAGCTGCTGGGCATCACCGACGACATCCCCGAGCGGGCCACGTGGATCCGGATGCTCATGAGCGAGCTCAACCGGATGTCGAGCCACCTGCTGTTCATGGCCACCAACGGCATGGACCTCGGTGCGGTGTCGATGATGATCTACGGCTGGCGCGAGCGCGAAGAGGTGCTGCGTTTCTTCCAGGAGGTCACCGGCCTCCGCATGAACCACAACTACATCCGCCCCGGCGGTGTGGCCGCCGACCTCCCCGCCGGTTGGCGTGATGGCGTGCTCCGCCTGCTCGACCTGCTGCCCGAACGACTCGAGGAGTACGACATCCTCATGACCGGGCAGCCGATCTGGCGTGAGCGGCTCCAGGGCGTGGGCGTCATCACCCCGAACGAGGCGTTGGCGCTCGGTGCCACCGGCCCGATCCTCCGCTCGACCGGTGTCGAGTGGGACCTCCGCCGCGATCTGCCGTATCTCAAGTACGACGAGCTCGAATTCGACATCGTCGTCGGCTCGTACGGCGACGCCTTCGATCGGTATGCCATCCGCCTCGCCGAGATCCGCGAGTCGATGGAGCTGGTCCGTCAGATCCTCGAGCGGATGCCGCAGGGCGACTATCGCATCCAGGACAAGAAGGTCACCCCGCCGCCACGCGCTCGCATCGACGAGTCGATGGAGGCACTGATCCACCACTTCAAGATCTTCACCGAGGGCTTCAAGGTTCCCGAGGGTGAGGCCTACGTCGGCATCGAGAGCCCCCGCGGCGAGATCGGCTGCTACATCGCCAGCGACGGGTCGCCCAATCCGTACCGCATGCACATGCGTGACCCCTCGTTCACCAACATCCAGTGCCTGCCCCACATGATGCGCGGCGGCCTCGTCGCCGATGCGGTGGCGGTCATCAGCAGCGTCGACCCCGTCCTCGGCGGCGTCGACCGGTAAGAACGGCCTGGGTCGAACACCGTGAACACGACATCTTCGTGGTGCCTCGACACTCGCTTGTGAAAGAATTCCCGAACAGGACACCCCTCCCATGAGCCGCCTCAGCGATTCGAACGTTCAACTCGCACACGAGATCATCGCTCGCTACCCCAAGAAGAAGTCGGCGCTGATTCCACTGCTCCACCTGAGCCAGGAACAGAACGGCTACGTCACGCAGGAGGCGATGCGTCACATCGCCGAACTCGTCGACGTCACGCCGGCCGAGGTGATCGGCACCGGCACCTTCTACGAGATGTTCAAGTTCGAGCCGGTGGGGAAGTACCTCATCAACATCTGCGGCACCATGAGCTGTGCGCTGCTCGGCGCCGAGGAGCTCATGCACCACGCCGAGCACAAGCTCGGCATCAAGGCCGGCTCCACCACCGACGACGGCATGTTCACCCTCGAACACGCCGAGTGCCAGGCCGCCTGTACCGAGGCGCCCTGCCTGCAGGTCAACTATCGGCATCAGTACCGCATGACCACCGATGACCTCGATCAGATGATCGACGACCTGCGCTCGGGTGCGCTCGCCGGCGACGTCCCCGATCACGGCACCCTCACTCGGGTTCGCCAGGCGCCGCATGCCAACGAGGTCGGTGCCGTTCCGCCCGACGAGGTCACCGAGGCCCCGGTCTGGATCTCCAAGCACGACAACACGGAGGCGCCTGCATGAGCACCGCCATCACCCGCGAGTACACGCCCGGCTTCTACGAGGGCGACCGGCCCAAGGTCGTCACGAGTCGGTTCGAGTACGACGACAGCCACACGATGGAGCGCTACCTCGCGACCGCCGGGTACGAGGGCCTGAAGAAGGCGCTGGGGCAGACCCCGTCCGAGGTCCACGAAGAGGTACGTGCGTCGACTGTGCTCGGTCGTGGCGGCGCCGGCTTCCCCGCTGGCGTCAAGTGGGGCTTCACCCCGAAAGACGTCTGGCCGCGCTACCTCGTGGTCAACGGAGACGAGTCAGAGCCCGGCACCTACAAGGACCGCCTGCTCATGGAGCGCGACCCGCACCAGCTGATCGAGGGCTCGCTCATCGCCTGCTACGCAGCCGGCCTGTCGCAGTGCTTCCTCTACGTCCGCGGTGAGATGCCGCTCGCTCACGAGCGGATCGCCCAGGCGCTCAACGACGCCTATGAGGCCGGCTACGTCGGCAAGAACATCATGGGCACCGACTTCTCGTGCGACGTCATCCTCCACTGGGGCGCCGGCGCCTACGTGGTCGGCGAGGAGACCGCGCTGATCGAGTCGCTCGAGGGCGAGCGCGGCATGCCGCGGCTCAAGCCTCCGTACTTTCCGGCGGCGATCGGCCTCTACGGCAAGCCGACCATCGTCAACAACGTCGAGACGCTCGCCAACCTGCCGTTCATCGCCCGCGAGGGGTCGGCCGCCTACACCGCCATCGGCACCGAGACGTCGCCGGGCACCCGAATGGTCGCCATCTCTGGCCACGTCAAGCGCCCGGGCGTGTACGAGATCATCAACGGCTCGACCACGTTCCGCGACATCATCTACGGCGACGAGTTCTGCCAGGGCATCCGCGACGACAACGAGCTCAAGGCGTTCGTGCCGGGCGGTGGTTCTGCACCGTGGTTCCTGCCCGATCAGCTCGACATCCCCTTCGAAGGCCGTCAGGCCGGCGCCGCCGGTTCGATGCTCGGTTCGGGTGCGGTGATGGTGATGGACTCCACCACCGACATCCCGAAGGCGGCGCTCACCCTCACCCGGTTCTACGCCCACGAGTCGTGCGGCAAGTGCGTGCCCTGTCGTGAGGGTGGCACCTGGCTGTATCGCATCCTCGAACGCATCTGCGACGGCCATGGCACCACCGACGACCTCGAGCAGATCCTCGAGGTCGGCCAGTCGATCTGCCCCGGCGACATGCCGCACGCCTCGAGCGAGCGACTCGGTCTCGAGGCCACACCATTCCCCTACAAGATGACCACCATCTGTTTCGTGGGTCCGTCGGCGTATGCTCCGCTCCATTCGGCGCTCACGCTCTTCCCCGAAGAATTCGAGGCGAAGGTGACGGCCAGCCCGAAGCGCACGAAGATCCCGGTCACCGCAGCCTCATGAGCGACGAAGAGAACACCGACGCGTCCGGCGACGAAGCCCTCGATGCCGCTGCCGAGTCCGACGGCGACGTGATCGTCGACGAGGCGCCTGCCGAACCCGAGCCCGACCCGAACGCGGTCTCGGTCACCATCAACGGCAAGCAGGTCGAGGCGACCAAGGGTCAGCTGATCATCGAGGCCGCCCAAGACCAGGGCGCTTACGTGCCGCATTTCTGCTACCACCCGCGCATGAAGCCGGTGGGCATGTGCCGCCAGTGTCTCGTCGAGGTCGACACCGGCCGTGGCCCGCAGCTCATGCCATCGTGCATGTTCCCGGTTTCGCCCGACATGGTGATCGACACCGAGTCCGACACGGTGAAGCGGGCGCAAGAGGGCATGATCGAGCTGCTGCTCGCCAACCACCCCCTCGACTGCCCCGTGTGCGACAAGGGCGGCGAGTGCCCCCTGCAAGACCAGGCCTTCAGCCACGGTCCCGGCGAGTCACGCTTCGTCGAAGAGAAGCGCCACTACGAGAAGCCGATCCCGATCTCCGATCTGGTGCTGCTCGACCGCGAGCGCTGCATCCTCTGCGATCGCTGCACTCGCTTCGCCGACGAGGTGGCGGGCGACAAGCTCATCCACTTCACCCAGCGCGGCAACCAGACGCAGGTGATGACGTTCCCCGACGAGCCGTTCGCCTCGTACTTCTCGGGCAACACGGTACAGATCTGCCCCGTCGGTGCGCTCACCGCCGAGCCATACCGCTTCAAGGCCCGCCCGTGGGACCTCGAACAGCAGGAGTCGACGTGCACCACGTGCTCGGTCGGCTGCAGAACGGTCGTGCAGTCGAGCCGTGACGAGGTACTCCGCTATCAGGGCGTCGACTCCGACCCGGTCAACCACGGTTGGCTCTGCGACCGCGGTCGGTTCAGCTTCGAGTCGCTCTCGTCCGAGCACCGTCTCACCGATCCTCAGGTCCAGACCGATGCGGGTCTGGCACCGACCAACTGGAGCGCCGGGCTCGACGCCGTCGCCAAGCTCGTGCGCGAGGCGCTGTCGACCGCAGGCCCCTCGTCGATCGGGCTGCTCGGCGGTGCCCGCGGCACCAACGAAGACGCCTATGCGTGGGCGCAACTCGCCGATGCGCTCGGCATCACCGCCCGCGATGCACAGCTCGGCGACGGCCTGCCGGCCGAGATCCTCGGGCTGAAGCGGGCGACGATCGATCAGGCGGCCTCGGCCTCGACCGTGATCGTGCTCGGACCCGACATCAAAGAAGAGCTGCCGGTGCTGTACCTGCGCCTGCGCGATGCCGCGACCAACGGTTCGACCGAACTCGTCGAGTTCGCCGCAAACGAGACCGGCCTCACCCGCTACGCCAGTCGGTCGATCCGCCACCAGCCCGGCACCCAGGCGGCGGCGGTGCGTGAACTGCTCGCCGACGAGGTGTTCCGCAGCCAACTCGCCGACGGTGACGTGGTCATCATCGCCGGCCGGCCCAACCTCGCCGAGTCCGCCGGCCCGACGCTCGCCGCACTCCACCTGCTGCTCGAAGCGGCGCCCGAGGCGGCGGTGCTGCCAGCGCTTCGTCGCGGCAACGTCGTGGGCGCGCTCTCGGTCGGGCTCGCACCGGCCAGTGCCGACCACGACGGTCTCGCCACGCTGCAGGCTGCGGCCGATGGTTCGATCGAGCTCCTGATCCTGCTCGGTGCCGACCCGATCAACGACTGCCCCGACCACGAACTGGCTCGTCGTGCGCTGGCCGCTGCTCGGCATGTGGTGGCGATCGACACCTTCCCGACCGAGTCGGCCAAGCTCGCCGATGTCATCCTCCCTGCGGCGGCCTATGCCGAGAAGTCGGGCACCACGACCAACCTCGAGGGCCGGGTCACCACCGTTGCCCAGAAGGTCACGGCTGCCGGCACGTCGCGTCCCGACTGGATGATCGCCGCCGAGCTGTCGTTGCTGCTCGACGACGTCACCTCCGGTCCGACGCCGCTCGACGACGCGACCAGCGTCGACGATCTCACCGCCACGATCGCTGCGAACGTCGCTGGCTTCGCCGATGCCACACCGACTGCGCTCGCTGCTGAGCCCGATGGTGTGTTGGCGATCGGCGGCCCGTCTGGTGACCTGCCAGCTGGCGACGAGGGGCCGACCCGCAACAGCTACGACCATCGCCTCGTCGTCAGTCGCAAGCTCTACGACCGAGCGGTCGGCACCGCCATGTCGCGCTCGATCTCGGCGCTCGCCGTTCCGGCGGCAGCCCATCTTCACCCGCTCGACGCCGAGGCGGTGGGCGTCGTCGACGGGGGCAACGTCAACCTCGTCGGCGAACGCGGTTCGGTCGCCTTGCCCGTGGCGTTCGATCCGTCGGTCGCTCGCGGCAACGTCTGGGTGCCGTTCAACACGATGCCCGAGGCCGGCGCCAGCCGAGTCGAGGCGATCATCGGCGCCGACGCCGTGGTCACCGACGTGAGGATCGAGGTGTTCTGATGCTGGCGATCGATCCGATCCTCGAGCAGGAACTGTGGTGGAAGCCGCTCGCCATCGTCGGCGTGAAGGTGCTCATCATCTTCGTCGTCGGCCTGCTCGCCACCATGTTCATGGTGTGGTTCGAGCGCAAGGTCGTGTCGGGCATGCAGAACCGCGTCGGCCCCAACAAGGCTGGTCCCTACGGTCTGCTCCAAACACTCGCCGACGGCATCAAGGCCTTCTTCAAAGAGACCTTCCGTCCGGCCAAGTCCGACCCGCTCGTCTACAAGCTCGCGCCGTACCTCATGTTCGTTCCGGCGTTCGTCATCTGGGCGGTGCTGCCGCTGGGTGGTGACTTCTCCGACGGCAAGGACGGCACCGTCACGATCTTCGGTGAGGTCACCCGAGTGCAGCTCGCCGATCCGCAGATCGGCATCCTGCTCGTCCTCGCCATGTCGGGTATCGCTGTGTATGGCGTGCTGCTCGCCGGCTGGGCGTCAGGCTCGAAGTACCCGCTGCTCGGTGCGGTTCGCGGTTCGGCTCAGATGATCTCCTACGAGGCGGCATTGGGCCTCTCACTGGCTGCGGTGTTGCTCGCATCGGGTTCGCTGTCGACCGCCCGCATCGTGCAGACCCAGAACGATCTCGCCGACTGGAACCTGATCACGACGGGCGTCATCCCGTTCGTCATCTTCGTCATCGCCGTCACCGCCGAGCTCAACCGCCCGCCCTTCGACCTCGTCGAGGCCGAGCAGGAGCTGGTGTCGGGCTTCAACACCGAGTACGGCGGCATCGGCTTCGCGCTGTTCTTCCTCGCCGAGTTCATGAACGTCATCACGATGTCCGGCATCATCGTCACGCTCTTCCTGGGCGGCCCGCAGCCCATCGTCGTCGGCGATGTGAACATCTTCGGCTGGGCCGGTCCGTTCATGGGGACGCTGTGGTTCGTCCTGAAGCTCTTCCTCTTCCTCTACATGTACGTCTGGTTCCGGGCCACACTGCCTCGCCTGCGGTACGACCAGCTCATGGATCTCGGCTGGAAGCTGCTCATCCCGGTGTCGCTCGGCTGGTTCCTCCTGCTCGCAGCGCTCCGTGAGTTCTCTCCCGAGGGCGCATCGTCTGACTCCATCCGGGTCACGGTGATCGCCATCGCCGTCGGCGCTGCAGCCATCGGCCTGTTCTCGCTGGCACTCCGGGTGAGCCGCCGCAACCGCGATCTGATCGACGCGACCAACCCGCCCTCGAACACAGGAGCTCCGGTCTGATGGGGTACTTCGAAGGCTTCGCCGTCACGATGAAGCAACACCGCCTGTTCGGCGGCAAGCGCGTCACCACCGAGTACTCCGGTGGCCGTCGGGCGAAGAAGAAGAACGAGTCGGCCCGCGAGGTGGCTGGCGACGAGAAGCTGCCGCGGCCCGAACGACTCCACGGCCGCCACGTCCTCAACCGCTACGAGGACGGTATGGAGAAGTGCATCGGCTGCGAGCTGTGCGCCGGCGTGTGCCCGGCCAAGTGCATCTATGTGCGCGGCGCCGACAACGATCCGCTCGACCCCACCTCGCCTGGCGAACGCTTCGGCTACGTCTACGAGATCAACTACCTGCGTTGCATCCACTGCGACCTGTGTGTCGAGGCCTGCCCGACCGAGGCGATCACCGAGTCGAAGCTGTTCGAGTTCAGCTTCACCAGCCGCCAGGACGCGATCTACACCAAGGCCGAACTCGTCGTCGACGACGAGGGCAAGCCGAAGCAGCTCCCGTGGGAAGACTGGCGCGAGGGCGACGATCTGCTCACCTCGGGCTGGATGCGTGCCACGTCACCGTCGGGCGATGCGGCGTTCGAAGGTGAGGTCGGTTGGTCGAACGAGCTGGGTCACGGCACCCGGGCCCCCGAGCCGGCCCAGGCCGAGCGCGACGCATCCGGCGTGAAGAAGGTGTCGCGCTGATGGCCGACACGACCTTCCTCGAGTACGTGGTGTTCTTCGCTGCGTCGGTCATGGTCCTCGGCGGCGCACTCGGGGTGATCCTCTTCAAGAACCCGGTGCACGCCGCCCTCGGGCTCGTGCTCACGTTGTTCGGCGTGGCGGTGCAGTTCGTCGCCCAGGAAGCCCACTTTCTCGCCGCCGTCCAGGTGATCGTCTACGCCGGCGCGATCGTCGTGCTGTTCCTGTTCGTGATCATGCTGCTCGGCGTCGACAAGTCGCAAGACCTGGCGATCGAGCCGATCAAGGTGCAGCGTCCGCTCGCCGTGATCATGGCGGTGGGCCTCGTCGGCCTCATTACCGCTGCGGTGGTGAAGGCGGGCGATTCGGTCCTCGCTCCGGGTGCGGGCATCGAGGTCGCTGGTGCCGGCAACCCCGACGGCGACGCCAACATCCGACAGCTCGCCGAGAACCTCTACAACGACCACGTTCTCGCCTTCGAGCTCACCTCGGTGCTGCTCATCGTGGCGGTCGCCGGCACGGTGCTGCTCACCCGCAAGTGGCCGAAGAGCGCCTACGACGACGACGTCGCCAAGGAAGAGGTCACGTCGTGATCGCCGCCATCGAACCCTCGTGGTATCTCATCCTCGCCGCACTGCTCTTCTCGATCGGAGCGTTCGGGCTGCTGGTGCGCCGCAACCCGCTCGTGATGTTCATGTGCATCGAGCTGATGCTCAACGCCGCCAACCTCACCTTCGTTGCGTTGGCCACCAAGCTCGGTGACATCAACGGCCAGACCGCCGTGTTCTTCGTCATGGTCGTGGCCGCTGCCGAAGTCGTGGTGGGCCTCGGCATCCTCGTGTCCATCCTGCGTCGTCGCCCCGGTGCGACGGCCGACGATCTCGTTGCGCTGAAGGGCTGACGCACATGGCTGAATTGGTGTGGCTGATCCCTGCCTTCCCGCTGCTCGGGTTCCTGACGATCCTCGTCGCAGGCCGCAAGCTCGGCGAACCGAAGGCGGGCCTTCTGGCGACCGCTGCGGTGGCGGCGAGCTTCGTCGTCGCCGTCGGCGTGTTCTTCGACCTCCTCGGTCGTGACGAGGCCGATCGTTCCGAGACGGTGACGCTGTTCTCGTGGGTGCCGGTCGGCGATCTGTCGATCGATCTCGCGTTCCTGGTCGACCCGCTGTCGATCACGATGTGCCTCTTCGTCACCGGCATCGGTTCGCTGATCCACCTCTACTCGATCGGGTACATGCATGGTGACCCGAAGTTCTCGAAGTTCTTCCTGTACCTGAATCTGTTCGTGCTCTCGATGACCCTCCTGGTCCTCGGATCGAACCTCCTGGTCACCTTCCTCGGCTGGGAGGGCGTGGGCACCTGCTCGTACTTCCTCATTTCGTTCTGGCACACCAAGGAGGCGAACGCCACGGCCGGCAAGAAGGCGTTCGTCACCAACCGCGTCGGTGACTTCGGCGTGATGATCGCGATGTTCCTCGCGTTCGGTGCCGTCGGTTCGCTCGACTACGCCGTGATCAACGATTCGGCACTGGCGGGCACGCTCACCGAGGTGACGGCGACCGGCATCGCTGCGATGCTGTTCCTCGGAGCGGTCGGCAAGTCGGCCCAGCTGCCGCTCTACATCTGGCTGCCCGACGCCATGGCTGGCCCGACCCCGGTGTCGGCGCTGATCCACGCGGCCACCATGGTCACCGCCGGTGTGTACCTGATGGTGCGCGTCAACCCGGTCCTCGGCGTCGCCGCCGACTGGGTGCCGACGATGATCGCCTGGGTCGGTGCCATCACGGCGCTGTTCGCGGCCACGATCGCGCTCGCCCAGAACGACATCAAGAAGGTGTTGGCGTACTCGACGGTGTCGCAGCTGGGCTACATGTTCCTGGCCGTCGGCACCGGCGCGTACGTCGCCGCGATCTTCCACATGGTCACCCACGCCTTCTTCAAGGCGCTGCTCTTCCTCGGCTCCGGCTCGGTCATCCACGGGATGCACGAAGAGCAAGACATGCGGAAGATGGGCAAGCTCCTCAAGTTCATGCCCGTCACGGCGGGCACGTTCATCATCGGCTGGCTCGCCATCGCCGGTGTGCCACCCTTCGCCGGCTTCTGGTCGAAGGACGAGATCTTGCTCTTCGCCGCCGCCGAGTCGTGGATCCTCTACGGCATCGGCATCGTCACGGCGATCATCACCGCCTTCTACATGACGCGCCAGGTCGTCATGACCTTCTTCGGTGAGGCCAAGTGGGGCAGCCACGCCAACGAGGCCGAAGCTGCGCACCTCGACAGCGGTGACGGCGACGACGGCGAGGGCGACGACGAGCTGGTCGATGCCGGCACGCCGAAGTCGCTGAGCGCTGCCGCCAACGCCGAGGTCGACGATCAGGTCGAAACGAACGGCGCACACGGCGAGTTCAAGCCGCACGAATCGCCGCCGTTCATGCTCATCCCGCTGGTGGTGCTGGCCGGACTGTCGATCGTCGGCGGTGCCATCAACCTGCCGACGCTCGGCATCATCCCGAAGGACTGGCAGCACAAGCTGCTCGACTGGCTCCACCCGCTCGTCGAGTTCGGCGAAGAGGCCGAGGCGCGTGGCATCGGCGAGGCCGTCATCAAAGACACCTGGGCCTACGAGAACAAGGTGCTGTTGATCTTCGTCGCCATCGCCTGCGCGGTCATCGGCATCGTCGCCGCGTGGATGGTCTACGAGAAGAAGAAGGCCAAGCCGTTCGAGCCCGAGCTCCTCGAGCGTGGGTGGCGCTACGACGAGTCGATCAGCAACTTCATGGGTGGCCCCGGCCGGTGGCTGTTCCAGAAGACCGCCGACTTCGACAAGGGCATCATCGATGGCGCCGTCAACGGGGTCGCCACCGTCGTCCGCACGGTCGCCACCCGGGCCAGGGTGCTGCAGACCGGCTTCGTTCGTCAGTACGCAGGCGTCATCGGCATCGGTGTCGTGCTCCTGCTCATCTGGTTCGTGGTGATCCGAGGGATTCTCTGATGCTCGCTGCAGGTGGCGCCACGGGCGCCTTCCCCATTCTCTCGGCACTGATCTTCGTGCCGATGATCGGCTCGATCGCCGTCGCGCTCACGCGCCGGTCGCGCCCCGAGTACGCCAAGATCATTGCGCTGCTGTTCAGTTCGATGACCGGGGCCATGTCGATCTGGCTGCTCGCGTCGTTCGACACCGCCGACGCCGGCTTCCAGTTCACCTCGCAGCACGAGTGGATCGAGGCGTGGGGTATCGGGTGGAACCTCGGAGTCGACGGCATCTCACTGTTCCTCGTGGTGCTCACCGGCGTGCTGTTCCCGCTCGCCATCGCTGGCATCGACCCGCACCACGACGAGAAGCCGTACCTGGCCTGGATGCTCATGCTCCAGGCGGGGGTGATGGGTTCGTTCGTCAGCCTCGACCTCTTCCTGTTCTTCATCTTCTTCGAGATTGTCCTCGTCCCGATGTACTTCCTCATCGGCGGCTGGGGCTACGAAGGCCGTGAGTACGCGGCGACGAAGTTCTTCCTCTACACGATGTTCGGCTCGGCGTTCATGCTCGTCGGCCTCATCGCCACGGCCTTCATCGCCGAGAACTCGCTCGGGTTCGTTACCTTCGATCTCGTCACGATCGCCGAGCAGGCCGACTTTGCCGCCACCACAGGCCGCTGGCTGTTCTTCGCCTTCGCGATCGCCTTTGCGGTCAAGGTGCCGCTCGTGCCGCTGCACACCTGGCTGCCCGACGCCCACACCCAGGCACCGACGGCCGGCTCGGTCGTGCTGGCCGGCGTGATGCTCAAGCTCGGCACGTATGGCCTGCTCCGCTTCGGGTTGTACCTGTTCCCCGAAGCTGCGGTGTGGAGCCGGGCGCTCTGGCTCACCCTCGCTGTCATCGGCATCATCTACGGAGCGGTCGCCGCCACGATGCAGACCGACTTGAAGCGCCTGGTCGCCTACTCGTCGGTCGCCCACCTCGGCTTCATCGTGCTGGGCACGTTCGCGTTCACATCGCAGTCGATCACCGGCAGCGTCATCCAGATGGTGAGCCACGGTGTCTCGACCGGTGCGTTGTTCCTGTTCGTTGGCATGATCTACGAACGTCGCAAGACCCGTGCCATCGCCGAACTGTCAGGCCTGCAGAAGGTGGCACCGATCTTCGCTGCCGGCTTCATGGTCGTCATGCTGTCGTCGATCGGTGTGCCCGGTCTCAACGGCTTCGTCGGTGAGTTCCTCGTCCTGATCGGCTCGTTCCAGACGGCGCGCTGGTGGGCGGTCGTCGCCACCGCCGGTGTCATCCTCGCGGCGCTCTACCTGCTCTGGGCGTACCAGCGGGTGTTCCACGGCGAGCCGACCACCGACAACGAGGGGTTCCCCGAGCTCAAGGCGAAGGAGGCGCTCACCCTGCTGCCGTTCCTCGCTGCGATCGTGTTCGTCGGCGTGTACCCGAAGCCGATGCTCGACCGGATCGAGCCGGCCGTCGACGTGCTCGTCGAGCACGTCGCCGACAACAGCAGCTTCGACATCGTCGAGCTGGGTGGTCAGCGCGGCGAGTTCGACGGTCACCACGGTGACGAGCACGGTGACGATGAAGATCACGGTGGCGACGAGAGCCACGACGAAGAGGGCGAAGCGTGATGGTGTTGGAGTCGATCCTCGAGCAGGCGGGGCCCGACACCGGGCTCGAGGTCCAGTGGTTCGCCTTGTCGCCGCTCATCGTCCTGTCGGTCGGTGCGCTCCTGTTGCTCGTGGTCGGCGCGCTCACCCCGCAGTGGCCGAAAGGTCTGTACGCGTTCACGTCGGCGTCGATCGCCGGTGCCGCTGCCGTGTTGGCGATGGTCAACTGGGACGACATCACCGACAACGGTCCGATGACCCTCGTCGAGGGTGTGCTCGCCTTCGACACCTTCGCGATGATGGCCACCATCACCATCTCGGTGGCCGTGATCCTCGTGTCGATGCTGACCGACGAGTTCATCCGTGACACGCCCAACGACGGTCCCGAGGTCTATGCGCTGTATCTGGTTGCAGCGGTCGGCGGCATCGTCATGGCGTCGGCGAACGACCTCATCGTCCTGTTCCTCGGTCTCGAGACGTTGTCGCTGGCGCTCTACGTGCTCGCCGCATCGAACCGTCGCCGTGACGACTCGGCAGAGTCGGGCCTCAAGTACTTCATCCTCGGTGGCTTCGCTTCGGCGTTCTTCCTCTACGGCATCGCCCTGGTGTACGGCGCCACCGGTTCGACGAACATCAGCGAGATGGTCGACAACCTCGCCAACGTCGTCGACTCCGACAACGATGCGCTCGCCCTCGCCGGCATCGCGCTCATGATCGTCGGCCTCGGCTTCAAGGTGGCCGCTGCACCGTTCCACGTCTGGACGCCCGACGTTTACCAGGGCGCGCCCTCACCGGTCACCGCCTTCATGGCTTCGGCTGGTAAGGCGGCGGCGTTCGGTGCAATGCTTCGCGTTCTCGTGGTCGGCCTCCCGCAGTACCGCGACGACTGGCAGCCGGTCATCTGGGTGCTCGCGCTGCTCTCGCTGGTGGTCGGTTCGTTCATGGCGGTCGTGCAGACCAACGTCAAGCGAATGCTCGCCTACTCGTCGGTCAGCCACGCCGGGTTCATCCTCGTCGGCGTCGAGGCCGCGGCACACACCGCCGGCGAAGCCGACCAGGGATCGGGCATGCCATCGGTGTTGCTCTACCTGCTCCTGTACGCCGTGCTGGTCATCGGCTCGTTCGGCGTCGTCGCCGTCGTGGCCGGTGAGCGCAACGCCACCCTCGACGTGTTCAACGGGCTGTCGAAGCGTCGACCGATGCTGGCGCTCGCATTCACCGTCTTCCTCCTCGCTCAGGCCGGCGTGCCCTTCACCTCGGGCTTCATCGCCAAGTTCGGTGTGATCCAGGCGGCGGTCGAGGTCGAGAGCTACGCGATCGCCATCATCGCCATGGTCGCTGCCGTGGTGGCCGCATTCCTCTACCTCCGGATCATGGTGAGCATGTGGCTTCACGATCCCGCCGACGACTCCCCGGTTCGCGTGCCCGTGGCGGCGTCGGTCGCGATCGCCGCCGCCGCCCTCTTCACGATCGGCGTCGGCCTCTCTCCCAACTGGCTGATCGACGCAGCCGACACCGTCACCGCATTCGCCCGCTGATCGCCTGACACCGCAAGCTGTTGGCTCACGCAGCCGTCAGCCACGTGGGTAGTCGTGGACGACTGACACCGTACGACCGTTCAGATTCGGGGGTCAGGCTGTCGGTTTCGAAACGGCGGTCGACCTCCGCGAGCGGGCCAGGCGAGCGGCGAGCCGAAGCTGATCGGGTTCGAGGTGAGCGTCGACGTCGAGCGACTCGGGATCAGGCCGACAGGCCGGGTTCCGCTGTTGGTCGGCGGTCACGGGCGTCGTGTCGTTGGCATCGCTGGCCGTCACGCCGACGTCTGTCAGTTCACCGGGCTCGTCCAGATCCTCAGGGTGACCGACGATGTCGATGCCGCCGACACCGCCTGGAACGGGTGAGCTCGGGCGGGCGATCACGACGAACTCGCCAGTCCCGCAGCCAACATCGACCACGCTGTGCGCACCGAACTCAGTCGCGATCGCCACGTACATGTCGAGATCCTCTCGATCATCTTCGAGCGGGTCGTAGAGACAAGCGAGGCGCGGGTCGGCGAACGCACGGTCTGGCGTCATCGGTCGGCATTGTCGTCGCTGTCCGACTCCCCGCCCGAACGAGTTGCATCAAGTGGTGCGTCTGACACCAGTCGACACGGGGTGGGGCAGACTGCTCCGGTGACCTGGGAGACGCTGACCTCGACGACCGTCTACGACAACTCGTGGATCGAGGTGAGTCATCGGGAGGTGATCGCTCCGACCGGCCACGAGGGGATCTACGGCCTCGTTCACTTCAAGAACCTCGCCGTCGGGGTGATCCCGATCGACGGCGAGGGGTGTACCTGGCTCGTCGGACAGGATCGCTACACGGTGGGGGCGTGGTCGTGGGAGATCCCTGAGGGCGGCGGCTCGCTCGGCGAGGATCCGGTCGATGCGGCACGGCGTGAGCTGGTCGAGGAGACCGGGCTCAGCGCAGCACGATTCGAGCACCTCCTCGACCTGCACACCTCGAACTCCGTCACCGATGAGCGCGCCGTGATCTATGTCGCGACCGACCTCACGATCGGCGATAGCGCACCCGACGAGACCGAGCAGTTGCAGGTTCGCAGACTGCCGCTCGACGAGGCGATCGACGAAGCCCTGACGGGGGCGATCACCGATGCCATGTCGGTGGCGGGGCTCCTCGCGCTCGCAGCCCGACGAGCGGCGTGACGTTCAGTTGATCTGCGTCGAGAAGAACGAATCGATGGCTGGGGCCAAGGCGTCGGCGATGAGCTCGGCGCCTGCATCGGAGATCGTGACGGCGTCGAGGAATGCCGTGCCTTCGTCGGCGCCGGTGACATCGCGCGTGATCGACTCGCTCCCGAACTCGATCGCTGTCGACGTCGGGTCGAGTACGGCGATGGCGTTCTCGGCTGTCGTGATGTCGGGCCCGAGGGACGGGTCGGCGAACGCTTGCGCCGACACCCCCGAGATGTAGACGAGCGTGGGCGTGTCGGCGGCGACGATGGCGTCGACGAGTCGTTCGAGCGCGTCGGTGCGCTCGGCAGCGTCGGTTCCGGTGGGTGGGTCGAGCAGGCAGGCGATGAACGCAGGTTCGGGGACCACGCCGTCGCACCGGTCGGTGCCTCCCCATGCGGCGAGGGTGGGGCTGATGGCGACGACGAGCCCGTCGGCGCCGTCGGTCACGGCATCGCCGATGAGGTCGATGACGTCGTCGATGTCGGGGTCGGTCTCCACGATCGGGCGCAACTCCACCGGGCGTTCGTCGATGGTGGTCACGCGTGTGGCGACGGCAGCGGGTACCGACACCTCGTCGTTGACGACATCGGCACCACCGATCCACGCGAGCAGCACCGGTGTCGAGATGCGGTCGGCGGGCGCTGCCCCACCTCGACCGGCACCGCCGCCCACGGTCGCGGCCCCTCCGATCGCACCGGGGCTGTTCCCCGAGCCGCCGGCGATCGGCGCCGCAGTCGTGGTGGGTGTCGCGGTCGTCGCCGGAGCTGCCGGCGCCGATGGCGGTTGTGTGCCGGCTGGTTGGTTCGCAGGCGGCTCCGTCGTGGGCGCCGCAGTCGACGGCGGCGCCGTCGTCGCGGGAACGAGTACCGACGGAGGTGTCGTCGTGTCGGCCGCCGCAGTCACGGTCGTCGTCGGGCCGAGCGTCGGCGCCTCGGTCGTGGTCGGCGCGGTCGAGGTGGTGGTCGATCCCGATGCGATGCGAACCGGAGGCAGTTCATCACCGAAACGTTCGTCACCGCCGCCGCAGGCCGAGAGTGCCACGGCTGCGGCCACGACGATCGTGACACCACTTCGCACGCGCCGAGCGTTGGAGGGATCCACCGGGGTCGGGGCGCGATCGTCAGGGTCTCGCTCGCCCATAGCCTGTCGGCATGGGTGATGGCGCTCCTCGCAGCTTCTTGGCATCGGCTGTTGGGTGGTTGATCGTGGCGTTGATCGCCTATTTGTTCTTCGGTTGGATCATCGGCACCGTCGTGTGGCTCTTGAGGATGACGTTCGTCCTGCTCGTGATCGGTGGCCTCTTCTGGCTCTATCTGCGGCTCAAGAGCGACCCGAGTCCTTGAGCGGTCCGCCACCCGCTGCTTCGATCGCTGCGGCAAGACCTTCGCAGTCCGCGACGCTGACCCACAGCGCCGAGTGGGGCCGGATGCCGATGACACGAGGAACACGTTCGACGAACCCGATGCAGAGGCCTCGCTGGTTGTTGGTGCCGAAGGTGAGGCCGTCGTCGGCGAAGCTCAAACGCATGCCGACCGCCGTCCACCATCGGTGTGGTCCGCTGATCTCGGTGTGATCGATGTTGGCGACAGGGGTGTCGACCTTCGCCCACCCGTAGGTCGCCACGAGCCGACCGTCGTCGGTGATGTCGACCCCGTGCGACTCCTTCACTCGGAGGCTCGCGAACAAAGCGCTCCACCGCTTGTCGAACCGGTACCCGAAGTGTTCGGCCATTCGTCGACCGTAGCCGTTGGCCTGTCGACGAACACTCCGTTGCGAGGTCAGGGCGACCGCCGTGACAGGCTCGCGACATGAGTGATGCCTCGGTGTACGAACCGATCCTCGGCCTGCGCAAGGGTGGTGCTGCCGTGGTGCTGCTGACCTACCGAGGCGACTGGTGACCGTATTGCTGTGGCCAGCTCGTGCGGCTGGCATCGCAAGCTGATCGGATCCGTCAAGCCGGTGGTGAGGTCATCGCCGTCAGCGTCGACGCCGACGAACGTCAGGCTGCGATGTACTCGCGTTGGCCGACCCACGACGTGCAGTACGTCTCCGATCCAGGCGGCGTCTCATATCTGCAACCCCTCGGGCTGTTCGACCCCGAGGAGCGGGGCGGCATCGCGTTGCCCGGTTTGTTGGTGATCGCACCCGACGGCACCGAGGCGTTCGGCTACCGCGGGCGCGACTTCGCCGATCGAACCCACGACGACGACGCCTTGGGCGCACTCGAGTCGCTCGGCCTCGGGCCGATCGACTCGGATGTCGAGCTGGGTGGCCCTGCCGATGCTGATGTCGACGCCGAGCAGCAGGGTGCGTTCACCCCGCGCATCCTCGTCCCGTACTTCAAGGGAAACCGCTTCGGCGCCCTGGCGATCCAGATGCGCGCCGAGGGCGAGGAGTCGAAGCGTCTGGCCAAGGAGCATCGCCAGATGTGCGACGCCATCCTCGACGCCTGGTCGTCCCTCACCTGAACGCTGTCCGTCGCCCTCCGTGTCAGGCACCGAGGGCGACGAGGTCGACAGGGGTGTCAGTCGACGAGTGACTGGTAGACGAGCTGCTTCAGTTCGCTGCGGATCGGGTGGGTGCTGCTCGGCAGGAGCTGGGTGAGGAACACGACGGTGAGATCCTCGACCGGATCGCACCAGAAGGCCGTGCTCGCGGCGCCGCCCCAGGCGTACTCGCCGACCGATGACGGGACCTTGTTGGCGACGGGGTCGGTGGTGACCGAAAAGCCGAGGCCGAAACCCACCCCCTCGAATGAGGACTCGGCGAACAGGGCCCGTCCGAACTCGTCGAGATCGGCGTTGTTCGGCAGGTGGTTCGAGGTCATCCAGTCGACGGTTCGGGAGGACAGCAGCCGCGTGCCGTCGAGTTCGCCGCGCCCGAGCAGGAGCGAACAGAAGCGCAGATAGTCGGCCATGGTGCCCCAGAGGCCACCGCCGCCACTCAGGTACCGGGGCGGTGCCGACGGGATGGGCGAGGTCATCGGGTGTGCGAGGCCGGTTTTGGGGTGGGGAATGCAGAGCCCGGCGACCCGGTCGTGCTTGGCTTCGTCGACGTGGAAGGCCGTGTCGGTCATCCCGAGCGGGGCGAGGATCCGCTCGGAGAAGAACTCATCGAGCGACTGGCCCGAAACGACCTCGACGACCCGTCCGAGCACATCGGTCGACACGCCGTACAGCCATTCGTCACCGGGCTGGAAGGCGAGCGGCAGCTCGGCCCACCGAGCACAGCAGGCGGCGAGGTCGAAGTCCTTGGGGGCACCCCACTCGAAGCCGGCGGCCCGGTACAGCGCATCGGTGACCCCGCTGTTGTGGAAGCCGTAGGTCAGGCCCGAGGTGTGGGTGAAGAGATGCCACATCCGGATCGGCTCGGTCTGGGGGACCGTGACCGGCTTGGTCGACGGGCCGATCTGATACACCGGCGTGTCGGCGAACTCGGGGATGAACTCCGAGATCGGCGTGCGCAACTCGAAGGCTCCTTCCTCGTACAGCATCATCGCGGCAACCGATGTGACCGGCTTGCTCATCGAGTACATGCGAACGATCGTGTCGTCGGTCCATGCGGCTCCACCGGGTGCGGCATCGTCGGCGCGCTCGATCAGACGGTTCCCGTAGGTCGCATGGTGGACGAGTTGGCCGTGGCGGACGACGGCGACCTGCCAGCCCGGAAGTCGTCCGTCGTCGACGTAGCGGGCGAAGTGGCGGTCGATTCGACCGAGGCGGTCGGCGTCGAATCCGACCGCGGCCGGGTCGGCGAGTTGGTCGGTCAGCGGAGCGTTCGGCGTGATGGTGGCGATGTCGGTCACCGACCGAGCATCGCAGAACACCGTGGGTCAGGACGCAGCGGCGCTCGGCGTGTCGTGGTCGGTGGTGGTGTCGGCGCGTCGGCGGAGGAGCAGGTGGCGTACCAGCCGCCAGTCGAGCAGGAGCGAGAGGAACACCGTGGCGACGACGACGAACGACGCCGCGGTTCCGTCGTCGAACACGAACCTGCGCAGCAGCATGCCGAGCGTCAACGTCGTGAGCCACACCTCGACACCCGATGCGATCGATGCGGGCCGAAACCAGATGCGCCACGCCAGCCAGGCGACGGCGAGCGCGATCAGGAAGGGCGCAGCCGTGCTGATCAATCCGCTGACCGCCTCGTCACGGTCGTGGTTGCGTCGACCGATCGCCACGAAGGCGACGACGATCGCGGTGTCGATGGCAGCGGCGATCGGGAGCGTGCGTGATCCTGCGGAGCTCACCGCTCCAGTCTGGCGGGTCAACTGTGGAACGACCCGAGGGTGCCCTTGAAGAAGACCAGGGGCACCGGGGGTTCGCCGTCGTGGTCGGCGTCGGCGTCGAGTGCCCCGACCCGGCCGAGGATGAAGTGGTGATCGCCCATGTCGTAGACATGTTCGACCGAGCAGTCGATCCAGGCCACCGCTCGATCGAGGACCGGCGAGCCCGAGGGAGCGGCATGCCACGACACCCCTTCGAAGTGGGTGTCGGAGGTGCTCGACTTCGCGAACTTCCAGCACAGGTCGCCCTGCTCGCTCGAGAGGACGTTCACACAGAAGCTTCCCGACGGCGCCATCGCCTCCCACGTCGACGACCCGATCTGTGGGAGGAACCCGACGAGTGGTGGGTCGAGCGAGACCGACGTGAACGAACCGATCGTGAACCCGACCGGAGCACCTGCGGTGTCGAGGCCGGTGATGACGGTGACGCCGGTCGGAAAGTGCCCGAGGATCGCTCGGAAATGGCCGGAATCGAACGCGTGGGCGTTGTCGGCGGTTGCTGATTCGTCGGCGCTCATCGGAGGTCACACTACGCTGCGTCGGCGTGGCGGACGACATCTCCGCAGCCAAGCGTCAGCTCCGACGCGAGATGCTCGAACTCAGGCGTGCGATCACCGATCGACCGATCGTGGGCGATCGGACGATCGGGGTCCGCGATCGGCTGATCGAGGCGTTGGCCGAGCGTTTCGACGGGGTCCCGGGTGCCGCAGTGTCCCGTGAGCACGTCGTTCGCACTGAACTCCGGCGCGTGCTGGCCTACGACGCGGTCGCCGGCGAAGTCGATCTCGGGCCGCTGCTCGATGCGCTCCGAGCGAGCGGCGTCGAGGTCGTGGTGCCCGCGGCCACGCCCGATGCCTCGGTTCCCGTGCTGCCCTCGTGGCCACAGGTGATCATCGTTCCGGGCGTGGCGTTCGATGGAGACGGGGCTCGGCTCGGTCGCGGCGGTGGCTGGTACGACCGGCTGCTCGGTGATCCGGCTCGGCAGGGCGTGGCACTCGGTGTCGCGTTCGAAACCCAGGTGGTCGACTCGGTGCCGACCGAGCCACATGATGCGGTACTCGACGCCGTCGTGACCGATCGAGCGGTTCGTTGGGTGGGGAACGGCCGCTGACGTCTCGACGCTCCCCGGGCGAGTGCACCGATCAGTTCGCTGGTCGGCGTCGGAGGCGCTGACTCAAGAGATCGACCACCGGATCGTGGACTGCTCGCCGACGCCGGGTCAGTACCAGCCGGCGGCGCAGCAGTTCGCGTCCGGCGACCAGATCGCCGTCGGTCGTCGGGTCGACCTGGCTACGGGGCAGCACCGTCCACCCCACGCCCAGCCGCACCATCTCCCTGATCACGTCGGGCTGATGTGACTCGGCGGCGACGGTGACCGGAGCCCCGGCTGCTGCGAGTGCCTGTTCGACCTGGAGACGCGTGTGCGAGCCCGCCGGAAACAGCACCCATGGTCCCCAGGCGTCGGCGCGCGCCCGCTGGTCGGTGCCTGGCGGGGCGTACACGCCCAGCGGCTCGGTGAGTAGCGGGGTGAGTTCGAGATCGTCGGGCGGCGTCGGGGGCTCGACGCAGACGGCAAGGTCGACATCGCCCGAGCGAACCGCTTCGACGAGGGCACTCGACGGTTGCACTCGCAGCACCAGGTCGACGTCGGGATGAACTGCGCGGAACGTCCGGAGGACGTCGGGAAAGTGGACCACGGCGGCGACGTCGATCATCCCCAGGCGAACCGTTCCGGAGACGCCGCCGGTCAGTCGGTCGCGCCACCGTGCCAAGTCGGCGGTGAGCGCGAGCACATGGCGCGCGTGTTCGACCACGGGGACGGCGGTCGGACGGAGCTTCCGGCGGCGGCCCTCGCGTTCGAAGAGCTCGACGCCGAGTCGTCGTTCGAGTTCGGCGAGGCCCTGTGAGAGCGCCGATGCGCTCACCCCGACGTCGGACGCGGCGTCGGAGAAGGTCTGATGATCAGCGACGGCGGCCAGATACTCCAGCTGCCTGATCGACAGGTCGGGGAGGACGGGCGAGTCTGCGGGCACCCTTCGCATGATAGTTCAGATTTACTTCACGAAAAGTACAACAAGATGGATATCCCTTTAGCGTTGCTCAACATGACTGCACGCAACATCGCGCCCGCCACGGGCAAGCTCGGCATCCTCACCCCCGGCATGGGGGCGGTCGCCTCCACGTTCATCGCCGGCGTCATCGCCGCCCGCCAGGGCGTCAAGCCGCCGATCGGCTCACTGACCCAGATGGCCCACATCCGCCTCGGCACCAAGGACGAGCAGCGCAACCCGCTGATCAAGGACTTCGTCCCCCTCGCCGACCTCGACGACATCGTCTTCGGGGGTTGGGATCCCATCTCACCGAACGCCCTCGAGGCCGCCCGCACCGCCGGTGTGCTCGAAGGCGACGACCTGTCAGCGATCTCGTCGGAGCTCGAGGCGATCGTGCCGATGGAGGCCGTGTTCGACCAGCGCTGGGTGTCACGTCTCGACGGCGTGCGCGTGAAGCAGATCGACAACAAGTGGGACCAGGCCATGGCCCTCATGGGCGACATCGCGAACTTCCGCGAGGCCAACGGCTGCGACCGGCTCGTCATGGTGTGGTGTGGCTCGACCGAGGCGTTCCAGGAGCCGTCCGAGGTCCACCAGACCGTCGCTGCCTTCGAGGCCGGCCTGAAGGCCAACGACGAGAACATCTCGCCGTCGCAGATCTACGTCTACGCCGCTCTGCAGAGCGACGTGCCGTTCGCCAACGGTGCACCGAACCTGTCGACCGATCTGCCCTGCATGGTCGAGCTGTCGCGCGAGCGTGGCGTCCCGATCGCGGGCAAGGACTTCAAGACCGGTCAGACCCTCATGAAGACCCTGCTCGCCCCCGGCCTCAAGGCGAGGATGCTCGGCCTTCGCGGCTGGTACTCGACCAACATCCTCGGCAACCGTGACGGTGAGGTGCTCGACGACCCCGAGAACTTCAAGACGAAGGAGGAGTCGAAGCTCGGCGTGCTCGGCACGATCCTGCAGCCCGAGGTCTACCCCGACCTGTACGGCAACATCGATCACGTCGTCCGGATCAACTATTACCCGCCCCGCGGCGACAACAAGGAGGGCTGGGACGCGATCGACATCTTCGGCTGGCTCGGCTACGAGATGCAGATCAAGGTCGACTTCCTCTGCCGTGACTCGATCCTCGCTGCGCCGATCGTCCTCGACCTCGCCCTCTTCATGGACCTCGCCCACCGCGCGGGTGAAAGTGACGTTCAAGAGTTCCTGAGCTTCTACCTGAAGGCCCCGCAGGCCCGCGGTGAGAACTCGGTCGAGCACGACCTGTTCATCCAGCAGACGAAGCTGAAGAACACCCTGCGCGAGTGGATGGGCGAGGAGCCCGTCACCCACTCCGAAGCCGGCTGACGCCGCCTCCTCCCTGTTCTCGTGCAGTTGTCGCTGCCCTGGCTGCGACAACAGCACGAGATCGGGACGGGCCGAACCGGGGAACGGATAGCGTCGGGCGGCATGGCAGCGATCGTGATGGACGGAAACGCACTGCGAGACGAGGTCATCGCCGAACTGGCAGTGACTGTCAAGCAGGCGGGTTCGCCCGAGATCTGCCTCGCGACGGTGCTCGTCGGTGACGACGGTCCCTCGAAGCGTTACGTCGCCTCGAAACACAAGAAGGCGGCGGAGGCGGGAATGATCTCGCGACACCACGAGCTGCCAGCCAATGCCACACAAGCCGACGTCGAGGCCGTCGTGGCCGACCTCGCAGCCGACCCGACCGTGCACGGCATCCTCGTGCAACTCCCACTGCCCGACGGGCTCGATCCCGAACCCGTGCTCGACCTGATCCCGGCCGAGAAAGATGTCGACGGGCTCACCGAACGGTCGATGGGTCGCCTCGTCCGGAACCGCCCGGGCCTCGTGAGCTGCACACCGCTCGGCGTGATGCGGCTGCTCGAGAAGTACGACGTCCCCACGTCGGGCAAGCGTGCCGTCGTGATCGGCCGTTCCACCCTCGTCGGGTTGCCGCTGTCGCTCCTGCTCAATCGAAAGGGTGCCGACGCCACCGTCACGATGGCGCACTCGCGGACGGCCGACATGGCGTCGGTCGTTCGCGAGGCCGACATCGTCATCGGCGCTGCCGGTCAGGCGCGCATGATCACCGCCGACATGGTGAAACCGGGCGCCGCCGTGATCGACGTGGGCGTGTCGCGCACCGAGGCCGGCATCGTCGGCGACGTCGACTACGAGCCCGTCGCAGAGATCGCCGGCTGGATCACTCCGATGCCGGGTGGCACTGGCCCGATGACCATCGCCTCCCTCCTCGAGAACACCCTCACCGCCGCCCGCCTGCAGGGTGTCGACGTCTGACACCCGGCGCATCGGGCGCCGAAGGCTCTCGACGAGTCGCCGCCAAGGGGGAGCGCGCTGTCGGTGGCCCGGAATGCCCGGGCCACCGATAGCGTTGCATCGTTCGATTCGTCGACGACGATCGCAACTCCCGCTGGCCAGCCAGCCCGGGGTCCGAGCGATCAGCCGTCACCCGAGAATCGCATCGAGAGGAACATCGACATGAAGACCGACATCCACCCCGAGTACACCGACACGACCGTCAGGTGCTCGTGCGGCAACACCTTCCAGACGCGTTCGACCGTCGAGGGCGACCTCACCGTCGAACTCTGCAACGAGTGCCATCCCTTCTTCACCGGCAAGCAGAAGCTGGTCGACTCCGGCGGCCGGGTCGAGCGCTTCAACCGCCGGTACGGCCGCCGTCAGGGCGCGCCGTCGAACGTCGAAGAGTGACCGACTGCGCCTGACCGGCGCTCCGAACCAACGACTGCCGCTCCGGTCTGCCGGAGCGGCAGTCGCCGTTTTCGGCCATGGCTCAGCGGCGTGACCGGAGGCACAACCTCAGCGGTGTGGCCGTGCTCATAGGGTCGAGCGCTTCGTGCTGTCACTCGATCGACCCGGCAGCGTCCAGAGGTGAACGATGTCGACGACAGCAGCCAACGAGATCAACGCGCGCCGTGAAGGCGGGCTCCGTCAGCGTTGGGACGACGACTGGAAGCACCAGTGGTGGAGCAATCCGCGTACGGAATTGCTCGCCGGCCTCCTCGTCGCCCTCGCCCTCATTCCCGAGGCGATCTCGTTCTCGATCATCGCAGGCGTCGACCCCAAGGTCGGTCTCTACGCGTCGTTCGTGATCGCGATCTACATCGCGTTCGCCGGTGGCCGCAGGGGAATGATCTCGGCAGCGACCGGGGCGATGGCGCTGGTGGTCGTTCCCCTCGTCGAGGACCACGGCGTCGAGTTTCTCTTCGCAGCCACCGTCCTCGCCGGCGTGATTCAGGTCGGTCTGGGAATCCTCGGGGTCGGCTCGCTCATGCGATTCATACCCCGCACCGTGATGACCGGCTTCGTCAATGCGCTCGCGATCCTCATCTTCCTCGCCCAAGTGCCGCACATCCTCCTCACCGACGAGGGTGCCGATCGCTCCCAACTCGGGCTCAACCTCGCCGTCATCGCGCTCGGGCTCGCCGTCATCTACGGGCTCCCGCGGTTGACCAAGGCGGTGCCATCGCCGCTGATCGCGATCGTGGCGATCGCCAGCCTCGCCGCGGTGAACGGTTGGAGCCTGCCGACCGTGGGCGACATGGGAGACCTCCCGTCGGCGCTCCCCAGTTTCGGTCTGCCCGACGTGCCGCTCAGCCTCGAGACGCTCGGCATCATCCTCCCGTACTCGATCACGCTCGCACTGGTCGGGTTGCTCGAGTCGCTGCTCACCGCACAGTTGCTCGACGACATGACCGACAGCGACTCCGACAAGAACCGTGAGGCCACGGGCCAGGGCGGGGCCAACGTGGTCACCGGCTTCCTCGGTGGCATGGCGGGTTGCGCCATGATCGGCCAGTCGATGATCAACCACAAGAGTGGCGCTCGCACCCGGCTGTCGACGTTGTCGGCAGGGGTCTTCCTCCTCCTGTTGATCCTCGTCGCCGGCGATCTGGTCGCACAGATCCCGATGGGTGCGTTGGTGGCGGTGATGATCATGGTGTCGATCAGCACCTTCGACTGGCGCAGCGTGTCGCCCGGACACCTCAAGGTGATGCCGCGTCCCGAGGTCGCAGTCATGGCGACCACGGTCGGCATCGTCGTGGTCACCCACAACCTCGCGTACGGCGTGATCGCCGGCGTGTTGCTCTCGGCAGTGTTCTTCGTTCGCCACGTCGCCCACGTCGTCGAGGTGACGAGTGTGGTCGATCCCGACAACGTCGAACGCCTCTACGCCGTGCGCGGCGAGCTCTTCTTCGCGTCGACGAACGATCTCGTTCACTCGTTCGACTACGACGCCGTGAAGGTCTCGCGGGTCGAGATCGACCTGAGCGGCGCTCGCATCTGGGACACCTCTGCGGTGGCTGCCCTCGACGCCGTCGTCGAGAAGTTCGCCGATCGCGGGATCTCCGCCGAACTGGTCGGCCTCAACCGCCACGCCGCGCGCCTCCACGGTTCGACGACCGGGCGCGTTTCCGCCGGACACTGAATCGTCCCTTCGCCCGGGAGGGTGGTGGACAAGGACGTGCCGTTTGTGCTGCGAACGTTGCGTTCTCGTGATCAAGGGTGCGGCAAGGTCGTTCAACCGTGTCGCAACATTGGGCGATCCAGAACGTGAGTACTCACCTGCTCACGTCGTGAGCACGAGCGTCATCAGCCCGTCAGCACCCCAGGAGATCGCCGAGTGCCCGCCTTCACCGAGGCAAACGTCCGACATCTGCTCCGCCGTACCGAGTTCGTCGATCGGCCGGCGAGAGTCGCTCACCTCATGGGCCTCGATTCGCTCGAGGCATGCGTCGACGATGTCCTCGATGTCCCGACGAACCCCCCGTCAGCCTCGTTCGCAGCGTTCGGGCCCGACGACACGTGGCACAAGGGAGTTCACCTCAGCCAGTTCTGGCTGAACCGCATGGCGAACGAGACCAGGTCGTTCGGTGAGCGGATGGCCTTCTTCTGGCATGGCCACATCCCGAGCGAGCTCGGCAAGGTCGGCTCGGCGGAGTTGATGCGCGAACAGATCGACCTCTGGCGCACACAGGGCGTCGACGGCGACATCAGCTCGATGGTCCGCACGATGTCGATCCAGGTCGCGATGCTTCGATACCTCGACAACGACCGCAACTTCGCCAACTCGCCGAATCAGAACTTCGCCCGAGAGCTGATGGAGTTGTTCCTCCTCGAGGTCGGCAACTACACCGAGCCCGATGTCGAGGCGGCGACCGCTGCGTGGACCGGTCACACCGCCGATCGGCGGACCGGGGTGTACGAGTTCTTGCCGCCCGCGCCGCCCGAACGATGGTGGGAGGCGGGTCACGACCCGAGTCCGCAGCAGTTCCTCGGACGGACGGTGAATAGCGGGAGTCGGCCGAATTCTGAGGCCGGGTTCGAAACGATCGAGGTCATCCTCGGCACCGGTCCGCTCGGCTCCGGCACTGTGCCAGTCGGGCCGAACGCCGGGCGCCTGACCTCGCACGTCGCCGCCGAGTTCCTGTCGAAGAAGCTGTGGCAGGAGTTCGGGGAGGCCGACACGCGCGGTGTGCCGGCAGGGGTCCTGGGCGCGATGCGCACCGCACTGCTCGACAGCGGCTTCGAGATCCGTCCGTGGGTGCGGGCGATGCTCGTCCACGACGACTTCTACACCGACACCGCCAAGAACGGACTCGTTCGTCAGCCCATCGAGTACGCGGTGGCGCTCATGCTCGCGACCGGGCTGGGTGCCGAACAGGCGGCACCGCTCTGGCAACTCGACCGTGCAGGTCAGCGGCTGCTGTATCCGCCGAACGTCAGCGGCTGGAAGCCGAACGGCTACTGGGTCAACGCAAGCGCGATGGAAGCTCGGAATCAGATGACGCAGAGCGTGATGTGGTCGATCGGCGGGGAGACCTGGGATCAGCACGACTACATCGACCTGCCGGGCGGTCGGATCACCCGGAGTCAGATGGAGAACGAGAGCCATGCCGCCTGGGTCGATCGACTGATCACCGCAACGCAGCTCGATGTTCGCCCGGCCACTCGCACCGCGGTGATCAACCACCTGAACCACCCCGAAGTCCATCGCTGGCAACGGCTCGATGCGTTGATGCTGCTCCTGCTCGCCCCCGAGATGCACGTCGCCTGACCGGAGACCACGATGCTCGACCCCGACATCTCTACCGCTGACGCTCTCCGACACCTCTCATGTCGGGAGCCTGCGGTCGCGGCCCACGAACCGCTCGCCTTCCATCGTCGTCGCTTCCTGCAACTCGTCGGCATGGGCCTTGGTGCGGGCCTCGTCGCTGGGCCGGGGACGACACTGCTCGATGCAGCGCTCGGTCACGATCCGTCGGCGTGGGCCGTTGGTCCGATCGGCCCGGACGACGGAGTGCTCGTCGTGATCGGCATGTACGGCGGAAATGACGGCTTGAACACGGTGGTTCCGATCACCGACGGCCGCTACTACGACATGCACGGCGGCCTCGCCATCGCTCCGGAGGACACGCTCTCGCTCGATGGCTCGAGCGGGCTCAATCAGCATCTGACCGAGTTCAAACGGTTCTGGGATGCTGGTCAGCTGGCGATCGTCGAAGGCGTCGGGCACGGTCTCGACGACTTCTCCCACTTCTCGTCGATGGCCAGGTGGATGGCAGGCCGGACGACCGGCGTTCCCGACTCGGGGTGGCTCGGGCGATGGCTCGACGGCTACCTCTCCTCGGGCCCCGACCTCTTCGCGGCCGCCGAGATCGGCCATTCGTTGCCGCTCCACCTGATCGGCAACCGGTCGGTGGGGACCACGGTGCCGGTCGGGCAGCCGGAGTTCGGCGTCCCACGCGAGTGGCGAGCTGGCGCCGACCGTTCGTTCTTCGATGCCATTCGAGAGATGGCCCCAAACGAGAACTCGTGGTTGGGGCGCGTCGGTGGTGCGCAGCGTGATCAGCTCGACATCGCCACGACGCTGGCTCCTGTCCTCCCGAGCAGGGAGTTGGCCGGCGCTCAGATCGTTCAGCAGCTCGAGGTCGCAGCGCGACTGGTGAATGCCAACCTCGGTTTCCGCGTCCTCACCGCCGGCTTCGGTGACTTCGACTCCCACGCCGGCCAGCCGCTCCAGCACGAAGAGCGCATGATCGAACTCAATGCTGCCGTGCAGCGCTTCTTCCAGACGCTCCACCCGCAGTGGGCGGGTCGGGTCACGGTCATGACCTTCTCGGAGTTCGGCCGCACCCCGCACGCGAACGACGGTGCCGGCACCGACCACGGGTCGTCGGCGCCTCAGTTCGTGATCGGTGCCAACGTGCGTGGCGGGTTCCACGGGGAACGACCCTCGCTGGCCGGTCTCGAACGATGGGAACGGATGCCGACCACGGTCGACATGCGTGATTACTACGGCTCGGTCATCGATGGTTGGCTGGGCGGCGGTGGTGCCGAGGCGGTCCCTGGCTACACCGACGACCTGCGGCTGTTCCGCTCGCCGCCGAGCACTGGCGGCGCAGCGATCCCGAGCACCCGCACCGACAGCTACGTGTCCGTCCCGCCGTCACGAGCGGCCGACACCCGCGACGGAACGGGAGTGCCACGGCGACGTCTCGGACCCGGTGGCACCGCCTCGATCCAGATCACCGGTCGCGGCGGTGTGCCCGTCGGCGCGAGTGCAGCGATGCTCAACCTCACCGGTGTCCGGCCCACGGCCAGCACGTTCCTGACGGCCCATCCATCGGGTACGGAGCGACCGCTCGCCTCGAACCTCAACCTCGGCCCCGGCCAGGTGCAGGCCAACATGGCGGTCTGTCCGATCGGCACCGACGGCCAGATCGTCGTGTACAACGCCAACGGCCACATCGACGTCGTGGCCGACGTCGTCGGTTACTTCCACGCCGGTGAGGGATCGAGGTTCCACGGTGTGACGCCGTCGCGGCTGATCGACTCGCGAACCGGTCACGGGGTGTCATCGATCCTTCGCGCAGGTCGCCCCGTGCGGGTGCCGGTGCGTGGGAGGAGCGGTGTTCCCACCAACGACGTCGAGTCGGTGCTGGTCAACGTCGCACCGATCCGAGCCGCAGGCCCCGGTTTCCTGTCGGCGTGGGCGAGCGGAGGGAGCTTCCCGCCGACGTCGTCGCTGAACTGGATGGGCGTTGACGTGGTCCCGAACCTGGTGGTGTGCCGAGTCGGTGGTGACGGCGCCATCTCGCTGCAGCCGTCGGTGAACGACGTCAACCTGGTTGCCGACGTGATGGGCTACTTCGGCCCCGGCGACGGGGGCGGCCGTCTGACCCCCGTCACCGCCACCCGCGTGCTCGACACGCGGAACGGGACGGGTGGGCTCCGGCGGCCGCTCCGTCACGGTGAGTCGTTGGCCGTCGAGGTGTCGGGGTTCGGTTCGCTTCCTGCTGGCGCTGTCGCCGCAGCGATCAACGTCGTGGCCGTGCGGCCCTCTGCCGCGACCTTTCTCTCCGTGTGGCCTGATGGGGAGGATCGGCCCACGGCGTCCGTCGTCAACGCCGACGCCAACACCGTGATCGGCAACATGACCATCGCCCAGCTCGGGTCCAGTGGTCGGCTGCGCGTCTTCAACGCGCATGGCGACGCCCACGTCGTGATCGATGTGACGGCGGTGTTCGTCTGATCGACGGCGATCGCTCGTCCACCTCCCGGCTGCTGCCCGGCTGCTGCCCCGACCTGGCCGCTGTGCTCACTGACGTTCGCCGGGTAGCGTCGGATCAGTGGCCGACACCGACCAAGCCGATCGTCGCAGCCGTCTGCTCGGAGTGAAGCTCCGGGCGCTGATCGGCGGTCACCTCGGTGATCCCGATGCTCTCGCAACCGTCGAGCCAGCACCATTCCCGGGCGGCGCTGCACTCGTCGTCGATCGCCGGGCCTGGGTGCTCGTCGATGGCGCAGCCGATCGGACCCTCGGCGCAGCGCTCGCCTGGGCGATTCGCAACGATGCCGACGAACTCGACCTCGTGGCCGAGCATCACACCGGGCTGCTGGCTCGCCGCGCCGACGCCTTCGAACTCGCCACGCGGATCTGGTTCGCCGAAGAGCGGTCATTGCTGGCGACGGTCGCAGAGCCGCTCCCCGAGATGGCCGAGCCGCCGCCGACCCACCTCGCGCTCACCCGGCTGATCGAAGCCGCAGGCGCTGTACCGAACGTCGAGCACGGTGTCGTCACGGGCGAGGTGCGCGGCCTCGAGGTGTGCCGTGTGGTCGACCAGCCGACACTCGGGCGGCTCACCGACGAACACGGCACGCCGCTCGCAACGGGGGTCGGGCCGGTCGAGGCCGATGGTGAAGATGGCGTCATTCTCGAGGTCGGCGTCGGTGCCAACGACCGCGAGGCCTTCCAATTGCTCCACGGCCACATCCCCAAGGTCGATGCGCTTGCCGAGGTGGTCCGATCGGTCGGAACGCATCGTGCGCCTGGCGCTCCAGCGCACCCGTTGAATCGGATGGCCCCCGAACGGGCGTTGCGCGCCGACGCGGTCGACGACCCGGCGAGCCTCGCGCTCGATTCGCTCGAACCGATCGCTCCACCGATCCCTCGTCCGAGCATGAAGGACGTGGCCCCGTGTGTGGCTGCCGGCCGATCGGCCGATGGCGATGTCACGGTCGTGTTCTCATCTGGTGTCGACCTCGAGCTCGCTCCCTTCGTGGCCGATGTCAATGTCATGCGCGCCCATGATCTCGGGAGCGCGCCACCGGTGACGGTCGTGCTCCCCGAGCGTGACCAGCTCCCGATCGCTCAGTCGTTGCTCGACCTGCTCGGTCACCCGGTGTCGGTCGTCGCGCCGGGTGACCCCAGGGTGCCGGAGGACCATGAGCGACGGTGATCTCGACCCGGGCCTCGCCCGCCAGCTCGAACGAGTCGTCGAGGAGCACGCCGACCTCGAACTCCAGCTCGCCGACCCGGACGTGCTCGCCGACCCGGCGCGGCTGAGAACGGCGTCGAAGCGCTACAACGAACTGGGTCCGGTCGTCGAGGTGGTCAAGCGTCATACGGCGCGGCGTGACGATGCCGCAGCGGCGCACGAGCTGCTCGACGGTGTCGACGACCCCGACGAGCGGGCGATGCTCCAGACCGAGTTCGACGAGGCCCGTGCCGAACTCCCTGGGCTCGAAGCTTCACTCCGGGAACTGCTGGTGCCGAAGGATCCGAACGACGGGCGCAACGTCATCGTCGAGATCCGCGGCGCGGAAGGGGGCGAGGAGGCGAACCTGTTCGCCCGCGACCTGGCCGACATGTACCGAGCGTTTGCAGGAGCCAAGGGGTGGCGTGTCGACACGCTGTCGAGTGCGGTCTCCGACATGGGTGGGTTCGACAACGTCACGTTCCTCGTCGAGGGCGACGATGCCTGGCGCCACCTCAAGTACGAGGGAGGCCCGCATCGGGTGCAGCGGGTGCCGGTCACCGAGAGTCAGGGCAGGATCCACACGTCGTCGGCCACGGTCACCGTGCTCGCCGAGGTCGACGACGTCGAGGTGAGCGTCGACGACGCCGACCTCGAGATCGATGTGTATCGGTCGAGTGGCGCTGGCGGCCAGCACGTCAACACGACCGACTCAGCGGTGCGGATCACGCACCGGCCGACCGGCATCGTCGTCACGATGCAGGACGAACGGTCGCAGTTGCAGAACCGTCAGCGAGCGATGCAGGTGTTGCGCGCCCGGCTCCACGAGCAGGCCGAAGCCGAGCGGTCGGCATCGATGTCGGCAGAGCGTCGCGCCCAGACCGGCGGCGGTGGACGCAGCGAGAAGATCCGCACGTACAACTACAAGGAGAACCGCGTCACCGACCACCGGATCGGTCTCACCCTCTACAAGCTGGCCGACGTGCTCGGCGGCGACCTCGATCCGGTCGTCGGCCCACTGGCTGCCGACGAACGCGCTCGTCTCCTCGCAGCTGGCGACGACCTGGAGTCGTCGTGAGCGATGCCTCGTCGACGATCGCTTGGCGGTCGTTGCTCGCCGAGACCGAGTCGCTCGTCGGTGACCGGCAGCAGGCTCGGTGGATCTGTGAGCGGGCCACATCCTCGACCGCCGACGAGTTCCGAGCGATGCTCGACGAACCAGCGGCCGAACGGGCGGTGCAGCATCTCGATGCGATGGTCGCGCGGGCTCGAGCCGGCGAACCGATCCAGTACGTGCTCGGGTCGTGGCAGTTCCGTCGACTCGACCTCGCCGTCGACGAGCGGGTGTTGATCCCCCGGCCCGAGACCGAGTTGGTCGCCGGCGCCGCGATCGAACTAGCGGCTGCCGTCGGACCGACCCGCACCGTGCTCGACCTCGGCACCGGCTCGGGAGCGATCGGGCTGGCGATGGCCGACGAGTTGCCGCTCACCGGAACGTCGGTGTGGCTGACCGATGCGAGCACCGATGCGCTCGACGTCGCTCGCTCGAACCTCGCCGGCCTCGGCCGTGCGGCGCGCAACGTTCGGGTCGCCCAGGGTTCGTGGTTCGATGCCGTCCCCGACGATCTCCACTTCGACGTGATCGTCTCGAACCCGCCCTACGTCGCAGTGGGGTCACCCGACGTCGATGAGTTGGTCACTGAATGGGAGCCGAGGAGCGCGCTGTTCGCCGGCGTCGATGGCCTCGACGATCTTCGGGCGATCGTGACCCGTGCCGTCGACCGGCTTCTGCCGAATGGCGCACTCGTCGTCGAGCACGGTCACGATCAGGGTCCGGCGGTGCAGGAGTTGGCTCGACATGCAGGCTTCGTCGAGATCGAGACCCGTCATGATCTCGCCGGCCACGACCGCTACACGGTCGCCAGGCTCTGACCCAGCGTTGAGCGTTCGCGACGACGGGCGCGCTCGCCGCTCACCGAGGGGTCGGGTCAGGAGAAGCGAACGGCGACCGCGGCGAGGATCGTGCCCTCCTCGGGCGACACCTCGTGATCGGCGTCGGCGACTTCGCGGGCAGCGCTGAACAACGCCGAGCGGAGGACTCGACTCGCGACTCGCTCGTGGATGTCGTCGAGGAAGCCGTCGATCTGATCGGTCTCCATCGCATGGCGGGCGTCGTCGAGCGCCGGGCGGAGGTAGTCCTCGAAGGCGAACCCGTCGCCGAGCCATTCCTCGCTGATCTCGCGTACGGCGTCGACCTCAGCATCGGCGATCTCGTGGTCGGCCAACATAACCAGCGCGAGCAGCTGCATGGCGGCGCGGTGCTCGTCGTCAGCGGTGACGTGGGTGGCGACGTTGCGGTAGAGATCGTCGAGCGTGCGGGGCATCGTGGGTCGGCTCCAGTGAGAGAGGGCGGGCTCGTCGATCTTGGCAGATCGGCGGTTGGCGTGGCGCTCCGGTTGACCTCTGGCTCAGCGGGGCTCGGGTCGCGATCGGCGGAGGAATTCGAGCTGGTGGAGGAGCAGGTTCTCTGCCACCTCCTCCTGGGGGGTCATGTGGGTGACCCCGGCGAGCGGCAGGACCTCGTGCCACTTACCGGCTGCGAGGAGCGCAGACGACAACTGCAGTGTGTGTGCCGCGACGACGTTGTCGTCGGCGAGGCCGTGGACCAGGAGCAGCGGTCGTTCGAGGCCGCCGGCCAGGGGGATGAGCGAGTTGGCGTCGTACACGTCGGGCGATTCGTTCGGGTCGCCCAGATAGCGCTCGGTGTAGTGGGTGTCGTACATCCGCCACTCGGTCACCGGCGCACCTGCGATGGCGGCATGGAACACCTCGGGCCGTTTCAGTACCGCGAGCGCGGCGAGGTAGCCGCCGAAGCTCCAGCCACGAATCGCGACCTGGCGGAGATCGAGACAGCCGTAGTGATCTGCAACGGCGCGCAGCGCGTCGATCTGATCGTCGAGCACCGGGTCGACGAAGTCGTGCCGAACGGCGCGCTCCCACTCGGCGCCCCGGCCGGGCGTACCTCGACCGTCACACACGATCACGCAGTAGCCCTGATCGGCGAACCACTGCGACGCGAGCATGGCGTTGTGGCTCGCGACCACCCGCTGGGCGTGTGGGCCTCCGTACGGATCGAGCAGGACGGGGAGTCGTTCGTTCTGCAGCTTCGCCCGCTCGGCGTCGAAGCCGCCCGGGAACAGCACGGCGACGGCGAGGTCTCGTTCGCCCACCTTGATGAGGTCGACGTTCGGCGCGATGAGCGGCGTCTCGGCGTGCGACTCGATCGCGGTGTCTGTGCGCTGCAGGCGGTTGCCGCTGGCGGTCTGCACGGTGAACGACGAGCCCGGGGCGTCGAGGTGCGCTCGCTTGACGACGACGGTGTTGCCGCCGACCGACGCGGCGTGCATGCCGGGCTCGGTGGTCGCAGGGGTGACATCGCCCTCGGTTGATGCGAGCCACACGTGGGTCTCGGTCGGCACGTTCGGATCGTTGGCGATGATCACGATCCGGTCGGTTCGCTCGGTCTCGTCATAGGCGTCGGGGTCGCCCGCCAGCACACCGACGACCGATCGCACCTGCAGATCGTCGGGGGTGATCGGCTCGTCGTCGAGGAGGAGTCGCCGAGCGCCCTCTTCGTCGGTGTGGGTGAGGAGCCTGCCGTCGTCGAGGAGGCGGGGGACGCCCGGGACGTTCTCGACCCACGCATCGTCGTAGTCACTCGAGATCACCTCGCCCTCGACCATGCCGTGTTCGACAGCGTCCGGATCGGTGGGGATGCGCACCACGATCGACCCCTGTTGATCGCGTGACTGGCACGAGAGGATCAGGCCAGCGCTGGTCCAGTCGACATGCGCCAGGTACGGGAAGAACTCGCGGTCCCAATCGACCTCGACCCGTGATCCGTCGAGGTCGACCAGATGCAATGACACGTCGGCGTTCGGCGTCCCCGCTGCTGGGTAGCGAATCGCTCGAGCAGGTTGCTCCGGTCGGGCAGGGTCGGCGATGGTCCACTCGTCGACGGGCGCGGTGTCGACACGGCAGACGGCGAGCTGCGTCCCGTCAGGGCTCCACCAGTACCCGCGGAATCGGTGCATCTCCTCGGCAGCGATGAAGTCGGCGGTGCCCCACGAGACGGTCTCGGGGTCGTCCGGGCCGCCGGCGATGGTTCGAGACGAGCCGTCGAGTTCACCGATCCGGAGCTCGCGGTCGCGGACGTAGGCCAGTCGTCGGGCGGTCGGGTCGGGCCGGGGATCGAACACCGACCCCTCGATCGGCAGGTGGCGGGCGTGACCACTCAGGAGCCCAGCGGTGTAGAGCTTGCCGTCGAGCGCGAACGCGGCGACCTGACATGCGGTGTCGGTGGCGAACGAGGTGATGCCGGTCGAGCCGTCGCGTGTCCGTTCGCGACGAGCACGCTCGTCGTCGGTGAGATCGCCTGGGCCGACGTCGTCGCCGCGCAGCGTTCGGGGGTCGGCGATGAGGCGTTCGTCACCCGACGGGAGTTCCTTGACCCAGAGCCCGTTGACGGGGTCGTCGCCGGCCGACGACCTCAGGAACACGATGCGCTGGCCGTCGGGGGAGATCGTGATGTTCCGTGGCTCGCCGAGCGTGAAGCGCTGCGTTCGGGCGTACTGCCGAGGAAAGGTGTCGGTCACCTCAGTGACCATACGCGCCATGCCGTCGCAGGTGTCAGACTCCCCGCAGGATGCGGAGCATTCGAGGAGTGCCCGACACCGGGGTCTGCGATCTTCGTCGGTCAGGGGTGCAGGGTGCCGTCGGCGTCGATGGCCACCTCGGTGCCGACCCATTCGTCGGTGCACATCGCCGTGGTCGTGTCGTCGGCGCTCGAGGTGCCCCAGGCACGGCGGCCGTCGGGCAGGAGGCACGACGCGATCGCGAGCTCGGGTTGCTCGTCTCGATCGAACATCACCGTGTAGGCCTCGATCGTCGTCTGATCACCGGCGGACACCACGTCGGCGGGGGTCGCCAGCTCACGGCGGGGGAGCGCGTCGATCTCGGCCTGCGGCTTCTCATGACGGAAGCCGGCGACAGGTGGCGTCGTCCGGTACACGCCGAACGAGTGCTTCGTCGCGTAGCCGCCGTTCGCCCAGACGAACGCGGCCTCGTCGGGTTGGTCACGCAGCTCGCCGACGATCGTGGCGATGGCGTGCATCGGATAGTTGTTCCACGGGCCACCTGCGAATGAGAGGCCACCGGTGCGCGACCACTGTCGCTCCCACACGTCGATGCCGAGGGAGCGGCCGCCGAGCTGCACGGCCGAGGGGAAGCAGGAGTAGAGGTCGATCAGTGCGACGTCGTCGATGTCGGCATCGGCCAGGTCGAGTGCGCGGCGCCCGCCGAGTTCGATCGCCGGTGTTCGTGCGAAGGTGTCACGGTTCGACACGTACTCGTGCTCGTTGCAGTCGACCCCCGACTGGGGGAACACCCAGCGAGATCGCTCGACGCCCAGCCGCTCGGCAGCCTCGGCCGAACACATGATGAGGGCCGCTCCCATGTCGACGTCGCTGTTCGAGTTCATCAGCTTCGGGTAGGGCAGCCCGATCATCCGGTTCGACGGGCCGGTCGTCGTGATCTCGTCGGGGGTGTAGGCCTGCTGGATCCACGCGTCGGGGTTGGTGGCGGCCACCTCGCTGAGCCCCGACCACAGCTGCCCGAGACGAGCGGTCTGCTCCTGAGGGGTCAGTCCGTCGGCCGCACGGATCGCTGTGTCGAACATCGGGTAGATCTGGACTGGCATGTAGATACCGCGCTCGCGTTCGTGCGGGTGGTTCATCGAGAGTTCGGTACCGAGCCGGACGGGTTCGTCGTCGTCGGGTGCCTTCGGCCACGGGAGTTCGGCCCCCTGCTTCCGCGCGCGCATGTACGTGCGAAACGCCTCGGCGCCGGTGAGGATCGCCACGTCGAGGTCGCCGCGTTGGATGTCGAGCGCTGTCTGGTTGACGAGTGCCTGCGGGCTGTTGCCGCCCATCGTCGTCTCGGCGAGCTCGAGCTCGGTGGTGTCGAGGCCCAGGCGTTCAGCGACGAACCGGGCGGGGTTCCGGTATCGCCATCCGATGACGTTGACGACGCGCACCGACTGCACGGCGTCGAGCCCGGTGAGGCCAGCATCGATGGCGGCGTCGCGGACGGCGCGCTCCATGATCGCGGCCGGTTCGAGGGCGTCGTCGAGAGTGTCGGCGCGATGGAGGTACTGGGCGGCCCCGACGATGACGGGGGAGCGGGGGTCGAGCGTCACCCGGGCGACGTTACGAATCGACGTGCCGGCGGGTAGAGCCGGAGCGAGAAATGCGGCGCCGCCGGTTCGACCGCTCGAGACCATGTGCTGTGCATTTCGTCAACGGGCTTCCCGCCCCCGCCGGGCCGTCGTACACTCGACGGCCGATGGCACGCATCGCGATCGGCGCCGACCACGCCGGCTACGACCTCAAGCAGCACCTCGTCACCTTCCTCACCCTCCAAGGACACGAGGTCGACGATCAGGGCACCCACTCGAACGAGTCGGTCGACTACCCCGACATCTGCGCCGGTGTCGGTCGCACCGTCGTCGCAGGCGATGCCGACTGGGGCATCGTGCTCGGTGGCAGTGGGCAGGGTGAACAGCTCGCCGCGAACAAGGTCAACGGTGTCCGCGCCGCCCTCTGCAACTGCCTCTACACCGCCCGCATGGCCCGCGCTCACAACGACGCCAACGTCCTGGCGATGGGTGGCCGTGTCGTCGGCATCGGACTCGCCGAAGAGATCGTCACACTGTTCGCCACCACCGAGTTCGAACGCGGTCGCCACCAGCGTCGCGTCGACCAGGTGATGGCCATCGAATCCACCAACTGACCATCTCATCTGGGGTCAGACCGCAGATGAGATGCCTGGAGACAACAACATGCCCTTCCCGACCGACACCAATCCCGACACTGAGGTCGAAGCGCTGCTCGACGCCGAGGTCGAGCGCCAGACCACGGGCCTGCAGCTGATCGCGAGCGAGAACTTCACCTCGCCTGCAGTGATGCGGGCGACCGGCTCGGTGCTGACCAACAAGTACTCCGAGGGCTACCCGGGCAAGCGCTACTACGGCGGCAACATGGTCGTCGACTCGATCGAGCAGTTGGCGATCGACCGGGTGAAGGAACTGTTCGGTGCCGAACACGCGAACGTCCAGCCCCACTCAGGCGCCAACGCGAACATGTGCGTGTACCAGGCGCTGCTCGAGCCGGGCGACACGATCCTCGGGCTCAGCCTCGACCACGGCGGTCACCTCACGCACGGTTCACCCGTCAACGCGTCGGGTCTGCTGTACGACTTCGTCGCTTATGGCACCGGTGCCGAAGACCGGATCGACATGGACGAGGTCCGGCGCCTCGCCCTCGAACACCGCCCGAAGCTGATCGTGGCCGGCACGACGTCATACCCGCGTCGCCTCGCCCCCGAGCCGTTCAAGGCGATCGCCGACGAGGTCGGTGCGCTGCTGATGTTCGACATCGCGCACCTCGCCGGACTCGTCGCTGGTGGTGCACACCCGAACCCCGTGCCGCATGCCGACATCGTCACCTTCACCACCCACAAGACGCTCCGCGGGCCGCGCGGCGGCTGCATCCTTTCCAAGAGTGAACACGCACGTGCCATCGACAAGGCCGTGTTCCCCGGCTGGCAGGGCGGCCCGCTCGAACACGCCATCGCCGGCAAAGCGATCGCTTTCCGCGAGGCGATGGACCCGTCGTTCACGGAGTACGCCCACCAGGTCGTGAAGAACGCGAGTGCGCTCGCCGAGGCGCTCACGCATGAGGGCTTCCGACTCGTGTCGGGCGGTACCGACAACCACCTCATGGTCGTCGATCTCACCCCGTTCGACGCTGAGCTGACCGGCAAGGTGGCGCAGGCCACCCTCGACGAGGCTGGGATCACGCTCAACAAGAACACCATCCCCGACGACCCCCGCAGCCCGTTCGTCACCAGCGGCGTGCGGATCGGCACCCCGTCGGTCACCACGCAGGGAATGGCCGAGGCCGAGATGTCGATCATCGCCTCGCTCATCGCTCGAGCGCTGCGCGAACGCGACGACGCCGAGGCCGTCGCCGTGGTGCGTAAAGAGGTCGCCGACCTCTGTGCCCGCTTCCCCGCCTACTGACGTGCCCGACTCGCCTCAGGACGCGGAGTGGCTGACGCGGAGAGCTGTCCGGGCACGGGTTGTTGTTTCGAGAGTGTGAAAGGTCTCCGGACCGCCGAGATGCGCCGCATCGCGGCATGCCCATTGCCTACAGTGCTGGCTCGTGCCTGACGTCGGCTCGTATCTGCTGATCGGGGCGATCGCCGCTGTCGTCACCTTCGTGGTGACGCACCTCGTCCGGGTGCTCGCGCCGAGGTTCGGTTGGGTCTACGAACCGACCGACCGCACCGTCCACACGACAGCGCTCCCCGACGTTGGCGGCCTTGCGATGTACGCGGGCGTCATCATCGCGCTGGGCATCGCGTCGCTGCTCGACGTGTTCTCCCTACAGTTCGAATCGAACTCCGAGCCCCTCGGCGTGATCGTCGCAGCGACGATCGTGTTCGGTACGGGGTTTCTCGACGACGTCCGCGACATCAGTCCTCCGGCGAAGGTCTTCGGGGTCGTGTGCGGCGGCGTCGTCCTGTATTGGTTCGGCGTCGCCATGTTCTCCTTCCGGCTGCCCTTCGTCGACACGGTCCTGCTGTCGAACGACCTCCAGCTGCTCGTCACGGTGCTCTGGCTGCTCGGCATGACCCAGGCGATCAACCTGATCGACGGCCTCGACGGGCTCGCGGCTGGCGTGGTCGGGATCGGCGCCTTCGCGTTCTTCCTGTACTCGGTCGAGATCGCTGACCGCGGGTTGATCCCGCCCGGCAACATCGGGCCGCTCATCGCGATCATCGCGGCAGGCGTGTGCGTCGGCTTCCTGCCACACAACTTCAATCCGGCACGGATCATGATGGGCGACGGCGGGGCACTGCTGCTCGGGTTGCTCATGGCGGTGTCGACGAGCGTGGTCGGTGGCCGCGCCGACACGATCGGCAGCGAGACCATCGGCTCCACGTACTTCTTCCTCGCCCCGATCGCGATTCCGCTACTCATCCTCGCCGTTCCGATCTTCGACACCGCCTTCGCGATCGTCCGGCGGGCGACGAGCCGAAGCTCGCTGGCCCGCGCCGACAAGGGCCACCTGCACCACCGGCTCCTCAACCTCGGCCACGGCCATCGCCGGGCGGTGCTGATCCTCTGGGCATGGACGGCGCTGCTGTCGGCGTTCGTGTTGTACCCGACGTTGACCGATCAGAACCCGGCGTATCTGCCGTTCGGGATCGGAGCGATCGGGATCTTGCTGTTCACCCTGTTGCATCCGAGCGTGGTCGAGCGACGACGGTTGAACAACACCCCGCCTGGCGGTATCGAGCGTCGCGCTGCGACCGCTGAACCTGACGAGGTCGACGAGCCGGTGAGCAGCGGCTAGCAGCCGGGGAACGCACCGAGATTCCAGGTTCTTCTTCATCAGATGTTGCCGCCTCGGGGGTCGACCACTAGGTTGTGCGTGCATTCACAAGCGAGGGGTGATGGGCCGCCGGGCCACCCTCGCTGCGAGAGCACCAGGATCGATGAAGCTCCTCTCCCGCATCACCCGCCCACTCCGCCGCACGGTGCGCAGCGACGTCCGCGTCGACCCCACCGACGGGCCGGGCCAGGGCCTCGACGCCGTCGTCGTGCTCGCACTCTTCCTGGGACTCGGCTGGCTCATCGACCGTCTCGCCGGCACCACCCCGATCTTCATGATCGTCATGACGGTGCTCGGTGCGGTGGGTCTCTTCGCCAAGTTCAAGTATCGCTACGACGAGAAGATGAACCAGCTCGAAGACGAGCGGCTCGCCAAGCTGTCGGGCCAGTCCTCGCAACGGGAGGCGGCGTGACCGGAGCGACGGGGACGCCGGCACATGCTGGCGACGTCTTCACGACTCGGCTCGAGGGCCCGGCCCCCGAGGTCGGTGTGTCGTTCGACATGATCAAGCGGGGCCTCCTGGTCGGCCCGATTCTCGTCGCGATCTGCGGCGTCATCTGGGGCGCCAACGGTGCATGGTCGTCGCTCTATGCGATTGCGATCGTTCTCGCCAACTTCGCGCTGGCCGCCGGCTTCATCGCCGCTGCGGCTCGCATCTCGGTCGGTCTGATGATGGGAGCCGCGCTGTTCGGCTATCTCATCCGTCTCGGACTGATCTTCCTGGCGGTGTGGCTCGTGAAGGATGCGGGGTGGATTTCACTCCCGGCACTCGGATCGACCATCATCGTCACGCACCTCGGGCTCTTGTTCTGGGAGATGAAGTTCGTCGCCCTGAGCCTCGCCCACCCCGGCCTCAAGCCGACACAGTCGTAACCCGCCGGACACCCGCCCACCCAACCACTTCCTGACGAAACGGAATCAACGTGCTCGCCGAACGAGGTCTCGTCTTCCCGCCGATCAACGAACTTCTTCGTTGGCAGGACATCTTCCCGACGTTCAACAAGATCGCACTCATCGCGGTCTTGGCGTCGCTGCTCGGTATCGGGCTGTTCCTGCTCGCCAGCCGGCGCGACCCCATGGTCGCCCCGACCGGGCCCCGCAACCTCGCGGAGACCACCATCGAGTTCATCGAAGAGGGCATCGTCATGCAGACCCTCGGGAAGGACGGTCTCAAGTGGACCCCCTTCCTGATGAGCCTCTTCATCTTCATCTTCCTCTGCAACATCCCGGGGATCCTGCCGATCTTCCAGATGCCGGCAACAGCCCGTATCGCGATCCCGCTGTCGCTGTCGCTGCTCGTGTGGGTCATCTACATCGGCACCGGCCTCAAGCACCAGGGCGCCGGCTACTTCGGCCATCTGCTGTGGCCTCCCGGGGTCCCGGTCGCGCTGAAGCCGCTCGTCGGAGCCATCGAGTTCATCTCGACCATCATCGTCACGCCGTTCAGCCTCACCGTTCGTCTCATGGCGAACATGCTCGCCGGTCACATCCTGCTCGTGACCTTCGCACTGCTCACCCACGCACTGGCCACGGCCGAGACGTCGCAGGCGCTGCTCGTCCCGACGAGCGTGCTGCCGTTCCTGATGCTCGTGTTCCTGACGGCGTTCGAGATCCTCGTCGCCTTCCTGCAGGCGTACATCTTCGCCATCCTCGCCGCCGTGTACATCAGCAACTCCACCGCCGGTCACGGCGAGGAGCACTGAGCGCCGCACGGCCTCACCGACCACCCACCGATCTCAACGATCTCCCTCAATCCAAACCACATCCAGGAGAAACACCCCAATGGAAGCTTTCAGCGCTCTGGTCGCCCAGGCCGATCCCGCCGACGCGAAGAACACCGCTGCCGCCGCCTCCGCCGGCTATGCCTACGGCCTCGCCGCCATCGGCCCCGGCATCGGCATCGGCTACCTCGTCGGCAAGTCGGTCGAGGCCATGGCACGTCAGCCCGAGGCTGCCGGCATGGTCCGTACCACGATGTTCCTGGGTATCGCCTTCACCGAGGCGCTCGCCCTCATCGGCTTCGTCGTCTTCATCCTCCTGAAGTTCGCCTGATCCGGCGATCGCCGCACCGCCTCCCTGCTTCGCAGAATCATGGGGTGGTGTCGGTGACCGGTCCCACTGCATCCGACGTCCGTATCCACGAATGGAGTTGACGTGCTAACAGCCGTCGTCACAACTTCACACACCGGAGCACCGCAGGTCTCTCTGCTGAGCGCCGAGTTGTGTAAGCGAACCGATCTCACCAAAGAGGAGATCGAGGAGCTCGGAGGCGAAGAAGCCTTCACGGTAGGCAGCGAGCTCTGCCCCGAACTGAACCCGATCGCGCCCGAGGCCAAAGAGGTCATCTGGGGCTTCGGTGCGTTCGTGGTGCTGGCCGTGTGCCTGCGCTACTGGCTCTTCCCGAAGGTTCGCGAGGGCATGCAAGCCCGCTATGAGCGCATCCAGAGCGACAAGGAGTCGGCCGACACGCTGACCGCCGCCGCTCGGGCCGATGTCGCCGAGTACGAGGCTCGCCTGGCCTCGGTTCGCTCGGAGGCACAGGCCAAGGTCGATGCCGCTCGGGCCACGCTCGAGTCGGAACGCTCCGAGCAGCTCGCCGCCGCGAACGCCCGCATCGCCGAGCAGCGTGCCGCAGCGACCGCCGAGGTCGAAGCGGCCCGTCAAGCGGCGATGGGCGATGTCGAAGCCGCAGTGGCCGACGTGGTCGGCCGTGCCACCGAGATCGCGACCGGCAAGCCGGCAGATCCGAACGTGGTGTCGAACGCCGTCGCCGGCGTCACCGGAAGTGGAGTGTCGTCATGAACAACCTGACACTGCTCGCCGGGGAGCTCCTCGGCGCCGAGAAGCCCGTCCCGAACGACGGCATCGGTTCGACGTCACTCGACCCGATCTGGGCTCCGCTCAAAGAGGTGATCATCGGTGGTCTCGCCACCGCGATCGTGTTCGCGATGCTCTGGAAGTTCGCCTGGCCGCAGATCGCTGCCGGGATGAAGGCCCGCACCGAGCGCATCCAGAACGAGCTCGACGAGTCGACCGCTGCCCGTGAGAAGGCCGAAACCGACGCCGCCGAGATCCGCACGGCACTCGGCGACCTCGAGGCCGAGCGTGAGCGCCTCTTCGCCGAGGCCGACGCGCAGGCTGCGGCGCTCCTCGAAGATGGTCGTGCTCGCCTCGCCAACGAGGTGGCCGATCTCGAGGCCAAGGCCGATGCCGACATCGCCACCGCCGCCGAGCGTGGCGGCGACGACCTGCGGGCAGAGATCGCTCGCATGTCGAGCCAGGCGGTCGAGGCGGCGGTCACGTCGTCGCTCGACGACGCCGCCCAGCAGGATCTGATCGAGGGCTTCATCGCCCGAGTGGGAGCAGGATCATGAGCGACGCACGCATCCAGGGTTACGCCCGGGCACTGTTCGAGATCGCACGCGCCGAGGGCACCCTCGACGAGGTCGAAGACGAGCTGTTCCGATTCGCTCGCTCGTACGAGTCGAGCGACGAACTGCGCAACGCACTCACCGACGACGCACTGCCCGCCGAGAAGCGTCAGGCCATCGTCGAGGATCTCCTCGGCGGCAAGGCAACGTCGACCACGACCCAGTTGGTGTCGATGGTGGTCGGCTCGGGACGCGGTCGTGAGCTGCCGGCCATCGTCGACCAGCTCGTCAACCGCGCCAACCAGGCCAAGGCACTCGAGGTCGCCCACGTTCGCACCGCCGTGGCGCTCACCGCCGATCAAGAAGCGCGGCTCAAGGCGGCGCTCGAGAACGCCACCGGCCGTTCGCTCAACATCAAGGCCGTCGTCGACCCCTCCGTGGTTGGGGGCGTCGTGGCCACCGTTGGTGACGATGTCATCGACGATTCCGTCCGCACTCGCATCGACCAGCTCAAGGCCCGTCTCTGAGGAGCACCGACATGGCTGAACTCACCATCTCCGCTGCCGACATCGCATCGGCACTCAAGAAGAACCTCGAGGGCTTCGAGCCGTCGGTCGAGGCTCGCACCGTCGGCCGTGTGGCCGAAGTCGGTGACGGCATCGCCCGCGTGTCGGGCCTGCCCGACTGTGCGGTCAACGAGCTGCTCCAGTTCGAAGACGGTTCGTTCGGCCTCGCGCTGAACCTCGACGAAGACTCGATCGGCGCTGTCGTCCTTGGCGACGCCGACCAGATCGAAGAGGGTCAGACCGTCAAGGCGACCGGCGACATCCTCTCGCTGCCCGTCGGCGACGCCATGCTCGGCCGCGTGGTCAACGCGCTCGGCGAGCCGGTCGACGGCCAGGGCGAGATCGTCGGCGCACAGCAGCGCCGCATGGAGATCCAGGCGCCTGGCATCCTCGGCCGCAAGCCGGTGCACGAGCCGCTGCAGACGGGTATCAAGGCCATCGACGCCATGACCCCGATCGGTCGTGGCCAGCGCGAGCTGATCATCGGTGACCGCAAGACCGGCAAGACCGCGGTGGCGATCGACACGATCCTCAACCAGAAGGGTCTCGGCGTGAAGTGCATCTACGTGGCGATCGGGCAGAAGGGCTCGACCGTTGCGCAGACCGTTGACACGCTGCGTCAGGCCGGCGCCATGGAGTACACGGTGGTCGTCACCGCTCCGGCCGCCGACTCCGCACCGTTCAAGTACCTCGCCCCGTACGCCGGCTGCGCCATCGGTCAGCACTGGATGGACAACGGCGAGCACGCCCTCGTGGTGTACGACGACCTGTCGAAGCAGGCCGACGCCTACCGTCAGCTGTCGCTGCTGCTCCGCCGCCCGCCGGGTCGTGAGGCGTACCCGGGCGACGTGTTCTACCTGCACTCGCGTCTGCTCGAACGTGCCGCCAAGCTCTCCGACGAGAACGGCGCCGGCTCGCTCACGGCACTGCCGATCATCGAAACCAAGGCCGGCGACGTCTCGGCGTTCATCCCGACCAACGTGATCTCGATCACCGACGGCCAGGTGTTCCTCCAGGACGCCCTCTTCAAATCGGGTGTCCGCCCGGCGGTCGACGTGGGCATCTCGGTGTCCCGCGTGGGTGGCGACGCCCAGATCAAGTCGATGAAGAAGGTCGCCGGCACGCTGAAGCTCGACCTCGCCCAGTTCCGCGAGCTCGAAGCCTTCGCTTCGTTCGGTTCCGATCTCGACGCCGTGTCGGCCGCTCAGCTCGAGCGTGGCTACCGCCTCGTCGAGCTGCTCAAGCAGCCGCTCAACAGCCCGATGGACGTCGAGGAGCAGGTCGTGTCGATCTTCGCCGGCACCAACGGCTACCTCGACGATCTGCCGGTCGCCGACGTCCGCCGCTTTGAGGAAGAACTCCTCGAGCACATGCGGTCGAGCCACGGTGGCCTGCTCGAAGAGATCAAGTCGTCGGGTCTTCCCGACGGCCTCGGCGACGTCATCTCGGCCTTCAAGGCTTCGTTCGAAACCACGGGCAGCACCAGCCACGCCCAGGACCCGACCGACACCGACGCCGGAGAGCTCGGTGAGGCCGAGTCCGAGAAGACCCTTGCGACCGAGTGACCTGACCGTCCCGACCGTCACGACGACCACGGAGTACTGAGCACCTATGGCAGGTGGACAAGAGCGAATCCTCAGGGGCCGCATCAAGTCGATGCAGGCCACCAAGAAGATCACGCGCGCGATGGAACTCATCGCGGGCTCGCGGATCGTCAAGGCGCAGCAGCGCGTCGCGTCGGCGGTGCCGTACTCGGAGCTCATCACCGAGGTCGTGAAGGACCTCGCCGCTGCGGGTGGGTCGTCCGACTCGCCGCTTCTGACGGGGCGTGACGAGATCAAGCGCACCTGCTACGTCGTGATGTCGTCTGATCGCGGACTGTGCGGTGGCTACAACGCCGGCGTCCAGCGTGCGACCGAGGGTGAGGTCAAGGCCGACGTCGAGTCGGGCAAGGATTACATCATCGTCACCGTCGGCCGAAAGGCAGAGGGCTACTTCAAGTTCCGCGAGTACCAGATGGGCAACAGCTTCACCGGGTTCTCCGATCAGCCGAGCTACGACGACGCCCGTCAGATCGGTGAGTACGTCGTCGATCTCTACGCCAAGGGCGAGGTCGACAGCGTCGAGCTGGTGTACAACCGGTTCATCACGGCCGGTAGCCAAGAGGTCGTGCTGCGTCCGCTCGTGCCGCTGTCGGCCGAAACGGTCGCCGGCGGCGACGGCAAGGCCGGTTCCGACGACGGCACCGGCGGCGACTTCGAGTTCGAACCCGATCCACTCACCATCCTCGACACCCTGCTGCCCCGCTATGTCGAGGCCCGCGTGTACGCGGCGCTGCTCAACGCGGCGGCGTCGGAGCACGCGTTCCGTCAGCGAGCGATGAAGTCGGCGACCGACAACGCGGAAGAGCTCATCAAGAACCTCTCCATCGTGATGAACCGGGCCCGCCAGGACTCCATCACGCAGGAGATCATGGAGATCGTCGGTGGTGCCGCTGCGCTCGAGGGCGATGGTCTCGATGCCACCTACATGGACCTGGGCGACGACGTGCTGTTCGCCGCGGCCGGTGGAATGCCCGTCGCCGACGCCCAGACCCAGCCCACCTCGGCCGCAACCGCCACCGCAACGATCGACCCCGACGACCAGAACTGATCTGGCCCCCACACACACCAATACCCAGGAGACAGCAGCGTCATGACCATGACCGAGAACGAACTCGCAGACGGGCGGGTTGTCGGCATCGCCGGCCCCGTGATCGACGTCGAGTTCCCCCGTGGCTCTCTGCCCGAACTGAATACCGCGATCGAGTTCGACGTCACCCTCGACGGTGACCAGACCACGATCCTCGCCGAGGTCGCACAGCAGCTCGGCAACGGCCGAGTCCGCGCCATCTGCATGAAGCCGACCGACGGTCTCGTGCGCGGCCAAGCCGTGCGCAACACCGGTCACGGCATCCAGGTGCCGGTCGGCGACAAGGTGCTCGGCAACGTGTGGAACGTGTGGGGCGAAGCCCTCGACTTCACCCCCGAGGGGATGGACGACGTCGAGCGCTGGGACATCCACCGCGAGGCCCCGAAGTTCGACGCCCTCGAGCCCTCGGCTCGCATGTTCGAAACGGGCATCAAGGTCATCGACCTGCTCACCCCGTATGTGGCCGGCGGCAAGATCGGCCTGTTCGGTGGTGCTGGCGTCGGCAAGACCGTGCTCATCACCGAGATGATCAACCGAGTCGCTTCGCAGCACGGTGGTGTGTCCGTGTTCGCCGGCGTCGGTGAGCGCACTCGTGAGGGCACCGACCTCCGCCTCGAGATGCAGGAGTCGGGCGTGTACGAGAAGGCCGCGCTGGTCTTCGGTCAGATGGACGAGCCGCCGGGGGTCCGCCTCCGCGTCGCCCTGTCGGCCCTCACCATGGCCGAGTACTTCCGTGACGAGCAGAACCAGGACGTGCTGCTCTTCGTCGACAACATCTTCCGCTTCGTGCAGGCTGGTTCCGAGGTGTCGACCCTCCTCGGCCGCATGCCGTCGGCGGTGGGCTACCAGCCCACGCTCGCCGACGAGATGGGCCAGCTGCAGGAGCGCATCACCTCGACCCGCGGTCGTTCGATCACCTCGCTGCAGGCCGTGTACGTGCCCGCCGACGACTACACCGACCCGGCGCCGTTCACCACGTTCACGCACCTCGATGCGACCACCGAGCTCTCCCGCCAGGTGGCGGCCCTCGGCATCTACCCGGCGGTCGACCCGCTGGCGTCGACCTCGACGATCCTGTCGCCCGAGGTCGTGGGTGATCACCACTACGACGTGGCTCGCCGCGTTCAGGAAACGCTGCAGCGCTACAAGGAGCTGCAGGACATCATCGCGATCCTCGGTCTCGACGAGCTGTCGGAGGAAGACCGCCTCACCGTGTCGCGTGCCCGCAAGGTGCAGCGCTTCCTGTCGCAGCCGTTCTTCGTCGCCAAGACCTTCACCGGTCTCGACGGTGAGTATGTGCCGGTCGCCGAAACGGTCGAGTCGTTCGAGGCGCTCATCGACGGCGAGCTCGACGAGCTGCCCGAGCAGGCGTTCCTCAACGTCGGCAACATCGATCAGGTCCAGGCCAAGGCGAAGGCGCTGGCCGACAGCTGATCTCAACTGCGGTCAGACCCCAGTTGGTACACGAGAGGTGTGAACAATGGCTGAAGCAATGACGGTCGAGGTGGTCTCGCCCGAGCGCGTGCTCTTCTCCGGCGAGGCCAACATGGTCATCACCCGCACCTTGGGTGGCGGCGAGATCGCGTTCCAGGCCGGTCATGCTGCGTTCCTCGGAGCACTGGTCGAGAACCACACCAAGGTGTTTCTCACCGACGGCTCGCTGCAAGATGTTGCGGTGCACCGTGGCTTCGTCGAGGTGGCGAACAACAAGGTGTCGATCATCTCCGACGTGGCGGAGCTCGCCGAGGAGATCGACGTCGATCGGGCCCGCGAGGCGCTCGAGCGCCACGAGCGGACGCTGAAAGACGAAGTGATCGAGGCGAAGGTCGCCGATGCCGTCGCTGGCAAAGCTCGGGCTCAGGCCCGCCTCACGGCGACAGGCAACTCGTTCACCGCCTGATCAGCAGTCATCGAACGCGAACGAGCGCCGGCGCCCACTCCGGGCCCGGCGCTCGTCGCCGTTTTCACCCGTTCTCGTGTACCAGTGTGTCCGCCAGCCGCGCACGTGTGCACGAGAACGAAGCGGGGCGGGATCAGCTGGTGGGGGGCTGGTCGGTGACCAGCGGTGGCCTCACGGATCGCGGAACCAGGCGACTCGGCGCCCGTGGGCCTTGTCGGGTGGTCGCTCGCCCGAGGTGTCAGCGGCGAGGGCGTGGGCGTACACGGCGTTGCGGTCGACCACCTCGATCACCATCGACACCGAGTTGGTGCCCTGATCGGTCGGTGCGACGAAACCCATCTCGGGGAATCCGTCGGCGAGGTCGAGTGTGTTCCCGCCGATCGAGAGCTCGGCGTGACCGATGCGGCCATCGGCCATCTCGGAGCGTTCACCGATCTGGTGTGCGTCGAGCACCTCGGCAGAGAAGTCGATGGCGTCGCTGTTGTTGCGCCGGTGAGTGAATCGAACGCGTCAGTCACGGTCTCTTCCATCATCGGTCTCGCAAGCCTCGCGGAACGCCCGGCGCGCACGTGTGAGCAGGCTCTCGAACGCTCTTGTCGATCGACACGGCCACGTCGTCGACAGCGTCGAGATGGGGACGGGTTGTTCCAGCACCTGCTCCAACGAACGAGCGAGGGCTTCTCCGTCGTGGATCGTCGAGAAATATCTGGGGTCAGGCCGGGCGTCGGTCAGCCCACGGGTGAGCGGCTTCGAGCTGAGCTGCCACCTGGAACAGGAGATCCTCGCGGCCGTAGGCGGCGACGAGTTGGATGCCGATAGGCAAGCCGTCGTCGTTCCAGGTGAGCGGCAGGCTGATGGCCGGTTGGCCGCTCGTGTTGAACGGCGGGGTGTACGCAACGAACTGCGCAGCTCGCTTCATGCCGGCCATCGGGTCACCCGGTTGTGCGAGGTGTTCGCCGATCGGGGTCGGCGGCTCGTTGAGCGTGGGGGAGAGCATGAGATCCCACCCATCGACGTCCCACCACGATTGGACGTCACGCCGGTACTGGGCGATGGCGGCCATACCGGTGTTGAAGTCGGTCGCCGACAGTGCCTGCGCCCACTCGCGCTGGGCCCAGTTGACCGGCTCGACGTCGTCGGCGGTGAGCTCGCGGCCGATGGTGGCCGAGCAGGCATCGATGCCGCCCGCCATCATCGACGCCCACACGGCCATGAAGCGGGGCGTGAAGGTCGGGTCGTCGAGCACGCCAGGGTGGCCGTGCGACACGTCGTGGCCGAGACCTTCGAGCATGGTCGCCGCCTCGCGGACCGCTGTGACGCAGTCGGAGTGCATCGTGCCGCCTGATGGGTGGGCGTCGAGGAGGCCGATGCGGAGCCGGCCTGGGTCGGCGCCGAGTTCGTCGACGTAGGGGCGCTCGGGGGCGGGAGCGATGACGGTGTCGCCCACTCCAGGGCCATGAACGGCGTCGAGCAGGCGAGCGCTGTCGCGGACCGAGCGGCTCACGCAGAACTGGACGCTGAAGCCGGTTTCGGTGCGAACCGGACCCTGCGTGATCCGGCCCTGCGAGGTCTTGAGCCCGACGAGCCCACCGCACGACGCGGGGATGCGGATCGAGCCGCCGCCGTCGGATGCGTGCGCAATCGGCACCATGCCCGCGGCGACCGCAGCGGCCGCCCCGCCACTCGACCCGCCGCACGTGTGGCCGAGGTTCCACGGGTTACGGGTCGGCCCCCACGCTTCGGGCTCGGTGACGGGCAGCGACCCGAGCTCAGGGGAGTTGGTACGGCCGAGCATCATGAGCCCGGCGTCGACGAAGCGATCGACGAGCGTCGACGACTCGGGTGCCGGGACCATCGCCTCCTTGAGCGCCGCGTTGCCGTTCGACATCGGGAAGCCCTCGTACTCGGCCCACAGGTCCTTGAGGAGGAACGGCACACCGCGGAACGGTGCACCCTCGAGTGCCCCTGCATCGACGGCGGCGGCCTGCTCACGAGCGTGCTCGAACCACCGCATCACGACCGCATTGATCGGTCCGTCGGCCCCCTCAGGAGTGACCTGATCGAGGGCTTCGATCCGTTCGATCGCAGCGTCGACCAACTCGACGGCGGTGGCCTCGCCCGAGGCGATGAGGTCGGCGTGCGCGGTGGCGTCGAGCCACCGTGATTCGTCAGCGAGGGTTCCCATGAACAGAGTGTGTCAGGGGCAGCAGAGCCCCATCGGGCCGGGGTACGTTCAGCGGATGGCTGACTATCCATTCGAGACCGCACTCGTCACCGGCGCCTCGTCGGGCATCGGGGCTGAGATGGCTCGACAGCTCGGCGAGGCGGGGATCCCGACGGTGCTCGTGGCTCGGCGTGGCGATCGGCTGCGCGAGATCGCCGAGGTCTACGACGACTTCGAGGTGCTCGAGGCCGACTTACTCATGAAGAAGGGCCGCAAGGCCGTCGCCGCACGCATCGAGTCCGACGACGAGCCGATCGATCTGGTCGTGAACAATGCCGGCTTCGGGACGGCTGGCAACGTGGCAGGGCTCGACCCCGAGCGGTTGGCCGACGAGGTCGAGCTGAACGTCAAGGCACTCACCGTGCTGTCGACGGTCGCGTTGAAGACGATGAAGCTCCGCAACCGCGGCTGGTTGCTCAACGTGTCGAGCGTGGCGTCGTTCCAGGCGGGGCCGGGCCTCGCCGTGTACTCGGCGACCAAGGCATTCGTCACGAGCTTCACCGAGGCCGTGCACGAGGAGATGCGCGGGACCGAGGTCGCCATCAGCGCGCTCTGCCCGGGTCTCACCCGCACCGAGTTCCAGGAGCAGTCCGACACCGAGGGCTACGTCGAGCGGATCCCTGGCTTCTTCTGGACCGAGGCTGAGATGGTGGCGCGCGAGGGCCTCGAGGGCGTCGCGAAGAACAAGACGCTCATCGTCCCGGGTGGGGTCTACAAGTCGGCGCAGGCGATCAGCTCGGTCACCCCACGCTTCGTGACCCGCCGTCTCTCAGGCCTCGCCGGACGCACCTGACGCCATCGCCGAGTCGGGCGCGCCGTGCATACTGGCGGCTCGCATCTCAGCAGGAGACCTCGTGACCAACGCCGTGCAGCTTCCCGTCTTCGATCTCGAGTCGTTCGTCGATGCTCGTTCGGCGTCGACCCCCGGGGCCGATGCGATCGGTGCTGACATCGACGCAGCCCTCTGCGACACCGGGTTCCTCCTCGTCACCGGACATGGCATCGACTCGGGGGTGAGGGACCGGTACTTCGCGGCGATGGAGGAGTTCTTCGCGCTCCCGATCGAGGCGAAGGAAGCGATCACGATCGGCAACTCGCCGTGTCACCGCGGGTACGTTGGCTTCGCCGCCGAGTCGCTCGACGGTGCCCTCGGCAACGACGAGGATGCAATCGGCCAGGCTGCTGCGGGCGACTTGAAGGAGACGCTCGACACCGGGATCGATCACGGCTCGGACCACCCCGACGTGGTGGCAGGCACCCCCCTGTTCGGACCGAACCAGTGGCCCGAGCTTGCGGGCTTCCGCGACGCGGTCGAGGCGTACCGCGACGCAGCGATCGAGGCGTCAGAGCGCACCCATCGAGCGCTCGCCGTGGCGCTCGGACTCGACTCGGAGTTCTTCGTCGACCAGCCCGGCGACTTCATGTATCACCTGCGTCTACTGCACTATCCGCCGATGGAGTCGGTCACGCCCGAGCCAGGCCAGCTCGGCTGTGGCGCACACACCGACTACGGAACGATCACGCTGCTCGCCGACGACGGCAACGGTGGGCTGCAGGTGCGGCAGCGGTCGGGGGACTGGGCCGACGTGCTGATTCCCGAGGGTGCGCTCGTGATGAACCTCGGCGACCTCATGGCGATCTGGACCAATGATCGCTGGGTCTCGAATCCGCATCGAGTGGTCAATCCGGCGGGAGTCGACCGCTACTCATCGCCGCTGTTCGTCGAGCCCGATTTCCATCTTCGGATCGAGGCGCTGCCGACGTGTGTGCCCGGTGGAGAGGAGCCACGGCACGAATCGGTGACAGTGGGCCCGTACTTGCTCGGCCGATTCGACGGCACCCACAGCTACCGCAACCCCTTGCTCTGATTCCGTTCGAGACGGCTCCCAGACCCCGGTGTCCGACTCCCCTCGGATGCTTGGCATCCTGCGGTGAGTCAGACATCAGCGGAGGGTTCAGTAGTCGATGGCGGCGAACTCGCGGAGCTTCTTCACGCGGTGGCGGGCGTCGATCAGGCGAACGGTGCCGGAGCGGGAGCGCATGACGAGACTCTGCGTGCGAGCGCCCTGAGCGTCGAAGCGGACGCCTCGGAGCAGGGCGCCGTCGGTGAGGCCGGTGGCGGCGAAAAACGCGTTGTCGCCCTTGACCAAGTCGTCTTGGTCCATGACCCGGTCGAGGTCGAAGCCGGCAAGCTCCATCGCCGACTTCTCGTCGTCGGACTGTGGCGCGAACCGGGCCTGCATCTCGCCGCCCATCGCCTTGAGCGCGCACGCCGAGATGACGCCTTCGGGGGTGCCGCCGATGCCGAACAGCACGTCGGCGCCAGCGTCGGGCCAGCACGTGGCGACCGAGCCGTAGACGTCGCCGTCGGTGATCAGCCGGATCCGACACCCGGCCTCGCGCACCTCGCGGATGAGGTTCTCGTGGCGGGGCCGGTCGAGGATGACCGCAGTCAGCTCCTGCACCTGCCGCTGCTTCGACTTCGCGATCCAGCGGAGGTTCTGGCTCGGGCTGGCGGTGATGTCGATCGAGCCGACCGAGTCGGGGCCGACGGCGATCTTCTCCATGTAGTACGAGGGGCCGGGGTCGAGCATCGCGCCCCGGTCGGCCACGGCGATGACCGACAGCGCGTTGGTCTTGCCGTGGGCAGTGAGGGTGGTGCCGTCGATCGGGTCGACGGCGACGTCGACGAGTGGCTCGGAACCATCGCCGACCTCTTCGCCGTTGTACAGCATCGGGGCGTCGTCCTTCTCGCCCTCGCCGATGATGACGGTGCCGGTCATCGACACGGTCGACAGTGAGAGCCGCATCGCCTCGACGGCCGCTCCGTCGGCTTCCTCCTTCTCGCCGCGGCCAACCCAGCGGGCCGCAGCGAGACAGGCGGACTCGGTGGCTCGAACGAGCTCCATCGCGAGGTTGCGGTCGGGTCGTTCAGGGTCGTCGGCCATAGGCCAAACGTACCCCGACCGGTCCCGCACGACTCGTGTACTTGTGCGACGCCACATTTTCAGGTGACGCCGTAGCCGCTCGCTTCTGCTCTCGACGAGCGATGCGGGCGGCACGAGCGAGGCGGTAGCCCCGGGCTCGTTCGACCCGCTCTGCGTGCTCGGCGTGAACCAGCTGCAGATCGGCATGGACATGGTGGATGTGATGGGCGTGCATGGGCACATTCCTCTCTGGTGTGCGGTGTTACAGCTGGTGTCAGACACCAGCTGTAACGGGGGTGGGAAACGGGGGCGCGACGAGGACGTGTACCAACTGGGGTCTGACCCCAGATGAGACGGGCGCGTCAGACGCGGAGAGCGACGCCGCAGGAAGCGCCGCCGAGCATGTCGGCGAGGCAGGCATTCGGCTGCGTCGTCGTCATCGTGATCTGGATCTTCATCGGGGCACCTCCTCTCGGTGGTCGTCGACTGGGGGATCGTCAGTGTTCTCGTTCGGCAACGCACGAATCAAGTGGGTTTCGAGGCCTGTGCGAATTCGTCGTACCGTGCGGGGCATGGACGCCCCGATTCCGCTCGAGTTGCTGCTGTCGGGGCGTGACCTCACCGAGCCGCGCCTGGCCCCGATCGGGCCGCCGCAGGTGGCCTTCGTGCAGCGCACCGGTGGGGTGTCGTCGATCAACGTCGTGTGGCTCGACCGGCCCGCCGTCGAGCGCACGCTCACGTTCGGCCCGCCGCCTGCGCCGGGTCGTGGACTCGGCGGTGGCTGCTTCACCTGGGTCGCACGGGGCGACGAGTTGTCGATCGTCTACGCCGCACGCGATGGGGTGCTCTGGTGGCAGCGGGGGACCGCGCTGACGAAGCTCGACGGCGGTGCCCTCGACGGGGCGGAGCCGGATCCCGCGTGTCGCGCTCCCTCGGTCGATCCCGACGGTTCGACCGTCGCCTACGTGCGTGATGAGGCCGAGGTGTGGTCGGTCAGCCTCGATGCTGTCGACGGTGGCCAACCGGCGGAGCCGCAGCGACTCGACGACGGTCGCCACGAGTTCTGCTTCGATCCGTGTGTGAGTCCCGACGGTGCCACGGTGTCGTGGCAGGCCTGGAGCCCGCCGGTCATGCCGTGGGACGCATCGGTGCGCGTCGACGTCGATGCGGCGACACGGGTCATCACCGAGTTCGGCGCCGACGATGGAGCAGTGCAGCAGCCGCGTTTCACCGTGTCGGGCGAGCGACTCCATGTCGACGACCGGTCCGGATGGCTGAACGTGTCGACGGTCGACGGACCGGTCGCTGCCGAGGACCGAGACCAGGCGGGTCCGACGTGGGGGATGGGCAATCGGACGTATGCGCCGGGCCCTGGCGGTCGGCGGGTAGCGGTCTGCCGCAACGTCGACGGCTTCGGTGAGTTGGCCGTCGTCGACCGCCAACGCGGCACCGAGCGAGTGCTCGGACGCGGGGTGCACGGTCACCTCGACTGGGTCGGCGATGCCATCGCCGCAGTCCGAACCGGGGCCCGGACACCGACGTCGATCGTCGTGTACGACCCGGTGTCGGGCGACCGTCGCACGCTGGCGACGTCGGCGGTCGATGCGTGGCCGCTCGACGACCTGCCCGAACCCGAACTGGTCGAGGCGCCCGCGGGTGACGGCACCACCCTGTTCGCCCGGCGGTTCGTGGCGGGGGAGGGGCGCCAGCTGGTGTGGGTGCACGGCGGCCCGACCGATCAGTGGCAGGTCGATTGGCGGCCCCGCATCACCTACTGGTGGAGTCGCGGGTGGGACGTGCTCGTCGTCGACCCGCGTGGCACCACCGGCCATGGCCGTGCGTATCAGCAGGCGTTGCACGGCGGCTGGGGTCGCCTCGACGTCGACGACACCGCGGCGCTCGTCGAACACTCGCACGCTGCGGGCTGGGCCTCGCCGGAGTCGACGGTCGTCATCGGTGGATCGTCGGGCGGGCTCACCGTGCTCGGCGTGCTCGCCGATCGACCCGACCTCGTCGCGGGTGGCGTTGCGTCGTATCCGGTCAGCGACCTGCGGGCGCTCACCGAGGTGACCCATCGGTTCGAAGCGCACTACACCGACACGCTGGTGGCTCCGAACGACGGGTCCCCCGAGTCTGACGAGCGGTTCCGATCGCTGTCGCCGGTTCACCGGGCCGAACAGATCTCGAAGCCCCTGCTCGTCTTCCACGGCACCGACGACCCGGTCGTTCCCGTCGAGCAGAGCCGCGCCCTGTTCGAGCAGCTTGCGGCGTCGGGCGTCCAGGGTGCGGAACTCGTCGAGTTCGACGGCGAGGGCCACGGCTTCCGCGATCCGAGCAACGTGCGTGAGGAGTACGAACGAACCGAGCGGTTCCTCGGCGATATCGTCGGCTCGTGGCCTTCGTGAACAAGCAGGGTGGCGCCGAGAAGCACGAAACTCGCGCCGACGCCGGAGAACCGATCGACTTCGACCCGACCGACGAATCGATCGTCAAGGTCCACTACGACCTGTCGGCGTGGAACTTCGAGCAACACGCCGATCTCTCCGAGGCGCTCGCAGAGTCGGGGATCCCGCATGCGTGGGACGGCACCGAGCTCGTCGTGCCCGAGTCGGTCGAAGAGGCCGCTGATGCGGTGTTCGAGCGGCTCGAAGAGGAGATCGGCCCGTTCCCGGTCGGCCTCGACGCCGACGAGGAGTCGGTCGAATACGGCCTCGACGAGTGGTCCGGCGCCGACCGCACCACGCTCACCTCGGCGATGGTCGAGGCGCAGATCCCGCACCGCTGGGAGGGCACGACGCTCCTGGTCGCTGCCGACGCCGAGGAGTCGGTTGACGATCTGCTCGACGCCATCGAGGCGGGCGAACTCATGTCGGCCGACGAGACCGGTACTGGCCACGCCCGTGACGGTGTGCTCGGCGAGATGTTCGTCGCCGCGAACAAGCTGGGCAAGAACGAGTTCGACGTCAAGGCCCGCAACCAGCTGCTCGAGTTGGCTGACGAACTCGACGCCGACGCACCGCCGTACGCGTTCGCGCCAGCCATGTGGAAGCAGGTCATGTCGAAGCTCGACAGCATCGTCGCTGCGATCGGTTCCGAGGCCACGGGCGCCACGCCCGACGGTGACGACGACAGCGCTGTGTCGGTTGGCTCAAAGCAACTCGCAGCCCTGTTACGCCAGTACGTCTGAGCACCGGTACCGTCGCCGCGGTGCTGCTGGCCGAACTCGAGATCTTCCACTCCCGGCCTGCACAGCCGACCCGTCGCGTTGCGCTCGGCCACCTCGCGCTGCCGGTCGACCCGGCTCCTGGCTTCGGTGGGCTGCTGCTCGGAGCGGTCGTTGCGCGGCACCTCGAAGGCGTCGACGACGACTTCATTCCCGACATCCACAAGCTCATCAACCAGATCGAGCGTGGCGAACGAATCGTGCAGCCCCGGCTGCGCCACCGGTTCCAGGTCGATCAGCACGGGCTGTCGAACAGCGTGCATCGCCTGGTCGGTGATGGCGACGACATCTCCTTCGAGTTCGAGACCCACGGCACTCAGATCGCCCAGGTGCTCGGTGCGATCTACGCGATCGAGCGACTGGCGCCCGAGCATCGGCGGGCGATCACCCCGGTCATCCAGAAAGCCGCTCGCTGGCGCGGCCCGATCGGTGCGGCGATGATCGCCCACTTTGCCGGCTCACAGACCACCACCCTCGAGGCGCTCGCCGACCCGCGTGGCTGGGCCATGCAGATCCTCGGGTTCGAGGTCACGGGTGAGGCTCCGTCGAAGCGTGCGGTGACCAAGGCGTTCCGCTCGCGGATGCGCGAGGTGCACCCCGACCACGGCGGCGACGGCCTCGACGCGGCCAAGGCCATGAGCGACCTCGCCGAAGCTCGGCGCATCCTGTCGACCAAGGCGTAGGTTGGCGTCGTGCCCAAGGCGACGTTGTTGTTGTATCCCGGGGCGGGGTCCGACTCGAACCACTCCAGCCTGCTGGCTGTCGATGATGCGGTGAGGGCGTCGATGTATGTGGAGCGGCGGGACTTTCCGTATCGAAAGGAAGGGCGGAAGGCGCCGGATCGGGCTCCGAAGCTGATGGCGTCGGTTCGGGAGGACCTGAAGGAGTTCTCCCGTCGGCGTGGGCTGTTGGTGATGGGTGGTCGGTCGATGGGTGGGCGGATGGCGTCGATGGTGGCGGCTGATGTGGATGGGGGAGGCCCGGTGGCTCGGTTGGCGGGGTTGGTGTTGATCTCGTACCCGTTGCATCCCCCTGGGAAGCCAGAGAAGTTGCGGACCGGTCACTTCGCCGACATCGGGGTGCCGTGTCTGTTCATCTCGGGGACGAAGGACACGTTCGGGTCGCCCGATGAGTTCCTGGAGTGGACGCCGACGATTGCGGCGCCGGTCGAGCACGTGTGGATCGAGGGCAAGGGCCACGACCTGAAGCGGGCCGACGACCAGATCGTCGCAGCGATCGAAGCCTGGCTCCCGACCCTCTGAGCCTGCGTCACAGCTGGTGTCTGACACCAGCTGTAACGGCTACACGTTGTGGAGGGAGGGCAACGGGGAGTCAGCGTCGTCGGGGTTGAGGTCTTCGAGCTCGCGGTGGGCGGTTTCGGGGTAGAAGGCGACGACGAGGATCGTGACGATCAGCTGGCCGATCGCCAGCCATCCCATCACCGACGCGTACGACCAGCCGCGGTCGATCAGCTGGCCGGTGGCGAGCAGGCCGCCGATGCCGCCGATGAGCGCAGCGCAACTGATCAGCGCACTCGCCTTCGTGCGGCTTGCGGTGGGGAACAGCTCGGTTCGGTACACGGTCATGGCCGGATACACCATGCTGCCGGTGATGCCGGCGGTGAGCGAGAACGCCCACAGCGCCGGTCCGCCCACGGCATAGGCGCCGACCACGCTGAGCACCGAGATCGGGAGGGCGACGGCGATGAGCGTGCGGCGGCCGCGCTGGTCGGCGATCTGTCCGCCGATGATCAACCCGATACCCGCAGGCGTGCCGACGAGGATCGAGAAGAGTCCGATCATCCCGCCCGAGAAGCCACGTACGTCTTCGAGGTAGCTGTTCTGGAAGAAGCTCGCCGGGGCCACGAACACGTTTCCGGCGAACGCCACGGCGCCGAGGAGCAACAGGTTGCGACGGAACCGGCGTGACCGCTCGGCGCGACGCTCCTCGGCTGAGGCCTTGGTGACTGCCGCCTCCGCAGATGCTCCCGCGGGGGTGTCGACGGCCGCCTTCGTCGTGGCTGGGCGGGCGACCTGGGCGAGGAAGCGGCGGGTCTCGGGGAGCCGCCGAGTGACGCTGAGGGCCACGATGCACCACACCCCCGCCACGAGATACACGAGGCGCCAGCCGCCCTCGCCGACGTCGGCGAGTCGGAGCGACATCACCGCCACACCGGCTCCGAACCCGGCCGCCATCGCCAGCACACTCACAGCAAAGGCGCGCGAGTTCTTCGGCATCTCCTCGGCGGCGATCACGCCGATCACGAAGGCGAGTGCGATACCCATCGGGCGAGCGAGCGTCTGACTCAACGTGAGGAGCTCGAAGCTCGGCGCAACGGCGCCGATCAGCGACAGGAGGGGAGCGAGCCAGGCGAGCCAGATCAACACCCGTCGCCGTCCGAGCCGGTCAGCGATGAACGCGGCTGGCAGCGCCACGACAATGCCGGCGCGCACGATGGCGCCCGCGTTGCCGATGCCCACGCTGCCGATACCGAAGTCGTCGGCGGCGAACTCGGCGGTCTGGGTGAAGAGCGTGTTGACGAAGGCGGCGGTCACCGACGCTGCCGCGAGTAGCCCGAGTACGAGCACCTGGGTGGCGTCGAGCTGGTCGGGTGGCGCCCACCACGCCCGATACGACCATCGGCGGGCGAGTACCCCGCGCACGGCTGGGCCGAACAACCACTTGAACCAGGGCAGTACCAGGCGGTATCTCGTCCGCTCGACCAGCTGCCCGTCGGCAGCGGTGACGGAGCGCTCGTAGCGGGTGAAGGGACCGTGTTGCTGCTCGAATCGCCCCAGCTCAGCGACGGTTTCGACAGCTCGTTCGGCGAGAACGTCGTCGCGGGGGGCGAGCAGCCGCTGTCGCTGCTCGTCGTCGTCGGGCCAGTGACGGGTGACCGTGCCCACGCCACGCTCCACGCCGGGAGCATACTGGGGGCTGGTGACCATCTCGTCCGACCCCCGAACCGACGCGCCAGCTGTCGAGACAGTGACCGGCGATGTCATCGCGCCGCCCCACGACGACGGCGCGCAGCACATCGTCGTGCGCTGCAGCGACGCGCTCTCGGGTTCGATCGACATCCCGGGCGCCAAGAACTCGGTGCTCAAGCTGATGGCGACCACCATCCTCTGCGACGGCGAGTTTGAGCTCACCAACGTGCCAGCCATCGCCGACGTCTGGATCATGGGTGAGTTGCTCGCCGCCATCGGCGTCGACATGACCTGGACCGGCCCCGACCGCCTCCGCCTCGTCAACACCGGCAACATCACGCCGGTCGCTCCCTATGAGCTGGTCGAGAAGATCCGCGCCTCGATCAACGTGCTCGGCCCGCTCCTCACCCGCTGCGGCGAGGTGAAGCTGTCCATGCCCGGCGGCGACGATTTCGGGGCCCGTCCCATCGACATGCACGTCGCCGGCCTCGAGAAGATGGGTGCCACGTTCACCTTCGAGCACGGCTACCTCGAAGCCCGCGCCGACCGGCTTCACGGCGCCGACATCGCGTTCGAGTTTCCGTCGGTCGGCGCGACCGAGAACCTCATGACCGCAGCGGTGTTCGCCGACGGTGTCACCACCATCCAGAACGCGGCCCGTGAGCCCGAGATCATCGACCTCTGCGAGTTCCTGGTGTCGATGGGCGCCAAGATCGATGGCATCGGCACCGGGACGCTCACCATCACCGGCGTCGAGCGCGGCTCGCTTCGTCCGGTGCGGCACCAGACGGTGCCCGACCGCATCCAGGCCGCGACCTACGTCGCCTCGTGCGCTGTCGCCGGTGGCTCGCTCGACCTCGTCGGTGCTCGCGGCGAGCACATGCAGATGCTGCTCCATCGCTTCGGCGACATGGGCATGGCGATCGAGCAGTACGAGGGTGGTATCCGCGTCGAGGCGCCCACGCGGCTGCGTTCGATCGACGTCGCCACCCTGCCCTACCCCGGCATCGCCACCGACTACAAGCCGCTCATCATCACGATGCTGTCGGTCGCCGACGGCGTCGGCATCGTCACCGAGAACCTCTACCCGGGCCGCTTCCGCTACGTCGAAGAACTCCAGCGTCTCGGCGCCGACGTCAGCACGAGCGGTCACCACGCGGTGATCCGGGGCGTCGAACGACTGTCGGGTGCTCCGGTGAAGGCCCACGACATCCGAGCTGGCGCCGCCATGGTCGTGGCGGGTCTCGCTGCGGCGGGAGAGACCACCATCTCGGGCATCCACCACATCGACCGCGGCTACGACGAGATCGTCGGCCGACTCGCCTCCGTCGGTGCCAGCATCGAACGCCGCTAGTCGTTCTGGCTGTGCTGTTGCTTCTCGGCGGCGGCGTCGACGCGGCGTTTGGCGATCACCAGCAACCAGCCGATGACGAGCATCGGGCCGGCGATCAGCAGGATCTCGTCCCATCCGCCCTGGTGGGCGATGACGGAGAACACAGCGTGCACAGTGAAGGATCGTACGTTCTCCTGCGATTGAATGGCCTTCAGGAGCACCGTGACATGAGCGACGCCACCCCCACTGCCAGCGACTCAGACGCCAGCGCAGCGATGCGCGCCAAGGTCGAAACGACCATCGAGGTCATCCGCCCTGCGCTGCAGGCTGACGGCGGCGACATCGTGCTGCACAACGTCAGCGCCGACACCGGCGTGGTCGAGGTCGAACTCACCGGCGCCTGCGTGGGCTGCCCGGCATCGACGCAAACGCTCAAGGCGGGCATCGAGCGCATCATGCGTGACCGTGTCGATGGCGTCACCGAGGTCATCGACATCGCCGCCGAAGCCGCCGCCAAGGCCATCGGCGCCTGACCCGCACTGATCTTCGTCGCGAGATTCGGCGCAACCGCACCTGATCGGGGAGACTCTCTCGCCATGGCCCGACGACGACTGCCGCCCGCCGAGCTGTTCCAAGCCGCCCTCGACGGCGATCGCAGCGCCCTCGCCCGCATGCTCTCGATGATCGAGCGCGGCGACGACGACGCTCGCGAGATCGGGCGGCTCGCCTACCCCCGTTCGGGTCAGGGCTACACCGTCGGTCTCACCGGCGCACCGGGTGCGGGCAAGTCGACGCTCACGTCGGCGACCATCTCCCACCTCCGCTCGCTCGAACTCGAGATCGCCGTGCTCGCGATCGACCCGTCGTCGCCGTTCACCGGCGGCGCCATCCTCGGCGACCGGGTGCGTATGCAAGACCACGCCACCGACCCCGGCGTGTTCATCCGCTCGATGGCGACGCGTGGTCACCTCGGTGGCTTGTCGCTCGCGACGCCCGAGGCGGTGCGTGCGCTCGACGCGATCGGGCGCCACTGGATTCTCGTCGAGACCGTCGGTGTCGGCCAGGTCGAGGTCGAGGTGGCGGGCAAGGCCGACACCACGGTCGTCGTGGTCAACCCCGGCTGGGGCGACAGCGTGCAGGCCAACAAGGCCGGCCTGATGGAGATCGCCGACGTCTTCGTCATCAACAAGGCCGACCGAAAGGGTGTCGACGAGACCCGCCGTGATCTCACACAGATGCTCGACCTGTCGGACCTGCCCCACGAGTCGTGGCGCCCGCCGATCATCGCCACCGTCGGCTCGACCGGCGAGGGCGTCACCGACCTGTGGGACGCGGTGCTCGAACACCGGGCCCACGCCGAGGAGTCGGGCCTGCTCGCCGAGCGCCGCGAGTTCCGCCTTCGTGAAGAGCTGCGCGAGATCGTCGCGCAACGCCTCGGGCGCCGCGCCCGTCAGATCTGCACTGGCGAGCGGTGGGACGAGTTGACCGACGAAGTCGTCGCCCGCTCGACCGACCCGTGGAGTGCCGCCGACGAGATGCTCGCCGGCGTCGACGCCTGAGCCTGCCGAAGCAAGATCTCCGCAGCCGGTCTGCGATGATCTCGCCATGGCCTACGAACTCCTCACGCTCGAACGCACCGACGACGACGTCGCGGTCATCACCCTCGCCAACGGCAAGGTCAACGCGCTGTCGGGTGAGCTGGTCGACGAGATCGGCGCCGCCGCGACCGAGCTGGCCGCAGCACCGCCGGCTGCGGTGATCGTCACCGGCAGCGAGCGTTTTTTCGCCGCGGGTGCCGACATCAGCCAGTTCGGTGGGCAGGACGAAGCCCGGGTGATCGGCCCACGCATCCACGAGGCCTTCGACACCCTCGCCGGCCTGCCCTGTCTCGTCATCGCAGCGGTGAGTGGCTACGCCCTCGGCGGCGGCTGTGAGCTCGCTCTCGCCTGCGACTACCGCATCGCCGCCGAGAGCGCCGTGTTCGGTCAGCCCGAGATCCTGCTCGGTATCATCCCCGGCGGTGGCGGCACGCAGCGCCTCCCGCGCGTCGTCGGCGTGCCCACGGCGAAGGAACTGTGCATCACCGGCCGCCAGGTCGCCGCCGACGAAGCGCTTCGCATCGGCCTCGCCAATGAGGTCGTTCCGACCGACGCTCTTCAGGAGCGCGCCATGGAGCTGGCCGTCACGATCTCGAAGGGCCCGCGCGTTGCTCAGGCGATCGCGAAACGGGTGATCGATGCGGGCATCGAGCAGTCGCTGGCCGACGGCTTGGCGCTCGAGCGCGAGGCGTTCGTCGAGGTGTTCGGCACCGACGACAGCCAGATCGGTGTGAAGAGCTTCCTCGAGAACGGCCCCGGCAAGGCCGAGTTCACCGGTCGCTGAGCGGCCGCGTCAGCGACCACGCGTCGCGCGCCAACCAGAGCCCGATCGACACGAGCAGGATCATCACGCCCGCCACGAGTGAGTAGGCGGCGGTGCGCCCGAACCACTCGTAGATGTAGCCGGTGACGAAGGCCATCACGCCGGCCATCACCGCCTGGCTCGCGCCGAGCATGCCCTGAGCGCCGGCCTGACGTTCTTCGGGCACAACCATGCCGGCGGCCACACCGGTCGAGGCGATGGTGAAGCCGTCATTCAGCGCGTGGAACAGCGATAGCACGAAGATCGCGATGCCGGTCGGCATGAGGCCGTAGCCGAACATGAACCCGGCGCCGAGCACGAGCCCGACCGCAGCGAGGCGGAACGGGCCGAAGGTCTGCGCGATGCGCCCACCGATCGGTCCGAGCACGATCAGCGGGAGTGCGAACAGGGTGATGCCGAGGTTCGCGATCCACTCCGGGGTCTCGAGTTCGTCGTGCACGAGCGCCCAGAGCGCATCGAACCCGCCGATCATGATGAAGGTCGTGCCGGCCAGAATCGTCGCCCCGGCGAAGGGCTTGATCTTCAGCAGGTCGAGCGCCAGCCGCTTCGCCGGCCGCGCGTCGGTAGCGGTCTCGTCGACCGGTACCCGGGCGACGAATGGCAGCAGTACCAGGCTGACGGCGGCGATCACGTAGAAGGGTGCGCCGATCCCGAACGGTTCGACGAGCACCGCCGAGATCACCGGGCCCATCGCGAACCCGAACACGTCGGCCGACAACAGGCGACCGAGGTTGCTCCCGAGGTTGTTCGGGTCGGCCAGGATGACGATCCGTCGGATCGCTGGGTTGGCCGCGCCCACACCGATGCCCGACACGAACCGCCCGATCAGGATCGGCACGAGGCTCGTGCCGAGGGCCATCATCACCAGGCCCGCCGCGTTGACGAACACGCCGATGATCACGAGATGTCGGGCGTGGCCCCGGTCGGCGATCGGGGCGATCAGCATCTGGCTCAGGAACCCCGAGAGGAATCCGACGCTGATGATGATGCCGACCTGCGACTCACTGATGCCGTACTCGGTGTTGTAGTCGTCGACGATCGTGAACAGTGCGCCGTACCCGGCGACGAGCGACGCAGCGAGTCCGCCGAAGGCGACGAGGATGCGCAACGGCGACGGTGCGCCCGCCACGTCGGGCGGTCGTCCGTCGACGTCGGTCGTCACGGCCGGGCGACCAGGCCCGGTTCGAGCGGCGTCGACAGCAGCGGATGGGTGGGCAGCACGCGCGCCGTGACGCCCCACGGCCCGGTGGCTCCCGGAATGAACGAGGCATCGAGCGACGCGGTGCCGTCGGCGCCGATCGACGCGGGCTCGGCGCCATCGAGCAGGGTGGTGACCGTGGCACGGGTCAGGTCGATCGTGCCGTCGTCGTGTAGTGGTCCGTCGACCAACTCGACGACGAGTTCATGCCACGCCAGTTCACCGGGGTCGACCGACACGGTGACGGCTCGCTCGACTCCGGTCGAGCCGTCGTCGAACGCCTCGCTCGACGACGCGGTCAGGCCCACCGACACCGTCGACCATGCCCCGGCGACGCCCGCCCGCCACGCGGCGAGGTCTTGCGCCGGGGCGCCCCCGTCGGCGGTCGCAGCGGTCGCGGATCGGGCGGCGGGCTCATACAGCTGCTCGGTGTAGTCGCGCACCATGCGGGCAGCGGTGACGTTCCAGCCGAGCGACGCCCAGTTCTCGACGATGCGGTCGACCCAACCGTGCGGAACACCCCACTCGGCTCGGTCGTAGAACAGCGGAGCGACCGACCACTCGAGTAGGTCGAAGGTGGCGGCGGCCTCGCGGCGGTCACGCTCGGCCTCGTCGACACCGTCGAGGTGGTCATACGACGGGATGTCCCAGCCGTTCGATCCGTTCGACATCTCGTCCCACCAGCCGTCGAGGATCGAGCAGTTGAGCACCCCGTTCATGGCGGCCTTCATGCCCGAGGTGCCGCACGCCTCCATCGGCCGACGCGGCGTGTTGAGCCACACATCGCAGCCGTGGTACATCGTGCGTGCCACGCCGATGTCGTAGTCGGGGAGGAACACGAACCGGTGACGAACGTCGGCGTCGCGCGTGACCTTGTGGATCTGCTGGATGAGCGACTTGCCCGGCTGGTCGGCCGGATGCGCCTTGCCGGCGAACACGAACTGGACGGGCCGCTCGCTGCTGAGCAGCAGACGCTTCAGCCGTTCGATGTCGCCGAGGAGCAGGTGGGCCCGCTTGTAGGTGGCGAAGCGACGGGCGAAGCCGATCGTGAGCACGTCGGGGTCGAGCACGTGGTCGTTGAGGCGCGAGCGCACCATGTCGACGAGCTCGCGGCGACCTTCGTTGCGGACGTGCCAGATCGCACCGTGGTCGAGATGGCGCACGGCGCCGAACTGCTCGGCGTCCGCGAGGTGCCAGTCGTCGCCGACCGCCCCGGACAGGAGCTGGTCGACCGGGCGACTCACCCACGTGCGGGCGTGGACGCCATTGGTCACGTGGCCGATCGGGGTCTCGTCGGCGCCGTGCTCGGGCCACATGCCCGAGAACATGTCGCGAGCGACCGCGCCGTGGAGCGCGGCGACGCCGTTGCGGCGCATGGCAAGGCGCATCCCCATGACCGCCATGTTGAACTTGCCGTCGTGCTCATCGTCGCGGGTGCCGACGTCGAACAGCTCGTCGAAAGTGATCCCGAGCTTCGGCGCGAAGTCGGCGAAGTAGTGCTCGAACAGGTCACGTGGGAAGCGGTCGATGCCGGCGGGCACCGGGGTGTGCGTGGTGAACACGCCACCGGCGCGCACCGCTTCGAGCGCCTGGTCGAAGGTGAAGCCGCGCTCGACCCACTCGCGGGCGCGCTCGAGGCCGAGGAACCCCGCATGGCCTTCATTCATGTGGAACACATCGGGGTCGAGCCCGAGTGCTCGCAGTGCCCGGACACCGCCGATGCCGAGCACGATCTCCTGGCGCAACCGGTGCTGTTCGTCGCCGCCGTACAGACGGTTGGTGACCGCTCGCACCGACGCGACGTTCTCGGGAATGTTCGTGTCGAGCAGGTACAGCGGCACCCGACCGACGTCGACGCGCCACACCTTGATGCGGGCGGTGTCGCCGGCGAGTTCGACCTGCACGGTGACGCCGGTGTCGACCGCGCCGAGCGCAACCGGATCGACTCGGTCGTTACGCTCACCCTGCCAGCCCGAGCCGTCGAGGAACTGGTGGAAGTAGCCCTCGGAGTACCAGAGTCCGACGCCGACGAGCGGGATGCCGAGATCGGACGACGCCTTCAGGTGGTCGCCGGCGAGGATGCCGAGGCCGCCCGAGTACTGCGGCAACATCTCGGTGATGCCGAACTCCGGTGAGAAGTAGGCGACCCCACCCGTGCCGGTGTCGCTGATGGTGAGCGGCTGAGCATCACGATCGCCGTACCACGATGCCCCGTCGACCGCCTCGGTGAGCCGAGCCGACGCATGATCGAGCGCGGCGAGGAAGCCGTGATCGTCGGCGAGCTCGGCGAGGCGGGCAGGGCTGATCGACCGAACGAGCGAGTACGGGTGCTCGCCGGTGTCGCGCCAGCGTTCGCCGGTCGGGCGGTCGTCGAGACGATCGAAGATCGATGCGATCTCCTCGTCCCACGCCCAGCGCAGGTTGACGGCGAGGCGATGGAGACCCGCGAGCTGCTCGGGCAGCTCGCTGACGACGGTGAAGCGGAAGGTGGGCTGCACCCGCAGCAAGCTATCGACGGGTGATGCCGCTCGTTCCTGCACTGAGCGGTCGGTCCGTGTCGAAGTTGACAGTGAAGCCGGTCAGTACCTGCCGAGAGCGTCGAGGGAGGAGGCTCAGTCTCGTTTGGCAGTTCGCCGATACGACGCGATCGTCCGCGCGGCGATCGAGGACCACGAGTAGTCCTCGGCCACGAGGCGTCGGGCGTTCGACGCCAGTTCGTCACGCAGATCGGGGTCGCGCAACACCAACTCGATGCAGTGTGCGAGGTCGTCGGCGTTGCCCGGCTCGAAGGTGAGCGCAGCCTTCGTGCCGCCCACCAGTTCGGCGAGCCCGCCGGTGCGAGCCACGATCAGCGGCGCCCCCGCCGCGAGCGCTTCGAGTGCGACGATCCCGAATGGCTCGTAGAGCGAGGGGATGACCACACACGAGCACCGGTTGACGACATCGCGCAGCTCGTCGTCACGGAGGAAGCCGGTGAGTTCGACGATGTCGGACACGCCTTCGACGTCGATCTGGGTCTGCAGCTCGGGGAGATACGAGCCTCGGCCGCCGATCTGGCAGCGAGCGTCGGGAACTCGGCTGCGGACGGTGGCCATCGCACGAGCGAGGACTTGAAACCCCTTCTCGAACTGGACGCGTCCCCAGGTGAGTACCAGTGGTTCACGGTCGGACATCGGGGGCGCGTCGCCGGCCCACTCGCTCGCGTTGATGCCGTTCGGCACGCGGTCGATCTGCTCGGGCGACAGCTCGAACGACTCGACGAGTTGATCGGCGACGAATCGGCTCGGCGAGATGAGTCGATCAGCCTGGAAGGCGAGCCACCACTCGATCGCCGCGATGTCGGTCGGTTCACCCGGCGGGAGGTTGCCGCCATGCCGGACCGACTCGGTGCCGTGCATCGTGAGGATGAAGGGCGCTGCGTACTTGCTCGCCAGCGTGTCGGCCGCCCAACCGATGGTCCAGTCGTGGCCGTGAACGACGTCGGGGAACCAGCAGTCGAGCTCGTCCTCGATCCGATCGGCGAGCTTGACGAGTGCGTGGTTGGCGGAGGCCACGCGGGCGATCCGCCGCTCGTGCGGGATCCATGGCATGTCTGCGTCGGCGCGAAACACCCTGACGGGGCCGCTGGCGTCGGCGATGCGGTCGGCGCGAGGATGGTCGATCGTGAGCACGATCACGTCGTGACCCGCCTCGGCGAGAGCGTTCGCCAGACCGGTCACATGGGCCGCGGTGCCACCGATCGCCTGCGGCGGGAAGTCCCACGTGAGCATCATGACGCGCATCGGGGTTCGACCGTAGCCGGGCGGCGAGCCGTGGTCGGCGGCGTGGCCACGTCACCGTGCCTGAAGCGGAACGTGCGTCGGAGAGTTCCGGTGACGCGCACCTCGCCAGGCCGATACCGTGGGACCGTGTCGGACTCACGGGCGATCGGCGACCTCGATCTCCATCTCTTCGGTGAAGGGACGCACCGTCGACTCTGGGAGCTGCTCGGTGCCCGGGTCACCGCGAGCGGGGTTCGCTTCACCGTGTGGGCGCCCAACGCGCAGCACGTCGCCGTTGTCGGCGACTGGAACGACTGGTCGCCGATGGCCTTGGGACGCGTCACCAATCGAGATGGCGAACCGACCGGACTCTGGTCGGCGATCGCGGCTGGTGCTCAGCCGGGTCACTGCTACAAGTTCGAGCTCGTCACCTCCGAAGGCCGCACCATTCGCAAGGCCGATCCGATGGCCCGCCGAACCGAGGTCCCGCCCAGCGATGCCAGCGTGGTCGCTTCGTCCGACCGGTTCGACTGGCACGACGACGACTGGATGGCGAACCGCCACCTCGCCATGGCGGGTGAAGCTCCGCTGCGGATCTACGAGGTTCACCTCGCATCGTGGCGTCGCGGCGTGAACGACTGGGATGCGTTGGCCACCGAACTCGCCGGCCATCTCAGCCGCCTCGGATTCACCCACGTCGAGCTGCTGCCAGTTGCCGAGCACCCGTTCGGCGGGTCGTGGGGCTACCAGGTGTCGGGCTACTACGCACCGACTGCTCGCTTCGGTGACCCCGATGGCTTCAAGCGATTCGTCGATGCGCTCCACGCCCAAGGCATCGGCGTCATCGTCGACTGGGTGCCCGCCCACTTCCCGCGCGACGATTGGAGTATCGGCCGGTTCGACGGCACGCCGCTCTACGAACACCCCGACCCCCGCCGCGGCGAGCACCCCGACTGGGGTACCTACGTGTTCGACTACGGCCGCAACGAGGTTCGAAACTTCCTCGTCGCCAATGCCCTTTACTGGCTCGACGAGTTCCACGTCGACGGGCTGCGCGTCGACGCAGTGGCCTCGATGCTCTACCTCGACTACTCGCGCGACGACGGGGGCTGGGCGCCGAACGAGCACGGTGGCAACGAACATCTCGAGGCCATCTCGTTCATTCAGGAGACCAACCAGGTCGTCGGCGAGGAGTTCCCTGATGCCCTCATGATTGCCGAGGAGTCGACGGCCTGGCCGAACGTCACCGCACCCGTCGCATCGGGCGGGCTCGGCTTCAGCCACAAGTGGAACATGGGCTGGATGCACGACACGCTCGGCTACCTCGAGCGTGACCCGGTGCACCGCAGCCATCATCACGACGAGCTCACCTTCGCTCAGCTCTACGCCTACAGCGAGCGGTTCGTGTTGCCGCTGAGCCACGACGAGGTGGTTCACGGCAAGGGCAGCCTCCTGACCAAGATGGGCGGCGACGACTGGCAGCGCTTCGCCTCGCTGCGAGCGTTGCTGGCCTGGCAGTGGTCAACGCCGGGAGCTCCACTCGTGTTCATGGGGACCGAGCTTGCCAGTTGGCAGGAGTGGAACGACGCAGCCGACCTGCCGTGGCATCTGCTCGAGCACCCGTCGCATCGCGGGGTGCACGATCTGCTCGGTCGGATCAACCGACTGCACCAAGAGTTCGCTCCGCTCTGGCGTCGCGACGACGAACCGGGTGGGTTCCAGTGGCTCGACGCCGACGATCGCGAGCACAGCATCTACGCGTTCTTGCGTTGGGGTGAACACGGCACCTCGGTGGTGGCCTGCATCGCCAACTTCACGCCAGTGCCCCGCCCCGGGTACCGCGTCGGGCTCCCGTGGGTTGGTGAGTGGCGAGTTGCGCTCGACACCGACTCGCCCGAGTTCTGGGGGAGCGGTCACCGTGGCGGCCATGGCGCCGCTGGTGACGTCGATGCCGGCACGTCGATCACGGCCACCACCGATGAGGCGTGGCAGCAGCAGCCGGCATCAGCAGTGCTCGACATCGGCCCGATGTCGATGGTGTGGCTCGTCGCCGACCGACCAGCGTCGGCCGCGGATGGCTGACCTCAGCGGCTGGGTCATCGTCGCACTCGTCGCTGCGGCCTTCCTGGCGGGCCTCATCGATTCGATCGCGGGCGGCGGCGGACTGATCACCGTGCCTGCGCTACTGCTGGCTGGCGTGGCTCCGATCGATGCACTCGGCACCAACAAGCTGCAGGCCGTGTTCGGGTCGGGTTCCGCGACCGTGGCGTACGGCCGTGCCGGGCACGTCGACCTGCGGGCGATGTTGCCGCTCGCATCGGTGTCGGCTGCTGGCTCGGCCGTCGGTGCCGTCGTCGCCAACGTCGTGCCCGGGGATGCGCTCGACGCGATGATCCCGGTCGCGCTGGTGCTCGTCGCCGTGTACTTCCTGGTGCGACCCGATCCCGGCGACATCGAGCGACCTCGCCGTATCAGCCCCACCGCATTCGCGGTCGGGATCGTACCGGTGATCGGCTTCTACGACGGCGTGTTCGGGCCCGGCACCGGCTCGTTCTTCATGGTCGCCTACGTCGGCCTCGCCGGGTACGGCATCCTTCGAGCGACGGCCCACACCAAGGTGCTGAACTTCGCTTCGAACCTGGGCGCCTTGATCGTGTTCGCCGTGTCGGGCTCGATGATCGTCGGCCTCGGGCTGGCGATGGGAACGGCTCAGGTCCTCGGGGCGAGCACGGGCTCACGGCTCGCCATCCGCCACGGTGGCCGCATCATCCGGCCACTGCTCGTGGTGACGTGCATCGCCATGGCGATCCGCCTCATCATCGGCTGACGCCGACGATCGCTCAGGTCGTGGCGCCGACCGAGCGCAGCGTGGCCGCTGCCTGCTCGGGCGGGACGATGTTGATCAGCACGCCGGTGCCGCGCTCGAAGCCAGCCTGGGTGGTGATCTGTGGCCACACGTGGATGTGCCAGTGATAGTCGCCCGAATGCTGGTGCGGAGCAGTGTGCACGCCGAGGTTGAACGCCACGTCGCCGAGTGCTCGGTTGAGGTGGGCCACCGCGTCACGCAATGCGATACCGACGGCCGTGAGCGACTCGTCGCTGGCGTCTTGCAGGTGTGCCTGTTGCTCGCGTGGAGCGACCAACATCTCGTACGGGAGGCCGCTGGCGAAGGGGCAGAGCACGACGGCGTCGTCGTTCGAGATGACGATGCGATCTTCGGCGAGGAGTTCGGCCTCGATCATCGTGTCGAGGAGCGAGTTGCCAGCGAAGCGAGCGAAGGCACGCTCCTCGTCGAGCACCTCGGTCGGCACGAACGGCAGTCCGAGGATCTGGCCGTGCGGGTGAGCGACCGACGCCCCGGCCTCACGGCCGTGGTTGACGATGACCTGCGTGTAGCGGACGAACTTCTCCTGGGCGTGCTCGGTGAGGCGCCGCTTCAGCACGTGCATGAACTGGGCGGCGTGCTCGTCGTCGAGATCATGCAGCCCAGCGTCGTGATCGGGTGAGAAGACGAACACCTCGTGGATGCCGCTGGCTTCGGCCTGCACGTGGACGGGGCCGAGGTTCTCGACGGCGAACGCGTCGTCGCCGTCGAAGGCCGGGTACTTGTTCGGGATGACCCGCATCGACCACGACCCGTCGGCTTCGAACGTTTCGAGCGCCGGCGGAGTCTCCTCCTCGTTGCCGGGGCAGAACGGGCAGGTCCGACCATTTTGCAGCTCCATGCTGCGGTCGCGCTCGGCGAAGTCGGACGGGCGCTCGGCACGATCGGGAACGATCGTCACCCACCGCCCGTTGAGCGGGTTCAGACGCATCTGACTCATTGGCCACCAGACTACGGCGGGTTGGTGACTCCCGCGGGACAGCCGACACGACGTTCATCAAACGCTGACGCGTTCGCAATGTCCCGAGCGGTGCAGAAACCTGGCTGAGCGGACGCCGATCGGGCCCGAACGGCGGCGTCGAGTCCGGCTCGACCGACGTCGTTGTCAGCGTCGGCGTACTGGGTTGCCGTGTTCGTCCTCGTCGGCCAGACCGTCGCCGACATCGCCGATCAGGTCGTTCATCGAGGCCATCACCGAGTTGGGGCGTGGCTGGCTGACCCGGCTGTACTTCTCGTCGAGGCGGCGTTGGTTCCAACGGTGTATCCACGTGCCGGTGACGGCACCGAACGCGAAGGCGAGCAGGCCGCCGACTCCGTCGATCCAGTAGTGGTTCGCCGTGACAACGATCGCGAACAGCGTTGCGAGCGGATACAGCAGGACGAGGATCTTCGCCCACCGCCGTCGCAGGAGTGGCCACACCGCCAGCGCACACCAGGTGGCCCAGCCGATGTGCATGCTCGGCATCGCTGCGTACTGGTTCGACACCGATGCCACCGCTTCGGAGTCGAACTTCCACGGGCCGCCGTACACGCTGAGGGTGTCGACGTACCCGAAGCCATTGCCGAGCTCCTCGTCGTAGGTCAGCACGGGTCCGGGTCGGAGCTCGCTCTCGACGCAGGCGCCGCCGAACTGTGTGGTGCCCGGCTCGGGGCACGGGGCATCGAGCAGGCGGGGCGGCATGAGCGGGAAGAAGGCGAAGCCGACGATCGCCACTGCGGTCATCATCGCGAGGGTGTTCCGCCACTGGGGGAACACGTCGGCTCGCTTGACGAACAGCAGGATGAATACGGCGAGCGTGACGAAGAAGTGCGCGGTGCCGTAGTAGACGTTCCAGAACTGGATGAACCAGCGGTACGGAAGGAACCAGTCCTGCACCGTCTCCTCGTGGTACAGCCCGATCCAGCGCTCGAACTGGATGACCCGCTCGGCGTTCGTGAACGCCGCCTCGGGCACGCCGTCGGCGGCGATCTGTGCCGATCCGAACTGATTCCGGATCCACGAGTAGACCACGTAAAAGGCCGCGACGATGAGCGCCTCTTTCCACCAGTGGAGGCGGTGGGTGCGCCCCTCTGTGGACGCGCTCGCGGGCGGTGCTCCCTCCATGAAGAGCCTCACACTATGCGCGAGTTCCGCCACCAGCCCAGCGATTGTTCAGAGCTCGGCCAGAGGTCACCCGTCATCGTCGATGAAGGGCCCGAGCACGCCATCGGTTCGCTCGAGCGAGCGCTCGAGTTCGGCCTGAAGCCAGTCGGCGAGATCGGGCTGAGCTAGGTCGTCGAACACGTTGCGGACCACCCACCCGGAGCCCTTGTCGACCCAGGTCGGGGTCGCCATCGGTCGGCCGACCAGCACGGTGCCGTCGCTTGCGAGGGTGATCTCGAACTCGATCAGTGCCCCGTCTTGCGTGCTGGCGGGCCAGTGGTCGGCGACCGGGTGGTTCGACAGGAGGTTGCCGAGGCCGTACGCAACCCAGACACCGTTGACGAGTTCGATCGGCTGGAGCACGTGTGCGTGGTGGCCGAGGATCAGGTCGACCAGGCCGGTCGCAGTGACCTGGTCGGCGATCGTCTGCTGCTCGTCGTCGGGCTCGGTCTGCTTCTCGGTGCCCCAGTGGATACTCACCACGACGAACTCGGCTCCGATGTCGTGGGCGCGCGCAGCATCGGCGATGACCTGCTCGGCCGACAGGAGCCGAGTGCGCCACCGCTGATCGGGCGGCGGTGGGATCCCGTTGGTGCCGTATGTGTAGGCGAGGTGACTCACGGCGATGCCGTTGACCCCGATGATGCTCGGCTCGATCTCCTCCGGCGTCCGGGCCATGCCCGACTGGGCGACACCGGCTGCTTCGAGCACGTCGACGGTGCGGTCCACGCCTCGCGGGTAGCGATCGAGGACGTGGTTGCTCGCCGTCGAGCACCGGTCGAACCCGGTCGCTGCGATGGCGGTCGCGATCTCGGCCGGAACGCCGTAGAGCGGGTCGGTCGAGTAGTCCTCACCCTCGGGCGCGATCGGCGTCTCGAGGTGGCAGATCGACAGATCGGCGGCGCTCACCTGCTCGGTCAGCGGTGCGAGCATCGGGGCGAAATCGAAGCCCACTCCCTCCGCGTTTGCGGCGGCACCCCGCCAGAGCGGGCTGTGGGGCAAGATCTCGCCGCCAGCGAGCAAGGTGAACGATCGTGGCGGCACCGGATCGGTGATGATCGTGGTGTTGGTGGTCGCTGGGTTCGTGGCCGCTGGGTTCGTGGTGGCGCCGCTCGTCGGGGTCGGTTCGACCGCTGGTTCGGCGACCGTTTCTGCGCCAGTCCCCTGGTCGGCTGTGATCGCTGGCGCGTTGTCGGACTCGGAGAGGTCGATCTCGCTGGCGCCACCGGCCGATTCATCGGTCGATCCGCACGCTGCGAGCACGAGCACCACCGCCAGGCCGACACCGATGATCCCTCGCCCCATCGAGGTCATCGTCGCATGCCGGAGATGCCCCGCCCTGCGATGAGGGGTGACAGCCCCGTCCGACGACCGGCCTCATCGGAGGGACGAAGCTGCGGGGGACGGCGGCGGAGTCCCTCCCGTAGGATCGGAACATGATCGAACACGACGTGTTGGAACGGGTGCTCGCTGGCGCCACCTCGGGCGGTGCCGACTTCGCCGAGGTGTACGCGGAAGACAAGCGATCAACCTCGGCGGGTCTGGACGATGGTCGCGTCGAGCAGGTCACGAGCGGTCGTGATCGGGGTGCTGGCATCCGGGTGATCGCTGGCGACACCACCGGCTTCGCCTACACCTCCGATCTCTCCGAAGCTGGCCTCCGAGCCGCCGCCGACGCAGCTGTGGCTGCCGCTGCCCGGGGCGGTGGCGGCGTCGCCGCGGTCGGCCTCGTGCAGTCCGACCGGCACCGCCCGAACGCCGGCGCTGGCGATCCCGACTCGATCGACAAGGCGCGCAAGGTCGAGCTGCTCACCCGGATGGACGAAGCGGCCCGCTCGCACGGTCCCGAGATCGTGCAGGTGTCGGCTGGCTATGGCGATTCCACCAAGCGGGTGCTGGTCGCCAACACCGAGGGTGTGCTGGCCGACGACGAGATCGTCCGCACGCTCCTCCGCATCAGCGCCGTCGCCAACGGTGACAGCGGCATGCAAACCGGCTACCAGTCGATGGGCCACACCGTCGGTTTCGAGATCTTCGACTCGGTCGACGTCGAGGAGATGGCTCGCAAGGCCGCTCAGCAGGCGATCACCAAGCTGTCAGCCCGACCGGCGCCCTCGGGCGAGATGCCCGTCGTCATCGCCAACGGCACCGGCGGGGTGCTGTTCCACGAGGCGTGCGGTCACGGTCTCGAGGCCGACCACATCCAGAAGGGTGCCTCGGTCTATGCCGGCAAGGTCGGCGAACTCGTCGCCAACCCGCTCGTCACGCTCGTCGACGACGGCACCATGCCGGGCGAGTGGGGCACACTCGGCATCGACGACGAGGGGCGGGCCACGCAGCGCAACGTGCTCATCGAAGACGGCATCCTCACCGACTACATGTGGGACTATCTGCGGGCGAAGAAGGAGGGCCGCCCGCAGTCGGGGAACGGCCGCCGCCAGAGCTACCAACACCTCCCGATGGTTCGGATGACCAACACGTTCGTCATGAACGGCCCGTCGAACCCGGGCGACATCATCGCCGACACACCCAACGGTGTGTATGTCGCCAAGCTCGGCGGTGGGTCGGTCAACACGGCGTCGGGCGACTTCGTGTTCGGCATGACCGAGGCCTACCTGATCGAGAACGGTCAGGTCACTGAGCCGCTGCGTGATGGCAACCTCATCGGCAACGGTCCCAAGGTGCTGCGTGACATCGACCTGCTCGGCAACGACTTCGCGATGGGTTCGCCGGGCACGTGCGGAAAGGACGGTCAGGGCGTTCCGGTCGGCGACGGCCAGCCGACCCTGCGCGTGAAGCAGCTCACCGTCGGCGGAACGGCCGCATGACCCCGCGTCCCAACTGGGGTCAGACCCCAGGTGAGATTCGAGGAGCGCACTGATGAGCGACACGACCGGGGAACTGTTGGAGTTGGCCGACCGGGTCGTCGCGCAGGCGGGCGCGGGTGAACATGTCGAGGCGTTCGTGTCGCGCGGCGGCGAGACCGAGGTGCGCGTGTACCAGGGCGACGTCGAGCACTTCGTGTCGGCTCAGTCCGAAGGCATCGGCATCCGGGTGATCAAAGACGGGCGGACCGGATTCGCGTACGCCGGCACGCTCGACGAGGCGGCAGTGGCCGAGGTGCTCGCCGAGGCGCGTGAGAACGTGCAATTCGGGTCACCCGACGAGTTCGCCGGCTTGGCTGAGCCCGACGGCGTCGAGCCAACCGAGCAGTCGCTGTGGAACGACGACCTCGCCAGCTACGCCACCGAGAAGAAGATCGATCTCGCGAAGGATCTCGAGCGGCTGTCGGCTGCAGCCGACGAGCGCGTGCGCGTCGACGACTCGAACTACGCCGACGCCTGGGGTGAGGCCGCCGTCGCCTCGACCAACGGCATCCGACAGGCGGGCCGCGAGAATGGCTGCTACGTGTCGGTTTCGGTGCTCGCCGACGACGGCGAAGGCGACAGCGCCGAAACGCAGACTGGGTTCGGCTTCTCGGTCGGCAACTCGCCCGACGAGTTCGACCTCGATCGCGCAGCTCGCGAAGCCGCCGATCGTGCGACCCGCCTGCTCGGCGCCACCAAGCCGTCGTCGAAGCGGACGACCGTGGTGCTCGATCCGTTCGTCACCGCTCAGTTCCTCGGCGTCATCTCGTCGACGCTCAACGGTGAAGCGGTCGTGAAGGGTCGTTCGCTCTTCGCTGACCGGCTCGGCGAAGAGGTCGCCAACCCGATGCTCACACTCGTCGACGACCCGACCAACCCGAAGGCGTACACCTCGACCGACGTTGATGGCGAGGGCCTCGCCGCTCGTCGCAACGTGCTGATCGAAGACGGGGTGCTCAAGCAGTTCGTCCACAACAGCTATTCGGCTCGCCGGGCTGGGGCGGCGTCGACGGGCAATGCGACCCGTGGCGGGTTCGCAGGCACGCCAGGCGTCGGTTGCCTCGCGCTGTCGCTGGTTCCTGGTACCCGTTCGCAAGACGAACTGATCGCCGACGTCGACGACGGGCTGCTCGTCCAGAGCGTCCAGGGCCTGCACTCGGGCGTCAACCCGATCAGCGGCGACTTCTCGACCGGTGCCGCCGGGCTGCTCATCGAGAACGGCACCGTCGGTGCCCCGGTCCGCGAGTTCACGATCGCCTCGACGTTGCAGCGGATGCTGCTCGACATCGTCGAGATCGGGGGGGACATCGACTGGCTGCCGATGCGGGCCGCCGGGATGAGCCTGGTGATCAGCGACATCACCATGTCCGGCGCCTGACCCACCCGGGGCTCACCCGTCCCGATCCGGCCCAGGCTGTCTCGTGAGGTTGTGAGCTGCATCGGAGTCACAACCTCACGAAATCGGGCGATGAATGTTCGCTGCGAACACCCGGGTCATGAGTCCGTAGTGTCCGCGGCATGGGAGATGCCGCTGACGAGATGACCGTCGCTTGGGATCGGTTCGTGGAGTCGTTGGGGCGGATGGGGCATCAATTGCTCGACGATGCGCCCAACGATGCCGACCGAGCCGATGCGCTCCGCTTCCTGCTCCGCCAGCTCGCCTACCGCGAGGAGCAGTTCATCGAGTTCCCCCGCGGCGCCAAGCCCGAGTTCTTCGACCCGGAGTCGCCGACGCGAAAGATCTTCGCCGACTGCCCCGACACCGTCTATCGCCAGTTCAGCGTGGTCCCCGATGCGACCTACCGGGTGTGGGGTCGGCTCGGCGATGCGCCATACGTCTCGTTCACCGCGTACCGGGCGGCGGTGTCCGACCGGGTCGTCGACGACCTCCACGACGGCGAGATCGAGGTGGACGATGACGGTTCGTTCGAGCTGTGCGTCGGCGGCCCCTCACGGCCGGGAAGTCGGCTCGACCTCGGAGATGATGCAGCCTTCGTCGTGGTCCGCGAGTACTGCCACGATCGGGTCGGCGGACGACCGGGGGAGTTCCACGTCGAGCAACTCGACCCGCCGCTCGAGCATCGTGAGGAACCGACGGTGACCACGATCGCCACTGCGCTCGCCTTCATCGAGCTCGGGTTGTCGTTCGCCAACGACGCCACCATGCGGCTCGCTCATGCCTTGCGGGAGCGTCCAAATGTCATGAGCGAAGCGGCCGGCGAGCTCGTGTCGGAGATGGCGGGCACGCCGCACAACCACTATCAACTCTGCTCGGTCGTGTTGGAGCCCGGCCAGGCGCTGCGGCTCGAACTCGACCCGCCCGACGCTCGCTACTGGAGCGTGCACCTGAACAATCACTGGCTCGAGTCGCCCGAGTTCCGCGACGGCCAGTCGGTGTGCATCAACGATGCCCAGGCCGAACGGAACGCCGACGGCACGATCACGATGTTGGTCGGCCCCGACGATCCGGGTGGCGGCAACTGGCTCGACACGAAGGGTCGCCGCGAGTCGATCCTCCTCGCTCGCTACCTGCTTCCCGAGGGCCCGCTCAACCCGATCACCACGACGGTCGTCAGCGTGTGAGTTCGAGGGCGGCCAGCGCTCGGTCGCTGCCGCTCGCCACTCACTCGCTCACTCGCTCCCTCGTTTCGTGAGGTCGTGAGTCGCATGCGATCCACGACCTCACGAAAGCGGCGGCGGGGTGCCGAACCACGCCGAGGTGGGTGAGCACCCCCGCCGCGAGAGCCGGAGGAGACTGACCGATCAGTCGCCGGCGCCGCCGGACGCTTCGGCCACCTTCTGCTTGCCGGCGTTGATGAACGGCATCATCGACCGGAGCTGGGCTCCGACCTCTTCGATCGGGTGGGTCTTGCCGGCCTCCTGCATCGCCTTGTAGTTGGCGCGGCCCGACTCCGACTCGGCGACCCATTCGTCGGCGAACTGGCCTGACTGGATCTCGCCGAGGATCTTTCGCATCTCTTCCTTGGTGGCGTCGGTGACGACGCGCGGGCCGCGGGTGAGGTCGCCGTACTCGGCGGTGTCGGAGATCGAGTAGCGCATGCCGGCGATGCCCTCTTCGTACATGAGGTCGACGATGAGCTTCACCTCGTGGAGGCACTCGAAGTACGCCATCTCGGGGGCGTAGCCGGCCTCGGTGAGCACCTCGAAGCCGGTGCGCACCAGCTGGGTGAGGCCACCGCACAGCACGGCCTGCTCACCGAAGAGGTCGGTCTCGGTCTCTTCGGTGAACGTGGTCTCGATCACTCCGGCGCGGGTGCCGCCGTTGGCGTCGGCGTACGACATGGCGAGCGCACGAGCGTTGCCGGTGGCGTCCTGCTCGACGGCGATGAGCGACGGGACGCCGCCACCCTCGGTGTAGGTGCGGCGCACGAGGTGGCCCGGGCCCTTCGGGGCGATCATGATGACGTCGACACCCTCGGGGGCCTGGATTCGCCCGAAGCGGACGTTGAAGCCGTGGGCGAAGGCGATGGCGTTGCCCGTCTCGAGGTTGGGGGCGATGTGCTCGTCGTAGATCGCCTTCTGCTCGGTGTCGGGAGCGAGGATCATGATGAGGTCGGCCCAGGCCGACGCGTCGGCGATCGACATGACCTCGAGCCCGGCCTCTTCGGCCTTGGCCTTCGACGAGGAGCCCTCACGCAGACCGATGCGGACGTCGACACCCGACTCCTTGAGGTTCAGGGCGTGGGCGTGGCCCTGCGAGCCGTAGCCGATGATGGCGACCTTCTTCGAGCGGATGATCGAGGAGTCGGCATCCTCGGCGTAGTACACGGTGACGGCCATCGTCAGCCAGCCTTTCCAGTTTGGTGATTCGGGTTGGTGGACAGGGCACGCAGGCGCACACCCCGATCGAGTTTCGGCAGGGCCACTCGGCCCGTCCGCTGGAGCTCCACGATGCCGTAACCATCGAGCAGATCCTCGAAATCATCCAACTTGTCGGGGTGTCCCTCCAAGCTGACGGTGAGCACGTCGGCTGACACGGCGATGATCTTGGCCTCGAAGATGTCGACGAGGCTCTGGATCTCGGACCGGATGTCGGCGGGCGCCTTGACGGTCGCGATCAGGAGTTCGCGTTCGACCGAGCGGCGCGGGTCGAGCTCGGAGATCTTGATCACGTCGATCAGCTTGAACAGCTGCTTCACGATCTGTTCGAGTGGCGCCGAGTCGACGTCGACGACGATCGTGATGCGGCTCTGACCCTCGTCCTCGGCCGGCGCGACGGCCAGGGAGAAGATGTTGTACCCACGGCGGGCGAACAGACCGGCCACGCGAGCGAGCACGCCGGGTCGGTTCTGCACCAGCACCGAGAGGATGTGGTGGTTGACGGGCGGGCCCGTCTGCGTGCCGAGCGGGCCGGGATTGTTGTGAACGGTCACTGGAGGGCGTCCTTGCGGTCGTGCTGGGTGGGGTGGAGGATGATGTCGTCGTTGCTCTGGCCGGCGGGGACCATCGGGAACACGCCCTCAGCCGCCTCGGTCCGGAATTCGATGACGACGGGGCGGTCGTTGATGGTGTTCGCCTTCTCGATCGCCGGAGCTGCCTCTTCGGGCGATTCCACGCGGATACCGACGCAACCCATCGACTCGGCCCACATGACGAAGTCGGGCACGGCGGCCGAGTCGAGGAACACCTCGGAGTAGCGTTCGTCGTAGAACATCTCCTGCCACTGACGGACCATGCCGAGGTAGCTGTTGTTGAGCAGCGCAACCTTGATCGGCAGGTTCTCAAGGGTCGCGGTCACCAGTTCCTGGGCCGTCATCTGGAAGCAGCCGTCGCCGTCGACAGCCCACACGCAGGCGTCGGGGTTGGCGGCCTTCGCACCGATCGCAGCGGGGATCGAGAAGCCCATCGTGCCGAGGCCACCGGAGTTGACCCAGGTGTACGGCTCTTCGAAGTGCCAGTACTGGCTGGCGTACATCTGGTGCTGACCGACGCCGGAGGCGACGATCGTGCCGGCGGGAGCGGCGTCACGCAGCTGCTCGATGCAGAACTGCGGCTTGAGCGCCGAGCCCGGCTCCGATGGCTCGTACATCATCGGGAACTGCTCCTGCCAGCCCGAGATCTTCGACTTCCATGCACTGGTGTCGGCCTGGGTGGCGCCCTTGTCGAGCAGCGCCTTGATCTCGGCGACGATGTCTTCGATCACGAGCTTGCAGTCACCGACGATCGGGACGTCGGGCTTGCGGACCTTGCCCTGCTCGGCCGGGTCGATGTCGACGTGGATGACCTTGGCATCGGGAGCGAACGCATCGACCTTGCCGGTGATGCGGTCGTCGAATCGAGAGCCGAGGGCGATGAGCAGGTCGCTCTTCTGCATCGACGTGACGGCGGTGGCGTTGCCGTGCATGCCGGGCATGCCGAGGTTCAGCTCGTGGCTGTCGGGGAACGCACCGCGCGCCATGAGGGTGGTGACCACGTGGATGTTGGTGAGCTCGACCAGCTCGGCCAGCGCCTCAGCGGCGCGCGCCTTGAGAATGCCGCCGCCCGCGTAGATGACCGGGCGCTCGGCCTGGAGGATCATCTTTGCCGCTTCCTTCACCATCCGCGGGTGGCCCTTCATGTTCGGGCGGTAGCCGGGGAGGCTGGCGAGGACCTCGTCGTCGCTGGGCCAGTGCCAGGTCATCTGGTTCTGGAGGACGTCCTTCGGCACGTCGACGAGGGTCGGGCCGGGGCGGCCGGTGGTGGCGATGTGAAACGCTTGGCGGACGGCCATCGGCAGATCGTCGGCGGTCATGACCAGTTCGTTGTGCTTGGTGCAGGAGCGGGTGATGCCGACGGTGTCGCACTCCTGGAAGGCATCGGAGCCGATGGCGGCGGTGCCGACCTGCCCGGTGATGGCGACCATGGGAACCGAGTCCATGTAGGCGTCCATCAGGGGGGTGACCAGGTTGGTGGCGGCCGGGCCGGATGTGACCATCGTGACGCCGGGCTTGCCCGACGTGTGGGCGTAGCCCTCGGCCATGTGGCCGGCACCCTGCTCGTGGCGGACGAGCACGTGGCGAATCGATGAGTCGAGCAGCGGGTCATAGGCCGGGAGGATGCAGCCGCCCGGGTAGCCGAAGATCACCTCGGTGCCCTCGAGTTCGAGCGCCCGGATGAGGGCTTGGGCGCCGGTGATGCGGTCGCCGGGCTGGGGATGGACGGCGCCGGTGCCGGAGTCGGTGTCGGTCGGGTTGCTCATGGTGATTCCTGAGGGTTGGTGAGCGGGCGGGTTGGTGGGCGAGCTGGTGAGCGGTCGGAGGGTGCGAGAACGTGGCCGAAAAAGCAAAAGACCTCCCGGATGGGAGGTCAGGCACGTGGAGGGGTGAACCCGGACGTGCCTATCGAAGTACTACCTCAATGACGGACGCACGGGTGGTGAACACGGTGGATATGTAACCATCATCGGCACCCTTCGCGCAACCTTGACCGCAACCGATTCGGGGTTTGGTTCGACCATGTCGTTCCCGAGGGGGGCGCGTCTGACACTCTTGTGAACATGTACCTGCGAGGACTGCCAGCAGTGTTGGGCTGCTGCCTCCTGATCGCGGCCTGTGGCGGCGGTGGGGACGACAGCTCCGACACCACGACCACGGTTGCCGAAGAGGTCACCACGACCACTGCGGCGCCAGCGACCACCGTGGCACCCGCCACCACGACCACCACCGAACCGCCGCTCGTCACCGAGGGAGCGACCGTCGTCGTCGCCAACGCGTCGATCGTCGGTGGGTCGGCCGGGCGCATGACCGACGAGCTGGCGCTCAACGGCTTCACCACTGCCGAGCCGACGAACGCGACGCTCGACCTCGAGGACTCGATCGTCCACTACGTGGTCGGCGACGCCGATGCGCAGGCGGTCGCCGAGTCGCTCGGGCTGGCACTGGGCGGCGTCGACGTGACCGAGCTGCCCGAAGAACCGCCGACCGAAACCGGTGATGTGGCCGGCGAGGTGCTCCTCCTGCTCGGCGACAACCAAGCCGACAAGACCCTCGCCGAGTTGAGCGGTGCCGAGGCGGTCGCTGTCGGCGAGAGCGTGGTCGTCGTCGCCAACACCAGCGGGGTGTCGGGTTCGGCAGGCCGCATGAGCGCCCAGCTCGAGAGCGCCGGCTTCACGATGGGTGATGCCACCAACGGTGTCGAGCAGCGCGCCGAGTCGATCGTGTACTACTCCGACGCCGAGGGCGCCGAAGACGATGCGAACACGTTGGCCGAGGAGTTGGGTGGTGTCGAGGTGGCCGAGCTGCCCGATCCGATCCCGACCGAGAGCGGCGAACTCGACGGCGACATCTTGCTGCTGCTCGGCACGAATCAAGCCGACCAGTCACTCGGCACGCTCAACCCCTGACCGCTCTGGCACATTCGGGGTCAGAGCCCGAACGTGCCGAGATGGGTACGTTTCGACCCAGACCCCGAACGTGCCGGTCAGCCGGTGAGGAGGAGGGCGTCGACCTCGTCACCGGCAGCGAGACCATCGCCGTCAGGCACCAGGATCACCGCGTCGGCGGTCGCCGTGGCGGCGAGTTGGTGGCTTCCTTGGGCGCCCACCGGGCGCACGTGGTACCGGCCGTCGGCCTCGAATGAGCCAGTGCAGCGCATGACGTGGGTCTTGCCGTCGGCGCGCCGGCGGATGTCGACATCGGCCACCGCCCGCATCGACAGCCGCGTGAGCGTGTCGTGTCCTGCCATCTGCCGCAGTGCGGGCCGGGCGAGGAGCTCGAAGCTGAGCAGCGAGCTGACCGGATTGCCAGGGAGCCCGAAGATCGGGACGCGCTTGCCGTCGGTGCGGGTGAGCGTGCCGAACGCGAACGGCTTGGCCGGCTTGATCGCCACCTGCATCCAGGTCATGTCGGCGATCCGGCCGAGCACCGCCTTGACGATGTCGTAGTCGCCCATCGATACGCCGCCGCTCGACACGATTGCGTCGCATCGGTCGGTCACGTCGAGGAGCACTCGTTGGAGCTCCGCCTCGTCGTCGGGAATCACCCCGAGGTCGATGACCTCGCATCGCGCCTCCAGCAACATCCCGCGCAGCATCGACAGGTTGCTCTCGCGGATCTGGCCGGGTTCGAGCGGGGACCCATCGGAGATCAACTCGTCGCCGGTCGACAAGACGGCAACGGTCGGGCGCCGGAACACCGTGACCTGCTGAGCGTTGACCGAGGCCAGCATCGCTTCGACCGGGGGCGTGACGATGACACCCGCGGGGAACAGTTCATCGCCGACGTGCACGTCGTCGCCCGCCGAGCGGACGCCGGTGCCGACGTCGACCGACTCGGTGAGTCGTGCCCACTCGACTCCCTCGTCGTCGGTCCCGAGCCGTTCGGAGTTCTCGACCATCACGATCGCATCGGCCCCTGCCGGCATCGGTGCGCCGGTCATGATGCGCACGCACGCACCCTCCATCACCGGGATGTCCGGAGGAGCACCCGCAGCGATCTCACCCGACACGATCAGCTCGACCGGGGCCCCGATGGTGTCGGCCGCACGCACGGCGTAACCGTCGAGGGCGGTGTTGTCGAACGGTGGCACCGTCTCGGTGGCCACCACCGGTTCGGCGAGCACCGACCAGGTTGCGTCGCCCCGGTCGATCGTCACGACCTCGGGATCGGGAACGGCATCGAGGACGAATCGCTGGGCGTCGGCGAGTGGCGTCATGAGAAGGACGCTACGGCGTCTGCCCGACGGGCGCCCAACGGGTCGGCTCGGGTGCGTCGTCGGCAGGATCGCTCGTAGTCTCGACGGAGTGAGCGAGTCGCTGACCGCCTTCCCCTCCGATGGCTACATCGCTCGTTGGCGCGCCTGGGAAGGCGAGGGCGACGAGACGCTCACGCTTCGCTGGGAGAACGAGGGCTGGACCGCGATTGGCGAGCTCACCCGCGAGCGGGTCACCTATGTGATCCGGCTCACCGCATCGTGGGAGACCAGCCAGTTCTTGCTGTTCCGTGATCAGGACGAACCCGACCTGTGGCTCGGCCACGACGGCCGTACTCACTGGGGCGAGATCAACGGGGCGCACCGCGACGACCTCGATGGGTGCACCGACGTGTCGATCCACGCCACCCCGTTCACGGCGACCCTGCCGATCCGCCGTCTCGACCTGGCGGTCGGTGAGTCGGCCGAGGTGACCGTGGCGACGATCGATGTCGAGACGCTCGGTGTCGTGCCGGTGATCGAGCGCTACGAGCGCATCGCGCCCCAACGCTTCCGAGTGACCCACCTGCGCACCGGCCTCGCCCGCGAGTTCGCGGTCGACGAGTACGGCCTGGTCCACGACGACGACGGCACCTTCCGTCGCGTGTAGCTGTTACATCTGGGGTCTGACCCCAGTTGGAACGCCGGTATCTTTTGGATGCTGATGCCCACGTACGTCTACAAGTTCATCGACACCGGTGAGACCATCGAGGTGCAACAGGCCTTCACCGACGACACGCTCACCGAGTACGAGCACCCCGAGTCGGGTGATTTGCTCGCGGTGAAGAAGGTGTTCCAACCCGTCGGGGTCACCTTCAAGGGGAGCGGATTCTTCAAGACCGACAACCGCTCCGGTTCGAAGTCGTCGGGCTCGTCCTCCGCTTCCGGTTCGTCGACCGACAGCGGCGCTTCGTCGAGCAGCTCGTCGAGCTCGACTTCGTCGTCCGACAGCGGATCGAGCACGGCCAGTTCCTCGTCGTCGTCCGACTGACGCGACCTCGCCTCCGGCCCCGTCGACGGGTCACTCGATAGCGTCCGGACTCGCCGACTTCCTCCGCCGTCAACGGCGCACAACGTCGCTGGGAGGTCAGCATGAACCTTGGTCCGTCCGAGTGGGGTTCGCCGTCGAGTTCACCCGTTGCGACGTGGCCGACACGCCTCGTCGACGCGCTGTCATCGTCGGCCCGAGCATGCCGCGTGGCTCTCGCTCGACACCCACGATTTCGGTGGTTGCTCGCAACAGCGTCGGCTGGTCTGGCGGCCTGGTCGTTCACCGCTGCGATCGGGCAGGCGGCGCACGCTCGCGATGCCTGGGGCGACGCCGTCGAGGTCTGGGTCGCAGACCGGTCGATCCGCCCAGGCGACCTCCTCACCGCCGAGCGTCGCCAGTATCCGACCCTCGTCGTCCCGCCGGGAGCGTTGACGGCGCCGCCGTCGGCGGGTGCGGTCGCCCTGCGACGGGTCGGGGTGGGAGAGGTGCTGGCCGAGGCCGATCTCTCTCCATCGCCTGGCCCCGCAGCGCTCGCCCCGCCCGGCAGTGTGGTGGTGGCCATCGCCGACCCGCTCATCACCGAGGTCGACCCCGGGACGACCGTGATCATCGTTGCCGAAGGCATCGTGCTCGCTGACGATGGGCTCGTCACCGCCTCGGCTGACGGCGTGCTCGACATCGCCGTTGCCGCCCCTGATGCGCCGATGGTGGCGGCAGCCGCTCATCAGCACCTGGCGAGTGTGCTGATTCCGGCGCCGGGGCCCGATCAGGACTGATAGCCGGTGGCGACCAGCATCAGGATGAACACGCCGAGCACCACTCGGTACACCACGAACGGCATGAAGCTGTGTGTGCGGATGAGTTTCAGGGTGCCCCACACGGCGATCCAGCCCGACACGCCCGCGGTGACGACGCCGACGATGACCGGAACCCACAGATCGCTGTCGGGCGGGTCGCCGATGACGCCGACGCCCTTGAACACGAGCGCCCCGAAGATCACCGGGAGTGACATGACGAAGCTGATGCGGGCCGCTGCGTCACGGTTGAAGCCGAGGAAGAGTGCGCCGGTCATCGTGATGCCAGATCGTGACGTTCCCGGATTGAGTGCCAGCGCCTGTGCGGCGCCGACGATGAGCGCGTCCTTCGAGCGGAAGCCTTCGAGTTCGCGGGTGCCCGCCCGTCGGTCGGCCCACCCGAGGAGGAGCCCGAACCCGATGAGCGACACCGCGATGATCGTCGGTGTGCCCAACTGGCTGTCGATCTGGTCTTCGAACAGTGCGCCGACCGCTGCTGCGGGCAGCGTGGCGAGCACGAACAACCATGCCAGACGGCCGTCGGTCGTCACTGGTCGTTGGCGTCTCACGAGCAGCAGGGTGCCCTCGCGCACGTAGTTCACGACGTCTCGCCAGAAGTAGCCCAGCACTGCGACGAACGTGCCGAGGTGAACGGCCACGTCGAAGAACTTCTTCGACGATTCGTCGAGCTCTTCCCACCCGAACAGCCACGGGACGAGGAGCAGGTGCCCGCTCGACGAGATCGGCAGGAACTCCGTGAAGCCCTGGACCAGGCCAAGCACGAACGCTTCGAAGATGGGCACCCGACATGTCTACCGCTGAGCGCGCCGCCGAACGTGCCACACTTCGTCGATGGCGGGTCGCGACTCGACACCGGTCGCACCGTCGCACTCGGGCACCGCCGGTCCGTTCGTTCCCGACGGGCGCCGGCGCCGGATCCGCATGCCGGCATCGCCGATCGGACGGGGCCGCTGGCGCCGCCGACGGCGGCTGCTGTTCGTGACGGGCGCATCGGGCTTCGTCGGCCGCCACCTCGTCAATGGTCCCGCGTCGGAGAAGTGGGAGGTGATCGCTCCCGGGTCTCGTTCGCTCGATCTTCGTCGACGCGACTCGGTGCTCGGCGAGATCGTCGATTGGCGACCAGATGCGGTGATCCACTTGGCGTACCGCAGAGACGACCGCCAGGTGATCGTCGACGGAACACGGAATGTTGCCGAAGCGGCAGCAGCAGCGCGTTCCCGACTGGTGCACGTGTCGACCGATCTCGTGTTTCCCGGAGGCCCGGTGGCGTTCTCAGAGCACGACGAGCCGCACCCCCTCGTCGACTACGGGGTCGACAAGCTCGATGCCGAGCGGCTCGTCGCCGACATCGCTCCCGGTGCGGTCATCGTCCGCACGTCGCTCGTCTACGGCACCGAGCGTCCATCACCACCTCAGATCGAACTGAGCAAGCAGCTGCGGTCGCCGGCGCGCCGCACCGCCATGTCCTACTTCACCGACGAGTACCGGTGCCCCGTTCACGCCGCCGATCTGGCAGCAGCCCTGGTCGACCTCGCCACCCGCCGAGACGTGGCGGGCCCGCTGCACGTGACCGGGCCCGAAGTCGTCAGTCGGCACGATCTGGCCGTGCGATTCGCCCGCCACGCCGGTCTCGAACGCCAGGCAGCGTCGATTCGTGCGTCGACGATCCAGGAGTCGGGCACGGTGCGTCCGGGGCGAATCGAGCTCGACGTGTCGAAGGCCGAGCAGCTCGGGATCCGTTGTCGCCCCGTGTCGGCAGTGCTTCCCTGACCCGTCAGGGCTGCTGTCGGGCAGGGCGGCCAGTTTCCTCGCGGCTTTGTCGTCGCTGGTGATGTCCTCTGACTCGTGAGTTGCAGGGGCTCAGGCCCAGAGGGAGAGAGTGCGTTCGGGCTGGCCCGAACCTCACCCCACGTCCACCGTTCGGGCTTCTCCGTCACCATCCTGCTCGTGTGCGATGGGGCTCGAACGATCTGCGTTTTGCCCGACGGGCCTGCTCGCGATGTGTCCCGACAAATTCTGACTTGTGAGGTCGGGAATTTGTCCCTAGGTTGTTCGCCCATGAGCGACCAATGGGGTTTCGAAACCAAGCAGATCCATGTCGGCGGCGAGCCCGACCCGACGACCGGTGCCCGGGCGGTGCCGATCTACCAGACGACGTCGTTCGAGTTCCGTGACACCGACCATGCGTCGAATCTGTTCGCGCTCGCCGAGGTCGGCAACATCTACACCCGCATCATGAACCCGACGCAGGGAGCGCTCGAGGCTCGCCTCAACGCGCTCGAGGGCGGTTGCATCACGGCGATCGGGTTGCCGGGCACGCTGGCCGTCAGCTCTGGGCAGGCCGCATCGACGCTCGCGATCATGACCGTCGCCGAGTCGGGCGACCACGTGGTGGCATCGCCGTCGCTGTACGGCGGCAGCTACAACCTGCTGCACTACACGCTGCCGAAGATGGGTATCGAGGTGTCCTTCGTCGACGATCCGCACGACCTCGAACAGTGGCGTGCTGCGTCGCAGCCGAACACCAAGGCCTTCTATGGCGAGGTGCTGCCGAACCCGAAGAACGACGTGCTCGACATCAAGGGCGTGAGCGACGTGGCTCACGAGGTGGGCGTACCGCTCATCGTCGACAACACGGTGGCGACGCCGTATCTCATTCGTCCGCTCGAGCACGGCGCCGACGTGGTGGTGCACTCACTCACCAAGTTCATCGGTGGCCACGGCACGTCGATCGGCGGCGCCATCGTCGACGGTGGCACGTTCGACTACGGCGACGCCGAGCGCTTCCCGAACTTCAACGAGCCCGACCCGAGCTATCACGGCCTCGCCTACTGGCCGGCGCTCGGCAACGGGTCGTTCATCCTCAAGGCGCGCGTTCAGCTGCTCCGTGACGTCGGCATGGCGATCTCGCCGTTCAACGCCTTCATGTTCCTGCAAGGCCTCGAAACGCTTAGCTTGCGCATGGAGCGTCACTGGCAGAACGCTCAGGCCGTAGCCGAGTTCCTCGACGGGCACGCCCAGGTCGAATCGGTCAACTATGCGGGCCTCGCCTCGTCGCCGTGGCACGAGCGGGCCTCGGAGCTCGGTGGCGGCAAAGGGTACGGCTCTGTGCTCGCCTTCGAGATCTCGGGTGGACTCGAGGCCGGCAAGAAGTTCATCGAGGGCTTGTCGCTACACAGCCACGTCGCGAACATCGGCGATGCCCGCAGCCTGGCCATTCACCCGGCCTCGACCACACACAGCCAGCTCACTCCCGAGGAGCAGGCGGCGAGCGACGTCACGCCGGGGCTGGTTCGCCTGTCGGTCGGCCTCGAGTCGATCGACGACATCCTCGCCGACCTCAACGCAGGTTTCGCCGCCGCCAGCTGACCGATCGGTGCACTCGGCGGCAACGCCGCCGCAGTGGGCTCAGTCGTCAGCGCCGTCGCCGGGTCCGGCGTCGTCGTCCAGCTCGTCGCTGGCGTCCCGCTGGCTGTCGAGAAACGCCTGGAAGTCGCGGGCCAAGTCGTCACCCGATGGGATCGCTGCTTCGGCGCGCCGATCGAACTCCGACTCGAGGACTCGGACGTACATCGACAGCTGCTGGTCGCTCGCAGCGATCTCGTCGTGGACCTCGCGCCACTGGTCGATCTGGTCGCTGACGTCGACGTCAGAGGGGACGCCGAGCACATGGCTGAGGTGGCGGACCAGGGCTGCGGTCGACTGCGGATGTTCGGCGTTGGCGAGATAGTGGGGGATGCCGACGCGCAACGACACGGCCGGCATGGCGGCATCTTCGAGTGCCGTCTGCAGCACGCCGGCGACGCCGGTGACTCCCTGGTACGACGGAGCGACGAGTCCGAGGGCACCGGCGAGATCGGGGTTGGCCGTCGAGCCGGTCACCTGCGGCGTGCGGGTGTGGGGAATCGGTTCGGCGTTCGAGCCGACGGTCACCACGGCTTCACAATCGAGTGATCGGGCGACGTGGAGCACCGCGTCGACATACGTCGACCAGTACAGATGGGGCTCGACGCCGATCAGCGCAACGACATCACGGCTGTCAGCGTTGCGTTGTACGACGAACTCGTTGTCGGGCCAGCTGATCTCGCGGAGGCCGTCTTCGAAGACGACGTGAGGACGCTGCTGGGTGAAGTCGTAGAACGGATCGGGATCGATCGATCCGACGACGATGCTGTGGTCGGCCGACACGAACGCCTCGACCGCAGCCGTCGCCGATCCTCCGACGTCGAACCATCCCTCGAGCCCGACCAGCATCACCGGGCGATCGAGCGCGCCGAGACCACTGGGGTCGAAGTCGAGGATGTCGTCGACGTTCATGCTCCGGTCCCGGTCGATGCGCTCGGCTCGTTGGTAGGTGGTCGGTCGCGTTCAGCTCAGGTTGGCGACGACGTGGTCGACCATCTGCGTCAGCGCCCGGATGTCGTCGGGGTCGATCGCCGGGAACATGCCGATACGGAGCTGGTTGCGGCCGAGCTTGCGGTAGGCATCGGTGTCGAGCGCGCCGTGGCGGCGGAGCACGCTGCACACGTCGTCGGCGCTGATCGACTCATCGAGATCGATGGTGCCGACGACGTTCGAGCGCTTGCCTGCATCGGACACGAATGGGGTCGCCCAGTCGCGCTGGGCCGCCCAGCCGTAGAGCATCGCCGCTGACGTCGCCGAGCGGTCGGCCGCCCAGGCGAGGCCACCGTTGTCGAGCATCCAGTCGAGCTGTGCGTCGAGCATGATCAGCGTGGCGAGCGCCGGGGTGTTGTACGTCTGGTTCTTCAGCGAGTTGTCGAGTGCGATACCGAGGTCGAGCGAGGCGGGGCGCCAGCGGTCGGTGGCAGCGATCTCACCGATCCGCTCGAGTGCAGCGGGGGAGCAGGCAGCGAGCCACAGGCCGCCGTCGGAGGCGAAGCACTTCTGCGGCGCGAAGTAGTACACGTCGACCTGGGCGGGGTCCCACGTGAGGCCGCCGGCTGCCGAGGTGGCGTCGACGACGACGAGCGAGTCGCTGGCCGAGGTGCCCTCGGGCCGTTGGAGATCCATCGCGACGCCGGTCGAGGTCTCGTTGTGGGTGAGGGCGTAGACGTCGATGCCATCGGTGGCGATGAAGTCGGTGCCGAACTGGGGGTGGGTGCCGACGTCGCTCTTCACGACGACGGGGTCACCGAGGTGGGGAGCGGCCGAGCAGGCCTCGGCGAACTTCGACGAGAACTCCCCGAACACGGCGTGCTGACTGCGTTCGCGGACGAGGCCGAAGGTGGCGACGTCCCAGAACACGGTCGAGCCACCGTTGCCGAGCACGATCTCCCAACCCGACGGCAGACCGAACAGCTCGACGAGCTTCGAGCGGACATCGCCGACGAGGTTCTTCACCACCGGCTTTCGGTGCGAGGTGCCGAGGATCGAGTCGCGCCCGGCGACGATCGCGTCGACCTGGGCGTGGCGGACCTTCGACGGGCCGCAGCAGAATCGCCCGTCGTTCGGCAGGAGGTCGGTGGGGATGACGATGTCGTCGATGCTCACCCCCACAGCATGCCCGGATCTGGTCGAACTCACGCGAGGTGGGGCGAGCGAGGTCGGTAGCGTGTGATGACGTGAACCGTGCATCGAAGCGACTGTCCGCCATCCAGCCGTCGGCCACCCTGGCCGTCGATGCCAAGGCCAAGGCCATGAAGGCCGCCGGTGAGAGCGTCATCGGCTTCGGTGCCGGCGAGCCCGACTTCCCGACGCCGGCCCACATCGTCGAGGCCGCACAGGCAGCCTGCGCCGATCCGGTCAACCACCGATACTCGCCGGCGGGTGGCCTTCCAGCGCTGAAGGAAGCGATTGCGGCCAAGACGCTGCGCGACTCGGGCTTCGAGTGCGACCCGAGCGAGATCCTCGTCACCAACGGCGGCAAGCACGCGGTGTACACCGCGTTCGCGGCGCTCTGTGATCCGGGCGACGAGGTCATCTGCCCGGCCCCGTACTGGACCACCTACCCCGAGGCGATCACTCTCGCCGGCGGCGTGCCGGTCGTGATCGACACCGACGTCGAGTCAGGCTTCCAGGTCACGATCGAGCAGCTCGACGCGGCCTACACCGACAAGACCAAGGTGCTGCTCTTCGTCAGCCCCGACAATCCGTCGGGCGCCGTCTACCCCCGTGAAGCCGTCAAGGCGATCGGCCAGTGGGCGGTCGAGAAAGGCGTGTGGGTCATCACCGACGAGATCTACGAGCACCTCATCTTCGGCGAGACCGAGTTCTCGTCAATGCCGGTCGAGGTGCCCGACCTCGCCCAGCAGTGCCTCATCGTCAACGGTGTCGCCAAGACCTACGCCATGACCGGCTGGCGCGTCGGCTGGATGATCGGCCCGACCGACGTCATCAAGCCCGCCACCAGCTTCCAGTCGCATGCCACCTCGAACGTGTCGAACGTCGCCCAGCGCGCTGCGATCGCCGCCGTGTCGGGCTCACTCGACGACGTGGTGGTGATGCGCGAGGCCTTCGCTCGTCGGGCGAAGAGCATCCACGCGCTCCTCAACGAGATCAGCGGCGTTGCGTGCCCCGAGCCGCAGGGCGCGTTCTACGCCTTCCCCGACCTGCGGGGTCTGCTCGGCCGCACTTACGGCGGCGTCACGGTGAGCTCCACCCTCGAGCTCGCCGACGCGGTGCTCGATCAGGCCAAGGTCGCCTTCGTTCCGGGTGAGGCATTCGGCACCCCGGGCTACGGCCGCTTCAGCTTCGCGCTCGGCGACGACGACATCGCCGAAGGCATTCGTCGCCTCGCCGAGTTCGCCGCCTCCGGTTCCTGATCTCAACTGGGGTCAGACCCCAGTTGGTGCGTCAGCGGAAGAGCCACCAGCGGGCGGCTGCATGAGCACCGACCTCGTCGGCTTGCTGTTCCAAGAACGCCTCCCGCACTGCAGCGCGTGGGTTGGTCAAGCGGGCGCCGAGTACGACCTCACCCGGTGCGGCGACGATGTAGCGACAGACCCGCTTGGCGTGGTCTGACAGCGTGAGCCAGATGTCCTCCGGCATGCAGTCGGTGCCGCGAGCCCGAGGTTCCTCCGAATGAGGAGCGGTGTGGAAGGCCGCCCGCCCCTCCGCCGCCTCGCCGAGCGGATCGGCGTTGAGGATCTCGTCGACGACGCGATCGGTCGCCTCCCGGAGTGCCTCCAAGTCCGGGCCGGTGAGCGCATCACGTACGACGAAGCCGTCGCGATGGAACAGTTCGGTCGCCCGCACCACGTCGATTGGATCGACCAACTCGAGGTCGGGGCTGCCGTTGTTGGCTCGGAGGTCGTCGCGCAGTGCGGCGACGCCAGGGTGGTCGGGCTGCGTCACCCCCGGTGTCAGACACCCAGGGTGACGAGCTGTCAGCGGTCGTCGATGATCTTGCCGTCTTGCAGCTCGATGGTGCGGGTGATGTGCAGTGCGTCGAGGAAGGCGCGGTCGTGGCTGACGACGATCACCGTGCCACCGAAGCGGCCGAGGGCCTGTTCGAGCTGTTCGATCGCCGGGAGGTCGAGGTGGTTGGTCGGTTCGTCGAGGACGAGCAGGTTGGCGCCGTTGGCCATCAACAGGGCCATCGCAGCACGGGTGCGTTCACCTGGTGAGAGGGATGCCGCCGGACGGGTGAGATGCTCGCCGACCAGCCCGAACTTCGCCGTCAGGGTTCGGACCTCGCCGGGTGGCCAGCCAGTGGCGTTGCACAGCGAGTCGAGCAGCGGGCGGTCGCCGTCGAACTGTTGGCGGACCTGCTCGATCTCGCCGACCACGACGCTCGGTCCGAGCGATGCCGCACCTTCGTCAGCGGTGATGCGCCCGACGACGAGGTCGATCAGTGTCGACTTGCCAGCGCCGTTGTGGCCGACGATCGCCAGCCGGTCTTGATGCTCTACGAGCAGGTCGATCGGGCCGAGCCGGAAGTCGCCGTGGTCGACGGCCGCTCCTGACAGGCGGGCCACGATGTCGCCGCTGCGGCCAGCGGCCGGAATGTCGAACCGCAGCTCCCAGCCCTCACGTGGCTGTTCGACCTCGTCGAGTCGCTCGAGCGCCCGTTGGGTCTGGGCCGCCTTCCCAGCGAGCTGCTCTGTCTGGTTCACCTTGAAGCTGATGATGTGCTTGTCGCTCTCGCCCGATCGCCGCACCTTCGACTGGCCCTGCTGCGCCCACTCGCGCTGCTGCTGGGATCGCTGCTTGAGCGCCGTGCGCTTGGCGTTGTACTCCTCCCAGCGCTCCCACGCCTCCCGCTTCGCCCGCTCGCGTTCGTTGAGGAACGACTGCCAGCCGCCGCCGAACCACGACACGGTGTGCTCGAACTCGTCGATCTCGATCACGTCGGTCACGACGCGTTCGAGGAAGCGTCGGTCGTGGCTCACGAGCAAGGTTGGGGCGTCGAGGGCCAGCGCCCACTCCTCGAGTCGATCGAGTCCATCGACATCGAGATCGTTGGTCGGCTCGTCGAGCAGGTAGGCGTCGAAGCGCGACAGCAGCAGCGCGGCGAGTCCGAGCCGAGCTGCTTCGCCTCCGGAGAGCGTCGAGGTGGCCGACTCGAGCAGCCGCGCAGGGAGGCCGAGCTCAGCTGCGACTGTGCCGAGTCGAGCATCGAAGTCGGCGGCGCCAAGACCTAGCCAGCGTTGGAGTGCTGTGTCGTAGCGGTCGGCGGCATCGGGTGCGCCCTCTGCGAGGGCCTCCGCCGCCGCGTCGAGGTCGCGCTGCGCCTCGGCCACGCCGGTTCGTCGTCGAAGCCGGTCGCGGCCGGTTTCGTCGGAGCGATCGGGTTCTTGTGCGAGCCAGCCGATCGTGGCTGTGGGTGGCGTGTGGCTGACCGATCCAGCGTCGGGTTCAGCGGCGCGAGCTGCGGTGGCGAGCAGTGTCGACTTGCCGACGCCGTTGGGGCCGACCACACCGACGCGGCGACCCGCCGCCACGTGCAGATCGACGCGGCTCAGGATGGTCCTCGGTCCGCGGCTGACCGACACGTCGTGGAAAGAGAGGGTGGCGCGCATGGGGTGACTCCGATCAGGACCGAGCGGTCCGAGCGATTGGTAGGACGGTTCACGTCAGTTGCGCATGTCTCCATTCTGCTACGCACCACCCGCGCCCATCGACCGAGTTCCGGCGAAGCGTTACAGCTGGTGTCTGACACCAGCTGTAACGGTCAGGTGTGGCGTCGGTTGCTGAACCACTCCACCGTGACCACGACGGTCGCACCGATGACGGCGAGCACGATCGGGAGAACGATCTCGTCGGAGGGTGCCGACAGCGTGGTGGTGTGAACGCCGTCGGGCCACGGCCAAAGCACTCGGGTCGAGCCGAGCATCAGGCCGATCATCGCCGCGATGACGTGGGAGTGATAGCGCTCGAGCAGGTAGTTGAGCAGCGTGGAGAAGAGCGCGAGGCCCACCACGCAGCCAGCTACGAATGCGAGGAGCACCCCGAAGTTCCTGTCGTTCACCGCACCGAGTACCTCGGTGTACATGCCGAGCAGGACGAGAATGAACGAGCCCGAGATGCCGGGCAGGATCATGGCGCAGATCGCGATCGCGCCGACCAGGAAGAACATCCAAGCGGGCTCGGTGACGACCTCTTCGGCGCCTTCGGCGACCTCGGTGTCGGAGCGCAGTCCGAGCAGCAGGAACATCACGATGCCGACGCCCAGTATGAGCGCCACGTCGATGCGAACGCCGTCGGCGTCGGTGCGGTCGAGCATGTTCGAGGCGATCCAGATCGTGCCGATGACCAGCCCGAAGAACAGCCCCGACATAGCGATCGGCTGTTCGTCGAGCAGGGTCTCGAGCACCGACGACAGCAAGCCGACGGCCAGGATGATCCCACCGAGCAGGCTGAGTAGCCACAGCCATTCGATGCGGCGAAGCGTGGCGCCGAAACCACTCAGATCGCCGGTGATGAGCTGCTTGAGCGCTCGGGCACCCTCTCGGACGTTGTGGATCAGTCGGTCGTAGATGCCGACGACCAACGCGACGGTTCCGCCAGACACGCCGGGGACGATGTCGGCGGTGCCCATCGCGAACCCCTTCGCCACCTGCGCGACGTAGCCCACCGGTCGCATCGGAGCGGGCGACGTGTCGGGAGCAGTTCCGGTGTCGGCAGTGGCCACGACGGCAAGGCTACGGGCTGGGAGTCAAGGGTTGGTGGCCGGTCAGGTCCACCAGAGCTGGTGCCGGGCAGCGAGACCTGACACCACGACCAGCACCGCGCATTCGCCGATCTGCTCGATCGCTCCCAGCTGGTCGCCAGCGATTCCCTTGAACGCTCGGACGAAGATGATGGATGCAATCACGGTGACGACGGCGCCGACAGCAACCATCGGCGCCGCCCACCAACCCGTGGCGATTGCGGCGATCGCCACGCCGCCGAGCACGCCGCACCATGCGGCGAACGGCCGAACCGAGCGGACGTAGTCGGCGCCGAGCCCGATCGACCCGACGGGCGGCGCCGTGGCCATGACGCCGACGGCGGCGGCGCGTCCGAGCGAGTGCGCGGCCACCACGCCGGCGAAGGCGGTCGCGGGTCCGAGGCTCGCGAGACACACCAATCGCAGCACGATCGTGCCGCACATCGCAACGACCCCGTAGCTCCCGTGCCGTGAGTCCTTGAGGATCTCGCGTCGGCGCTCCGGGTCGAACCCGCCGAAGGCGTCGAAGGTGTCGGCGAGACCGTCCTCGTGAAATGCGCCGGTCAGCGCGACGCCGAACAACAGCCCGCATGCCGCAGCGACCGGCATCGGAACGACTTCGGCGAGCCCGGCGATGGCCCCGCCGACGGCAGCCCCGATCGCTCCGCCGACGACCGGGAACCACGGTGCCGATCTCCCGAGATCAGGCGCCCTCCGAAGGCGAATCGGCAGCCGCGTGAGGAACTGAGCCGCTGCGATGGGCCCGATCGGCGGGAGCCCGCCGGGCTCGGTGTCGGTGGTCATGTCGCCGCAGCTTCGGCTGGCTCGTCGCTCGGACCGAGGAACTCGCCGAAGGTGGCGACCTCGACGACGCCAGCGCAGGCGAGCCGGATCAGGGGCACGGCTGCCATCGCCCCCGACCCCTCGCCGAGGCGCATGTCGAGGTCGAGGATCGGCTCCATGTCGAGGTGCTCGAGAAGTCGCCGGTGACCGGGTTCAGAGGAGCGATGCCCGGCGATGCAGTGATCGAGCGCAGCGGTGTTGGCACGGTGAGCGGCAAGCGCCGACGCAGTGCAGATATACCCGTCGAGCACCACCGGGATGCGCCGGTGCCGGGCGGCGACGATTGCAGCGGTCATCGCCACCAACTCCGCGCCACCCACCTGTCGAAGCACCTCGAGCGGGTCGGTCACGCCGTCGATGCGTCGAACGCCTGCCTCGACCGCAGCATGCTTGGCGTCGAGCTGCGCCCCTTCGACACCGGTGCCACGCCCGACCCAGGCAGCAGTGTCGCCGGCCATCAATGCAGCGGTCACCGCCGCTGCTGCGGTCGTGTTGCCGATGCCGAGTTCGCCGACGATGAGCACGTCGGCATCGAGCCCGTCAACCGCATCGAAGGCGGTGCGCGTGATGTCGTCGAAGCGGTGCGTGTCGAGCGCTGCCTCGACTCGCAGATCGCCGGTCGGCTCCCCGACGCCGACGTCGATGACCTCGGTCGTGGCGCCGAGTTGTCGGGCGAAGACCGACATCGTCGAGACTTGTTGGTCGAACGCGGCCACCATCGCCCCGGTGACATCGGTCGGATAGGCGCTCACCGGAGCGTTGGCGGCGACCCCGTGGTCGGCAGCGAAGATGAGGGCGGCGGGCCGGTCCGCCGTTGGTGTCGCGGTGGCCTGCCAGCCGGCCAGCCAGGTCGCGATCTGGTCGAGGCGACGCAGCGCACCTGCTGGTCGGAGGATGTCATCGGCGCGCTCCGCCACATGGGTTCTCGCATCGAGATCGGGTGCCGGGAGATCGGCGAGGTGGTCGGCGAGCAGGCTCATCGGGAGCAGTCTGGCCCGGGAGCGACGCGTTCTTCCAGAAGGGCGCCATGAGGGTGAGCGCAGTTCAGGTCAGGTCGTCGGGATCGTTCAGCAGCAGTGCTCGCCCTGCGACGAGGAGCAATGAGCGGTCAGCGGCAGCGGCCCAGGCCTGGTTAGTGCGTCCGAGCACGTCGCGGTATCGCCGCCCCAGCTCATGTTCTGGGTGGACGCCGAGGCCGACCTCGTTCGTGACGACGACGGTTGGTGCGGCGCGGTCGGCGGCGGCAGCGGCGGTCACCCGTGCGAGCTGATCGATCTGTTCGTCGCTGCGATCGCGCCACATGAGGTTCGACACCCAGAGGGTCAGACAGTCGATGATGACGAAGTCATTCCCGGCCCTGGTGAGTGCCCCGAGAAGATCGACCTGTTCCTCGATCGTGCGCCAGTGGTCAGGGCGACCGGCGACGTGGCGACCGACGCGTTCGGCCATGTCGTCGTCGACGATCGGCGCCGTCGCGAGGTACGAGACGCCAGCGCGAGCGTCGGCCGAAGCGGCATCGAAGCGTCGACCGAGCCGTTCGGCATACGAGCTCTTCCCGCTCCGTGCACCACCGCACAGCAGGATCAGGCCGGTCGGTGATCGCATGCGTGAGCTCGTCGTGCTCAGTAGTCGATGCCCCGCATCGCCCGGATGCCCTGCTGATACGCGTGCTTGATCTCGGTCATCTCGGTGACCGTGTCGGCCAGCTCGATCAGCTCCGGGGCGGCGTCGCGGCCGGTGACGATGACGTTGACGTGGCGCGGCCGCTCGGCGATGGGCTGCACGATCTCGTCGATCGGCAGCCACCCGAACGACGAGAGATAGGTCAGTTCATCGAAGATGACGAGTTCGTGCTCGCCGGCCTTCATCAGCTCACACGCGGCCTCCCAACCTTCGCGCGCATGGGCGATGTCGTTGCTCATGTCGTCGGAGTTCCAGGTGAACCCGTCGCCGAAGGCGTGCCAGTCGACACCGAGCTGCCGGCCGAGCTTCTCCTCGCCCACGTTCCAGTCGCCCGACTTGATGAACTGAACGACGGCCACGTTCCAACCGCGGGCGACCGCACGCACCATCATCCCGAACGCCGATGATGACTTGCCCTTGCCGTTGCCCGTGTTCACGACCACGAGCGAGTCGGCGCGACGCAGCCCGTCGGGTCGGGGGTCCTCGGTCGGGGCCGTGCTCTCGTCGGTCGACGAAGTGTCGGGGACATCGGTGGCGCTCATGGTGATTGGGGAGGGTACGAGGGTGTGAGTAACGTGTCGAATCGTCGACGTCACAGCGAAGTCCGGTGAGAATCCGGCGCTGTCCCGCAACGGTGATGCCGGTCGCTCCCCGAGCGTCCAGTCAGCCCGGTCGCCTGCGTCGCCGACGCGACAACATCCCTCGAGGCAAGGGAAGGTTCGCCCCCGGCGGCCATCAGCGAGCCGGCCATCCGGATCGTGAGACGGCGGCCGGCTGGACCCATCTTGTCCTCCGTTTCCAGGAGGAATCACACATGCGTGCATTGATTCGCACGACCACCCCACGGCGAGCGCTGGCGGCGCTCGCCGTCGTTTCACTCGCCGTCGCCGCGTGCGGCAGCGACGACGAGGACGGCACCGTGACCGAACTCGACGATGGCTCTGGCTCTGGCTCTGGCTCGGCATCCGGGTCCGGGTCTGGCTCGGCATCGGCCTCGGGCTCCGGAAGCGCGAGCGCTCCGGCCGACGAGACCACGACGACCGAGGCGGCAGACGAGACCACGACGACCACTGAGCCAGCCCAAGAGGCGCAGCGCGTCGTGTCGCTCAGCCCGACGCACACCGAGATCATGTTCGCGATCGGGGCTGGCGATCAGCTCGTCGCTGTCGACACCAACTCGAACTATCCGGCCGAGGTGTCGGAGATCCCCGCCGACCTCTCGGCATTCGAGCCCAACGTCGAGGCGATCGCCGCCTACGAGCCCGACCTGGTGCTCATCGGTGGCGACTTCACCGGCCTGGGTGCTCAACTCGATGAGCTCGGCATCGGTTGGTGGGACGGCCCCGCCGCCGCATCGCTCGACGACGTCTACAGCCAGATCGAGCAGCTCGGCGCCGCGACTGGCCAGGTGAGCGAGGCAGCCGAGCTCGTGCTCGAGATGCAGACCGACGTCGACGCGATCGTCGCCGAATCGGGCGACGCTGGAGCCGGGCTCAGCTTCTATCACGAGATCGACGCCACGTTCTTCAGTGCCGATTCGACCACCTTCATCGGCCAGATCTACAGCCTGCTCGGGCTTCGGAATATCGCCGACGCCGACGAGACCGAGAGCTTCGGTTTCCCCCAGCTGAACGCCGAGTTCATCATCGACGCGAACCCCGACATCATCTTCCTCCCGGTCGGCACCTTCTACATGGAGACCGCTGACGGCGTCGCTGCCCGTCCGGGGTGGGATGCCATCGCTGCGGTCCAGAACGGCAACGTCGTCGAGACCGACGACGAGATCGCTGGTCGGTGGGGCCCGCGTATCGTCGACTACCTCGCCGAGGTGGCTGATGCGGTGGCGGAGGTCAACGTCCCCGCAGCCGACGGCTGAGTCGCCGCCGACATGACCGACGGTTCTGCTCGCGCTGAGGTTCGCAATCCGGACCTCAGCGCGAGCAGACAGCGGCGAACCGGTGATGTCGGGTGGTTCATCGGTGGCGCGCTCCTGCTCGCCACGGCGGTGCTGGTCGGTGCCTCGATCGGGCCGGCCGGTCCCGACTGGTGGCTGGTCGGGCCTGAACTGATCAATCGGCTTCCGCTCATCTCGTTCGACACCGGGGTGACCGACGCCGAGTGGGCGATCATCTGGAAGGTGCGAATGCCGCGCGTCGTGCTCGGCGGCCTGGTCGGTGGGATGCTCTCGCTCGCTGGGGCCAGCTACCAGGGTGTGTTCCGCAACCCGCTCGTCGACCCGTACCTGCTCGGCGCAGCGTCGGGCGCCGGGCTCGGAGCGACGATCGCGCTGACGATGGGTCGCGGCGAGACCATCACGTGGCCGATCGATCCGGTTCCGCTCGCGGCGTTCGCTGCAGCGATCGTCACGGTGATGGTGACCTACGTCGTCGGAGCATCGTTCAGCGGCACCCGGTCGGCGACCGGTGCCGGGGTGACGCTCGTGCTCGCCGGCGTTGCCGTCGTGTCGTTCACGTCGGCCACTCAGACGTTCATCCTCCAACGCAACACCGAGGTGTTCAGAGAGGTGTTCCGCTGGATCCTTGGGAGCCTCGCCCGCGCCCGCTGGGCCGACGTGTTGCTCGTGCTTCCCTACGTCGCCGGTGCCGTGGTCGTGCTGATGCTGCACCGCCGCCACCTCGATGCGTTCCGGGTCGGTGACGAAGAGGCGACCACGCTCGGCGTGTCGGTCGCTCGAACCCGGCTGATCATCGTGATCGCTGCGACCTTGGGTACTGCGGCGGTCGTGGCCGTGTCCGGGCTGATCGGGTTCGTCGGGCTGGTCGTGCCCCACGTGATCCGCCTGGTGGCCGGCGCGTCGAACCGCCGACTCATTCCGCTCTCGTTCCTGATCGGCGCTGCGTTCCTGATCCTCGCCGACGTGCCCAGCCGTATGCTCAGCAATCCGGCCGAGACGCCGATCGGCGTCGTCACAGCGTTCATCGGGGCGCCGTTCTTCATCTACCTCTTGCGCACCAGGCGGATCGCATGATCGAGTTCGTCGACGTCGAGGTCCGGTACGGCGATCGCGTCGCGGTCACACCGTTCTCCGACCGAATCGAGGCCGGTGAATGGGTCGGTGTCGTCGGGCCGAACGGGGCCGGCAAGTCGTCGCTGCTGCGGTCGATCGCCGGGCTGGTCGATCACGGCGGCTCGATCGTGGTCGACGGTCGGCCGCTGAGCGGGCTCAGCGATCGGGAGCGTGCGGCGACGGTCGCGTACGTGCCGCAGGCCCCGATCATTCCCGACGACATGCCCGTCGTCGACTACGTGCTGCTCGGCCGCACGCCGTATGTCGGCTACTTCTCGTCGCCGAGCCGACGCGATCGAGATGTCGTCGCTGACACGCTCGACCGTCTGGCGCTCAGCGACTTCGCCGACCGGATGCTGGGAGAGCTGAGCGGTGGCGAGCGTCAGCGTGTCGTGCTGGCCCGCGCGCTCGCGCAGGAGGCGCCGATCCTCCTGCTCGACGAGCCGACGTCGGCGCTCGACATCGGGCATCAGCAGCAGGCGCTCGAACTCGTGGCCGAACTGCGTTCGCAGCAGCCACTCACGGTCGTGTCGGCACTCCACGACCTGACGCTCGCAGGGACGTACACCGATCGGCTGACCATGCTGCACCAGGGTCAGGTCGTGGCCGCCGGCCCGGCGGCCGAGGTACTCACCGCCGAGCGGCTCGGCGACGTGTACCGGGTGTGCGTCACCGTCGACATCGACGATGACGACGGTGCGGTGATCGTGGTGCCGCGCCGCGGCTTTCCGATGCCCACCGAGGGTGAGTGAGCCATGCGGCCGCTGATGGTCCTCGGCTGCACGTCCGACGCTGGGAAGTCCCTCATCGCCACGGCACTGTGTGCATGGTTCGCCCGGCGAGGCGTCGACGTCGCCCCGTTCAAGGGTCAGAACATGTCGAACAACGCAAGGGTGGTGGCCGGTCCGTCGGGTTCGGGCGAGATCGGTGTCGCCCAGTGGCTGCAGGCCAAGGCAGCGGGTGTGGTGCCTGATGTCCGGATGAACCCGGTGCTGCTGAAGCCCGAAGCTGACACCGCGAGCCAGGTCGTCGTCCTCGGGCACGTCGACCACGAGCTCAGCCGCCTCCGTTGGGAGGAGCGACACGATGCACTGTGGACACCGATGGCCGACAGCGTCGATGCGCTACGGAACGACCACGAGTTGGTCATCATCGAAGGAGCGGGGAGCCCAGCCGAGATCAACCTGCGTGATCAGGTCAACCACCGAGTGCTCACCCACACCGATGCCGCGGGGTTGCTGGTGTCTGACATCGACCGGGGCGGTTCGTTCGCCCACCTCTACGGGACGTGGGCGTTGATCCCTGACGAGGTGCGACAGCGGCTGGCGGCGTTCGTGCTCAACCGATTCCGCGGTGACGCATCGCTGCTGGCGCCGGGCCCGGAACGGCTGAGTGAACTGACCGGCATGGCCGATGCGGGGGTGATGCCGATGTTGCAGCATCGGCTCCCACGCGAAGAGGGAGCTGCCGAACTGGCTCCGCTCGAGTCGGTCGACTCGTCGGGGTCGGTGACCCGGGTCGTGTTGCCGAGGATTCCGTTCGGATCGAACCTCGACGAGTTCCATCTGCTGGCGACGGTCGCCGACGTGAGCTGGGCCACATCGAAGTCTGCGTTCGAGCAACTCCGTGCCGACGATGGAGTGATCGTGCTGCCCGGTTCGAAGCACGTGGCTGCCGACACTCGGTGGATGGGTGAGCGAGGGATCGATCGGGCGATCATCGCCGCTGCGGATCGTGGAGTTCGGGTGATCGGGGTGTGCGGCGGGGCCATGATGCTCGGCACATCGTTCGCCGACCCGTTCGGTCTCGAAGGTCGCAGCACGGCGGGTGGCGATCCGGTATCCGTGCTCGGTCTCGTCGACGTGGCGACCGAACTCGGCGCCGAGAAGTTGGTGCAAGACACCGAGGTCACCATCGAGATGGCGGCTGGCTCAGTGGTCACCGGCGGCTACGAGATCCGCTTGGGCCGTGTCGAAGGGGAGGCACCTGTGGCCGGCCGCGCGACCGACGGCTCGGCGGTGGCATGGACTGGCGGTGCGGCACGTCCCCACGTGATCGCCACGACGGTGCACGGGCTGTTCGAGGATCCGTCGTTCGTCGAGACGGTGATCGGTCGGCGTCCCGAGCCGGTGCTCGAGCAGACCTTCGAGCAGCTGGCCGATGCTGTCGAGGAACACCTCGACACGGCGCTGCTCCTCCGACTCGTCGAGGCGTGAGCCGACGCCGGCGTGGAAGCAGGTGGCAGAGTGGCGGCCATGGCTGAGCGAGTGTTCGTCGACAGCGATTGGCTGCAGACACAGCACGGAGCGGTCCTCGTCCACGTCGGCACGACCATGGGTGGGCAGGACCCGCGTGCTGCGTACAACGATCGGCATCTCGACGGCGCGGAGTTCGTGTCGCTCGACGACGACCTCGCCGACCCGCCCGACGGTGTGCGCGGCCGTCACCCATTGCCATCGCCTGAGCGATTCGCAGCGGTCCTCGATCGATTGGGCATCGACGACGACTCGCTGGTCGTCGCCTACGACGACCGAGGCGGTGCCTTTGCTGCACGCCTGGTGTGGATGCTCAGGATCCTCGACGTCGACGCCCGCCTCCTCGACATCGCCCCCGCCGCCATCTCGGCACGTTCGGGGTCGGAGTCGGAACGTGCCAACGTGGCGTCGCCAGCTCCTGCCCCGGAACGCTCGGCACGGCCGTGGCCCGCTGAGGCGGTTGCATCGGCCGCCGAGGTGGCGGTGCACATCGACGCGGGCGGCGTGGTGATCGATTCTCGAGAGGCGCCTCGGTACCGGGGTGAGGTCGAGCCGATCGATCCGGTCGCCGGCCACGTGCCGGGCGCGATCAATCGGTTCTTCGGTGACAACCTCGACGACGGGCGGCTCCGGTCGGTCGAGGATCTGCGGGACCGCTTCGCCGTCGTCGCCGACGACCCGGACGCCATCGTCTACTGCGGCTCCGGAGTCACGGCATGCCACAACGCGCTCGCCATCGAGCACGCCGGACTGGGTCGGCCCCGGGTGTACGTCGGCAGTTGGTCAGGCTGGTCGGCCGACCCCGACCGCCCCATCGCCTGAGGGGGCGAGGTCAGATCTTCTGCATCCGGATGGCCGGGCCGGGTGGGAACCGGACCTCGATCGAGTCGCCGGGCCTGACCACGCCACCGTGGACCACCACGCTCATGACGCCGGTCTTGCGGAGCAGTGAGCCGTCGTCGTCTCGACCGAGCATGGCCCGCTGGAGGCCGTCCTGGAACGCGTCGATCTGGACACATGGGTTACGGAGGCCGGTGAGTGAGACGAGCGCCTCGTCGCCGAGTCGGAGCATCGATCCGACCGGGAGTCGGATCAGGTCGAGGCCCGAGGTGGTGACGTTCTCGCCGACCTGACCCGGATCGACGGCGAAGCCCTGGTCGCCGACCGCGGTGAGCAGTTCACTCGCCACCAGATGGACCTGGCGGAGATTCGGCTGATCGGGATTCGCCTTCACGCGTGACCGGTGCTTCACCCGAGGTCCGCTGTGCGCGTCGCCCTCGACCCCGAGCCCCGGGAGCAGCGTGATCTCGTCGACCGACATCTTGCTGAACGTGTGCTCGTCGGAGCGGTGCACCGCAACGACCGAACCGACGGCATCAGGCGGCGAACTCACCCCGCCGACCGTACTGAATCTCAACTGGGGTCAGACCCCAGTTGAGATTCAGAGGTCGTCGACCTGGGTGAGGCCTGTTTTGAAGGCGATAGCGACGAGTTGGGCGCGGTCGCGGGCGTGGAGCTTGGTCATCGCTCGACTCACATGGGTCTTGGCGGTGAGCGGCGAGAGGAACAGTTGCTCGGCGATCTCGTCGTTCGACAGGCCCTGGCCGACCAGCGAGACGACCTCTCGCTCGCGAGCGGTGAGGTGCTCGAGCGCTCCCTCATCGACGGGCACGACCGAGCCTGGTTCGCCGAGCGAGCCCAACAGGGCTCGGGTGGCCTTCGGGGTGAGCAAGGCGTCGCCTGCGGCCACGACCCGGATCGCGTCGAGGAGCACCGACGGGTCGACACCCTTGTCGAGGAAGCCGCTCGCACCGGCGCCCATCGCCGCCACCACGTACTCGTCGAGCTCGAACGTGGTGAGCACGATCACCCGCACGCCGGCCAGTGAGTCGTCGGCCGTGATCGCCTCAGTGGTCTCGATACCGTCTCGTCCCGGCATCCGGATGTCCATGAGTACGACGTCGGCGCGACTCGAGCGAATCACGTCGAGCGCCTCGAGGCCGTCGTCGCACTCACCGACCACTTCGAGGTCGGGTTGCGAGCCGATGATCGCCTTGAATCCGGCGCGGATCAGCGCCTGGTCGTCGACCAGGACCACGCGAATCGTCATGCGAGTTCCTCTACGTCGTCGCGAACGGGAAGCCAGGCATCGACCTGGAAGAACGACTGCTTCGGCCCGAACCGGAGACGGCCGCCGTTGGCGACCGCTCGCTCTCGCATGCCGATCAGACCGTGCTGTCCCGAGGCCGCTTGGTCGGCAGCGGGCCGCCGATGAGAGATCGGGTTGGCGATGACGATCGTGAGCCCATCGTTGCTCCAGTCGAGGCCAACCTGCGCCGTGCCGTCGCCGTGTTTGGCTGCATTGGTCAGCCCCTCCTGCACGATCCGGTAGGCCGCGATCGACACCGCCGGCGAGAGTGAGCGGGTCGAACCCGTCTGTGTGACAGTGATGTCGATGCCCGACGAGCGCATCGAGTCGATGAGGCCGCCGAGTTGCTCGATCGTCGGGAGCGATCCGGTCGGCGCCGAGCCGCCGTCGCGGAGCACCGACAGCAGCCTCGTCAGCTCGTCGAGCACGTTGCGTCCCGCGTCGCGGGCCGTCGTCAGCGACGCCTCGGCCTGGTCGGGGTCGGTGCGGAGTAGGTGGAGGGCGGCTCCGGTCTGGACGTTCATGATCGAAAGGTTGTGGGCCAGGAGATCGTGCAACTCGCGGGCGATGCTCAGTCGCTCTTCGGCGACACGCTCGCGGGCTTCGGCTTCCGATGCAGCCGCTGCGGCCTCGATCTGCGCTGCGACCGACGCTCGGTACCGGCGCCAGGATCGGACGGCGTCGGCGGTGCCGACGGCGAACGCCGTCCAGACGGCGCCGATCAACGCCCGTGACTCGGCCGCCTGTGCGCCGGTGCCGATCACGGCGAGCACGTACATGCTGGTGCCGGTGCCGGCGCCGACGGCGATCGCAGGCCACCGGTCGAGCCGGACGCACACGGTGGCGAGGAGCACGAGCGTTGCGAAGATCATCGGCGTCGGTCGCTCGTAGATCGCGATGTGCGCCGCCACCGCCACCAACGACACGACGAGTAGCGGGATCGGCCAGCGGCGGCGAAGCGCCATGAGCACGAACGCGCCAACACCGGCGACCACCTCGGGCCAACCGGTGTCGAACTCTTCGGGGCCGACCAGCACCAGGGCGGTGCCGAGGCCGGCGATGAGGAAGGCGACGATCAGATCGAACCGCCATGGGTCGGACCGGAGCCAGACCCACAGCCGGTTCGACGTCGGATCGTCGACCTGGTCGATCATGCGTCCCGACGGCGGACCATCACGTCGGCCAGAACGAGCAGCCCGACGACCCAGGCGATGAACACGGCGTAGGCGGGGCCGGTGTTGAGGAGGTCGGGGTCGGACACCTGGGTCATCATCGCAGCTCCGGCCTCCGAGGGCAGGTACTTCATGAAGACGTCGGTGACGCTGTCGGGCAGCAGGTTGAGCAGGTTCGGGCCGATCAGCACACCGCCCAGCAGGGTGGCGATGCCGGAGGCCGTCGACCGGAGGATGAAGCCGAGGGCGACGCCCATCAGGGCCACACCCGTGAGGTACACCATCGTGCCGAACGTGACGTCGAGCACCTCGGTGGCGGCGACCGTGATGCCGTCACCGGTGTAGACGGCCTGGCCGAGGATCACGGCGGCGGTGACTGCGACCGCCGACATGGCGAACACCGTCGAGGCGACGACGGTGGCTTTCGACACGATCACCCGGGTGCGGCGGCCGGCCGCAGCGAAGGCGGTGCGCACCAGGCCGGTCGAGTACTCGCCGGCGACGAACAACACGCCGAGGATGCCGACCATCATCTCCGTGATCTCGGTGCCGGCGAGTGCGAGGTCGACCGGGTCGGTGAGCAGCGCGGCAGGCCCGGGTGCTGCGTCGCCCGAGCCGGTCGCCCACGAGAAGATCATGCCGAACAGAATCGTGGCGATGCCGGCCGACAGGAGGGTGAACGAGGTCGATCGAACCGACCAGAACTTGATCCACTCGCTGCGGATCACCCGCCAGGTCGAGACCTTGGCGGGCGCCATGTCGGCGGTGCGGGCGGTGCTGACGGTGGGGCGTGGTGAGGGGGCGAGTGTGGTGGACATCGGGGGCTCCGGTTCGGGGTGCGGTGAGTCGGTCATGACGGTGGGGGGGATCGGAGAGTTTGAGAGCGTGGCGTTGTCGGTCATCAGGCAGCCTGTTCGTGGTGGGTTCCGCCGTGGTATTCGACGGCGTCGGCGGTGAGCGACATGAACACGTCCTCGAGGGTCCGCTGCTCGGGAACCAGGGCGGTGAGGGCAATCCCGGCATCTCGGGCGATGGTGCCGATCGATGCGGCGTCGAGGCCGGCGACGTTGATCGTCGCGCGGTCGTTCGACGCGATCTGTACGCCGTCGGCGCGAAGGTGACCGACCAGGTCGTCGAGCTGTTCGGCGCGCACGAGGGTCGACTCGCCGGCTGCCATCGCCCGGAGACCGTCGGCCGAGATGTCTTCGATCAGTCGGCCCTGGCCGATGATCACGAAGTGTTCGGCCATGAGTTCCATCTCGCTCATGAGGTGCGACGAGACGAACACGGTGCGGCCGTCGGCGGCAAGGTCTTGGAGGAGGTGGCGGATCCAGAGGATGCCCTCGGGGTCGAGGCCGTTGACCGGCTCGTCGAGCATCACGACGTCGGGGTCGCCGAGGAGCGCGGCGGCGATGCCGAGGCGCTGGCCCATACCGAGTGAGAAGCCGCCGCTGCGCCGCTTGGCGACGGCGCCGAGGCCGACCAGGTCGAGGACCTCTTCGACCCGGTCGGTGCCGATGCCGTTCGTGACGGCGAGTGCCCGAAGGTGGTCGTAAGCCGAGCGGGTGGGATGCAGCGCCTTGGCGTCGAGGAGGAACCCGATCGAGGTGAGCGGCGCTGCGTGGGCGGCGAGCGGGCGTCCGTTGACGGTTGCGGTCCCGCTGGTCGGTGCGTCGAGCCCGAGGATCATCCGCATCGTCGTCGACTTGCCGGCGCCGTTCGGGCCGAGGAAGCCGGTGACGATGCCGGGCTTGACGGTGAACGACAGGTCGTCGACGGCCACGTGGTCGCCGTAGGTCTTGGTGAGGTTGCTGACTTCGATCATGTCTCCATGATGAAGATCCAGCGCCCGGGGCGAATCGTGCCCAGGGAGGCATTCCACATACTCCCCAGGGAGTACGTGTTACAGCTGGTGTCAGACACCAGCTGTAACGGTCAGCCGAGGAGGATGACGCCGATGATGCCGATACCGACGAGGGCGCTCGCGGCGTACTCTGCTCGGACGTGCTGCTCGCGGAGCCACACCGCCGACACGACGAAGGCAGCGATGAGCTCGATCTGGCCGAGCGTGCGGACCTTTGCGGCGCTGGTGAGGGTCATTGCGAGCGCCCAACAGGCGGAGCCGCCGACGCTGAGCACGCCGACGATCAGGGCCGATCGCCAGACCCGAACCACGCGCCCGACCCGATCGGTTGAGCTGAACCGGATCTGCGTGCCATTGATGAGGGTCTGTGCGCCGAGCATCACGGTGAGGGTGAGGAGCGCCTTGTCCCACGTCGAGCCGCCGTCGAGCGACGTCGCCGCGGCACGGATGCCCGATGCTGCGAGCGCGAACCCGAGCCCGGCGAGCACACCCATGAGTGCGGCGGGGTCGGCCGGGTTGCGGAGGAGGTCACGCACTCTCCCTGGCGCTGCGAGCCACACCACGCCCGCAGTGCAGACGAGGGCTGCGATCCAGCCGAGCGGTGCGAGCGGCTCGCCGAGCAACAGCGCAGAGGCGACGGCGACCAGGATCACCTCCGACTTCGCGTAGACCGTGCCGATCGCGAAGTCGCGCAGGTCGAACGAGCGGAGGAGGGCCAGGGTGCCGCCGATCTGGGCGACGCCAGCGCCTGCGACGATCGGCCAGAACCGTGCGGGGATGCCGGGCAGCCCACTGACGGCAACCGTGATCCCGAGCGCCACGAGGGCGAACGGGAAGCCATACAGGTAGCGGACGAACCCCGCCTCGTTCACCGACAGCAGCTCGCGCAGCTGGTGTTGGCGCGCCGTTCGCGTGATCTGAAAGGTCGCCGCGAGCAGCGTGATCGGTATCCACATTATCTTGCATTCTGAGACAAAGGGTCTGCAAAATGAGATCGTAGCTGGCGCGTCCCGGGTGCCTCGGTGTCAGACACTCCCCGACGTTGGGCGTTTTCGGTGCGTTGGATACCGGGCGGCGCGAGGTGATCAGGGCGAGACGGGGTGCCAGGTGTCGGCGCCGGGCATGAGGTCGTCGACCTCCGACGGGCCCCACGATTCGCGGAAGTAGGGGTAGATCGGGCCCGGGTTGTCGAGCGCTGGTTGGACGACTCGCCACGTGCCCTCGACGACGTCTTGGCGGGCGAAGCGGCGGAGCGAGCCGATGAGCGCGTCGCCGAGCAGTCGTTCGTACGCGTCTTGCCGTTCACCCAGCGCGGCCGAGAAGTCGACGTCGACATCGACGTACTGACTGTCGAGTTCGGGTCCGGGTGTCTTCGCCTGCAGTGCGAACGTGACACCGTCGTTCTTGCCGAGACGAAGTCGGATGAGGTTGCGTCCCGGGGGTGGGCCCCCGGCCTCGTCGAACAGCATCCGCGGCGGGCGGCGCAGCTCGACCACGGCCTCGGTGGCGTTGGCGGCCAGCCCCTTGCCGACCCGCACGTACCAGGGCACCCCGGCCCACCGCCAGGAGTCGATCTCGAGGCGTGCGGCGGCGAAGGTCTCGACTTCGGAGTTCGGGTCGACACCGTTTTCGTCGCGATACCCGACGTACTGGCCGCGAACGAGCGCCTCGCAGTCGATCGGCCGCATCGCGTTGATGACCTTGGCCTTCTCGTCTTGGAGGAACCCGGAGTCGGGGCCGGCGGGCGGTTCCATCGCCAGCAGCGCGACCACCTGGAGCAGGTGGTTCTGCAGCACGTCGCGGATCGCGCCGACTCCCTCGTAGAACGAGCCGCGCCCCTCGACGCCGATCGTCTCCGACATGGTGATCTGCACGCTGCGCACGTAGTTGCGGTTCCACACCGGTTCGATCAGCGTGTTGGCGAAGCGGAAGACCAGGAGGTCTTCGACCGCTTCCTTGCCGAGGTAGTGGTCGATGCGGAAGATGTGGTCTTCGGCGAACACCGAATGCAGCGTCTTGTTCAGTTCGACCGCCGACGGCAGGTCGCGACCGAACGGCTTCTCGACCACGATGCGACCTCGTTTGTTGAGGCCGACGCCGGCGAGCGAGGTGGCCACCGTCGGGAACATCGTCGGTGGGATCGCCATGTAGAAGACGGCGACCTTCGAGCCGTGCCGGTCGAGAGTGTCACGAAGTTCGTCCCACGTGGCCTGCTCGGAGTAGTCGCCCTGGATGAGGTCGAGGCGCTCGCAGAGTGAGTCGAGAATCTCAGGATCGACGTCGTCGACGTGGGTGTTGATCGACTCGCGGGCGCGCTCGCGGAAGTCGTCGTCGGTCCAGTCGCTGCGGGCCACACCGATGACGGGTACGTGGAGCGTCCCGTGTCGTTCGAGGTGATACAGCGACGGGAACAGCTTGCGCTTGGCGAGGTCACCGGTTGCGCCGAACAGCACGAGGGCATCTGCTCCGGGCTGGTTCGTGTCGATCTGTGTCGTGTCGACGTAGACCCCGGCGCGCTGTTCACCCACGTGATCGGTGCCGACATCGGGGGCGTTGGGCTCGGTCGGCATGTCGGTCATGACTCGCCCCCGTCGACGCGCTTCTCCCTGTGCCCGCCGAAACCGGCACGCATGGCGGAGAGCACCTTGTTGGCCATCTCGTCACGACCACGCGACGAGAACCGCTGATACAGCGCAGCTGACAGCACGGGCACCGGGACGCCCTCGTCGATCGCGGCCTGGACCGTCCAGCGACCCTCGCCCGAGTCGCTGACGTGGCCTGCGTACTCCGACAGCACCGGGTCGTCGAGGTACGCCTCGGCGGTGAGGTCGAGCAGCCACGAGGTGACGACCGACCCTCGGCGCCACACTTCGGTGACCTTCCCGAGGTCGAGGTCGAATCGGTAGTACTTGTCGTTGTGGAGCGGGGTCGTCTCGGCATCGGACTCCTGCTCCTCGGTGCCGATATTCGCCTTCGACAGCACGTTGAGGCCTTCGGCGTAGGCGGCCATCATCCCGTACTCGATGCCGTTGTGCACCATCTTCACGAAGTGACCTGAGCCGGTCGGGCCGCAATGGAGCCAGCCCTGCTCCTCGGGCGACGGCTCGCCAGTGCGGCCCGGGGTGCGTTCGGCGGCCTCGACGCCCGGAGCGAGGCACTCGAAGATCGGCGTGAGGCGACCGACGGCAGTGTCGTCGCCACCGATCATCAGGCAGTAGCCGCGCTCGAGGCCGTGGACGCCACCTGAGGTGCCGACGTCGACGTAGTGCAACCCGCGCTCGGCGACCTGCTCGGCGCGGTCGACGTCGAGCTGATACCAGCTGTTGCCACCGTCGATGATCGTGTCGTCGGCATCGAGAAGCGGGGCGAGCGCCTCGACGGTGTCGCCGACGAACGCGGCGGGGATCATCACCCAGATGCTCCGAGGCGCTTCGAGCGCGCCGACCAACTCCTCGAGGGAGTGGGCGCCGGTGAATCCCTCGCCTCCGAGTTCGGTCACCGCCTCGTCGCTCACGTCGTGGACGACGACGTCGTGGCCGCCCTGTTGAAGCCGGCGCGCCATGTTGGCGCCCATCCGGCCGAGTCCGATCATGCCGAGCTGCATCGTGGTCGCTCTCTCGTTACTGGAGTGGGGAGTGTCGTGGACCCGCCCGGGCCCACAGGCCCGAGCTTGCCATCAGTTGTGCTCAACGCCCCGGGCGTATCTCATCATTCCCGTACCGATCTGTTGCCGCCTGGTTGCGCGACACTGCGGACGTGTCGGAGGATCGGCGGTCGGTGGGCAGCAGGGAGCGGGCGATCGAGCTCGGCCGCGCCTCCCATCGTCGTCTCGACGAACTCTTGGCCGAGCGAGTCGAAGCGGGGTCGCTCGATGCCGACCAAGCCACCCGGCTGCCCGGCTGGACGATCGGCCATCTCCTCACGCACCTCGCTCGCAACGCCGACAGTCACCGGCGGATGATCGAGGGCGCCGATCGAGGCGAGGTGCTCACCCAGTACGAGGGTGGGGTCGAGGGACGCAACGCCGGCATCGATGCGGGCGCTGATCGTTCGATCGTGGAGCTGATCGACGACATCGCGAGTTCGTCGGGGGCGCTCGAATCGGCCTGGGCCGCGACGCCATGGGAGGGTCATGGACGCCGGACCTTGGCGGGCCAGGAGACCCCGATCGATCAGCTGCCGTTCTTGCGTGTGCGCGAGGTGCAGCTCCACCTCGTCGATCTCGACCTCGGCGTCGAGTTCGCCGACCTCGACCCGCTCTACGTGCGCCTCGAGGTCGATCGACTGTCGATGCTGTGGTGCGCCCGGCAGCCGATGGGCATGGCCAAGCTGCCGCGAGCGGCTCTCGCACTCACGCCGACCGATCGCCTCGCCTGGCTCACCGGTAGAGCCGAGTTCGCCGGGCTCTCCCCATCGGGACTGTTCTGATTCCGGCGGTCATCGGTCGGCATTCCAGGTGACCGTTGGCAGCTCCCAGTCGATGAGGTGTGCGGCAGCTTCTTCCAATGCGAGGTAGGCGCGCTCGATGTCGCCGACGCTGTTGCCCCCTTCGACACTGATCGTGTCGTCGAGCCGGCCGGCGATCGCTGCCAGGCGCGCTGCGAGGTCGGGGTCGTCGATCGCCGACACCGCGGACCGGAGCTGTTCGAAGCGGCGTGACATCTCGTAGTACGACCTCAGGTCGGCGAAGGGCAGTTGATCGACATCGACGAACGAGGCGAGAAGTTCGCTCACCTGGCCGATCACGAAGTGGGCCGCAGCGACGCCCGGTCCGCCACCGAGTCTGGTGCCGATCGTGCCCACTCGACCCAACCCGATCAACCGGTCGATCCACTCGGCGCGTGCGGCCTCGATCGCGGCCAACTCCGAGGCCTGCTCGTGCGCTGCTTCGTCGATGATGCGGGCGATCTCGTCGATTCGTTCGACCTCGAGGTGGGGGTGCTCCGCCACGAACGCTGCCGAGAGAGCGCTCCGGAGCCCGACGAACATCGTCGCTGCTGCGTCGCTGTCGGTCAGCACCAAACCGATGAGGTCTCGGAGCTCGTGGCGGTCGATGCGAGGCGCGTCGGCGTGGTCGTCGTCAGTGGGGTAGAGGTCACCGTTCGGGATCCGGCCAGCCGCGAGGAGCGGTGTGGTCGCGGCGAGGAGCACCGCCGTCGGCATCACGAGCGATGGAGGTGGCTGGGTCTCGCTGAGTGTTCCGAGGCCGGCGAATCGCGTGAGGCCCGCCACGAGTCCGATCGACTCGTCGGCCGGCCAGTTCCGCGCCCGGAGGCTGTCGACGGTGGTGTCGACCCAGGCGCCGAGCAGGCCCGGGTCGCCACTGCCGGAACGGAGCACGGCGACGAGTAGGTCGACATCGGAGATCGACTCGATGGGGCGCTCGCCGGTCAACGACACGATGCTGCTGGCCAGCGCGCGCGAGTGCTCGTGCAGCACGGTGTCGGAGAGCACACCGATCGCCGGCGTGGAGGTCACGGCGATCGCGATCGAGATGCGGACGTCGGCCGGGAGGTCCTGCCGTGGGATCAGCAGACCGAGGAGCGGGACCACGGCGGGCATGTCGGCGACGTGGTGCAACAGTTCGGGGTCTGCGAGCAGACGCGCGTGGATCTCGTCGAGTGCGTCGTCGCCGTAGCGTCTCCAGATGTCGCCGCTGAGCGCGTTCTGCCCGTGGTCGGCGACGATGCGTTCGAGCAGCTGAGCGAGCAGTTCCTCGAACGAGAGGTCGGCGAAGCGGAGCTGGCAGCTCGGACCGTCGGCGCTGACCCCTTCGGCTCTGCGCCGGTCGAGCAGATGGGTGACGGCGGTTCCGATTCGTCCGGCGACGTCGCGTTCCAACTGCCACATCGCCAGCGTCGTGACGACGGCGTGCCGCCACGGACCGGCGAGAAAGGCCTGGCTGACGCGTGCGGAAGCGAGCGCGTCCGCCGCGTGCCAGTCGTCGAGTCGGACGGCGCTGACGGTGGCGATCGCCTCGTCGGTGGCGTGGCGTAGGTGTTCGAGGCGGGCACGGTCGAAGCCGACGGTGCCGACGCCCGGCATCAGGCGATTCCGGAGAGTGTTGCGGCTCGTTCGAGCGAGTCGGCTTCCTGGTCGAGCCACCAGGCGCGTCGGCGCAGGTCTTCGACGTCGCCATGCAGACGCTGTTGGAAGTGTCGGAGCCGGTCGACGCGGTCGGCCGGAACCGGGCCGTGCCACGTGTCGGGACCGGCCAGCGCATCGAGTCGCATGAGTGGCAGGCCTTCGATCGTGCTCGCCAGCGTGCGCAACGAGTTGGCTCGTCGTCGGTACTGCGCGGCGAGGTTGAACGACATGGTGAGTCCCCTTTGGTCAGATCGTGCGGCGAGGCCGGCGGTTTGATGTGGCCCCGTCGTCGGTTCGTCGGCGCGTCGAGCCGCGAGTCGGAAGGGTGTGAAATCGGCGACGGTGGGGTCGGTGAGGTCGACCGCGCAAAATGCGCGGATGGACGCATCGATTCGCCATGACTGGACCGTCGACGAGGCCGAGGCGGTGATCGCCCGGCCGTTCCACGACCTGCTCGCACACGCACAGCAGGTGCATCGTCAGCGGTTCGACCCACACGTGGTCGAAGCGGCGATCCTGCTGTCGATCAAGACCGGCGCCTGCCCCGAGGACTGCGCCTACTGCCCGCAGGCAGCAGAGTGGAACACCGATCTCGGCCCTGAGCCGCTGATGGACACCGAGTCGATCGTCGAGTCCGCGCGGGCGGCGAAGGCCAACGGTGCGACCCGGTTCTGCATGGGTGCGGCGTGGCGTGCGCCGAACGACCGGCAGCTCGATCGGGTGGTCGATGCGGTCGAGGCGGTCGGCGAGCTCGGCATGGAGACCTGTGTGACGCTCGGGATGCTGACCGAGGCTCAGGCAGGTCGGCTGGCCGACGCCGGCCTCGACTTCTACAACCACAACCTCGACACGTCGCCCGAGTTCTACGGCGAGATCATCACGACCCGCACGTACGAGGATCGGCTCGAAACACTCGCCAATCTGCGCACCACGCCGATCAAGCTGTGTACCGGTGGCATCGTCGGGATGGGGGAGAGCCGCCGCGACCGGGCGGGTCTGCTCGTGCAGTTGGCGGCGCTCGACCCGCATCCCGAGTCGGTCCCGATCAACCTGCTGGTGAAGGTGCCTGGGACCCCGCTCGCGGCTGCCGACGACCTCGACGGACTCGAGCTGGTGCGCACGATCGCCGCCGCTCGACTGATGATGCCCGACTCGGTGATCCGCCTGTCGGCCGGCCGCAACGAGATGAGCGACGAACTGCAGGCGCTCTGCCTCCACGCCGGCGCGAGCTCGGTGTTCCTCGGCGACAAGCTCCTGACCACCGACAACCCGGGCGACGACCGCGATCAGGAACTGTTCGACCGCCTCGACACCCGAGCTGGCGAACTGGGCCACGGGGCCCGGGCGGGCACCCCGGTCGACGTCGGTTGACGCCCGCTCGCGCCGGTTCTCTGGTAGCTCACACGGCGCCTCGCACCGAACGCGCTGACACAGAACCAGCACCTGCGTCTGCATCGGCTCACCGGCCGTCCGGTGCCGGATGCGCTGGCACAGAACGGGCGGTGTCGTGCGTGGCAGCGTCGATCAGGTCGGGATGGTGAAGACCGAGAGAAGGGTGGCGCCTTCGCAGGGGCCTTCGTGGTGTTGGGTGCCGGTCTGGGCGGCGTACGCCTCGCCTGCGGCGAGGGTGACGCCGTTGGCGATCACGCTGCCCTCGAGCACGTAGCCGAACTCGGCGGCGACGTGCTGGTGAACTCCGCCCTGGTAGCCGGGCGCGAACTTGAACAGCCCGATGCCCTTGTCGTCGGCTACGCCGAGCAGCTTCATCGAGACGAACTCGGAGAGCTGTTGCCACTCCATCTCGTCGGCGTTGCCGAACGCCCATCCGTTCGTGTCGGTCGCGGCGTCGGCGGTGCTGGTGTCGCTCATCTGACGAGTCTCGCGCGGTCGGTGGTCGCGCAGGTCGGCTGGAGCCTGCGACAGGCGGTTGTGAAGCGGCTGGGCCGCACGTATCGTGAAGGGACTTCGCCGCGGGGTGGAGCAGTTCGGTAGCTCGTCGGGCTCATAACCCGAAGGTCGCAGGTTCAAATCCTGCCCCCGCCACCAACGAGGGCCCTGGCCGATCGCATGATCCGCCAGGGCCTTTTTGGTTTCACAGGCCGGTTGCCACGCAGCCCCCGTGATCTCGAGCATGGGTATCGACGGCGTTGCGGTCGGTCAGTTCGCCGGCGTGGCTTCGGTCGGCCAGGTGAACGCCCGCCAGAAGATCAACACGTTGAAGAGCACGCAGAGGCTCCCGAGGTAGTACTCCCAACCCTCGGTCGCATCGGCGAAGAATCCGATGTTGAGCAGCAGGTAGACGACGGCGAGGACCATGTCGACCATGCGGACGAGGCTCGGGCGCCCGACCAGGTTGAACACGACGACCAGGGTGAGCACGATCGCAGTGGTGGGCGCGACGAATTGGATGACGACGTCGTCGGTCGACTCGCCCATCTCCTGCATCAGCGTGAACATGTCGCCGAAGATCCACAGGATGAAGTGGCACATCCACAGGTTCGCGAGCACGATCTTCGCGTTCACCGTTGCGTCGATCAGGTCCCGTCGAGACACTGCCTGTCCTCCACGTTTGCGTGCGTCCGGCTCCTTCGATGGTGCTCCTATCCGACCGGATGGAGAAGGGCATGAGCTCACAAGCGGCCAGACTGGTGTGATGGAGCCAGTGCTGCGTCCGTGGTCGATAACGGCGGTGAACCTGCCAGAGCACGCCGACAACCCGGTGCACACCGACGTCGGCGCTCGGGCCGCGGGGTTCGAGGCAGCGCTCGTGGCCGGGACGACGACGCACGGCTACCTCACCCATCCTGCTGCGGCGGGTTGGGGTGAGGCGTGGCTCGATCGCGGTTGGAGTGAGCTGCGGCTCAAGGCTCCGGTGTTCGATGGCGTCACGGTCGACCTCATTCCCGTCACCGACGAAGCAGGCCCAACGACGATCGAGGCACAGGTCGACGGCGACGTGAAGGCGACGCTTGCCGTCGCCCTCGAACTGCCGACGCCGGAGCACCCGTGGGAGGAGCGGCAGATGCTCGAGACGCTGCCGTCCTTCACCATCGACTTGGCGGACAGCGTCGGCGACTACGGCCGGCGCGCCGGCGATGATCTCGATCTCTACCGCACCGACGGCCGCGCCCATCCGTCGGTGTGGTCGGTGCTCGGTAACCGAGCCACCTCGCGCAACTACGTGGACGGCCCGTGGGTGCACGTGCGGAGTGAGATCCGTCATGTCGGCCTCGCCATGGCCGACGATCGGGTGACCGTGCGGCCAGCGCTGCTCGACCGGTTCGACAGCCGAGCCGGCGAACGGGTCGTGCTTGCGATCGAAGCGGTGGTCGATGACCGCGTCGTCGCCCTGATCGAGCACGAGTCGATCGTCAGGCTCCGCTGATTCACCCGTGGTCGTCGTTCGAGTCGTTTCGCGACGACCGGCGATCAGGCAGCGAGCATCGCAACGCCGAGCCCGGCGAACAACAGGCCGCCAGCGCGGGCGACGCGTTGCATCGGGCGGCCGCTCAGGCGGCCTCCGAACGTGCCGGCTGCCGAGCCGAGTGTGACGTGATAGATCGCTGACGCAGCACCGGCGCCGACCACGAAGGTGGCGATCGCAGAGAGGTCGTCGGCGAACGGCAGCGCAGCAATCATCGCGATCCACGCTCCGAAGACCGTGGGTGTGAGCACCGTCAGGGCGAAGAACGCCCGCGCAGGTCGAGTGATGGCGTGGGCGACCGACTCGACGACGCTCGGTCGGACGACCATGAACGCGCCGAGCGCGATCAGCACGCCAGCCGAAACCAACTGCACGATGTCGAACGCAGCAGCGGGCAGTGCCCCGCCGGATACGACGACGAGGCCTGCTGCGCTGCCGACCGCCAGATCACCGGCGGCGATGCCGGCCCCGCTGCGCGCGCCGACGAGCCGACCCTGGTTCACCCCGACCTCGACCAGGGTCACCGCCACCGGACCGGGCGGAATCACGAAGAGCAGGCCGAGGCCGAAGCCGAGGAGCAGCACGCTGATGGTCATGTCCGTAGTGTCTCTCGACGAACGGAGTGATCGCATCGGAATGTGCTGTCGATACCCCATCTAAACCGGATATATTTCGGTCATGGATCAACTCGACCGGAAAATCATTGCTGAGCTGCAGGACGATGGTCGGATCTCGGTCACCGAGCTGGCTGAGCGGCTGCCGCTGAGCCTCTCCGCAACGAGTGAACGCCTGAAGCGCCTGATCGACTCGGGTGTCGTCACTGGCTTTCACGCTCGCATCGATCCGACGCTCGCCGGGCGAACGATCGAAGCGCTGGTCGATGTGCGGCTCGGACCCGGGAAGTACTCGGTCGATCCGTCATTCGACGGCCTTGGCTTCGATGCCGTGGTCGATGCCGTTCACCTCACCGGTCGGTTCGACGTGCAGCTGCGGGTGATGGCCGCCGACGTCACCGAACTCGACGGACTCCTCGGACGACTCAAGGACGACATCGGCGCCGAGGAGACGAACACAAGACTCGTGCTGCGCTCCCTCGAAGGATTCCCGCGCTCGCTCCGCCCCGCCTGACGCCTGGCTCGAGTTCGCGAGCTGGCTTGATCGGGCAGCCACTCGATCGCTGCGACCGAGTCGACCATGAGCGAGTCGTCGTCGGATGCCGTCGAGCGGTGGAGCCAGACGAGATCGAGGTCGCCGGGGCAGGAGAGTGATTCGGCTGGCTGCTCGTTGGCGGGGCCGTCGACGACGACCCGAACGATGCATCGGTGACCTTCCGGCACCGCAGCCATCGAGGCGGCGATCGCCGGGAGTGCGCTCTCGTCGCCGACAAACAGGTGCCAGTCGGCATCCGCCCGCGGCGGTCGCCGACCCTCGGGTTCCTCGGCGCAGGCGGCGTCGACGTCTGCCGCTGGAATGCGTCGCATATTGTGACGATTCTGTTACAGGCTGAAGATCTGACTTGCGGAGAGTTTGTTCGTTAAGTGTACTAACAGACGTGAGCGAGGTCTCGAGTCCACCGAATGGGGTGAACACCTGGCGCGTCAGTGGCCGGGGCCCGCAGCGAATCGGGCCCGCCGAGGCGCGACATCATCACCGCACGCTGGTGCTCCAGTCGCTGTACCGCGACAGCGGTCGCTCCCGCGCCGACCTCGCCCGCGAGCTCGGCCTCAGTCGGGTGACGATCTCCGACGTCGTGTCGGGCCTGGTCGACGATGGCCTCGTCGTCGAGCTCGGAACTCGCACCGATGCCCGCCCTGGCAAACCGGCAACGCTGCTCGACATCAACCGGCAGGGCCACAACCTGATCGGCCTCGACCTGTCGAACGAGCGCTCGTTCGTGGGCGTCGTGACCGACCTCGATGGCGCCGTCGTCGCCCGCTCCGAGGTCGACGTGCCGCCGACACTCGGCACCGACGCCCTGCTCGGCGCCGAACGCCTGCTGCGCAACCTCATCGATGCGGCGCCGCATCCCGTACTCGGTGTGGGGGTCGGGAGCCCCGGCATCGTCGACGACCGCGGTGTGGTGCTGTCGGCTCCCAACCTCGGTTGGACCGACCTGCCGCTCCGCGATCGTCTTGCCGCCGCCTGCGACCTCCCGGTCGCCGTCGCGAACGATGCCGATGCAGCGCTCGTCGCCGAGCGCTCATTCGGCAGCGGTCAGCCGCACATGATGCTGGTTCGCATCGGACGCGGCGTCGGCTCGGGCGTGATGATCGGCGGCCAGGTCGTCGGCGGTGCTCGCCACGCCGCTGGCGAGATCGGTCACGTCGTGGTCGGCACCGACGAAGGTGAGCTGTGCGCCTGCGGCAACTGCGGTTGTCTCGAGACCTGGCTCGCACTGCCGCGGATCGAGGCTCGCTTCAACGAGCCGGGAGCAGATCGGCAGGCCGTGCTGGCCGAGGCCGGTCGCCGCCTCGGGATCGTGCTGGCGCCGATCGCCAGCGCCTTGAACCTCTCCGAGATCGTCGTGGCCGGACCCGACCCCGACATCTCGACACCACTGCTCTCCGCTGCTGACGCAGCGGTACGCGACCGCACCCTCGCCGACACCCACGGCGAGATGCGGTTGCGAATGACCGACCTCGGGCACGACCTCGTCGTGCTCGGTGCTGTCGTGCTGGTCCTCCGAGGCCAGCTGGGGGTCGCCTGACCCGTTCCGTCCGTCGCCATCTCGGCCGCGGCCATCACTCACCATCAGGAGGAAGAACAATGAGAAAGACGATCCCAGCGGTGGTTGCCGCCGCCGCAGTTGTGTTCGCAGCATGCGGCTCGGACGACGCTGACAGCGACGCGACGGACGCACCCGCCGACGAAGCGGCCGCCGACGAGTCGGCTCCGGCCGAGGAGCCAGCCGAGGAGGCCGAAGCGGCGGGCGACGACATCACGTTGTGGCTCGCCGGCACCGACACTCCCGAGGCCGCCCTCGACTACCTCACCACGACCTACACCGAGACGACCGGTGGCGAACTGTCGATCGAGCAGATCGGCTGGGGCGACCTCATCCCGTCGCTCACCGCCTCGCTGCCCGACTCGTCGTCGACCCCCGACGTGTTCGAGACCGGCAACACCCAGACCGCGACGTTCAGCGCCGTCGGCGCCTACAGCGACCTCACCCCGCACTACGACGACCTCGGCGGCGACGCGCTGCTGCAGGGCTTCGTCGAGGCCGGCTCGGTCGGTGACGACGTGTACTCGCTGCCGTACTACTTCGGTTCGCGCTTCGCCTGGTATCGCCAGGATCTGTACGAAGCCGCTGGCGTGTCGCTGCCGACGACGCTGCAGGAGTTCACCGACGTCAACGCCGCGCTGAAGGCCGCCGGCTCCGGCGCCTACATCCCGGGCCAGGACTGGCGCTCGGGCATCGCGTGGATCTTCGCCAATGGCGGCGATCTCGCCACCTTCGACGGTGAGTGGACGGCGGCGCTGTCGTCGCCCGAGTCGATCGCCGGCATGGAGATGTGGCAGGAGCTGTTCACGAGCGGTTCGGTCGCCGGTGCCACCGACACCGACGCCACCGCTTACCAGGCGATCAACGACGAATACCTCCCCGACACCGCCGTCGGCACCACCCTCGCTCCGAACTGGGCGTACTGGAGCCTCGGTGACATCTCGGAGAACGAGGACGGTGAAGCCGTCGCCACCTGGAACCCCGACACCTTCGGTGCATACGCGCTTCCCGGTGTCGACGGTGGTGTGGCCCCGGTGTTCGCCGGCGGTTCCAACATCGGCATCTCCGCTGCGTCGGAGCACCAGGAGTCGGCGCTCGAGCTGATGAAGATCATCTTCTCCGACGGCTACCAGACGCTGCTCGCAGAGAACGGCCTCGGCCCGGCCAACACCGACTTCGGTCAGGTGTACGTCGACTCGGCTGCTGACCCGACGATCGCCCAGATCTCGCTCGACACCGCCGCCGCAGCGAAGCTGACCCCGGCCGCGCCGGGCTGGACCTCGGTCGAAGAGCAGCAGCTCCTCGAGCAGTACTTCCAGGCCGTCGCCGAAGGTGGCGACGTCGCCGCACTCGCCGCCGAGTACGACGACAAGATCAACGCCGTCATCAACGGCTGATCTCCCATGATCATGCGGGCGGGGCGATCCTTCCCCTGCCCCGCCCGCACGATCTCTCACTCGTCACCGGCAGCTCGCGGAAAGGACCGACATGTCGATCGTCGAACCACCAGATCTCGACACCGTCGAGGACCCGTCGCCGTCTGACGCGCCCACCCGTCGCCCGCGACGAGTTCGAGCACGGTCGCCGAAGCTGCCGTATGCCTTGGTGGTGCCCGCCGTCGGCGTGCTGATCGTCGGCCTCGCCTACCCGATGGGGTGGCAGATCCTCAACTCGATGCGCGAGTACGGGCTGCCACAGCAGTTCGGCGCTGACGCTCCCTGGATCTGGTTCGCCAACTACACCTCGCTCCTCGGCGATGGGTTCTTCTGGCGGGTGGTCGTCCGCTCGCTCGTCTTCATGGCCGGCACGGCGTTCGCCACGATGGCGATCGGGATCCTGTTGGCGCTCCTCATGAAGGCGGCGCCGAGGTGGGCCCGGCTCACGCTGCAGATGGCGCTCCTCCTCGCCTGGGCCATGCCGATCGTCGCCCAGATGACGGTGTTCAGCTGGCTCATCGACCCGCGCAACGGGGTGCTGAACTACCTGCTCACCCAGCTGCCCGGTATCGACATGACCGGTCACAACTGGCTCGAAGAGCCACTGAGCTTCTTCTTCGTCGCAGCGGCGATCATCACCTGGGCGTCGGTGCCCTTCGTGGCGATCTCGGTCTACGCCGCCCTGACCCAGGTGAGCGACGAGGTGCTCGAGGCAGCCAAGCTCGACGGGGCCAGCAGCCGCCAGGCGCTGATGTACATCATCATGCCGATCATCCGCCCGGTGCTGATCATCCTCCTGCTGTTGCAGTTCATCTGGGACCTCCGGGTGTACGCGCAGATCCAGCTGCTGCAGGACTTCGGCCCGAAGGGCGACGACTACGACCTGCTCGGCACCTACATCTACGGGCTCGGCATCGGCCAGGGCCGGTTCGGGCTGGCCGCAGCGGCGGCGATGATCGTGCTGCTGATCACGCTCTGCGTCAGCGGCTTCTACGTCCGTGAACTGTTGAGAGAGGACGCACGCTGATGCGCAGCTCCGTCAAGCGGGCGCTCGCCGCGTTCGCCGCCGTCGTCATCGCGATCATCTGGGCCTTCCCCGTGTACTGGATGATCAACTCGTCGTTCCTCACGCCGCTCACGATCAGCGGCCTCGAGCCGACCTTCCTGCCGTTCGGTGGGACGCTGAAGAACTACCAGGAGGTCACCACCGAGACCCCGTTCTTCGAGGCGCTCACGATGTCGATCATGGTCGTCGCCGTCGCGCTGGTGGTGTGCCTGACGTTCGCCACCCTCGGCGCGCTGGCCATCTCGCGCTTCCGATTCCGGGGCCGTAAGACCTTCGTCCTCACCGTGATACTCGTGCAGATGCTGCCGGCCGAGGCGATGTTCATCGCCCAGTTCAAGATGATCTCGGGCCTCGGCCTCCTCAACTCCCTTGTCGGTGTCTCGATCATCTACGTCGCGATGGTGGTGCCGTTCACGATCTGGATGTTGCGCGGCTTCGTCACCGGCGTGCCGATCGAACTCGAGGAGGCGGCGATGGTCGACGGCTGCACACGGATACAGGCCTTCCGCCGGATCACGTTCCCGCTCATCGCTCCCGGCCTCGTCGCCTCCGGGGTGTTCGCCTTCATCCAGGTCTGGAACGAGTTCGCACTCGCCTCCATCCTGCTCACCGACGACGATGCCCAGACGCTGCCGCTGTGGCTGCGTGACATCGCCCAGCAGTCGAACCTCGGTGCGCCCGAGTGGGGTCAGATCATGGCCGGCTCGGTGCTGGTCGCTGTACCGGTCATCATCTTCTTCGTGATCGTGCAGGGCCGGATGGCGCAGGGCCTCGTCGGGGGAGCGGTGAAGGGATGACCGCAGCCGCGCCACACGACGTCCGCGCCGATGCGCTCGCCGTGCTCATGCCCGGCTTCGTCGGGGCGACGCTCCCCAGCTGGGTTGAGGAGTATCTCCAGCAGGGGCTCGGCGGCGTGTGCTTGTTCGGCCACAACGTCGAGAACACGGTGCAGCTCGCGTCGCTCACCGCAGCGATCGTCGAGGCCAACCCGGGTGCGATCGTGTCGATCGACGAGGAGGGTGGCGACGTGTCGCGGCTCTACCAGCACGACGGCTCGCCGTTCCCAGGCAACGCCGTACTGGGCCGGATCGACGACCTCGACACGACTCGCTCGGTCGGCCGAGAGGTGGGCGCTCGACTGCGCGATGTCGGCGTCCACGTGACGCTCGCACCCGATGCCGACGTGAACTCCAACCCCGACAACCCGGTGATCGGAGTCCGCAGCTTCGGCGCCGACCCGGCGGCCGTCGCTGCCCACACCGCCGCCTGGATCGACGGGGTGCAGTCGACGGGCGTTGCGGCGTGTGCCAAGCACTTCCCGGGCCATGGCGACACCTCGACCGACTCGCACTTGTCGGAGCCGGTCGTGACCGCCGACGCGGTGACGCTCGATGCGCGCGAGCTCGTCCCGTTCGCCGCCGCGATCGAAAGCGGCAGCAAGTCGATCATGACCTCGCACATCCGCGTCCCAGCGATCGACCCCGACTCGGTGGCGACCTTCTCGTCGGTCGTGCTCGGCGACGTGCTGCGCAGCCGACTCGGCTTCGGCGGTGTCATCGTCACCGATGCCCTCGACATGGTCGGAGCATCCGGTGAGCGCGGGCTGCCGGGAGCTGCGGTCGCTGCACTCGCCGCTGGCGCCGACCTGCTGTGCCTCGGCTCGAACAACTCCGAGGACGAGGTGGCCCAGATCGTCGATGCGCTGACTCATGCCGAGCTGCGGGGTGAACTCCCGGATGGCCGACTCGCAGAGGCATCCGGGCGCTGCCGTGGCCTGGCCCAGTGGGCGAGAGAGGAGCAGCTCGCTGCCGACGACGTCGTTCCGCGTGGTGGCCCCGTGGTCGAGCCCGATCGTGTCGCGGTCAGCTTCACGCTCTCGGCGCGCGCCGAGGAGAAGTTGGCCGATCCGCAGGGATCGGTCAGGTGGGTGCGGATCGATCCCGAACTCAACATCGCGATCGGGCCGACACCGTTCGGGCCGTTCTTCGACGGGGGAGCGGTGCCGTCGTTCGTCGTGCCGCTCGAGGATCGGAACCGGGCCGCATCGTTCGTGGCCGAGCCCGACGTCCTCACCCTCATCGTCGGTCGTGAGCTGCATCGAGATGGTGAGGCCCTCGACGCAGCCACCATCATCGCTAGCCGGTGCGATGGGTTGATCGTCGACATGGGATTCGCACCGAACGAGCGAGTCGACATCGCCACGTTCGGCGCGTCTCGTCTCGTCGGCGAGGCCCTGCTCCGCCTCGTGGGGGCAGGACGATGAGGGTCGGTGTCGACATCGGCGGGACGAAGGTCGAAGCCGTCGCGATCGACGACGAGCTCACCGTGTTGTCGACCTTCCGCGCGCCGGTCCGCCAGGGCTCAGCCGGTGTCACCGCTGTCACGATCGAAGCGATCGACGAGGTCTCGCGTCAGGCGGGTTGCTCGGCGACGTCGATCGGCATCGGTGCTCCGGGAGCCGTTCGGCGCGGCGTGGTCCACCACGCCCGCAACATCGCGATCGAGTCGTTCGATCTCGAATCGGCTGTCGCTGAGTCGATCGGCACTCCCGTTCGCGTGTGCAACGACGTCAACGCCGCTGCGCTCGGAGCCTGGGGGTTGCGGGGTGGCACGTCATCCTCGTTCGCCTACCTCAATCTCGGCACGGGCCTTGCCGCCGGCTTGGTCCTCAATGGCCAGGTGTGGGAGGGCGCCCGCGGGCTCGCCGGCGAGATCGGCTACGTGTCGGCCGATCCGGTCGGCCCTGATCACATCGAGGGGCTTCCCGGCTCGCTCGAGGCCTACGCCTCCGGCTCCGGCGTCGTCGCCCAGTGGGGTGTCGACGGTGCGACGGCGATCGACGTCTTCCGAGCCGCCGCCGACGGTGACCCCCGGGCCATTGCCATCCGCGAGGGCGTGTACTTCGGCGCAGCGCATGCGGTGCGCGTGCTCGCACTCGCCTACGACGCCGACGCCGTGGTCGTCGGCGGCGGCATCTCGGCATTGGGGAAGGCCCTGGAAGTCGGCATGGAGCGACACTTCGACGCCTGGTCGGCGACGTCGCCGCTGATCGCCTCGCTGGAGCTGGGCGCCATCACCCATCTGCTCGCCGACGAACGCCCGGTTCACGCGATCGGTGCGGCCATGGTCTGTGGTCGCCATGGCTGAGGTCATCATCGTCGAGAGTCCGGAGACTGCCGGATCGCTCGTCGCCCGACACATCGCTGTCGAGGTTCGTGCCAACCCACGATTCACGCTCGGCGTCGCGACTGGCTCGACGCCGCTTCCGGTCTACGCGGCGCTCGCGCACGAGCGGTCGGCAGGCGTCGACTTCTCCGATGTCACGGCGTTCGCCCTCGACGAGTATGTCGGGCTGCCGGTCGATCACCCCGAGAGCTACCACTCCGTCATCCGGCGCGAAGTCACCGAGCCGCTCGGGCTCGACCCGGCGCGAGTGCACGTCCCCGACGGCGACGGAACGACGGCCGCCACCGCGGGTGAGCGATACGAGGCGGCGCTCATCGAGCACGGCGGTGTCGACCTGCAGCTGCTCGGTATCGGTACCGACGGCCACGTCGGCTTCAACGAGCCCGGGTCGTCGATGGTCTCTCGCACCCGGATCAAGACGCTCACCCAGCAGACCCGCGCCGACAACGCTCGGTTCTTCGACTCGCCCGACCAGGTGCCCACCCACTGCATCACGCAGGGCATCGGCACCATCATGCGGGCGAAGCACCTCGTGCTGCTGGCGTTCGGCGCCGGCAAGGCCGAAGCCGTCGCCGCCGCTGTCGAGGGCCCGGTCACGGCCTCGATGCCGGGGTCGTGCATCCAGATGCACGAGCACGTGACGGTGGTGGTCGACGAGCCGGCAGCGGCCCGCTTGGAGCGCTCCGGCTACTACCGCTGGGTGTACGAACACAAGCCGACCTGGCAGAGTCTGTAGCGATGGCCTCGCTCCTCGTGCACTCCGGGATGCTGGTCGACGCGGCCGGCGAGCGCACCGGCTGGGTGCTCGCGACCGACGGTCGGATCGGATCCGTCGGTTCGCCGGATGAGCCCGTCCCCGATGCCGACCGATCGATCGACGCCACCGGTTGCTTCGTCACGCCAGGCTTCGTCGACATCCACGTAAACGGTGGTGGCGGCCACCACTTCCAAGACGGCGTCGAGGAGAGCCTCGCTGCGCTTCGTGCCATGCGCGAGTACGGAACGACCCGATCGGTCGCATCGCTCGTCACGAGCTCGCTGCCGAGCCTGATTTCGTCGACCGAGGCGATCAGCCAAGCGATGAAGCGGGACCCGCGCCTGATCGGCGTGCACGTCGAGGGGCCCTTCCTCGCCCCGGCCCGCCGCGGGGCTCATGATCCCGACCGACTCGCCCACCCGGATTCGGCGTCGGTCGACCGCCTCCTCGAGTTTGCTCCCGACGTGGTCCGCAAGATCACGATCGCACCGGAGCTACCGGGCGCCATGGAGGCGATCACTCGATTCGTCGACGCCGGCGTGAAGGTTGCGGTCGGTCACACCGCGTGCGACTACGAGACCGCCCGCGAGGCGTTCGCCCGAGGTGCATCGCTGGTGACCCACGCCTTCAACGCAATGGCCCCGATCGAGGGGAGAGCTCCCGGCGTGCTCGGTGCCGCCGTCGAAGCTGCCCACGTCACGATCGAGGTGATCGCCGACGGTGTGCACGTGCACCCGGCGTCGATCGCGCTGCTCTTCGCAGCAGCGCCCGGGCGAGTCGCGCTCGTCACCGATGCAATCGCCGCGGCCGGTGCACCCGACGGTCGGTACTCCCTCGGGAAGATGGACGTCGACGTCGCCGACGGTCGTGCCGTCGTCGCTGGGACCGACACGCTCGCCGGTTCGACGCTCACACCCGACCGGGCGATCCGTGTCGTGGTCAACGACTGTGGGGTTCCGCTCCCTGTGGCCGTCGGCGCCTTCACCGACACGCCGAGCCGGGCGATCGATGATCGAGGCGGCGCAGTGCTCGAGCCTGGAATGCCGGGAGACCTGGTGTTGCTCGACGCTGACCTGTCGGTGTCAGATGTGATCACCGGCTCGCCGCCGGCCTGACCCTTACATTCCATCCGGCTGTAAGGTTGGAGGCGCGCTCGTCGGTATCCTCAGCAGGGTGAAGATCGGGGAACTCGCAGCCGAGGTCGGCACCACGACCAAGACGATCCGGTTCTACGAATCGATCGGCTTGCTCGACGAACCCGAGCGCACGCCGTCGGGGTACCGCGACTACGGGCAGGCCGCGGTCGAACGGCTCGGGTTCGTGAAGCAGGCCCAGGCCAGCGGCCTCAGCCTCGACGAGATCAGCTCGATTTTGCAGATCAAGGACCGTGGTGGCCGCTCGTGTGAGCACACCCGCAATCTGCTGGCCAGCCACCTCGAGGCGCTCGACGAGCGGATCGAGGAGCTGCATCGCGCTCGTATCGAGCTGCGCCGCATGTTCGACCGCGCCGCTGCGCTCGATCCGGGCGACTGCGACGATCCGAATCGCTGCCAGGTCATCACCGAGACCCTCGCCGCCGAGGACGAGAACGACTTGACCTTGCCCTCGACTGGAAGGCGTACGTTCGAATCGTGAGTTCTGACGTCACGGCGCCTGGGGCCTCGCTCGACTTCGAGATCGATGGCATGACGTGTGGGTCGTGTTCGGCGCGCGTGCAGAAGGTGCTGTCGAAGCAGCCTGAGGTCCTCGAGGCCGAGGTCAACTACGCCACCGGCAAGGCGCACGTCGTCGTCACGCCCGACGCCGACCCCGAAGCGCTCCGTTCCGCCATCGACCGCATCGGCTACTCGGCTCGCATCAACGCTCCCGCACCGGTGGCCGAGCCGACCGATGTCGTCGAGTTCGAGGTGGGCGGAATGACCTGTGGGTCGTGTGCTGCACGCGTCCAGAAAGTGCTCGGTCGCCAGCCCGGTGTCGCCGAGGCTGAGGTCAACTACGGCACCGGCAAGGCCGTGGTTCATCTCGCACCCGACGCGCCTGCCGACACCGACTCACTCGCCGCAGCCGTCGACAAGATCGGCTACTCGCTCGCCGCACCCAGTGGCTCCACACACGCCGAGCAGTCCAACGACGAGTACGACGGCGACGGCGAACGGTCGGAGGTCGCTCGTTGGCGGTGGCGGGCACTCGCGTCGCTGCCGGTGGCGGTGTTCATGGTGTCGACCATGTTCTTCCACGAAGCCGCCATGACCACCACGTGGTTGCGGTGGCTGCAGTTCTTCCTCGCCGTGCCGGTGCAGTTCATCGTGGCCTGGCCAATCCTCGTCGGCGCCGCCACCCGGGCTCGCCATCTCGCCGCGAACATGGACACGCTGATCGCGGTCGGCACGCTGTCGGCGTTCACGTTCAGCACCTACCAACTGCTGACCGACGGGATGGAGCTGTACTTCGAGGCAGCGGTCGTCATCATCTTCTTCATCTCGCTGGGCCGGTGGCTCGAAGCGAGGGCGAAGAGCCGGGCCGGCGCCGCATTGCGTGCACTGCTGGAGCTGGGAGCGAAAGAAGCCCGACTCGTCGATGCTGCCGGCAACGAGCGGATGGTGCCGGTCGAGTCGCTCCGGGCCGGCGACACAGTCAAGGTGCGCCCCGGCGAGAAGGTCCCGGTCGACGGCGAGGTGATCGACGGGCGCAGCGCCGTCGACGAGTCGATGCTCACCGGAGAGTCGGTGGCGGTCGACAAGCAGCCGGGCGACGACGTGGCCGGCGCCACCATCAACGCATCGGGCGTGCTCACCGTGCGCGCCACCAGGGTCGGTGCCGACACAGCGCTCGCACAGATCGTCAAGCTGGTCGAGCAGGCCCAGACGGGCAAGTCGGCGTCGCAGCGGTTGGCCGACGAGATCTCGGCGATCTTCGTCCCGACGGTGCTGGCGATCGCGACCCTCACCTTCCTCGGTTGGTCGATCATCGGCGGCGACGTTCGCGCCGGTGTGTACGCAGCCGTCGCCGTGTTGATCATCGCCTGCCCCTGTGCACTCGGGTTGGCCACGCCGATGGCGATCATGGTCGGCACTGGCCGTGGCGCTCAGCTGGGCATCCTCATCAAGTCGGTCGAAACGCTCGAGCGGACCCGGCGCATCACCACGGTCGTGTTCGACAAGACGGGCACCCTCACCGAGGGAGCGATGTCGGTGACCGACGTCGTCGCCGACGCCACGACCTCCGACGCCGAGATCGTCGCCTTCGCCGGCGCGGTCGAAGCCGACAGCGAGCACCCGATCGGTCGGGCGATCGCGACGACGGCTCGTGACGCTCACGGCTCTCTGGCTTCAGTCACCGGGTTCGCGTCGATCGCCGGCCACGGCATCCGCGCCGACGTCGATGGCAGCACTGTCTGGGTCGGGCGACGCGAACTCGCAGCCCAGGCTGGCCTCGAGCTGTCCGCCGACCTCGATGCCGCCGCCGTCGAGCTCGAGTCGGGTGGACGAACCGCCGTGTTCGCAGGGTGGGACAGACGAGTCCGCGGCGTCATCGCCGTGGCCGACACGGTCAAGCCCTCCGCAGCGACCACGATCGACCAACTTCACGAGCTCGGCCTCACCGTGGCGATGATCACCGGCGACAACGCCCGTACGGCGCAGACCGTCGCCGACGAACTCGGCATCGACCGCGTGATCGCCGAGGTGTTGCCCGCCGACAAGCAGACGGAGGTCGAGCGGCTGCAGGCCAGCGGTGAGACGGTGGCGATGGTCGGCGACGGCGTCAACGATGCGCCCGCACTCGTTCAGGCCGACCTGGGCATTGCGATCGGTAGCGGCACCGACGTGGCCATCGAGTCGAGCGACCTCACGCTCATGCGCGGCGATGTCGCCCTCGTCGTGACGGCGATCGAGTTGTCACGTCGCACCTATCGCGTCATCGTGCAGAACCTGTTCTGGGCGTTCGGCTACAACACGATCGCGATCCCGCTCGCCGTCGCCGGCTTGCTCAGCCCGATGATCGCTGGAGCGGCGATGGCCTTCTCCTCGGTGAGCGTCGTCGCCAACAGCCTCCGACTGCGTACGTTCCGCCCACGCCGCACAGCGGCGTGATCGAGCTGGAGACGCTCCGCCCCGGAGTTGAAGGTCGCTGTGCTCACCGGCGCAGGAGGCACGTTCTGTGCCGGTGCCGACTTGAAGGCGGTGGGTGAGGGGACCTTCGAGCCCACACCGCCACCGACGGTCCCGATCGACCACCACGGTGCGCCGGTCCGATAGGTCCCAGCTCTCTCCGGCTCACCAAGCCGGTCATCGCCGCAGTCGCTGACACCTCACGACGGGTCCGACACACATCGGTCGGGCACTGCTCAGGCGGGTGTGTCGGCCTCGGCGATGAAGCGGTCGAGGTTGGTGACGGCGGCGATGGCGACGCCCAGATCGGGGGCTTCCCCACCAGTTGGGCTGAGGCGCGACTCGGCGAGCCACACGGCGACTTCGGGGCGAGCCATCCAGCGACCGACGTTGTGGATGTGAGCAGCCGAACCGGTGAGGTAGTCGTGCGGTGTGTCGGGGTGCGGAATCACCGTGGCGAGTTCGTTCTTGCCGTCGTCGTCGAGGTCGGCCAGGGTCTCGATGCGGCCGATGAGCGCCGCGCTGAACACCTGCTGGCAACCGCGGATCGTCTGGAGCGTGATCCGGCCGCCGTCGAACACCGGCGTGCTCGGGAGCCGCTCGAGCCCATCGGCCGAGCAGTCGACGTGAATGGTGCCGAGTGAGGTCGGAATCGACGATCCGTCGAGCTCGATCTCGTCAGTGCCCACTCGCCGAACCCGGGCGCTGCGCACGACGTGATCGATCCGCCTGAGCTGTTCGATCTCGATGTCGGTCACTGTGGCGCAGCGGTACATGGTGGGCTCGATCGACGGGTCGATGCGGAGGAAGTGGCCTTCGGCTTCGAGCCGCTCGAACAGTGCCTGCGCACTGTCGGCCTCAGCGGCGAATCGTGTCTGTTCGCCGATGCGGAACCCGTCGCCCGGCTGCGTTGCTGCTCGGTTGATCAACCAGGAGTCGCGCGGCGCGACCCATCGGATCTGGTCGGGATCGACCTGTTGGCCGAGCAGCCAGAGAATCGCGTCGAACGCGGTTTTACCCGCACCGATCACCACGTAGCCATCGGCAGGCTGCTCCATCTGCGGGAGCCGGTTCGGTGGGATCACCGTCGCCCCGTCGTCGACTGCGTACTTCGGCGGTGTCGTCGACGGCACCGTCACCTTCATGTACGTGGCGTCCACCACCGCTCGGCGGGCGGTCATCGTGACGGTCGCTCCCGACGCAGCGATCGTCGCCTCACCCTTGCGATATTCGGCACCCGGGAGGTACTCGACCCGGCCCGACGCGAGGAATCGGCGCTGCATCACCTGGTCGAAATAGGCGCAGACCTCCGGTCCGGAGGCGAGCTCGGACAGGCCCGCATTGAGCCCGACCGCGTCGGTTCGGTCGCTGCCCAACCGCGCCGACGACACGCCGTAGAAGAACGACGGTTGGTGGAGACGTACGTAGGGGTACGCATCGTTCCAGTGCCCGCCCGGCCGAGCGTGGCGATCGACCATGGCAACGGTGGCATCGCTGTGGGTGAGGAGCTCGTCGACGAACGCCATGCCCATGGCGCCCGCACCGACGACGACGTAGTCGGCCTCGATCGTGCTCATGGGTTGGTCACCGTAGTTGCGAACGGTCGTCGGGTCGCCGCCGAGCAAATCCGTACATCAACCGATCGGTCGATCGAAGAGGCGCAGGCGACGTCGTCGGCGGACAGGTGATGGTGCTGGCCATGGGGTGTCCTCGTCGGAGTCGAAGGGGGATGGCGGTCACCATCGTCCGATCAGAGCGGGTGAGCCGTCCTCACGCCGACCACCCCCTCACCCGGATGATGTGAGAGATGTGACGGGTACATCTCTGACGGCACACATCGGCTTGTGCTCGTCCGTTCCGCCTGCTGCCCCACTTCGCCGCCACCATCGAATGGGCCGTCTCATCTGGGGTCAGACCCCAGATGAGACGATCAGAGGAGGTCGAGGTCGCGGGCGGCTTGGACGGCGGGCTTGCGGCCGTCGACACCAAGCTTGCGGTAGATCGACTTGCAGTGGGTCTTCACCGTGTTGAGCGACACGTACAGCTCGCTTGCGATCTCGCGCTGTGAGAGCTGCGACGGGAGATGGCGCAGCACAGCGAGATCGGTGGCTCCGCCTCCGCTCGTGTGCTTCGCCCGGTCATCGACGAGTTCACGATCGAGACGACATCGGCAGGCACGACCCGCCTCACCGGTCAGATCGTCGACGCTGCGCACCTGAACGGACTCCTCGTCCACTTCACCTCGCTCAACGTCGAATTGATCTCCGTTCGTCGTCTCGACGGCCCGTCGCACTCCCCTCACCCACTTCATCCGGAAGGGAACCAGTCATGATCCACGACACCCCGCTCCCCGCCGCTGGCACCTTCGCCTATGGCATCGCACTGTTCGCGTCCGGCCTCGCTGACTACGTCGACCCCGATGCGACCGCCGCCGAGTCGGTCGACTTCCTCCTCGACCATCAGGGGACGTTGCTCGCCTGGTACCTCGGCATCTTCATCGTGTTCGGTGCCGCGCTCGTTCCGTTCGGGCTCGCACTCCGCAAGCGACTCGTCGACGGAGCCCGGACGCTCGCCAACACCGGCGCAGTGTTCGCCATGATCTGGGCCGGGCGGATGTTCGCCACCGGCATGATCTCCAACATCGGAATCGAGTCGGTCGCCGATCTGGCCGAGACCGACCCCGACGGAGCCACTGCGCTCTGGACATCGATCGACGTGGTCACCAACGGCCTCGGCGGTGGCAACGAACTCGTCGGTGGCATCTGGATCGCACTGGTGTCGTGGGCTGGCTTCACCACCCGACGGCTGCCCGCATGGCTGAACGTCACCGGCGTCGTCACGGCCGTCGCCGGCGTGCTCACGGTGATCCCGGCGTTCGAAGCGATCGAGATGGTGTTCGGTCTCGGCTCGATCGGGTGGTTCATCGGCGCCGGAGTGGCCCTGCTGCGGCCGGCCCTCACGGTGCAGCCAGTTGCTGCCTGATCGCACTAGCGTCGTCCCACAGGTCAGACCAGGGGGTTCGCGATGGCCGTGTTCACACCGACGGGGCAGCCGTGTGGAGCTGTCGTCACCGACATCGACCTCAGCTCGCCGCTGAGCGCCGACGAGTCGGCCGAGCTGCGGGCCGGGCTCGACGAGCATCACGTGCTCGTCTTCCCCGACCAGCAGATGGCCAACGAGGACCTCGAACGGTTCTCGGAGGCGTTCGGTGCGCTCGGCTCCGACCCGTGGTTCGTCCCCATCGAGGGCAGCGAGTACATCGCCGAGATCCGACGCGATGCCGACGAGCAGTCACGGCTCTTCGGCGAGGGCTGGCATTCCGATTGGAGCTTCCTCGACACGCCACCCGTCGCGACGTGTCTCTACGGCATCGACATCCCTCCTGTCGGTGGCGACACCCTGTTCGCCAACCAGCACCTCGCCTACGAGTTGCTGCCCGACGACCTCCGCGCCCGCGTCGACGGGCTGCGAGCGAAGCACAGCGACCGCCACATCTACGGCAAAGGTGGGCAGCACCATCCCGACAACGAGGGCGAGCAGGGCCGCAGCATGAACATCCGCGGCGACCGTGATCCCTACGACGGTGAGCACCCGCTCGTACGCACTCACGAGGGCAACGGTCGTCCAGCGTTCTATTCGACCGTCGGCTACATCCAGGGCATCGTCGGGATGGACGACGACGAGGCGCGCGACCTGCTGCGCGAGCTCTACCACCGGCAGATCGCCGAGGAGATCACCTACCGCCATACCTGGCAGCCGAACATGGCCGTGGTGTGGGACAACCGCAGTGTCCTCCACCGCGCCACCGGCGGGTACGAGGGCTACTCCCGCCTGCTGCGCCGCACCACGATCCTGCCCGCCGCCTGACCCGTCCACGCTCTCAGACGGAGACCACATGCCGCTCTACCGCACCCTCGTTCGACCCGGACTGCTCGACCTCGAGCAACGTGAGGCGTTCGCACTCGACGTCGTCGACGTGCACTGCTCGGTCACGGGCGCACCCCGCTCCTTCGTTCACGTGCTCTACGCCGAAGACGACGAGGGCAAGCTCGACGAGGGCCAGAACGCGCTCGTGTTCGGCACCATCCGCAACGGCCGCACCGACGACTTGAAGCAGCAGATCGCCTCACGTCTCACCGCGGCTCTGGCCGAGCGGGCGTCGATCGACCCTGCCACGATCACGGCAGCGTCGGTCGACATCGACTCCTCCCACACGATGGAGGGCGGCAAGCTCCTGCCCGAGCCTGGCTCGCCCGAGGAAGAGGAGTGGAAGGCGATCGGAGCGTCGGTCCCATGACCGACATGAAGGGCCACTTCAGCTGTGTGATCCAGGAGGGCAGCGTCGCCGAGAGTTCTTCGGCGCGGCTCGCTGGCGACCTCGACGTACTCCACGGTCGCCACTATCCGGGCGAGAACGCCACGGTGTCGTGGCGAGTCGTGCCGACCGGATGGATGTTCACCGAGGGTCAGCAGAGCACCTCGTCGATCATCGCCTGTGTGATCACCCACGAGACCACGCTCGAACAGCGCGAGCGATACATGCGAGACGTGTGCGATCTGTGGACCGACGTGACCGGCTGTACCGACCACGAGGTCGTCGTCGCTGTGACCGAGATCGACCCCGGCTGACCGGCGACGTACAGCTCGCTGGTGCGACGAAACGTCGGCGGCGCCCAGCCCGGAGATCGGCGTGTGATCACTGCGGGTGGAGACGGCAAGGGGCGAGATCGATGCGTCGATCTACGTGCTCGACACACTGCGTAGCCCTGCCCCGATCCCCGCGTGTGTCAGGCTCACGTGGACACTCAGCGGCTGATGTCGGCGGCGACGCTGTGGGCGAGTGTGCTGAGTCGGCGGCGGTAGTCGTCGACGCTGGGCGTATCGGTCTTGAAGCCCTTGGGTGCGAGTGCGAGGACGTCGGCCCATCCTGCGCGCCGATCGATCATCGCCTTGCTGCGACCGGGCGCAACCCGGGTGAGGAAGTCGGCCGTGCCGGACCGCACCCGGGCGATCACATGCGCCAGCGCCTCGGTGGTTCTCGCTGGCTTCGCCAGCATCAGCTCCTCGGAGTGCGGCGAGGCGGCCATCCGTTCCCAGAGGTCGCCGTCCCACCGCTGGAGGAAGCCGTCGAGCTGCTCGGCAACGGCGCCGTCGGCGTCGAGCTCCGCGAGGGCGAGGTCGGCCTGGTCGTCGAAGAGTGCGACGAACGCCGAGACGAAGATGTCGCCCTTGTTACTGAAGTACTGGTAGAGCGCCGGCCGTGACACGCCGACCCGGTCGGCGATGTTCGCCATCGAGGTGCCGGCGTAGCCGCGCTCGGAGAACTCGGCGATGGCAGCGTCGTGGATGGCGCGGCGCCGGGGGTCGTTGCCCGTCGGTTCGGTGTGCGCTACCTGTGCCACACGAACAGCTTGACACATTTGGTCGAATATGTCAGCCTCTGAATCCTGACGTTCTCGCTCGAAAACGTCAGCTCGCCACCAATCGCAGGAGTGCACCCATGACCCGTCTCGGCTACCAGATTCCGAACTTCACCTACCCCGGCATCGATGGCGCGGGCATCTTCCAGAACGTCGTCGCGCAGGCCAAGGCCGCCGAAGCGGCCGGGTTCGACCGCGTGTTCGTGATGGACCACTTCTACCAACTGCCCGGAATCGGCGCCCACGACGAGCCGATGTTCGAGTGTTACACCATGCTCTCGGCGTTGGCACAGCACACCGAGTCGGTCCGCCTGTCGGCGCTCGTCACGGGCAACACCTACCGCCATCCGACGTTGCTGGCGAAGACGATCACCGCGCTCGACCACGTGTCGGGTGGGCGGGCGACACTCGGTATCGGAGCGGGCTGGTTCGAGCTCGAACACACCTCGCTCGGCTACGAGTTCGGCACCTTCACCGACCGCTTCGAGAAGCTCGAGGAGTCACTCCAGATCGTCGGGCCCATGCTGCGCGGCGAGATGGTGAGCCTCGACGGCAAGCACTACCAGGTGACCGATGCGGTCAACTCGCCGCCGCCGCTGTCGAAGGTGCCGATCATGATCGGTGGCTCGGGCGAGAAGAAGACGCTCAGGATGGTCGCCCAGTACGCCGACGAGTCGAACCTCGTGCGCGTCACCGCCGCCGACGTACCCCACAAGCTCGAGGTCCTCGCCGAGCATTGCGAAGCGGTCGGGCGTGATCGCTCGGAGATCGACGTCACCGCGCTCCAGATGGTGATCGTCGCTCCGACGATGGAAGAGGCTGAGGCCGACGTCGCCGAGCTCGCTGCCGTCAAGGGCTGGAACGAGGAGATCGCCGGCATGGTCAAGTCGATGCTGATCTTCGGCGACGCCGACACCGTCGGCGAACACCTGCAGGGCGTGATGGACGCCGGCCTCGACGGCCTCACCGTCGACCTCCCGATCAACGGTCACAACCTCGACCGCATCGCCCTGCTGGGCGAGATCGGCCTCGCCGCCACCGCCACGTGAGTCTCGGCACGTTCGGGGTCAGAACCCGAACGTGCTGGCTTCCCGTTCGGCGATGGAGCATCCTGTCGCCGATCGTGAGGAGTGGCTCGCCTGGCGAGTCGAATTGCTCGTCGCCGAGAAGGAGCATCAACGAGCGCGTGACCAGCTGCTCGAGCAGCGGCGCGCGATGGGCCCGATTGGACCGAGGGGTGTCCGAGTTGCTCGTTCTGGGCCGACGGCGTGAGCGGCACCCTCGAACATCGTCGACATCGCGACACCAACGTCAACGTATCGAACACTCCGCTCGACGAACTGCTCCGCTACCGGGAGCGCATGGGACATCCCGTGGGTGCCGACGAACGGCTATGCGTTTCAGGCCGACTTCGGCCTCGCAGGCACCATCACCTACAACGACGTCGAACAAGATCAGCCGAACGATGAGTCGCCGGGCCTGAGTGCGTCCCGGCTCGTCGACGGTGAGGTCTTTCACACCTGTTCGACCTCCGCCCGTGGGCTCGAGGCGTTCAACAGGACGTATGCCCTCCTCGACATGACCTCGAAGGGTCGCGACGAAGGCGACCTGCCGTGGAGCATGGCTTGGCTGCGCCGCAAGGACCAGTACGACGATTGATCACGCCTTGCATGCAATTGCGATGAGAGTGTGGGAATGCATGAGTCTCGTCCAGATCCGCAACGTGCCCGACGATGTGCATCGGCGGCTCAAGGCCCGGGCGGCGCTCGAAGGTCAGCCACTCTCTGAGTACGCACTCAACGAACTCACCAGGGCGCTCGAACGACCGACTCGGCGCGAGCTCATCGAGCGGGTGGCGTCGAGATCCTCGGTGTCGGCGTCGGAGACGTCGGCAGACGCCGTGCGTGCCGAGCGCGAGGCCCGGTGATCGTTCTCGACGCTTCGGCCGCCGTCGAATGGTTGCTCCGACTGCCGAACGCAGAGCAGGTCGAACGACGTCTCGCGGATGCTGACGTGACGCTGCACGCGCCGCACCTGTTGGCGATCGAGGTCGCGCAGGTCGTCCGGCGGTACGAGGCAAAGGAGCAGAGCGACTCCGAACGCGCCGCCCTGGCGCTCGCGAACCTGGCCGATCTCGACATCGAACCGCACGGCCACATGCCGCTGCTACCGCTGGTGTGGGAGCTCCGTCACAACCTCGCTGCCTCAGACGCGGCCTATGTTGCGCTGGCTCGAGTGCTCGATGCGCCGCTCGTCACGCTCGATCAGCGACTGGCCGACTCGACGCACGGCGCAACCGTCGATGTGATCGGCTGAGCCTCGCTGGGCGTCAGCCCGGCAGCCAGTCGGCGATGGCTTCGCCGATCTCGTGGGGGCTGTCTTCCTGGATGAAGTGTGAACCCTTCACCGTGACCTCGGTGAGGTTCGGCCAGGTGCGAACCCAGTCACGCACCGGGCCGGTCAGGATGGCTCCGGGTTCGGCGTTGACGAACAACTTCGGGAGGTCGGCCGCGACCAGCCAGTCGGCGTAGGCCTGGACGATCTCGACGACGTCGGCCGGCTCGCCCTCGATCGGGATCTGGCGCGGCCAGGTGAGCGTGGGCCGGCGATGCTCGGGCTCGGCGAACGGCCGGCGGTACTCGTCGTGTTCCTCGGGTGACAGGTCGCGCATGATCGAGCCGGGGAGCACCGCCTCGACGAACAGGTTCTTGGCGATCACCATCTCTTCGCCGCCTTCGGAGCGGAAGCCCTGGAAGATCGGGGCCGCCGCCTCGGGCCACTCTGCCCACGTGACCGGGCGGACGATCGCCTCCATGAACGCGATGCCTGCAACGCGATCGCGGTGGCGGTTGGCCCAGTCGAAGCCGAGCGCCGAACCCCAGTCGTGGATGACGAGCACGATGTCGTCGCCGAGGTCGAGCTGATCGAGGAGTCCGTCGAGGTACTCCCGGTGCTCCACGAAGCGATACGAATCCGGGCCGGTGTCGTCGAGCTTGTCGGAGTCGCCCTGGCCGATGAGATCGGGCGCAATGCAGCGGGCGTTGCCCGACACATGGGGGATGATGTTGCGCCAGAGGTACGACGAGGTGGGGTTGCCGTGGAGGAACACCACCGACCGGCCCTCGCCCTGCTCGTGGTACGCCATCTGCTTGCCGTTGACTGTCTCGTACTGCTTGGCGAGCGGCGTGGTGCTGAGTTCGGACATGAGGGCTCCTGCGTGCGCTAGAGTTTGATAGCGATCGCTACCTTTCCACGCTCGACCTGCCGAGAGCAACCCCGATGGCCCGACCAGCGAAATTCTCCGACGACGAACTCCTCGATCGTGCGATGGCCGTGCTCTGGCGGCGCGGGTGGGCGCACACGTCGATCCGCGACCTCGAAGACGCCCTCGAGGTGAAAGCCCCTTCGATCTACCGCCGCTTCGGCACGAAGGACGGCCTCGGTGCTGTCGTGGTCGACCGCTACGTCGACCAGATCGTCCAGCGACGAGTGAGCAAGTACCTCACCGGCGAGGGCGACCCGATCCGCAACATCGAACGGTTCCTCCGCACCTCGGTCGCGAAGGCCGACGACGACGGTCGCCTCCGCGGCTGCCTGCTCACCACCTGCTCGATGGAGCACGACGAACCCGATGCCGAGTTGGCCGAGGCGCTCGCTCGCGGCTTCGACGCGATCGAGTCGGGGCTTCGTCGCGAGATCGATCGTGCAGCGTCGCTCGGCCGACTCGCCGACGGCGTCGATCCCGCCGATGCGGTCGCCACGCTGGCGCTCGTGATGCAGGGCTTGATGTCGATGTCGCGCGGCGATGCGACAGCGGCCGATCTTCGTCGCCGGGCTGCGTCGGCGGTTGCGCTCATCGAGAGCCGCAGCGGACCGTTCGGTGAGAGGTGACAGCCCCGTCTGGAGACGGGTCTCATCGCAGACCCGGACCAGGCCATTCCGATGAGAGGTGAGCGCCCCGTCCGAAGACGGGTCTCATCGAAGCTCTCAGCTAGAGGCCCTTCCAGGCGGGTGGGCGCTTCTCGACGAAGGCGGCGCGGGCCTCGGCGATGTCGCCGGTTGAGCTGCACATGATCTGGGTGCGGTTCTCGATGTCGAGGGCATGACGGAGCGACGGCGAATCGACCGTCTGCCACATCGTCTCCTTCGTCATCCAGGTGGCGAAGGGCGCGTTCGCTCGGATGAGCTGGGCCGTCTCGACGGCCCGATCGACCACCGTGCCGTCGGTGACGACATCGGTGACCAAGCCGATCCGGTCGGCCTCGGCAGCGTCGAAGATCCGGGCGGTGAGCATCAGCTCCGCCGCACGCGACGCGCCGACCAGGCGAGGGAGGAAGTAGCTCGTTCCCATGTCGCAGTTCGACACGCCGACCTTCAGGAACACGGCGCCGAAGGTGGCCGACTCGGCGGCGACCCGGATGTCGCACGCAAGGCTCATGGCGAACCCGCCTCCGACGCACGGCCCGTTGACCGCGGCGATCCACGGCTTGCGTGAGCGGTGGATCTTCTCGTGCAGCGTGGCGAGATGGTCTTGCCAGAGAAAGCCCTTCACCGTCGGGTGGACCCCGTCGGCTCCCGGCGCGGTGCCCTGCTCCTGCAAGTCGAGCCCGGCGCTGAAGCCGCGGCCGGCGCCGGTCAGGATCACCACTCGCAGCTCGGGGTCGGCGTCGACGGCAGCGACCACCTCCTCGAGCTCGGTGATCATCGTCGAGGTGATCGCATTCAGGCGATCGGGTCGATTGAGCGTGACGAGGGCGATGCCATCGTCGGGCTCGGCGATCGAGATTGTCGTGAGGTCGGTAAGCGTGAGCGACATGACTCTCAGCCGACCAGCGCGCGCTTGGCGACCTCTTCGAGCATCACCTCGGTGGCGCCGCCGCCGATCGGGAGGATGCGGGCATCGCGGTACATTCGCTCGATGGCCGACTCGCGCATGTAGCCCATGCCGCCGTGGAACTGGACGCAGTCGTACATCACCTCGTTGACGACCTCGCAGCCCCAGGCCTTGACGCCCGACATGGCCTTCACGTTGTCGAGGCCCTGCTCGCCCATCCAGGCCGCGTGGTACATCGACGCTCGAGCGGCGTCGATCTTGGCCTGGTTCATCGCCATGCGCTGGCGGATCGCGCCGAGGTCGAAGAGGTGGCCGCCGAAGGCCGGTCGGTCGTTGCAGTACTCAACGGTCATGTCGATGGCTGCCTGCGCAGCGCCAACGCCCATGCCGACGAGCACCATGCGCTCGTTCTGGAAGTTCTTCATGGTCTCGTAGAAGCCGCGGTGTGGGGTGCCGAGCAGCTGCTCGTCGGGCACCCACACGTCGTCGAGCACGAGCTGGGCGGTGTCGGAGCAGCGCCATCCGTGTTTGTCGAGCTTCTTCTCGACCGAGAAACCTTCGGTGTCGGCGGGTACGAGGAACATCGAAATGCCGTACTTGCTGTCGGGGTCGGTGCGGGCGGCGACGATGGTCATGTCGCCGTAGACGGCATTGGTGATGAAGGTCTTGGTGCCGTTGATACGCCAGCCGTCGCCGTCCTTCACCGCTTTGGTGCGGATGCCCGCCACGTCGGACCCGGCGTCGGGCTCGCTGACACCGATCGACAGGATCGTCTCACCCGAGAGTACGCCGGGCGCCCAGCGCTCGAGCTGTTCGGGCGAGCCCGAGTTGAACAGGTGCGGCCCGGCCATGTCGGTGTGCACGAGCACGGTCACGTCGAACCCGGCGAAGGTCGATGCGCCGAGCGCCTCGGAGAACGTGGCCGACGCGAGCATGCCCATGCCCAGACCGCCCAGCTCCTCGGGGATGCGAAGCCCGAGCATGCCGAGCGACCCCATCTGCTGGAGCACCTCGCGCGGCACCTTGCCGGCTTCCTCCCAGGCCTCGCCGTGCGGCGTGACTTCCTTCGAGACGAACTCGACCGTCTGGTCGTAGATCGCGGCGAGCTCGTCGTTCATGTAGGCGTTGCGGTGGGTCATGGTGGCTCCGGTTCGGTGGATCGGTTGGTCGGTGGGGTCGTCGGACGGGATGGTCGGGTCAGGTCGTGACACCGCGGAGGAACTGCCCGGTCACGAGATGGGCGAGTTGGTCGAGGGTGACATCGCCGGTCGGGTCGAACCACTCGACGGTCGAGTTCATCGCCCCCAGGAGGAGGAGTCGATGGAGCTGCACCTGCTCGTCGTCGAGGTGGGGGAGGAGTTCGGCGAGGAGCTGCTGCCACTTCGCTTCGTACGAGTCGCGGTGGGGGACGCTCGCAGCTCGGACATCGGCGGGGGTGGTGAAGAAGGCGGTGACGTGGGCGGTCGTGTACGGGCCGTGTTCGAACAGGGCGCCGAGGTGGGCCCGCACCTGGCCGCACAAGCTCCCGTCGGCACGGTCGAACGCCTCGTCCATCACCGTCATCCCGTGGTCGAGCACCGTGGCGAACAGCTCGTCCTTCGAGGAGAAGTGGTGGTAGATCGATCCGGCTTGGATGCCAGCATCGTCGGCGATGTTGCGCAGCGTCGTGGCGGAGTAGCCGCGCTCGGCGAACGCGCTCGCCGCTGCGAGCAAGATCCCCTGGCGACCGACCATCACGCCAACCTAACAAACGTTTGGCAGGCTGCGCCAGGCCCGCGAGATCGTCGCCCACTCGACGGTGACGCGGCCGGCATGCCACCCGGGCCCGGCGCGATTGTCAGATTCCGGCGATGCTCGCTGCCGACTGGGCGGCTCGCGTCCGACGCACCGCCACCCCGCTCCGCTTGACGCTGATCGGGCTCGCACTCGTCATCCCGTCGGAATGGCGCGAGTCGGGAACGAGGCGACTCGGTCGATCGACCTCGCCCACGACGAGTTCGGGCGCGCCGACCACCGCAAGTTCTACGTGGTGGACGGCGTCACTGTCTGGACTGGTGGCGCAGGCATCGAGGAGCACTTCGACAACGACCGGTTCCACGACGTGATGGTCCGTGTCACCGGCGACGTCGTTCCCCAGGCCCAGACACTGCTCCTGACGAGCTTCAGCGCCCACGGCGTGGTGCTCGATCACGGTCGCCAACACCGGGTGGTCATCGACGCACAGTCCGACCGGTTGATGCGCCGTGACCCGGCTGTCGTTTCCCCGGCTGCAGCGTTCCCGCTGCCGGCTGCGACGCCCATCACGCAAACCACTGCCTCGACGGTGGCCACACCCGAGACGACATCCTCGCCCTGCTGTGTTGGCATCACCATCACCTGTTGCATGAACAGCACTGGAGTGCGCAGCCCCTCGGGGCCGGACACTTCATCCTCGACCTGCCGAGCGGCGACGTGATCATGATGCGTCCGCCCACCACCGGGGCCGGCTCCACACTCCGCTGAACGCGCCTGGCCGAAGCCGCCCACGCCCTGATCGACGTAGGGTGGCGGCTGTGTGTGGTTGCTTGGTCATCTTCTTCGGGGCGATCGCGCCGCGCTTCACGCTGGTGATGCTTGAGTTGTTCACCAACTGGAACGACCGGGCGTTCGACAGCTTCTGGATCGGTTTCGTCGGCTGGATCTTCGCCCCCTACACGACCCTGGCATATTCGGTGATGAACGCGCTCGGAGACCCGATCAACGGCTTCGGCTGGGCCATCGTGGCTCTTGGCTTCATGGCCGACGTGGCGAGCTGGTTCGGCAACGGAACCCGGGGCCGGACCTACGGGAGCTCCACCGTTCCCATCGACGCGCGCTGACCGTCAGCAGCGAAGACGCTGCCACGAGCGATACGTGGCGCACCGCCAGGCCCACTCGGCAGGACCGAAACGGAAACGTTCGAGCCACCAGGTCGACCACCACAGCTGCATGGCCCAGACCGCGAGGACGAAGCCGAAGATCGCCGTTCTGCTGAGCGACTCGGTGTCGACCACCGATGCGAACACCACGAGGCCGAGGACCGTGGCGCTCAGGTAGTTGGTGAGCGCCATCCGTCCGACCGCTCGGATGCGCTCGCGTGATCGGGTCTCGCCGCCCTGGTTCCAGAGAATCAGCGCCGACGTCGCTCCGAGCGTGGCCGGGATCAGCCCCAGAGTGTTCGGAACACCGGAGATGATCGCCGTCGACGGGCCGAAGTCGTTGACGTAGTTGATCGCCACGCCGATCGCAGCGAGCGACCAGCCGACCGCCAGCCCCACGATCGCGATGCGCCGGTAGGTGGCTGGCTCGCGATCGCCGTGGAGGAAGCCACTGCGGTAGAGCGACATACCGATGAGCATGAAGGCGAGGGTGCGAAGCCCACCGTCGAACAAGAAGTAGGCCCAGGCCGTGTCACTGCTGTCGACCGGGTCGAGGTACCAGAACGTACCGAGCCCTTCGCCGGCATCGCCGATGCTGCCCTGGGCGATGAACGCTGACACGACACTGAGGCCGAGCATCGCTGCGCCGATGGCGAACGCCCAGCGGATCGACAGCCATCGCAGTGCGAGGATGATCGGCGCGGCCATCGCATAGACCATCAAGATGTCGCCCTCCCACAGGAGGGAGTGGGCGAAGCCGATGCCGAGGAGCAGCAGGTTCCGCCACAGGCTGAGCCACACCGATCTGCGGCCCTTCGCTCGGGCTCGCTCAGCGAACATGACGATGCCGACGCCGAAGAGCATCGAGAACAAGGCCATGCCCTTCTCGTCGACGAAGATCTCGCCCGCGATGCCGATGACGTGGTCGAGCCACGTGTTGGTCCCCGCTGCGTCGAGGTTCGCGTACGCGGCTTCGGGGAGGAAGAACGACACTGCGTTCATCACGAGAATGGCCAGGGCGGCCACTCCCCTGATCGCATCCAGGTTCGTGACCCGGGCGGACGTCGACGTCGGGGCGGCATCGAGCGGGGTCGTGGACGTGGTCACCGGCACATCGTCACACAAGGCCGAGGTCGATGGCATCGGCTTCCGGGCTGACAGCGGTCCGCTCGCAGGATGAACGACGTGGTGCCGCCCATCGGCGGGGCGCATTTCGTACGCTGGAGAAGTGGCGAGCGGATCCAGAACTCTTCGATTTTCTGCGGCACTCGTCAGCGCTGCATTGCTCGCCGGTGCCTGCACGAGTGACGGTGAGTCGAGCGACACCACCGAGTTCGTCTCGGAAGACGACGACGTCACGACCTCGACCGACAACCTCTTCGATCCGAGCATCGTCGACGAAGACCTCGCGCCCGAGGTGGTCGACGAGGTCGAGCTCGACGACGACGTCATCATCGCCACCGAAGACGGCCAGGTGCCGACCACCACGACCGAGCCACCGCCCGGCGGCCCCGACACCATTCCGCCTGACACTGCCCCGCCCGAGACGACGCCGCCTCCGCCAGCCGAGCAGATCGATCGCGTGATCTCGCTGTCGCCGACGCACACCGACACCCTCGCGGCGATCGGTGCCGGGGAGTTGATCGTGGGAATCGACGTCGAGTCCGACGTCCCAGAAGGCGCGGTCAATCTGCAGGTCGACGATCTCCTCACCGACGCACTCGACATCGAGACGGTGATCTCGCTCGATCCCGACCTCGTGGTGATCGGCGATGACCCATTCGATCGAGCGCCGGCGCTGCTGGCCGACGCAGGCATTCCGGTGTTCGACGGCGCTCCACCCGCCGACCTCGACGGCATCCAAGATCAGATCCTCGAGCTCGCCTCGGTGGTCGGCCGGCCTGCCGAGGGGGAGCAGGTGGTGTCGCAGATGCGCGCCGACATCGACGAGATCTTCGCCTCGCTGCCCGCCTCCGACGGGCTGACCTACTTCTACGAGATCGACCCGCTGCTCACCACCTGGGCCCCCGGCGATCTGCGCGACTCGCTCTTCAACGAGATCGGGCTCTCCTCGATCGCGCCGTCATCTGACCTCGGGTTCTTCATCCTCGACGAAGCGGAGTTGTTCGCTGCCGATCCCGACGTGATCGTGCTGGCCGACGTCGACTGCTGCCGTGTCACCGCCGATCGTGTCGCCGCGCGTCTCGGCTGGGATCAGCTCGCGGCGGTACAGAACGGGGCGCTCGTCGAACTCACCGACGACGTGGCACAGCAGTTCGGACTGAACGTCGTCGAGTTGTACCGCTTGCTCGCCAGCGCCATCATCGCTGCGGCGTGAGGCGCCTCAGAGGTCGAGTCGCAACGGCGAGGTTTTGAAGCTCTGGTTGCCGGCGGTGTCGGTGGCGCGGATTTGGTACCAGTTGCCGCCGGGGTTGGCGGTGACGGTGGCGGTGAGTGTGGTG